>Ga0302320_10000071_pt1 | contig 194049 bp, 147 predicted proteins | sample Bog_T0_3_FD_202130 | JGI IMG/M metagenome (GOLD analysis project Ga0302320, IMG submission 202130) | Peat permafrost microbial communities from Stordalen Mire near Abisko, Sweden - Bog_T0_3 | ecosystem: Environmental > Terrestrial > Soil > Wetlands > Peat | place: Sweden: Abisko, Stordalen... | reverse complement strand
GTCAACGCTTCGCAGCCGCCCTCACGAGCGACTCCGCATGACTCGGAGCCAGTGTGGTTCGCTAAACCTTCACTGTATGAAACTTTCATTCACAACACCTCGCCGGTTTAACCGGCGCACAAGGAGATCGCTCATGCAAACGGCCACCCCATCCGCGGCGGACGAGCCGCTCTACAGCCTTGTCAGCGGGCCATCCCCGGCGACGATTCCGGATGTGATCGCGCGCATGCAGGCTATCGATTCGCTCTTGCCGGTAACCGATGGACTGAAGTGGTTCAACCGGCTTTACCTGATGGTGACCCAGCAGGTCGATCTGCTTCCGCCCGGCGGCGCGTGGCAGAACCCGGTTTGGCTCGCTCGGCTCGACGTCGTCTTCGCCGGTCTTTATTTCGGCGCTGTCGCCGGCTATCTGAGCGGAGACGCCGTGCCCTCCGCATGGAGCGCCCCGTTCGAGGCTCGCTACCGCGCCGGCATCGATCGTATCCAGTTTGCGCTTGCGGGAATGAACGCTCACATCAACCACGATCTTGCGCTCGCCCTGCTGGCCACCGACGCCGAGTTGAATGTGATTCCAGCAGCGGGCAGCGCGGAGTCCGCCGACTACCAGTCAGTGAATGAGCTGCTGAAGACGGTGATGCCCTCGGCGCTGACCATGCTCGCCACCGATACGCTCGGCGTACTTGCGGAGGATACAGGGAAGATCGGCCGGCTGCTCGCGTTCTGGGATATCTGCAGCGCGCGCGACCTTGCCTGGAACTTTTGCAACCAATTGCGCGATCTGGCGGGGCTTAGTCGCGATGCTGCGATCACAGCCCAAGACGCAATGACCGGCGCCCTGGGCCGCGCCATCCTTGCCGTCTGATTTGTATATCCGAGAGATATCCCGTGTTTCACAGTGCCCGCAGATGCGCGAATGCGAATGCGGCTTCAATAGTTGTCGGACAAGGAACGCGCATAGCCATCGATCGTGATTGTGTGCGGCGGCTGTCCATTTTGCTTCGTTGCCTTGTTGAAGAAGGCCTGGGCTGCGGACACGTCGCGTCCCCGAGACAAATTCCTGATGCTCATCTATTCGTTGACTGCAGGGCCTAGCCGCCAAGACCCTTGTAACTGAGGGGCGTTTGCACCAGATCCCATCGGGCGCCATTCATGGTCCGCTTCGCCTGGCCGATAAAGCGGATGTGATTCTGCTCTGTCTGGGCGGATTACCGGGGAGAACTTTCTTTGGGCCTTAACAGCGCCAGAATCTCATATCTGCGATTTGAACGGGGAACTGTCATGAATCATCGATCCATTGCCGGCATTGCGCTTGCCTGTCTGTTTTGCCTCTCCGCGTGGGCCAAAGAAGGCGGCGACCAATATGCGCACGGAGCCGAAAACTGGTTTGCCGGCGCTATCCCACCTCCCGGAAGCTATTACATCAACTACTTCGGCTTTTACAGCGGCAAACTGAGAAATGGTTCTGGCTCCCAAGCTTTGGTGGGCGGAGCTGTACCCACAGTAGCCGCAACTTTCGATGCATTTCGCTTTGCTCAAATTACTCCCTTGAAAGTTTTTGGAGCCAACTATGGCGCCCATGTCATTGTCCCGATCGTTTATCAGTCGATGAACATGAACGGCACCGCGAGCAAATCGGCCATGGGAGACATCACGATCAATCCCTCCATCCTGGGCTGGCATCATCCGCAGTGGCATGCCGTCGCCGCATTCGATGTCTTTCTGCCCACCGGTTACTACGACAAGGACGACGGACGAGTCAGCATCGGCGCCAATTACTATGGCTTCGATCCGCTCTTCGCCATCAGCGTCATGCCCAAATCCGGCTGGGAAGCTTCGGCCAAGCTCATGTACAACCTGAAAACGACCAACCGGGCGACCAACTACCACTCCGGCCAGGAGTTTCACGCCGATTGCGCGGTCGGAAAACACATCGGCAGCTGGATATTGGGCGGTACCGGTTACACGGTTGATCAAACGACCCGCGACACGGTCGCGGGAGCGGTGGTGCCAGAGGCCTCCGGCTTATGGGATACAGGGCGGAGAGGGCAGGTGGTTTCAATCGGCCCGAGCGTCGGCTACAACAACAAGCGTCACATGATCTTCATGGCCGATTGGCAGCACGAGACCCTAGTGCGCGATCGCTTTGGCGGCGACAAGTTCTGGTTCAAGATGATTCTCCCGGTCGGTGGCCCGCTGGAGGGAGGCCGCGGTCGCTAATCGCAATGTCCGATGGCATCGAACACCGCCTCTGCCTCCGGAGTTAGAAAGTCGACTGGGGAAGTTGCAGGTTGAGCGATGTCATTGGTTGCACCCATCAGCATCCTGCAATTGTCAATTCCTGGCGCTCCTTTGACGGTGGCGCCGAACAGAGTCAGTCGCGGGAATAGCCCGAGGCTTTCGCGGTTCCACCCAATGAGTTCAGAAGGGCGGACAACGCGCCGGAGAGCCGTTCCTGTGTCACCGACACAGGCAAGGGGATGGATAGAACTGGGCGGTTTGTCCGGGCATCGCGCGTGAACAGTTCTGACAAAGGCTGATTCTTCCGGCTCGGTGGCGCGCCCGCGGAGTTCCCGGCACCGTGATCTGACGCGATCGCCTCGATAAACTTTAGTCCGGCCTCAATCAAAGTTGCCGCTGCCGTCTCGATGCCACTGCACTCTGATCCAGATCCAGGCGCGGATGCTTCACCGGTGGAAGCGAAGACCTCCTTACCCGCCGGGGCGGGCGTGGGCTCTTGCACCCTGACTGGCGCCTTTTCAGGAAAAACCGGAGCGGCGGGAGTGACGTTGATCATGGGTTTCGGCGTGGCCGGCTGATTCGCAAAGATCTCCTTCACGGCCTGGAAAACCGTCTTGCGGCCCAGCTTGGCAAAACTGACCTCGTCCGTGGGGGAATCGAATACTCCGGCGAACAGCGACTTCTTCAGGCTGAGCGTCTCCCACACCCGCTCCTCGATGCTCCCGGTCGTGAGCATGTGAACGACGTGCACGGGACGCGGCTGGCCCAGCCGGTGCACGCGTCCTATGCGCTGCTCCAGCCGAGCCGGGTTCCAGGGAGGCTCGAAATTTACTACTACGGAAGCGGCCTGCAGGTTGAGCCCAACGCCTCCCGCGTCGGTCGAAAGGAAGACCTTGCATTCCGGATCGATGCGGAATTTCTCGATCAGGGCACCTCGCTTGCGGGAGGGAACTCCGCCATGAATGGACACAAAGCCAATTCCCAGTTTGCGCAGCTCCTCGCCGGCCAGAAATGTCATTCGCTCATACTCGCTGAACACCACCACTTTGCGATTTTCCTCGATGGCAAGTTCGGTGAGGATCTCACGAAACTCCTGGAGCTTGGGCGAATGGTGGGTTTGCTTATCGAAGAGAAAAGTCGAGTTGCACAACATGCGCATGTTCTGGATGCAGCACAGAATCCGCTTCTGATCGATCTCGGAAAGCCAGCCTTGCCTCTCCCATTTGCGCATCAGCGCCGCCAGGATTTCGCTTTGCTCGTAATAGGGTTCTGCCTGCTCGCTTGTCAACGGCACGCGGAAAACCTGGTCGGTTCGTTCCGGCAACTCTTTCAGCACTTCCTGGCGTGTGCGTCGAAGCAGGATGGGAGCCAACTGCTGGTGAATGGTGTCCAGACCGCGATAACCCTGCAAGCGGCCGTGCTCATCTACCACGCGGTGTTCATGCACGAAGCGGAAGGCGGGGCCCAGCCTGCGCCCGTCAACGAACTCGACGACCGAAAAGAGCTCTTCCAGCTTGTTTTCGAGCGGCGTGCCCGTCAGCACAAATGCGTAGCGGCTTTTCAGTTGTTTGATGGTGCGCGCGGTTGCCGTGGTCCAGTTGCGGATCCGCTGCGCCTCGTCCAGAATGATCAGGTCCGGCTTCAGCTCGTGCATGTATCGGATGTCCTTGAGCACAAGTTCATAGCTGGTCAGATTGAAGAACGTGGGGGCGGCGTAAAGGTTTCGCCGCCGGGGTAAAAGCCCGTCAATCACCTGCGCCGAATGATCTGTGAACTTCTCGATCTCAGTCTTCCACTGGTATTTGACCGAGGCGGGGGCAATCACGAGGACTCTTTCGATTCCCTTTTGAAGACGTAGGAGCTCAGCCGCGGCAAGCGCCTGCACAGTCTTGCCCAAACCCATGTCGTCTGCCAGAACCACGCGGCCCCGGCAGGCTGCGAACACAGCGCCTCTGGCCTGGTAAGGCAGGAGCTTTGCTTTCAGGACGCCCGCCACAGGGTCCTGACCGCGTTTGAGCTTCGCGAGCAGTTTGCGCTCCTGTTCCAGGCCCGCGGCCAACTCGTTCTCCCGATCGATGTAGTCCAGGACGTCGCTATAGATGACCGCCTGACCATCCGCCTTCCGGAGTGCTTCCAGCACTTCGGCGAATCGTCCATAATCCTGATGGTGCAAAAGTCCGGCGCCGTCAAAATACTCCGCGGCAATGGATCGCAGGGTGGCCGAGGGTTCGGCCGGCACTCGCAGACGCACCTCAATCGAATTCCCGTACTGAAGCGAAATGGAAGCACGCGTGCGCTTGTACTCCGCAGTCTCCAACTTCCTTTGATTGCGGTGCCGCAACCGCAGCAGCATTGCTTCAATGTGCTTACAGGTCCCCAGCGTATTGACCGCGAAATCCGGACAGGAGCAATAGTTCTCAAAAAGCCCCGAACCGCGAACTGCAATCCGATAGGTCTTCCCGCTGGCAGACTTCACGGTGTAATCCCCGAAGGGACCGCTTTCGGGCCGCTTCAAAATCTTGAGCGGCGTTGCCTTTGCCCTGTCTTGCCGTTCGGCAATCTGCTGTTCGACTAGCATGGTGAATCCTCTCGATGTTCGGGCGTATAGCGTTACGGGACGACGCCGTTCAATAAAAATAACAGCCAGACAGCCTGCGGGACGCGGAAGACCGAGATGTCAGGGACTCACTTTCGCCACCTCGCCATTATCTCTTCGACCCGGCCGGCGATTTGCTCGCGGGCTGTAACGCGGTCCACTCCACTGGCCAACAACTCGTCGTAGGGGGTATGTTTGTGGCGAATTGCTGCGATTACCGCTAAAGTCAGGGCATTCTCGGCGAGATTTCTGCCGGCCTCTGTCCTCCCAACCCGGCCGCTTCCCCTTTGCGCGGTGTGCTCCGCGATGACCGCGACCTCGCTTGCCGGACACCCGGGGAACAACGTTGCGATCTTCCGGGCCATTTGCGCGGCCAATTCAACATCCTGTTTTCGTCGCCGCTCGGCTCCGAGAGCCCGCGCCACGGCGCGTTCGTCGGCACCCTCGAGGCATTCTCGCTCAGCTTTCTCGAGCCCTGCCGTTTCCACAAGCACGCCATGCCTTTCGTAACGCCCGCGCGATCGGCTGAAGCGGACGACAACTGCCACTCGTCCACTGTACGTGGTGGCGCGCCTGGTCAAGGCCGTATCACCCGATGGAAGAAACTCGAGATCGTCGAGACGCGCGCATTGAAGGCAGAGCGGCTGCCCCACTTCCATCGAGAGAAAAGAACCCTGTTCAATCTCCGCTCCGCACTCCGAGCATTCGGCCTCGCGCAGGTTCTGGAATACGACCGGCTTCGGAGCCTGGTTGAGCTTGTCTTGAAGACTCTGCTGCTTCTTCTCCGAGAGTTCCGGCGATACATAGTGCGTGCGGTAGTTCTTCTCAATGCCCGGATCTCCACTCTTTGAGAACTGCAAGGCAATGGTCCCGCCCCTTGTGGGACGCACATATTCGGTTTCGCTGGGCTTGAGACGCTTCTCCACTGCCCAGTGGCCAAAGATCGCCATGGATGAAGAAGTCCTGCTGAGATTCCCTTGAATCACCCGCTCCAGGAAGTCGACGCGTCCTTTTCGCCAGTCGTCGACGTGCGTGGCAGTCAACAGGCCCATTCCATAGAGGACGTCGATTGCGCTTACATAATTTTGACGGGACAAAGCTGCTTCAGCAGCACGATGAACCCGGCTTTCCAGCTTCGATTGATTGGGATGCATACCTCTGATCTGGTAATGGGATCGAGGAACTCTTAAGCGGATCGCGCACCCGCAAATTGTTGCGGTGCGCGCCGATCCTGGCGACGCCTGTTCAACCCAAGATAAACGATGCCGCGTCTTGTGGTGGTTTTTTGATCAGGGAATTGCGGAGAGTGATCTTGGCACCCCTAGCGGCCCGATCTCTTCGAGCAGCACACGGTTCATTTCCACGGTTATCCCAACGCTTCGCCATTCTATGATGGTGCCGCTGATTTCATTCCTGCATCAGCACCGCGGTCGACCTCGCTTCAACCGTCACACTTCCGTTCGATGGCTTCACTTGCGGCGTCTCCGGTGCCGCCTCGACGTACTTTTGCTCTCCATCCATCTTTACTGAAACGTGAATCGGGTGCAGGTCGTCGTTCACCACCACGACGGCATGCTTCCCTTTCGATGTTCTGAATACGCTGTAATCTTCGAATGGCTTGCCATCCATCGTGACCTCCGCCTCGAGCGTGTCGCGGAACTCCGCGTCCCAGAGATACTCCCTGTATCTCTTTCTGAAGGCATCAACCTTTTTCCCGTAGGCGAGCGTGGACGGAAAATCATTCAGGTCGCCCTTGAATTCGAACGGCTCGTAACTCAGGATGTAGCGGTCCTTCAGCGCATGGTTGATGCTCTCGCGGTCGTCAAAGCCATAGATTGCGATCATCATCGGTCGGAAAGGCGAAGCGTAACGTTCCGCGGGTATGTTACCGGGCGAGATTCGGAAATAGGACAGGGAGTAAGTCTGTTCCTCGAGATCGTATGGATCTTCGCCTGCGAACAGGAATTTGCTTTCTCCAACCTGCTTTCGCACCATATCGCGAAATCGGTCGCCCATCTGCAAGTCTCCCGGCCACAAAGTTGCAGGCGAATGATGACCATGCGTTAAAGAAAAGCAATAAAGTGCTCCTCCATGATGAAACACCTCGTCGTACAACATTCCCGTGGCGCCGAGATCCAAGGTCTTTTGGAACTCCCTGGCGGCGATGTCCAGCCATCTCTTGTCGTTTACGCAGGCCGGCGCGAATCTGCGCGTGTTGATCCCGTTCAGTTGCTCAGGAGTCTGATACTCATATCCGCGAAATTGATAGGGAATTCCGTAGGGATCTGTCGCCGCGTAGTCATGGAGCTCGTTCTTGTACCAATCGGTGCTGAGATCCGCCCAGATGTATTTTTGGAAAAGAATCACATGCACGCCCATCTTCTCGATTGCCGCGATCGAGTCTCGCAGCTCTTCAGCCGTACCCAGCCTGGGATCCGTTTCAAACGATGGATTTCCGCGGTCCTGACCGCCATCGTTCCATCCAACCAGCTGTATTGCGGAGACGCCATTCTCAGCAGCTTGCGCCGCGCGGCGGGGAAGATCCCGATAGGGCGTGCGCAAATCGTCTTCGGACGAGTTGATTTGGAGCTGCTGCCAGGAGTTGATATCTGTCACCCATGGAGGAGTAATCGGATCCCTGAACCAGGTTGCCTTCCAGCTCCTGTAAATGTCCACGCCGTGGTGCCAATCACCCTCGTAGGGATTGAGAACTGTAGTTGAGAGCGCGCCCGATTCACCCGGATTAAGGAATGGGAAGTGGACTGCGCCAAAGACCATTCGAGCGGCATGCCCGTCAATGTTGTCGCGCTCGGGAACACTCTTTGGATAGCTTGACTCGTATCCTGGCTTGATCTCGCTCACATAACTGACAAGCTCGCGGCCGCTGGCATCATGAGTTCCGCAATACAGTCCCTGTTCTTTGGCGGAAATGAGGACGTAGCGTACAAGTCCGTAGCCGCCATTGTTGGCCTCGATGGTGGGGAAATTTGTGCCGTAATAGCCGAGTTCATCCGACATGTCGGGATAGAGACGGGTACGAACTAAATCCCCGTAGCTTGGATATTCCCGCACCAGGGGCTCGTCCGGAACGGGAGACTTCAGGTCGCCGAGGATAGGCCACTCGATTGAAGACACTGTGTATTGCGTGTGATTTTCGATCTGCCCATTAAACACTACCTGGGAGCCGTTGAGAGTAACAGTCGCCTCGAATCGGATTGGCAGTTTGCCGGCATATTCGCTATCCACATTCTCCCAAACCATGGTTAGCTTCTTACCATCGGTCGACTTCACGATGGATTGGAGTCGATTTCGTGCCCCCAGCACGGGGTCGTAGTCACGGCCGAGCACTGGCACAAACATCTCGAAGGACTCGGCCAACTTGGATCGGGCAGAAATCTTCCAGTGTGTGCGCTTGTTCTCGAAGTGGGTCAGGGCTCCGGTTGCCTCGTCAAACTCGATCAGGATTGCGTCGTTCTCAAGAGAGATTCGCTTATCTCCCAACGAATAGAGCCGATCGGAATCATGCACCGGCGAATCCTGGCCGGACTTGAAGTCCTGAGCCGGAACCGTAGCCGCCGCTGCAACGAGCAACAGCAAAATACGGAGAGCCGCGAATACTAAAGCGGCATGGCTTATTCGCTTCGGGAGCGCCACGCGATTGGCGGAGTTTGCGCAATGACTGTTCAAGCTGTATCTCCTCCCATGAAACTCAGAGGCGCCCCGGCGCCCCGGGGCAGCTAACTTGAGAGACCGATTGCTGATGCACGGCAGATGATAGTCACGGCTGAAACGCACTGTCAAGACGTCAACGTGCCGGCAACGCACAATCCAGCTTTCATTTGGCGATGGCAAATCCATAATTGACAGACGCGTTGAAGGGATGCTAAAGTCTTGCTTCATCCGGAGACCGGTCTCTAACAGGTGAGCCGCAAAAATTGAAAAGGCGAGCGGCGAAGGGGAAGGGAAAATGGCCAATGCAACACGAGCCGGGGTGGAATTGACCGTCCAGGCTCTGGAGGCCGGAGAGGGAGTTCTCCGCCTGGCTCCGACGTGGGTGCCAAGAGTCTATCTTCAACCCGGCCGCAGACTCAAACTCGATCAGCGCGACCTTTATGCTTATGGAGCCCATCGCGGCGGCATCGACGAACGTTGGTTTGGCTCCACTACGCCAGCCATGAATGATGGCCGCGCCCCCGATGAAGGCTTGAGCTATGTAGTCTGGAACGGCGCACGCTTCACTCTCAAGGAGGCAATCGAAGCCGAGGGCGCCCGCATCGTCGGCAAAGCAATTTGGGACACCTACCAGCGTTGGCCCGTGTACAGCAAGTTCTTCGATAACTCCGGCCCCATCATGCACCATCTTCACCAGAGCGACGAACAGGCAAAGCTTGTGGGTCGCGAAGGAAAGCCCGAAGGCTATTACTTCCCCCCGCAAATGAACGCTACCTCAGGTAATTTTCCCCATACCTATTTCGGGCTCGAGCCGGGCACGACTCAAGAGGACATTCGCCAATGCCTTGACCGCTGGGATCAGGGTGACAATGGGATTCTCGATTTATCCAGGGCCTACAGGCTCAAGCCAGGAACGGGTTGGCTGGTGCCACCGCGCATTCTGCATGCGCCGGGTTCTCTGCTGACTTACGAGCCTCAGTGGGGCAGCGATGTTCTGGCCATGTTCCAGTCCATGGTGGAAGGGCGCCCGGTGCCGAGAAGCCTGCTGACCCAGGATGTGCCGGAAGACAAGCATCATGATCTGGATTTTCTTGCTGATCTGGTTGACTGGCCAGCCAATATCGATTCCGAATTCAAGAGCCATCACTATTTCGAGCCGATCCCGGTTGCCGACTCGCTCAGTGAAGGGTACATCGACAAGTGGGTGGTTTACGGCCTGATCGACGGCCGGCAGAAGTTCAGCGCGAGAGAACTCACGGTCATGCCCGGCGCGCGCTGCACTCTCCGCGATCCCGGCGCCTCGGGCGTGATTGTTGCGCAAGGCCACGGACGTATCGGGAAGCTCGAGGTCGACTGCCCGTCGCTGATCCGATTCGGTGAAATGACGCAGGACGAAGTCTTCATATCTCACCAGGCTGCGGTTGAGGGCGTGGTGATAGAGAATCACTCGAAGACAGATCCTCTGGTAACCCTGCGTTACTTTGGACCAGACGTTCACTCGGATATGCCCGCAGTCGGAGCCCACAAGCGCTGAGCGGAACGATCTAAGACTGCCCGCAGCGCAACCGCGAGCCAATCATTTCGGCAACAGGAGAGTTGCAACGTGAAGCAGAACTTTGAAGAGAGAAATGCCCGGATCGAGGCGGCATTCAACCAGTTGAAGAAGTCGCCGGAGAAACTCAGGACCCGGATCAACCTGTCCTGGAGCAACTGGGGTTTTGGACGTGAGTCACTTTCGGATTCAGCAGCGCGCCTCGAAAAGGCCAAGGTCCCTTTTATCGAACTCCACGGAAACCACTATGGACCCGATCTCGGCTACAAGGTCGACGAGACTCTTCGGATTCTGGAGGATCACAATCTGCGTGTCTCCGGCGTCTGCGGAATGTTCTCCGCCGACAACGATCTTTCGAGCAACCGCCCCGTTTGCCGGCAGGCTGCCATCGACTACCTTCGCCGCGAGATTCCGTTCACGCAAGCGGTCGGCGGCTCGTACATTCTGGTTGTGCCCGGAGCCGTCGGCAGGCCCACGGCTTACGACAATATGGAGTTCGATCGCTCGGTCGAAACATTGGCAGGCTGTGCCGACTGGTTTGTCGAGCACGCGGTAAAGGCCGCCATCGAACCGATTCGCTCCGCCGAAACCAGCCTCGTGCACACAGTTGAAGACGCCAAGAGGTACATCCGCGAAGTGAACCATCCCGGGGTGACGCACATCAATGGCGACGTCTATCACATGCAGTCGGAAGAGAGCCACCTGGGCGAAGCCATCCTGTCCGCCGGTGATCAGCTCGTCAACCTGCACTTCGCCGACAGCAACCGTTGCGCACTGGGAGAAGGCTCCATGGATGTGTGCACCATCATTCGCGCCTTGTACTTGATCGGCTACAACCAGGGAGAACGGTATGTGACCTTCGAGCCGCTCGGGCCGGGAGGCGACCCGTATCCCGCGATGTACGGAAAACCTGACAAGGCGAGACTCGATGCCCTTGTATTCAACAGCATTCGTTACTTCCGCGCTTGCGAAAACACTGTACTGTCCGACTGATCCCGATCGAATCTAGATGCACAAGGATCAAGCCATGCTTGCAGCGGTCGTACATCCATCGAGCGCGGACAGTGTTATCTCTCTTGCGCCTGCGGACCTGCTGATTATAGTACTTTATTTCATCATGGTGCTCGGCATCGGCATCTACCTCAAGAGCTACGCCAATACTTCGAACGATTTCTTCATGGCCGGCCGGGAGATGACGGCGTGGGTCGCAGGACTCAGCTTCCTCTCCGCTAACCTGGGCGCGCTCGAACTCATGGGCTGGGCGGCTTCCACGTATCAGTACGGCATTCTGGCCGCACATTTTTATTGGATCGCAGCCTTCCCATCGATGGTGTTCCTGGCCCTGGTGATGATGCCGTTCTACTACATCTCGAAGACCCACTCGGTCCCCGGCTATCTGCGACTGCGATATAACGAAGCTACAAGGGGCCTGAGCGGCATTTCATTCGCGTGTATGACGGTCATGATGTCCGGCATCAATATGTACGCCATGGCCATTGTCATGAAGGTGGTGCTGGGCTGGAATATCCACTTCAGCATTTGGGTCTCTTCAATCACCGTAGCGGTGTATGTCACGCTGGGAGGATTGTTCTCCGCCATCTTCAACGAGGTGCTGCAGTTCTTTCTCATTTGGCTCGGCGTGCTGGTGGTTCCAATCCTTGGCATGATCGAAGCGGGAGGATGGTCGGGCCTTGTCTTTAAGATCCACCAGAGAGTTCACAGCGATGAATATGCGCATCTCTGGAAAGACCTGGGCACGTTTTCCGGAAACCCGATGGGGGTGCATTGGACGGGAGTTGTCTTTGGGCTTGGCGGCGCCATCGCGTGCGGGTATTGGACAACCGATTTCTTGGTGGTGCAGCGCGCCATGGCCGCGAAAGACCTGCGATCGGCGCAGCTTGCCCCCATCATAGCTTCTTATTTCAAGATGCTCGTTCCGTTGATCGTCATCCTTCCCGGTCTGCTCGGTCTGGCCCTTCTACCCTTCCGCCTCGTACCGGAAGGCATGGCGGGGCCCGGCATGCACACCTATAACGAAGTGCTTCCTCTGATGCTCGCTCGTTACTGCGGCCCTGGACTCCTGGGCCTTGGAGTGACCGCGTTGATTGCCGGTTTCATGTCCGGGATGGCGGGAAACGTGAGCGCCTTTGCGACCGTTTGGACATATGACATCTATCAACCCTACATTCGGAAGAAAGAATCAGACGAGCACTATGTCAAGGTGGGCCGCTGGTGCACAATCCTCGGAGTTCTTCTCAGTATAGGCACCGCTTATTTTGTAACTCAGTTCAAGAGCATCATGGATTACATGCAGGCACTCGTGAGCTTCTTTATCGCCCCTCTATTTGGAACGGTGATTACGGGAATGATGTGGAGAAGAGCTACACCGAAAGGTGGGTTCTGGGGGCTCCTCGCGGGCACGGGCTCCTCGATTGCCATGTTTACGCTGGTGAAGATGAGGCCATCGTATCTCGCATACATCGCACTATCTCGCGAGGCGAAAGACATGGCTGAGAATCTCTATCGTGCACTCTGGTCGCTCTTGATTTGTGTCCTGGCGACCGTTGTCGTAAGCCTTCTCACCACGCCCAAACCGGCTGCTGAACTTGAAGGCCTCGTGTATGGACGAACTGCGTTTCCGAGCGAGATGCAGTACCCAATCTACCAGCGGCCGGTGTTCTGGGCCTGCGGCGTAGCTGTTCTATTTGCCCTGCTGCAGTGGATATTCTGGTAACAGACAGCGATGTGGTTTACAAGGAGGTATAACAATGATGAGTCGACACAGTCACATGCTACCGGTGTGGTTTTTCATCGGCATCCTGCTTACAGTTTACGGCGTCATCATTCTCCTTACTGCCATTGCAGACTTCTCCAAGCCTACGACCGTTGTTCTGGCGAATTACCATCCCGGCATCTGGGGTGGGGCCCTCTTACTATTCATTGGAGCTTTCTACACCATCTGGTTCTGGCCGGGTCGGCGCAAGTTCAGGTAGTTCTCGCCGATAGCATCATTGGATTGAGAACAGTGAACTCAGCTTAGACGGACAAAGTCAACAGCAAGCGGATCGGCCAGGTCCGCAGGCAGGAAAAGCGAGGCAGGACTATTGTGGGTGAGCGCTCCAGGAAGGCAGTGACTATAAGGGAGATCGCGCGCCGCGCGAACGTCTCCCATTCAACTGTCTCCAGAGTAATCAATAACTTCGAGACGGTCGATCGCAAGCTCATGCGTCGCGTTCAAGCAGTTATCGAGGAGGCTGGATATCGCCCCAACTACCAGGCCAGGGCGCTCGCACGCGGCAGAAGCAACACAGTAGGGTTGATTGTCTCGGAACTTAGCGGCGGCAACCCTTTTTTTTCCGAAATTATCTTGTACTTCGAACGCGCGGCGGCGGAACAAGGCTACGAAGTTCTAGTCAGCTTTGCGGACACCGTGCGCCATCCCGACCACGTCTTCACTTGCGCGGCACGCATGCAGCAGCGGCAGGTGGAAGGGATTGCCGTGTTGACTTTCGGAATGGAACAGTATCTGAAAGGCTCCCGCATCGATATCCCTATGGTCTATGCCGGCGCGGACGGCGACCTTCCGGGAATCCGGCATGTTCGCATCAATTATTTCACCGGCATGCGCGAAGCAGTGAAGCACCTTTTGGAATTCGGACACAAGCGGATAGGGTATCTGAGCGGTCAATTGGATTGGACGAGCATGGGTGCACGCTATGCAGCCTTGCGCAGGGCAGCAAAGGGCGCAGGCTTGTCACTGGATAGGGAGATGGTGGCGAAATGCGATCACACCTGGACAGGCGGAGCGCAAGGTATCTCAAGCCTCCTGAATCTACCTAAGCCGCCAACTGCAGTCCTTTGCTGCAATGACGTTGCCGCGATAGGTGCAATGAAGGCCCTCAGTGCCAGGGGCCTGCGTGCAGGGAGAGATATCGCCCTCATCGGATTCGACGACCTGACAATTTGCCAGTTTGTGGAGCCCGCGCTGACTACGATTCAGTTTTCACCGGGCGAAATATCACGGCTCGCGCTCACGGCACTGCTGGAGGAGATTGGACCGGGAAAGGCAAGGACAAGCTTAGAGTATAAGACCCGTTTTGTACTGCGTGAAACTACTTGTGCGCCGAGGTACTGATATGGTGGCGGCGCAATTGCTCTTCAAGGTCGCAATCAAGTAGACCCTGTAACTAATCGAAGAGACGAATAACAGACCTTCCTCCTATTTGCAGAAGACCTAACTTCTGAAACCGCGAAAACCCCTGTCAACAGGCCACTCCAGGCGAAAAATCGCCAACTAAACTGGCCCGCCTTCGAAATCAACCCGTGATAGAATCAGGCAATGAGTTCCTCGCCGCTGGGAATGACAAACTCTCAGGCAAGCCTCCTTCTCGTGAAGGACAATCTAGCTGCATACTTCCGGCAGGAGATTGTCAGCGGCCGTCTGGCTCCGGGAGAAAAAATTGCCGAGGTAAAGTACGCCAAGCTGCTAAAACTCTCGCAGACTTCAGTTCGAGAGGCCATTAACATTCTCATGGCAGAAGGCTTCGTTCAGAAAGGCTCCGGCCGAACCGCTCGGGTTACTCGTCTGAGCTACGAAGACGTTACTCATAGTTACGAACTCCGTGCCGTACTGGAAGGCTACTCCGCGCGCATTATTGCTCAGGATAAACCCGATCTCAGCGAACTCGAGCAGACGCTCGCCGATATGCGCGCGGCAGCCGCTTGCCATAATATCAATGCCTTCTACGAGCGCGACCTGCGCTTCCACCTGCTGATGGCGGAGATGACAGGAAACCGCATGCTGGTGCAGGCTCTCAGGCGAATCATCGTCCCTCTTTTCGCCTTCGTCGTGGTCCACACTGTGCGGACGCAAAAGGGCCAGTGGATTGAGAGCATTGAGCGGCACTCTCGCATCATCGACGCTCTGAAGACTCACGATCCCGTTTTTGCCGAGCGTCTCGTAACACAGACGATCGGGACGTTTCAGGAGCATACCCGAGTTATGGTGGGACCGGATTCTCCGGCTCCGCATTTGCCGGAATAAAACGTAAAAAACACCTACTTATAACCCCCCTCGATTTTATAGCCGTATTCGATCTTCCCGTGCGGGAAACTGCGGGGGACGGCGATGAGCGCTCCCCCATTCCTGACTTGTACGTCGTATCCGGCAGGAACATCCACCTGGTACATCAATTTGCCCGACGCCTTCTTCCACTTCAGGGACACAAATCCGTCCGGGGTTGGCACCCGCCCCTCGCACATCGAAATGGATGAATCGGAGAGGCGGATCTGCACCACCTTGCCCACCGAATCGACGCGCTCTAGGCCCAGCACGTCGCGAAATAAATGCACAATTACGTGCGAACCGAACGCGTGGTTCATGCTCGCCTCATCGCCCATATTTTCCCAGAAGGTTCCCGTCAACTCCGCCATTGGTAAAAACAACGACTTTGATTCGTCTACTAACTGATCTGTCAGGCTTGATCGAGAAAGGAGTTCAATCCGCATCACGTTGCCCATGAAGGCATTCGACGGCGCGATCTCCGAAAATGCTTTAGATGTCCTGCGCGGCGGTCCAAATTCCGTGCTCAGCTTTTTCCATAACTGCGGATGAGTATTTGTCGTTGCCGTTTCGAAATAAAAAGCATAATACTGGCAAGTTTCGGTCCGATTGCGGGTTGCAACAAGCTTTCCCTCCTGGCGAACAGCATTATCGACAAAGAACTCGCCGTCGTACGACTGGGCGCGAATGACCTTTCGAATTGATTCTGCCTGCTCTGAGAGTGGCGGTAAATTGTACATTCGACCTGCTGCGCCCAGGGCCGCCGCATAGAGCATGTTCGTCGGATAACTTACATCCTGCACATAGTCGTTCGATTTGGACCACTCGATAAACACCATCCCTTTCAGCTTCTCGAGGAGCCCATCTCCATTCTGGAAGGGTTTGAAATATTCGAGCACTTTGAGCACCCGGGGGCGGAGAGCTTCGACTAACTCGCGGTCCCCGCTCCGCAGCAGATACTGTTCAAGCTGGACTAGAAACCAAAGCGCCCAGTTATTACAGTATCCGCCGTCGTAGTGGTCCGCGGGATAACACATCGGAATCATGCCATCGGGGATGTTTGCGAAACGCTCCGGAAGCAGGAAGTTTTCAAAGAAATTCTTTTCCACCTTTGTATGGCCACTCAGGAGCGGAGAAACCTGTGCGGTAAAGGAACTGTCGCATAGCCATCCAGCGCGTTCCCGTGAAGGTGTGTCCGTAAAGAAATCCACGCTATTCGCGCGATAAGTCTCCCGCCCGGCGTCGAATAACTCATTCAGCCCCTCGTCGTTCGATAGAAAATGCGCTGTCCAGACATCCGGAGTTACATACTCCCGAAGATAGATCCCGTCGATCTCACATTCACCTTCAAGTACCATGGCCTTGAGAAAACGGAGTACATACGGCTCAAAGCACTCCAAGTTGTATGTGCCGGGCGCCAGAGTGTATGCAACGATATTGACGCACATCAGGCGCGTGAAATCAATATCACCATTCGTCAATGTCTCGTCGAATGTGAAGTAGAGCTTGGCAGGGGAGTGAACTCGAACTCGTGCACTAAAGAAACCAGTAAGATTGGTGCCGAAATCGAAGATCTTGAAATCGTTCGCCGCGAGTTTGATGGGGCGATGACAATCATATGCTTCGTCGATACGGAAATTCACGACGCTTTCGGTCTTCTGCAATTCGAGGTACGGAATGGTCGTCATCTCCTGTTCGGGATAGCCCAACAGGTGGTTGCTTATCTTCGCGCCGAAAGGAACGCTGCGATCCTCCGCAAGGCTCTTCGGAGCATTTTTACCCCAGCGAAAGCTTCCTGAAGAACAGACCTGCTCCGGTTGCCGCATCTCGTACATGGGATATGGCACCCGCCGCTCGATAAAATTGCGCGGAGCGGAACTGGAACACTCGGCCAGTGCGCGGGGTGCATCCGCATTCTGCCGCCAGTCGGCGAGGCGAGCATCCAATTGATAAACCTCTGAGAATGAGCGCTGGAATGAATAGCGCTGCACCTTCTGCACGCGCTCTGAAAGAATGGTCGACTCGAACTGACTTCCGCTCCCGCCGGTGGAAGCGAGAACGGACGAATTCGATGCAACTTCGGCTTGCAGAAACGAAGGCTGATTAATGACGTAATAGCTGGCGACGTTATAGCCTGCGACTTCGATGCAAATCAGGTTCCTGCCCTCGCTCAGAAGCGGAGTTATCTCCCATGAGTCGACCCGAAAATAATCATGGGGTCCTCGCGCCGGACCCCATGCGAAGAATTTCCCATTCAGATAGATCCGGTAGAGTGTCGCTCCAGCCACGCTCAACTGAACCTTGCCCTCGCGCGGCGTCTCGAAGACAGCGCGGAATCCGACAAAGAGATTCATCTCCTTGTCGCGGCCTCGCGGCCAGATGGGCTTGGCGGAGAGAAACGTAACTTCGGGTTTTGATGGTGGGATGTGCGGCTCAGCGCGCTCGGCTGCCAGGGAGGGCAGGTTTCCCGGCAGTACAATCGAGGCCACGGTTGCGCCCACCGAGCTACCGAGAAATACCCTGCGGCTCACCAATGACTTAGGTTCCCCATCCCCTGACAATTTAGACGCTCCTTCTTCCAGATGAAAGCCCAGTTACCTTCAGCAAGATCGTGAAAAGCAACAATTACGCGAAAAAATGGGGGGAAGGTTTCAACCCCTCCCCCCATTTCTGGTTTACCGGATTGGCTAGAACAGCGCCTTCAGCGAGAACTGAATAGTGCGCGGCTGGTTGCCCTGGTGAGCATCGGTTCCGAAGCCGGTGGTGCCCCAGGAAGTATTCGTGAAGATGTCAATCAATTGGCTGCGGTTGAATGCGTTGAAGAAGTCGCTGCGGAACTGAAGGGAGCTCTCCTTGTAGATGTGGAAGTCCTTGCGTGCGCTCAAATCCTCATCCAGATAGGCCGTGCCGCGCAATGGAAGGTCGCGCGACACATTGCCAAAGGAGTTGGGCGCAGGCGCCGTGAAGGCAGCAGAGTTGATGTAAGCGTCGATGTGCGGGTTGAACTTTCCTGACCAATGTGCCTTCTCCGGCACGCCGGGTACATAGTTGGGTCGCAGGATATCGTTGAAGATGCTCAGGTTACTTCCGGTTGAGGTCTCAAACAGCGCGGTTCCGCTTTGGTAGTGGTGAATTCCGGCCACGGCCCAGCCGCCCAACAGCGTGGCAGCAATGCCGTGGTTGAGCCACTTCTTTTCGTAACCAATGGGAAGCTGGTAGTCGTAGGTGACGGTCAGATTCAGCGGGGGCTGATCCAGAGCAACGGTGTACTCACCCTGCCTGCCGTATGTATCCTGCGGACCGTCGTTGAACTGGCTGAGTTCATCTTCAGCCGTGCTCATCTGCTTGGCCCAGGTAAAGCTGGTTAGCACCGAGAGTCCATCGTGGAACTGGCGTTGTAGCCGGGCCTGCAAGGAGTTGTAGTTGGAATGGCCATTGTTCTGCTTGATCTCGTTGATGCCGGTGTACTGAGGAAACCTTCTCAGCGCCTGGCCTACTGTTGCATTTCCACCCAAGTCCGCGATGAAGTCGGGGAAGGGCGCCTGAACACCGGTTGCAATGCCCGCGACAGAATTGAGTTGCGCGTTCAGAGCCGCACCATACTGGATCTGGTCGCTGATCGGAAGCTGCTCCGGGTTATCAAGGCCGGAGGCGATATGCTGGGCGGTATTGCCGACGTAGGAGACGTCAAGCAGGAAGCCCTTCGGCAGCTGCCGTTGAATGCTGAGCGTCCAATCGTTGATCACACCCGGAAGGCCAGTGCCCTTCGGTACCCAGGTAGTTCCCGAGAAGTTGTCAAAGGTTGAGTTGATAAACGGCGGAGGGGTGAACTTGGGGTAGCCACCGGCAGTGGTAAACGCCGGCGTGCCGGTGCCGGGAGAGGGAGAGGAGGTGCTCACGGTCGCATCAAACCCGTCCGCCACCTGTCCAAAACCGTTTCCATTGGTTGATCCGTTGATGCTGATATACATGCCATAGCCAGCATGAATGACGGTCTTGTCGTCCAGCTTATAAGCAAGGCCGACGCGGGGCTGCCACATGACGTAGCGCGTATTCGTCAGGCGGTTGCAGTTGCAGGTGAAGTTGCCGGTGCCCTGGTAGACGAGCGCGCCAGGGATGTTGTTGGCGCCGGGGTTCGGCACATCCGGCTCAAAGCTGGAGGCGACGTGGACCCCGTTGATTGAATCGTGGACACTCAAGGTAAAGGGGATGTCGTAGCGGAGCCCCAGGTTGAGGACCAGATTTTGCGCTACCTTCCAATTGTCCGTGAAATAGGCGTCAAAGTACTGGAAGCGGTTCTCTACGCCAATGGGGTTGTCCGTCTGCTGCACGCTGTCGAATGATCCGGCCAGCAGACTGGCGAAGCTGTTGCCGGTGGTCGTATCAAGAGAGCCAGCATTATTGCCCGACGTAATGAAGCCGGCGGTCTCCTTACCGCTTAACCTGTCGACGACGTTGTCTGTCGAGGCCTGGTTGCCCTCAATGCGGTCATATTCGCCGCCGAATTTGAACTCGTTCTTACCTCGGTTCCAGGAGACGAAACCGCTCTCGATGTAGGTGTTCTCGTGGTTGGTTGAGCCCCCCCCTCCGCCGGTGTCAGCGTACGACTGGCAGCAGAAGCCGTCACCCTGCGTCATATAGAACTGCGGGGTTATAGGCAACGAATTCGGTATTCCGAATGTGTCCACCGTGCCGGTGTAGGGTGCCAGACTGTCCTGCGTGTCATAGTTCCAGCCATAGCCCAGGTGCAGCAGCAGGGAGGGCGAGAAGGTGTGATCGTAGGCCAGGCGGGCCAGGCCGAGGTGATTGTTCCCCGAACCGGCGCCATACGCCGCGATGGGGGCAAGGAAGATTTTGGAGTATCCGTTGTTATTGACGGGACCGAGCGAAAAGAACCCATGAAGCAGATTCTTCTCGTTGATGTTGTAATCGACCCGGCCGCCCCAGCGATCTTCGTTCTGGTCCTGCACGCCGGTGACAACAAAGTTGTTTCCGTTTCCGAGGTCACCTTGGGGCTGGGGAAGATACTTAACGTACTCCGTTCCCGTGGCAGAGATGGCGCTGGGAGGCATCACGTTCAACATGCCGTTGTAACTGTACTGGGTACGGGTGCAGAGGCCTGCATCGTTGCAGGTAGTCGAGTTCGGATCGTAGATAGGGTTGGGGTCCGCGGAGAAGTCGCCCGTCCGTTCCGCCAGGCTCGGAATGCGGGTATCGCTCGGAGTGACGCCGGCTGCCAGTCGATAGCCGCTATAGAAGGCGAAGAAGTACATCTTGTCCTTCTTGAGGCCGAGGAATGGTATCTTTACCGGCCCGCCGATATTGACGCCAAATTCGTTCTGGTGCGTGACGGTTGCGCTTGTTGCGTAGTAGCCTGCCGCGTCCAGATCGGTGTTTCTCGCGTACTCGTAGGCCTGGCCGTGGAAGGAACCCCCGCCGGACCGCGTGGAGTAGGTAAGGTTGCCGCCGGGTGTGCGGCTATATTCTGCGGAGAAGTTATTCTGCACCAGGGAGAACTCCTGGAGCGCCTCAACCGGCACCGGCTGAATCCGGTAATCGCCGCTCTGGTTGGCGGAGACGAATGGGATGCCGTCATACATGACCGCTCCGCCCCATGCCTGCCCGCCATTGATGGTGGTAGAGAACTCCTGCCCTGTCGCGCCGTTGGAACCGTATCCAATCGCCGAAACATCGGAGACGCCGGGCATCAGGTCGGCAATCGCGGTGACGCTGCGTGGGCCGCCGGTCAAGGCGATGGGCAGATCGTCAAAGGTCTGCTGGTCGATGGTCGTCGCTGCCTGGGAGGTGGTGGTTTCAAGCTGCGTAGAGACGCCCTGAACCTGGACCGTCGCGCTTGTCGAGCCAACCTTCAGGACTTCGCTGACGTCCACGGTCTTGTTGAGGCCGACAAGGATGTTCTGCTGCTCGACTGTTTCAAAGCCCGCCGCGGTAACTGTCACGCTGTATGTGTCCACCTGGACGAGCGGGAAGACATAACGGCCTTCCGACGAGGTCGTGGTCGTAAGAGCGGCCCCGGTGTCTGTATTGGTGAGCGTAACCTGAGCCTTCGGAACAACCGCCCCGGAAGTGTCGGTGACCGTTCCAACCACTGAGCCTCCGCCGGCTTGCCCCCTCATAGCAGATCCGCGGAGAATTACGAATACGAGCACTACGAAAATCAAAATCCGATATGGCCTCATTGCGTCTCCTTTTTCCTCAACATGGTCATACTCTGGCTTGACCTGCGGTCGATATTCGAATTTCCGCTGGTTTCCGGCCGATCACTTTCATTGCAAGATTCAAATTGACGGCAGCCCTAAAGCTGCCTATTCAGGGTCGATCGAGGCGCCCTGGCCGCGCCTGAAAATCGAATCGACCATCAATTGGGAAGCCTGTAGTACTAACTACCTTTGAAAATCTAGAAAACGTTATCTGATCGCTTACTCGCTTGTCAATAAGAAAATATTCATGCGAACATCTAGGCGCTGTATTTGAGCCTTCTCTATGAAAATATGCACGTTATCTCCACTTTTGGACACTGCCCCCTCCTCCTTGAAGTAAAACCGAACATTCGAGGTTTTCAGTATAAGCGCTTATCTTGGAAACTCGGCTCTTTCGCCTCGCGGTACAAATCCGTGTTCAATCCTCGACAAAACCCGGGCAGCACGGTACGCTTTCGAACTAGGCGACCCCGCCGAACGCGAGTTGCTTCGCCCGGCTCTGGCAAGGTCAAAGTGGTTCTGCGATTCTTATTGAAGCCAAGGTGTGGGGCGGATCGGAGAGCCCGCCATCCGCCTCCGAGGGGCAGTGGGATTGATAGGGTTGCGATATAAAACGACTGCGAAGTGGATGTGCACGGCGGCATGCGCCCTGGTATTCGCTGTATCGGCATGGACCGCGCTCGCAGTGCCCGAAAAGCAGGCCCAGGCCAAGCAACTGATTGACTCACGGCAACTTGACAGCGCAGAGAAGCTCATTGTTGCCGAGATGATGAACGCACCACGTGACGCGGACTGGATTACCCTCCTTGCCGAAGTTCGGCTGGGCCAGAACCGCACGCGCGAGGCGCTGAATTTGCTCGGCGACGCAAACCAGATCGCCGGGGACTCCTCTGCGCGTTATATGCTGATCAGTCTGGCAATGAGCCAGGCCGGGAAAATGGACCGGGCCGAGCCGCCGATCCGGACCGCCATCCGCCTCGATCCCAATAACGCCACCGCTCACTACTTTCTCGCTCGCCTGCTGTACACGGACAATCGCTTCGACGAAGCCATCGAGGAGACGCAGAAGGCCATCGACCTTTCGCCGGGCTTCGTTCGCGCTTACGAAAACATGGGGCTCTGCTACGAGGGCAAATACCGGCAGGACGAAGCCGAGCACTGGTATCGGAAGGCCATTGATGCCCAATCGACCAGCTCCGCCAAGTCCGAGTGGCCGATGCTCGATCTGGCAATCATGTTGATGCATGAGAATCGATACACCGACGCGAAGCCGCTCCTCGAACAGGCGATCGCCATCAACCCGCTGAACACCCAGGCCCTGGTTCAGATGGGCACGCTCTACGAGACCGACGGAGAGAGCGCGAAAGCTCTGGACGAGTATCGCGCCGCCATTCGCAGCGAGCACGCCAATTTTCAGCCCGGCCTGGCAAGCGCTTACTACAAGGCCGCCCGCCTCGCAAAAAAACTCGGATACACCGAAGAATCTCAGCAATACTTCAAGAAGTTCAATGAAGTCCAGCACAAAAAATAAGAGGCCCGTCTCGTCGCTCTACGGACAATGCGGCAAGCACACTGGAACAAGCGCATGAAGGGGCTGCGCTTTGCGCGGTTGTTTTTATGCTGCTTCGCGGTCGTCTGCGTCGCGCAGCAATCCGCCGACCTCGACAAGCTACTGCAGGAAGGCGCGGCGTTCAATCGCCAATCGGACTACACACGCGCCATTCCGGTGTTGCGGCAGGCCATCAATCTCGCGCCCCAGAACCCGACGGCGAACTATCTCCTGGGAGTCGCACTGCTCCAGTCTGGCCATCCGGCGGATGCCGTCGCTCCTCTTCAGATTGCCGCTCAGGCAACTTCAGGGGATTATGCTGCGGCAGGCTATCTCGGCGATGCGGAGATGGAGCTGAAGGAGTTTTCTCTTGCGGCGGAAGCGTTTCTCTCCGCGGTGTCGCGCTCGCCCGAATCCGAGCAAACACTGATATGGTGGACCGACTACAGTCTGGAGCGCTATCGGGTCCTCGAGCTTTCGCTCCGGACTACTGCACGAGGACGCGCCGCCATGCTCCTTGGCGCAGCCGAATCCGTCAATATCGAATTGAAGCAGAAAAAAGCGCTCCTGGAACAGGCCGCCGAGTTGGACCCAGGCTTTCCGGAAATCCTTGGCGAGTTGGGCATTGCACAAGCGCTGCTCGGCGAGCAGGCCGAAGCGGTGGCTAGCCTAAAGGTGGCCCGGCAGAACGCGCCCAATGCTATTTCAATCGTCAAGTTGGAAGCGCTCGTCGCTGCCGCGCGAGGAAACTGGGACGAAGCAAACAGTAAGCTTCTCGACCTCGACCGACGTTCCCAGGCCGAGTTCAAAGGAATGGTCGCCGAGTGGCCGAAGAATCTGCTTCCCGGAGTGAATCGCGACGATCCCTTGTGGCAATGCCTCCGCAACAGCCGCTCGGATTGTGCAGCGATTCGGGTCCAGCCTGACGCGGACCAGACAGCTCCTTCTCCGCAGCTATACGCCGAGGGCCGCTGGGAGCGATTGATCGCCGCGCATGCACCGCCGGCCGACGATGCCGCTTCCTGGTTCTGGCGTGGAATGGCCTTGGCGCGCACAGGCGACTGCGCCCACGCCATTCCCGCCCTCGAGCGCGGGCTAAAGGCCGGCGCGGAAATGGACGCTGCTCAACTGGCCAGTTGCTATCAGCGTGAAGCGATTCAGAGCGCCGATCGATTGCATGCGTTGGGAAGAGAGGCGGCCGTTCATCTCATCCGTGGCGACATCCTGCTGTCCATCCGGCTTGACCCGGCAAAAGCCGTCGACGAATATATCGAGGCACTGCGTCTGCGGCCGAACGATCCGCAGTTGTTGGAGAAGCTCGCGGAAGCGTACTTTAGCGAGGGAGAGATGGAAAAGGCGCGGCAAACTGCGCAACAAGCCCTGGCACTCAATCCTAATCGCGCGCAGCTGCTGCGACTGCTGATTGAGGATTCCATGAGCGAGCGCGATTATGCGGCGGCGCTCTCGATGCTCGACCGCCTTGCCGCCATTGAGCCTGAGAATCAATGGATCGGCGTTCAGCGGGCTACCGCATACGCGCAGACATCCCGCCCCGCGGAAGCGGTGCGGGCGCTGCAGCCGGCTTTAGACCGGGGTTATCCAGACGAAAAGGGGTCGCTGCACGCCATGCTCGCCGGGCAGCTTCGCAAGCTCGGCCGCACTGAGGATGCAAGCCGCGCCACAGCGCAGGCGATCCGCCTTGCCGATGCATTTGCGCAGCAAAACAACAATGCACCGGCGCTGGCGCCCGAACATTGAAAGACTCTCTTTGGGACGGCGTTACTGCTGCTGTTCGTTTTCCTTGAGCAGTTTGTCGAACTCGGCATGTGTCATCTTCAGCTTGTCGGGATGAGCGTCGATCCATCTTGCGAAGGCCGCGTACTTCGCCGCAGGCCAGCCTTCGAAGTCACCGCCATTCTTGCCTTCGCGATTGAGCTCGAAGTTGTACACATCCTGCAAATTGGTAAACTCGGCGGAGCTGATCGCCTCCTCGGCAAGAATCGCGGGAATGAAAAGAACTCCATCCGTCTTGGCGAGCACCAGGTCGCCCGGCAGCACCACAGCGCGACCGATGCGTACCGGAACATTGATGCCGGTCAATTCCATGCGCGCCCATGCCGACGGATCGTAGCCGCGATAAAGGCCGTTGAAATTAGGGATTTCACGGTTTTCTTCCTGATCGCGAATGCCGGCGTCGAACACGAATCCCGCATGGGTATGCCCCGCAATCGCATTGCCGAGATTCGAGCCGATCAGCGTGCCTTCCACAATCTTCCCGAATCCATCGGCAACATATACGTCGCCTTCCTTCAGTTCAGCGATAGGCCAGCTATTGGTATCGCTGACGCGGCCCTCGGACTTGCCCTCGGCCAGAATTGCTCGCGTCATGTCCGGCCGCGTCGGCATGTACTGCGCCGTCAGCGCCCGTCCGGCGAAAGGCTTCTCGATGTGCAGGGCCCGCCAGCCGCCATCGAACTGATCCTTGTAACCGTGGTTCCACAGAAATCCCCAGATGTCCTCGATCGAAATGTCGACCGCGCGCTTGAGCAGCTCGTCCGGAAGCTTGGGACGGCCATCCGGAAAGCGATCGCCCTTCCACTCCGACGTGTAGAACAGGACCTGTTCCTTCGTCATCTTCACTTGTGCTTGAGCCGGGAAGACACTCAACGCCTGTGCGAACGCTACCAAAGCTAACAAGCACCATCTCATTCAACGTCTCCCTTTTATTTTTCAACTTGCCGCCTTTTGTTTCCCGGCTTCGAGCACTCTGTGCACTAACCCGCCCGGCTTGGTCAGCGCGGAGATGTCTTTGTTCAACAGAGCCGCTGGCGCATTCCAGATTGACCAATTGAACCAATAGTCCCAGCCATAATTCACCTCTCCGGTATCGCCTCCGGCACTGTGGCAATTTGGCCCGTCCCACGTATATCCCCATGTCAGGTAGCTCAGCGTGAGATTCTTTCGCAAGAGTTCAAGGCCGAAGTTTTTCTGACCTTCATAGATAAACGTCAAAGCATTCCAGATGACTTGATGATTGGTGTAGACATACTCACCTGTTAAATAACCTGTCTTGTCGGCGGTCCAAAGCGACCCGTCCGGTAGCGCATAGATAGGAGGCATTCCAAATTTGCTCAGGCCGCAGACCTTCTCCCTCAACGTCCGCAGCACACGATTTACATTTTCCTTCGGGAAGACCTCAGGCAGGCCGCAGAATCGAGCCCAGTACTGCCCATTCAGCTGCGGAGAATAGAACGCATCCAGTTCCTTCCCTGTTGCAGGATCGGAATAAACCAGATAGTGGTCGCCCTTCCAGAGGTGCTTCTGCAATGCATCCTTGCCTGCTGCAATCAAATCACCCATACGCTGAACTTCTTCGTCGTCGCCCACCGCCTGCGCCCAGGATTTAAGCATTTCAGCGCCCGCAATCCGGAGGCCTCCGGGATGAATTGCATAGCCATACATCGAGCGATCTTCAAACCATTCGATATCATTCCATGCGTGGGGCCGCTTCGGCGGCATGGCGATGATCTGGGATAGTCCGAGATCGGGCCGCTGCGTGAACGAATATTCAAGAGCGAGCTTCACCGAAGGATAGAACTCCCGCATGAAGGCCTCGTCGCCAGTGATCTTCCAGTGAAGGTAGGCAGCCGATACGTAGCAGAAGCCGGAGACTACTTCCTGATAGTCGTAGGACATGGGATTTGCGGGATCTGCCCATCGGCCCATCAACTGAGCAACATCGCCATTCTTTCGCTGTGTTGAGCGAATGGCGCGCAACATCGAAAGCGCGCAGTCGGGGAAGAAGAATGAAAGCGTCGGCCCTTGCATACCGACATTTGAAAGCGTGCTCATGTGAGGGCATGCCCGCGGCGACTCCTCGAGTGCGAATAGCCCATCTTCAGGGTTACACCAATCGCCAATTGGATCCCTGGCCTGTGCCCACAGGCTGCACGGAGCAAAACAGTAGAGGGCGTTAATCAACGAATCCGCCAGCCATCCCGGCAGCGTCTCATCGTCGTAAATCACTGACTGCCATGCAATCACGCGCGCAAGCAGTTGCTCGTGATTGCGTTCGAGGTAACTGGCCACGGCGCCCGCATTGCTAAAGCGCGAGGCGTACATGTGAGTGAATCGCTTGCCGGTCGTCGAAAGCGTCTCGCCCTCGGGAGCATATGTGGAAATGCGTTCGCCTCCCGTGCCCGGATTGCCGTTCCCCTCCCACTCGGGTGCGAACCAGGCGAGAATCACTCTAAGGGTTTTCTCTTCACCCGGGGAAATGTCATACGGAATCGCCAAAGACGAACTGCCATCGTCATCCGCATTGATAGGTGGCAGATTTTGCTCCGCCGCGTTCCATGTTCTCCCATCCAGCCCGAGGCCGGCTCCAACACGCACCGGCAATTCTCCGGTAGCTGCCAGCACATAACTCATTCCCCATGGTTGGTTTTCAACCCATGTTCCTGAAAGCCCGGCGGGCGCCGAATGTCGCGTCACGCGCGCCGCCGGCATCACTGGCTTCATCGGCATGTCAGGCCAGCCGATGGATGTATCTTTCGAAGCGTGATCGCCGAAGCCCGGAAAGTTGAAGAGCAAACACCCCTTCTGCGGCGTTGAGGTTTTGTTCCTCAGGTGAGCCTCAAATACTGCTCCGGGTGTATTCGATGCCTTCGAGTCTCCCGGAATGAACGGAGACCAGCAACGCACGCCGACCTCAACCGGTGCATCCGACTTATATTCAATATCCGCGATCGGATAATGGCCCCAGTACTCGCTCTCCTGCATCGAACCCAACACCTTCAACCCCATCGTTGGTCGATTGTTCCCGGCGTAGTTCTTTGTCTGCGCAGTCCCAAACACCCAGGTTCTGCCTCCGCTGGCCAACCCCATATATGGGATGTTGAGGGGACCGCCGATCGGGGTCAGATGATTGAAGATCGATGAGTAGCCCAGCACTCCTGATGGCTCAAGATAGAGCGCCCCTGTATCGATTCCGCCGAGCGGCATGCCCGAACAAGGCAAGGGCCTGTCCACATAGCAACTGAAGTAGCCCGCAGCTTTCGTGCGATAACAAATGCCGGATACGTCTTTGGTATAACCGGCCGCCTCAAAAGCACTCCACTGTGCGCCTTTAAGGCCGGCTTCGAACAGACGATTCGGTTGCGGTTTGCTTTCAAGGACCTTAGTCGCTGATGGGAGGGAATCGGCGCGTAGATCTTTGAGGCCCCTCCAAAACAGCGCACCGAGAGCCGCCGAAGACCGCAGAAAGCCACGGCGGGAAAATTCCCATCCCATCTCCTACCCCTTCAATTCATGGTTGCGCTACAAGGTCACTCTTTCGACGCCAGAAAGTTATCCACTGCGCTCACTGAATTCGCCTTAACATCCGGATTCAGCTGATAGGGAGTCTTAGCCTCGTGAAAGTCATTGCCGATCAAATGAATGTCATGCGTATCAGCTCCAGCGACCTTCAGGAACAGATTCGTGTCAGGCGGCGCATTCATATCGCGCAGCGTGGCGTTCTGAACATTCTTCAGAACAATTGCAGGCACATCGCGCTCCGGCCACGCCGCGATACCGGAAAAACCATCCACGTGCAGACCATCGATATCTTCGAGCGAAAGCGCGCTCTCCCACTTGTCGTAGGCCGGCTTTTCCCAATTCACTTCGATGTTGCGCAGCTTCAAATCCTTGATCCAGCGGAAGCTCAGCGCATCCTTCGCGGTGTCATAAGGCGAATCGGGATTGCTTGAAATGAAAAACTTGATGTTTTCAAATGTCACGCCACTAAGGTAGCTTTCTGGATGGCCGTAGATGGTGGACTCACCCTGGGAGTGGACGATCACGTCGTGAATGATCACGTTGTGAATCGAGCCTGGCCCGGGTTCATCGGCCTTGCGCGGCTCGTCGTTCCACTCGCTCTGCCGCCGCAGTTCGAAGTTGAAAGCATTGCCATCGCCGGCCCAGAACCAGTCGAAGCGGTGCAGGTCCATGGTGATATTTGAGATCACGACATTGCTGATGTCGCCGCCCGTCGCAATCTGAAGGGTCAGTCCGCGATTGGAATCGAAGATGGCGCAATTGTCGATGAGTATGTCTCGAATGACGAGGCTATTGCCTTCGCTGAACTTGATGGCAGCCGAGGCCGATGAGAGGCGGCAGTTGGTCACCGTGATGTGTTCGCACGGCGAGGCCGGCCCCCACTCGGGGATTCCACAGACAAAAACAATGCAATCGTCCCCGGTGACAATGGTGCTGTTCGAGATGCTCATGTCCTTGCAATCGACGAGGTCGATTCCATCCGCCCACACCGCTTCTTTCAAGCTGGTGTAAAGATAAACGCGGTCAATCACGACGCGCGAGCAGTCGAACAGGGCAAACGTCCAGCTGAAAGATCTGACGAAGGACACGCCGGTGATACTTACGTTCTTGCATCTCCCCAGCCAAATCAGATGAGGATAGACCGTGCGTGTGCCGTTGCCGACAGGATAGGAGCGCATCTGCGACTTGCCCGACGCCACGATCAACTTTTTGTGCAGAAAGGAACGCTCGATGGTGTCCACAGCCCAGTAATACTTGGCCTGGCCATCCACCGTGCCGCGGCCGCCGATGGAGATATCTTCAAGATCCTCGCCAAAGAAAAGGGCGTCCTTCGACTGCGCCTTTTGAAAGTCGAATGCCGCGGGATCTTCCGATGCAAAAAGCGTCGCGCCGGATTCAATGTAGATGTTCACATGGCTGCGCAACCGCAGCGTTCCCGAAGTAAACTCACCGGGCGGAAGATATACCACGCCTCCGCCGGCCGCGGCGGCCGCATCGATGGCCTTTTGAATTGCAGGCCCCGAGTTGTCCGCCTTCTTCCCCGTCGCTCCATACTCCTTGACGTTGAAGACCGTCATCATGTGTGACGGTCGTTGATCGTCCGCATAGAGGCAGCAACGCCCAGCCAGAAAAATCAGAACCAGCATCAAGCATTTCTTTGAATCAAACCGTCGCATCAAACTCGTGTCCTTTCGGGTGGCAATCATTTTGTTGAGCAGGAAGATGCCGTAACTTCTCGTCAGGCTTACATCTCTTCTCGGCTAAGCTGAAGTGCATTCCACAATCGCCGAAGCAGGCGTTAGGCCTTCCGAGGTGACCCGCAGCGCAATGCGGCCTTCGCGTCCCAGCGACCGCAGCACCGCAAGACATTTGCCGTTGAATGTCCTGCAAGTGGGCTCGCGAAAACTGGCCACATCTTTCGGGTTCGCGTTTCCAACCGCAGCCAGTTCACCCGCGCCGTCTGTGTGGAAATCGATTCTGCGCTCCAAATCCGGAATCAGCGCGCCTGCGGTATCGGTGATCTCGATGGTCACAAAAGCCAGTTCGCCCCGGCCGGCGCGAATCTTTTCGCGGTCCACTTTCACCTCGAGGCGTGCTGGCTTGCCGACCGTTTTCAAGGCGCTCGAAGCTATCTCGCTCCCGTCCTTGAATGCAACCGCTCGCAACTCACCTTCGGCATACGGCACATCAAATTCCGCAATCAGTTTGGCCGACTCGGGAACAGGCTTCTCGCCGATTTCCTTGCCGTTCAGCAGAAGTTTCACGCTGTCTCCCGCGGTGAAGACGCGGACCTTCAGGGGAAATCCCTCGTAGCCCTTCCAGGTCCAATTGCGCAGTTCGTCGCGCCAGCCCCAGTTGGCCAGTTCCTCAGTTCTCTTGCGCGGCAGCGGCCGTTGCACGGCAATCTCCAACGGACTGCGGCCCCACAACACATCGCGATAGTAGGACTGCGGCTTCTTCTCCCCGATCAGGTCAATGTCGCCACAATACGAGTTGAACCATGGGTACTGCTGCCGCCACCAGCCCGGCGTTTGCGAAAGAATGGAGTGTCCGATCGCCGACTCGCCGAGGTAGTCGATCGCGGTCCACACAAAATCGCCCAGAACGTAGCTCAGCCGTTCCGCATAACGCCAGCTGTCGTATGCCTCAAACGGAAACGACTCCGTTCCCATCATGATCCGATTCGGAAACCGCTTGTGATCGATCTCGTATTGCTGCCACTGATAGTTGTAGCCGCCCACATCGAGATGCAAAAAGGCTGGGTCGTTCGCCTGCCATTCCGGCAGGTTGTGATCGTACGGGCCCGGCACGGCCATGGTCACCGGCCGCGATGTGTCGATGCTTTTCACCGTATCGCGAAGCTGTTTGGCGATGGCGACCCCCGACGCATCGCGCCGACCATCGATCTCGTTGCCAATGCTCCAGAAAATAACGCTGGGATGATTCCGGTCGCGCATCAGCATCGACTTCAGATCGCGCTCCCACCAGTCCGCGAAGTAGACGTGATAATCGTCGTCGTTCTTTCCCAGGTTCCAGCAGTCGAAAGCTTCGTCGATCACCATCATTCCCAGCCTGTCGCACGTGTCGAGAAACATCGGCGACGGCGGGTTATGGCTGGTGCGGATAGCATTGAACCCGTTCGACTTCAAAATCTCTGCACGGCGCTCTTCCGCGCGATCGAACGCTGCTGAGCCGAGAACGCCGTTATCGTGGTGCGCACAGCCGCCCTTCAACTTCACCGGCTCACCGTTGATGCGCAGCCCTTGGTCGACACTGACCTCGATGCTGCGGATGCCGAACGTCGAGGTTGATCGATCCACCACTTTGCCGGCGATCACAACTTGGACCTCTGCCCGATGCAGATTCGGCTCCCCGGGCGACCACAGTTGTGGACCTTTCACTTCGAAGGTCTGGGACGCACTCGATCGATCTCCTGCGGACACATCCATCGCCCTCTCGCCGCTGGCAGCGACTGCTCCGCCCGGCTCCAGGATGCGCGTGCGAATCGTCACGGCTTGTTGCACCTTGGCGCGATTCTCCACCGCGACGGAAACTTCAATTGTCGACAACTCGCGCGAGACTTTTGGCGTTTGCACTCCCACGCCCCACACGGGAATCCGTACCTCGCCGGTCAGCGTCAGCCACACATGCCGATAGATCCCCGAACCGGAGTACCAGCGGCTGTTCGCGCCTTCATTGCGCACCTTTACCGCGAGCACGTTCTCGCCGTCGCGTTTCAAAAATGGCGTCAAGTCGTAAACAAACGGCGTGTAGCCGTAAGGGTGGCAGCCGAGCGAGTGGCCGTTGATCCACACTTCGGAGTTCATGTATACCCCGTCGAAGCGAATCTCGGTCTGTGCATTTTCGTTTGCGGGCGCAAACTTGAAATGCTTGCGATACCAGCCTGTACCGCCGACCACCCAGCCTGTAGCTTCCTGCCCCTGGCTCAATGCGACATCAAAGGGGCCGATGCGCGTGGGCGTGTTGCCTCCGACCCAGATCGTTCCTGCGCCCGCAGCCTCTGCATTCGGGGTCAGATCTTCAATACTCCAGTCGTGGGGAAGATCGACCTTTCGCCAGGCAGCGTCATCGAAGCCCGGGCTCTCGGCGCCGGCAGCATCTCCGCGAAGAAATCGCCAGCCGAGATCGAAGAGCTGCTCCCGGGTGCGGTCTGATACTGGGTCGCTTTCGATTCCATGCTCCGGGCTTCGCGGCTCCTGCGAGTTCAAAAGCCGTTCCGCAAGCAACGGAAGTGCACCAACCGCCCCGATTCCCTTAAGGGCGTCGCGCCGGCTGATGTGACGGGAAATTGCTTCTAGACTTTCGAAGGAAGACACCAAACGCATCCTTTACCAGGAACCACTGTCCGCTAAAATAAGCGCTTAAGCGCGTCCCCTAAAAACAGTACCTACACTAATGATCGGGATTTGAACTGTCAACATCAAACTGGTTCGATCCCATGCCGACCGCGAGCGAGGGTCAATTCGCTGGAACTTCAATCAACCTTGAGGTAAATTGCCGAGTACCGGTCGGGTTTCTCAAGCACGATCCGCAATCTTTTCCCCTCTCGCGCCACTGTCAGATCGCGCACTTTCGGCCAAACGATCTGTGCCGCCGTCACATTCATTCGAGCCGCATCCAGAGTGATCGCCACCGGAGGCGTCGGCCGCATCTCCCCCTTTGTCGCCAATTGCATCGGATCCAGAACCTGCACCAAGATCATGCCCTTCTCCACATCGTGGAAAAAGCTGCCGTGAACAAACTCCGAGAAGGGGCTGGTGCGCAGTTCCGCAAGCGGACTTTGCACCAACTCGCCGACCAGCCAGGGAATCCATGTCTGGATCCATTGGGCGCGCCAAGCCATCGCCCAGAAGATCGGCGCGCCAATATACACCGACTGCCCCTTGCCGAACCGGTTGAACACAACCGCCGCACCCGCCGCACCCGGACCTGGAGGAATGGGTCCCCATCCGACCCACTTGTTGTTCGGAACATCCTCGACAAGCAGCGGCAACCGGTAGCGCATCAACACCTGCGCCGTGGTTTCCTTCATCTTCACAAATGTGCCTGGCAGTCCCACTGTACCTTTCGCGATCGGTTCTGCCAGCGGATGCCCGGTCGATTCAAGGTAGGTGGATATGGTGCCCCCTTCGCGCGGCTTGCCTGCGGGGTCCAAAGCATACGCCGTCTCCTCGCCCGCATAGTCTGCGCCAAACACATCGGCCAGGGCAAAGTTCTGGCGCTCCCTACGCTGTTCATCCAACAAGCCGCAGCGGTAACTGGCAATCAAAGTCCCGCCAGCCTTCACCCATTCTCGAATCGTCTCCGCCTGCGCAGAGGAAAGTACGCTCACCTCGGGAAGCACCAATACCTCGAACGGTCTCAGCGCCTCGGGCGAAAGCTTGAAATCCGGCAGGCTCTCCACCGGACGCCCGGCATACGTCATAGTCTCCAGCGCGCCCAGCGTGGAGCGTCGAAAATCCTGCGGCCGCTTATCGGCCTCGAATTCTCTGCGCGTCCCTTCGCTATAAAGCACCGCTGTGCTCAGCAGCGGTTTCAAATCCGGTCCCAGCAGGCAATCGACATTCTTGACATCCGCCCATGCGTCCGTGGCAACGGCAAACCATCGGTTCGAGAACCCCTGCCCGTCAATCCCGCTCAGCACCGGCGCATCGCCCACAAAGAAGGTGCGAGCATTCTGCACGATTAGCGCGTTGGCCTGCACCCTCGCCAGGTCACCCGGATACATGTCCGAATACCCGTAGTCGGTAAACACTCCGGCCTGGTAATTCGGGCGGCCCCACCCCCGCATCAGAATCGAGCCAAGCGCAATTCCGGTGGGACAATCCATTGGTTCCGCATAGATGAAACTCACGCGTCGCATGATGTCGTCCGGAAACGCCTCCGGCCCGCCATTCAGAGACACCAGCAAATTGGGCTTGTGCTTGCGCGCTGCCGCGATAATCTCATCCAGCATGTCAGTCATCGTTCGGCGCTGATGCCACCGGAACCGGCGTTCCCACCCTTCACGCGTCTTGAAGCCCTCGCGATAGGGATCGCCCGGAAACTCTTTTGCCCACGCTTCTTCGGTGTATCGGCAAAAACAAAACGGATTGATGTTATTGGTCGCATACATCGAAAACTGGATTCCGAAGATGTCGAGAAACAATTCATCCACATCGTAGCGGGCAAAGATCTCATCCATCATCGCCAGCACGTATTGTCGATAGGGCGAATCGAGGCACATCACATGCCACTTCCCGTAGAACCTCTGCTCGGCTCCCTCCTCGTTCGTCCACGCCCAATCAGGATGGCGAATCGCGCACTGGTTGTTGAACTGCAGGCTGTAGTAGGACGTAACCGCGATGGCCGCCTTGCGCGCCAGTTCGCATTCCGTACCGAAGAGATCGAATTTCAGGTTGGGATGCCGAACCGCCGAATCGCTGGGATAGAACGCGTAGCCCCAATGGTCCTGGGTGTAAAACATGAGGCTCTCCGCGCCTGCATTGCGGGAAGCCTCAATCGCACTCTTGAAATTGATGTCGAAGGTCTGCTCGGGCGGGGTGTGAAACTCCCACTCCATCGCTCGGTATGTCCGCGCCGGCGAAATAATGCCGGCCTGCAAATGATCGCGCCGTAGCCGCTCGAGATCGGGGAACCCGGCCTCCTCTTGAGCGCCAATCCGCCCTGTCGAAAATACAAGTGCGCCCGCTCCCGCCAGTTTGATGAAGCTGCGTCTATCAGCCGTCATGCGATGAACCCGGTCTCCGTGCAATTGCTCCACTTCCGGTTCGAGCCGAACCGTTCTAGCGTGTCGTGTACCCGCCGTCGATCACCCAGTTCGCCCCGGTGACGGACCGCGTCGCCGGGCTGAACAAAAACGATACCAGTTCGCCAATCTCCTCGACTGCGACGAAACGCTTGATGAGGGCCTTGTCGACCAATGCTTCCGGATCGACCTGGCCCGACTGGATCAATTGTTCCGTTACGTGTGTCCGCACGCTCCCTGGCGAGATCGCGACCACGCGCATCCGCGGAGCAAATTCAACCGCCAGCGTCCGCGTCATTGCCGCCAGCGCCCCCTTCGTGCCCGCATAAGCAACCAGGTTGGGATTGCCGACAAGCGCATTCACCGATGAGATATTCACAATGCAGGCATCAGGCTCGCTCTCGCCCAACTGCCGCGCAAACTCACAGGCCAGAAAATACGGTGCTCGCTGATTGATGGCGACCACGCGATCGAACTCCGCAACCGTGGTCTCGAGTGCCGGCTTATGAAAGCTCCAGGCGGCGCAATTCACCAGACCATTCAACGAGCCGATTGAGCGAACACTCTGCTCGATCAACCAGTGGGCAGCGTCCGGCTCGCCCAAGTCTCGCACCAGCGCAATCGCGCGTCCCCCAAACTCCGGCTCCGTGGCCCTTTCCTGGACCTTTGCGTCCACGTCCGCCAGCACCAGCCGCGCCCCGGCGCCGCCAAGAGTCCGCGCTATTCCCAGCCCCAGCCCGTTCGCGGCGCCCGTCACCAGAATCCGTCGGCTCGTATGGTCGTAGCTCATACACTCGCCTCCAACGCCGGAGTCACTTCACTTGCACATGATCTCTTCCCATTGCTCTGAAAACATATTCAACTTCGCATCGGGATCTTCAGGATGAGCTCGGATCAGCTCTTCGTCCACATCCACGCCCCACCCTGGTTTCGTCGGAATGTCGTAGTAGCCCTTGATCACGCGCGGCGTGCCCGGCGTCAGGTCGCAACGCCAGGGAACATCGTAATCCTCGAAGGTCTCCAGAATGTCGAAATTCGGAATGTTGGCGCAGAGGTGCATCGCGATGACCGTGCCCAGCGGCCCGCGACAGTTGTGCGGCACGACGCTCACATAGAACGCCTCGGCAATCGCGGCAATCTTCTTGGTCTCCATAAATCCGCCGCAATAGATAATGTCCGGCTGAATCAGGTGCGCACCTTTGCGCATGAGCAGGTCGAGGAATCCGAACCGGCTGTACGTATGTTCACCCGTTGCCACGCGCAAGGGCGATGCCGCCACCACCTGCGCCATTGCTTCGTTGTTGTGGGCGGGAATCGGCTCCTCGCACCATCGCGGCCGGTAGGGCACCATCGCGCGGATCGCTTCCAGCGCCATGATTGGACTGAAACGCCCGTGGAACTCGACTGCCAGGTCAATCTCGTCGCCCACCGCGGTGCGCACAGCTTCGACTATCCGGCAAGCTTGCTTGAGTTGCTCATGACTGAGTTCCCTGCCGCCTGGCCCGAAGGGATCGAACTTCAACACCTTGTAGCCGCGCCCCACCGCCTCCTGCGCACGGTCGGCTAGCATGCTGAGATCGCCCTGGAATGCATACCACCCGTTCGCGTAGACCTCAACGCGCTTTCGTATGGCGCCACCCACCAGGTTGTATACCGGCTGCCCCAGCGCCTTGCCCACAAGGTCCCACATCGCCGTCTCGATCCCGGCCATCGCGGCAAACATAATCGGACCCGTATTGTGCTCAACCTGGTAAAGCTTGAACCACAGGTCCTCGATGTTGAATGGGCTCATGCCAATCACGTAACGTCGGCCGAAGTCGAGGATCAACTCGCGAACCGCCGCTTCCTTCCACTCTAGCGTTCCATCGCCCCATCCCACCAGGCCTTCGTCGGTGGTCAGCTTGACGAACAGAAAGTTCCGCCACGTCGCTCCTGTGAGGAACACTTCAACATTTGTGATCTTCATCGCACCTCTGCTTCTTTCATCGCGGCGGTACACTTCAGCACTCCCCCGCGCTAGCGATTTCAAAGCTGACCCAGCCCATCCAGCAGCGCCCGCAGTTCTTCCCGTACTCCCTCATCCACCGGGCTCAGCGGCGCCCGTGAAACTCCTACCGGAATGCCGCGCAGGGCCGCACTCTCACGGCACACCGAAAGCCAGTGCGGCTTGGCTTCGCTGGTCCCCATCGCCCTGTACTCGAGCCGGATGATGGGCAACAGGCGCATCCAGAGGGCCCGCGCCTCGTCCAGATTCTTCTCGATATTCAACAGCCGGTGAAGCTCGACGGCCAGCGCAGGCACAATCATCGGCAAGCCGCCGATCCACCCATCCGCGCCAATTGCGAGCGCGGCGAATGCGGTGATGTCGATGCCGGCAAACACCGCGAAATCCGTGCCGCACAACAGCCGGGTGTCCTGCACCTTGGCAATTTCCATGTGCGACCACTTCACTGCATGCACTACGTCCTCCGCGGCCAGCATCTGGATTTCTTCCGGCGTAATCTCAATACCGGTCAGCACCGGCACGTTGTAGACCATGATCGGCAAACCCACTTTTTCGCGAATCCGCCGAAAATGGTTGAGCACGTCTTCCTTCGGGGGCTTGAGCAGATAGGGCGCCATCAACATCAGTCCCGGGCAGCCGATGGACTTCGCATGAAGACTCAGCTCGATCGTGGTTGCGGTGCTGTAGTCGCTCGTTCCTGCATAGATCGGAATGCGCCCCGCTACCTCTTCCACAATCGCTTCAAGCGCCTTTTTCCTTTCCTCGGTGCTCAGCGCAACCGGCTCACCAGCGCTTCCCAGCGGCGTCAGGCCGTCAACGCCCTCATCCAGAAGAAAGCGAACAAATGCCCGAGTGCCGCCGGGGTTCAGCGATTCATCGCTATTGAAAGCGGTCACTGTCGGAGCGAATATCCCGCTTAATCGTGCCTTCTTATCGGTACTCATGATTTCCTTTCGCAAAAATCGCGCTCCCTGTTGCGTCAAGTAACTACGGCAGGGAAAATGCCACATACACCGCCCCTTGCGGCGACCGTTGATCTCTCGTTCCATTGGTGGCAATCACGATGAATTGCTTCCCGTCGACCATGTAAGTAGCCGGCGTGGCCACCCCGGAAAACGGCAAGCTGCCTTCCCACAGAAGGTCGCCTGTACGGCTGTTGAATGCCCTGATCTTGCGGTCGAAGTCGGTGGCGGCAATAATTACCAATCCTCCCGCCGTCACAATTGGGCCGCCGTAGTTCTCGGTGCCGGTGTTCTTCATGCGCTTGGCCGCGAGTTCCGGATACTCGCCCAGAGGAATCGTCCACAGATACTTGCCCGTGTTCAGATCGATCGCATTCAGTGTTCCCCATGGAGGAGCCACGGCTGGATATCCCTCCGCGTCGTCGAACCGCTCATAGCCTGTGATGCTGTAAGGCATCTCGCTGTCTGCGTCGCCACTGGCCGGCGCGGCGCCCTGTGTCCCCACGCCGAGAAACCGAAGCAGCGTCGCAAGGTCATCGTCCTCGATGGTTGGAAACCCCGGCATTTTTCCTTTGCCCTTACGGATCAGATCCGTCACCTGCGACGCGCTCATTCGCTGTCCAATCCCGAGCAGCGCCGGAACGGAAGGCGGCGTGCCTTCCCGCTTTTCGCCATGGCACAAGGAGCAGCGACTCGCATAGATAGCAGCCCCTGCGACAGCGTCCGGATCCTTGGAGTCTTCGACTGTATATGCGGCGACTGCCGGGCCCGCATCGCTGGCAGCTCCGGCATCGGTTCCAGTGCGCAGATACTCGAGCAACGCATCCAGCGTCGCGCCCTCCAGGTTCGGGAAAGATGACATCCGCCCCCTCCCCTGGTGAATGGTCGCGGCAACCTGCGGACCCGTCTTGCGGTCGAACAAGCCAACCAGCGACGGATAGGCCGGCGGAGCGCCTTTTCGATCGGCACCATGGCAAACCGCGCACTGGCTCCGGTAGGTTCTAACTCCGACACCGGCCGAAAGATCGTTCTTCACCAGGGTGGTCGTGTAGGCCACTTGATTCGCATTGATATAGATAACGCCTGTGTCGGGATCGATTGCCGACCCGCCCCACTCTGCTCCGCCACCCACCCCCGGAAATTCCAGCGTCGGCTTGCCCAGCACGCCCGGCATGAATTGCACGCCGCCGGCGAGGGTGCGAAGCTTCTTCAGCGCCTCATCATGCGCTTCGGGGGTTCGATTGGTCAGCGTCGACGCGTCGACCACCTGCCGCGTGAAGGGCTCCGGCAACAGAGGCACAGGCTGCGTCGGCGAAGTGGCCTCGCCGGGCACCGTGCTCTGCGGAACCTTGCGCTCCTCGATCGGGAAAAGCGGCTTCCCGTTGCTCCTGTCGAAGAGAAACATCCATCCCTGCTTGGTCGTTTGCGCAACCGCATCCACAGGCTTGCCGTCGCGCTTCACCGTGACCAACGCCGGTGGGGCGGGGAAATCCCGATCCCAGAGGTCGTGATGCACACCCTGGAAATACCACAGAAGCTTGCCCGTCTCCGCGTCCAGCGCCAGCTCGCAATCTGAAAACAAGTCGTCGCCGGCTCGGTCGCCTCCATAAAAGTCGAACACCGCGGACCCCGTTGGCACATAAACAATCCCGCGCCTCTCGTCCAGCGCCATCCCCGCCCAGTTGTTCGCCGCGCCCGCTGTCTTCCAGGCATCCTTCGGCCACGTCTCATACCCCGGCTCGCCGGGTTCCGGGATGGTCTTGAATCGCCACCGCAGCACCCCCGTGCGCACATCGAAGGCGCGAATGTCGCCCGGCGGTGCCGGGTGCGTCTCCGGATTCCGCCCGCCCACAATGATCAAGTCCTTGTAGATTGCCCCCGGGCTCGTTAGCCCGATCGACTGCACCCTGTAGTCCCCGCGCAACCCCTTGCGCAGGTCGATGTATCCGCCCTCGCCAAAGCTTTCGATGGGCCTGCCCGTAGCCGGATCCAATGCATAAAGCAGATTCCGCATCCCGGCAAACAGCCGGCTCTCTTTTCCGTCCGTCCAATAAGAGACTCCGCGGCTCGCGTCGGGCTCGTGGTTACCCGAATCGAACGTCCAGATCAGCTTGCCCGTCGCTGCATCCATCGCAATCACCTTAAGCGACGGAGTGTATGTATACAGCATCCGCCCCACAATGACGGGGGTTGACTCGATGCTGTCCTTTTCTCCGGTGTCGAATGTCCACGCAACTCGCAGATTCTTAACGTTTTCCCGGTTGATCTGGGTCAGGCTCGAGTAATGATCCTGGGCCGGCTGTCCGCCATACGCCGGCCAGGATTCGCTCGTCTGCTGCACGCTGCCAGGTTCCGCGGTTCCCGCGCTCAGCAACTCCGAGGGAACGACACCAAGATTCAGACACCCCGCCGCGAGAACCATGATGGCAATCCCCCCGCCTCGCAGTTTCCCCCGTTGAATGTCGAGCACCCTACCGGTCATCGCAAAGTCCCAGAAATCAAGTCGAGGAAAGTCTCTCCACCCAGCCCGCATGGCCCAGCCCTTCTGACCCACTGGGCGCGTCGAGGTGCTCGATCATTCTCAAATTTTAAGCGCTTGGGCGCTTAGCATGTATACTCTACACCATGTCTCGCGGAACATACCAGCGCGCATCCCTTCCGGCTGGATAATTGCTTCTCCGGGTCTCGACTTCTCAGGAATCGGAATGTCCCTCTCTGCTCTCGACATTGTGATCTGCTGCGTCGCGGTCGTAGCCAGCATCGCGACCGGACTCATCATCGCCATTCGCAAAGGCGCCAGCGAGAGCAGTTCCCAGTTCTTCCTCGCCGGCCGCCGGCTTGGCTGGCCCCTGGTGGGCGCCTCGCTTTTCGCAACCAACATTGGCGCCGAACACCTGGTCGGTCTTTCTGGCGATTCTTACCGCTATGGTCTTTCCGCCGGCGCCGTCGAGCTCACCACCTGCATTTGTCTCGGCCTTGCCTGCGCTTTGCTCTTCCCCTATTACATTCGAGCTCGTGTCTACACCATTCCCGAGTTTCTCGAGCTACGCTACAACCGCACCGCCCGCGTCTTTTTTTCCGGACTCATGCTGGTGATCTGCATCATGACCAAGCTCGCGTTTCATCTTTACGCGGGCGCACTGGTGCTGCGTAGTCTGCTGGGATGGGACGTCATGCCCATGGTGATGCTCATGGGAGCATGCGTCGCCGCGATCACCATCGTGGGAGGATTTACCGCGGTCGCTTATACAGACTCCATTCAAACCGCCATTATGATCGCCGGCTGCGCGCTGATGCTCTTCGTTGGCCTGGCCAGGGTCGGCGGTTGGCATGCCCTGGTCGCCAAGATGCCGGTCGCCATGCACGTGGCCAGGCCCTATGACGACCCCAATTACCCCTTCATTGGAATCCTTCTCGGCGCGCTGTATGGAGGGCTGTTCTACTGGGGCATGGATCAGGTCAACGTCCAGCGCGTTCTTGGCGCAAGGAACCTTCACGAAGCCCGCCACGGCGCGATGTTCGCCACCCTGCTCAAGCTCAGCCCCATCTTTATCTTCGCCGTGCCCGGAGTCATCGCGGCGGCTCTCTATCCAGGCCGCGATCCCAAAACCACATTTGTCACCCTCCTGAGCGACCTGCTTCCCAACGGCGTTCGCGGACTGGTGCTGGCAGCTCTGATCTGCGCGCTCATCGGCTCCTCGCTCTCGGTCATGAATTCCATCTCCACCCTCATTGTCCGCGATTTTCTTCTTGGATTTCGCAAGAGCTCGCCCGAGAAAACCCAGGTGCTGCTGGGCCGCGCCGCCATTCTTGTTACAACGCCCCTCGCGGTTTCCGCCGCTTATCTCATCTACACCACGCCCGACGGGCTCTACAAGTATTTGCAGGCGGTCTCGATCTATCTGGTCATGCCGGTGACTCCCGCCATTTTCTTTGGCATCATGAGCAAGCGCATGAACTTTCAGGGCGCAGTGGCCTCGGCGATCACCGGCACGCTGATCGCTTCGATGTTTGTTGTCGACCAGCTCATGACTGTGACCGGCGCTAAGATCTTCCCGCTCCTGCATCACAAGCTGACGTTGAACTACACTTATCGCGGACTGTGGGGCACTATCGTTACGACCGCTGTGCTATTCATCGTGTCGCATTTCAGTCGGCCGCCGGAACCGGCCAGCATCAAAGATCTAACGGTCGACTGGCAACTGCGGGTCGCCGCTTTTGAAGGGCTTTCCGACTGGCGGCTGCACCTGGCCCTGCTGACGCTCGCTACCATTGCGATCTACGCATGGCTTTGGTAATAACTGTCACGCTGTACGTCTTTTTGAACTGCGAGGCGATCCATGAAGAGAAGAAAGTTTCTAGAAAGTCTTGCCGCCATCGTTCCCGCCGCGGCTGCATTGCCACACTTCGCCGCCGCCTCGGAGCCTCTCAAGAAGAAGGTCAAGATTACCGATCTCAAGGCCATGGTCATCGGCCGTCCAGGCGGCAATACCTACGTGCGCATCGATACCGATGCCGGCGTCAGCGGCTACGGAGAAGCCTACTGGGGATTCGGCGTCAAGGACGTCATGCTTGGTTATCTCAAAGACGCGATCCTCGGCGCCGACCCTTTCGATATCGATCCCCTGCTTACCAAAATGACCGTTCTCACCGGCGGCGCGGGCGCAACCGGCGGAGTCACCGTAACCGCCATAAGCGGCGTCGAAACCGCTCTCTGGGATCTCGCTGGAAAATTGCTCGGTCAGCCCGTCTCCAAACTGCTCGGCGGCCAGTATCGCACTGGCGTGCGCGTCTACCTCACCAGTAGCCCGCAAGACTCGCTCGATCCCGCCTCCTGCCGCGAGTGGGCCGCGACCATCAAGGAGCATCCCTTCGGCTTCACCGCCGTCAAAACGGACATCGTCCGTCGCGGCTATCCGAAGGAGCAGCTTTACGACACCACTTTTACAAGCCCTCGCGGTTACAACCGGCAGCTGACGAACGAAGACCTCGACCTCAACGCCAAAGCCTTCGCCAATGTGCGCGAAGCCCTCGGTCCCGATTTCGGCATTGCCGTCCATACGCATTGGGAACTCGATTGGGACGATGCGCTGAATCTCGCTCGCGCCGTCGCGCCCATGCGCCCTATGTGGATCGAAGATCCGCTCGCGCCCGACTTCTGCGACGCCTGGGTGAAGCTCACGGAAGAGTCGCCTGTGCCCATCCTCACCGGCGAAAACCTCTACACCCGCCATGGCTTTCTTCCCTTCATTCTCAATCAGGGCTGCCACATTGCGCAGATCGACATTCCCAAGGCCGGCGGTCTCCTGGAGGCCAAAAAAATCTCCGACCTCGCAGACCTCTACGACATGCCCATCTCCTCGCACAATGCCTCCAGCGCACTCGGCGCCGTCGCCTCTGCGCACGCCGCCGCCGCCATGCGCGATTTTAAAGGCCAGGAACTCAGCGTCGGCCGTTTCAACGCCAAGTCGAGCGATCTGCCATGGGGACATATCGAAGGCGATCCCGTCAAAGGCTGGTCAAACCTCATCATCCACGACGGCCCGCTGGTCAAAGACGGCCGCATCCTCATCCCCGACAAGCCCGGCCTCGGCGTGGAGCCCGATCCCGATTATGTCCGCGCACATCTGGCGCCTGGAGAAACCTGGTGGGGATGACGACACCAACCGCTCCCAACCCTCCCGTTCGCTACCTGCCCATTCGCTATCTGTTGGTACTTTGGCTTCTCGTCATCAGCGCGGTGGCATTTCTCGATCGCACCAACATCTCCATCGCTGGCCTTCAAATCGGCACGGAATTCGGTATCGATCACACCCGGCTGGGATGGGTGTTCAGCGCATTCCTGGTGGGATATGCCGCGCTGCAAATTCCCGGCGGAATGCTCGCCCGCCGCTTCGGTCCACGTCGCGTGCTTGCGTTCAGCGTGGTCTGGTGGGGAGTTTTCACGGCGATGACGGCCATGGTTTCGCCCAGCGTGCCCTTTACCCTCGTGCTGCTTATCGCCATCCGCTTCGCGCTCGGCGCGGGCGAAGCCGTCATGTACCCGGCAGCTAGTCAATTCGTCGAGCGCTGGTTTCCCTGCGCAGAGCGCGGCAAGGCCAACGGCATTATTTTTGGCGGTGTAGGGATCGGCGCTGGACTTACCCCGCCGTTGCTCACTGCCGTGATTCTTCGTTACGGCTGGCGAACTTCGTTTTGGCTCTGCGCGGTCGTCGGTCTCGTCACCGGAGTCGTCTGGTACCTCGCCGCACGCGACACACCGGATCAACTCAGCCTGGTTAGCCCGCGGGAACTCGAACACATCGCCGCCGGCCGCGATCCCATTCAAGAAAAGACCCCGCCTTCCGCCGCTCCATCGAATACTTGCACCGGGGCCCGAATCTGGGTGCGAAAAGAGGTCGTCGCGCTCACGCTGAGCTACTTCACCTTCGGCTATGTTGCCTGGATCTTTTTCAGTTGGTTTTATATTTACCTGGCCCAGGTGCGCGGGATGAATCTGAAGGCGAGCGCGGTCTATACTATGCTTCCCTTCATCGCCATGACGCTCGGTTCCCTGCTGGGCGGCGCAAGCAGCGACTGGCTCGCGGGCGCGATCGGAGCCCGCACCGGCCGCTGCCTGCTTCCCGCATGTGCGCTTGCTTCCACCTCCGTGCTTTTGCTGGTCGGTTCACGTTCGCAATGCGCACAGACCACCAGCCTGGTCCTCGCCTCCGGCGCCGGCGCTCTCTATGTTTCGCAAAGCTGTTATTGGTCGGTGGCCACCGACATTGCCGGCAAACACGCCGGATTGATTGGCGGCATCATGAACATGGGCGGTCAAATTGGGGGCGCGGTCACGGCCTCTCTCACGCCGCTGATCGCCGCGCATTTCGGATGGGGCGCTTCCTTCTTCATCGCCTCCGCTCTCGCTGCAATGGGCGCCTTGGCATGGCTCGCCGTCAACCCGGAGGCCAGGCTGGTTGCGGTCGGTTCTTCGCGCCCAACGCAGGTTACATAAAACGCGGCCAGATGCCGCCTCGCTTACTGCATCGGCTCAGCCAGATTTAGCCGCTGGTCCGCTGCAACGTCGTTAAGCTTCTCGACGCGCCCTGAAGGCCAGCGAATTTCCAGGGCTGCCCGTGTCGCTTCGCCCAGCCCGAAATGCACCGTGAGATCGCTGGATGAGGCATATCCCACGCTCGATGAAACTGTTCGGACCTGCTTGCGGCCACCCGCACGGCAGCGAACCTCGGCGCCGATCGCCGACCGGTTGCTCTCGCCGCCTGTCAGTCGCAACTCGATCCAGTGATGGTGCGGAGTCTCGCTCCGGTTCCACCACAACTCCATCGGCGCGTTCAGCGCTGTCACCGCAACATCCAGGCGCCCGTCGCGATCGAAGTCTGCAAACACAGCACCGCGATGCAGCCCCGTCCTCGCAAACTCCACGCCCGCCAGCGCCGACACATCCTCAAACTTCCCTGCCTTGTTCCTGAAGATCCGGTTCGGTTGCGCGTCCTCGACATCCAGTCCGCCGCCGGCGACAAACAGGTCCACCCAGCCGTCGTTATCCAGGTCCACCAGCCCGCAGCCCCACCCGCTCCACAGCCGGCTGAGCTTCACCACACCGGTTTGCACGCTGCCATCTTCAAAGTCGCCATTGCCGCGGTTCAGAAAAAGGTCGTATGTCTCGTTCTTCAATCCCGTCATCACAATGTCGAAGCGGCCGTCGCCGTCGATATCTCCAAAATCCGCTCCCATCCCCGAGATGTTGCGCCCATCGCCGTTGAACGCCACGCCCGCATCGATGGCCGTCTCCTCAAACCTCTTACCGCGATTGCGCAGCAGCAGGTTCCGCGAATTGTCGTTGGCCACAAAAATCCCCGGCCGTCCATCGCCGGCAAAATCGGCCATCGCGACACCCATTCCCTTGCCCAGCAGGTCAGGCAATCCGGTCTTGGACGTGATTTCGGTAAACGTTCCGTCGCCGTTATTGTGATAAAGCTGCATAGGCTCGGCACGGTACTTGTCGGGATGACAATAGGCGCGCTCCTGCGCTCCCAATCCGCCGCAGATGGGGTCGATGCCCGGCTCCCAATCGCAATAATTCGAAATGAATAAATCCAACCGTCCATCGTTGTCGTAATCGATCCAGCACGCCGCCACGGACCACACCGGCCTGCCCAGCGAGCCCGGCCCCGCGAGTCCCTCGGCGCGCGTCACGTCGCTGAATGTGCCGTCTCCGTTGTTGCGATAAAGATGGTTGCCATGCACGCCGGTTACGAACAAATCTTCATGACCATCGTTGTTATAATCGCCAACGGCCACGCCCATCGAGTAGCCTTCGCCCTGCAAGCCCGCCCGCACCGTCACATCGGAGAACGTGCCATCGCGATTGTTGCGGTAAAGCCGGTTGCAGTACTCCGGCCCGCTCTTCACCAGGTCCGGCAACCGCGCCCCATTGGTACAAAAAATGTCTGGCCAGCCATCGCCGTCGAAATCGATCACGCCCAACCCGCCGGGAAGCGTCTCCACCTGGTACTTGCGCCCCATTGCTCCATTGCGCAGCACGAAGTCGAGTCCTGCCGCACGCGCGCCTTCCACAAATCGAATCGGCCCCACAACGGGAGTTGACGCGAGTGCGGCTTGGGCCATCACGCGCCGCCATCCGCCGAGCACTCCCAAACCCAGTGCGCCAGCCGCCCGCAGCACGCTTCGACGTCCCAACCGCATCGCTCCAACGCCGCGCTCCACTTTTCTTAACGTCACCGAGCCACCATAGAACCTGAGCGCCTGCTTCCGCAAACGGCGGCCTTCGCCTCCTGGTGTAGAAAGGCCTTCCGTCCCGCGTGGGCGAAGGGAGAGAATCATGGTGGCGCCCCCCCGCGCCTCCGCCCCTCAAAATCCACCTTTATGCGATTGCCCCGCGATTTCAGTGCGGCGGTCCAAAGTAAGCTATCCTTGGAGGAAGAATCACCACAAGCACCGAGGAGCCGTTCGTTGTCATTCGATCGACGTATACCAAGGCGAGTGGCGAATTGGCTTGCGCATTTGCTGGCGATCGCTGCGCCCATCCCAGTCGCGGCACAAGTCGCGGGTACTAAAGGCCGCGCTACCGGGCCGGAGACTCAATCAGCCGCACTGGTTCCTGGCCGTTTTGTCGATATGACCGCACAATCCGGCGTGAAATTTCTTCACCAGGCGCCCCATACTTCGCGAAAGTACTTGATTGAAACCATGGGGTCCGGCGTCGCGCTCTTCGACTGCGATAACGACGGCCGTCTCGACATTTTTCTTGTCAACGGGGCACCGTACCCAGACCCCACGCCCAAGGGCTTCATCCCCCAGAAAACCGGCCCCGAATACTGGAACCGTTTGTTTCATCAGAAACCCGATGGGACCTTCGAAGATATTACGGAGAAGGCGGGCCTCAAGGGTATCGGATACGGCATGGGCGTGGCCGTGGGAGACTATGACAACGATGGCAACGAAGATTTGTACGTCACCGGTTACGGAGGCAACCGTCTGTATCACAACAATGGCGATTGCACTTTCACCGACGTCACCGACAAGGCAGGCGTAGGCGGCAGTGGCTGGTCGACTTCCGCAGCCTGGGTCGATCTGGATAACGACGGCCTGTTGGACTTGGTTGTCGATCGCTATGTGACATGGGACTGGGATGACGTGTGGTGCGGCCAGCATATCGAGGGTTATCGGGGCTATTGCCATCCCGATGTCTTTCAGCCGATCACCATGCTCGTCTATCACAACGACGGCAATGGCCATTTTACCCAGGTTGCCCACAAGCTCGGGCTCGATAAACCTGCCAAGGCTCTCGGAATCGCGATTGGCGACTTCGACCAGGATGGCCGCATCGACATCGTCGTCTCCAATGATTCCATGCAGGAGTTTCTCTTCCACCAGAAGACGGATGGAACCTTCGAGGAAATCGGGCTTGAGGCCGGGATTGGTATGAACGACGAAGGACATGTGTATGCGGGCATGGGCATCGACTTTGCCGACTATAACAACGACGGCTGGCCCGACCTCGTGATCACCGATTTGGCCAATCAGCGTTATGCACTGTATGAAAATGCCGGAGATGGAACTTTCAACTATGTCACTTCTACCGCGGGAATCGGAGATGCGACTCTGCTCCACTCCGGATGGAGCCTGCGGTTTATCGATTACGACAATGACGGCCGGAAAGACCTTTTGGTTGCGCAAGGACACGATCTCGATACCATAGAAAAGACCTACCCCCTGCTTCGCTATCGGGAACCCATGATGCTCTTGCGCAACACCGGCGCAAAGTTCGTCGATGTATCCGGTGTCTCATCCGAAATATTCCACGAGGCGTGGGTAGGCCGCGGAATGGCGATCGGCGATATCGATAACGACGGCCGCATCGATGCCGTGGTCTCGACCAACGGCGGCCCGCCCCACATCCTGCGCAACGAAACGGAGACCTCCAATCACTGGATCACGCTTCGGTTGATCGGTCACGAGAGCAATCGCGATGCGATCGGAGCTCAGGTGAAAGTGTCGACCGCACTCGGTGACCAATGGGGCACCGTCACCACTTCGAGCGGATACCTCTCGTCGAGCGACCCCAGGCTACACTTCGGGCTGGGGGCGGAGAAAACGGTCAAACGCATCGAGATTCGTTGGCCCAGCGGAATCCAGCAAGTGATGCCCGATGTTTCCGGCGATAGGCAGATCACGATCGATGAACCGGCTCAGTCAAACAGTGCGGTCCCGGCCGCCGCACCCAAGACCCCCAATCCATGATGAAAGAAAACGGAGCGAAGGTGGACACAACGAGGCGGGAATTTATGAAACTTGCCGGCGCGGCTGCCGCAGCCGGCGGGCAGACCTTGCAGGGGCAGAATGTCAGCCGGTCCGTTCTTACGGCCTCTCCGAATCTCGAATATCGGTCAAGGTTTTTCAAGGTGCAACTGGCGCCGGATCAGCCTAACTTCATCTTCTTCACCGTCGACTCTCTGGGGACAAACCAGCTCGATGTCAACGCGATGCTTCCTCTCCCTGCGACTAACACTCAATACCACGTCTCGCGCCAGGGCGATACTGTTGAATACCGCGCGCGTGCAGAGGACGAAAAACCCGCATGGAGCCTGGCTTTCAGCGAGAATGCCATTGTTTTGCACTCGGCCACCTCTGCAAACCAGCCCGGCGAACCAATTGTGCTCGGCTTCGACGCGGCCAGCTCACATCCAACGCTGCTCGGCATGGTCAGCGACGAGGGCGACATCCGCCTGCCCGGACTGCTCCACTTCCCCGCGCACGGGACATTTCGCATCACCGGCACGGCCAGAGACGCAGTCGTCGGCTATGACGCCTCCCGCGACCATGGCGATAACTTTGTCCGCGTCACATTGCCGCCTTCCACCTGGACTTGGCACCGCGACATCGAGTACCGCATCGAAGTGGTCTCCATCTACCCGCATGGGGACGGCATTGAGAACGACCCTCGCTACGATGGCTATCGGCGCGACTTTCTCAGCATCTTCCAACTCAGTCCGCGCCGGCGAGCGCTCGCCAACAACTCCGCCAGTGATGCCACGCCGATCACGGTCTTCGAGTATGCCATGATGGCCGAGCATCTACCACCTCTGGCGCCGGGCCTTACTGCATTCGATCTGGTGCAGCAAACGCTCGAGCGTTACATCGGTGGAATGACCGGGTACGGCATGACTGGCTATCTTCTGCCTCCACGTGTGCACTATGACTTTCTCGATGTCTACCCATCGCTGATGATTGCGGCATCCGCATACGTGCGCGTCACCGGCGATACGCAGTGGAATCTCCGCAATTACTCCATGCTCAAAAACTGGGCCGACAAGATGATTGAATTCGACCGCGGCGGCGATGGGCTGATCGAGTATTCGTTGAGCGGCAACTCCGGCTCCTGGCCCATCGAGCTCTCGGTGCGGCCTTCAAACTGGTGGGACACGATCGGCTTTGGACACAAAGACGCCTATTCGAACGCGCTTGTCTATCCGGCTCTTCAGGGCATGGCGGCGCTAGCCACACTGGCCGGCCGAGAAAGCGACGCAGCGGTCTATATCGACCGTGCGCAAAAGCTACATGCAAGCTACTACGATACCTTTTACAATCCTCAAACCGGAGTGCTGGCCGGATGGCGCAGCGCCGACGGCAAGTTGCACGACTATTACTTTCTCTTCGTGAATGGAATGGCCGTCACTTACGGGCTGGTCACGCGCGAACAGGGAAATCGAATCTGGGATAAGTTGTGGGCAAAAATGGATGAGGTCGGCTATCGCCGCTTCGATCTTGGATTGCCCGGTAACCTGATTCCCATTCGCCGCGAAGACTATGTGGACCTGAATCCGCGCTATGGCGGCCCAACCAAAGAAGACGGCTCCGATGGCTTTCAAGTTTTCGAGAACGGCGGCGCATCGGCCTGTTTCGCCTACTTCACAATTCAGGCTCTACGCATTCTCGGCCGCAATGCGCAGGCGGACGCGATCCTGTTTCCGATGCTCGAAAGCTTCGGGAAGGGCGGCTTCCAGGGCCATGGCGCGAACGGCGAAAGCTACGACTGGACCGACTGGAAGGGCAACCCCAACGGCTACGAAGGGCTCCTGGTCGACAACTACCTTACGCTGCTCGCCGCGGTGCCGAGTGTACGAGGGAGCACGGCCTGATGTGATCGTCCGTTCCTCTCCCGCGGCAATGTACCGGGATGAGGGTCTCTGAAGTGTTGGCCTTCAGCCGGGGACATCTGGACTTAAGCATGATCAATCGCGCGCTCCAGGGTCAGATCCCGCGAACTTACTCGCCTTGCCAATTCCCTCGCTTCCCATCCCCTGGTAGCCTCCGTCGATTGGCAGGTCGGCGGCGGTTATAAACGATGCATCGTCGCTCAACAGAAAGAGGATGGGCCGGGCGCATTCCACCGGTTCTCCGCAGCGCTCGAGCATGTGGAACTGGCCCCACACCGGCTCCCACCTGGCTCGGTCGCCACCCGCGGCGGCATCCACTTCCCGCGTCCAGATCCAGCCGGGGCTCACGCTGTTTACCCGGATATTGTGCGGCGCCAGATCGAGGGCCATGCACTTGGTGAGCGTGTGGACAGCCCCCTTCGCGGCGTTGTATGTCCAGCGGCTGGGCTGTGCGATGAACGCCGAGATACTGGACATATTCACGATGGCGCCGCCGTTTCGATCCATCCATGGAGTCACGATCTGCGCCATGAGGGCATACGCCATGGGGCCCACCTGCATCACGCGCTCCCAGTTCTCGCGGGTCGCGTCGAGGCCCTTTGCTGTAAAAGAAAATGCGTTATTGACCAGGTAGTCGATTCGTCCCCACCGCGACCCGGTCTGCTCCACCGCCGCCCGGCAGAACTTCTCATCGGCCATGTCACCCTGGCAGAAAAGCACGTCGAACCCGGCCTCTATCATCGTTCGGGCCATCGTTTCGCCCGAGGCGCTTATGCCTGTGAATGCAACCGCGGCGCCCTCTTTACACAATTCTTCTACTGTGGCTCGCCCGATGCCGGACGATCCGCCAGTGACGATGGCGACTTTTCCTCTGAAGCGATCTGTAATTGCGTGCTGCAAAGTTCCGATCCCTGCCTTTGCCTTGAATCACCCGCCCAGCCTGTAGCCGGGGGAGTTATGAAGCCGAAATCAGGCCACGAGGACTAAGCCCAAAATGATTGACCACGTTGCGTAGCGGCATGCCAAGCAGCGCCCGGCGGCATGCCTCGGCTCCTTTGCGGCGCATCTCTTCCACTCCCTCTTCGCAGTAGAACGCGGAGTGCGGGTTAAGTAGCACCCGCTCATATGCCGGATGTTTCGCATCTCTCCAAGCTCGGAGCAACGGATCCACATCCGAAGGCGGGTCTGTTTCCAACAAGTCGATTCCGGCGCCCGCCAGGCGCCCCGACGCGATCGCATCCGGAATCGCGGCAGTCTCCACCAGGCCGCCGCGCGCGGTATTCACAAGGTAGGAGCCCGCCTGCATGGCGTCTATCGCGGCGGCGCTTATCATATGATCTGTTCCCGCGGTCAGGGGGCAGTGCAGGCTCAGCACATGGGCACGCGCCAGCAACTCGTCCAGAGAATCCGCACGCCGCACTCCTATCGCTTTGTCGTATCCGTCGGGTTTGTAGGGGTCGTAAAACCAAACCTCCATGCCAAAAGCTTTGGCGCGGACGGCAGCCGCTGCGCCGATTCGACCCAGACCTACAATTGCGAACACCCTATCACGTAACCGGTACAGCGGCGCCGCTTCAGTGTAGCTCCACGGCCGGTTCCCGCCACGCAGGCGAGTGTTCACCGGGGCTATTCCGCGCGTGAGCGCCAGCATCATGCCGATCGCTGAGTCCGCCACTTCCTCGGTGCCGTAGTCCGGCACGTTCATGACCGGAATGCCGCACTTGAGCGCAGCCTCACAATCTACGTTGTCATAGCCCACTCCGCAGCGAACTATGGCGCGACAGCAAGTCAGGGCTTCGATGGTCGGCCTGGAAAGGCCGAGCGTATGGTACAGCATCACGGCGTCGGCATCTTCGATGCGTCCCACCAACCCCCGCTCGTCATGGGCGTCGAGGGCTTCCACGTCAGCGATACCGCCGAGCACTGCGCGTTCCGGCTCAAGTGAGTCGACAATCAAGTCGGTAATGACGGCTTTGAAACGTTTGCTGCTCATGCTTACTCCTGGAAGCTTACAGCCCCAGATTACCGTACCATAGTTACACAAATCGGCTAAGGAGATGGATCATGCGTAACGAATGCACCAGACAAGAAAACTTTGCGGTGACCCGCCGATCTTTTCTTGGCGTCAGCGGTGCACTTGTGATGTCACCTCTGCTGTCGCATTGCGCTTTCGGACAGGAAACGTCACCCGCTGTAGAAACCACCGCAGGCAAAGTCCGAGGTCTGCGTTCCCTCGACGTGAATTTTTTTCGCGGCATTCCTTACGGGGGCGAGGTGAGCGGCGCAAGGCGCTTCCTGCCTCCCCAACCTCCGAAACCCTGGACTGGCGTGCGCGATGTCACGCAAGCCGGACCGGAAGAGGTGCAAGCTCCTGGAAGCCTATTCGAAAACCCGGACTACGGCGACTATTTCCGCGGGCGCCGAAGCGATGCTTTGCAGATCACGAGCGAGGCCATGAGCGAAGACTGCCTCAATCTCAACGTATTGACGAGCGGCGTCACCGGCCATCGACCGGTCATGGTCTTCATACACGGCGGAGGTTACTCCTCTGGCTCCGGAGCCCTCACTCTGCTGTGCGAACGCTTCGTAAGAGAGAACGACGTTGTTCTGGTCGGGGTTAACCATCGTCTGAACGCCTTTGGCTATTTGTACCTGGGCGGACTGGACCCAAGGTATGCGGAATCGGGAAACGCCGGCCAACTCGACCTGATCGCGGCATTGAAGTGGGTGCGCCAGAACATCGCGCAATTTGGGGGAGACGCAAATAACGTGACCATCTTCGGCCAATCCGGCGGAGGAGGAAAAGTCAGTGTTTTGCTTGCCGTGCCCGAGGCCAAAGGCCTCTTTCATCGGGCCATCATCCAGAGCGGCTCTCTCATTGGGGCCAGAACTCAGGACGAGGCCACCGAAGCCGCCAGGAGATTGATGAGCAAGCTCGGATTGAGCCCAACGGATGTGTCCGCCCTGGTTCATTTGCCCGCGGATAAACTTCTCGCGGCGGAGGCGAAGACTGTTTCAGGGCTTGGAGGGCCCGTTGTCGACGGTCGTTCATTGCCAGTGCAACCATGGAAGGGGAGCGCACCGGCGGAGGCGGAAGGGGTCGACCTGATCGTCGGCAGTTGCAAGGATGAGGGCACTATCTTCGCGATCAAAAACCCGGCGCTCTTCAACCTCGACTGGGAGTCGCTGCAATCATGGCTCACAAAACCGGGAACGCTGAACGCTCCGGGCATCCCGGCTGCCGGAGTCAAAGACGTGGTCGATGCGTACAGGCAAGACTTCCCAGACGCATCGGCGAGCGATCTCTACTTCCGGATCCAGGCCGATCGCGGCGCGCGAAGGAATGCAATCGCCCAGGCAGAGATGAAGGCCGCACAGAACGCAGGTGGTGTCTACATGTACAGCTTTGAGTGGAACACGCCACTGCGCGGGGGAGAGCTTCGCGCATTCCACACCGCCGACTTGCCGCTTGAGTTGCGGCTGGTGGAATTTCCAGAGACCGAAGCTCTCTCTCGCCAGCTTGCGGGCGCATGGGCCGGATTCGCGCGAACTGGCACTCCGAACGGGAAAGGTTTACCAAAATGGCCTGCGTACACTCTTGCCGCGCGGTCAACCATGGTCTATGACCTGCCGAGCGGGAAGGCAGTCGATCACCCGCTGCAGCGCGAATTGGGTCTGCTTGCCAGTTATCCGGGTGGATTCCTTTGATCGACTGCCTTGCCGCCAAAGACGCTCTCCTGGGCATGCGGCCTCACTCGTACTCTGCCACTGCCAGGAAGGCCAACTTGAAGGGCTCAACCTGAAACTGGATATAAGCTCCAGCGTTTTCAAAAATCACCGGCTTCTGCTCGGGCAGTTGCAAGACCCGCCGCACTTTGCGGCCGGATGGCGGAAGAATCCGAACGGCAGCGCCTACCGGGATGGTGGGTACATGCTCCTGCAGATTGATGAGTCCTATCAGCAGACGATGCTGCGCCGGTTGATCAAAGACAGTCACCTCGACAACCCGGTTGGTTTCGGCCTCGAAACGATAGGGCCCTGGCAGCGCATCGCGAAGAAGCTGTTTCACCAGGTTGTGGCCTACGGGTTCGGTGAGCGCTTCGACGCGTCCGGCGATCCAGATTGCTTTACCTTTGCCAAACGAATTCACAACAATGCCGGGATCGCTGCCTGGCTTTGCCGCAGGAGGATTGCTCCAGATCTGCGCAAAGTGCGCTCCAATGGCGTATCCGGCATTGGGAGCCACGAAGGGCAGGGTCGCCGTGGCCAGCACCTGAGCGCCCGGCAGACTCTGCGCCCGCACCATCGACCATGGGAGCGTTACATTTTCTTGCGGCCAGATGACCTTGGCAATTTCAGGGCTGGCGGGGGATAGATAGGTGACCGACTCGCCAAATCCGCCCAGGTAGCGCACGCCCAGAACGTCCTCAAGCAGGAAGCGGGGATCGCCCAGTTCCGGGGCGCTCAGAGAAGAAGGCCCACTGGCGTAGAGGACGCCTCCATTGCGCACAAACTCGCGAAAGTGATTCGCCTGTTCCTCCGTCATCTCCAGCACGTTGGGCAGAAAGACAGCCCGGAAGCGGCTCAACTGCTCCAGCGTAATATTTGTCACTACGCCGTAAGGAATGTGTCCCTCGCGCAGGATGCGTGCGGTGCCAATCACCGCCTCCAGGTGAGGCAAATTTACTTTGGTGGCAGGCGCGGCCGGTATTCCCAGGTTGCGCGGGCCTGAGTGGCTGGAGGCGAGGTTCGGCGAAAGTTGAGAGGCCGGCACACCATTCAGATCGGGGTCGTACATGGAGGTTTTGTCGTAATAGATTGCGACATCGGCCTGCAATTCGCCACCGAGAAATGGCTCGCAGGCATCATGCTGCGCATTGACATGAGAGACAAATTCATAGAACTGCTGATTCAGCGTCCCCATCGGCTTGATGGCATCGATCAGCATATAGGCCGCCGAGTGCACGGCAGGAACCATGGTTTCAAGCACCAGTTCCTCGAAGGGCTTGGTGTTCTCGAAATCGAGCAGGCTGGGGCTGGCGCGCGATGTCATCACTTCGAACGGCTGGCTCAGGGTTAGTCCCGCATAGGCCTTGCAGACCAGTGAACTCTCGGTGGGGCCTCCATAGAAGTCTCCGCCGCAGAAGTCGGAGGCTCTTCCCTGCTCGAGCGAAGTTGCCTGCTGCCAGGGGGCGAAGATCGACGCGAAATTGAAGTAGACGGTGATGGGGCGGGTCTTCTTGACGGTCTCGCGCACCGTCATCATGAACTCCTCCAGCCAGCGCTGCCGCGATCGCTGAAAAGTGCGCCAGACTGGATCCTTCCAATCGACAATCCGCGGCAACTCACTGTTTTGTTCGCGCCAGAAGCGAGCAGAGCAATGAGGACAATAACAGATCGTCGGCCAGAAGGGCTGGTCCAGAAAGATGCACTCGAAGTCATAATTAGCCACCAGCTCCTGCACACAGGCGAAGGCATGGTCGCGATAGGGAGAATTGGGGCAGACCATGCCGGTTCGGCTGAAAAGCTCTGAGTCGTAGCCATCTTCGGGGAGGATTCGCCAATCCGGATGCGCCTGATAGGCCCAGTCATCAAATATCAGGCTGTAGTAGGCCACGCGATGCAGGCCATGGCGCCGGCATTCTTCCATCACCTCGCCAAAATAATCACGTCCGTTCATGCCGCGGTGCATCTGCCCTAACTTGGTGCGCCACAGGCATAGTCCTACGTGTGAATTTGCGTACTGTTCAAGCGATTGAAAGCCCGCTTTGGCGATGGCTGAGACATACTCCGCGGCGTTGAACTCGCTGAGCAGATGGTCCCAGTCGGGCACATGGGTATCAATCAGGAGCCGACGGTAGGTTTGTGAAGGCCACGCCGTTTTGCGCTCGGGGATTTCCGCATAGCCCTCCGCTGTTCCGACTTCCAGCTCGGATGCGAGGCCCATGGCCGGCTTTTGTGCCCCCAGCGCCGCTCCGCCGGCGACCGAGCCCATTACTCCCAATCCGAGTACCTTGTGAAACGTTCTCCTGTCCATCCTGCTTTCCACTCCATTCCATTCCTAAAAATACATGCGACGGATTTTGAATTGCCCCTTGCCCGTCGAAGGTGATACTCTTCTGCCGCATTCATCGCTTAAGCGCTTGCGCCTCGTAATGTTACCTCATCAGCTTTACGTGACGCTGCAGATTTATTGGCGCATTCGACAAAACGACGGGGGGACTTGTCATTCAGTTCCTCTTGGCACGTGATCTTTGACCCCTGGAGCAGCCAGACCATGAAGCAAATTGACGAGAAGACGAAATCTGAAAAGGGCTTCTCCCGCCGGCAGTTTCTGACCACGGCCGCATCCACCGCGGCAGGCGTGGCTTTGGCGGGATCCACGGGCGACGCGGACGCGCAATTCACCCGCATCAGGCGTTCCGGTATAGTGGACACTCCTCCGCCGTTGCTCGTCGAGAATCCGGGCTATCGATTGTTGATCGACCGGCAGTCTGGCTCGATCTCCGCATTTCAGTCGGTCTATGGCGAGATTCGAGATCTGCTGATTCCCCGACATGCCTCGCTTCCTCTGCTGACGATCGAACTGCGAAATGAAAAGGGAGAGTTCCAGACCATCGATTCCTCTCAAACGAAAGCGGTCGAAATCCATGATGATTCGCGAGACGGCGAGCGAACGGTCGAAATCCAATTTCGCAACATGGGCGGCCTTCCCGTAGATGCAACCGTCCATGTGAAATGCCCTCGGCAGAGCGCGCTCACCTACTGGAGTTTCGATCTGAAGAATGGAACTGATTCGTGGATCGGGCATATCCAGTTTCCCAACATACAGGTGCCTTTCGACGACGCCGACGGAAAACATCCCGGCAATATCCTTTGGTCCATAGCTGACGGCGGTTTGACGGGACCGATCACGCCATCCATGCAAGTAGGAGGTTGGTCGCGATCTCAGCGCAACACGCCCGAAGTGTGGCGCTTCAACAACTATCCGGGGCAGTGGGCTTCCACGCAGCTGATGGCCTGCTACAACGATCTCGGGGGACTCTATCTGGCCTGCGACGACAACACGGGCCTGCCCAAGTTCATTGACCCGTTGATGGAGGACGAGGGTGTGACTCTGGGCATCGGGCACTATCCCGGCACGAAAGACCCGGGTACTTATCAGCTTCCCTATCACGTTGTGCTTGGCACTTTTCATGGAGACTGGTACGCGGCTGCGGAGATCTACCGTGACTGGGCTTCCAGGCAACCCTTCTGCCCCGCAAAGCTGGCCGATCGCAAAGACGTGCCCAAATGGGTCACAGATTCACCGGTTGGCATCGCGTTCCCCATGCGCGGCCAGTGCGACTGGGACGGCCCGGTCACCGAGAATCCTGAATTCACTCCAGCCTCGAATGCCATCCCCTACCTTGAAAAGATCGCCGCGGGGCTCGATGCACCGCTGATGCCACTGATTTTCAACTGGGAACACGCTGGGCCGTGGGTGCAGCCGGACTCTTATCCGCCCGTGGGCGGCGACGCGGCCATGAAGGAATTCATGGCAACATCCAAAGCTAAAGGTTGGAGTCCGGGCATTTACGGAGACGGCCTGAACTGGGTCACATCGCAGATAAATACCGGGTACGATGGCATGCCATATTTCGATGCCCACGGTGGAAAGACAGCCGTCTCTCTCAATTGGAACGGCGAGCCCTTAGAGGATGCCGGTGTCGGCGCGTGGCGCACCAGCTTTAGCGTCTGTGTAGCAACGCCTCGCGGCAATGAGATGGTCCTGGACATGACCAGGCGCATGGCTGAGTTCGGTCCCCTGCTGGTTCAGATGTTCGACCAGGGACCCGGCCCAAAGGCTTGCTATTCCGACAAACACGGACATCCGCCTGTTCCGGGTCCGTGGATGATCTCCGCTTTCAAAAAACTCCTGAGCAAAGACACGCAGGTCGCGCAAGGAACGAATAAAGATGTCGCGATGTGTTGCGAGGCCGCGATTCCCGAAACATTTCTGGGCGACTTCCAGATCTGGGATGGACGCATTCGCACTTGTCCGCTTTACGCGTTCATCTATCACGAATACTGCAACGGGCATCAGGGATTTTACACCAATCGCATCAGCGACGAGACACTGCGTCTCTCTGTCGCGCGAGCCTTGGTTGCCGGCTACATGTCCACCTTCACGCTGCGCGACAAAGGCCGCATTGAATATGACTGGGATCAGCCCTGGACGCGCGCCATTCCTGACCAGGCCGCCATTCTTGACTGGACCAATCGCGCCCACAAAATGCGCACCGGACCGGCGAAAGACTATCTGATTTATGGCAGGATGCTGCGCCCATGGACAGTCAGCAACGTAACGCTGCGCGACTTCGGCTGGGGCAAGGAGGCCATGGTGCAGTCGGGCACATGGCAGGCCGCTGACGAACGCATCGGTGTTGTGCTCGCAAATTTCAGCGATCTTGGCGAGGCGCCCCGTTTGATGTTGCAGGGCGAGGGCAAGAAGAACGTCTCGCTCTGGATTGACGGCGAACAGAAGAGCCAAAGCATCGACCTGCCTGCCGCGCTCGATCTTGTACTTGCACCGCGTTCCTTCGCCTTGATTGAAGTGCCTGGCGCTTAAACGGGTGACCTGGCTCTCGATTTTGTGACCTGGAAGAGCATGAACTCTCACCAGTTGATGCCTCGCTGTGATCCAGACCACAGTGTTGGGACTGCACGAGGACTATAAGAGGCTACAGTTGGGAAGGGTGCGGGGCGAATGAGTCTGAATGCAAAATGGGTGCCCATGCGATGGCCGTGCGGTCCGATTGAAGCTGCCCGAATCTCCAAGTCGAAGCCTGCCGACAGCGACCTCAGGACGACCATCGAGGGCTGGGCTCAACCCAAAACCTTGCAGTTGCTTAAGGGAACGCCCATCAATTGCCTGGTGGTGGATTGGGCTTCTGGAACGGCAAATGATGAATCTCAACAAAGGGCGCTGAAACCTCTCATCTCAGCCGGTCGCGAACTGGGACTGAGTTTCGTGGGAAAAGTCGGAACGAAAGAGAACCTGGCGGCGATTGTCGCAGCCGGACGCGCTGCGGGTCTGGAAGCAGTCATGATCGATGGTCCGGCAGACCCCTCTCTGGACTTGCCGGTCATTTCCGGATTTCCTCGCGACAGCGTTGATTGGGACGCGGCCACGGACATTTTTTCCGCAACCGGAAATGTCTGGCCTGGAGTTGTGCTTCCCACCATGAAAGGGGACACCGGAGTTGGCGGCCCGACCGGCGAACCGTGGATGGATTCCAACGGCTGGTTCGCCTTGCTTGCCCGTCAAATGGTTCCGCATAAATCTGTCTGGCTCGAAATCGATCTACCCGTGTCCTCCGAGGCTTTGCCGGTGGAGAGTTACAGTCGGGCGATCGCCGATTCGCGTGCCTATGGCAGCCATTGGGTTCTAACGCTGGACGGCCCGATGCGCGCCGGGATACTGAACGGGAATCCACAAGCCCTGTCTGCCTGGAAGAGCATCGGTGGGGCGCTCTCCTTTTTTGAAGAGCACGCGGAATGGGCAGCGTACAAGCCAATGGGGATTCTGGCCGTGGTTTCGGATTTCAGGGGGACGAACTCCTCCCTATCTGGCGAGACGCTCAACCTTCTCAGCCGGCGGCATGTGCAATACGAGGTGCTGGATCGAAGGCTTGCGCTGGCGGGTCCGGTGACCGGTCTAAAGGCTGTTCTTTGGACGGACGACGATCCGCCGACCTCGGAGCAACATCGCAATCTACTCGACTTTGTGGAGCAGGGAGGCCTGATAATCGCTCCAAAATACTGGGGTCCGGCGGGCGTCGTTCCGCGCCACGAGTATTGGCTGCCCGGTTATGACATTTACGATGGGAGCAAAGGCAGAATCGCGGTTGCGTCTCAGGGTTTTTCCGACCCGTTTCAATTGGCCAGGGAGGCACATCTGCTGGTGGGCAGGGAGAACGATCTGGCGCGGCTCTTCAACCCTGGGACCACAAACTGCTTCACCAGCATGGGTCCCGGCCGCCGCAAGGAAATCGTCCAGATTGTGAACTACGCAAGCAATAGCTCCACTTATCTCGCCGTCTGGGTGAGTTTGAATGCCCACCGAGCCAGACTTTGGTGCCCTGATTCCAAGACACCCCACTCATTGGAATGTATTTCCGAGAGCGATGGCACCAGTTTCGAGCTCCCTGAATTTCAAGTGAATTGTGCCATTGAGATCGAGAGAATGGTATGACAATCAACTCTTCACGCAGGCAGTTTCTTGGCACCATGACCATGGCTGCGGGAGCGTACCTGGCACCGCCTACGATGGTTCGAGCACAGCAGGCGCCCGCAGGCCGTGTTGCCGTGGGATCATGTTCCGAATATAACCGGCAGGTTGTAGAGGTGCTCTCCACCATGTTCGATCAACTCGGCGGATTGAAGAAGCTGGTTCGCGGAAAAACAGTGGCCATTAAAATCAACATGGGGGGAACCCCCACTTTGAGGCTCAGGTACCTGCAGCCTGGGATGACCACCTGGGCTCACCCTCAAGTTGTCGGAGCCCTGGTTCATTTGCTGGGGCGGGCGGGTGCGCAGCGCATCCGGTTATTGGAAAGCGCATGGGTGACCACCGAACCTCTCCAACAGTTCATGATCGGGGCCGGATGGGTCCCAGGCGACTTTGAACGGGCGGCGAACCGGGTAGAGTTTGAAAACACAAACTACCTGGGCAGCGGCAAAACATACGCGCGGTTCATGGTCCCTCATGGCGGGTTGCTGTTCCGCGGCTACGACCTGAACGAGTCCTATCGAGATTGCGACGTGTTCATCTCGCTGGCCAAGCTCAAGGAACACCGGACCGCGGGCGTCACCCTGTCGATGAAGAACTGTTTCGGAATCACTCCCTGCACCATCTACGGCCAGGATGTACCCGAGGACGAACCTGCGCTGATTCCGACCGGAGGCCGCTACCTTCTGCATGCCGGCACGCGTCAGCCTCCCAAGAGCGCGCCGCAGGCGGTGGATCTTAACGCGCCCAGGGACGGTGGCTATCGAATCCCGAGAGTGGTTGCGGACCTGGTGGCGGCCCGGCCAATTGACCTTGCCATCGTTGACGGCATCTACACCATCGCTGGAGGGGAAACACCCGCCCAGGGGGCAGGCGTGTCTGTGGCCATTCATCCTGGCCTGCTGATTGCGGGAACCAATTGCGTTTCAACGGATGCCGCTTGCATGGCGCTCATGGGATTCGATCCGATGGCAGATCGCGGCACCCCGCCGTTTGAGACATGCGACAGCACGCTTCGGCTCGCCGAACAATTGGGAGTCGGCACGCGCGACCTGAGCCGCGTCGATGTTGCGGGAACACCCATTACCAAGGCCCGTTTTGATTTCCGTGCGGCATGGCCCAGAAGCGCCTGAGGGGCAGCAAAGAGGATTCACCAGCGCATGGCGAGGCGTTCACGGATGCCGGCGCGGAGGATTCACTCGTTCGCTATGAAGCTTCGCATGCCGCGATGGGAACAGTCTTTTCGATCGCAGCATACGGAAAAAATTACGAGCGACTGCAGGACTCCCTGGCCCGCTCCTTCCGGGAGATCGAGCGCCTTGACAACCTCATGAGCCGCTACAAACACGCGACGGAGCTCTCGACGATCAATCGCGAGGCTTCTCATCGGGCTGTGGTTGTGACACCGGAACTTTTTCGACTGCTGGAAGACTCGCTCCGTTTCAGCGAACAGACATGCGGAGCCTTCGATATCACGGTGGGACCGCTGATGAAGTCGTGGGGATTCTTCAGCGGATGCGGCCGGCTGCCTGAACCGTGCGAACTGGAACAGGCGTTGAGGCGGATCGGCTATCGGCATATAGAACTGGATTCCGCTGCCCACACCGTGCGGTTTGACGAACCTGGCATTGAATTGGATCTTGGCGCAATCGGCAAGGGCTACTGCGTGGATCGAGTGGTTGAGAGCTTGCGCGCCGATGGAGTTTCGCGGGCGCTGATCTCAGCAGGCACAAGCAGCATTTACGCCATCGGCGCGCCTCCCGGTCAGCACGGTTGGAAGATATCCGTGTGCGATCCTTTCGATCGCAGGAAACAGGCATGTTCGCTGAGACTGCGGAACATGTCGATATCTATCTCCGGAAGTCAGGAGAAATCATTCTTGGTGGATGGCAAAGTCTATACTCACCTTCTTGATCCCCGCGACGGCAGGCCCGTGGAAGACATGCTCATGACCGCGGTGATCGCCTCCTCCAGCGCAGTGAGCGACGCATTATCGACGGCCTTCTTCGTCTCCGGCGTGAAGCAGACGCAGGCCTACCTCGAAAATCATCCCAATCTGACCGCGATGTTCTACGTGCTTGAGGGTTCCTCGCGCACTCTCGAGCAAGTAGTTCTGAAGTCGAATATCATTGCTTTGCCCGCCAATTCCTTCGTCTGGTCCTGATAAAAGCGCAAACGGAAGAACCCAAGTGGAATCCTCATAAAAATCGAAATCAGGGAACCACCCTCGCTCAGGGCATCTTGATCAGACCGGCGCGATCGAGAACGGCCAGCAGCGGGTAGTAATTGTCCACCAGGAACCCCTCGTACCCATGTGCGCCGCCCTGCCAGTCTTTCCAGTCGTAGGTCAACCCGTCGGGCGCGCGGCCAGTGAAGCCCTGCTTCGCAAAGGCATCGAGCATAGGCATTAGCATCTTGTCGCCCTGCTCCTTTTCGCCCAAGTGATAGAGTGCGGCCATCGTGAAGTAGGCAAAGCAACCCGTCGCGCCGCCGTTCTCATAGATCTCGAAGCCGTCGCTCCCATCTGCTTTCTTTGATCCTCCCCAGCGGTGGTCCGGATTGAGATAATCGGCGTGGCGGATAGGCACCAGGTTGCCGGGCAGACCCAGCTCAAAGTTTCTGTATCCCACGCTGTCCATCTTGGCCAGGATGCGGTCCATCACCTGCCGCCCCTGCGTGCCATCAATTAACCCGTAGCGCACCGCAATGCCGTTGATGTAGGGAAAGTAATAGTTGTGCAATTGCCCGTCGCTACTTTTCCAGCCAGCCAAAACGCCCGCCGAGGGATCGAGGAAAGTGTCTGCGTATGCAGCGCGAATGGCGTCGGCGCGGGCGCTGTACCTGGCTGCGTCGTCCTTCTCTCCAATGCGGCCGGCCAGCTTGGCCATGCCCCGCAGCGCACGATAAGCCAGCGCGTTCCCATAGGCATCTTGGTGGCCAAAGCCGATGGTATCCCACCAGTTGGCTGCGGGGTTGATGACACCTTCTTTCCACGAACCGGAGTTCCCGCTGCCGGGGTATTCCTCCAGCGCGCTGCCATCGGCATTCGCCACCATCAGGGTTTCGGTCCACTTGCGCAGCCCTTTGTAGTTTTGGCCCAGCCACCGCTCGTCGCCGCTCCCGTCGGCGTAGTCATAGGCCGAAATCAGAAGCGAAGGGTAGGTGTCGGTAAACACATGGGCATCCGGGGGATTGTCTTGGAGCGCCGCGTCGAACATCTGGTAGCCCGGCAGACCGTAGCCGAGAAACCCACCCAGGTAGCGATCCAGCGTTTCGCGAATCAGGTCGAGCGCGGTCAGCCCCTTCACCAACTCCGGCGTATACCGCGCCATGTCGGCATACTCGTAAACGGTGAAGGAACAGGGATCGCTGGCGGCGTGGTTGGCTAACACATGGAGCTCCGCATGAAGCTGGAAGATATCCAGAAAGTCCCGCCGGAAGCCGTCGAAACGTGCATCCATGGGATCCATGCCGGGGATCGCCGGATAGATGGCCGCGGTTTGAAGCGTGTATTCCACCTGCCTGTGCTCGGCCGAGGCAGCGGGGAACGTGACAGTCACATAATCCGGAAACGGGTGAGCCAAATCAACCGGGGTCATACCGTTTGTATTGCGGTGAGCAACGTAGCGAAGCACCGCGGCGTCGCTTCCCTTGGCGTAGACTCGCAGAGATCCCATGCCCGGCAGATGCAGCACCGCGGGCAGCGCAATGTCGCCCGCGGACGTAACGTGTCCCAAAAGCGTGGCGTGGTTCACGTGCGGATCGAATTTCAAGGTAAGATCGTGCGCGGCCCCGCCGGGACGGAAAAGGCTGCGCATTTCGAGCGTGTCGCCTTCGCACCGCATCTCCCAGACCGGATGCCCGGGGTCTGAAGCCGCTGCGTATTGCACCCAGCCGTCGCGCGCGGTCACCTTGTATGCAACCTGTTCGACGCCAGGGTCGATCAGCGGACTGGCTCGGAAACTGCCGTGCTTGAGCGAGTCGATGCTTAGAGCGCTCAGCCCCGGCTGACGCGCGTCAAAAACGACGCGAATTGAAGGGGTCTCTCGCCTGAGCGCATCGTTCCCCGTCTCACCGGCCGCGGAAAGAGTCATAACCAGGGCAAACGCCAGGACAAAAGCCCAGTTTCTCGCCAAGCCCAAGCGCAATAAAGAAGAGTCAATCTTTCGCCATCGTGCAAACATCATGGTTATTCCCTTTCGACCTACGATCTTGGTTGCCGGTTTGAGAGTTGCCGCTGCACATGCGAAACGGCGCCACAAGGATTGGCCGATCCGAACATCGAGATGCGGACGTGCGCATTGAACAGGCAGCGGATTTTCACGCTCCGAATCATAAATCAGCCGGCTCAACCAGTGTTTCGTGCACCGAACGATCGATTCCGTCTCGCACTTCGCCCAGAGGAGATGCAGAATCGTTTCTTGTCGTGGCTGGACTCTATGTTCATGCTCCGGCGCTACGATTGGAACCTTCATTGACGCGAGATCGACCCGGGATGCGATACTTCTCGTGCCTCCCTGGCGCAGCCGGAAGGCCTCCCAAAATCTCAAGACGGAGAAAGTCATGACCGCACGTAAGCTGCTGTATCGGTCGGGAATCACTGTGTTCCTTCTGATTTCCCTGGCCGCGAGCGAGGGCCAGGTCAACTCATTCACCCCGGGCCAGGTGATCCGCGATACCGATGACAGACCTATCAAGGCGTTTGCAGGCGGCATCTCTTACTTCAAAGGAATCTACTACTGGTATGGCGAATTCAAGGACGGCACCTTCACCACCGCAGAAATGCCATGCTACACAAGCACCGACCTCCTCCATTGGAAGTATCAGGGGAACATGGTTCCCGGATTGCATCAGGGGAAGCTGGCCCCTTATCTTACGATCGAGCGCCCGCACGTCATCTACAACAGCAGGACAAAGAAATACGTCATGTGGACGCATCCCGAAAACACGGAATATAACATGGGGCTGACTGGCGTCTTCGTCTCCGACTCGCCCACCGGCCCGTTTTCCCTCAGCGGCATCTTTCACGATCGCGGCCCGGATGGCGGCGGCCCCTACAACGACGACAACCGCGACCAATCCATCTTCAAAGACGACGATGGAAAGGCCTACCACATCTTTTCTTCCCACAAAAACAATGGCCTGGTGATCTCGGAGATGACCAGCGACTATCTCAGGCCAAGCGGCAAATCCACCGATACTGGCCTGGTGTGTGAGGCTCCCACCGTCTTCAAGCGCAACGGCGTCTATTTCCTTCTGCGCTCGGAGTGTTCCGGATTCGGCTTCAACGATAACAAATATGCCACCGCCAGTTCCATGCTGGGGAAATGGACCGACCACGGATTTCTGGCGCAGGGCCCCAATTCGAAAAACACGTTCTCCACCCAGGTGACTGAAGTTGTCAAAGTCAGGGGGAAGAAGGACGCATATGTTTTTGTCGGCGATCGCTGGGAAGAACCGTTGGACAAGACTTTGGATATTTTTCTCCCCATCACTTTCACGGGGCCGGAAACACTCGCGGTGTACTGGAAAGTCAAGTGGGACATGGAAACAGCCTTTGGGAAGTAAGCAGCGATCTCCAACACCCGTTAGAAACGAATCGAATACGGTGAAGCATGTTATCGTAACAACGATTTTTTTTGGGAGACATATTTCGCCATGCCATCGAGATGGTTTCGCATCGCTGTGCGCGCGGCTTTTCCATCCCGGCTTTTGATCGCATGCAACACCCGTTCGTGCTGCTTGTAGGCTTCCTCATAAACGCCCTTAGTCGCCACAGCTTTCAGCATCCATTCATGCAGTAGATTTCGTATCAACTGAAGAGCATTCAAGAGGATTCCGTTCGATGCTGCATTCCCTATCGCGAGGTGGAAATTCAAGTCGGCCTGGATGAACTCGTCGGGATTACCCCGCTCCTTTTTCATGCGGTCAAGGTACTCGCGGATTTCCTTCATTTGCGCGACACTGGCGTGTTCCGCGGCGAGACCCGCGAGCTCGACTTCGATCAACTTCCTGGCTGCGACCAGTTCTTCGATATCTACAGCTGGACTGCTGGCGATAGCCCACAACAGCGGGGTTGAAAAGAACTCGGAACGTTTGCGCACGTAGGTTCCGTCGCCCAGTCTGATTTCAATCATTCCCATGATTTGGAGGGCCTTGAGCGCTTCACGCAGCGATGCGCGACCGACTCCCAATTCGCTCGCGAGTTCACGCTCCGTCGGAATCTTTTCGCCTTCGCTCCAATTCCCCCGAATGATTTCACCCGCCAATTTTTGGCATATGGTTGAGGTCAGAGTGGTTCTCTCCACCGGCCTCAGTGTCGCGCTCTTCATGAAACCATAATAAGAGCGCTCGCAAGATTCTTAGCGGCCGCGGTAGATTTTTCTGTCAGAGATAACTCTTCCCCAGAGTGCATATCACGCCAGAATTCCACCCGGATGGCGGACGAAGACCTCGGGGTCGTAGATCGATGCATAAATATCGGCTTCCTTGCGAATGCGCGCCCAGGTTGAATCGGCTTCCATCATGCTCTCCATGACGCCTAGGTAGCGGCCCGATTCGATATTGCCGTATTTGAAGAAACAGTCGGTGATGATCACGGTGCCTTTTGCCGTATCGATGGAAACGGCAATCGAAGAGCGGTGGTGGACGCCGGCCCAGAAGACGCGGATACCCGGCTGAACGTCCTCTTCCTCCGCGAGCAAACGCACCTTGTCCCAGCCCTCATTCTGAAGGTAATGATTTACATCGGGCGGAATGCGCAAATGGCGCGGAACGTGGAGATGGTAGAAGGGAGCCTGAAAGTCTTCGATCCAGCCCCGTCGCGAGATACCGATGGTTGCGTTGCGGAATAAGTGAATATTCGCCGTGGCATAGGCCTGCAATGGAGTGACCAGGACGAGTGAGATGTCTTCAGGAGTTAGCCCCTGCGATCGAAGGATGTTCTGGGTCGACTGATCCTCGGTGCGAACGATTTGCGCCTCAGGGTACCCGAAGAAATTGACCCACGCGTCGTTAATGATTCCCAGATCCTGTGGAGGGCCCGTGTTGATGAGGATATTCTGGTCGCCGCCGCGAACCAGGTAGATGATGGCGTTCATCTCCTCCCTTCGATTCCAAGCCTCCATCCAGTAGACCTCGGGGCCGGGAACCCAGAATGTGCCGGCGTTGAACGCCTGAATCGAATACTTCATTTCACACCGCCTCTTTTCATGGATGATGCTACTTCCCCTTGGGAAACGTGCGCTCGGAACCTGCGGATGCCGTCCAGAAAAACGCCAATATCACTGCCCAGGCTTATAACGCGAAAGCCCTTCGCGATCCAATGAACAGCCGCCTCCGGGGAGGGCGGCAAAAACCCGGGAGCGACACCATGACGGCGGCAGGCCGAGACCAGTGCGTCCATCGCCGCGAGGAAGCGCGGATGATCGAACTGAGTGGGGATTCCCATCGAGACAGTCAGATCGTAATGTCCAACCCAGGCAATGTCCACGCCGGGCACGGAGATAATCTCTTCCAGGTTCTCGAAGGCCTTTGCCGTTTCGAGCAGAAGAATGACTGCGGTTTCCTCGTTGGCTTTTGCGAAGAATTGCGGTCCGCCGGCGCGATAGAGATCGTGCGCGAAGCCGAGGGCGACTCCGCGATTGCCCTCGGGTGCATAGCGGAGCTGGCTGACGATCTCTTCGGCTTGCTTCCTGGTCTCCACTCGAGGCACCATGACGCCTCGAGCGCCCAGATCCAAGGCTCGGGACAACGGAGCGAATTCAATATCGGGAACGCGTGCGAGGGGAACAATGTTGCTTCCGCGGCAGGAGGCAATCATCTCCGCGAGCAGACCAATGTCGCAGCGCCCGTGCTCCATATCGAAGATCACGAAGTCGAGATCGCAGGCTGCCAGCATGGGCCCGATTCCCGGAGTGAAGAACTCCAGGACCATCTGCCCGAGAAGTACGTCTCCCTGTTGAAGCCTCTGTCTGAGACCGCTCATGGCCTGGCTCCCGTCGCAATGAAGTTGGCCTTGAAACGCGCAAGCTTGTCAAGGAACAGCGGGTTGTCGAGCACCTGGGGATTGACTACATGAGCTGGAATCTCTCCTCTGTATATGGCCAGGGCCCCTTCACAATCAATGCGCCCCATGTCCCGGAAGAGCTCTTCGGTCCAGCATATGGAGTGCGAGGTCAAAATGACATTATCCATCGCGATGAGCCCGGAATCGGCGCTGAGGGGCTCTATTGAGAAAACGTCCAGCGCGGCGCCTGCGATCTGATGGGTCTCTAAGGCTTCAATGAGCGCCAATTCATCGACGATCGGGCCGCGCGCCGTGTTGATCAAGACCGCGTCGGATTTCATGAGGGCGAACTGTTTCTTGCCCATAAGGCCGCGCGTTTCGGGAGTCAGCGGGCAATTTACCAGCACGTAGTCTGAATCGCGCAGAAGTTCGTCAAGAGACACCAATTCGACAGCCAACTCCGCCGCGCGCTCGACGGAGGCGAAAGGATCGAACGCGAGAAACCGGCGGACGCCCAAAGGGCGCAACAGGCGAATCGCTTCCGTCGCGATGTTTCCCATACCAATGGTTCCAATGACTCGGTCGCGCGGCTCGCGCCCAAGCTGACGCGTGCTCTCCGCCCATTGTCCTTTTCGCACCTGGCGATCCTTGATCAGCAGGCGATGAGAAAGTGCGAGCACGAGAAGCAGGATAGACTCCGCCACCGGCCGCACCACGCCACCAGGCGTGATAAACACCGCGACACCGTGTTCTGTGCAAGCCTTGAGGTCCACATTGTCATACCCAACGCCGCAGCGGCCGATGGCGCAAAGCCGCGAAATGCCTTCCAGCGACTGAGCCGTAACCTTCGGCTTGAGGGAAATGAGCGCATCGTAACCAGACAGTTGCGTGGGGGAATACTCCCCTCGATATTCAGGTAGAAAGTCGTACGCGACACCGGGCACACGGTCGAGCAGGGATAAGCCGATGTCGGGAAAGACCGGGCGCCCATCCTCCCCGCAAAAATCCGCTGAGAAGCCTATCAGAAACCTCCGAGCATCCGGCAATCTCTCCTGCTTTTCCTCGATACTCATTTCTTACTCTCCAGCAAAACGACATAAAATCTAGATCGCAACTTCGGCAGACTACGATGGCTTCTCCATGAATCTGGGCGCCAGCATGGGTCATTTATCGCGAGTCTTGACTTGCCAGATGCCGCTGGCTTAGCGTCGTGTAAACAGCGAAAGATCGCCTGCTTCGATTGCTTGCAACATCGCTGGACAAATACATCCGATCATCGGATAATTAACCCGCTGGAGCAGAGTCTGTCAAGGAGAGGGAATCCCTGGATGTTCGGTCGAGGTTGCTGTGAGTGCAAGACAAAGGTTCACTGCTTTAAATCATGATCGAGAAGAATAGGAAAATCCGATGGCTGAGACGCAAGTAAGTATAAAGCGGTATGAAATGCTGATCGACGGCGAGTTTGTACCGTCGGAAAAGGCGCTCGAAGTCTTGAACCCTTCAACGGAGCAGGTTATCTCCGAATTCCCCAATGCCACAGCCGAAGACGTCGATCGAGCCGTGCTGGCCGCGGAGAAGGCACAGAAGGCATGGGCCGCATTGCCGGCCATCCGCCGGGCGGGACACCTGCGCGAGATTGCCACGCTTATTCGGGCCAATCGCGAATCCCTCGCCGACATTATTACGGAAGAGCAGGGTAAAATCCGCTCGCTGGCTCAGGTCGAGGTGGATTTCTCGGCCGACTACCTGGATTACATGGCGGAGTTTGCCCGTCGCTATGAAGGTGAGATTATACAGAGCGATCGTCCCGGCGAAAACATCCTGCTATTCAAAATGCCTATTGGCGTGATTGCGGGCATTCTTCCCTGGAACTTTCCGTTTTTCCTGATTGTGCGCAAGCTGGCGCCCGCTTTGGTCACGGGTAATACCATCGTCATCAAGCCCAGCAGCGAAACCCCCAACAACGCTTTCGAGTTTGCCCGTCTGGTAGCGCAGTCGTCGCTACCCAAGGGTGTCTTCAATCTCGTCTCCGGTTCCGGATCGGTGGTGGGCAAGTCGCTGGCCGCCCATCCAAAAGTGGGCATGGTCAGCCTCACGGGCAGCGTCGAGGGGGGTGTCGCCGTAATGCATGCGGCAGCCGATAACGTCACCAAGGTTTCACTTGAGCTTGGCGGAAAGGCGCCGGCAATCGTGATGGGCGATGTAGACATCGACCTCGCCGTTCGTGCCATCCGAGCCTCACGCATCATCAACACGGGCCAGGTTTGCAACTGCGCCGAGCGGGTCTATGTCCACGAGTCGGTTGCGGAAGAGTTCACGGAGAAGATGGTGGCGGCCATGCAGCACACCATTGTCGGCGATCCCTTTGCGCCGGCCACCGAGATGGGACCGATGGTCAGCAAGCGGCAACGGGAACTGGTGCATGAAGCCGTCGAGCAGGCGCTCAAAGATGGAGCTGAACTCAAGTGCGGCGGAAATTTTGAGGGCACCGCCGGGTATTACTACCAGCCAACAGTGCTTACCCACTGTCGGCAGGAGACCGACATTATGCAGAAGGAGATCTTTGGGCCGGTATTGCCTATTACAACCTTCAGCACCCTGGACGAGGCCATCGGCTACGCAAATGACTGCGAATACGGCTTGACGTCGTCCGTCTACACCCGGAGTCTGGATGTGGCCATGCGGGTTTCGAATGAGTTGAAATTTGGAGAAACCTACATCAATCGCGAGAATTTTGAGGCCATGCAAGGTTTTCACGCTGGGTGGCGCAAGTCTGGAATCGGTGGTGCCGACGGCAAGCACGGCCTCGAAGAGTACCTCCAGACCCATGTCGTCTACATGAACTACGACCATAAAAGGCAATAGCAGCTCATACCTTTTACTTTTGTGACTGAGGCACTCCTGCCGCGGAGTCAATGAAAGAGGCCCTGTTATCGTCGTTCGCAGATCGCCGTTTACTCGGAAAGATAAGAAATCGCGGCCTGAACAAGCAATGTGAGCCGAGAGAGACAAAATTGAAGTTAAAAGGGAAAGTGGCGATTGTGACAGGCGCTGCAAGCGGTATCGGGCGAGCGAGTGCCAAGCTATTCGCCCATGAAGGCGCGCGCGTCGTGCTGGCAGACAAAGATGCGCGCGCTGGCGAAGAAGCGGCCGCAATGATTGCCGCCGAGGGCGATGTCGCATTTTTCGCGCACACAGACGTAACGAAGGAAGCAGATGTCCGGCAGACGGTGGACGCAACGATTGCAAAATGGGGCCGAATCGACATTCTCTTCAACAACGCCGGCGTCGTGTTGGTAAAACCGCTGGAGCAGATGACCGAAGAGGATTGGGATCGGGTGATGGCCGTCAATGTCAAGGCAGCATTTTTTACCATTAAGCATGTTGTCCCGCAGATGCGACGGCAAGGGGGAGGCGTGATTCTAAATAATGGGTCGGTTTCGAGCTTCACCGGCCAGCTCGGCACGCCGGTGTATTCGGCTTCGAAGGGTGCGATTGCGATGCTTAGCAAGTCGCTCGCGTTGGACTATGGAAGAGACCGGATCCGAGTGAACTGTCTCTGCCCCGGAATCACCGATACTCCCATGCTCCGCGAACACATTGGCCACGGCAGCGAGGGAGAAGCCAATCTTCGCGCGCGTCTTGCCCGTGTGCCGCTCGGAAAGATGCTCAGCCCTGAAGATGTGGCGCGTGCTGCCTTGTACCTGGTGTCAGATGACTCGGTTGGCGTAACTGGCATTCTTCACGTGGTTGACGGCGGCTTGATCGCAGCCTCGGAATACAACGTGCCATTGTGAGCGTACGAATTTCACGCGGCGACCTGCACCTGGACGCAGCAGCGAAGCCTCCGAAACAGACAGTTTGACATGCGATGCCAGTCTTGGAAAGTTTCATCCGGTCATACAATGATCCGATGGTCTGATGTATTTTCATGAGAGTGGAGACTTTAGTCCAGATGTCCATTTCAGTTGAGGAAACGATTGTTCCGGCGCGCGGGCACGAAGCAGAGCCGGATGGGCCGGCCGGTGTCGAATTGTGCACTTTCGTTTCAGAAAGGGTAGGAGCAAAGGGCTTCAGCACGGGTCTGGCAAGGTTCAAGCCGCAAGCTTACCTGCCTTACCATCTTCACAGATTCAGCGAATCCATTGTTGTTGTCGAAGGCCATGCGCGCGTTCTTGTTGAAGGCAGAGCCTACCGTTTGGCTCCCGTCGACTGCGTCCATATTCCGTCAGGAGTGGCTCATCGGGTGGAGAATGGAAGCCCCGAGGAAGAACTCGTCGCGCACTGTTCTTTTGGGAATGCCATGCCGTCCAGAGAATTCGTGGACCGCCAATTCCCAATCGAGGATCGTGGCTCAGCAGATCCAACCGAAGCGGATCCGGAAACAATTGTTCGGTACAACCAGGGCGCAGTCTACGAACTTTCAACGAACGCTTATTTCCACGACCTGTTCGCAAAGAGGTTTGGCTCCGTGGGCATCTGCGGCGGGCATGGGCGGTTTTATCCCGGCGCATCTCTTCCCTGCCACATTCACGACTTCGATGAGTCGATCACGATTATCAGGGGCAAAGCGGTGTGCCTGGTTCAAGGAAGGCGCTACGAGCTAAGCGACTGTGATACCGCATTTATTCCTCGTGGAATTCCGCATCGGTTTCTCAACCAGTCCGACGATGAGATGGCTATGGTGTGGGTTTACGCCGGAGATGAGCCGGACCGGGTTATCGTGGACGCGGGATATTGTTCTGGAGAACTGCCCTGGGCAGGAACGAGCCCGGCATTTGAGCAACAAACTTTGAAATGAGCTTTTCAGAATGCACTTGAAGGATGCTGGAACCTCTTAAATGTGAGTTTCCCCGCCTTACCGACGCTACAGCCAATACATTGGAAGCTGTGGATTCAGTGGACTTGCAGAGAGCACGCCCGTGACCAGAACGTACCCTCGCAGGGTCAAAGGAGATCGAAGTACTTGGGCGCAAATCCTCTACTAGGATTGTTTTTGCACTGGCTAGGCGGGCTCGCCTCGGCAAGCTTCTACATTCCATACCGGCAGGTGCGCGGCTGGTCATGGGAAACTTACTGGCTGGCTGGCGGAGTCGTAAGTTGGATCGTGATGCCATGGTTGCTGGCGTGCCTTTTGACTAAGGATTTGCTGCCTGTCCTGCGCGCAGTACCCGCTTCAACAATAATCTGGACGTACGTCTTTGGCGCGCTATGGGGATTTGGCGGCCTGACTTTTGGGTTGACCATACGTTACCTGGGCTTGAGCCTGGGAATTGCAGTAGCGCTCGGCTACACCGCGATCTTTGGCACGCTGATGCCGCCCATCTTTCACGGCCAGTTCCCGCAACTGGTATCGCAACGGCCGGGAGCCGTGATCCTGATCGGAGTTGGTGTATGCGTTTTGGGAATTGTATTTGCCGGAGCAGCCGGCATTTCAAAAGAGAAGGAACTCTCCAGTAAGCAGAAGCAGGCAAGCATCCTCGAGTTCAATCTGAAGTTGGGCCTGGCCGTGGCCACCTTCAGCGGCGTGATGAGTTCCTGCTTTGCGTTCGGATTGGATGCAGGTAATCCGATCAAAACGCTCACCCTTGCGCATGGAACCCCTGCCATGTGGCAGGGACTGCCGGTGCTGGTGGTGATACTGGCCGGCGGGTTCACTACTAATTTTGTTTGGTGCTCGATACTGCTGGTGAGCCACAAGAGCTATGGGGAGTATCTGCGTTGTGCTGAGAGCGCGAACCCAGTAAGCCAGAAAGGGCATCCCCCGCTTGAGAACCCAACCGACGCAGCCTCCATGGAGATGGCGCTCGAGATATACACTTCCCCTCGAAAAGGACAGTCAATCGGTTGGAACTATCTGTATTCGGCATTGGCCGGCGCCACTTGGTACATTCAGTTTTTTTTCTACACCATGGGCGAAACGCAGATGGGGCATTACAAGTTTTCTAGTTGGACCCTGCATATGGCCAGCATTATCATCTTCAGTACGCTTTGGGGTATTGCCCTGAAAGAGTGGCGCGGCGTGAGCCGGCGAACTAAGACATTAGTAGCTCTAACGCTTATCGCGTTGGTTGCTTCCACCATGATCGTAGGGTACGGCAACTACCTGAGTTTGCACCACCGGAGTTAGTCAGACAAATTACGTGGAACGCGGTCTTGCAGAAACTACCCCGAAATCCTGGGCCGGAGATCGAATCTCCGGCCCTTATTTGCGCGCCGGGGCAGATTCTAGGGGTAGATCCCGTTGGCGCAGAGATAGTACGCGGAGCCGTTGGGTGCGACGGAGCGATAATCTGGCAACGCGAAGTTATTGACACCGTTTCCGCCGAACTGGGTTCCCAGCAGCGAGAAAAGGGCCTGCCACTGGATAAGGGGCAGCAATTGTCCATTGGCTGCGAGCCATCCTCCGCCGTCGATCTGGTAGGGAAAGAGACGAAGCTCGCCAAGGTAGCAGGTACCTGGCGTGGTGGGAGAGACAGTGACGGTTGGCTGCGTTTTGCCCAGGGCATTGAGGCTGATGTTGGCTCCCACCCAGTCGCTGCTGGTGTCAGGCTCTGCGTTGGAGTTGGAGACGACCGCGAGATAACTCGATCCGTTGAAAGTCACGAAGTTTCCCGGCATATAGGTCGCGGTGTTGTTCCATGCGCCAAGGCTGGTAAACGTTGTCCCCGCGGTTCCCGCAGGACCCTGGGGACCTGCTTGACCCTGTGGGCCGGTGGGTCCCGGCAATCCCATCGCTCCCTGAGGTCCCGGCAGTCCCTGGCTTCCCTGCGCCCCGGCCGGTCCCGTTGCGCCGGTCGCTCCCGCTTCCCCGGGAAGGCCCTGCGGACCTGCGGCCCCGGTGGCTCCGGGCGCACCAGCCTGCGCCATCAGGCTCCAGTCAGTCGAATTCAAGTCCGGAGTCACGTTATTTGGCCCCGCACTGGCGACGATGGCGATGTACGCGGAGCCGTTGTATGTCGCCACGTCATTTACGGCGTAAGACTGGTTGGGATCGAAGACATTGCGGAACCTGAAGCCGCTGCCGGCGTCTCCCGTCGCGCCCTGCGGTCCGATGGGCCCGGGAATGCCCTGCGATCCCTGTGGACCAGCGGGTCCTGGAGTTCCCTGCGGGCCGGCCACGCCCTGCACTCCCTGAGGCCCCTGGGGTCCCGCAGTACCCTCGAGGGTCATCTCCAGCTCGGGCTCGTGGCTGGTGAGCGTGGACTCTTTGCTGTCGAAGGAAAAACTGCCGTTCGGGGTTGTGAGCTCGAGCACGAGACCGTTGTTGGGCAATGCCCCGCTGACCCATTGCTCGACGAGCGATGTGACGTCAATGAGAAGGAATTGATTGACGCTTGACGCCGTGACGGCAACAGGGGCTCCATTGGTAGCCGACGCTCCCGGCAGTGGGGCGTCGGAAAAGTTCAGAGTATTTTCCTGCCAGGCGCTGTTGACCTGGAAGACATCGAAGCTGCCGGGTGTGGCGACGGCGTCGACATAGAGGCGCAGCGTCGCCTTGGTGACAGTCGCGTCCTGGGGCAGAGCGGAGAGGTCGAACTGGATGTAACTGTTAGCGCCGTTCTGGACCGCGAGCAGAGGCCATGCCCCATAGTTCGCGCGTGGAGTCGAGTTGAGGACAAGGGCGTCGGCTTTGGGCGGCGCCTGAGCCAGGGCCGGCACACAAACCAGGGCAGAGAGCAGGAACGAGGGCGCGACTTGGGTAGCCCATCGGACGATAGCGAGCTTCATGATGGAAATCTCCGAATGATAGTCAGTGCCAGGCCGCGCAAAGCGCTTTTCTGCCACTCAGTCTGAAAAGCGACAAGCAAGCAGGAATGCCCTCACGGCGCGGGAAGTTTCTTCAGCGGCGCCGGCTGGGTGAGCCCTGCGTCGAGGCCCCGGCGGTAACGGCCGACTTGGCTTGGGCCGAATGGCTTGCAAATTTTCCTAGGGATGGGTCCAGCTCTGCATTCGCCACCAATGCCCCGAAATAGCCTGAGCAACGGCGCTCGCTTCAGTTACATCCGAAGCCATTCTCACGCGGGCCTGCCGGCTCCCTTCACCGAAGCATGGCTTTTATTGATTCGGTGGGCCAAGGTCCGCGCCCGGTTCTATCGCAACCCGGTAAGCGGGCCTTCGGAATTCTTTAATTCCGCGATCAGCCGGTTCCTCACCCGGGCTTCTTCACTCGGTGCCGGGGCGGCCTTCGCGGGCTGGCTCTTCACTTGCCGCGCCCGGAAGATCGCCTCAAGACGGTCCAGCCGCTCGGATAACCTGTTGCGAATCTGGGGTACGGGCGCTTGGAGTGGGAGGACGGCGGGAGAGACGCCAGGCTCCTGATCGAAACACGTTTCCGCCGCCGCAAGCTGCGACTGCCCGAACGCCGGCAGATGGGTCAAGCAGGCGAAGGCGCAAAGGGCTAAGACCGCGAGTGCGAACCGGACCTGGCGAAACCGGAGAGAACCAAGGGAGGAAAGCGTTGCCATAAAGTGCCGCATGGGTGGATCTCCTGGGGAAGGGCCCTCGAATTTTGCTCGGATGCTTGGAAGTTACGGGCCTAGAGGGGCAGGGTCAATGGTCCCAACCTCATTTCTGCCTGAATTTTATCTAATTCGATAAGTTATTGATTTATAAATAATTAGTCATTGATTTGAGGAAAACCGGAATCAGGATTGTGATATCGTAATCCTACCTTCTCCGGCTTCAGGGGGCCAGTTAAACAGCATCAGGTCGGCTGGGGCATCGACCACTCAGCCTTCGATTCGATTATGGCGACGTCAACGACCTCGGTAAGATCAGGCTACCGTTTTGGACCCTTCTCCTTGGACCTCCGCTCCGGAGACCTGTCGAGAAATGGCCGGCCTATCCGTTTGCAGGAAAAGCCCCGCAGCCTGCTTCTTGCGTTGGCCCAGCGCCGAGGGGAGTTGGTCGGCCGCAAGGAACTGCACGAGCATCTCTGGCCGAACGACACCTTTGTCGATTTTGAAGACGGACTCAACGCGGCCATGAGCAAGCTGCGTGAGGCCCTCGACGACGATTCGCAGTCACCCAGATTCATTGAGACCGTGCGCGGACGCGGATACCGTTTCATCGCCAGGATCGAAACGATCGAAGCAGCCGCGGAGAGCATACCGTTCACTGAACCGGCTGCCAATTCCACCTCCCGCCTGGAGGTCATTCCACCGCCGGCATCTTTGCCGCACCTGCCGGGCCGGGGCAAAAGGATGCTGGCAACCGCGGCCATGGGCCTGGTGCTGGCGGGGGCGGTTTTTTTCGCGGTTCAATGGCGCGCCGCGCACCCAAGGCCCATCTCGATTGCCGTCCTTCCCTTCGCCAACATGACCGGGGATGCATCCCGGGATTACGTCTGCAACGGCATCACCGAGGAGTTGATCGCCCGGCTCGGCCGTTTGGCTCCCGGCCAGCTTCGCGTCATCGCTCCCGCATCGGCTCGAACCTACGCCGGGACCGCCAAAACGGCGCAACAGATAGGCCGGGAATTGGATGTTCAATACCTGATTGAGGGCAGTCTTGAGCAGCAGGGAGCTAATGTTCGCGTGGCGGCGCAACTGGTGCGCGTCGACGACCAATCGCGCCAGTGGGCGAATGTCTATGACGGGGACCTGAGCGACCAGTTCGAATTTGAAGACAGCGTCGCCGATTCCGTGGGCCATGCTCTCTCGCTTCACGTACCGGCACTCAGCCGGGCCGAGTACCGCCCTGGCAAATACGAGGCCCACGATGCTTACATCAAGGGCCTCTACTTCTCGTCGCAGCGCACCAAGGAGGGGTTTGAGCAGGCGATCGAAAGCTTCTCGAGCGCGGTTGCCATCGATCCCAAATACGCCGAGGCATATGCCCACTTAGCCGCAACGTACAATCTGCTCGGCCAATATAGTTGGATGAATCCCGGCAATGCGCGCAGCCAGGGGTGGGCCGCTGCCGAACAGGCCTTATCGTTGGATCCGTCGCTGGCCGAAGCCCACGCGGCTCTGGGCTTTTCGTACTGGTACTATCAGTGGAACCCGGCCGCCGCCGAGGCCGAGTTCAAGAAGGCCATTGCGCTCGAACCGGGCAACGTCGACGCTCATCACTGGTATGCACAATTGCTGATGACCGCGGGCCGGTTCGATGAAGCCGACAAGCAGATGCAGGCCGCGCTGGACGTCGATCCGCGCTCCCGCATCCTGCGTACCAACCTGGGCTGGCTCGATGAATACGAGGGCCGTTTTCCGCAGGCAATCGCCCAATTGCAGTCGGTCTTGACTGAAAATCCCAACTTCATGGCCGCCCATTACAAACTCTGGTATGTCTACTCGGCAATGGGCAATCAGGCTCGCGGAGCGCAAGAGTTTCAATGGGTAGTGGAAAGTATCGCTGACCCTGTTCATGCGGCAATGATCGTGGATGTCTTGAAGGATCAGGGCTACAGCGAGGCTCTTAAGGAGTTCGCTCTGACCGGCGATGCGGACTACTACGGCAGCATAGTGGACGGCGCTCGCTGCCTGGCGGCTGCCGGAGACCGCGACGGAGCGCTCACTCTGCTGGAACACGCCTACCAGCGCCATGAGGGCTGGATGATGTTCGTCCAGGCTGATCCGGCATTCGCCGCGCTTCGCTCCGACCCTCGCTTCAAACATTTGATCGTCGAAGTCGGCAAGTAATCCTGAATTCGCTCCGTATGTTTACAGTGGGCATCTCCCGCCTAAAGAGATCCGTACGTCTTACGCTCAAAAAAAGAAACTATGGAAACTGCGCTCCCCAGGTCGTATAATCACAAGTTCCAATATTTCCCCGAGTTTCGAGCCGATTGCTATTCCGTACAACGAGAGAGCCAAATGATTTCTGCAACCTCCGCCCGACCCTTGCATCCGCTTGAAAAAGCGAAAGTTACGGTCCGGGCGCATCTGAGCTTATTGAGGCTGGATCACTGGGTCAAGCACATTTTTGTGGTTCCGGGCATCGTGATCGCGATCAGCATCACCGCAACCGCGCTCGACCAGGCCTTGGTTTTCCGAACTCTGCTTGGCCTCGCCGCCGTCATTGCCGCCGCCAGCAGCAACTACGTGCTCAACGAGCTGCTCGATGCGCCCTTCGACCGTCAGCATCCCACCAAGCACCTGCGCCCCGCCGCCAGCCGCAGTATCCATGTCCCGTTCGCCTATGCGCAGTGGCTGGTGTGCGCGGCGATTGGATTTGTGCTTGCTCTTGCAGTATCCAGATTTCTGTTCTTCAGCGTCCTCAGCCTCTGGGTGATGGGGTGCATTTATAATATCCCCCCCGTTCGCACCAAGGACGTGGTCTATCTCGACGTGTTGACCGAATCGATCAATAACCCTATACGGCTTTGCGTGGGCTGGTACATTGTTACCGCGACGGTCATTCCGCCGGCGTCGCTGCTGATCGCCTACTGGATGCTGGGCGCCTACTTCATGGCCCTCAAGCGGTTCAGTGAGTATCGCCAGATCGGACGCGCCTCCGCGATCAAATACCGCCGCTCATTCGAGTTCTACAACGAGCAGTCCATGCTGGCCTCGGTCTTGTTCTACGCCGCGGCGTCGATGCTCTTTTTCGGGGCGTTCATCATGCGCTATCGCGTGGAGATGGTCTTCGCATTTCCGTTTATCGCACTGCTCATGGCCGACTATTTCAAGCTCTCTTTTGTGGAAGACAGCCCGGTGCAGCATCCTGAGAAGCTGTATCGCGAGCCGCGCATGATGGCGCTTTTGACGGCGTGCTGCATTGTTCTGGCAGTGATGTCGTTCGTGAATCTGCCTTGGCTGGGCCGCGTCTTCCCAAAATCGGGAACGAGCCAAATGACCCATCCCCGGGCCGTTCTTTCGATATCGCAGTTGACGCCCGCACCTGACGCCGACTGACTCGCCGAACACCGCATTCCGGCCTCGGCCCCGCGTTGAATATGATGAAGAGGCCACACAGCGCCATGACAACCCTCTTCTGCCGAATCCGATACGCACGCCGGAGCCGGAGCGCCACCGAATGAAGTCAGCCTCGGATAGGCGCCCGCCTTTTCTTCGTCTCTTGCTTCTCACCGCTGCAGCCCTCGCTATCCACGGCTATCACCTGGGTGTCGAAGACGGCGAGATTTACGTTCCCGCGGCCAATAAATTGCTCCACCCCGATCTCTATCCTTACGCCGCGGAGTTTTTTCAATCGCACGAGCGGCTGTCAATCTTCGCGCCCATCCTGGCGTGGACCGCGCGCCTGGCCCACATCTCCATGGATTGGACGATTTTTCTGTGGTACATCGCGTCGATCTTTCTCACCCTGATTTCCTGCTGGTTGCTGGCGGCCATCAGCTTTCGTTCGCCGAGGGCGCGCTGGTGCGCTGTCCTGGTCATCACTACCATTCTTGCCATGCCGGCCACCAACACCGGCCTGCTGCTGATGGACCCCTACCTGACGGCGCGCTCCTTCTCTACACCCTTGACGCTGCTCGCGCTGGTCGCCTTTGCTGAGCGGCGCTTCCTGACCGCGGCCTTGCTCGTCGTGCTTACCGCCGCGATCCATCCGCAGATGGCTGCTTACCTCATCTTTCTGGGCGCGGTGCTCTGGATTGCCGAGAACTTCAAAAAGCCAGTTGCATCCGGGACGAATTCCATCCCGGCCCTGGGCATCATGCTGGCCGCGCTTCCGGCCACATTCCAACTCGGGCCCGCCCAGGAACCATACCGCGAAGCCCTCTACTCGCGGGATTTTTACTTCCTCTCCACCTGGACCTGGTACCAGTGGCTCGGCCTGCTGGCTCCGCTTGCCATCCTGGCATGGTTCTGGAAGGGGAAAGTTCGCAACACAACGCCGGCCTTCACCCGGCTCAGCTTTGCCCTGATTCCTTTCGGGATCGTCTCGATTCTTGCCGGGGCGGCGATCGCCAGCACGCATCGGCTCGATATGTACGCCCGCCTGCAGCCGCTGCGCTGTTTCCACCTCATCACATTTGTCCTCATGCTTTTCTTTGCCGGAGTTTTGGGAGAGTACCTTGCCAAGGACCGCATGTGGGTCATTCCCGCGCTCTGCCTGCCGCTTGCTGCAGGCATGTCCGAAGTGGCGCGCGAGACCTACCCGCGCAGCCCACTCATTGAGATGCCCGGCACCGCCTCTCATCCCAACGCGTGGTCCAACTCATGGATCGACACGCTGGTCTGGATTCGCCAGAACACCCCGCAGGATGCGGTGTTTGCCGTTGACTCGCGCTACTTCGAAGAGCCCGAAGTGGATGTGCATGGCTTTCGCGCCATTAGCGAACGCGCCACTCTCGCCGATTACTACAAGGACGGAGGCGTGGTTGCCATGTTTCCCAGGCTGGCCGTTGAGTGGAAGCAGATGAGCAACTCGACCTATGGGCTCAACCACTTCAGCGCAGAAGACTTCACGCGCCTGGCCCACGAGTACCCGGTGAGCTGGGCGGTCATCCACGGCCCCGCTCCAGCAAGCATGAGCTGCCCTTACCAGCAGCGCGGCTACGCGGTGTGCGAAATCGCCGGCGCGCAGGGACTGAGCTCGCCTGACATCTCCCGCGTCCGCCCCTAATTCATGGAGAAAGAGAAGATATGACTCGATACGGAATGGTGATTGGCCTCAAACCCGAAGCCGAAGAAAAATACAGGCAGTACCACGCCGCCGTCTGGCCCGGCGTACTGGCCACAATCACGGCGTCTAACATTCGCAATTACTCCATCTATCTTCATAACCACACCCTGTTTGGATACTTTGAATACCACGGTTCCGATTACGCCGCCGACATGGCGAAAATGGCAGCCGACAAGAGCACGCAGGAGTGGTGGGCCATCATGACGCCGTTGCAAAGCCCGCTTCCCGACCGCAAGCCAGGGGAGTGGTGGACACCGATGGAGGAAGTCTTCCACGTGGATTGAGTGGTTGTCGATTCTGCTGCCAACCGGGCCGTGATCGAGTTCAGGCGTACGCCGGTGGAGTAAAGTTGCCGCATGCTAAATTTCGGACACATTAGGTGGGTTGCGACTCGGCTCGCGTGCGCGACAGTCTGTTCGACCTTCTGCATGATGGGATGGGCGCAAAGATCCTTGCCGGCGCAGAAGGCCGACTCGATTGTGATTCTGAAGAAGGATCATTCGATCGAGCTATTTTCCGGAGGCAAAATCATCCGCACTTACAAAATTGCGCTGGGCAGAGGTGGCCCGGCGCCAAAGCAGCGAGAGGGAGATGCGCTCACCCCCGAGGGCCATTACGTCATTGACGCGCGCAACGAATCCAGCCACTATCACAAGGCTCTTCATGTTTCATACCCCAACGCCCAGGATCGCGAACGCGCGGCGAGGCTCGGCGTTTCGCCCGGCGGTGCAATCATGATTCATGGTCTGCCGAACGGCTTGGACTGGCTCGGGGCGAGCCACCGAATGTATGACTGGACGCTCGGCTGCGTCGCCGTTACCGGCGCGGAGATAGACGAGATCTGGCAGCTTGTTCCCGTGGGCACGCCGGTCGAGATCAGGCCTTAAAGGTCAATCCATCTTCCTGCGACGAGCAATGGAGCCCGTCCCGCCAAGCCTCACTCTGCGAAAATAGAATCGATGCTCTCGCTCCAGAATGCCGGCAAGCGGTTTGGGCCGCGGATCCTTTTTCTTGAGGTCAACTGGCTCATCCGCTCCCGTGAGAAGACTGCGCTCGTAGGCGCCAACGGCACCGGCAAATCTACCCTCATGAAGGTGCTCGCGGGCCTCGAAACCCTGGACTACGGCACGGTGCAGCAGACCCGCGGGATGAGCATCGGCTACCTGCCGCAGGAGGGGCTGCGACTAACAGGCCGAGGGGTCTTCGAGGAGTGCCTGACCGTCTTCGATGAGATCCGCGACATGGCCACCGAGGTGGAGCGGCTCAGCGGCCAACTCTCCGAACTCGACCACGCCGGCGCGGAGTATGAAGCTGTGGCCGAGCGCTACTCCATGCTTCAGGAGCGCTTTCACGCCCTCGACGGATACGCGCTCGATGCGCAGGTGGGCGCGGTGCTCACCGGCCTCGGCTTCCAAAAGGAAGACTGGGCGCGGCAAACGGACGAATTCTCGGGCGGCTGGCAGATGCGCATCGCGCTGGCCAAGCTGCTGCTCGCCAAACCTAATCTCCTCCTGCTTGATGAGCCCACCAACCATCTTGACCTCGAGACCCGCAACTGGCTCGAGGACTATCTGAAGAACTATCCCTTCGGTTACATTCTCATCTCTCACGATCGTTATTTTCTCGATGTCACCATCGATCGAACCGTGGAAATCTGGAACAAACGCCTCAGCATCTACCAGGGCAACTATACAAAGTACCTGAGTCAGAAAGATGAGCGCCGCGCGCAAATGGAGGCGGCTTACCGCAATCAGCGTATCCAGATCGAGCACCTCGAGGCCTTCATCAGCCGCTTCCGCGCCCAGGCTACCAAAGCCAAACAGGTGCAGTCGCGCATCAAGGAACTGGAAAAGATCGAGCGCATCGAGATTCCGGAAGAAGAGCCGATCATCCACTTCAAATTTCCGCAGCCGCCGCCCTCGGGCCGCATGGTCGTGGAAGCGGAGAACCTCTCCAAGAGCTACGGCGCGAAGCGGGTGCTTGAGAACGTCAGGTTTTCAATCGAGCGCGGCGACCGCGTGGCGCTGGTGGGAGTCAACGGCGCCGGTAAATCCACGCTGATCAAGCTGCTCACCGGCGCTGAATCACCAACCGAGGGCACGGTGAAAATGGGTCACAACGTGGTGGCCGAGTATTTTGCGCAGGACCAGTACAAGGTCCTCGACGGGGACGCCCGCATGCTCGACGACATCAGTCGCGCCGCCGTCAAGGTGCCTGAGGTCCAACTCCGCTCGCTGCTGGGCTGTTTTCTGTTCAGCGGCGACGATGTCTTCAAGCCGCTCGGCGTGCTTTCGGGCGGCGAGCGCAATCGCTTCGCGCTGGCGCGCATCCTGGTGTCGCCTTCGAATTTCCTGCTGCTCGACGAGCCCACCAACCACCTCGACATGCGCGCCAAAGACGTGCTGCTCGAGGCCATCGCGGCCTTCAGCGGCACGGTGATTTTTGTGTCGCACGACCGCTATTTCATCGATCGGCTGGCCACGCGCGTGCTTGAAGTCGAGAATGGCTCGGTCACTTCGTACGAGGGCAACTATGGAGACTATCTGCGCCGCAAAGAGGCCCTCGCCGCAGGCGACCTGGCCGCCAACGAATTGGTTGCCAAGGTCGTTTCCCAGCACCCTGCAAATGGTGCTTCGGCTGCGCAGGCGACCTCGACAGAGGCTCGCGACTCCGCTCCAAAAGAACGCTCCCGCCGCCTGAATCCCATCAAGCAGAAACAGATGGAGGAACGTTGCAGCTTTCTCGAAGAGGAGACTCCGCGCATCGAGGCGGCCATCGCCCATACGGAGCGTGAGTTAGGCGTCTACGTCTCCGCGGCAGAAAGCGAGCGCCTGACCAGGCTGGCTGAGGATCTGCGCGCCCAACTCGCCGCACTCATGGCCGAGTGGGAAGACCTGATGATGCAGCTCGAATAGCTCGCGCGGCAACCGGCATCTTTTTAGAATTTGCGACTGTGTAGCGGAAACCTCGCACTACCCGCGCAGAAAGAAAGACTTCCTCTTCAAACTGAAGAAGTTGGGCTAGTTCGCCACGGTGTTACCGACCCGCCGTGAAGGAAACTGTGCCCCATCGAGCGCCTTTTGCTCGATGGGTGGGAGTCCTGTTTCTTTTTTAAAACGCGGCGGGCGCTACTCCGTAGGAGCAACCGGCAGGCTGATAAAGCTGGCCGCTTCCAGCGTGTGCCACACCCGCTCGGTCGCCTTCTGATAGTCCCCCGGCTTGGCGTCGAAGATATTTTCGACAAACGTCTGCGGGTTGCGGTCATACAGCGGAAACAGCGTCGACTGCACCTGCACCATGATCCGGTGCCCGGGTTTGAAGACATGATTCACCATCGGCAGCCCGAATTTGTAGAGCAGCGGCTGGTCCGGCTTGATCGCCTCCGGATGCTCAAAGCTGGTCCGATACCGCCCGCGAAAGATGTCCGTCGCAATCGGCAGCTCGTAGCCGCCCATGGTCGCATTGTAGGGGTCCTGCCCCGGATAGACGTCGATTAGTTTCACCGCCCAGTCGCTGTCTGTTCCGCTGGTCGAGGCGTAGAGGTGAACCTCGGGCCGTCCCTTCAGACTTACCGGAGCAGTCAGCGGATCGGTCACAAAGGTCAGCACGTCGGGCCGCCCATCTACAAAGCGCTGATCGTGCAACAGCCAAGTCCGCCACGCGTCCTCATCCGCCTCGTAAAACGGCCGCGGCGAAAACGGCACCGGCTTGGCCGGATCGGAAACGTACTCCTCGTAACCTGTACCGCCCGCCGAGGGCGCCTTCAGCGAAAGCTTGCCCCCGCCAACCAGATAGAGCGGCTGCGACTTGTACGGACAACCGCTCTCGCAGCTTATCGGCCACTGCGTGAACTTTTCCCAGCGGTTTTCCCCAGTGTTATAAACAAGCACCGGCGGGGTGTCCGCCTTGGGCGCGTTCTCCACCAGGTATTGAGTGAAAAACGGCAGCAAAATATCGCGCCGGTATTCCAGCGCGGTGTCTCCCGTCCACTTCAGCGGACCCAGCGACCATCCCTGCCGATTGATCTGGCTGTGAAACCACGGCCCCATCACCAGGAAATTCATATCATTATGAGTGTCCTTGGGCTCGACGGCGGCGTACGCGTGGTTTCCGCCCCACATGTCTTCCTGGTCCCAAAGCCCTTGCTCCCACAGTACCGGCACTTTGAGCGGAATCCGCGCCATGATCCTGTCCAGCGCCTGCTCCTGCCAGAATGCGTCGTAGGCCGGGTGCTCCAACAACTTGCGCCAGAAGGGCAGTTGATCCAGCCCTCCGTAACGAGCGAAGCCGCCCGCCGAGCCCTGCGCCAGAAAGTTGGTGTAGTCGTCGTAGTCCATCCGGGGAATCGCTTTGCCCCCGCCTCGAACGGCGGTCTGCTCAGTCAGGTAGTCCAGGTTGACTTGCCGGAACGCCCCGTAGTGAAACCAGTCGTCGCCCATCCAGCCGTCGATCATGGGACTCTCGGCCGCCGCAACCTTCAGCGCGGGGTGCGGATCGATCAGGGCCATCACCGCCGTAAATCCCTCGTACGAAGACCCGATCATCCCCACCCTGCCGTTCGACTCCGGCACATTCTTCACCAGCCAGTCGATAGTGTCCCAGGCATCGGTGGTGTCATTGGGCCCGGTTGGGTTCAGCGGCCCGGTCGGCGGCGGAGTCATCACATAATCCCCCTCCGACCCGTGCTTGCCGCGCACGTCCTGAAAGACCCGGATGAAGCCGGCCTTCACCCAAACATCGTCGCCCACCATCAAGTTGTCCAGCAGGTAAGGCGAGTCCCCACCGCCCATCCGCGAGGCCGCGTCATACGGCGTGCGGGTCAGGATCATGGGCGCATGAGTCGTGCCGGTGGGGAAGGCGATCACGGTGTAGAGTTTCACCCCGTCGCGCATGGGAATCATGGCCTCCCGCTTCACAAAGTCGTATCCGCTGCGGGGAGGGCTGAATTTCGCCGGAATATCCGGTGTCATCGGAGGAGTCTGGGCATGCGCTTGGCACGGCAACATGGAAGTAAGAACCAAAACGAAGTAGGCAGCGGTCGAGCGCGAGAGGATCGTCATCGGAAATGTTCCTTCTGGAATGCCCCGCTACATTGGCGGGGGGTAAACTGTGTTCCTCAACTGTACCGGCCCTTTCCGCCGAATCAGTATACCAATCCCGATTTCAAACCCCATTACTGCCAGCCCCCAGTTGCCAACACTCGGCTAACAGGGCTATTGTCCCCAGTAAGGCCAGGTCCACAATTAATGTGCCCCTCCCGGTTTCCTGGGCAAGACGCAATCCCTCAAGAGCAACGCCTTCAGCCAGGTTTCGCGCAATCGACGATAGAGCATCTCTTCGAGTTCTCCCCGGACGCCATCCTTGTCGCGGATGGCGCCGGGGTGATTCGGGGCGCGAACCCGCGGGCCGAAGAACTGTTTGGTCACACCATCGATGAGCTTCGAGGCCAGCCGGTCGAGATGCTCGTGCCCCTGCGCTTCCGCGGCGGCCATCCCAGCCATCGCGAAAACTACGCCGCCCACCCCCGCGCCCGCCAGATGGGCGCGGCCCTAAACCTCTTCGGCCTGCGCAAAGACGGCTCCGAGTTTCCCGTCGACATCATGCTCAAGCCCGTGGAAACCGAGGCCGGCCCGGCAGTCATCAGCTTCATCCGCGACGCGACCGAGCAGCGCGCCGCCCAGGAAGCCCTGCGCCAGAACGACCTGCGCTTGCGCTCCATCGTGGAAAGCATCGACGAGTACGCCATCTACCAGCTCGACCAGGACGGCCACATCATGACCTGGAATCGCGGCGCCGAGCGCATCAAGGGCTACAAAGCCGAAGAGGTGGTCGGGCTCCATTTCTCGCGCTTCTTCATCCAGGAAGACATCGATCGCCGCCACCCTGCCGAGATTCTACGTCAGGCCGCCCGCCTCGGGCGCCTTGAAGAAGAAGGCTGGCGCGTCCGCCGCGACGGTTCGCGCTTCTGGGCCGATATCGTGCTTACGGCCATCCACGACTCCGCCGGTGCGGTCACCGGATTCGCCAAAGTCACGCGCGATATCACCGACCGCCGCCAGGCCGAGGAGTCGGTCATCCTCCAGCTTTCCAGCGTCCTGCTTGAAAATGTCGACATCCGCAAGCTCCTGGGCGCCTTTTCAGCCAGCCTAAGGCAGATTGTGCCGCACGACTTTGCCACCCTTGCACTCTACGAGGAGGCCACCGGCAAGCTGCGAGTTCAGGCGCTCATGTCCACCGACGAATCCCCCATCAACCTCGGAGAAGTCCTGCTCGATCCCGACGCCTCCCCCGCGGGCCGCGCCTTCCGCACCGGCCGGCCGCTTATATTGAACCGTCTCGACCGATGGCCCTTTGCACCCGAATCCCTGAACCACATGAACAGGGCCGGCATGCAATCCGCCGTCTGGGTACCGCTCATCCATCGCGACCGCACCCTCGGCACCCTCGCCACGGCCAGCCGCATGGAAAACGCCTTCTCAGAGCACGACGCTGAAAGACTTGGCCAGGTGGCCGCGCAGATGGCCATGGCAGTCAACAACGCCCAGGCCTTCCGCCAGATCGCCGACCTCCGCGACCGCCTCACCCAGGAAAAGCAGTATCTCGAAGACGAGCTCAACATCGAGAACCGTTTCGAAGACATCGTGGGCGAAAGCACGGGCCTGCGCCAGGTGCTCCGCGAAATCGCCACCGTCGCGCCCACCGACGCCACCGTCCTCATCCAGGGGGAGACAGGAACCGGCAAGGAACTTCTCGCCCGGGCCACTCACCGCCTCAGCCCTCGCAGCGAGCGCACCTTTATCAAGCTCAATTGTGCCGCCATTCCCGCCGGCCTGCTGGAGAGCGAACTCTTCGGACACGAAAAAGGAGCGTTTACAGGGGCCATCGCCCGCAAGATCGGCCGCCTCGAGCTGGCCCACGAGGGAACGCTGTTTCTCGACGAAGTCGGCGAGCTGCCGCTGGACCTGCAGCCCAAGCTGCTCCGCGCACTCCAGGAAAGGGAGTTCGAGCGTCTCGGCGGCACGCGTCCCATCTCTGTCAACGTACGCCTGCTCGCCGCGACGAATCGCGACCTGGCAAAGATGGTTGCCGAGAAGCAATTCCGCAGCGATCTCTTCTACCGGCTCAAAGTCTTTCCCATTTTTGCGCCGCCCCTGCGCGATCGTGTCGCCGACATTCCGGTCCTGGTCCGCCACTTCGTCTCCCGCCACAGCAGGCGCATGGGAAAGAACATCGAGACCATCCCGCCCGAGGCCATGCGAGCCCTCATCGCCTGGAAGTGGCCGGGCAACATTCGCGAGCTCGAAAATTTCCTCGAACGCTCTGTCATTCTCTCCCGGGGACCGGTCCTCCACGTTCCCCTGGCCGAGTTGGAAACCATGATGGAAGAGGAAGAGCAACTCGAGTCCTCATTGAATCCCACCCTGCACGCCGCTGAGCGGGACCATATTTTGCGCGCCCTCCGCGAAGCCAGGGGAATGATCGGCGGCCCAGCCGGCGCCGCGTCAAGACTTGGCCTCAAACGCACCACCCTCAATTCCAAAATGAAAAAGCTGGGCATCGAGCGCGGAGACTACATGTAGTCACGCGACGACATATCGTCGTCGTCACCTCGTCTCGTCGCCACCCTCGTCATTCCTCCCGCCGCTTTCCCCGATAGCCTAAATCCTTTGTCTTGATTGCGTCGCCGCCCGGCGCCGGCCGGCGCGCGAGTTTGGCGCACCCCGTGCTCTATACAGGGCATGGCTCTACGAATCACAGTCGAAGAAAGCCCAGCATCAATGACCGTGAAGCTGGAGGGGCGAGTTGCCGGTCCGTACACGGCAGAACTTGATCGCGTCTGGGAACTCGCCTCCCCAACTCTGGCTTCCCGCACATTGACTCTCGATCTTCGTGAAACCACGTACGTTGACGCCGGCGGGATCCGGGCTTTGAGAGCGATCTACTCTCAAACGAAAGCCACCATCCTCGCCGGCACACCCTGGACCCAGTATCTTGCCGAAGAGGTCTCGTGCAGGACACAGGAAACGATCGAGACGGAGGCCTTGAATGCAGATTGAGCGTGAGATGTCGAACGATTTTTCCCACAAACTCTACCGGAATGGGGAGTTTTTCAGAATGCTGTCCGCAGCCGCGTTGTCGGACTTTGAGTCGCTGCTGATCCCCGTCTCGCATCCCGCCGGCAAGGTCCTCTTCAGCGAATCCCAGCCCACCCAGGGAATCATGGTCATCATCGAAGGCGAGGTCAAGCTCTCCATCAACTCGAGCGAGGGCCGCCGCCTCAGCCTGCGCATCGCCAAACCGGGTGAAGTGCTGGGCCTTTCCTCGGCGCTCTCCTGCAACCCCAACGAGATGACGGCCGACCTGCCTTACCCGGCAAAAATCGCCCACGTCTCGCGCCAGGCGTTCCTCCATTTCCTGGCCCGTCATCCCGAGGGTTACGAGGCCGTGACACGCGAAGTGAGCCGCAGCTTCAACCAGGCCTGCGAACAGTTGCGCATGGTCGGCTTGACCACTTCGGTTCCCGAGCGGCTGGCCACGCTGCTCCTCCGCTGGAGCGAGAACGGCCAGAAACCCGAAACCGGTTCCCGCTGCCGGCTCTCGCTGACCCACGAACAGATCGGCGAGTTCATCGGCGCATCGCGCGAAACCGTCACCCGCACCCTGTCGGTCTTCAAAAACCGCCGGCTGGTAGCCCAGCACGGATGCACCATCACGATTCCCAGCCGCGACGCCCTGGAAAGCTACGCCCGCGGCTAACTACTTTGCCCTGGAACTCTCGCCGGGTCTCCCCTGTCCCGCTTGGGATAGGGAGACCCACAAACCTTAACCCTCACCCTTCAACTTGCTATACCAGGTTCGTGCATGAGGGATATTTCTCCAGGCATTCCTCACCCGGTCCAACTCCTCGGATTCTCAGCATTTTCCTGGGCTGGCCGCTCGCTTCATGACTCGCGATGTTGGAAGGCATCGCGGGACCCGGGTCGGACGGCCTTCTCTTGCCGCCGCACTATCCGCTAAATCCCTCTCAGCCGTTCGCAGGCCTCATCGAGTTCCGCATCCTTCTTGGCAAAGCAGAACCTGAGCAGATCCTCTCCGCGCCCTGGCCTGAAAAACGCCGATCCCGCCACCGACGCCACGCCGGTCGCGGCCATCAGTTGCCGCGCCTTCTCTGCAGCGGTCTTGCCCGGCAAATGATCCGCGCGAGCCAGGATGTAGTAGGCCCCCGCCGGCGCCGCTGGCTCCATGCCCGCGGCCTCAAGCGCGCTCAACAACCGACCGCGCTTCTGCTGATGGTCGGCGGCTATCTGCGCATAGAAGCTGGGCGGAAGCTGCTCCAGGCCCACCGCCGTCGCCACCTGCAAAGGGGCCGGCGCGCACACATAGGTCAGGTCGTGGAAGTGGCCTATCGCGGGCATCCAGCGCGCGTCCGCCGTGGCGTAACCAATGCGCCAGCCGGTAATCGAATAGGTCTTGCTGAACCCCGAAACCACAATCGTTCTCTCCCGCATTCCGGACAGAGTGGCCGGGCTGATGTGCAGCCCTCCGTCATAGACGAAGTACTCGTAAATCTCATCCGTGATGACGAACAAGTCGTGCGCGATGGCCAGTTGCGCCACGGCTTCAAGCTCTGCCCGTGTAAAGATCTTGCCGCTGGGATTCGCCGGCGTATTCACCAGAATCGCCCGCGTCCGCGGCGTAACAGCGGCCCGCATCGCGACCACGTCAAGCCGCCAATCGGGAGCAGCCAGCGCCACCAGCACCGGATTTACCCCCAGCGTCTTAAGCGTGGCCGCGTGGTATCCATAAAACGGCTCGAACAACAACACTTCATCGCCCCGGTTCAGCAGCGCCATCGCTGCCGCGTGCAGGCCCCCTGTCGCACCGCTGGCCACCAGCACCTCGCTCTCGGCGTCGTACTCCAGGCCATAATCGCGCCTCTGCTTGCTCGCGATCGCCTCGCGCAGCCGGGCAATGCCGTCGCAGCGGGTGTAGATGTTATGCCCGTCGCGAATAGCCTGGCAGGCGGCATCCTCCACCACTGCGGGCACGGGTGTGTCGCATACACCCTGCGCCAGGTTGATGCCGCCCATGCGATCGCATTCCGTGGTCATGGCCCGGATCTCGGACTGAAACGTGTCGGGCGCCAGATCGCTCAGGCTCAGGCGGGACGAGGAGGGGGCTGCTTGAGTTGCTGCTAAGGTATTGGGCACAGGGAAGTTCCTTCCCATCAATCTTACATCCCGGTCAAATCCCTCGGTTTATCGAGTGAGACAGCTCACCTTCCAGCGATGCCCTGGCGTAGTATCTTGCCTTCACGGGAAGGATTTGCCGGATGCACGAGCTTTCCATCGCCGCCAGCATTGTTGAAGCGGTCATCGAATCGGCAGCCGCCTATCCGGGCGCGCGCGTCAAAGAGGTGAGGCTGCGGGTGGGCGCGTTGTCCGCGCTGGTCGAAGATTCGCTGCGCTTTTGCTGGGAGCTCACTATCGCAGACACATCGCTGGCCGGCGCGCTGCTGGCCGTCAAGATAGTGCCCGTCGTGGTGCATTGCCGGGCCTGCGGCAAAGAATCCACGCTCGAGAGCGTGCAATGCTTTCGCTGCCCGCTGTGCGGCGAGCTCACCGCCGATCTGCGCCAGGGCCGCGAGCTCGATATCGAATCCATCGAACTCGAAGAACCGGACAAACTCGAAGAACCAGATCGAGCCGACCCGGATCATCCCGCGCCGGACCCGGTGCAAGACCCAGTAAAGGAGCAGGCATGACCACCCGTATCGTAGAACTGCGGCGCGGAATCCTCAAGAAGAATGACGAGCTTGCAGCCGGCCTTCGGCAGCGGTTCAATGCCGCTGGAGTGCTGGTGCTCAACCTGGTTTCGAGCCCCGGCACCGGTAAAACAGCCTTCCTTGAGCGCACCCTGCGCGAACTTCTTGCGCGCGGCTTTCGAGCAGCGGCGCTGGTAGGCGACCTCGAAACCGACAACGACGCCAGGCGCCTGGCAGCCAGCGGCGCGCCTGTCAGGCAGATCAATACCCACGGCATCTGCCACCTCGACGCCGAGATGATCTCAAAGCACCTGGCCCGCTGGGATACGGTCACCGACGCGGGCGGCGCAGAGCTGGCGGGCCTTGATTTTCTCTTCATCGAAAACGTAGGCAACCTGGTTTGCCCGTCCAGCTACGACCTCGGCGAAAAAATTCGCGTAGCCCTGCTGAGTGTGACCGAGGGCGAAGACAAGCCGCTCAAATATCCCACCCTATTCAACTCCGCAGACGCGGCCGTGATCACCAAGATCGACCTCGCCGCGCCCTGCGACTTCGACCGTGAACTGGCGCTGAGAAACATCAGCGAGATCCGTCCCGGCATCAAGATCTTCGAGACCTCCTCGAAAACCGGCGCGGGGATGGAAGATTGGTTGGCCTATCTGGCCGGGGAGCGCGCTACTCGGGGTGCGCAGTCCTGAGCAATCGCAGCGAATCGCCGGATCAAAATCCTTACACCCCGCCCTTGCCCAGTAAAATGCCGATGCCGTAAGTCACCGCGCCTTCAAGCGCGCCCACCACGGTCATCTCCAACCCCGAAGACCACCACGAGCGCACGGTGATGAGCGACTTGGCTGCGCCCACCGCAAAATGCGCGGCCAGCGAAATTACGGCCGCGGCAATGATGGCCGGGATACCCTGCATGAAAAAGAAGGGAATGATCGGAATCATGGCTCCGACTGCAGTCGATAGTGCGCCGGAGGTGGCCGAGACCAGGGGGTTCGACAGCGCCTCCTCAGACGAGCCCAGCCGCTCGCTGGCCAGCGCTCGCAGCAGTTGTTCCGGGTCGCTGGCGATGTGGTTGACCATGTGCGCCGCGTCTTCCTCCGGCAGCCCCTTCACCTGGTAGTAGAGCGAAAGCAGCTCGCGCGCCTCAGGGCCATTCATCTGGATCGCCTCGCGCTCGCGGGCCAGCTCGGCGTGATAAATTTCGCGTTCGCTCTTGGCCGCCAGATACGCTCCCGAGCCCATCGAGAGTGCCGAGGCGATCATTCCCGACAGCCCCGCCAGCAAGACGTAACTCTGATTGCCGGCAGTCGCGCCCGAGACTCCGGAGACGATGCCGAAGATTGCGCCCAGCCCATCGTTGACCCCGTAGATGGCGTCGCCGATCCATGCGCCAGGCTGTTTGCGTCCCTGGTTCCGCTTGGCCAGCATCTCTTCGAGCACCGCCTTGGGGTCGATCTTCGATGCCCCGGCCGGCGCCGTGTAGTGGCCGCGCAACAGCGACCCCAACTCGCGGTAGTGCTCCTTTTCGTCTTCGATCACATGGTCGAGGATGGCAATCGACCCTTCGTCGCCCAATGCCTTCAATTGCTCACCATAGGTGGCAATGTGGCGGCTTTCCTCAATCTCCAGCCTGCGCAGCGCCATCCGAATGCCGCCGGCGCGATTCGACAGCGAGTCAGCCTCTCCGCCGGGCTTGCCGTGGTACACGGGCTCTTCGCCGCCCAGTTCCTTGATCCGCTCGGCCCACAATTCCGCATGTTCCAGTTCGGCATGAGCCAGGTGTCGCAGCACCTGCGATCTCACCGGCTCGGTGTCGCGGTCTGCCAAAGCCTGGTAGGTGCGGTACCCTTCCATCTCAGCCTGCCAGTTACCCTCCAGAGCGGCCAGAATCTTTGTGGCGCGCGCGCTGCTGTTCAACATCCCGATGGCCATCTTCAGCTTCCCTCGCTCTTCAAAAAGAATAACGGATATTGCCGTCCCTCCGATACCAGCCGTTCCCGCCTGAGGACGCAACCGCTACTCACCCGCGCTCCGTGACGTATATTGTTGTGTGCAGCAGGAAGGCCATCTCCCCGGTTAGGGTAGCGATGGGATGCGGTGCCGAAGACGCCCGCCTTCAATGGGATTTCGTGAGCTCTGGTTGAAGTTGAACCGCCCTTGACCGGGCGAACAACGAATTTGAAGTAACGGGAGTCCAAGTTTTATGTCCGCTGATTCGAAGACCTCCGGCGCCCTCACGTCGCCCGGTTACCTAGTACCGTTCATCACCGTTACCGCACTGTTTTTCATCTTCGGGTTCATCACCAACCTGAACATGGCCCTGGTGCCCCACCTTAGAAAGATCTTCGACCTGCCCTACGCCTGGGCCATGCTCGCGGAGTCCGCATTCTTTCTTGCGTATTTCGTGTTCTCCTCTCCCACTTCCAAGCTGATTGAAATCATCGGCTATAAGAAGACGATGGTCGTCTCCCTGTTCATCCAGGTCGTCGGCTGTCTACTGTTCGTTCCTGCCGCCAGGATGGTCAGCTTCCCGCTCTTCCTCACCGCGGTTTTCGTGGTGGGAGCAGGCGTGACCGCCTTGCAGACTTCGGTCAACCCATACGTCTCCATCCTAGGGCCGGAGAGCAGCGCACCCATCCGCCTGACGTTGGCACAGGCTCTCAACTCATTCGGGGGAGCCATCGCTCCACTCATCGCCGGCCATTACATCCTCACTGACCCCGGCAAACTGGCCACGCCGGCCAGCATCGCCAATACCGTGCGGGGGCCCTACATCGCCATCGCCGCGGGCCTGCTGATCTTGGGGCTCGCCGTTGCATTTTCGCATCTTCCGACCATTCAACAGACCCAGGAGTTCCGCCCCGGCAAGGCGGGCGATCCGCTGCTGACCCGCAGCATCTGGAGCTACAGGCACACCGTGCTCGGCGCGCTCGGCATCTTCCTGTACGTGGGGGTAGAAGTCGGCCTGGCCTCGATCGCCGTCAACTACTTCCTCTCTCAGGGGCTGGACAGCTCGAAAGTCGCCTCGTTCTTTGATTCATTGGGCGGCTTCGGCGCTTTCGTTACCGGTTGGCTCGGGCCCTGGACAAACGTTGAAATCGCCGCCATCCTCGTCTCCCTCTATTGGATCGGCGCCCTGGTCGGCCGTCTGCTTGGCTCATGGATGCTGACCAAGATCGCGTCGAGCAAACTGCTCGGGATTTTCGGTTTCCTGGCCACCGCCATGCTGATAATCTCCATGATCAGCAATGGGCAGGTCGCGATCTGGAGCCTCGTCCTCTGCGGCTTCTTCAACTCGATCATGTTCCCCAACATCTTCACCCTGGCCATAGTTGGCCTGGGACCGATGACCAGCAAGGGCTCAGGACTGGTGATGACGGCGGTCGTGGGCGGAGCCGTCATTCCCTACCTGCTCGGAGCTCTGGCCGACCGCTTCGGGATTCAACACGCCTTCGTGCTTCCTGCCCTCTGCTACCTCTATATCGCCTATTACGGCATGTGGGGATCAAAGCCAAGACGCACGTTAGCTGCGTAAAAGCAGCCTTCCGCTCTCGTCATCCAGCTTCAGAGCGGTCCGCGATCGCTATACCTGAATGGGGTGCCCCAGGTCCCTCGCACTTGGGGACCTGGGAAAGCACAAACCCGGTTGGGGACGGCACTGGAACTCCCATGAAATGCAAGCCCAAACTGCGGCGCCAAAATCTCGCCCTAATCCTCATCGTAGCTATCTTCGTGCTGATCCTGCTACTCCGCATGATCGTCTTTATCGCCGGCCGCGGTCGCCATCGATTTTGAGACCGTTCCATCCTTTCTCCGCCGCGCTGCCTCCCACGCCTTTGCAAACTTCCAATGGATATAAAACGAGTGGTTGACGTGCTGCAACAGCCCCTCGCGCCCATCCAGAAATCCAAGCCGGAAGAAGTAGTTATAGGCAAAGGTCGCAGCCGGATTCAAGAAAGCATTCCATAAGAAAGCCGGCCAGCCGAGGCTGCCCCAGCCAGCCGTAACCAGCATCCCCGCGCTCGCCGAGCTATAGCGGTTCATGTGCTCGATATACTCTTCGAGAGTCGGGTAGCAATGGTGGATGAGGTGCCCCGTCAGCGCCCCCGCGAGCCCGTTGGCCTTGACCGTCTCATGCACCGGCCGCTCTTCAAACCAGGCTGTGCCGCGGCGGAACAATCGTATCTTGGGGTCGGGCCAGTAGCCGCCGTGCCGCAGCGCCCGCCCCATGAAATGATTGAGCCTCGGAATCCGGTAGGCGCTGAATGCAGGCTCGGTCGCCAGCAGCGCCCTGATCTCGCCGGCCAGCTCCGGGCTCACCTCCTCATCCGCATCGAGCGACAGCAACCAGTCGCCGCCGGCCTGCGCGATAGCCGAATTCTTTTGCCGGGCAAAGCCCTTCCACGGCTCCTCGAGCAGCCTTGCTCCCGCCTTCTCCACAATCTCCACCGTCTCATCGGTCGAGCCCGAATCGAGCACCACGATCTCCGGCGGAGGCTCCGAGATGCGGCGCACGCTCTCCAGCGTGCGCCGCAGATTCACCGCCTCGTTCAGCGTCACAATCGCCACCGAGAGTCTATTGGGCATTGTGCCAAGAATAAACCGGCAAAGGCGCGGCCTGACGCCTCCGGTGAAAAGAATCCGACTCCTCCCTGCGCAAACGCATGAAGATTCGTTTACCTGGGAGTGATGCCATGCACCAAACGGCTATGGCACAAGATTAGGCGTACCGAGCCATCATCACCGCCGACTCTCCCCCAACGAACTGCGTTGCGGGGCGACGGCACACCCGGAGAGCGAACATACGCCAGAGGGAAGAGTCGTCCACGATGCGCTCGCAGCGGCGCCTCCGGCACGGAATCCATTATCCAAAACCGTGTCATTCTGAGCGCAGTGAAGAATCCGCGGTTGTCTCCGAACGCTTCATTTCGGCCCTGCTTCCGGATTGCCCACCAGCGGTCAACGGCCAGAAGACACCCTCCCTTCTCCCCTGAGTTGTCATCCTCTAGGAGTTTGCATGGGCCTTCGGCCCACCCGTAGAGATGAAAATCGTATCGAGCCGTCAGCCTTTAGGATCGAACTGGCGTGGAACGGCGAAGGCCGGACACACTCTGGATGAGTTGAGGCCGTCTAGGAGTTTGGGCTGGGATGCGTGTTTGAACCAATCTGTGTCGCGCCATCCATCCCGCAGGGACGGTTGGTAGCAGGTGACGGTGCGTGATGTCTTCGCGCACGCTTCCTGCCGCTTCCCTGCCGGGAGGTTGCGATGGGCAACAAGATTACAGGAATCGACGTACACAACAAGGTCCTGGTGGTGGTGGTGGATGCGCACGCACCGGAGCCGAAGCCGGAGCGTCGGCGGTTCTCTACCATGCCAGGCGACTTGCGTCGCTTATCGATGAGGTCGGAATACGACAACGGCAAGATGGACGGCTGGCTTCGGACCAACACCAACGATAGCTTTTCCATTGGATATTACGAAGAGGCCGACCTTCCGCTGTTCGGCACGCTAGCCCGCAATTACACAACCCTCAGCAATTATTTCCCATCGATTCTCTCGTCCACGTTTCCCAATCGGGTCTTTCAGCACGCAGCCCAGACCGACCGGCTGAGCAATACGCTCGATATCTCGCCCCTGCCGACGATCTGGGATCGGCTGCAATCGGCCGGCGTGAGCTGCCGCTACTACTACTCGAACGTGCCGTTCCTCGCGCTGTGGGGATTCAACTACATCGGAATCTCCAGCCTTTACGAGCGATTCGTTGCGGACGTGGCGAGCGTAGAACTGCCTTCGGTCAGCTTCGTCGATCCCTGGTTCACCATCCTTGACGATGGGCTGGGCAACGACGACCATCCCCACGCCGACCTGCGCAAAGGCGAAATCTTTCTCCGCGAGATTGTCACCACGCTGGCCGCGAACCCGCTATGGGAAAAGACCGTGCTGGTGATCAACCGCGACGAGTGGGGCGGATTCTTCGACCACGTGGCGCCGCCGCGCATTATCGCGCCCAACAAAGTGGACACTGACCTCGTAGATGGCAAGGCGCTGCTGGGCTGCCGCGTTCCCACGGTAATCGATTCGCCTTTTGCCCGCGGAAACCCGGCCAAGCCCAGGATCAACTAGCTGCTTTACGATCACACTTCGGTGCTCAACCCGATTGAATGGCGCTGGGGGACTCGAGCCGCTGACGGCGCGCGACGCCTCAAGCGAAATCACCAATCTCGCTCTGGCCCTCGACTTCACTTCGCCGGATCCATCTTTGCCGGCGCTTCCCGTCATCGCCGAGCCGCCGACCGATTCCTGGATTCTCGAAGATATCTTCGGGTTTCTCGACACCGGGGAAAAGGTGGTGAATACCAGCAAGGCACTGGAAGTGGCCCGCGCCGCGAACAGCACCGGGCAGGATAACGAGAGCTACGACTTTTATCTGCTGCTTAAATCCGATCGCACGCAGGGATGGGCGATTCCGGAAAGCCTGAAGGAGAAATAACTTCGCGTGGGGGGACCGGGGTCCCGGGGTCCCCACGAACAGGTCTTCGTCCCGGGAGGTGGAAGGTCCCTCGCATCTGGGACATGGGATAGCACTAACTCTGGATAAACTTACTCAGGAACCGCTTTAAACAGGCATCAGGGCGATCCAGCCGCCGCCGGTGGTCAGAATCACCAGGTTCATGGCGATAAAAAGGAGATCGTAGTGCCATCCCATCGACTTTTCGCCCCAAAAGCCGGTCTTCCACTTTACGATCTTTTTGTAGACGGCCCCGAGCATCAACAGGATCAGTCCGAGCGCAGCCCATTGCGTGAGTATGCCGATGACCAGCGCAATTGCGCCGGCCATCTCCGCCGCGCCCAGGAACACCGTGAAGCCAACGCTCATCTCGATGCTCACGGCCCGCTCCCGCGGCGATTTCAGGTGGCCGAATCCGCTTGCGCCAAAGACTACGGCCACCACGATACGCAGCAGAAACAGGCTCCAGTCGGTGTAAAGCATCGCGCCGGGAATTGAGAACATCGCTTTCGCCTCCGTCACGTTGTCTGGCGGTTGGATGCGCACCAAAGTCAACACGCTGCCGGCGAGAGAGCCCGTTGGTGATCGATCATCTTCAGGAGTCGCGGCCTACGCCGGATTTGTATAGACTACGCGGCCTTCGCTCAGCGTCCAACGAATTTTTCCCTGCATCGTCCAGCCATCGAAGGGCGTGTTCTTGGCCTTGGAGAGCGAATCGGTGGCGCGATAGGTCCACTCGGCTTTGGGATCGAAGACCACCACGTCGGCATAACTGCCCACCGCCAGCGTGCCGCGGCCTTTCAGATTCAAGAGCGCGGCCGGCTGGGCACAGAGCAGGCTCAACACACGGCCCAGCGGCATCTTCCACTCCTTGTGCAGCCAGCGCAAGCACAGGCCCAGCGCGGTTTCAAGACCGGTGATGCCGTTGGGCGCCAGTTCGAACTCCACTTCCTTTTCGTGGGTGGCATGGGGCGCGTGGTCGGTGGCGATGGCGTCCACCACGCCGTCGAGAATGGCATCGATCATGGCGTCGCGGTCTTCCGCCGAGCGCAGCGGCGGATTCATCTTGGCATGGGTGTTGTAGAGGCCCACGTGCTCCTCGGTCAGCAGAAAATGATGCGGCGCCACCTCGCAGGTGACGCGCAGGCCGTTGCGCCGCGCCTGGCGCACCGCGCCGAGGGCGGCGGCCGTTGAAGTGTGAGCCACGTGCAGGTGAGCTCGTGAGTCGCGCAGCTCGGTCAGCAGGCGAATGTCGCGCTCCACCAGGCTCGACTCGGCTTCGGTGGACATGCCGCGCAAGCCAAGCTTGAACGAAACCGGCCCCAGGTTCATGCTCGCGCCCTGCGTCAGGCGCGTATCTTCAGCGTGCTGGATCACCGTCAGGCCCGCTCGCGCCGCCGCCACCAAGGTCTCGCGCATCACGTTGTCTTTCAGGATCGGCCGTCCATCGTCGGTAACCGCGACGGCGCCTGCGGACTTAAGCGCCGCGTAATCGCTTAGCACTTCACCTTTTGATCCCCGCGTAGCCGCGGCAATCGGAAACACGCGCACCCTGGCGCCGCGCTCCGGGGACTGCATCCAGCGCGTGATCTCAGTCGAATCGTTTACCGGAATGGTGTTGGGCATGGCGGCAACCGCGGTGAATCCGCCCGCGGCAGCAGCGGCCGTGCCGGTGGCGATGGTCTCTTTATAGCCCTGGCCAGGCTCGCGCAAATGCACATGAATGTCGATCAGTCCCGGCGCCAGCGTCAGCCCTTTGGCGTCGAGCGACTCCGCATCGGCAGCGTTCTTGAGCTTGCCCGAAGAAGCAATCTCGGCCACGCGCCCGTCTTTGAGCAGGATATCTTTCAGTCCATCGACGCCTGCAGCTGGATCGATGAGATGGCCGTTCAGAATTGCCAGAGCCGTCATGCGCGGCCTCCTTGCTGACTCGCCACCAGCGCGCGTTCCACCACCGCCATGCGAATCGCCACGCCGTTAGTGACCTGCTCCAGAATCGTGGACTGCACGCCATCCGCCACGCCCGCCGTGATCTCCATGCCGCGAATGATGGGTCCCGGGTGCATCACGATGGCCGTGGGCGCGTGTGCGGCCAATCGCTGCCCAGTGAGCTGATAGGCGGCCTTGTACTGGTCCAGATCCAGTTGCAGGCCGGAGAGCCGTTCGGCTTGGATGCGCAGCATCATAATGGCCTGCGACTGGACGATCGCTTTGTCGAAGTCGCGCTCGATGGCGATCCCCGGGCCGGATTTTGCCGCTTGTTCCGGCAACAACTCTTTGGGGCCGCAGAGCACCACCTGCACGCCCAGCCTCGGCAGCAGCAGCATGTTCGAGCGGGCCACGCGGCTGTGCAGAATGTCGCCGGCGATGGTGACGGTGACGCCGGCCAGCGCGTCGGCGTCCACTTCCTTGATCCCGGGCCGCAAGTTGGCGAGAATGGTTCGCAGGTCGAGCAGCGCCTGCGTGGGATGCTCGTGCATTCCATCGCCCGCGTTGATGACCGGCAGCCGCGTCGACTCCTCCAGCAGCCACGCAGCGCCCGACGAATTATGCCGCAGGATGATGGCCTCGGCGCCGAGCGCCCGCAGCGTAAGGCCGGTATCCTTCAGAGACTCGCCCTTTTCGATGCTCGAGCTGAGGCTTGAAACCAGCGTGGTATCCGCACCCAGAGACTTCGCCGCCAGCTCAAAGCTGGTGCGGGTTCGCGTCGACGACTCGTAAAACAACAGCGCGATGCGCCGCTTGGCCAGGATGCGGTCGCGGAGCAACGGATCGGCGGACTCAAGCTCCGTGGCGCGGGCCAGCAGGCGGCTCACACCCTCAACGCTGAGATCGAGAACCGAGAGCAGCGATCCGGGATGGTAAGGAAAGGGCGATGCTGGAACCGGGGGAGTAGTTTGCTTTCGGTGGGACGCGGTGGGGTTCATGTTCGATCTTCACCGGAGCACCGGGCTCCGGTCCGGTTCGGGATAACGGCGGGTCCTGACGAATCAGCATCGACGGAGCCCCGTAGAGAGGTGTTTACGGGGTACGCTCGACCAGCAGCACCTGCTCGGTGCCGTCAACCTCTTGAAATTTCACTTCAATGATTTCGCGGCTGCTGGTCGGAACATGCTTGCCGATGTAAGTGGCCTCAATGGGCAGCTCGCGGTGACCGCGGTCGATCAGCACCACCAGTTGCACTCGGCGCGGGCGGCCGTGGTCAAAGAGCGCGTCGAGCGCGGCGCGAACCGTGCGGCCGGTATAGAGCACGTCGTCGCAGATCACAACGTCGCGACCCTCCACCTCGCAGCCGACCGAGCCCGGCGTCACGATGGGCCGAACGCCGGCGGTGGTCAGGTCGTCGCGGTAGAACTGTATGTCGAGGACGCCGGTGTCGACCTTGCGCTTCTCGATGCCGGAGATAAGTTTGCCCAGCCGTTCGGCCAGAGGAACTCCGCGGCGCTTGATGCCAACCAGGGCAAGGTCCGAGCTGCCGTTGCTTTTTTCCACGATTTCGTGAGCCAAGCGTACCAGCGTGCGCTCGATCTCCGAAGCGGACATCAGGCGGCCCTTCACTCGCAGACCGGTATTTGTTTCCACATCGCTCATGGTGATTATGCTCTTGCCGGATGATACGAGGGGTTACCGTTCCGGGGCAAGCTGTGGACAACGGGCACGCAATCGCGGTCTCAAATCCGGCCTCCGGTACGGGAAAAATCGCCGCTCTTGCCGCCGGTCTTCGATTCCAGTCGAATCTCGCGGATGGTGATGGCCTTGTCCAGCGTCTTGGTCATGTCGTAGACGGTGAGCGCAGCCACGGCAGCGGCGGTGAGCGCCTCCATCTCCACACCCGTAGGGCCGACGGTGGCGGCTGTGGCCGTGATGCGCACGCCGTTCTCAACGGGCTCGGCCTGCACGTCCACGTGGGTCAGCGCCAGCGGATGGCACATGGGAATCAGCTCGGAAGTGCGCTTGGCGGCCTGAATACCTGCAAACCTCGCCACTTCGAGCGGGTTTCCTTTGGGATTGGCCGGCAACGCAGCCAGAACCTGAGCAGAAAGCTCCACGAATGCCGAGGCGGTCGCAGTGCGCCTCGTAGCCTGCTTGGCGCTCACGTCCACCATAGAGGCCTGGCCGGCCTCATCAAAGTGCGAAAGCTTTTCCTTTTCGGACATTAAAACCCTCATGGAAGCAAAATGCGGACCATCTCTCCCGCGTGAATGTGAGCCGAATCCTCGGGCAGCACCAGGAAGCAGTTTGACAGGGCCATGGAGGCCAGGTCGCCGGAGCCTTGCCACGCGACTCGCTTCACCTCAGGCAACTCGCCGGGGATCGAGCCGAAGGTGCACGCAGCAGGCAGGAAGCGCGTGAGGCCCGGCTTGCCCTTTACCTCCTCCGCGAGCTGCGCCAGCACGAACCGCGGGCCGCGATCGCGCTTGCCCGCCAGGGCAGCCAGCACCGGCGCTGCGAAGAGCAGAAAAGTGACCGCCGACGAAACCGGATTCCCCGGTAACCCCCAGCAGCAGCACCACGGCGTGGGGCCTTCCTTTTGGTTGAGATTTTGGCGAAGCGAAGCTGGCACCTCCCCAAAAACCAGCGGTTTGCCGGGCTGAATGCGTACGCCCGTAAAGTGGAACCTCGCTCCCATGCGCTGGAGCGCCGGCTCAACCAGGTCGAATTTGCCGGCCGAAACGCCGCCGGTAATCAGCAGCATGTCGGCTTCAATGGCCTGCGCCAGCGCCGCGTCAAGCGCCTCGGCCGTATCGGTTGCGGTGGGTAGGACCCACGGATCGCCGCCAGCGGCTGCGACCATGGCCGCCAACATGGGGCCATTGGAGTTGCGAATCTGGCCAAGCCTGGGCTCAGCTTCCACCGGCACAATCTCGTCGCCGGTGGTTAGTATCGCCACGCGTGGGCGTCGGAAAACCTCGAGCTCAGCGCAGCCACACGACGCCGCCAGCGCCACCTGCGCAAAGCCGATCCCGCTTCCCGCGGGCAGCAGTTCATCGCCTGTCCGTGCCTGCGCTCCCCGCGCGACGATGTTCTCGCCGGTTTCGATAGTCCGCGGCGGCAGCAGCCTGACCCACTTCCCGAGGGTGTGAACGTGCTCCAGCATCACCACGGCATCGGCGTCGGCTGGGACCGGCGCCCCGGTCATGATCTCCCAGGCTGCTCCATTAGGCAATGGGCCTGCCGGCGCCTCTCCGGCCCGCGTGGATCCGGCAAGCGCGAGCCTCCCATGTGCTGAGGCCTCGGCCGCACGGCAGGCATAGCCATCGCGGGTTGAACGCGCAAAAGGCGGCTGATCGCGATCGGCTGAAAGTGTGCGGGCAAGTACGCGCCCTGGCGCCTGGTCGAGTCTTACGCGCTCGACCGCAGCCGGCTTCCTCGCCAGCGAGGCGGCATAACCGTCGACCAACGCCGCGGCTTCTGAGTAGCTGGGCAATCGAGAACCCATGGATTGGATTGTAGAGGCTCCGCAGGGCATAAAAACACCAAAGGCGTTCGCCTCGGCGAACGCCCCTGGATGCAGCCAAGCTGCCTTCGCTTATTTCTTAGGGGCTTTGTAGGAGGAACTTATCTTCTCTCCCGCCTGGGCCAGAATCCCCGCCACTTCCTGGGCATAAGGGCCGGTCGGTGCCAGGTCCAGGTACTTCTGGTACGCTGCTGTGCAATCCGGGGGCAGAACAATGCGCTGCGTCTTCGGATCGACCGTCGCGCTCTGAATCAGTCCCTGGCCCTTGATGTAGTAAAGGATGGGCTGGGTGGGATCGATCTGGATCGCTTCGTTGGCTGCGGCAATCTGGGCGGCAGTGTTGTTTTCCTGGAAGAAAATGACCGCCTCGTTGCGCAGGTGCAGCGCTGCCCTCGTGGGGTCGGCCTTGGCAGCCGCGTCATAGGCTGCATTGGCCTCTGGAACCTTGCCGGTGCGCGCGTAGACTTCGCCCAAACCGGCTTCGGCCACGCCTACCACTTCCAGCCGCGGCTTCTTTGCCGCATTCTCCAGGTCGACCGCTTTTTTGTACGACGTGATAGCGTCGTCGTATTTCTTTTCGCCTGCCTGGGCATATCCCAGGTTGGCCCACAGGAGCGCCTCATCCGGCTTGGCTTCCGTGTCCTTGGTCATCAGGCTTTCGATGTCGGCATATTTAGCGGTGCGAATATCGTTTGCCTTTGCGGTGACATCCGCCTTCGACGCCGAGGCTCCAAGCGACTGGGTTGCCGTCAAGGCCGCGGCATCAACGTCCTTTTTGTCCTGGGCGACAGCCTTCAGGTCTGCATTCAGGTGGGCAATCACCTGGTTGGCCTGGATGGCTGCGGCATTCGCTTTTTTCAAATCCTCAAGCTGCTTCTTCTGGTCCGCGGGCAGCTTGTCAATGTACTCGGCCCTGGACATGTCGAGATCCGCCACCACATCCTGGCCGACCTCGACCTTGACGGCTTTAATATCATCCACCATCTTGCCCGCAGGCGTATCGGCTGCGCGATAAACCACCATGTAGGTCCCCGCGGGCGCTTCTCCGGTGTAACTCCCATTCGCATCGACCGGAAAACTGTACTTCAGGGTGGTGCCGCCGTCGGTTGAAAGGCTTACTGTACCGGAGCCCTGGGGCGCGCCCGTCGGGTTAGTTACCTTGCCGTGGATCTTGCCCGTATTCCCGGCAGGGGTTGTTCCTGCAGGCGTTTGCTGCGCCGCCGCGGGCAAGAGCGCCAACGCCAGCAGACCCAGCCAAAGCGAAAGACTGCGTTTCATTTTCTTCTCCTTGGGAGCGCCGCGAACCATGCTGCCCGCGGGCTCGAAAAAGTATTCAATCCTGCCGGCCCTTGCCGGCGCCCCAAACGGCGTTATCCCCAACACGAACCCTGTTCAAAGGCCTTCGCCGCACGCCGTCCGGCTTGTGCCAAAACTTTGGTGTCAACCGCCTGTTGCCCCGGAGCTAAAAATCCATTTGCGTGCGGCGCATAGCCCGCCGCGCTTGAATCTTCGCGCCAATTCCTGATTCACAGCAGAACCAACGTTAAATCCAATCATGCACACTCGACAAGTGGCGCGGCAAACGAATTGCTCTTAAGACCTTAGCAGCGCCCGCCGTTTGTAACTACCGATAGACGCAAAACCGAGCCGGTATGTTTCGATTGTCGGCAAACATCGGCGCCCGCCGGCCATTTCCTATCCATCGTAGTGCTTTCGCAAGCCTGAGTGTGTGGCCTGTATCACACTCTGGTGTCGGCCGGGAATCACTGCCCATCCATGGGATTCACACTCTAAAATGAGTGCATGGCGACAACGATTCGTCTGGCCACGGCGGCAGATGTTCCTCAGATCCTGGACTTTATTCGCGCATTGGCCGAATACGAACGCGCTCCCGAGGGCGCGGTTACGGCCACCGGGGAAGGATTGCTGCGCGATGGATTCGGTCCCTACCCTTTCTATGAGTGCCTGATCGCGGATCACGACGGCGAGCCGGCCGGTTTCGCCCTTTATTTTTTCAACTACTCCACATGGAAGGGACAGCCGGGTATCTATCTCGAAGACCTGTTCGTGCGGCCCGAGATGCGCGGCCTGGGCATCGGCAAGACGCTGCTGCAGCGGGTCGCAGCCGCGGCACTCGAAAAAGGCTGCCGGAGGATGCAGTGGGAGGTGCTGGACTGGAACACGCCGGCAGTCAACTTCTACCGCGCCATGGGCGCCGAGTTTCTCGATGAATGGCGCAATGTCCGACTGGAGGGCTCGCCGCTCGCAAGCCTGGCCAGAGGCCGCGACCCGTCCGCTAAGGATGCTTCTCCGCAACGAAAACCGGCGGAGACCGTCTCTTGAAAATTCGCGTGATCGGCGGCGGGCTCGCCGGTCCCGAGGCCGCCCTGACCGCCGCTCGCCTGGGCTGCCAGGTCGATCTTTACGAGATGCGCGGCACCTTCGACGGCCAGCCGCGACTGACCCCCGCTCACCAGACCACCGACTTCGGCGAACTGGTGTGCTCCAACTCGCTCAAAAGCGAGTCGCCCAACACCGCCCCCTGGCTTCTCAAACAGGAAATGCGCCGCGGGCGCTCGGCGCTCTTGCGTCTTGCGGATGAAACCGCGGTACCGGCCGGCCACGCGCTGGCCGTCGATCGCGTCGAGTTCTCCCGCCGCATCTCGGAAGAGATCGCCGCCCAGCCGCGCATCCGTGTCATTCGCCAAGAGGTGACTCGCCTCGACGCTTCCGAAGTCCAAAACGAGAACGGCACGAAGTGCTGCACCATCGTCGCCACCGGCCCGCTTACCTCCGACGCGCTTTCGGCCGACATCCAGCGCCTCACCGGTTCCAACCATCTGGCTTTCTACGATTCGATCTCCCCCATCGTCGACGCCGAAACCATCGACATGAAGCGGCTCTACTTTGCCGCGCGCTGGGACAAGGGCACCGCCGACTACATCAACTGCCCCATGGATCGCGCCGAGTACGACCGCTTCCTCAACGCTCTCCTGGCCGCCGAGCCCGCGGAGGCCAAAGAGTGGGAAAAGCTGGATTACTTTGAGGGATGCCTGCCCATTGAAGAGACCGCCCGTCGCGGCCGCGACACGCTCCGTTTCGGTCCCATGAAGCCGGTCGGCCTCCGCGATCCGCGGACCGGCAGAACTCCCTGGGCCGTCGTGCAGCTTCGCAAGGAGAACCTGCGCGCCGACAGCTACAACCTCGTCGGTTTCCAAAATCACCTCAAGTTCGGCGAGCAGGCGCGCGTGCTGCGCCTGATTCCCGGCCTTGAAAACGCGCGCTTCCTGCGCTACGGCCAGATTCACCGCAATACCTACATCTGCGCCCCGGCTCTGCTTGACCAGACACTCTTTTTAAAAAACTCCGCCACGCGGCTAGCGTTCGCAGGCCAGATTTCAGGCGTCGAAGGCTACACCGAGTCCATCGCAACCGGAATGCTGGCCGGCATCTACGCCGCTGCGCAAGCCGGAGGCGAAGAGCCGGTTCCCGTTCCCCGCGCCACCGCGCTCGGCTCGCTGGTCCACTACATCACCCACGCCGACCCCAAACACTTTCAGCCCACCAACATCACCTTCGATTTGCTCGAGCCCCTCGAAGAAGAACTGCGCAAGAAGGTGCGCGACAAGAAGGAGCGCCACCGCATTCAGTGCGAGCGCGCGCTCCAGGCGTTCGACCGTTGGTGGTCCGCTTGCGGGTACGACCTTCCGCCCTCGCCAGAAGGATAAAAACCGATGACCTCAAATCGCGGCAATGCAATCGCCTCCATACTGTTCGTCGTGTTCGGAGGACCGGGAATCATACTCGTTTATCTTCCCCTCGGGATCACCCGTTTCCGCATTCCACCCCGCGAACCGCTCTGGCAGATCGGCATCGCCGCCGCGCTCATCGCCGTCGGCCTCGTGCCGCTCTTCGAGTCCATCGTCCGCTTCGTCCGCGTGGGCCGCGGAACCCTGGTTCCCACCGCGCCCACGGAACGTCTGGTCGTCGGTGGGCTCTATCGCTACGTGCGCAATCCCATGTACGTCGGAGTAATCACCGGCGTGGCGGGCGAAGCGCTTCTCTTCGGCAGCCGCGACATGGTCATTTACCTGCTTTCGGTGGGTCTCCTCATTCACATCTTCGTCTGCTTCTATGAGGAGCCGACCCTCACCCGCCGTCATCCTGCCGACTACCCGCGCTACAAGCGCAACGTTCCCCGCTGGCTCCCGCGGCGCACGCCCTGGGACGGCATTCAGCCGTAGCGATCTCCGCCACAGAAGATGGCCTTTATCGATCGGCACGACTTCGCGGCTTAGCGAAAAACTCGATTGGACTGCGATTCGGGCAGGTTTTGTAACAGGGGCACCGCTTCATCGGGGTCCACGAGGGGCGATTGTTGCCCGTTGGGGTGATCTTTAGCCGGGCCGCAACTGCAACAAACACCCTCGCCGCGTCGCTGTTTTTGCGGCTCGTGTGGGATCGCTTTTTAGCAGAAGGACCAACGCTTAAAACCGAGGAGAGAAATGCACTAAAGCTATCCGCCCAAAACCTCGATCAACCGCCAGCTATAGTTCAGAATCGGGTAGGGTTCAAGGAGGTATTCCGTTCCACCCTACACCAGCAGCCGAATCTCGCTCGAGGTTCCCCCGGCGGCGGGAATGTAGCACTTTTGCGTGTAGTCCATCACCATTCGGTCGGCGTTGAAGCGCCAGCCCAGCGTGCGGATGGTCCGCTTCATGCGCTTGATCCAGCCCCGCGGCAGCCCGTCGCGGTCGCGGTCGTAATAGAGCGGAATCACCTCGTTGAGCAGCACCCGATGCAGGTCCTGGCCGTCGCGGCTGTCATGAATTTCCACGTTCGAGTGGGTGCGGCCGCCGCCTATTGCGAAGCCATTCAGCCCGTCATAGGCCTCGGCCCACCAGCCGTCCAGAACCGACAGGTTCAAGCCACCGTTGAGCACCACTTTCTGCCCGCTGGTTCCCGAGGCTTCAAGTGGCCGCCGCGGATTGTTGAGCCACACGTCGACTCCCTGCACCAGGTGGCGGCCGACATTGATGTCATAGTCCTCAATGAATACGAACTTGTCGCCGAACTCCTGGTCGCGCATCATCTGCGCAATCTGCTGCAGAACGCGCTTGCCGGGCTCGTCGTGCGGATGGGCCTTTCCGGCAAACAGGAATTGCACTGGCCGTTTGGCGTCGCTGACCATGAACGCCAGGGCCTTCATGTCAGACAGCACCAGGTTGGCCCGCTTGTAGGTTGCAAAGCGGCGGGCGAAGCCGATGGTCAGCGCGTCCGGCGAGAGCACCTTGTCCAGCCGCTGTGTCTCTTCGGCGGTCTCGGAGCGGCGTTCGGCCTGCTCGCGCGCGCGGCGGCGCACAAAGTCCAGCAGTTGCGCCTTCAGGCTGAGGTGCGTCTCCCATAGCTCGCCGTCATCCACTTGCTCAATCGCCGACCACGTCTGCGCAGCCCCGCTCTGCCTGTGCCAGTTGAGGCCCAGATGGCGGTCGTAGAGGCGGCCCATCTGCGGTGCCAGCCACGACGGCACGTGAACGCCGTTGGTCACATGGCCGATGGGCACTGCGTCTTCGGGACGGCCGGGATACAGCCCCTTCCACATCGCGCGCGAGACTTCTCCGTGCAGCGATGAAACCGCGTTCACCCTCCGCGCCAGCTTGAGGCCGAGGACCGTCATGCAGAAAAGCTCGCCGTAGTCGGTAGGATGCTCGCGGCCGAAGCCCATCAGGTTTTCGTGGGAGATGCCGAACTCGTCGCGCAGCGGTCCCAGGTGCTCCTCAATCAGGTCCGCGTTAAAACGGTCATGGCCCGCCGGCACCGGGGTGTGCGTGGTGAAGACGACCTCTCGGGGAATCTGGCTGGCCGCGGAGTAGAAGTTGAGGCCTTCCTCTTCCATGCGGCTGCGGATGGCCTCGAAGACGGCAAATCCGCTGTGGCCCTCGTTAAGGTGCAGAACTCCGGGCGCTACCCCCATGGCTTTGAGAGCGCGAAAACCGCCGATTCCGAGGATCAGTTCCTGGCGAATCCGGGTGCGGGCGTCGCCGCCATAGAGTCGCGATGTGGTGTCGCGGTCTTCGGGGGCGTTTCCGGCCACGTTCGTGTCCAGCAACAGCAGGTCGCAGCGTCCCACCTTGACGCGCCAGACCTTGGCCCGGATGGCGCTGCCGCGCGTGGCGATCTCGATAACTACCGGCTCGCCGCTCACGCCGATGGCGGGCTGCATCGGAAGCTGATTCACGTCGGTCTGCAGATATTCCTCGCGCTGCCAGCCGGCCTTGTCGAGCCGCTGCAGGAAATACCCCTGCCCGTAGAAGAGCCCGATGCCGATCAGGGGAATATCGAGGTCCGATGCGCTCTTGATATGATCGCCCGCCAGCACCCCCAGCCCGCCCGAGTAAATAGGAAGGGACTCGTGCAGCCCAAACTCCGCGGAGAAATAAGCCACCGGCCGGGGCCGCAGCACGCCGGCGTGGTTGGCGCCCCAGGTGCGGTCGGCGTGGAGATACTCCTGCTGCCGCCGGAAAACATAATTGATGCGGCTGTGCAGCACCAGTTCACTGGCGCGCCGTTCGATCTCGCCCAGCGGCATCTCACTGAGCAGCGCGATGGGGTTCTGATTCAGCTCCCGCCAGCGGGTCGGATTCAGATCCCGGAAAAGGCTTGTGCAGTCATGATCCCAGCTCCAGCACACGTTGCGCGCCAGTTCCCACAGCTTCTCCTGCGCCGGGGCGATGAAGCGATCGAGCCTTCGCGCCTCAGAGACCACCGGCGCCACCTGGGCAGCGGCATTGGCCAGCATCCGGATTTCGTCTTCGCGAAAGGTGCGCGACTCCTTTGTCTGCACCACCAGAACACCCTGCAGCAGGCCCCGGTCGATCAGCGGAACTCCGAGGAACGAGCGGTACTCCTCCTCGCCTGAGTCCTTGAAGTATTTGTAGCGTGGATGGTTGCGAGCGTCAGCGACCGGAACGGGAACCAACAGCTCGGCTACCAGGCCTGAAAGGCCTTCGCTCAGCGGCATGCGGAGCGTCCCGATACATCGTGGATGGAGCCCCAGGGTGGCGGCCAGCACCAGGTTCGAGCGGTCCGGCTCCAGCAGATAGGCAGAACAGACGTCGGTGTGGAAGCGCGTTGCGATCAGGGCCACAACATTCATCAGCGTGTCGGCGGGCTTGCTCTCGTCCTTGGCGAGGTTAGTAATCTCTTCCAGGGTCAAAACCAGATTGGGGTCAACGGAAGTGAGGGTCATCGGATTCGCTTCGCCTTTCACTTGAATTTTGAGAATATTGACACCGGTGCATCGCCTCCGCAAAGAATCTAAAGTGCTGGAGAGGAAAGTTGGCCCTGCCGGGTTAGACGGCCGGCTGTGTGATTGTTGGGGCAAGCCCGGTGTTCGTCGTTCGGGATAAATTTGACAATACCACAGCAGCGGAAAGGCGTAACAAATTTGAAGGCGCACACCCGGAAGGGTGTCGATCCGATGAAACGCAAAGCGCCGCCTGGAACCCCTCGTTGCTGGTCGAGCACGGCTCAAGAAACGACGGCTTGCGTGGTCGAATGAACCTGGGTGCATTGGCTGGAGGTAGCAATGAGAGTGCTCATCTTCGGAGCGACGGGCATGGTCGGCCAGGGAGTCTTGCGGGAGTGCCTCGATGATGCGGCTGTGGATCTCGTGGCGACAGTCGGCCGCAGCTCAACCGGCGCGAAAAACACGAAGCTCAAAGCGATCGCGCACTCCGACATGACCGATTACGGCGCAATTGAACAGGGCTTGAGGGGTTTCGACGCTTGCTTCTTTTGCCTGGGTGTCTCCTCTGCCGGGATGAAAGAGACCGACTACGCGCGCGTTACGTACGGTTTCACCCTGGCAGCGGCGGAAACTCTCGCCCGGCGGAATCCGGGAATGACATTCATCTATGTGTCGGGCGCCGGAACCGACTCGACCGGGCGCGGGCGCATCATGTGGGCGCGGGTCAAAGGGCGGACCGAAAACGCCCTGCTCGACCTGCCGCTCAGGGGCTTCATGTTCCGGCCCGGGCTCATTCAACCCCTCGACGGAATCCGCTCCAAAACCCGCTCGTACCGCATCCTCTATGGTCTTGCCGGGCCGGTGCTATCTCTGCTGCGATGGGCGCTGCCAAATCAGGTGCTTTCCACCCGCGATGTTGGGAGGGCAATGCTGTCCGTGGCGCGGCAGGGATATCCCAAGCGAATCCTTGAGAGCGTGGACATCCGCAAGGCGGCGGCAGGTTACGATACATGAGAACCAAGGCGCAAGATGAGCGAGGATGCTGTGAGCCTTCCACACCCGTCCGCGCCAACGGGTGGATCGGCTGCCAATGATCCTTGCCCTTATGCCGCTCCCGCAGTCGTTAAAAACCGGGCCTTGGCTGACATGCGCCACCTCGTGCTACATTGAGATTCCACGGGGGACAGGATGGCGGCTGGAACGCAACTGCCGGGCCATGGCGAAACGATCGACCTGCAGCAGCAGGTAGCGCGGTTGCAGGCGCTGCTTCAGGCCAGCCGGCAGGTCCACTCCACAACCCACGAACGAGAAGTGCTGGAGCAGGTGCTCCGCATCGTGGTGCGCGAACTGGAGATGGCCGGAGCGGCTTTTCCTGGCGCGGGGTTGATCTACGGCGACGATCCGGTTGAAGGCGCCGGCGTTGCCGTCCACCGCTATCCGCTGGACGATCGCGATGGAAAGCGCATGCTCGAGCTGCTGGTAGCCGCGCCAGATGGCCGCGAGCTCACGCTCTACGAAGACGATTTTCTCCAAGGGCTCTCCTTGCAGGCCGCCGTGGCGTTTGAAAACGCGCGCAATCACAAGCGCAATCTCGAGTTTGCGCGCCTGCAGCAGGATCTTGAAGCAGCCCGAGCCATCCAGATTTCGCTCCTGCCCCAGAAGCTGCCTCACATTCCCGGGTACTCGCTCGGTTTTCGGTCCAAAACCTGTTACGAGGTGGGTGGCGATTATCTCGACATCGTAGAGCAGCCGGATGGAAGCCTGCTGATGGCCGTGGCAGACGTGGCCGGCAAGGGCCTGGCTTCAGCCATTATGGCAGTCAGCTTCCGCTCCGCATTCCGTGGAATGGCGGCCACAGGCCTCGGCCTCGACGAGCTGGCGACTCGCATGAACCAGCACCACTGGACGGAAGGTGAAGAGGCGCGGCGGCGCTATGTAACCGCGATCTTCCTCCGCCTGCGGCCCGGTTCAGGCGAACTCGAAGTGGTCAACGCCGGGCACAATCCCGGCTTCCTGCTCGAGCAAGGCGCGACCGCCCGCGAGTTCAGAGCCGGCGGAACACCGCTGGGTCTCGTGCCCGGAATGAGCTATTCAGCGGAAACCTGCCTCTTTGGCGCCGGCGGCAGGCTGCTTTTTTACACAGACGGACTCACAGAGGTCTTCCGCGGCGATGAAGAGTTCGGCCCGGAAAGGCTTTTGCATGAATTTTCTACGTGCCCGTCGCCGAAGGCCGATGATATTCTCGATGCATTGTGGACAGCGCTTGACGATTTTGCCGAAGGTCGACCGCAGGGAGACGACATGACCGCACTGGCATTGTGCCGCGGGGCTGAGATCGAGGCATGAGCTTTACCAAACCCACCACGGTCGAGGTTCGGCTGCCCTCGCGCATGGGGTTTGAAAAGGTCGCCATGAGCACTGCCTCCGCGGTAGCCAAGCTGATGGGCTTTCCCGACCATCGGATCGAAGACCTGAAGACAGCCGTAGCCGAGGCGTGCATCAACGCCATCGAGCACGGCAACCGCTTGAACGAAAAATTGTCCATTGGCGTCGTGCTTTCTGCCGGCGAGGACTCGTTGGAAGTGAAGGTGATCGACGACGGTAAGGGAATGTCAAAGAAACCGGTCAAGCCCGACATCGACCGTAAAATGCACGGCGAAGAAGACCCCCGCGGCATGGGAATGTTCCTCATCCAGGCGCTGGTCGACGAGGCCGAATGGGTTGCCGGAACAGATGGAAAATCCAGTTATGTAAGGCTCGTCATACGGTTGGACAAAGATGCGGAATAGCCACAGCCACTTAACCAGCCACAGAACCATCGGAGGCATTTGATCGTGCAGAGCGAAACCAAATCGCGGGTAGACCAGGTAACTTCCCCGGCTGGACACGCAGTCGCCATTTTGCGCTTTGAGGGAGACATTGCCAGCACATCGAAGGAAGCGGTCCTGGGCGTCTACCAGGCTCTGCCAAAAGCCGCCAACAAGATCATCCTGCTTGATTTCACCAAGGTGGATTACATCAACTCGAGCGGCATCGCGCTTGTCATCCAGTTGCTGATTGAGGCCGCCAACTCCGGCCAGAAGGTCTATGCCTTTGGCCTCTCGCCGCACTTCACCAAGGTCTTCACCATGGTGGGCATCACCAAGTACGCCGACTTGTTCGCCGACCAGACCTCGGCTCTGGCCGCGCTCTAGCATCGAAGCTGCGCCGCAAGCCGGAAGCCGCCCCTCCCTCGTGTGCATACAGTTGTGCTAACATGACGGTTGGGGTGAGCTATGCCTGTGCTGAAGTACAAAAAGCCGTCAACCACAAGCCCTTCGGCCGGAATGGAATATCGTGGAAAGCAGACCAGGACCGGGAACTCCTCCGGCTTTCGATTCGAGGCGGCGCTCTTCAAGAGCCATCCCGAGTTCAACGGCGAGGTGAAGGCTCAGATCATTGCGCCCGGCCGGATGCTGGTCACGGCAGAGAGCGGGACCCGCCATCGAGTAGACCCTGTTATGGCGTCGTTTCTTGCCTTTCTCGCGCAGGATATCGCCCAAGCTCCCAAAGCCATCACGCCCTTTGACAGAAGACTGGCCTCGCGCATCGACAAATTGACCAAGGGAGTTACTACGGATCCCAACGAGGCTTTGGGAGATGCGCTCGACTTCTAAATGATTGTCAACGGCTCGAAGCTGTATACGCACCCGCTCTTCGATCGTCAATTGCGAAGGCTGACGGACCAGGTGCAGACACTCGCCCGAAACGATCCCGTAGGCTATCGCGATCAGCCGGCGACAAAGCTGCTCGCGACCATCAACCGCTATGTGCGCGAAATCATCCCTGACGATCCCAATGCGGCGGAGTTCCGGCAGGGGAACACGCTCGGCGGAGACAATCGCCATTGGTTCAGGGCCAAGTTTCATGAGCGCTACCGGCTCTTCTATCGCTTCTCCAGTCGCGAGAAAGTCATCGTATATGCCTGGGTCAATGACGCGGGGACCCTGCGAAAGTCCGGCTCAAAGACCGATCCCTATCAGGCCTTCAAGTCCATGCTGGATGCCGGCGACCCTCCTCGAAGCGTGGAGCGGTTGCTCCGGCGAGCCAGCGAAATGCCATAGAATTGCTGCATGAAACTCGAAGCGATCCAGTCCGCGCTACGCGAGGTCGGCGTAGACGGCTGGCTCTTTTACGATCATCATCACCGCGACCCCATCGCCGGCCGCATCCTCGGCCTCGACGAAAAGGCCCACATCACGCGCCGCTGGTATTACTTTGTGCCGGCGGCCGGAGAGCCGGGCAAACTGGTTCATCGCATCGAGCAGGGAAGGCTCGACTCGCTGCCCGGCACCAAGCATGTCTATTCAAGCTGGCAGGAGCTCCATGCCGGCCTGGGGACGCTGCTCGACAAAGCCAACCGCATCGCCATGCAGTACTCGCCCAACAACGACATCATGTATGTCTCCATGGTCGATGCCGGCACGGTCGAGTTCCTGCGCAGCCTGGGCAAGGAAATTGTCAGCTCGGCCGATCTGGTCAGCCAGTTCGAAGCCGTCCTCAGCGAAGAACAAATGGAAAGCCACGCCGTCGCCCAGCGCGCTATCGATGCCCTACTGGCCGAAGGCTGGCAGGAGATGGGCCGCCGCGTCCGCCGCTCCAGCCCAGTCTCCGAATTCGACATGGTCGGCTGGCTCGCCGAGGCCATGCGGCGCGAAAATCTGATCTGGGAAAACGGCCCAAACGTCAGCGCAAACGCCAATAGCTCCGATTCCCACTACGAACCTACTGCCGAGATCTCCGCGCCGATTCGCGAAGGCGACTTCATTCTCATCGATATCTGGGGACGGGAGGACAAGCCGGGCGCCGTCTTCTACGACATCACATGGACCGGCGTCGTGGGCCGCGAGCCCACCGGGCGGGAGCAACTGGTCTTCGAGACCGTGCGCAACGCCCGCGACGCCGCCATTTCGGTTGTCAAAGAGGCCTTCGCAGCCGGCCGGCCGATCCGCGGCTTCGAGGGTGACGATGCGGCCCGCAACGTGATCCGCGCCGCCGGATTCGGAGACTACTTCACCCATCGCACCGGCCACAACATCGGCCAGGAAATCCACGGCTCCGGCGCCCACCTCGACAACCTCGAAACCCACGATGAGCGCCGCATTCTGCCTCATACCTGCTTCTCCGTCGAGCCGGGTATCTACCTCCCCGAGTTTGGCGTGCGCAGCGAGATCGATATGCTGACCGCGCCGGGGAAAGCCTGGGTTACGGGGGAAATCCAGCGAGAGCTGGTAAGAATATGAGCCGGCGAGGGCTCACGGCCCGGTCGCCCGGCAAACGAATACCTGGAATGGGTCTCTAACCTCAAGGGAGTGGGCGCGATGAAATGGAATCTCCTCTTCAGCCTCTTGATCACCGCCGCTCTCGCGGCCCAGCAGGTTCCCCAGGCCACCGACCTGCCGGGCAAACCCTTCTTCATCAAGGCGACCTGGTTCATCGGCGGCGCCGGCAACTGGGATTACCTCACCATGGACCCACCGGCCGGCCGGCTCTTTATCGCGCACGGTACCTCGATGCAGGTCGTCGACGTCGAATCCGGCACTCTCGCCGGCGAGATCGACGGATTCTACGAGGCGCGCCAGGTGGCCCTCGACGGCACCGGCGTGGTCGGCTACGTCAGCGACGGCGGTCTCGGCAAGGTGTTCGTATTCGACCGGCAAACACTTAAAAAGATCAAGGAAATCGATACGGGCGCCAATCCGCGCTCACTGGTGTTTGACTCTCTCACCAGCCTGCTTTTTGTGGTGCGCGCCAATCCGCCCGCCGAAGGAGCAGGTTCGGAGTCCGTCCGCAGGCGCTCGGCAACCAGGGACACGCAACCCCCCGATCGCTCCCCTGAGCCCGGCAGCACCGTCCGCGGCGTGGAATCGGTGGTGACCGTCATCGATACGCAGACCCAGACCGTACTGGGAGAGATTCACCTCGCCGGCCTGCTCGGATTCGCCGTCGAAGACTCGAATGGGGAAATCTATGTCAGTGTCACCGACCGCAACCAGGTGGTCCGCTTCAATGCCCAGACGGTAGCAGCCCTCCTGCATCCCCAGCCGTCCAGTGCCGCCCCGGCTGCGCTCGCCGCTTCAGAAGCGGTAAAGCCCCTCGCCCCCCCGTGGATCAACCTGGACTGGACCGGCGTTCGCCCATCCAGCGGCGACGGAAGGCTCCGAGCCTACAGCCTGAGCCCGGAGTGCAGCGATCCACGAGCCCTGGCCATGGACAACGCCCACATGCGCCTCTTCGCCGCCTGCAACAACCGCACTCTCGTCGTCCTGAACACCGGCACCGGAGAAAAAGTGACCACCTTGCCCATCGGCCCCGGCGCCGATGCGGTCGGCTACGATGCCGAACACGGCCTTCTGTTTACCGCCAATGGCGCTGCCGAGGGCAGCCTGACCATCATCCGCCAGGACGTCACAGACACCTACGCGGTCATCCAGACTCTGCCCACCCGCCAGCGCGCCAGCACCCTGGCCGTCAATCCGCAGACCGGCGCCGTCTACATGGTTACGGATTATCATGGCGTCGATCTCAGCAAGCCGGGGGGCATAGGCACGCTCGAGCAAAAGCCGGTAACCGGAAGCTTCCAGGTGCTTCAAGTCGCGAACTGAAATCTATTGCTGCGGCTGGTCCTCGGGTGTCTTGTAGTTGGGACGCGCGACCCGCCGATCGTAGACACGAAACTCACCCGGAACCTCGAATGTCTCCGGGGCTGGCGCGCTCATCGTAATATCGGTCAGCCAAAGCGTCTGGTCGCCATCGCGAGGGTCGCGGCGAGCGACCTTGAGATTGACGTCAAGCGCCGGGGAATACCAGTACTCGACCGTGCGCAGGATGGTTCTGGTATTGCCGATGGTGAGTTTGTAAAACGTGAAGGTCTCGCGCGATCGCTCCACCTCTATGCCCTCATAGGTTTCCGTGCCCAGGTTCTCCCGGGTCAGGTAAGTGGTCCCGTCCTTTTGCAGTCCCTCAGGCGCCAACTGCTCGGCCGTTTGCCGCGGGAAATAGTTGTGCAGATTGCAGGTCTTCGAGTCCGTGTTGCAGGTATAAATCGTATGCTGCAGTGGATCGCTGTATTCGACCACCCTGACCTGCGGCTCTCGGTTGCTGCCCTGGGGCACAAAGGAGGTCCGCTCCTGAAAGATGCGTCCATCCATATCGCGTGCCACAGATCGCTGGTTCCACGCAGTTACCGTCGAGTTGTCCGGCAGGATCTTCACCCACTCCGTTTTAGCAGTGGCCGCGAAGGGAGCGTTAGCCTTGGGGCCGAAGTAAAGCGGGCTGATATATTGCGGCGCCCGGTGGTCGGGCGCATGCGTCGCTTCCTGGCAAAGGGATGCGCTTCCCGCACCGAAGCCGACGAAAACAAAAAAGATCGGAACAAGGCAATGCCGGTCCACCGCTCGCTCCTTTCGTCGCAGATGACATAGGGTTGCGATCAAAACGAATCAACCCATTCTTAAACGCGATAAGCGCTCCTGTTACGCGGAATCCTGGGAGAAGCCATTCCATGGGCGCGAATTTTCAGCCAGGACCAGCGCGCCTGCGGGAGGCGGCTGGAACCGGGTCTACTGCTTCGGCTGCCCATTGGGCTGCGCCGGCTGATCGCCCTTCTTGGTAATATCCTGCCCGTCGTAAATGATCTTGTTGGTCGAGCCGAAGCGCTTGTATTCGGTGTATTTGATGGTGTCGCGAATGTGCACGTCCTGCTGCATGTAGCCGTATCCGCCCGAAAAGTGGAGCTCGCCCTCGCCCTTGGTGTAGACCGGGAACCAATAATGGCCGTCGACCTGCTGACGCCAGGTCATGAACGGCGGATGTAGATCCTCCTGTCCCTTCTTGGTGTCGTCGGGCACCATGCGTCCGTTGGTCACCACGATCTGCAGATCGGTCGCATCCACCCAGATGCGGCCGTCGAGGTAACGCTTGTTCTTCAGGATCGTTTTCGGGCTGACGTCAAAAACGTAGCAGTCCACGTCGTCCACCTTCTGCTTGCCGATATATTTCACGTCATACTGCGGCAGGTCTTCGGTGGTCAGCACAAACGGGTATCCGTGCTGGATATCCTGCAGATCGGAGGGTGACATCATTACGCGGGTTAAACTGCTGGCCGGAGCGAATACCACCTTCTCGGTCCGCGCCCCGCTGGGATCGAAGATCACGTCGTCCACCTCGTACCACTCGCCGTCCACCTTGTTATCGTCGTCGATGGTCTGCACCCGCGCGACCCGCCGGTATGTGTAGTGATTCAAGGCTTGCTGGAACTCGGTTTCCTTGGCCGCAAATTGCTTGATAATCTGGTCGGCCGGAATCGCGGGATCGGACAAATCCATCCGCCCAAAGCCGGAGTCCAGCGGCATGGGGGTAAAGCTATCCTTGCTTTGTGCGGCGGCCGCGCCGAATCCTCCGACGCCGCCCCAGAACCAACCCCCAAAAAAGATTAGAATGATCCAACCGCGATTCCGCACCGTAATCTTTCCTCCGTACCAGTCGCTTGCACTTCGGCAGCGGCAGCCAAGATCGGGGCCAATCGCGTGCCTTCTGAAACTTTAGACGCATATGCGGTCTTGTTGGGAGAATTTAGAATGTAAGATTCGCATAGTCCCTTTCCTGCGCCCCCCAAACCGTCCCATCCCGCGCATGGAAGACAGCCGCGTTGACAGGAGTGCTCAAGCTGAGTAAATTTCCGCCGCCGAGGAAGTTGCAAGGAGATTCCAGGCTTTCATGCCCGACCTTTATCACGTTCCGGCTCTGATTCTCACCGCACTTCTGATTCCGGCATTCGGCCATCTGTACCGGCGCTGTCGCGATTCCCGCACCCTTCTATGGTTCATGGGCTTCCTCTCCTCAGTGGTTGCCATGCTTTGCATCTATCCGGGGTCATGGGTAAGCCTTTCGGTCGGGAGTCGCGCCTGGCTTTCGGCATTTGGTCAGGCGGCCTTTTTAATCAGCTCGGCCCTCTTTCTGGCAGCGCTCTCGCCGCTCAAATTTCGCCTCGGCCGCCTTCAGATCCTGTACGTCATTCCCTACACCTTTCCCCTGGTGGTCTATTCGATCGTGCTCTTCGGAGTGTATGGGGGAGTTGCGCCGAAGGGCCTAATTTTCCTCATTTTCCCGGGCCTCGGGTTGATCTCGCTTTGCGTCTGCCTATTCTGGGCCGCCAAACGGCAGTCCATGCCCGAATGGTTTGCCATCCTGACCTGCGCCATCCTGGGCGTGCTGGCATTCGCCGCGTTTTTCGAGCTTGGACCAGCCCTCGCCCTCACGTTTGTGCAGTGCTTCAACCTGCTTATGGCCGCGCTGCTGGTCGTCTTCGTTTACCGGAGGTTTTCGCCCGGCGTGGTGCTGACCGTGATGGGCTTTGCGGCCTGGTCGCTGCCAGTTTTCGAGGTATTTCGGCTCATCTCGGATAATCCGTCCATCGGACTCAATCTCACCCGTATCGTCGTCATGGCCAAGGTGGTAGCCGCGCTCGGCGCTATCGTGCTTACCCTCGAAGATGAGTTGAAAGTCAACAAGGCCGCGCAGGAGCGGGAGCGCCGCGCACGCCATGAACTTGAAGCCTACACCCACCTGATTCTCGCTCGCCGCCGCGTGGGAGATTTTGACAGCCAGGCCCCGGACATCTGCGAGTTGGTGGTGGAACACAGCCGTTTCGCGCAGGCGGCATTGCTGCTTCACAGCACCGGACGGTACCGACTGGCTGGCACCGCGGGTCTTAACTCCGCCACGGTGAAAGCGTTAAGCGACCTGGTGGCGCGCATACCGGTCACCGGTTTCCTTGTGCCCGGCTCCGCCCCGCCCGCCGTCGGCCAGAGTCAGACCGTGAAACTTGACCTTGATCCCTGGCTATGGCCCGGCGACGACCTCAAGCGGCTGCGCTTCACTGCGGTGCTGGCCGTGCCCATGGTCAACCGCGGAACCATCGAAGGGGCTCTGCTTCTGGCCGGAATTCGCTCCGCCGGGATCGAAACCACCAGCCACGCCAAAGGCCCGTTGCGAGCCGACGATCTGTTGCCCATCGAACTGCTGGTGGCGAGGCTCCAGGCTACCCGCAGCCAGACATTGATGTTCGAGAGACTCATCGACTCTGAAAAGTTCTCCCACCTCGGCCAGCTGGCGGCCAGCGTGACGCACCAGTTGAACAACCCCCTCACCGTGATCCTGGGCTACGCGTCTCTTCTTGAAGAGGCAAACTCGCTCGATCCCCAAGACCGCAAAGCGGTGGAGTCGATCCTGGCCGAAGCCCGGCACATGCGCTCCACGCTCGAGAGTCTTGCCCGGATATCGCGCCCCTACGGCGACCAGCAGGCGGCTGTCTCGGTCTCCGAGCTGCTTTCCGACATGGGCGAGCTGCATCGCGCTGAGTTTCTCCGCCACTCGATCGAGTTCCGGCTCAGCATTGCGCCTTCGCTGCCCCGGGTGCTGTGCAACCCCCAGCAGTTGCGCCAGGCGGTTCGTCATTGCCTCCAGTTCGTCATGAACGCGGTGGAGAGTCCCGCCCCGCCCGGTGACGAGCCGAAGACCATTCGCCTGGAAGCGGCCAGTGAGGGCAACGTGGTGCAGATCCTGGTCGGCCACTCAGGTACAGGATTCCCCAACCCCGAACGCGCCTTCGACCCCTTTACCGCCGCGCATACAGAGGGCGATAACACCAGCCTGGGGTTGAGCCTGTGTGCCACCATTCTGCGCGACAACAATGGCCGCGCGCTGGCCGTGAACTTCAAGCCTGGCGGCGCCGCAATCATCCTGGAACTCCGCGCCGCGTGAAATTTCGGATTGCCCCGATAAGCTGGAGCTCGGAACTGCTTCTTCATGGGGATTCAAGCTCCCCGCCCGCCTCCAATACCTTGCGACCAAATTCCCCGTAAAATAGCCTTGGATGGCTTTCACCGAACAATACGACGTGGTTGTCGTGGGCGCAGGGCACGCAGGCTGTGAGGCAGCCATGGCAGCCGCGCGCATGGGCCTCAAGACCGCCCTCATCACCATGAACCTCGACCTGATCGCCCAGATGAGCTGCAACCCCGCCATTGGAGGGGTTGCCAAAGGACACCTGGTCCGCGAAGTGGACGCTCTTGGCGGCATCATGGGCGAGGTCGCCGATGCGGTGGGAATTCAGTTCCGCCTGCTCAACAGTTCCCGCGGGCCGGCCGTCTGGAGCCCGCGCGCTCAGTGCGACAAGCAGCTTTACCGCGTGAAGATGCGTGAGGTGCTCGAGTCGCAGCCCGGCCTCCACATCCGCCAGGCCGAGGTCGTCGATCTGGTCATCGACGACACTGAGGGACTAGGGACTAAGGGACTGGGGACTGAACCGGGTGCCCCGGGTCTCGATTTTGAGACCCGGGAAACGGACCCCACCCCCCAGAAACGCCGCGTCCTCGGCCTCAAGCTCCGCGACGGCCGCCGGCTCCTCGCCGGCGCTACCATTATCACCACCGGCACTTTTCTCAACGGCCTCATCCATTGCGGCGAAGAGCGCTATCCGGCCGGCCGCTCGGGTGAGCCTGCCTCGGTCCTGCTCGGCGAGGCGCTCCGCGCGCTGGGGCTTCGCACCTGCCGGCTCAAGACCGGCACGCCCCCGCGCCTCGATGGCCGCACCATTCGCTGGGACGCCTTTGAAGAACAGCCCGGCGACGCCGACCCCACCCCTTTCAGCTTTCGCACCAAAAAGATCGTCCAGCGCCAGATCAGTTGCCATATCGCCTTCACCAGCCGGGAAACCCTCCGCCTCATCCGCGAAAACGTCCACCGTTCGGCCATGTATTCCGGCCGCATCGAAGGCATCGGCCCGCGCTACTGTCCCTCCATCGAAGACAAGATCGTCAAGTTCCCCGATAAGACCCAGCACCAGTTCTTTCTCGAGCCGGAGGGCCTTAATACCCACGAGATCTATGTGAATGGAATGTCGACATCGCTGCCCATGGAAGTGCAATGGCAGATCGTTCACTCCATCCCCGGCCTCGAAGAGGCCGAGATGCTCCGCCCCGGCTACGCCATCGAGTACGATTCGGTCGACGCCACCGAGCTCGACCGCACCCTGCGCGTCAAGGCCCTCACGGGCCTTTACCTTGCGGGGCAGATCAATGGGACAAGCGGCTACGAAGAGGCCGCCTGCCAGGGGATCATGGCCGGCATCAATGCCGCATTGTGGCTCAAGGGTCAGCCGCCCTTCACCATGGACCGCAGCGAAGGGTACACGGGCATCCTCATCGACGACCTCATCTCGAAAGGCACCAACGAACCCTACCGCATTTTCACCTCGCGCGCCGAGTTCCGTCTCCATCTGCGCATCGACAACGCCGACCGGCGTCTCACCCCGCACGGCCGCCGTCTCGGATTGATCGATGACCAGGCCTGGGCGGAGTACGAACTCAAGCAGACCCGCATGGCCGCGCTCAACCGGCTCCTGGCGTCAGGCAAGGCAAGTCCCGAGCCGCTGCTGGCCGCGGGCATGGGCGAGTTGCCCGCAACCGCGGGCCTCACCTGGGCGCAGCTGCTCAAGCGCCCCGAGGTGACCATCGAGCCAATCCTCCGCGCCCTGCGCGAGGATATCGAACAGGATTCAATCCTCTCCGGGTGGGCCGACAGCCTGGCCGGAAATCCCCAGGCGCGCAGCTCGGTGCGAGCCGTCGAAACCGAGTTCAAATTTGCCGGCTATCTTGAGCAGCAGAAGAAATCCATTGAAAAGCTCAAAGCCGCCGAGTCGGTCGTAATTCCAGAATGGCTCGAATACAGCATCATCAGCGGTCTCTCCCGCGAGATGCGCGAAACCTTTGAGCGCGTGCGGCCCATCACCATTGGCCAGGCGAGCCGCCTTCCCGGCGTAACCCCGGCAGCGCTGAGCCTGGTCCACGTATCCATCAAGGTGCAGGGTGCCAGAATGCAAGGGGAAAAGGTGCAGTTGCCGGCCAACCAAGCCAGGGCGGCGCGACCGCTCACCCCGTAGGCAAATTCGAGAGTCTTTGAGCCTCTCGCCTACTGCGGTCCCTTGTCGCCCCTGCTGAACAGCGGGATATGGAACGGCATCTCGGCCGTCGATTGCTTCTTGGCCTTGACGTTCGAGTCGTCCCGCAGCACCGTTCGCTGCGAGTTGATGCACAGCCAGCCGCCGCGCACGCGCTCGAAGACGTGCGTGAAGATACCCTTCTCGTCCCTCTGCGCCGAGTTGACCTTGTGGTGCAGCGTGTAGGTGCCATTGGCTACTGCGATATCGCCCAGCAGGCGCACCGTGATCACCTTTTGGGCCAGGTAAAGCGTCTTGTCCTCGCCCGTGATCACCTGCACCAGTTGCTGATTGCGGGTGGTCACATCGCCCTCGGCGGAAACATCCACGAACAAGGGAGACAGCACCAGTTCAAGTCCATACTGGTCACGCCGGTTCACGGCGTCCGCCCAGGAGTCTTCAATCTTCTGAAACTGGGCCACCTCAGCCGATTGAGTTGTGGTGACGGCTGTCGGAGCGGGGGCTACGGACGCATCGGAGGTCAGATTCTGGGCCGCTGCAACGCAGCCGGCGAAAAGAAGAGCAGAAAACGCAACGAGAAAACGATTCATAAGCGGTGTGAACTCCCACCTGGACGCGATTGAGTCTCTCAAAATCATATCTCTTGGACTCGGTCCGCGGGCTGGAGGGAGCTTTATTTTATTAACCTGCGCTTACAGAAGCATTTGCAGGCGGTCTGGCTGGTGGATCGTGACCATCGAATCCTCGATCGAGATCCAGCCCTCCTTGCGGAAGTGGCCCAGGGTGCGGGTCACGGTCTCCCGCGTGGTGCAGGTCATGGACGCCATCTCTTCATGCGTGAGCAGCAGCGGAAAACGGAATTCGCCGCCCACCAGATGTTCGCCAATCTGGTGGGCCAGCTCAGACAACAACCGCCCAAGCCGCGTGGCCACTGTCTCGGAGAGGGCGATGCGGCACGCATCCTGAAGCGCGAAGCGATACTCCTGGCAGATGCATTGCACGGCCCGCATCTGCGCCTCCTTATGGCTGCGCAGGAAGCTCAGGAAACGATCACGCTCCACCGGGCGCAACTGGGCGGTGGTCAGCGATTCGGCCGAAACCTCGTAAACCCCATGGGAAAGAACCGCGTACAGCCCAAGCATTGAACCCGGTCCCGCAACACGGACAATCATTTGCCGGTCTTGGGTGCGGCCGGTGGTCAGCTTCAGGTAGCCGCCGCAGATCAGATAAAGACAGCGGGCATCGTCCCCCTGCACAAAAAGGGAAGCCTGGGCGGGTAGCGAAATGGTGCTGGTCGCCAGCTCCAGATCGGCCAGCACCGCGCTGCCCAGCGAACAAAACCAGCCGGGCCGGCGATTTGAGCAGGCCGCGCACCCAGCCGGAAATGCACCGGGCGGATTCCGTTGCCGCGACTGCAAATCCCCCGTTATCAGTGTTTCCGCCATCGTCTTACCCGATCCGGTGCCGATGCGGCGCCTGGCCTGGCCCAGTCTGGTCCACCTTCGTCTGGCCTGCCTCCGATGCCCTTCCAAGGCATCAAGTCTTCAGACCATACGAGCTCAAGGCTGCACCTAAGCAGGATTTTGCCGCATGCGGTGCAGTGCCGGATGTGATGGGGCTCACGATTAGTTCGCAACAGGAAATCCAGGTCCAGTCGTCGCAACCCGCGCTGAAGACTTGCCAGGCGGCCAGCCGGGTTGGGAACGACTGTCGCGTTGGGTGGAACGGAGCCTCATGCAGTATCGAAGCCGGCTGCGGCGGGGCTTTGACCCTTCCGCACGACTTGCTGGAATGGTTCATTTTGAACAGACTCGCAGCCAGGCACCGATTACAGTGCGGAAGATAGCGCCGTACACAATGGCCAATATCAGGGTCCAGGACGCGTTTCGTGCGCGGGCAAGCCCGCGGAGCAAAAAGAGATTGGCGGTTGCTCCAGGCGGATTTTTCTCGCCCTGAAAAGAGCCGCCAGCGGCGGTGGTCTTCCGGCTCTAGGAGATTCACGTCGCCGCTCGCGTGTATGTACGGTATGTAACGTTCCCAGCAGACGATGCCTCGCACAGAGCGTGAAATGCGCAGTAAGTGATGGAGCGAGTCTGAAGTCTCCGCTGCGTTCCTTCGACAGGGGCGCCTGATTCGGTAACTCGGTGCTTGCGCAGTCATTTGCAAATACTAAGACAAGAACTTCGAGAGCGGCACACTGCATGCACAATGCAGTTCCTGCAAGATGGTCTGCGAATCGTCAAGCTTCGGAGATGAGGCCTGGAATGCGAACTTTCTTTAAATTCATACTCGGCGCAAGCCTTCTATGCGCAACAGCGCTGGCGGCGCCGCCGCCTAAAGACCAACCGGCTACAGCGCCGGCCGGGAACACCGCCGGAGCGACTTTTGCGGGAGCGGAGGCCTGCGCCGCGTGCCATGAGGCTGAGAGTAAGGGCTTTGCTTCCAATCCGCACAGTAAGCTGGCGCTCGAGCATGGCGGCGCCGGAGCGACCTGCGAAAGCTGCCACGGACCGGGCAGCGCCCACATCGATGGCGGCGGAGACACAAGCAAGATCTTCAATCCCGCCAAGGCAACCGCCAAGGAAGTGGACGCCAAGTGCCTGGGCTGCCATGCGAGCGCCCATCCCAACTTCGACCGCTCGCCGCACGCGCGGGCGAACGTAAGCTGCGTCAGCTGCCACAGCGTGCACGCGGGCGGCGACAAGGAACACCTGCTCGTGGCCTCCGAGCCCACGCTCTGCTTCAAGTGCCATACGGACGTGAAGCCATCGTTCGATATGCCCTTCCACCACAAGGTGAACGAGGGCCTGGTCACCTGCGGGGACTGCCACGACGTGCACGGCAGCTTCGGCAATAACAACCTCAAGTCTACGGCCGACCAAAACGCGATCTGCACCAGGTGCCACACCGAGACGCGAGGTCCTTTTGTCTATGAGCATGCCGCGGTGAAGGCCGAGGGATGCATGGCATGCCATACGCCGCACGGTTCGCAGAACGCGCGCCTCTTGAACATGCCGAATATCAATACCTTGTGCAATCAGTGCCACAGCCCGGTCGCGGCCGGCACGGTGCACGGAATCAACGCGGGGTCGTCGGAGTTGACCTCCTGCATCAGCTGCCACACCTACATTCACGGGTCCAACCTGAACCAGGCGTTCCTCAGGTGATTGAGCACGGCCGCGTTCCGGGGTCTCTGGACGGATGGGCGCGGCCTCCTTCCCGCGGCGGATTCGCGCACGGGTCCAATGTTTCGGCGTGAGCAGCATTTCTTGAAGTGAGGCTTTCTATGAAGGTCACAGGATGGTTTTCCGGGCTCTCAAATCAGCGGCACTCTTCGGGAAAGGTCCAGCGCATCGCTGGGAGCCTTGGAGTCGCCATTCTTCTCGTCGCCGCGGGCGCTGCCCGGGGACAGAATGCGGTTGCTCCGGCTCCCGATGCACGGATGTCGGTTCCGGACGGCTACTCGGCACGGCATTCGGTCGACGTGGGCGGCCGCGTCGCCGCCATCAAGGGCAGCGGGGCCATGTACGACACGCTCATGAACCTGCAGTCCGGGCCGCGGGTGCTCGGCGAGACCTTTGAGATGCGCGCTCTCCCGGACACAAAACACCCGCTCGTCGATACCTTGTTCGCTGTCGGCAGCGGCTTCGGCGGCGATCCCAACAATTTCACCGGGCTGGACTTCGCCAAGGGCAGGATCTACGAGTTCTCGGGCACTTTTCGGCGCGACCGGCAGTATTTCGACTACGATCTGCTCGGCAATGGGAACATCCCCGGCGGGCAGTCGATTCCGATCGGCCCGACCGCCGCGCCCACGGGCGCTTATCCCTGGCCTCAGGAGGTTGTCTCGCCGGTCATGTTCAACACTGTCCGCCGCATGACCGATACCAGCGTGACTTTGTTTCCGCTCTCCATGGTAACCTGGCGGGCCGGGTACTCGCAGAACATATTTCAGGGACCGAGCCTGAGCCCCAGCGGCTATCAGTTCGCGGGTTCTTACGATGTCCTGCTCCAGGAGTATCAGCGCAACAGCAGCGACGACTTCACGGGCGCGCTCGATTGGAAGCCGGTGCGGGGCACCAAGCTGACCTTTGAAGAGCAGATCGACCACCTGAAGATGGACTCTTTCTTCACCATGGCCCCCGGATATTTCAACGTACAGGAGGCGGACGGCACCCCGGTGGCCCTGCTTTCGAATTACGACGCCCTCACTCCTTACTCCGCGAGCGCCTGCAACACGAGCAGCATGGGCGGGCTTCCTTTGCTCTCCTCGCCCCCCAGCTCCGGCGGCCTGCCGGTGATCAATGCGGCCTGCGCCGTGATCTCGAGTTATATGCGTTCGCAGCCCACCCGCATTCTTTATCCTACCGAGATCCTCCGCCTGCAGAGCGCCAGCATCAGGAACGTTTCGATGAACGGCAACTTCCGTTACACCCACGCCAACATGAACCTGCCCGACTACTACGACAGTTTTGAAGGTTTGACCAAAGCCAGCGGCACGGCCGGGGCCAATCGCTCCATCACTTACCTCGGGAACGCATCGGCGAAGCGGGAAGTGGTCGCTGCCGACTATGGCATTGTCTGGCAGGCCGTGCCCGTTTTCAGCCTTTCTGATCAGATTGACTTCTCCAGCGTTCATGAGCCGGGAACCGCGGTGATCGCCAGCGGCACCACGCTCCAGACCCCCGCTACCGCCGGAGGCGAGACCATTAACTACGCAGGCCCGCTGACTACCATCAGTGCCGCCACCGGCGCCTCCAGCTTTGAGGGCAGCCCCGCCATCGGAACCCCGCTTCCCGGCTACTTCGGCCAGAGGTTCATCACCAACGACTTCAGCGGCACCTGGGATGCGGCCTCCCGCATCACCCTTTCTCTCACCTACCGCCATGTCACGCACACCATCGCCGAGGGAACGCCCGGAACAAGTCCAGCCGGAGCAGCCGCCGGTACCCCATGCTGCGCGTCCCCGTTAGCCGTGGGCGCCACCTCCGACGGCACGGTCGCCATCAACGAGAACGGCGGAATCTTCACTGCCGCCGTTCGTCCCACCGCCAACTGGGATGTCAACGGTTCGGTCCAGGTGCTCTATGCCGATAACGCCTTCACGTCCGTCGGTGCCCGCCAGACCAGACGCTATCGGTTCCACACCATTTACAAGCCCAAACCATGGGCCACTCTGTCCGGCGCCTTCAACGACGCGGAGCGGCATAACAACACCAACAACAACCAGGCCCTGGTTGCGGAGTTCGTTCCGCCTTCCGCGACGCCGGCCCCCAAGGGAACCGCCGCAACCGGAACTCCGTACGAAGGCCCGCTCGATCATGTCGATCACAGCCGGGTGGTAAGCCTGGGCGCCTCGCTCGCGCCCAGCGAACACTACGGCTTCGATCTCTACTACGCCCACAGCGATGTGTATATGGCGACCAACATCTGCTACAACAACGGCGCCACGGCCACCATTCCCGGGGCTGTCGCCGGACCCAACGCCACAACCTGCCCCAATGTATTCGGCAGGGGGGCCACCGCCGCCACCGAGCTTGCCGGTACGGCACTCTCCGACTGGTACGCCAGGGACTTCATGGATGCTCCCACGCAGTTCGCCTCCGCGGCCATTCATCTCTCCCCGGTCGACAAGGTTCACGCCAACATCGGCTATCGGGTAAGCGATGTCGGCGGCAGCCAGTTCTTCACCGATGCGCGCTCGGTCAACGGATCGCTCGACTCCCGCTACCAGTCGCCATTCTTCGATCTAGCCTGGACAATCCATTCCGGGTTGATCTGGAAAGCCGAGTACAACTATTACGGCTATGGCGAGGCTGGCCCATCCGGCAGCCAGTACTGCAGCGCCGCAACCACGGCGACTGCAACCGTCGTTCCATGCGCCTCTCTGTCTTATCCAACCGGCGTCACGGAACCGACTTCCGGCCTCACTGCTCCGCGAGTGTTTCATGCCAACAATGTCACGCTTTCGATGCACTACGAGTTCTGATCAAATCCGCCGCCGGGCTGAAGAGTGCCTGGCGGCGAGAATCCGGGAAAATTTCCGACCCCGCCGCTCCCACAAGTGGCGGGGATTGGCCGTTGTAGGATTAGAATTCTCCCATCCGGCCAAATCGGCAGAAGACGCGCTTCTATTCGAAGCCGTGCACGGCTGGCGCGCTTGTGTCCCCACCGGCCGGGTAATTTTTTGGGGAGTTCTTACCATGAGCAAGACAATTCGATATCGGGTTGCGCTGACCGCGGCGATTCTGTCCGCGGGCGTCATGAGCTTCGCCCAGGCGGGCCAAGCGACCTACAAAGCCAAGTGCCAGAGCTGTCACGGCGCGGAGGGCATTCCGAATCCGGGCGTTGCCAAGGCGATGGGCGTCAAGCCGGCCACCGACCCATCGGTGGTGAAAATGAGCGAAGCGGATATGATTGCCGCCACCAAAAACGGCATGGGAAAGATGCAGCCGTTCAAAGACAAGTTGACCGACGATCAGATCAAGGACTCGGTCGATTACTTTAGGACTTTCGCCAAGTAAGCCGGCGAAAAGAAGCGACTGCAGGGCCAACGTGCGGCCGGGCTTCACGAAACCGGTCGCGCTGGAATACGATGAGATGACCATCCAGGTCATCTCAGAACGGGATCATCGGCCAGATTGTACCGGCCGCTTGACCGGGCACGGGTAATAAGACGCTTGGGGTGTCCTTTTAAAGAGCGCACCCGGCGGGCAACACACTTAAGGAGTTTTACCATGAAGAAAATCACTCGTTCCGTCCTTGTGCTGGCCGCGGCTGTGTCCGTGGCCGGCGCCATGGGCTTCGCCCAGGGTACTGGCGAAGCGACCTACAAAACCAAGTGCCAGAGCTGTCACGGCCCCGCCGGAGTTCCCAGCGCGGGAATGGCCAAAATGATGGGCATCAAGGCCGCCTCCGACCCCGACATCCAGAAGCTCAGCGTCGCCGACATCATCGGCGTGGTGAAGAACGGCAAAGGCAAGATGAAGCCGGTTGCCGGGCTGTCCGACGACCAGGTCAAAGACGTCTCGACCTATTACAAGGGCCTGAAGTAGGCCGTAAGAACCAGCAACAGATTCAAGTGTTGTATTGAGTTTAAGCGCGGGCGAGCGGCTTGTTCATCCGCTCCCATCGGTGAAGTTCCGTTCGCCGGGTTGGTGCAGGGCAGTTCGTCCGTATGCGTTTCCTTACCGCTGTTTTAAATTCATCCCGAGGCTTGCCGTCGAGCCGCTGACCTGAAGTGTTGGAGAAGCCACGTGTCACTGTTTCAAAAATTTCGCGAGAACTGGGTGCGGCCGGCTTTGTTTTTCGGCAATAACCCTGTAAGCCTTGCCGGCGGCGCCATCACTACCGCCTCCGGCGTCACCATGGTGGGCTATTGGCTGGTTGAGATCTTCGGCCGCTTTAACGACAATCCATACCTCGGCATCATCTTCTTTCTTCTTCTTCCCGGCTTGTTCGTGGGCGGCCTGGCTTTGATCCCGATTGGCATCTTCCTGCGCCACAAAGCGCTGCGGAAAGCCGGGCAGATTCCAGCCATCTATCCCAAAATCGATCTCAACGACCGCATGTTCCGGCATGGGCTCGACATCGTCTTGGTGGCCACCATCGTCAATCTGCTGCTGGTTGCCATGGCCAGTTATCGCGGCGCGGCGTACATGGATTCGCCGCAGTTTTGCGGCCAGTCGTGCCATGTCATGCACCCGGAATACACGGCCTACAAGATCTCGGCCCACTCCCACGTGGCCTGCGTGGAGTGCCACATCGGCTCGGGCGCCGAGGCTTACTTCAGCGCCAAGGTCAATGGCACCAAGCAACTGGTCGAGGTATCTTTCCACCGCTATCCCACTCCGATTCCCTCGCCCGTCACCAGTCTGCGTCCGGCGCGCGTGATCTGCGAGGGCTGCCACACCCCGGCCAGGTTCGTCGGCGACAAGCTGCTGGTCAAGTCGAGCTTTGCCGACGACGAGCAGAACACCGAGTCGCAGACCGTGCTCGTCCTTCATCTCGGCGGCGTCGACTCCCTCTCTCACTTGACCGGCATTCACGGCGTGCACCTCGGCCACATCGAGTACATCGCCACCGATGAGACGCGCACCACGATTCCCTGGGTCCAGAGGCTCAATCCTGACGGCTCTCAATCGACATTCGTCGCCTCCGCGCTCAAGGGCGAGATGCCGAAAGGAGAGCGGCGGGTAATGGACTGCATCGACTGCCACAATCGCGCCGCCCATACTTTCGTCACTCCCGAAGACGCGCTCAACCGGGCCATGGAAGAAGGCGCCGTCAGCCCCAGCCTGCCCTGGGTCCACAAGAAGGCCCTCGAACTTCTCAAGGCCGACTACGCCAGCGAAGCCGAAGCGGGCGTGAGGATTCCCCAGCAGCTTCAGGCCTTCTATCAATCCGGACATCCCGAGGTGCTTAGCTCCAGGGCAGCGCAGGTCAAGTCCGCAGCCGACGAACTGGTGCTGCTCTACAGCCAGAACGTGTTTCCCTACATGAAAGTCACCTGGGGAACCCATCCCAACCACATCGGCCATATGAGCTATCCGGGCTGCTTCCGCTGCCACGACGGCGACCACGCGGCCAAAGACGGCGCCAGCATCACCCAGGACTGCGCAGCCTGCCACAACCTGCTGGCCGTCGAAGAGCCCAAGCCCAAGGTGCTTGCCGACCTCGGAATCCAATAAGAGCCCCGTCGGCGAAGCGGCGCCCGGGCAACAAAACTGCGCCCAATCAATCGCCAGGGTGCCCATCCATCGAGCGGTTTTTTGCTCGGTGGATGGGATACCACAAATGCCAACCGTTCGCCATCGTCTCTTTGCACCTCAACTGCGTTCCTGGTTCGTGTCGCCCGTCGCAAAGCCGGCAATTTTAAGGAATGGGGCCTTACAGGGTCATTCTATTGACTTTATCGTCTCGGCTGAAGCCGTGCCCTTGTTACAACGCGTGCTTCAAATGGTTTTTCCGCAAGCCTGTTCATACCCACGCGTACTTCTGATCCCGCAGCCTGCATGTGAATGCCTTGAATTCCGGGGCCGTAATCGTCAGCGCGCGGGCGCAGGGGATAAGGCTGGCGCGTCGAGCTCCCCGATGCGGCCTTTCGGTCCGACGACGAATGGGAGCGAGAGAGCATTCCAGCTCCGATCAGCGTCGGGTGCTTCGTGGAGCGCGGGATTGGGATGCACCGCGCGCCAGTTGCGGCCGTCGTCGGTGGAGATGTCGGTGCCGTTGGGGCCTACGCTGATCCAGGTTTCGGCGGAGGAGTCGTGAGCCACGGCGCTGCGATAGCCGTGGGTAGGCGTTTGAGCGGCGGCTATCTCTGGTTGAACTGACCACGGGGTTTCCAACACTGCCGCTCCACCGTGTGTCTCCGGCGTTCGGTAATCGCCACCAACAGCAATGAGTTCGGAAGCTACTTCGGATTCGTGGGCTGGTCTAATGGCAATCGAAAAGACGCCGGCCGACGGAGAACTGCCGGCGATCGGGACCTTCACCTTGTCGAAACGGAGAAAGCCGTCGAAACAGGCCGCGGGATGCTCTTGCTCCGTCAGCATTGTGCATTGCCAATCCGGAAGATAAAGCCATGCACCCTCCGGCCCGCTGGTGCCGAACAGGGGCATTCCCTCGTACCCAAGAGTCAAAGCGGAGTTACTCGCGGCGAAAGCGCCAGACTTAGGATTTGGGGCTGCGAGGCCGGCGGAGATCGCGCGTCCCCAATTCTTTCCTCGGTCGAGCGTGAAAAACAGCGCAAAGCGGCCGGCAACAGGGTCCCCAAGGACGAATCCCCGCTCATATCCATCAAACGCCAAGGCGTCCCAAAACCCATCCTTATCCGGATTCGTGAAAACCAGCTTCCAAGTCTGGCAGCCATCCGTCGTCTTATAAAGCCGAGACCGATCCCCCTTCCCGCTGGAATGACGATGGCCGCATTGGCGTCGAACCCCTGGATGCCGCGGAAGTCGAGCCGCTCGGCGCCGGGTGGGACGGTGCAGGGCTGCCACTCGAATCCGCCGTCCTCGGTGCGTAGAACGGTTCCGTTACTCCCCGAGGCCCAGGCGATGCCGTTGCCCACGCTGGAAATCCCGCGCAGGTCGGCCGTGGTGGTCGAGTCATCAATCTGCCATTGGGCCTGGGCGGATGCCGCGATAAGTGCGAGAAAGAACACCAGCCATCTCATACCAAACAGTCTAGGACATGCCTGGGTGGAACCGAATTTGCGCTGCGTTTCCGCCGCTCCAGGCAAGCCGCCGGCCGAAGGGAATGACTGTCCGCAGTCCCAGGAAGAACTTTTCCTGGCCGAATTCGTAACTCCCTGCATCCTCCCGCGCGTCCCTTTGCGGATCAGAGAGTAGCAGCGAGCATTATGGCCCACGACTGGCAGCCGGACTTCGAACAACTCGTTGACGAGCACCAGTCGATGGTGTTCTCGCTGGCGGCCAGAATGACCGGCGACCGCGGCTTGGCCGAGGAGATCGCCCAGGATGTTTTCCTGGAGCTGGACCGGCATCTCGGCAAGATCCAGAGTCCGGAACATGCGCGGTTCTGGCTGCGGAGGGTGGCGATGAGCCGGTCGGCCGATGCGTTGCGGCGGCAGCGGGTGCGAGGGGTGAATTTGTGGGTGGAGATCGAGGAAAGTCATGGGGCAGCCACGGAGCAGAGAGAGTCGCCGCTGGGTGCGCGGCTGGAAGGTCTGCTGGCTGCGCTGCCGGCTCCGCAAAGGGCGGCGCTGATCCTGCGCTACCAGGAAGACATGATGCCGGAGGAGATTGCGGCCACGCTCGATGCCCCGGTGGCCACGGTAAAGAGCCAGTTGCAGCGGGGCCTGAAGCTCCTGAGGGAAAGGGCCGAGAGCCAACTGAGGGAATTTGTGAGAACTAGCAGGAGTGCTGAGGGAGCTTGAAAGCAATGGACGAATTTGAACGCGGGCTGCGGCAGACGTTGAGACGGCGACCCGCCCCCCCAAGCCTGAAGCGCAAGCTGATGGAGCGGCGGGACTGGCAGCAAAAGGAACGCCAGCACAGGCGGATGGTCTGGTGGCAGCGGCTGGCGGCGTCGGTGGTGCTGTGCGGCGCGGTGGGCGGGGCTTTCGCCTGGCACAACGCCGAGGAACGGCGCAAGGGCGAAGCGGCGCGGCAGCAGGTGTTCACCGCGCTGCGCATTGCCAACCGCGCGCTGAGCCGCATGAATGCACAACTGAATGAACGGGCACGGGACGGGCAGTGAGAGGGGACAAGGAGATGTGTCAAATGAAGAATCGAATGATTGCGGTTTGGTTGGGAACTCTGGCGCTGGCGGCGTCGGCCTTGGCGCAGACTTCGCCGCTGCTTTTGCCGCCGACGGTCGAAAAACAGCTTGCGGCTGCGGCTTCTGACGTGACCGAGGTGACACTGAACAAGGACATGCTTGGGTTCGCGGCCAGGTTCATGGACAAAAAAGGCGGCGACGACGCTTCGGTCGAAAAGCTGATTCAGGGGCTGGACGGAATCTACGTGCGCGATTACGAGTTCGACAAGGAAGGCCAGTACTCGATGGAGGATGTCGAGAAGCTGCGCCAGTCCTTCGAAACCAGCGACTGGATGCCGATGGTGCGCGACAAGGAGAAGAAGACCGGCGAATCAACCGACGTGATGGTGAAGATGGTGAACGGCGAGTCGCACGGCATGTTCATCTTGTCGGTCGAGCCCAAGGAGCTGTCGATTGTGCTCATCCTGGGGCCGATCAAGATGGATCAGCTCGGACAACTGAAAGGGTTGGGCGGGTTGGGGGGAGTTCTAGACCCCGCCGGCCCGCTGGGACCTGCCGGCCCGCTTGGCCAGGTGCAGAGGGCGCCTCATGTGAAGGACAAAGAGAAGAACAAAGCGACTGACAAGGTGCAGGACCAAGACAAAAAGGACGGTACCCAATGAGTCGCGCGGGGTGGATTCTCGTGTGCTTTGTTACCGTGGCCGCCGTCGTGGTGCCGATCGCGGTCATGGCTGGCAGCGGCAGCGGATTTGACGGCGTGGTGAGCGCCATCGAGAGCCGCTATCATGTCCGGGCCGAGCGGGTGCCCTTTATCGGGCTGGCGAGCCTGGTGGCTGGTGGGGCTACGCATGGCGGCGTGGGCGGCATCGACGTGGCTGAATTCGACAACTTCACAGCCACGGTGGACGGTAACGAACTCAACGCGCTGGTTGAGGAAAAGCTGGGCTCCGGTTGGGAGCGGGTGATACGCGAGAGCAGCCGCGGCGGCGAGCAGACGCTCATCTTCATGCATCCCGAAGGCTCGCGGATGGGCATGTTTATTGTGGATCTCGATGGCCACGAACTGGATGTCGTCCAGGTCTCCGTCGATCCCGATCACTTGAATGAGAGCATCGGAAAATACACCCACTCACACGGCGAGGGCAAGGAATCGGACTGATCGATTCGGGACTCTTTTGTACCTCGGTGATGGCTCGTTAGACTAACAAAATAATGGCCAGTCCGATACCGGTGCCGACATCGAACTATCGCGGCAGGCTCGCGCCTTCTCCTACGGGATTTCTGCACGTAGGGCACGCGCGGACATTCTGGACCGCGTTTCAACGGGCGCGCGATGCCGGCGGCGCTCTGGTGATGCGCATGGAAGACCTGGACCCCGAGCGCAGCAAGCGCGAGTATGCCGACGCGGCTATCGAAGACCTCAGCTGGCTCGGGGTTAGCTGGCAGGAGGGGCCGGACGTGGGCGGCCCATTTGCGCCCTACGAGCAGAGTAAGAGGCATCAGGTTTATCTGGACGCATGGCGCAAGCTCCTGAACGGTGGTTACCTGTTTCCGTGCCGGTGTTCGCGGAGAGACCTTGAAGCAGCCCTCGCGGCTCCGCATGAAAACGCCAGGCCGGGCGCGGGCTGCGATGTGGTTGACGATGAACCCGTTTATCCCGGAACCTGCCGTTCTTTAAGGGGCGGTGCGGCGCAGCTTCCGGCTTCTACGGCCCGCGAGCTGGACGAGCCAACAGGTAGCAACTGGCGGTTTCGCGTGCCGGACGGTGAGGTTGTGGAGTTTCAAGACCTGAATCTTGGTCCGCAGCGGTTTGTGGCCGGAGTAGACTTTGGAGACTTTATCGTCTGGCGGCGGGATGGAGTGCGGGGGCCCCCACGGGCAGGTCTTCGTCCCTGGGGTGGGGGTGTGCCCAGCTACCAGTTGGCGTGCGTGACCGACGACGCGGCCATGGGCATCACCGAGGTGGTGCGCGGCGCCGACCTGCTGAGATCAACTGCGCGGCAGATTTCGTTGAACCGAGCGCTGGGATTAGAAAGTCCGGCTTGGTATCACTGCGCTTTGGCGGTCGACCGCAACGGACAGCGGCTGGCCAAGCGGCATGATGCCCTGAGTCTGAGGGCGCTGCGGCAGCGCGGGCTGACCCCGAAGGACGTGCTATCCGCGGAACTGCCGGTGGAGGCTTGAGCTTCTCCACCGGCAATTGAGCGCCTCAGCTTTGGCGGATGAACGCTCCGGTGTGCAGTTCAGCCATCGCTTGGCGGATCTGCTCCTGCGTATTCATGACGATGGGGCCGTACCAGGCAACCGGCTCCTCGAGAGGCTTGCCGGATACCAGCAGGAATCGGATGCCCTCAGGGCCAGCCTGAACCTGGATCTCATCGCCGCGGTCGAACAGCACGAGCGAATGATTTCTCGCGTCGTAGACGGGCTGGGCGCTGGGATCGACTGCCGACTCGGTCAGCACAGCTCTCGGATCTGAGGCGTCGCGAAAGGTTCCCGAGCCGGCAAAGACGTAGGCAAATGCATTGCGCGTGGTCTCGACCTTGATCCGCCGGCGCTTGCCCGGCGGCACGGAGATGTCGACGTAGCTGGGGTCGGCTGCGACTCCCTCGACCGGCCCTTTCTGGCCCCAGAACTCACCGCAGATAATACGGGCGCGGGTTCCGTCGTCTTCGGTGACTTCGGGGATCTGGGCCGAGGGTATGTCCTGGTAGCGCGGATCGGTCATCTTGAGCGCCGCCGGCAGGTTGGCCCAGAGCTGAAAGCCATGCATGCGGCCGTTGGCGTCGCCTTTGGGCATCTCCTGGTGCAGGATGCCGCTGCCGGCGGTCATCCACTGCACATCACCGGCGGTCATGCGTCCCTTGTTCCCGAGCGAGTCGCCGTGCGCCACTTCTCCGGCCAGCACGTAGGTGATGGTCTCGATGCCGCGATGCGGGTGCCAGGGAAAGCCGGCCAGATAGTCTGCCGGGTTCTCGTTGCGGAAGTCGTCGAGCAGCAGGAACGGATCGAACTCGGCGGTCTTGCCGAATCCGAAGGCGCGCTGCAGCTTCACGCCCGCTCCTTCGATGGTGGGTTTGGTTTCAAGCAATTGTCTTACTGCGCGGAGTGACATGGTAGACCTCTACCAATACAGATGCGCGAGCAAGATATTCGTTGCAACGAGCATTTCCGACCGCCAACAGCGGAGAGCCGATAGCGGACAGCAAAGCCCGCCAACGGCGGTGGCTCGCTGTCCACTGTCAACTGTCCACTGTTTCACGCCTTGATGAACTCTGCGTCGATGGAAATCGACACTCCGTCGCTGACCAGCACGCCGCCGGTCTCGAGAGCCGCATTGTAAGTCAGGCCGAAGTCTTTGCGATCGATCTTGGTTTCGGCGGAAAGGCCAAGCCGGGTGTTGCCCCAGGGATCCTTGCCTTGCGTGCCGCCCTCGACCCTGAGATCGACGGACTTGGTGACGCCGTGAATGGTCAGGTCGCCTGTGACTACATACTCGTCATCGCCGGTGCGCCGCACCGCGGTGGATTTGAAGGTGATGGTGGGGTACTGCTCGGCATCGAAGAAGTCGGCGCTCATCAAGTGGCCGTCGCGCTGTGCGTCGCCGGTGTGAATCGAGGCGATGTCGATGGAGGCCTCCACCTTGGAGCCGGCAATGTTGAATTCGTCGAGGGTGAGCGAGCCGGAGAGTCCAGTGAACTTCCCTTTTATGTTGGAGATCATGAGGTGCTTGACCTTGAACTCAGCGGCCGAGTGGGCTGGGTCGAGTTTCCAGGTGGATTCGGATGCGGTAGATGTCATGGGGGTAAAGCTCCTTTCCCAATAAGATGCAATGGAAGGTTTACTTGTTTCAACAAGTATTTTGTTGCAGCCTGATGAATGCACTATTGACGTATCTCCGACCCTGGGAGAGCGTGACGGCGGGAGTGGATTTTCCGGACAGCAAGTAAGCGAAGCCGCCCGGGGTATCATTCTGCGCGCCAGTGCGCTTCCTCGGCGCGGAGGGCTAGGCCGTGGGCCACTGAGGTGAACTCGTTGCCACCACGGATGCGCTCCGGTCCGAAGCGCGTGGCGAAGATGCTGCGGACGGCGGGAACGAAGGAGCTGCCGCCGGTGAGAAAGACGCGGTCGACCTGGCGGGGATCGACACCCGAGGACAGTATGAGCGAGTCGACGCACCGCTCAATCGAGCGCAGGTCTTCGGCGATCCATTGTTCGAACTCGGCGCGGGTGACGTGAATTTTGAGGTCGATCGAGGCGAAGCGCCCGGCGGTGTCGCAAAACCGGAATTCAGCGGATTGGCTGCGGGAGAGCTCGAACTTGACCTGCTGGACGGACCGATGGAGCTGATAGCCGAGGTCTTCGTCAATGACGGCGATGAGGGCCGCGATTTTTTCGGGTTCAATCGCTCGAGCCAACGCGCTCTTGAGGATTTCGCGGACGTTGTTGGTGCGCAGAAACGAGAGGTAGTGCCAGCGTTCCAGGTTCGAGTAGATCCAGGCCGGAACCGCGGGCAGCAGCTTTTTCAGGGAACGGGCTTCAGAGTTGGAACCGAGAGCCGGAGAGACAAGTTTGCGGACGATGCGGGCGTCGAAAGCGTCCCCGGCCAGCCCGACACCGCTGTTGCCCAACAGATCGGCAGGAGTGCGGCCGCGGCGGCGCACGCCGGGCCCGACGCGCAGCAGGGAGAAGTCGCTGGTGCCGCCGCCAAAGTCGCCGATGAGAATGAGTTCGTCGTGATCCAGAGTGGCCTCGTAGGCCGAGGCGGCGGCCACGGGCTCCATTTCAAAGTCGACGCACTCGAAGCCGGCGATCACGAAGGCTTCGCGAAGGCGGGAGACGGCGAAGTTGTCTTCTTCGTCGGATTGGGAGCCGACGAAGCGGACCGGGCGGCCGACCATGGCGTGGCGTATCGGACGGCCGAATTGTTGCTCGACGTGTTTGCGCAGGTCGCTCAACATGCGTGAGACAACGCCCTCGAGCTTGTAGCGGTGGCCGAAGATCTCTGTCCCGGTGAGGGAGCGGTTGCTGAGATGCGATTTCAGAGATTGGATCAGGCGGCCCTTTTCATCGGCTTCGAGATAATGCTCGATTGCGGCGGGGCCGGTGAGGGAGTGGGCGCGCCGGGGACCTGCCGCCGACTTGACCTGCTCGAAGTAGAGGACAGAACGGAACGAGGGCGTCTGTTCGCCGCGAAAGGGGAAGGTGGCGATCTGGATAGGCGAGTTCGGGCTCTTGATAGCCACCGTGCTGTTGGTGGTGCCGAAGTCGAGTCCGATGAAATCGCGGTGGGGCTGGGAATCGGGCATCCCCTCCATTTTCGCAGCAACCTGCGGTTGGGCTAACCGCTCGCTATACGCTCGCACTCGCGATGTGGTCAACTTGGACCGATTGACCACACCCTCTCATCCATAGCAATCGCATAAATCTGTTTTTGTCGGAAAGATTGGCGCCCATTTCAATCGCGCCGTAGGCGCAAGGTTGGTTGGCCCCGCGCTTCAGCGTGGGGAAAAAGTCCCTGCGATGGCAAGCTAGCCCCATAGGGGCGGCGCAAACGGCGCATTTGTGACGTAAATAATGTTTACGCGTGCCGTGGTTCGCTACTCGCTCGCGCTAACTGCGCTGGTCAACTCGAGGCATCTTATCCACAAACTCTCAATAAGATCAGATGGCCGTCGGTTCTATCCTAGTGACAATCCCGATGTCCGATTTTGCCCAGACCGTGAAGCAGCAGGCCGACATCGTCAAGGTGATCGAGGGGTATATTCGGCTGCGCAAGGCGGGTGCTCAAAACTACTCGGGGTTGTGCCCTTTTCACAAGGAAAAATCGCCATCGTTCAGCGTGCATGCGGTGCGTCAGTTTTATCATTGCTTCGGATGCGGGGTTTCAGGCGACGTGTTCTCGTTTGTGGGCAAGATCGAGAATGTCAGTTTCCCCGAGGCGGTGCGGATTGTGGCGGGCAAATGCGGCATTCCACTGCCCAAGCGTGAGTTTTCATCGCCGGAAGAGGCGGCAGAGTCGCGGCTGAGAGCCCGGCTGCTCGAACTGCACGAGATTGCCACGGCGTGGTTCGAGGAGAAGTTGCGCGGCCCGGAGGGGGCTGTGGCTCGCGAATATCTGGCCGGCCGAGGACTGACGCCGGACGGGATCAAGGCATTTCGAATCGGCTACGCGCTCGACAGTTTCAGCGCGCTCAGGGACCGGTTGAGCGGCGTGGCGGATCAGGATGTGCTCCGGGTCTCGGGTCTTTTCAGCTCCAAGGAACAGGGAGACGGGAGCCAGGGGCCGATCTATGACCGCTTCCGCAAGCGGGTGATGTTTCCCATCGCGAACGAGGGCGGGCGAGTGATCGCGTTCACCGCGCGGACCCTCGAAACCGGAGACAAGGCGGGCGCCAAGTACATCAATTCGCCCGAGACCCCGCTCTATACGAAAGGTCAAGTCCTGTTCAATCTGGACAAGGCGAAGACTGTAGTTCGCCAAGCCGGTTTTGCGCTCCTGGTCGAAGGCCAGATGGACTGTATCTCCGTCTTTCTGCGTGGGATACAGAACGTGATCGCGACCAGCGGCACGGCCTTCACCGAGCAGCAGGTGGGGATCTTGAAGAGACATACCTCGAATGTCGTGGTCAACTTCGATCCCGATACGGCCGGCGCCAACGCAGCCGAGAAGTCGATTGCACTGCTAGCCGAAGAGGGATTCGCGATCAGAATTGTGACCCTGGAGGGCGGCCTCGATCCGGACCGTTTTATCAGGGAGCGGGGCGTTGAGGCGTATACCAAGGCGATTCGAGAGGCGCGCGCGCAGGCCGATTACCTGATCGAGAGGGCGAGACAGATGTTTCCTGGCGGGACTGCCGAGCATAAGGTGAAGGCGGTCAATTACCTGCTGCCGCACATCAGGCGAATGCCGGAGAAGCTGGCTCGGGACCAGTTTGCCATGGATGCGGCGCAAAAGCTGAATATCGCCGATTCGATCCTGCGCGAGGAGCTTCGGACGGCGGCGATGAAGCGGCGGGATCATGTGGAGACCCGAGCAGCCACACTCACCGAGGTGGAGCGCGTACTGCTTCGGGCGCTGGCGGTTACTGATCCTGAGTTTGAGGAGTCGCGACGGGTGGCTGTCGAGGCAGTACTGCGGCAACCTGCATGGTGTGAGCATCTTGCCTCCTGTGCGGCGCTCGGGGCGCTGGCCGGGCGGCAAGCGCGGGACCCCATGGATGTGGTCGAAGATCCGGCACAGCGGGCGCTGCTGGCGGAGGCCCTGCTGGGTGAGTGGCGTCCGCCGCAGGCAGTCGAAGTCGAGAGCGCCATTCAGGAGCTCGCGGAGCGGGCGATGGTGGCCCGGCTGCGGGAATTGCGGGCGCAGATCGCGGAGGCGGAGCGGCAAGGGGATATTGGTGGCCTGGCGTTGCTGACGCAGCAGAAGCTGGAAATGGACCGGGCGCTGCGGTTGTTGCATCGGAATGTTGAAAGCAATGGATTGGCCCCTTGATTTTCTGAAATTCTGCGCCGAAATCGGGCGCGCCCGCGTCTAACAAAAAGGACGGGACTGGATTGCCGGCAGGGATCGCCGCTCAGGCCGACGTTGTGATTTTGATTCTCCGCCGGTTTTATGCTGACGCGGCCATGTCGGCTGTGTTAATCTATTTGTCTCTGCAGGGATGCGCGCCCATTTTGCCCCACACATGAGCTTCGGCTCGCGGGCGACCCAGGCCAAACCTGAAGCGCTGCCATCCTGTTCCGGGCAAAACAAAAGAGATCGTGCGGACGTGTCTCTGTCGTACTCGAAGATTTCCACAGGGAAATTTTTGGAGTGCTTGATGAGTTCGGCGCAGGCGCGATGATGCGCTCATCGGCGTGAGTAGATTGTGCGGCCGTAAAAGCGGCGGAACGAAAGCGTTCGGCTACGCTTCGTCACGCTTGACTGAAGACGGTTTCAAGTTGTAATCGCACCAGTTGGAGTTTAGCAGTCGGGGAGACTTACAGCCGCGAAGGGCTGGGGGGCGTACCGAAAGAGAGTAGAGGGCACTTTGGCGATTGAGGATAAATTCGAAGACGACATTCAGAGCCTGATCGAAGTGGGCAAGGAAAAGGGCTACCTCACCTACGGCGACGTGAATGAGATTTTGCCGGACGAGATTGGCTCAACCGACGATCTGGACGATCTGATTACGACCATCGGGACGCAGGGTATTGACCTGCTTGACAACCCCAAGTTTCCCGGCGACAAGGACTTCGAGCTGGAAGAGGGCGAAGATGTAGAGCTCGACCTGACGCCTGGAACGCTGGAGAAGACCAACGATCCTGTGCGCATGTATCTGCGCGAAATGGGAACGGTGCCGCTGCTCACGCGCGAGGGCGAGGTTGAGATCGCCAAGCGGATTGAGCGCGGACAGATGCGCGTGCTCAAGGCCCTGTCGCGGTCGCCCATCGTCATCCGCGAGATTTCGGCGCTGGGCGAAGACCTGAAGCGCGGTGTGCGCAACATAAAAGAAGTAGTGATCTTCGACGAGGAAGAGCTCACCGAAGAAGTGGTGCAGGCGCGGGTGAAGGCGACCGTGGCCCGCATCGACGCGCTGGTGAAGCACCAGAAAAAAATTGCGCTCGTCGATGAGAAGCTGGCCACGCCGACGGTCAAGGCGAAGGTGAAAGAGGCTCGCCGGCTGCGCTGGTCGATCTCGCGGGAGAAGGTTTACATCTCGCGGATTGTTCGCGAGCTGAAGTACACGCCTCTGGAGCGGAAGCGCCTGCTGGACAAGGTCAACAAGACCGTGGACACCATGCGCACCCTGGAGCGGCAGATTCGTTCGCTCGACCAGAAGTTTGACGCGTCGAAGAGCGAGGAGCTCAAAAAGGAGTACCGCAGACAGCAGAAAAACTGCCGCACCGACCTGGAAAAGATCGAAGGCGACGCCGGCGTTTCCATCGGCGAGCTGAAGCGCACCCAGCGCGAGATGATCCAGGGCGACATGGACGCCGAACAGGCCAAGCGGGAGCTGATTGAAGCCAACCTGCGCCTGGTGGTGTCCATCGCCAAGAAGTACACCAACCGCGGCCTGCAGTTCCTCGACCTGATTCAGGAGGGCAACATCGGCCTGATGAAGGCAGTAGACAAGTTCGAGTATCGGCGCGGGTACAAGTTCTCGACCTATGCCACGTGGTGGATCCGGCAGGCGATTACGCGTGCCATCGCCGACCAGGCGAGGACCATCCGCATCCCGGTGCACATGATCGAGACCATCAACAAGCTGATCCGGACCAGCCGCCAGCTGGTGCAGGAGTTGGGTCGCGAACCTTCCAGCGAGGAGATCGCGCGGCGCATGGACATCCCGGTGGCCAAGGTGCGCAAGGTGCTCAAGATCGCGCAGGAGCCTATCTCGCTCGAGACGCCCATCGGCGAAGAGGAAGATTCGCACCTGGGCGACTTCATTGAGGATCGCCAGGCGGTTTCGCCCTCCGAAGCGGTAATCAGCGTGAACCTGAAGGAGTATACCTCTCAGGTGCTGCGGACATTGACGCCTCGCGAGGAGCGGGTCATCAAGATGCGGTTTGGTCTCGAAGACGGCTCCGAGCACACGCTGGAAGAGGTAGGACAGAGCTTCCAGGTGACGCGCGAGCGTATCCGGCAGATCGAAGCCAAGGCCCTGCGCAAGCTGCGTCATCCTTCGCGCTCACGCAAGCTGAAGGCATTCGTCGAAGGCGTCAAAGAGATGTAAAGCATCCGCAATATCGGGCTTTAAGAGAATGTAATTCGATGGCTGATTCTTAGCCCTGAAAAGCCGCAGCCTTGGAAGGGGCTGCGGTTTTTTGGTAGTCCAACTCCAGACCTCTGAATACTCCGCTGTCCTGTCTCTCACCCCGAGCAAGGCGAAGGATCGGGATCAGAAATGGGAATGTGATACGCAATTTCGCTCGCGGATTAGGTTGCTGGCCATCTGGTTCGAGTGATCCGCCCTGTCCAGATCTGATGCACCATCTGACGCGCCCGGCCATAGATACTCTGGTAAGTCAGTATTCGATGGAGAACCCACGTCAGGTTCGTGCTTAAAGGGGGTGTGCATATGGACCCCGGGATCATAATTGCACGGATGATACATCGCACCTGACGAATCTACGTAGTTCGGTGAGTGTCCGATGATGCTCCCTTTGAAACTCCCAGAAACGAATCCAGTTGAGAGAGCGCCTCCAACTGGTGAACCGACTCCGCCTCCGGAACCGCCTCCAGAAGGTAGCGGATGCAGCAAAGTATTCACCATTTTTAGCCTATCTGGCACCAGAACATCTATTCGTGTTTCGTCAAACAGCGCGTCAGAGTCGTGATAGGTCGGCAGCCCAATGCAGATCGTATAGTGCAGCTCGGATGAACCATATTTTTCGCCCAACTCATAGTAGACTCCCAGGCGATAGTGCTCCCTAAGGAAGGTGACAGACTCACGCTTAGATTGAAATGCAATCATGTACTTTCTCAGAGCCTCTGCGGCGTCCAGATATTTCCTCACTCGTTCTTCGTGATGCGCTTCCTTCTCTGCCATCGGAGCGGTTTGTTCCCTCTTCAGTGCGGCTGCGGCATCGTCACTCTTGGCTAATACAACTTTCCATGCCTGTTCGCCCTTCGAGGATTCGTCGGGTGCAGCTTGCACAGGAGACGCAATACAGTGTCCGATCATCACGTATGCGAAGAGCGAAACTAAAGTCGATTGGAGTCTATGAAAAGCCAACATTTCCTTCCCTCCAATTTCACGGCGTCCGTTGTCTCCCTGGGTCTGGTAGTTTGTATTGATCGCCAGGAGAGACTGTGGCTTGAGGATTCTGGTTTACATTGGTTCCCGCGGCAAAGCTGACGGATATGTTCCGCGAGAGGCATATAGCGATCAATGTCGTAGCGCACAGCAGAACGAAGGTGCCAGGCGCAATTTGTGACAAATGCAACTGATATTTTCCGTCGCTTCCGGTTGCATCCATTGGGTCGCGAGCGCCTACAAGGAAAAGCCCAAACCCGAGGAATCCGAAGGAAAGTCCAATACAGGCCCCGCAAGCGGAAAGGCAATATTTCGCTACAGCGAGTCGAGCCAGAACAGCTAGATAGAATGTCTGGTCCGAAAGTTTATCTCCCACCAACTGGTCTACTGACGTACTGGTGATTCCCAGGTATCTGTATAGATATATCGAAGCGAAAGAAAAGCTTGCCGCGGCCAACACCAGAGCCGAATAGAATCCATGATCAAGCACTCTCTTGGAGAATTTGATCCGGTCGCCGATCTGTGGATCCCCATTCGAGTCGCCCAACTGTTGTTCCTCCGTCTCGCATTCCTCATTTCTCGATTCCAAATATACAACCACCGCCATTTTGGATGAACCAAAAAGTGACGTGAAACTCCAGCAGCCAGCCTCGAGGCCTTTGCATGGGCCAACCGGTCCAGCGGGGAGTTCGGGAGATGATGATGACGGGCTTCGCCAGGCCACCCAAACGAGGCCAAATGGGATTGAGTCGAGGGTTCGCTGTGCATGGTCGATCGATTGTGTCCAGCACCCTGCGACCAGCCAGGCTCCAAATCCCCGGCATTCATCCCTTTCGACGAACACACCGATTGGGGCTTATAATTTGCAATTAACTCTCCGAACTGGCAAATGCTCGGTAGTTCCTGGAGAGATGTCGCAGCGCGCACCACTTAAACGATTGAGCAGAAGGTGAATCAAATGAAAAACATGACCCGGCGTCAATTTGGAAAAACCGCGGCAACCGCGGCAGCCGCGGCGGCGGTCGCCGGCGCGTCGCTGTCGAAGTTCTCACTTGCCCAGCTTCATCCCGCGCTCCGCGAATTTCCAAAGGGGTTTGTGTGGGGATGCGCCACGGCGGCTTACCAGATTGAGGGCGGCGCCAGGGATGGCGGGCGCGGGCCGTCGAACTGGGATGTCTTTTCGCACACTCCGGGGAAGACCTATCACGGCGATACGGGAGATGTGGCCGACGACAGCTACCACCTTTACAAAGAAGACGTGAGACTGCTCAAGAACCTGGGCGTGGGCGGATATCGCATGTCGCTGTCGTGGTCGCGGATCTTTCCCCAAGGCACGGGCCAGGCGAATCCTGAGGGGCTGGACTACTACAACCGCGTGGTAGATGAGCTGCTGGCCAGCGGGATTACGCCTTACATCACGCTGTTTCACTGGGACCTGCCAAACGCGCTCCCCGGGGGCTGGCAGTCGCGGGACACATCGAAGGCGTTTGCAGACTACGCGGCGTTTGTAGCGAAGCATCTGTCGGATCGCGTGCATCACTTCATGACCACCAACGAGTTCACGTGCTTTACCGACCTGGGTTATCGCAGCGGGAGGTTTGCGCCGGGGATGAAGTTGGCCGAGGGGCCGGCAAACCAGGTGCGGCACAACGGAATTCTGGCCCATGGGCTGGGGGTGCAGGCGATCCGCGCCAACGCCAAGGGGCCCGTGGAAGTGGGTTTGGCGGAAAACGCCACCGTATATGTCCCGATCATCGAGAACCCGGAAAACATCAAGGCCGCGCAGCAGGCCACGCGCCACGGCAATGCGCCCTTCCTCACCGCGCTGATGGAAGGAAAATACATCGACAGCTATCTTGACAGCGCTGGAGCGAACGCGCCCAGGGTCGAACCGGCCGACTTTGAGGCCATCGGCGCCAAGCTGGATTTTGTGGGCATGAATGTTTATACGCCCACGTATGTGCGGGCCGACGGCTCGCCCCTGGGATATGCGATTGAAGAGCGGGATGCATCGTATCCGCACATGGCCTCGCCGTGGCTGACCATCGGGCCGGAGTGCATTTACTGGGCGGTGCGCAATGTTTCCGAACTCTGGCATCCGAAGGGGCTTTACATCACCGAGAATGGCTGCTCGGCCGACGACGTGATCAACGAGCAGGGCCGCATCGAAGATACCGATCGGCTGATGTACCTGCGCAACCATTTGACCCACCTGCATCGCGCGGCCGTGGAGGGTTACCCAATCAAGGGCTACTTCCTTTGGAGCCTTCTCGACAACTTCGAGTGGGCGGATGGGTACAGCAAGCGATTCGGAATTCACTATGTGGACTTCAACACCCAGAAGCGGACACCGAAGCTGAGCGCGGAGTGGTATAAGCAGGTGATTGCCCGCAATGCCGTGCTCTGAATGCAGAGACTGAGGGACCATCACCTGCCTGGGGCGACCAAGTCAAGCGGGCGGCTCGCTGACGCCGTTGCGCCGGGTTCATGCACCCGAGGCTGGAGTTTTCCGTGGCAGCTTAGCTGCGTTCCGGAAATTTGGACCATCGGCAGCACTCTTGCGCATGTGGGTCTTCCTTTGCCCCAAGGATTTCACAGTGAGCCCCGTTCCCATCCGGGCGAATCCGAAGAAAGGTGTTATCCAAGTTGGCTACCCGAGGGCCGGATTTTGCGAGGACTCGATGAATTGCGGGGTCGGGGCTTAAAATAGCGGGGACGCACCATTTTGGGGCGGGCCGCGGGAGCAGTTCAGATTCCGCCCGCGGTCGCAGACGGGTTTGCCGAAAGTAGAAAGCACGGCGGTCCGCATTTATATTTTTGGGCACTGAGGCATCGGCCATCGCCTTGGCATTTTCCCGGTCCCTCGAGGGACAGAAAAGGAACCAGACTTGAGCGCAATGTGGAAACCCAACCAACCCGGATCGATCAATCCCGCTCCCACCCCGGAACCGCCTCGCTCGGTGCCGCAGGCCGCGCCGGTGGAAACGCCTGCCCGCGTGCAACCGGCGTCGAGCGGCATCGGCGGTGAGCAAGCCACCATCGGCAAGGGACTGTTCATCAAAGGCGAAATCACCGGATCCGAGTCGTTATTTATCGACGGCAAAGTCGAGGGCAGCCTGAGCCTGCCGGGGAACCGCGTGACCATCGGCCGCAATGGCCAGGTGTCGGCCAACATCAGCGCCAGAGAGATCGTGGTGCTGGGCAAGGTACGCGGCAATATGACGGCGACTGACCGCGTGGACATCCGCGCCGAGGGCTCGCTGAATGGCGATGTGGCTGCGGCTCGCATCAGCATCGAAGACGGCGCGTTTTTCAAGGGCGGCATCGACATTCGCAAGCCGGACACGAAGGCTGCTTCGAACGGTGTGGCGGAGTCGGTGAAGGCTGCGCAGTAGCGACTGCTGGGCAAAAACTTCGCTCATTCAGCGGCGCTCCCGCATCGGCGGGGTGCTTGTGTCTTGAGTAGGCTGCCTCAGGGTCATGGGCAGACGGAGCGCTCGGAAATCCTTGTGCTGATTTGTGTTATTCGGGGCCGGGTGAATCGTCTTGGATAAGTTGGTTCAGCCGATGTTTCCGCATAGCCGGTGACGCGACCGGTAACGTTAGAACCTGAGAACGGCCCGGTTGAGTTCGAGGTCTCCCGGGCCCCGAGATTGCGAGGGATCCCGGGGCGCCCATTTTTCATGGCACGACTCACTTCCTTGGGATCCGGGCCGCCCAACGGCTACCAGCGAGGAGTGGAGGACTCTCGACGAGCCGCATCTCGGGAAATTCATTTAATTTCTAGCGAACCGCAGTTACAAAGTGTCCATCATCTGCAAGGATGAACCCCAGACCGCGGAGCTTTGAAAGCATGTCATCCATACTGAATCCGATCCCTCGCTCTGGCTCGATGACAATGCAGGAGATGCGTTTGGCAACATCTGGCGTCAAGGATTGAATCAGCGGATGCTCGCAGCCCTCGCAGTCGATCTTCACCATTACTTGCCCCTGCATATTGTGTTCCTCGAGAATGCCGCCGATTGTCTTGATCGGAATCGAGATAGTCTCCGTTGACCCTGCGTTCTTATACATGCTGTGCCCGGCGATGTTCCGTCCGCCAAGGTGCAGTTCCGCGCAGCCGCATTCGGCACCAATGCCAATCTGAAGCGGATGCGCATCCGAGAGAGAATTTCGCGAGACTAAATCGGACAATCGAGCGAAGTTTGCCGGCTCTGGCTCAATGGAAATAATTTTTGCTTTTGGCCAAAGCTGCTTCGCTCGAATCGTAAAAATCCCCACATTTGCCCCCACGTCGATAATTCCGTCGAAGGGTCCCCGCCGCATAATTTCAGGCACTTCATAGCAACGCTCGATATGAACCTCGTCGAAAACAAACAACGTCCAGAAATCGGGAATCGGGATTGAACCCCCATTTTTGAGACTCAGTCTGATTGGCTTGAAATGAAGGCCGGGTGGCAGCGTCCTAAGCAGCGCGCTATAGAAATGCAGGGGGTTGTCAAGCACGGAACCTAACTTTCGATGATAGGAAAGAGAAAATAACCGCTCGGCGGCAAAGCGTAAACGAAAGGGAATCATAAGATCTCCTGGCAGCTCAAAAAGGACGGCGCATGCACCTCTGCTGAGCGCCCAGACTCCGATCGATACCGAACTTGCTTGGATACAAGTTGAGATGTTAGCAGATCGCCTTCGACGCATCGTTCACACAACTAATCTGGATGAAAATCGTGCTGCATTTTCAGGCTCAAGCGATTTTGAGCAACAGAATAGGGCCTGATTCGGCCGTATGGTCCCCAATTCGGAAGTTTCCTCGGATTGGGGATATCAAGAACAACCGCTGATCCTTCGCTGCGTTCAGGGTGACATTGGCTTTGGAAGGTGCGTGGTGCGCGGAGATCTGTGCTGGTTTGTGCTCACGATACGGACTTCCTGGACATCCTGACCGTCTGGCATATTGCACAATCGGTAACTCGCGTGCTTCAAACGGGCGGCTAAGCCGTGCCCTTTCAAAAAACCGGTCGGCTTCGCTGGTGGGAGCGCTCCCAGAGCGATGGTGTGCTGAGGGGGGCGTTCGCCGAGTGCCTCGAATTCCCGAGGACTACCGGAAGCCGAGACGCTTCAGGGCTACCTTGGGCAGAGCGGAGCCGGCTTTTTCCAGGATCCAGCCCACCAGCGCGAGCCAAAGCGCAGTGCCGACGATAAGAATCACGAGGTCGGCGAGCCGCGCCTGCCTCAGCGCGTGAATCCCCTGTGGATGGCCAAAGAGTCGGCCCAGGCCGATGGCCAGCAATGCGACAGCGCTGCCCGCGACGGCGGCAGCCAGCAGGCAGCGGCCCATCTCCGGGTAGTCCAGGCTGGCCAGCGAAACCATGCGGCGCTGGTGCAGGAGCGCCGCCACGGCGAGTGTCTGCATGCCAATGCCGAGGTCGGAGGCGATGGCCAGGCCGATGGCTCCTTGCGCGTGATAGAGCGCGTAATAAATAGGCAGTGAAACAAGGGTGGCAACGGTTCCGGCCAGCATGGGCAGAAGCGTGTTTCCCGCGGCATAGAAGGCGCGGGCATAGATGGATTGAGCCGACCAGAGAAACAAGGAAAGGGAGAAGACGGCGAAGTATGCCGCGCACTGGCGCGCGTCGGTGGGCGTGAAGCGGCCGCCGGTAAAGGCGAGATCGATGGCCGGCTGGCCGAGGGCGACCATGGCGGAGGCGGTGAGGAGGCCCAGGGAGGCCACGCGCGAAACCGAGTCGGCCACGCCGACCGCGAACTCGTAGCGCCGTTGCTGGTTCCACAGGCTGGCGAAGAAGGGCATGGATGCCGCCCCGGCGGCCTGGGCCAGCATCGCCATGGGCGCGGTGAACAGTTGCTTGGCGTAGCTCATCAGCGATACCGCGCCGCCCACCGCGGACGCGAAATGGGCGATGATCCAGTTGTCGGCCGTCACCAGCGAAACGCCGGCCATCAGCGGCAATGATAGCCGCACCCACTCGCGCAACCCGGCGTCGTGCCAGTCGAGAATGAAGTGGAAACGGCTGCCGGCGCGGCGGGCGAACCAGGCATTCATCAGAAACGGCCCGAAGAAGGCGCCGGCCACGGTTCCGACAGCCAGCGACGAAACGCCGATATGTTTCACCAGCAGCAGGCCGCCAACGATGGTGCCGATACCGTAGATGAGCGGGGCGACCGCCTGCACGGTGAATTGTTTGCGCACCAGCAGCACGGCCCCGAAGACTCCGCCGGCAAAGAAGCACAACTGCGCCGGAAGCAGGATGCGGGTGAGGGCGACGCAGAGCGACGCCTTTCGAGCGTCGAAGCCATTGAACCACCAGTGCACATACCAGGGAGCGAAAACCTCCGCCAGCACGATTGCGGAGCCGAGCACCAGGTACATCGTGGTCAGGATGACGGAGAGCGAACGGTCGCCCTCGGCCTCGCGTCCCAATTCGCGATAGCGGGTGAGGATGGTCACGAAGGTGATGGAGGCCGCGCCACCGACAAGGAAGTAGGAAATCATGTCGGGAAGCACGAACGCGGCATTGAAGGCGTCGGCCTGAACGCCGCTTCCGAACAGCCAAACGATGTATTTGACGCGCACCAGGCCAATGATGCGGGACAGGAAAGTGGACACCATCAGCAGCACGGTGGCTGAAAACACGCTGTGCGCGTGGGAGGGGTGAAACAGAGCCAGGCCGCGCGCCCACCGCGAAGGAGTGCGCGCAGAGGGTTGAGTTGAGGATGGGCCTGCCACTTCACTCGATTCTAGAGCAAGGCCAGGGGGAACGTGTCCTTGACTTTCCTTGCCTGTTCATGGAGAACGAACTTTTGAAAGCGGGGGCGAAGCTGGAGATACGCAGCCGGGACGACGTGTGCTTGATTGCCAGGCGTGTAAGCTATCCCAAGGAGGCGCGGAGTGCAGGCTATTTGTTCTTGTTTCGGGGTGATTTTTCTAGTCGGGATGGTAGTGGCCGCGCAGGCAATTCATGGGCGGGACGGCATTGCGCTTCCGCCGCCGCCCGCCGTCGATGCAAGCCCGGTGACCGACGATTACTTCGGAACGAAGATTGTGGACAACTACCGCTGGCTCGAGGACGCGAAGAGCCCCGAGGCACAGGCCTTCATCGACGCCCAGAATGCTTACACCGAGCGCTATCTCAAGCAGGCTCGCATCCGCTCAACGATAACCGACGACCTCTATCCATTGGTGAATGTTACGGTGACCGGCATCCCGGTGGAACGGTCGGGGAGTTTCTTCTTTGTGCGCCGGCTGGCCGATGAGCAGCAGTCCTCGATTTACGTCCGCCACGGCTGGACAGGCAAGGACGAACGGTTGCTCGACCCGGCGGTGCTGAGCCGCGACCCGAATACGTCGGTCGAGATTTCGGATGTTTCCCGCGACGGGAACCTGCTGATTTACGGAGTAAAGCAGGGCGGAGCCGACGAAACCAGCCTCCGCGTTCTAAACGTGAAGACGCGCAGAACGCTGGAAGACGAGTTGCCCTTGGCGCGCTACTTCGGCATCAGTTTCGCTCCGGACGGGAAAAGCTTCTACTACTCTCGCAATAACAAGGATGGAACGCTGCTGTATCAGCACGTGCTGGGGACGCGCGTCTCGCGCGATGAGTTGATCTTCGGTCATGAGTTCCGCGGGGAAGCGCTGGGCGCAAATGACCTGTTTGGCGGTGAAGTGACCGATGATGGGCGCTATCTTGTGGTCGAGATCAACCGCGGAGTTCCTCCCAGGCGCGTGGATATTGTGTTTCGCGACCTGACCAGGCCGGGATCGCCGTTCGAGGTGCTGGTTTGGGGACTCGATTCGCGATTCTCAAGCATCTACGCGCACGGCGCCTGGTATGTGAAGACCGATTACAAGTCGCCGATGGGCCGCATCCTGCGAGCCGACCCGGGTGTGATGCCCGAGGCCTGGACGACCATCGTGCCGGAAGGCAAGGATGTGATCGACGACTGGTCGATCGTGGGCGAAAAGATCTACGTGAACCGGCTGAAGGACGTAAAGACCGAGACCAGCGTGTATGCCTTGGACGGCAAGCCCGCCGGCCAAATCGGCTACGACACGATCGGCTCGGCTTCCCAGCTTTCCGGCAAGACCACCGACCGCTATGGGTTTTTCAGTTTTCAGTCGATCATTATGCCGCCCACCAGCTACCGGCTGGATACGGCGACCGGCAAGCGCGAGGTCTTCTTCCAGCCCAGGGTTCCTTTCGACTCCAGCCAGTATCAGTTGAAACAGGTGTTCTTCAAGTCCACGGACGGGACCGCGGTTCCTATGTTCATTGCCGGAAAGAAGGGGCTGAAGCAGGACGGCACGGAAAGGCTGCTGATGATGGGCTACGGCGGGTTCGATGTGAGCCTGACCCCCTTATGGAACCCCTCGTTCGCGTGGTGGATGGGGCAGGGCGGCTGGTTCGCGGTGCCGAATCTGCGCGGCGGAGGCGAGTACGGCGAGCAATGGCATGAGGCGGCCATGTTCGAAAAGAAGCAGAATGTCTTCGACGACTGGTTTGCGGCGGCGCGCTACCTGATCAACAACAAGTACACCTCGCCCGAGCATTTTGCGATTCGCGGCAGGTCGAACGGCGGGCTGCTGATGGGCGCATCCATCACCCAGCATCCCGAGTTGTTCGGCGCCGTCTGGTGCGGGTATCCGCTGCTGGACATGCTCCGCTACCAGAGGTTCAAGGTGGGCTACTACTGGACCACCGAGTACGGGTCTGCGGAGAACGAGAAGCAATTCCCTTACCTGCTGAAGTATTCTCCCTACCAGAACGTGAAGGCCGGAACGGCGTATCCAGCGGTGATGTTTTTCACCGGGGACAGCGATACGCGGGTCGATCCGCTTCATGCGCGCAAGATGACGGCGGAGTTGCAGGCTGCTTCATCCAGCGGGCGGCCGATACTGCTGCACTACGGCGTGGGCGGCGGCCACTCGGCGGGCGTCAGCGTGGACCAGGAAATCCAGGACGATACCGACGAGTTAACCTTCCTTTGGACTGAAACGGGACAAACACTTGCACACAAGTGACGCCTCTGGCAGTTCCCCAGGGAGTAATGCACCGGCCCGCCTTGCGTAACCTGAACAACCGGCAGACATGGGCCGATAAATGAGGTGAAGGGCCTGTGCAGCAGGTTCAACAGGCGGCGTATCGCCGGCCGCCAATCTCGGATCTGGAGTCGGCACCATGGCGCAAGCGGGGTTGGCAACGCTCAATATCTATTCAGATCGCGAGGAGACCAGGCTGAGCGCGCTGGCCTCTACGGCGATCCTGGACACCGCGCCGGAGCCGAACTTCGACGCCATCACCCGGCTTGCGGCGGAGTACTTCCAGGCGGACTCCGTCCTCCTGGGCTTTTTGGACGCAACGCGCCTCTGGATCAAATCCTACTGGGGCGAGCAAGTGCGCGAGCTGCCCCGGAAGGGTTCCATCTCCGAGATGGTGCTCCATGCCGACGGTCCGGTGATTGTTTCCGACGTCTCAAGGCACGCCCAATTCGCAGGGACCAGGCTGCCGCTCAGGCGGCTCCATATGAATTCGTTTGCGAGCGTTCCGGTACGCTCGCCCGAGGGAGAGATTCTGGGGGCGTTGACGATCTTCAGTTGCCACCCCCGCCGGGACATGGCCCTAGACGAGTTGCGCATGCTGGAGAGCCTGGCCGAGATGGTGGCCAGCCTGCTGGAGTTACGAAGACTTCGCTATCAATATCAGGATCACGGGCTGAATCGGAAGCAAAGCCTGGCGCACGTGGTCGCGGCGGAAGCTACGGCATCGATCTGGCCCACCTCTCTTGAGTTGCGCAACGCCATTGAAAAGCGCCAGTTTGTGCTCTATTACCAGCCGGAGGTCGAACTGGCCACGCATCGCATCGTGGGGCTTGAGGCTTTGATTCGCTGGCGGCATCCCGAGCGCGGACTGATTCCGCCCATGGACTTCATTCCAAAAGCCGAGGAGACCGGGCTGATCCTGCCCATCGGCGATTGGGGAATGGCTGAGGCCTGCAACCAGATGCGGGAGTGGAATCGCGAGGACCCAACCCGCAGCGCGTTGCGGGTGTGCGTGAATCTCTCCTCGAAGCAATTCTCCCGCGATGGGTTGGCCGATCACGTCGAGGCGCTGCTTTCGCGACACGGAATCGCCAGCCGCCAACTGGGTCTGGAGATGACCGAGTCCAGCCTGATACTGGAAGTCCATACCGCCCTGGATGTGCTCGGCAGCTTGCGCAGACTGGGAGTCTCTCTGCTGATGGATGACTTCGGTACAGGCTACAGTTCGCTGAATCAGCTCCAGTCGTTTCCATTTGACGTTATGAAGATCGACCGCTCGTTCGTGTCGCGCATGATGGAGGGAGAGCAGGCTCAGCAGATTGTCAAGACCATCATTGAGCTTGCTCGCGTTCTGGGGATGGAAGTGGTGGCAGAGGGCATCGAGACGCGGGAGCAGCATCATTTGCTGCGGCAGATGGGATGCCGGTATGGCCAGGGGTTCCTCTACGCGAGGCCGTTGAGCCCGGAAGCCATCACCCGGCTGCTGCGCCTCCCGGGAAGGGTCCTTCCGGACTTCGAGACGGCCAGAGACTAAAGCGAACCATCGAAGCTGGGTCGACTTCGAAGTCGATCCCGAATCGGCGCATTCCGGTTTCGGTTTCCGAATTGGAATCGGAACAGCCTGAGGCAGCGGAGTTCATTCATGCTCCCTGGACCGGCCTCGCTATGCTCGAAGACATGCAAAGACCAACGGAAAATCCCGGGGTCCCCGACGACAGGTCTTCGTCGGCGGGGTGGAATCCCGAAGTCCCCGACGACAGGTCGTTGCTTTCTGAGAGTCGATTCGGGGTTCCCGGCGACGGGTCTTCGTCCGCGGGATGGAAATCCGGTGATTCCGGCAAGAGGTCCGGTCTTTCAGGATGGGACCCCGAGTCGAACCCGGCCCCCGCTGCCGCGGCATCGGGGTTTGCCAACCTGCTGGCCGCGCTGGCGGCGCCGAAGATGCAGAAAACCGGTCAAGAGTCGGACTGGACCCAGGACGATTCGTCCGATGACGCGGCCAGCCTCAGTTACGAGCGCGCCCTGCGCGCCAACGCCTGCTACAAGCGGATTGAATGGCCCGCCGCGCTGATCGAGGAGGCCGAGATCGCCGACCAGGCAAGGGCGGACCGGATTCGGCACCGGGCAGCGGATGAATCCGGGGTGGACAAGCCATGCAGCGAGGGATTGAAAACTGCGGCGAAGAAGCACCTGAAGTCGGCCAGCATCACCATACGGCTTAGCCATGAGGAATGCGGGCAGTTGAAGAAACGCGCCGCAGAGGCTGGGCTCAGCATCTCGGCTTACCTGCGATCCTGCACTTTCGAGGCAGAAGCGCTGCGCGCGCAGGTGAAAGAGGCGCTGGCGGAGTTGCGTGGGGCGGCGCTCAGGGGCAATCGACCCGCGGAGTTCCTGCCCGCACCGCTGGCACCGCACCGGTGGTGGCGGCTGTGGCAACACTCCGGCGCGCGCCGGACGCAGGCTTGACCAGAGGCAATCCGGCTCCGGCTATTCCACTTCCCCGGCTACTCCACTTCTAAGACCAGGCACTTCAGATATTCGGTCTCAGGAAGGTTGAGCACAACCGGATGATCGGGAGCGGCCCCGCGGCGCTCGCGCAGGCGTACCCGCCGGGACGCGTCGGCCGCCGCTGAGGCAACCGTGGCTTCGAGGTCGGTCCAGCTCACATGGTGCGAGCAGGAACAGGTGACCAGCAGTCCGCCCGGAACGAGCATTTTGAACGCGCGCAGGTTCAGCTCTTTGTAGCCGCGCAGTGCGCCTTCGACGGCCCGCTTGGATTTGGCGAAGGCGGGGGGATCGAGAACGATGGTGTTGAACTTTTCCCCGGAGTCCGACCAGTCGCGCAGGATCTGAAATGCGTCGGCCTGGACCCAGTCGACTTCCGCGCCGATTTGACCGCGGTTAGCTTTCAGATTGCGCTCGGCCACTTCAAGGGAGGCAAACGAGGCGTCGATGCCTGTGACGCGCTTTGAGACTCGCGCCAGGTGGAGCGCAAATCCGCCCTGGTAGGTACAGACATCGAGGGCACGGCCTCCTGGAGTGAGGAGCCACGCCCAGTTCTGCGCGGCCGCGTAGTTGGCGCTCTGGTCAAGGAATGCGCCGGTTTTCTGACCGGAGTTGGCATCGTAAAAAAACGAGAGTCCATTGAGATGGAATTGGGTTTGCGGGGTGGCTTCCGCAGCAGCCCATAGCGGTTCCGTGGAGGGAGCGCTCAGGCCTTCAAGTTCGCGCACGCGGGGATCGGGTCGATCGAAGATTGCCTGTGGCTCGATTTCCTCGCGCAGCACCCGGACACACGTTTGCCTCACTTCTCCGGAGTCCAGCCCTTTGGTCGTCAGCTGCAGAATGACCAGGGGGCCGTATTTATCCACGACCAGTCCGGGCAGCTCATCGGCCTCGCTGAAGCACAGGCGGCAGGCGTCGCTGGCCGCGCCGAGCAGCGTTTTGCGGCGCAGGATGGCCCGTCGAAGCCGCGCAGACAACAGCTCGAGCCATTGGCCGTGACCGAGGGCGTCGTGGGAGACCATACGCAGAGCGATCTGAGATGACGGACTGTAGAGCGCGGTGCCCAGCAGCAGTCCGCGGCTGTCGGCCACCGGTAGCAGCAGCGAACCGGTACCGGGTAGAGTGACCGCCTCCACGTCCGACGCGTAGACCCAGACGTGACCGGCGCGAAGCCTGTCTGCCGCGCGCCGGCTGATCTGTACGCCGGGCGAGGCCCCACTTTCGAAACCTTGCTGTGCTTCGATTCGGCTGACGGCAGGGATTTGGCGTTGGACCCCCGCCGCCGGTTTCCGGGGCCGTGGCTTCTTGAGTCGTGGCTCGCTCGGCTTCCCCATCCACTCCCTTTGGAAGGCCCGTGGGATCCGGGAGCGCGATGGCCGCCGGCCGCTACCTGGTCTGAATCGTCTGCAGGAAACGGCTCAAATTACTGATCCTGAGCTGGCTTTCCTGCGTGGAGGCCTTGTCCATCTTACCAAGGACCGGTCCCCACACCGGCATTTGAGCAGTCCCGTGCGAGGGTATCTGCGTTCCATACTGGAGTACCGCGACGATATGGCTGGACGGGAACTTCCCGCCGTTGTTCTTGCTCAACACAGTGAGATCGACCGGGGGCTGCTTGAGCGCGGTCGCAACCGGGCCGTTGCCCGTTCCATCCACGCCGTGGCATGGCGCGCAATAGTTCGTATACATCTGTTTACCGCTAACCGGCGCTGTCGGCTTCAACGGGATCACAACCTTCGAGTTTGCCTGATCCGCATATCCTGCACCAACGGCAAGGACCGCGGCCAACGAAAAAATTAAGAGGTTTTTCAGCATGATTTCCTCCGCTCTGGACCTCTATCCAGCATTTGAGATTACGCGCCTTTTTCCACAGGACAGGCTGTGACGCGCAACACCGGGGTTCGACGGCGGTAGCGCAGTCGTGCCGGTTTGAGACGGCTGAAATAAGACGCCAGGGAATCGCTTCCAAATCGGCAAAATCATGATGGGACAAGGACGTGAATCGGGTACGCAGGCGGCTGCTCCATGCCTTGAGAACACAATCGGCCTATAATGAAGCATGGCGACAGTGCGGCAAGCCATACCGGCGGAAACCCCTGACGCGAACCGCGGCAGTGCGGGTATAAAGTCCGCGAACGGCTCCGCCCCCCCGATCACGGTCAGCGAATCGAACCCTGCCCAGCGGCTGATGGTAAAGCACCGGGTGAGTGAACGCTTCGAGGCGCTGCTTCGGCACGCACAGGCCAACCGGTCCAATGAAGATGTCTCGCTGATTCGCAAGGCATGGGCGTTCTGCGTCCAGCATCACGAAGGGCAGATGCGCGCCTCGGGCGAGCCCTACATCATTCACCCCCTTGAAGTGGCCGAGGTATTGGCGGAGATGAGGCTGGATTCGACGGCCATTGCCGCGGGGCTGCTGCACGATTCGGTGGAAGATACACCGGCCACCAACGAGGAGATTGCGGCCCAATTCGGCGACCAGGTGGCGCACATCGTCGAGGGCGTAACCAAGATCGACAAGATCCAGTTTGCCAACCGCGAGGACCGCCAGGCCGAAAACGTGCGCAAGATGCTGCTGGCGATGGTTTCAGACGTGCGCGTGGTGCTGATCAAACTGGCCGACCGGCTGCACAATATGCGCACCCTCGAACACCTGAAACCCGACCGGCAGGAGGCGATTGCACGCGAGACCCTGGACATCTACGCTCCGCTTGCGCACCGGCTGGGAATGGGCAAGGTGCGCGGCGAATTGGAGGATCTGGCATTCCGCTACACAGACCCTGTGAGCCACGAGCGGGTCTCCGCGGCGGTGGAGGCCCGGCGCATCGAGGGCGAGCAATTCCTTCATGGCGTGGAAGACACTCTGACCGAGCAACTCCGCGAAAATGGCATCGAGGCGCGCGTGGAGTGGCGCATCAAACGCCTGTATTCCATCTTCCAGAAGATCGAGCGTTCAAAGGTTTCTTTCGAGCAGGTATACGACCTGCTGGCGGTTCGCGTCATTACTCAGGACGTGGCTTCGTGCTATGCGGTCTTCGGTCTGATCCACACCATGTGGCGGCCGGTGCCGGGCCGTATCAAGGACTTCATCTCCATTCCCCGCGCCAACCGTTACCAGTCGCTGCACACCACGGTAATGGGCGAAGGCGGCCACCAGTTTGAAGTGCAGATCCGCACCGAAGAAATGCACCGGATTGCCGAGGAAGGCATTGCGGCGCACTGGAAGTACAAGGCCGGCGACAAGGCGGTGACGGCGCGCGACGAGGAGCGGCTCAACTGGATCAGGCAACTGGTCGAGTGGCAGAAGGAGATGACCGACCCCAACGAGTTCTTGTCCAGCCTGAAGATGGACCTTTACCCCGATGAGGTCTACACCTTCACTCCGAAAGGGAAGGTTGTGGTGGTTCCGGCGGGCGGCACTCCGGTCGATTTTGCCTACACGATTCACACCGAGGTGGGCCACACCTGCGTGGGCGCCAAGGTGAACAGCCGCATGGTGCCGCTGCGCACCAAGCTGCGCACCGGCGACATTGTTGAGATTGTCACGCAAAAGGACCACAAGCCCAGCCGCGACTGGCTGGCTTTCGTAAAGAGTCCGCGGGCGCGCAACAAAATCAAGCACTGGCTCAACGAGGACCAGCGGGTGCGCGCGGTGGATATAGGGCGCAAGCTTCTGGAGCGCGAGGCACGCAAGTTTAAAGTTCCGATGAGCCAGATCACGGACCAGGATCTGGGCCGCATCGCCGGCGAATATGGCGTGGCTACGGCAGCAGACCTGCTGGCCACTCTTGGCCAGGGCAAGCACACCGCTCACCAGCTTTTGAACAAACTGGCGCCGGCATATGCGAGCACAACGGAGACTGAAACCGCGCCGGAGACCAAACCCGGCGGCGGCGAAGCTGGCATGTCGGACGCAGTGCGTAAACTGCACCTGACTGGCTCGGACTCGCTGCAGGTGGAGGGCCAGGACGACCTGCTGGTTTATCGAGCGCGATGTTGCAACCCTATTCGCGGCGAGGAGATTGTTGGCTACGTGACGCGCGGCAAGGGCGTGGCCGTGCATGCCAGGGGCTGTCCCAATGTCCAGAACCTGCTCTACGAAAGCGACCGGCGCATTGCTGTCGAGTGGTCGAGAGTGGGAGACGACGGCGTGAGCCGTCCGCAGCGCTACCCGGTGAAGATAACGATTTACTGCGACGACCGCACCGGAATGCTGAAAGAGCTGACCGCCGTCATCTCGGATGAAAACACCAACATTCGCAGCGTGGACATCAGCCGCGACGAAGACGGCGAGGCGATTATTCAGTTTGTGGTTGAAGCCGAAGACCTGCGCCACCTGAACCGTATGGTGCTTGGCCTGCGCAGAGTGAGCGGCGTACGGGCGGTGCAGAGGACGCAGAAAATCTAGGATCGTGAGTCCGAGCTCCTTGCAGTTGAGACTTCCGCATCATCGGTGACACGACCGCAATCACCATTGACGCGCCTTGACATCCTGAATCGAGCCCCACAGAGTTGTCATCGCTGAACGAAGTGAAGGATCCACGTCTCTTCTTCACTCCTCGAGGTCCCCTGTAACTTCCGGTTTGGCCACCACACGACCGGATTCGCGGGAAACCTTGCGGAGAGCTATTTAATTTGGCGAATCTGCACTGAAGGAAAGGTTATCCTTGAACGATTCGAGCAGGGTAATTCTCTTCGCTTTCGCAACATGTTTGCAGCTTTCATCTTTGGCGCAGACCGTTCGCACCGCAGGATCGCCCCGAGATGTATATACCGAAGTTCCCTTCGTAGGATGCAGGTCAGATGGCCAACTTGGGCCTTTGAACGCGCCGAAACGCGGGAGTAAGGTTGTGACAATCAGTGCCGAGGTGGCCCAACGAATTGCTTATTACCAAGCACAAGGTGGCATCGGAGTCTTGGCCCGCGTGGGTGGAACTGTTTCGGGCAATATGGCTCAAGCGGTAGCGCCCTTTACCTAAGTCCAGCGCCAATCAAAACTGCCGATCTCTTTACGATCGACTGGAAGGGATTCGCGGGGCCAGCGATTGTGATCTCCAGCGAATTTGGGGACACTTCTGGACGCTTTGGTGTAGCGGAAACAATCGCCCGCGTCTTTCCCTCTCATATGGCGTTCGTTAAAAAGGTCGTAACTGAGGGCATTGCACCTGCAAGCTCGTTTCCGTCTGGCCCCTTCCCTAAAGACAAGCTGACGTATCGAAGCGATGACATTGTGGAGTTCCAGACGCCTGCCCATACTGAAGGGCTAGGAACGCAGTCTCGATTGCAGAAGGATGGGTATGCGATTCGCGGAGTCGCGCTTCTCCATGGCAAGGAGCCAAATCTGATTCAGCTATCGGTGCGATTTTCGCCTGATACAGGCGACCTTGCCGCAGTAATTATTAGACAAGTTGGACGCGATGCGCTTCACGTCCGCGATTGAGTTGGCTGGCAAAATTGGCTGGTTGTGAGCGAGTCAACTCTGACATAACGAAAAGCCGCAGCAGATCCTTCACTGCGTTCAGGATGACACCGCGAGTGGAAGATTTTGACGAGGACAAATCACCGTTAGCCTACATCTAGCCTACATCGGAAACGTCGCGCAGGACCGGCTCGGAGGTGTGGGATGCGGCTGCGAGTCAAACCGGAACTCATTTCCCGTTTCTAACCCTTGCGGCGATAGAGGATCTGGAACTCGTATCCTGCATTGGCCGGAAAAAGGCCGGCCACGTGGCGGAGGCGCTCGGCCAGCGCGGGAGCGGCGAGGAGCGGGTACTCGCGTTCGCGCAAATCGTGGTAATCGAAATCCACCGCCATGGAAAGCATGTAGACGGCCAGCGCGTCAGAAAAGGCTGATTCGAAGAAACTGTTCCGCGCCCGCTCGTCGATGCCCTTTTGCGCGGCCCTGCTTTCCAGAGCCCGTCGGCGTGTCTCCCATGCGTCCTGGCTGGTTTCGCCGCGCACTTGCGCCTCTGCCTGAGACCATGCCAGGGTTGAGAAACTCTCCGGCACGCCCGCAGCTTCAACGAAGTTATGCGCCACGTTGATGAAGAACTCGAAGGCCAGCCCGAAGCGGTCCTCCACCAGCCGGGTTGAAATAAACACCGCCTCGGTGGCGCCGAAGGACGCGTTGCGATGGCAGACGGCGCGATCGCCCAGGTCAACGGTGTAGCCCGGCGCAATCAGCACCTCGCCGGTATCGGCAATGGCCAGCGGCACAAAGTAGTAAGCGCGCCGGCTGAGAGCCGCCGACAGCGAAGCCGGCACAGCGGCCACCAGCTTCTCAAGGTCCCCGTCGGGGATGCGCGTCTCGCCCCAGGCCGCGTAGGAGATTCCATTCGAGGCCTGGGCGACGGTGACCTGCGTTGCCACCTTCTCCGCGTGCCACAGCTCGATTTGTGCAGGAGTCGACATCAGCATTTATTCTAGACGACAGATGTCGGCATCCATGGCGCAATCGGTCGTAAACCCGCGTGGCAGCGGGAAGATCCTGGGATTTCCGCTGGAGGGATTCGGGCTTTTCCAGAGCCTGCTCCTGGCGTTTGCGTCGGCGTTTTTCACCTTTTTCGCAACTACATTTCTGGCCATCGTCGGACTGATGGTGTGGAACCTGGGCGGCCACCACTCGGTGAACTTTGCCGACACGTATCTCTACGTCGGTCTTCCCGCGGGGTTGCTGGTGCTGGTTCTGGCGCTGCCTTTTTTCGGGGTCTTGTGGGTGAGGGCAAAGCTGCGGCAGTAGAGCGGAAACAAGAGTGCGGACTTCCCTGATGGGACACCCGCATTTTCGTGTCCCCGAATGGATGCGCCGATCAGAGCCCTGCGGGCCTGGGGTTCTTGGGGTCGAACTTGGCTACCTGAATCTTGCGGGCCAGGCCGAACCTGGCGAGCAGCCAGATGCCCCAGAAGTTGGGGTCGATCTCGTACCAGGCGAGTCCGTGGCGCGCTGAAACCGGGTGCGCATGGTGGTTGTTGTGCCAGCCTTCGCCGCCGGTCGCGAGCGCCACCCACCAACTGTTCCGCGAGTCGTCGCGGGTCTCAAATCGACGGCTCCCCCACAGGTGCGTGGCCGAGTTCACCAGCCAGGTAGCATGCAATCCCAGGGTGACGCGAAGGAATACACCCCACAGCACCATGGCCACGCCGTTGACCCAGCCGCCCCAGATCCAGCCGCTGGCAAGCAACAGAACGCCGCTGAGCGTGATGGGAACCCAATGGTACTTGCTGAGCCAGACGTGGAAACGGTCGCGGCCGAGATCGGGCGAGTAGCGCGCCAGCACGTCGGTCTGCGCGTGCAGCGCTTCGCCGAAGAGAATCCAGCCGGCGTGCGCCCACCATCCGCCCTCGCGCGGCGTGTGCGGGTCGCCTTCCTGGTCGCTGAGCTGGTGATGAACGCGATGAGTCGAAACCCAGAAGATAGGCCCGCCCTCAAGCGAAAGCGTGGCGCAGACACTCATCGCGTATTCGATCCACTTGGGCACGACGTATCCGCGATGCGTCAGCAGGCGGTGATAGCACATGCCGATGCCCACGTTGATGGCCAGCACATAAAGCACAGCCATCACCAGCAGGCGCGGCCAACTGAAAAGGAACAGCGCGGCCACCGCACCCAGATGAAAAATGATGACCGTGCCGAGGGTCAGCCAGTTGACGCCTTCGCCCACAGTGGCGGCGCGGCCCATGCGGACCAACTGGCGAGCCGGAACCTTCGATGTCGGCTCGGTTTGTGCGATTGCTGCCGGGGCAGCGCCTTCAAGCGGGGGAGCGGTTACAACAGATGCCATTCGGTATGAGTATCCTCGGGAAGTGTGAAATTCGTACTATACATCCATTGTATAGGAGGTGAAGTTGCGCGTCTGATCGCGTCTTCATTCCAATGGGCCGGTTCTTTGAAGTGGGACCGGAATCTAGCCCCGGGACGTGCAGGCCATCAATTGTTTTCGGCAATTCCGGAGATGTCGTTACCGCCGCTGACAAAGATCTTTGTAGCCTGGCCCCGCAATACGCGATAGAGGGCAAACTGGCGCTGAGAGTCGCCGCGAAGCTCGAACAGCAGCTCGCCGCGATTGTCGGCCATGGCATCGACGGCATCGACAAGGCGCATCCGAGGCGTGACGTCGAGGTGGGCGGCGTCGGTCACGTTCTTCACAAGCACCGCCAGGTTGCCGTAGAGGTCGGGTTGGACGACCATGGTCACGAACTTTTCGTTCGCTCCGGTGCCGTCGGTGTGGGCCGAAAGCACCATGGTCGCCCCGGAACCGTAAGCCAGCTCGAAAACGCGAAACTGTTCGTCGAGCAGCGGCGCGGGTGGAGGCGGGGGCGCGGGCTTAGCCTTGTGGGTCGTGGGGCGGGTGGCCGCCGTCTTCTTCGCAGGCGCGGACTTGGGCGGGGGTGGATTCAAGCCGAGCGCGGCGCGGGCCACGTCTTCCAGGCTGGCCTTCATCTTGGCTTCGTCGTCGGGATTGGCCCACGAGTAGTTCCAAGGGTGCTCCGGCACCTCTTTGGTGTCGGACACGGCCACGGACTGCTGCATGTCGGGAGGCAGGCCCATCAGGCTCGGCAGCACAGCCTGGCCGCTGCCTGAATAGACGCCGCGCTTCAGCTTCGGCCGGTCGGGATCGGTGTTGTCGTCCATCGAAGAGACGTAGGCCTCGTCCTGATCCTTTTTCTTTTTCAACTTGGGACGGTCGGAGTCGCTCGATGAAGCGGCGGTGCTTGACGAGTCGCTGGTGCTCCGGTGCAGGGTGGGACGATCAGGATCGGAAGGCGCGCTGGCGGTGCTGTCGGCGCCGGCATCGCCCGAGTTCGCTGTGCCGGAGCCGGAATCGCTGCCGCTGGTCTGGGAACGATGCAGCGTGGGACGGTCGGGATCGGAGGGCGCCTGGCTTGCGGGGCCTGAATCGCTGCCGCTGCCTCCGCTCGTTTCGCCTGGATGCGCCTTGCGGTGAAGGACGGGGCGGTCGCTCTCCGCATCGTCTTCCTTCCAGCCCTGGTTAGCGGCCAGTTGCGCCGGCGCTTTGGGCTTGGGAAGAGCCTTCCAGGCGCCATAGCCCACCCATGAGCCTTGCTCGCGCGCGGCGTTCTGGATCACGAAGAGCCCGGTGTTCTTCCCGTCGTCCTTAAGCTGGTACTCGACCTCGCCCTCCAGAGCCAGCGGCTCGGGCCGGGCCAGGTAAATGCCGCCGTCCTGCAGTGCCTGCCCGTCAAAGACACTGACGGGAACCAGACGGCTGGCCTTGGGATGCTGCTGATCCCCGGTCCATTCGAGCACCGCGACGGCGCGGAGCTCCGGTGAATCCTTGCCAGACTTGGTCACCTGGCCCGGGTACTGCGCGGCTGCCGGACTCCCGGGCGCAGCCGCGGCTAACAGCGCCGCCAGAACCGCCCAGATCGAAGTGAAAACCGGACCCCTTAGCCGCCCCGACAAAATACCCATCCCCCGCGATAACACTTCGCTGTCTCCTCAATCAAAGCAACAACTAAAACCGGGCAGCCAAGGCCCCCAGTATTGAGATGCCTTAGTACTACAGACGTATTTCGTTGAATTTCTGGCAGCCCGCGAAGGCCCGGGCCTAAAGGCCGCGATATTTGACTCTCTTTCAGGGGGTCAAAACCCACTGCTCCCTCCGAAATCTCCGATCTGCAACTGTAGTACTAGATCCCACCCCCCGTTGATTTTGACTATTTCCCTGCCCGCAATCCCCGCCCAACGTGCGAGGATATTTTCCATGGAACTGAATCAGAAAGTCGCCAACTTTACCCTTCAGACCGACGAAGACAAGACCGCAAGCCTGTCCGATTATGCCGGAAAACCGGTGATCCTGTTCTTTTACCCGCGGGCCGACACTCCCGGCTGCACCATCGAGGCCTGCGGCTTCCGCGATACCTTCAAAATGCTCCAGGCCGCCGGGGCCGTGGTGCTGGGCATCAGCCGCGACACGCCGAAGGCCCAGGCCAAATTTCGCGCCAAGTTCGACCTGCCGTACACACTCCTCGCAGATGTAGACGAGAAAGTCTGCAATCAGTTTGGCGTGATGAAGGAAAAGAACATGTATGGGAAGAAAGTGTGGGGTATAGCGCGCACCACGTTCCTGATCGGCCCCGATCAGACGCTGGTTCATATCTTCCCCAATGTCAAGCCGGAAGGCCACGCGGAAGAGGTGCTGGCGCTGATCGAGGAATGGAACAAGTCGCACAAGAAGTGAGGCCGGACCAAAGGGCCGCACCAAGAGACCGGACCGGGAGCACTGTTCCGGGACGCCTGTTGCCGCGCGCCTTCTTTGAGGCTCCACCGGAGCAGGTGGCTCCGCGTCTTTTGGGAAAGCTGCTTGCGCACCGGACCCCTACCGGCGTTCTGGCGGGCAGGATCGTCGAAGTCGAGGCCTACCTGGGGCCGCATAACGATCCGCCCGATCCGGCGGCGCACTCCCATCGCGGGCCCACGCCGCGCAACCTGGTTCTCTTCGGCCCGGCAGGCTATGCCTATGTCTACTCGATCTATGGTCGCTACTACTGCATGAATATCACCTGCGAAATCGAAGGCCGCGCCGGGTGCATTCTGGTGCGCGCCCTTGAGCCGGTCGCGGGACTGGCGACGATGGCGCTGAATCGAGGTCTCGCGCCCGGCGCGGGTGCCCGCGAGCTGACCTCAGGGCCCAGCCGGCTTTGCCAGGCCATGAGCCTTGTCCGGCTCACGCACAATGGGCTCGATCTGCTCGACTCGGCCTCCGATCTTGAAGTGCGAGACGACGCATTTGCCGCCGGGCGAATCATGGTGACACCCCGCATCGGCATCCGCCACGCCGTCGACATGCCCCTGCGATTCGCCCTTGTGGGGCACGAATGTGTCTCCGGAGCAAAGAGTTTCAACCTGAAATGTACCTTCGTCGGTTAGAATTCCGTCCATCGAGAGAGAAATTCCAAAACCGCGAGGAAACCCGCACGTGACAAAATCTTCCCTGGCCCCGTCCGCCGCCGTCGCCCTGCTCACCGCCGCCATCTTTGCCGCGGCCGCCATCGCTCAGGCCCCGCAAAATCCTCCACCGGCAAGCGGTGGCAATCCGCCGCGCAGCTTCCCCGCGCCCACTAACCTCAAGGTGCTGCCCAAAGACCTGACCGGCCAGCAAGTTCACGAGATCATGGAGGGCTGGGCGGGCCAGTTGGGTGTCCACTGCAATACCTGCCATGCGACAGACCCAAACAACATCGGCCCCAACGGCAAGCCGCGGCTCAACTTTGCCGATGACTCGAAGGACGAGAAGGCCATGGCCCGCATCATGTACACCATGACCGAGGACATCAAGAAGAACTACGTGGCCAAAGTGGCTGCAATCGACAAGATGGACGAGCCGGCCGCGCCCTTGACCTGCGGAACCTGCCATCGCGGCCACCAGGATCCGGAGGCCTTTGTTCCGCCGCCGGAGCATCCACCGGCTGGGGCGATGGGCGCCATGCCCATGCCGCCGCCCGCAACGCACTGAGGATTCAAACACGAGCCCTTGCCGGATGATTTTCCGGCACGGGTTTTCCGTCTCTATCGCTTCGTGATCACGTCGTCCTTGGGATGGGTATAGGCGACCGCCGGAACCTCGACGAGTTGCGCGCCGGGGGCCTGCCACAGGAGGCGCGGCGCGTCATTGGAGTTGGAGTGGAGTCCTTCCAGATGAATCATGTGGCGGCCGGCGCGAAGTCCCAGGGAGCCCACGGCAAACCGGACAGCGTTTCCCGGCGAGCCGCAGACCTGGGCAAAGGGAGGGCCGGTCCTGGCCACTTCCATGCCATCGATCACCAGCCGGGCGCCGTCTCGGGCGGTCAGATAAAACGTGTAGCCGCCATCCGCCGGAACCGTAATGAAGCCTTCCCATGCAGCGGCGTAACGGGTAAAACCGCGGCCGTCAGCTTCGAGGCCCGGAGCTGCATCGGCGAAGATTGCCGGCTTGCCTGACAGGTTGGGCAGCTCGGTCCAGTCCCCGGGATAAATCCTGTAGCAAAGACCCGGAACCAATGGGCCCCCGAAGCTTACCGACTCGTGCCAGCGATCGACGGCGACCAGATCCTGCTCGGCCCAATCCTCGCTGACGGCATCGGCAATGGCAGCGCCCGGTTGAGCGGAAGCCGGTTCGGGGCGATGACTCGACTCGTCTTCCACGTGGAGCAGGACCCGGAACCGGCCGGCTCCGTTTTGGCTGTCCAGTTCCGTGCCCTCAGCGTCAGCGAAGGTGTGAGTCGCGCGGCGGCCATGGGCCTCGGTTCCATCGCCGAAGAGCCAGGTGTAGCGCGCATGGGGCGACGGCTGAGCCGTGAAGGTGGCCTTCCGCCCGCGCTCCAAAGTCGGTGCATCGACGGTGAATTGCGCTGATAGTGCGCGCGCCGGGGCAAACACCGGCTGCGCGGCGCCCGCCGAGACCGCGAGCGGAACCGCGGCTGCGGAATCGATGCGGGACTGGCCGTATTTGAGGTTGTCGATGGTCACGCCGCTGACATCTCCGGCGAGGGTGGAAGCGGACAGCGGGGGTTGTCCCAGGGCCCAGATGTTGCGGAAGGTTACGCCGTGAACCGAGGGCTGCTCCTGCTCGATCTGGAAGAGCGAATACCAGTTGTCGAGCAGCAGATTTTCGAAGGTGATGTTAGAATGGTCGCCGCTCGCGCCCTTCGCTCCCCAGAAACCCAGCAGGCCGAAGGTCTGGCCGCAGGCGCCGATGCCGCCGTGAAGAATGTCGGAGTCACGGAGGGTGAAGTTGGCGGAGTTGAAGGTTTTCTCCGGCCATCCGGCACGGACAATGTTCGAAATGCTGGTGGAGAGCTCGCTGTGCTCGACGAGGATGTTGGTGACGTCGTTGCCGGGGCGAACTATATCGTCGTGGGTGTAGCCGTCCCAGTTGCCTTCCATGGCCAGGTCATCGTCGGATGCGCGCAGAAAGGCATCGCGGACGATCGCGTCGCCACCCCCCAGCCAGTCCATGCCGTCCTGGTTGGCGTTTCCGGGATTGCCACCTACCACGCGCAGGTCGTCGTAGGTGAACCCCGTCGAGTCCTTCATCTGGATCGACCAGGTTCGGGAACGGATGACGCAGGTGAGCCCGTCGATCTCGGCGTTATGAGACTGGAATGCGCCGATGCAGTGCCAGTCCGGCTTCTGCATCCAGCCGTCGTCGTCGCCGGGATTCTGCGGGCCGTCGTAGACGATGGTTCCGCGGCCCAGGACTTTGACATTCTCGACGTTCCACAGATTGAGGCTGCCGAAAATGAACGCGCCGGGAGCGAGATAGATCGTGTCGCCACTCTTGGGGTTGAGGCTCTGGCGATGGACTCCGGCAGGCACAATCTGGACGTTCGGGCCTGCCGCCGGAGGTGGCGGCGGCGGCGAGCCGGCAAAGAGAAAGAGCATGGCAGCATGGTTCAAAAAGTCGCCGGGGCGAGAGATGGAGATCTTGGCCGGCCCGGACAGACGAAAGCGGATGGTCTGCCCATCGCGTTTGGCGCGCAGGCCCAGACGCCAGGGCTCGATGTCGACGCCGGGATCCCAGAAACCGGGCTCCGCGGCGGTGATGGCTACCTCGGCCGGCCCGGTGATGTCGAAGTTGACAAACTCGTAGCTGGCGGCCGCGTGAGCCACATCCATTGGAGTCCCGTTCACGGTGACGGTGAAGACGGTGCTGCGCATCTCCTCGGGGACGGCCACGGGCTGAACGTGCGTGGCGGAGTGCGCGGCCGGCGCGAGCGCAAGGAGGGCGAAGAACAGGGAGCGAGAACCAGGCAAGAAGCGGAACTCCGGAAGGATTGAAGGAACAGATTAGTTTATCGCCCGGGGCACGCAAAACGAGTTCGTTTGCATCCGCTGAGACAGTTCGCCAAGGCGGCGGGGGATAATACGGTCAATGAGCCTGCAAACGCAATTCTTCGGTTTCTTCCTTTTCTTCTCCGGGTTCCAACTTTACGCCGCGCCATGCGAGATGGACCCGGGCGCGCCCGCACAACGCGTCTTTGCCAAAGTCGACGCGAGACACACCTGGACTGAATACAAGACCATTGAGACCGTTCCCAGCCTGAGTCCCGGCGAAGGAGTATCGGCTGAGATATGGAATGAACGAAATGGCGCGCTGCTGTTGAGGACCGTCACGCCGGGCGACGGCTTTTGGGCTTACACCAAGTCTTGCTATACGCGTCCGGGGTATCTTGTCTATGCCAGCTACGAAGTCCGTACCGCCTGGGGTTGGTACTACCGGGCGGAAGGACCGATCGTGATGGAGCGATTTCACCGATCAACGGCGCAGTACTTCGACTCCACCACCAATCAACCCCTGGTCGTAAGGCCGCAACAGCCCGATGACAATCCCAGCATGATGGACCCGGAACTGCCCATGAATACCAGGTTCCTACCCTTTGCGAATCTTCTGGCTAAGCGCCCCTGAGTTCTCAAAGCATCAAGGCTCTGCCCCCAAGAGAGCTTTCTTATCCTTCGCCGGCGAAAAGTCGGCCTTTGCGCTGGCGCTCAAATGGGAGCATACTGCCTTCATAGCCCGCCTGCGAGCGCACTCTTTTAAAGCGCATCGTTTTCCCCAACTGCGCGGGACTATGCAATCTTTGTCCGAAAGCTGAGCGACCGGCCGGCTCTTCAAATGGCTCGCCTTTTTTTGATCCTGACAAAACGGGCAGCCCCGGTTGCACCGATTCCCTTCCCTGAACGTCATTCACATGCGGTTGGCCGGCTTGTCCAGCCCAGCGCACAGGAGTCACTCGATGGCCGCTCCCCATTCGCTTCCCCAGACGCTGGGCGAAGTTCGCACCAGCAAGTTGTTCTCACAAGACCGCTTGCGGCTGAGAACCGTGAAAGACGAGATGCGCGCCAACCTGATGGCCCGCCTCAAGGCGCGAGAGACGATTTTCCCGGGCATCGTCGGCTACGAAGACACTGTTGTCCCGCAGATAGTGAACGCGGTGCTGTCCAAGCAGAATTTCATCCTGCTGGGATTGCGGGGCCAGGCCAAGAGCCGCATATTGCGCGCGCTTTCCGCGCTGCTCGACGAACAAATGCCGTATGTGGCGGGTTGCGAGATTCGCGACAATCCCTACCATCCGCTGTGCCGGCGCTGCCGCGAACTGATCGCCGAAAACGGCGATGCCACTGCGATTGCCTATGTGTCGCGCGACGACCGGTACGTGGAGAAACTGGCCACGCCGGACGTCACGGTGGCCGACCTGGTGGGCGATCTGGATCCGATCAAGGCGGCGCGTGGCGGACAGGATTTATCGAGCGAGCTGACCATGCATTACGGGCTGCTGCCGAGAGCCAATCGCGGCATCTTCGCCATTAACGAGCTGCCCGATCTGGCCGGAAAGATCCAGGTGGCGCTGTTCAACATCATGCAGGAGGGCGACGTTCAGATCAAAGGCTACCCGGTGCGGCTTGAGCTGGACGTGGCGCTGGTCTTCAGCGCCAATCCGGAAGACTATACCGCGCGCGGGAAAATCATCACCCCGCTCAAAGACCGCATCGGCTCGGAAATTCGCACCCACTATCCGGAGACGCTGGAAGAGGGCATCGCCATCACCTCGCAGGAGGCATGGGCTGCGAGGGGCGCGGCGCAGATTGAGATTCCGCAGTATGTTCGCGAGATTGTGGAGCAGATCGCCTTCTCCGCTCGCGAAGACAAGAAAGTGGACAAGCGCAGCGGCGTAAGCCAGCGGCTGCCCATCTCTACGATGGAATTGGTGCTTTCAAACGCGGAACGGCGCGCGCTGGTGAATGGCGACACGATGGTGGCGCCGCGAGTGAGCGACATTTACGCCTCAATGCCGGGAATCACCGGCAAACTCGAGCTTGAGTATGAGGGCGAGATGAAGGGCGCGGACACGGTGGTCGAAGACCTGATCCGTACCGCGGTAGGCAAGATTTACGATCGCTACTTCGCGGATGTGAATACGCAGCAGATTGAGCAATGGTTCAACCTGGGCGGAACCGTGAAGCTCGACGACAGTCAGCCGGCGGCCGACGCGCTCAAGGATTTGAAGCAGATTCAGGGGCTGTTGGACAAGCTGTCGCCGCTGGGAATCAAGGTTAAGGACGAGGCTCCGAAGGCGGTTGCCGGGGCCGAGTTCCTGCTCGAAGGCATGGTGGCGCATCGCAAGCTGAGCCGCAACAAGGAACGCGAATTCCGGGCTCAGGAGAATTCGCGCAAACGCGACCGCGACGAGGTGAGACCGGAGCGTGAGAATCTCGAGGTCGAGTTTGACGACTGGCAACGGTCGCGGAGGACGCGCAGGGGCGGCTTGAACTAGAGCCATGACTCAATATTTTCGTAATCCCGTCTACTCATTTGGGTGCCCCCGGTCCCGCTTTTGGGAGCGGGGAGAGCACGAGCCCATTGGGTGACGGTAACAGGGAGTCGTTCAAACTAACCGGAACAGGATGACAACCTCATGAAGCGCGTGCGCTACACAAAATTCACCGGCGACCTCGCCGACGAGATCGACCTCGAAGGCTTGCTGCAGGCGCTCTCCGATTATCTGCTCGATTCGGGGTTCGCCGACCCTTACGCGCAATTACAGGATCTCGATCAAAGTCTCGACGATCTGCGCGAAGCCCTGCGCAGGATATTGGAGCAGGGGGATTTCCTCGACGGAGAGATGCGGCAAAAGCTGCGGCAGGCCGCGCAAGATGGCACGCTCGACGAGCTGATTGAAAAGCTGATCGAGCGCATGGAACAGCAGAACTATATTTCGACGTCGCGGCCGATGGGACAAACACAGCCGTCGCAGGTGAACGGGCAGGTGGGCGAAGTGCGGGGCCAGGTGCGCTTTGAAGTCACCGACAAGAGCCTTGACTTCCTGGGCTTCAAGACGCTGCGCGATTTGCTTGGGTCGCTGGGCAAGTCGAGCTACGGCCGCCACGACACGCGCAATTGGGCCACGGGCATCGAGGCCAGCGGAGCGCCGCGGCGATATGAGTTCGGCGAAACGCTCAACCTCGACCCCGCGGCAACGCTAAGCTCGGCGATTGCCCGTGAAGGCCTCGGCCTGCCGCTCAATCTCGAGTACGAAGATCTGCATGTGAACCAGTGCGAGTATCAGAGCTCCTGCGCGACGGTCGTCATGCTCGATTGCTCCCACTCGATGATCCTGTACGGCGAGGACCGCTTCACTCCGGCCAAGCGGGTGGCGATGGCGCTTTCACACCTGATCCGCACGCAGTACCCGGGCGACTCGCTGTCGCTGGTGCTGTTTCACGATTCCGCCGAAGAGATGCCCGTATCGCAACTGGCGCGCGTGAAGGTGGGCCCATGGCACACCAACACCCGCGAAGGGCTGCGCGTGGCGCAGCGGGTTTTGGCGCGCGAACGCAAAGACATGAAGCAGATCGTGATGATTACCGACGGCAAGCCATCCGCGCTGACCTTGCCCGATGGGCGGATTTACAAGAATTCCTACGGCCTCGACCCGCTGGTTGTCAGCGAGACGCTTGAAGAGGTAGCGCGCTGCAAGCGGTCGAACGTGATGATCAATACCTTCATGCTGGCCTCCGACTTCGGGCTGGTGCAATTTGTTCACAAGGTTTCGCGCATGTGCCGGGGCAAAGCGTATTTCACCACGCCCGACACGCTGGGCCAATACCTCCTAATGGATTATATGCAGGGCAAGTCGAAGACGATTCACTGAGGCAATCGCCGCGGCTTGAAGCGCGAAGTCAGATGCCTTCGCCCATCGAGACGTAAACGCGCAGACGCTCGAGCTCGACGCGATAGGCTTCGCGCTCGGCTTCTTCGGCGGCGAAAGGCTCGGGGGCCTGCGCCTGGCTGCCGGCGGAGGACAGGCTTTTCTCCAGTTCCTTCACACGGGCAGAAAGAGCGATGAGCGCGTCGGAGAGCGGATCCTTGACGTCGTGCGGATCGGTGATGAGAACACGCTCTCCGTTGCGGTAGACGATGTGAGCGGGAACGCCGACGACGGTGGAGTTGGGAGGCACGTCGGTAAGCACCACTGAGCCCGCGCCCACCCGGGAGTTGGCGCCGACCGTGATGTTTCCAAGGACGTTGGCGTTGTTGCCGATGAAGACGCCATCGCAGATGGTGGGGTGGCGTTTGCCGTGTTCCTTGCCAGTGCCGCCCAGGGTAACGCCCTGGTAGATGGTCACGTCGCTGCCCACCACGGCGGTCTCGCCGATCACCACGCCGGTGGCGTGATCGATGAACAGGCGGCGGCCCAGCAGCGCCGCGGGATGGATGTCCACGCCGGTGTAAAATCGGGCGATCTGCGAGACAATGCGGGCCAGCAGGCGCAGTTTTGCGCGCCACAACAAAAAAGCAAAGCGGTGAAACCAGACCGCCCACAGGCCCGGATAACAAAGGAGAACTTCAAGCCGCGAGCGCGCTGCGGGGTCGCGCTCCAGGATGGATTCGACGTCTTCGCGAACTCGGGCAAACATGGCCATGGCTTTCTAACTGGCGGTACAGAGCGCCTACACTCGGCGTCGGCTCAGAGCATCCCCGGTCTCAAAATCGATACCGGGGGCGCCCGAGATTTACGCTGGTTATACCGCAATCGCTTCGGTGGGCGTGGCAAGCGCCTGCTGGCGAAGCGGCTCGAAGAGAACGCTGGAGAGATAACGCTCGCCGAAGCTGGGCAGGATGGCTACGATCAGTTTGCCGGCGTTCTCAGGCCTTGCGGCTACCTTGAGAGCGGCAACCACCGCGGCTCCCGAGCTGATGCCGACGAACAAGCCCTCTTCGCGAGGCAGGCGGCGCGCCATCTCGATCGATTCGTCGTTCGTGACCTGGATGATTTCGTCGATGAGCTTGGTATCGAGAATGCTGGGCACAAAACCCGCGCCGATGCCCTGAATCTTGTGTGGGCCGGGCTTGCCGCCGGAGAGCACCGGGCTGTCGGATGGCTCGACGGCGATGGCCTTGAACGAAGGCTTAAGCCCCTTGATGTAGCTGGCGACGCCGGTAATGGTGCCGCCCGTGCCCACCCCGGAGATGAGAATGTCGACCTTGCCATCGGTGTCGTCCCAGATCTCGGGGCCGGTGGTGGCAACGTGGATGGCCGGGTTGGCGGGATTGTCAAACTGCTGGAGCACGTAACCGTTAGGGGTCTTGGCCAGTATCTCGTTGGCCTTGGCGATGGCGCCTTTCATGCCGTTGGGGCCGGGGGTCAGAACGATCTCCGCGCCGAAGGCGAGCAGGGTGACGCGGCGCTCCAGGCTCATGGTCTCCGGCATGGTGAGGATGAGCCTGTAGCCCTTGACCGCGGCCACAAAAGCCAGCGCGATGCCGGTGTTGCCGCTGGTGGGCTCGATCAGGACGGTCTCGCCGGGCTTGATCTTGCCGGCTTTTTCCGCCGCGTCGATCATGGCGAATCCAATGCGGTCCTTGACGCTTGAGATGGGATTCTGGCTTTCGAGCTTGACAACCACAGTAGCGGGCAATCCCGCCGCAATGCGGTTCAACCGCACCAACGGAGTATGTCCGATCAACTCAGTTACGTCCGCGGCAATGCGCGCCATACTAGTCTCCTTTTCCCGGCAAATTCCATGCCGGCTTTTCAAGTCAGGTTGTTGGTGTGAAGGTGCAGCGTTCAGGCAAAACTCGCGCGCGACTCACCGCGCACAGCATCGGGGCTGGCACCAGGGCGGCGTTAGCGACATCGATGCATGCACATAGGGTAGTCCCAAGGCGCGGTGTATGGCAAGCAATGAGGGAGCTAAAATCAATGAACTTGTTAAAATGAAAAGTGGAGCGCGAACGCCGTGGTTGCTCGAAACACCGCCGCAGAATCTGGTTGCAATCCGGCGCTGGAGCCCGGCCAGGAGCGGTCGGTTCAGCTATCTGCCGATGCGTTAGCCTGTTTGAAGGCGCTGTCGACCCGTTATGTCTGGTGGAAGACGCCGGATGAGGCAATGCGATTTCCCGATCGCGTGGCAGCGCAGGTGATGAACCTGGGCGCATGGGAAGATGCGCTGCAGTTGTTGGAAGCCGCGGGCGAGGATTACCTGCGCGGGATTCTGCAACACGCCGAGGCCGGCCAACTCAACGCGCGTTCGTGGCACTACTGGCATTACCGGCTGGGCATGGCCGAATTTGGCAGCAGGCCAGTGCCCCCGATGCCGTTAAGGAAGGTAGAGTGAGCTTGTTCGAACCGCACTGGGAGGCGCTCCCACCCGCCCAGTTCGGGATTTGGCCGCTGCTGGCGCCCTCGGTGGGTGGCGGGTTGGTGTTGTACGGCGGGACTGCGGCAGCCCTGCGCCTGGGGCACAGAACGTCGGTCGACTTTGATTTCTTGACCGAAAAGGCGCTTGACAGGGAGGCTCTGTTCCGGATCTTCAAATTCCTGGCCCGGTCCAGGGTGGTCCAAGACGCACAGGACACTCTCAGCGTGCTGGCGCCGACGGGCGCGGCCTCAGTCAAGCTGTCATTCTTTGGGAACATCAGTATAGGGCGGGTCGGGGTTCCGGAACGAACGGCGGATGGGGTGCTGGAAGTCGCATCGTTAATTGACCTGCTGGCCACCAAACTGAAGGTCATGCAACAGAGGATCGAAGCAAAGGACTACCGGGACGTGGCTGCGATGCTGTCCTCAGGCATGGCCTTGGGAGACGGATTGGCTGCCGCGGCGGCAATGTACGGCCCAAGCTTCCAGCCCAGCGAGGCGGCGAAGGCGCTCACGTACTTTGAAGGCGGCGATCTCAGTGACCTGCAGGCGCGAGACCGAGAGATTTTAATTGGAGCCGCAGCTCGCTTGCGTCATATTCCGGTCGCAGGATTAATCTCGCGGTCGCTCTCCGCGGACCGCGAAGAATAGGCGAAGCCCGCCAACCGGGGGTACCCGGACCACGCCGAGTACAGTCGATGGTCGCCGCGAATACGCTGGCGTCCCACATGCTATCCATTCGGGTGTCTCACTCCGCAACCCCGGGGTTATCGACGGCCCCCTGGCCGATAGCCCATGCTAAAAAACCTTCGGGAAGATCTCTCGCGCCGGCAACATTGGTCCGTTTCACGCTTTTGATCCGCTGCCATTCGATGTTCTTAAGGTCCGCGCGGCGAAGGTCGGCATCGTCGAGATTCGCTCCAGAAAGATCGACCCCGCTCAGATCGGAGCCGACCAGATCGGCGCTCTGCAAGTCGGCATCGGTGAATTTCACATGCGTGAGCGCGGCATTGCGCAGGTTAGCCGAATTGAGGTTCGAGAGCGTGAAGTTGGCCGAAGACAAGTTGCTGTTGCGAAGATCCGCGGAGCTGAAATCGGAGCGTGACAGGTTGGCCCCATGCAGATCGAGGCCCTGCAAAAATGCTGACGAAACATCGACGCCAACCAGTGGAACCCGGTCCGCATTCAGCTCCTGCAGCGCTTCGATTCGGCCTCCGCTGCCGCCTTTGCCCTGCGCGGTGTTGATGACTTGCCACGCCTGATAGTGGCGCTGCTTGACGCGATCGCCCGATTCCAAGAAGTAGAAGATGACGCCTACGAGGATGGAGAACGTGCCGAGATATTCAAGCACCTCAAGGAACGACCAGTTGCTCAAAAAGTAGGCAAGCCATTCGAATGACCATTCGAGGGCCACAAACGGAACCGTCCACTTCCATTTGGCAGCCGCAGACTCTTGGCGTCTCACGCTCCAGACTGCGGGTTTCGCTCTCGGGCTATGCGAGATCATCGGACCTACCTCCGATCACCCGGTATTTCTGAGCCCCGCGGAAATGCCGCTGATGGTCGCGGCAATAGCGCGGTTCACCTCGGGCGTGTCTTCGCCGGCACGTTTGCGGCGAAGCATGTCCACCTGGATCAGGTGCATGGGATCGACGTATGGATTGCGCAGTTTGATGGAGTGGGCCAGCACCTGGTTTGACTGCAAGATCTCGCTCTGGCGGGTCACGGCCAGAACGGCGCGCACGGTGCGATGAAATTCAGCCTCAAATAGATCGTAGACGCGCTCGCGCAGTCCAGTATCTGCTACCAGCGAGGAGTAGATGCGGGCGGTAGCCAGATCGACTTTGCCCAGGGCCAACTCGACATTGCGTAATAAGTCGATGAACAACGGAAACTCGCGAGCCATGGTCTGAAGCTGCGCGAGCCGTTCACCGTGGTGTGCGTCAGGCTGGTCGAGATATTGCTCCATCGCAAACCCGACGCCGAACCATGCTGGGACCAGCAGCCGCGACTGCGTCCATCCAAAGACCCACGGGATAGCCCGCAGATCGGAGAGCTTCGTCGAGGCATTGCGGCGCGCCGGCCGCGAACCGATCTTGGCGTTTTCAAGCTCGCCGACCGGCGTGGACTGCTCGAAGTAGGTGATGACCTCCGGATCGTCGAGGATGTGCCGGCGGTAAAAGCCGTAGCTGAGGTCTGAGAGCTGGTCGAGCGCGGCCTCCCACTCCGGTTGCAGCACACCGGTAAAATGCCCCTCGACGTCGCGCGCGTTGGGTCGCGCCAACGCGTCAATCGATGCGGCGATCATCAGTTCGAGATTGCGCTCGGCCAGCACCTCATCGGAGTACTTGAAGTTGAGCACTTCGCCCTGTTCGGTGATGCGCAACTGGCCGTCGAATGAATTGAAGGGCTGGGCAAAGATAGCCCGATGCGTGGGTCCGCCGCCGCGCCCCACCGTGCCGCCGCGGCCGTGGAAGAGCCGCAGCTTGACGCCGGTCTCGCGCGCCACGGTGTGCAGATCGCGATGAGCGCGAAAAATCTCCCAGGTCGAGGTCAGCATGCCGCCGTCCTTATTGGAGTCCGAGTAGCCCAGCATGACCTCCTGCCAGTGGTCCCACGACTCGATCAGTTTGCGATAGTCGGGCCTGCTCCACAGCTCGCGGCAAACAGCAGCGGCGTTGCGCAGGTCCTCGATCGACTCGAAGAGCGGAACCGGCATCAGACCGGGATCGGAACCGTCGGTCGATCCCTCGACACGGACGCCGCCCAGGCGCGCCAGGCGGACAACGGCCAGAACGTCTTCAACACTGGAAGCGCCGCTGATGACGTATTGGCGGACGGCTTCAGGCGAACAGCCCTCCTTGATGCCGGCGACGACGCGAAAGGTCTCAAGCACGCTTGAGGTCTCTGCGGAAAGGCCGGCCGGCAGCGAGGGAGCGACGGTGTCGGTGATCGCCTCCTGCAATGCGGCCGCGTGAATCCGCGCATGCTGGCGGATGTCCAGGGTGTGGAGATGAAGGCCGAAGGTGCGAACCTGCAGGATGAGCGGATCGATGAGGGTGAGGGCGATGCGGATGCCGCTGTTGGCGGCCAGCGAGGAGCGCAGCACTTCAAGGTCGCCGAGAAACTCCCGCACCGAACAATAAGCAGGCAGGGCCTGGGCCAGCTTGTCCTGACCGCGGAAGAGCGTGTACGGCATGACAGGAAGAGCGGCCCCGGGGTGGTTGCCCATCTCCTCCAGCGTTCGCTGGACGCGGGCCTTCACGCAGATCACGAAGCGGCGATAATATTCAAACTCGTATTGCGCGCCGAAGACCTGCGACTCCGGCGTGTGAACCTGCGCCACGTAGGCATTGAGGCGATCGAGCAGTTCCGCGCCGACCGGCCGCTGCTGCGCGCTCGAAGTCAGCAGGTCGATGATCACGTCGAGCTGACGCTGGTAATAGAGAAGAAGATGGCCGCGCGCGAGCTGAATCGCGTCACGGGTAACCTCAGGCGTGACAAAAGGATTGCCGTCGCGGTCGCCGCCGATCCATGATCCGAAGCGAAGCACGATGGGGAGTTCGTGCACTTCGATTTCGAGGCCGTATGCGGCGTGCAGCGCTTCGGAGATTTCGCGGTAAAGTCCGGGCAACGTTTCAAAGATGGAAACGTCGTAGTAGTCGAGGCCCATCTTGATCTCGTCGTAGACCGTGGGCCGGCGCGAACGCACTTCGTCCGTCTGCCAGAGGCTGGTGATCTCCGCGAGGACCAGTTGTTCAAGCCGCCCCAGGTCCTGTTCGGAAACTGGAATGCGATCCAGAGCTTCGAGAAACTCGCCGATGCGGCGGCGCTTGAACATCACGGTACGTCGCGCGGCCTCGGTGGGATGAGCGGTGAAAACCGGCACAATGAGCACCCGCCGTAGCCAGTCGACCGCTTCCTCCGCGCCGATGCCGACGCGGCGCATGGCGGCCAGGGTTCCCTCGAGCGAACCGCGCTGCCGGCCGGCCTGCCCGCTGAGCCGCAAAGCCATGCGGCGGCGCTTGCGGTGATTGGTCTCGGCCAGGTTGATCAGCTCGAAGTAGAATGCAAAGGCGCGGGTCAGCAGCGTGGCGCGATCGACCGCGAGCGAGTGAGCCAGGTCCAGCGCAGCCGCCGCATGGAGCGCGGCTTCTTCCGCGTGACCATGGGCCTCGGCATCGCGCCGCCGGATGGTGCCCTGGCGCAGCGCTTCAACCTGGGAGAATAAATCTTCGCCTGCCTGCTCGCGCAACACTTCGCCCAGCAAGATGCCGAGCGAACGCACGTCGCGGCGCAGAGGAGCTTCTTTCAACTCGCCGGTTTGTGCTTCCAGTTCGGCCAGCCGCTGGGTCCAGGATTCGGGATTCCACAAAAGGGCCATCTTGTTTTGATTATGCATGAGCGGCGCCGTCCGTCCGCAGCTTCAGCGATTTCCGAGGGCGATGTGCCGCAGGCGAGCTTTGTCCCTGCTATCCACAGGGGGAGCGGTTCGCTGCCTGCCGAAAATGAGGGATAATGGCGGAATGTTGGACACTCATCCGCGCCAGAAGATCGGCAGAAACGCACCATGTTCCTGCGGAAGCGGCAAGAAATATAAACACTGCTGCCTGCGAGCGGCCGAGATGGCGCGAGACGAGAGCCCGTGGCGGAAGCAGCACGAGGCTTCGGACCGGCTCACCGGCGAAATGTTGCGGTTCGCCGCCAGCAATTTCGAAGCCTGCCTGCTCGAAGCCTGGCAGGACTTCAACCAGGAGAGCTTTCCTCAATCCATGGACGAGTTCCCGGGCGAGCAGCAGATCTTTATGCCGTTTCTGCTCTTCGACTGGGATCCCGACCGCCCCTCCCGATCGCGCCGGAAGCGCCGCCATCCGGGAATCGTGGCGCGAGCGTTTATCGAGAAGCGGGGAAAATGGCTGGGGAAATTGGAGGCCTCAATCCTGAGTTTGAGCATCGAAGCCCCGCTCAGCTTCTACGAAGTGTTGAATTGCGAGCCGGGCTTTGGCATGAGAGTTCGCGACGTGCTCATCGGCGGAGAAGCCGAGGTAGAGGAACACACGGCCTCGCGCACCGTCCAGGTCGGAAGCATTCTTTACGGGCAACTGTGCCGGCTGCCGGAGGTAACCGCATTTAGCCGGTTGGCGCCGATCGGGCTTCGGCCCGACCGCAAGGTGGAGCTTGTGAAACTTCGCGCCTGGCTCCGCGCCAAAGCCGCAAAGCAAAATCGGCCGCTCCGCGAAGTGGACCTGATGGAGTATGAAGACAAGATCCGCACCGAGTATCTGAACGCGAGAGATGCGATGTACGCCCCGGTCAAGCTGACCAATACGGACGGCGAGCCGATTGAGTTGCAGACACTGCGCTTCCGGGTGGGATCTGCGCAGGTGGCCTTCGACGCTCTTGCTCCGCTGGCGTGGAACGAGACCACGGAAGAACTGCTCGAGGCCGCTGAGTTCGATTCAGACGGAGCCATGCGGAGCGCGGAGATCCAATGGAGGAAGCCCGGCAATGCCATGCACAAGTCGTGGGACAACACCATCCTGGGGCATATCGGGATCGAGGGCCGCACGCTGACCGTCGAGGTGAATTCAACGGCGCGGGCAAAGAGATTCCGCAAAGAGATTGACAAGCGGCTCGGTATCCTGGCCGTGCATGAGAGCACCGAGACGCACACTCAGGAAGAGATGATGGAGTCGGCGCGGCGCAAAGGGAACGAACGCGGTCGGATGGATGCCGAACCGGGGATCGACGTGCCGGGTCCCGAGCAAATGGAGATTCTCGAAACCATGCTGCGGGAGCACGCCGAGGCTTGGGTAGACACCGAGATTCCAGCGCTCGGCGGACGCACGCCGCGACAAGCTATCCAAGATATCGACGGCAGGGAATCCGTGGAGGGATTGCTGCTCGAATGGGAGCGAAGGAACCGGGACTCGCGCGACCCCGTGCTGCGTAGCTTTGACGTCGGATTCGTGCGGAGAAAGCTCGGGCTGTGATCCGGCGACGGGCAGAGGCTGTCCGCGGTGATCTCTCAAACGTCAATGCCGCGCCGGCCCGGTGTAGCATGAAGAAAAAGACAGGTATCTTGTTCGAGCTCCGTTCAACATGAGATCGGGGAAAATGGGTCAGATTGCAAGTTACTTCAAGAGAGAGAAGTACATAAAGTGGAGGCTGTCGCTGCTCAGCCTGGGGGGGAATGCCCTGCTTGTGCCGCTCTTCCTGGCCCACGGAATGGGCAACGTTCCAACCCGGGTACTGGCCTGCGCGTTTGTTGTTTATTTCATATGCGTTGGTTTTGCAGTGGTTTACATTGTTCGAAGCGCGAGGTCGAAGTTTCCGTGGACAGCCGGCACGGAGGATGAAATTCTCGACCCCTTAACGCGCCGCAAGCTCCGCCGCCGACTTGTTACTCTCAAGGTCTTGGTCGCCATTTACGTGGTGCTTCTGCTTTACGAGCTCTGGCAAACCACCACCGTCCTATGGAGGGGCGCGTTGGCCGCCGTGCTGATGGCGCTGCTTCTGGAAGCCGCGCTGATTAAAGCGCTGCGGCGATTGCAGGGGAAACTGAAAAAAGCAGACAGCGCCGCTGCCCGCTTGAGTTCGACTGCCGGCGCCGGCAGGGCTCAATGTTAGCTAACGATACTACTTTCCGGACAACAATATATCTCGGCAACCGTCAAGGGCCGCATCCAGCCCCCGCACGTCATATGGTGTCAGGGCATGGGTTGCATTTCTTCACCCACGCAACGCCTCACGCGGCGACATTCCAACTTTTTTGAGGGTCCGCTCAGTGGCAGAACGTCAGCTTCCCCATTTGTGAATTTTTCATTTTCCGTGAAAAACCAGTAAATCAGCGAAAACTAATATTTTGTGTCACTTGAGCCCGGTATGAGCAGGTTGGATTTGCGAGCTGGTATAGCCGATTTTGCCAGTTTTTGTGTGCTTTTGAGGGCGCGCATAGTAAGGCTGGATAGTAAGGCGTTAAGGTTCTGTGGCGAGAATTTCTTCGATTCACCTTGCAATCCCGGACCACTCCCGGAAGTTTTTGGCTTGCGGTTCAAAGCCTGTGCCGGGAGACGGAGCAGGCCCGTCGATGGCTTGTTGCCAATGAGCGCGATTGACGGAACCGCTACTTCGCTCGTAAGGGGGCGCAAATGGCAGCCGCTTTCGAATGCATAAAGGGACTGCGCCCGAAAGACTTAGTAATGCTATGTCTGTTTAGTAATGCAAAACTGCATAACTACAGCAAACAAGGCTCACGGGGCGCACCGTGAGCACTCTAGCTAAGGTCGGAAACTGTCATATTCTGTTCTATTTATCGCGGAATCAAGGGCTTGCTTAGTAATATGGCGGAGAGAGGGGGATTCGAACCCCCGGTACAGCTTTTGACCGTACAACGGTTTAGCAAACCGCCGCCTTCAGCCACTCGGCCATCTCTCCGGTCTTGTTCGGATTATACCCGAGTTCAGCGTGGGGCGGTCTTTCACATCCGCCGTTCCAAATTTTCTTCTTTCTGCCGAAAGCCACTGTTGTTAGATTTCCAATAGTGTTCCTTCAACTGAATCCGGCGCGGCGAAAGATGAGGTTGCTGCCACTGATCGCCGCCACTTACTTCATGGTCTCGGGCGGCCCTTACGGCATTGAAGACATCTTGGGCGGGGCGGGCTTTCTTCGCGCCATCCTCATCCTCCTCATCCTTCCGCTGATTTGGAGCCTGCCCACCGCACTCATGATTGGCGAATTGGCCAGCGCCATCCCCGCCGAGGGCGGCTTCTATATCTGGGTTCGCCGCGCGCTGGGGCCCTTCTGGGGTTACCAGGAAAGCTGGCTGTCGCTTTCCGCAAGTATCTTCGATATGGCTCTTTACCCGGCGATCTTCGTTCTCTATCTGGGCAAGTTCAATCCGATGCTGGTGATGGGTTGGAGGGGGTATGCTTGGCCCCTTGCAGTCGTCGCGCTTTGCTGCCTGTGGAATCTGCGCGGCGCTCCCGAAGTGGGGGAAGACTCCATGGGCCTGTTCGCGCTTCTTCTCGCGCCATTCGTGGTATTCGTGGTCCTTGGCCTGTGGCGTGGCATCACGCTTCATCCTGCCGTCGACTGGGGCCGTCCATCGTCTGGCGCCGGGCTCTCGACAGCCATCCTGGTGGCGATGTGGAACTACATGGGCTGGGACAACGCGTCCACCGTCGCCCAGGAAGTGGAAAATCCGCAGCGCACCTACCCCCGCGCCATGGTCGCAGCCACTCTGCTCACCGCCGTTACCTACATACTCCCGTTGGCGGCGATGGCCTTTTCCGGTCTGTCCCCCGGCAGCTTTTCAACCGGCGACTGGACCACCGCCGCCCGCGATCTTGGCGGTCCCCTGCTCGCCACGGCCATCGTCGCGGGTGGTTGCGTCACAGGCCTGGGCATGTTCAACGCCCTGGTGATGAGCTACACCCGCCTGCCCATGGTGATGGCCGAGGATGGCATGCTTCCCCGTCTGCTAGCCCGGCAAAACAAGCTGGGCGTCCCATGGGTCAGCGTCCTGTTCTGCGGCGCAGCATGGGCTATGGCCCTCAATCTGCCCTTTGAGCGCCTGATCTCCATCGATCTGATTCTTTATGGCTCAAGCCTGCTGCTGGAGTTTCTCGCCCTCGCCGTTCTCCGCGTACGCGAGCCCGCCCTGCCTCGGCCCTTCAAGGCCGGCAACATGGCCTTTGCCTGTCTGCTCGGCGTAGGCCCCGCGATCCTTATAGGCTACGCCCTCTATGTCTCGCGTGGCGAAAAGGTCATCGGCTCGTTCTCGGCCCTGGTGCTGGCCTCCGCCGTTGGAATCGCCGGGCCGGTGCTCTACTGGCTTACCGCAGTCCTTCCTAACCGCCGTCGCCCCGCCGAAGCGCGCGCCGCAGACTAGCAATTCGCTCCCGCGGCCCGCCCATCCTACCCTTTGGATTTCTTGTGCGGCTCAGGTCGCTTGGTCTTCCCATCTTCAAACAGCTTGATCGCCCGCGCCACGCGGTCCCTGGCATACGCCGCGTCGTGCCATCCCTTCACCTCAACCCGCTTTCCCTCCAGGTCCTTGTAGATCGAAAAGAAGTGAGTAATCTCCTTCAGCATGTGCGGATAGGTATCCGTGTAATTCCACACATTGGTATAGCGCGGATTGTTCTTGCCCACCGCCAGCACTTTTTCGTCCAGAACCCCCTGGTCCAGCATCTCCAGCAGTCCGATCGGCCTCACTTCCTGCACGCATCCCGGGAAGCTCGGGCTCGGAACCAGCACCAGCACGTCCAGCGGATCGCCGTCGTCGCTCAGCGTCGAAGGAATGAATCCGTAGTCGCCCGGGTAGTGTACAGGCGAGTGCAGGTTGCGATCGAGTTTGAAAACGTGCAATTGCTTGTCATACTCAAACTTCTGCGTTCCGTCCCGGGGGATCTCGATGACCGCCCTGAAGACTTCAGGAGCGCGATCGCCCACCGGCAGTTCCAGATAGTTAACCATTGTCTCGTCCTTTTCATTCGGGTTGGGGAGTCGATCCGGCAAGGGGAATCCGCGCCGGTGGATAAAAAATCAAATCGGCGCCCGCAAAAGATGACCCGCGCCTTCGCCACTCACCGGACCACTGCCGGAAATACTATAATCACGGATCATGAAGGCGCATGTCTATGTCACGCTGAAGACATCGGTCCTGGACCCCCAGGGCCAAACCATCCAGAACGCCCTCCGCAAAATCGGATTCGCCGAGGTTTCCGCCGTCCGCCAGGGCAAATATTTCCAGCTTTCCCTGGCAGACGGGCTCACCGCCGAGGCCGCCGCCGCCAAGGTGGAGACCATCGCCCGCGACGTCCTGACCAACCCGGTCATCGAAGAATTCACATACCGCATAGAGGAATAAATGCGGAGTTGGCGGCCAAATCCAGGCGCGCCTCTCACCGCTGTTTCCGTGCCCGCCGCGGATGAAACCGGATGCCCCTCCCTCGCCACGTTTTTGTCTTTGTGGCCAGGGTGGGATCGCGAACGAACCTTATCTTGTTTGACCAGCACTTTTGTTTTCTGATCGGTTCCAACCCGCCAACCCGACCCGCGTTGCATGAAACTGTGCCTCGCGAGATGAACTTGTACCCCATCCAGCGAGCGTTTCCGGGTCCCCCGGCGACTGGTCTTCGTCGCTGGGGTGGTGGACGATGGTTGGGAGACCACAAAGGCCAACCGTTCTCTACCGGCCCCTTACAATTCAACCGCGTTTCCTTTCAAAATGTGAGCTTCAACGCCAGTTGGATCAGCCTCGGATTGTTGACGGTCGAATTCACCTTGCCGAAGAGCGACGTTCCCTCGTTGATGTCGTTGATCGGCATGCCGTACTGGGGATGGTTGAAGAGGTTGAAGAACTCGGCGCGGAAGTTGAGGCCTGTCTCATGCCAAGGCAGGGCAAATTGTTTAATCACCGAGAAGTCGGAGTTCACAAAATCGGGTCCTGTCACAGGGACGCGTGAGGCGTTGCCGAGTTCGCCGAATGTGGTCCCATCGGGCTGTGTCACAATCTTCGCCGCGACGAAGCAAGTCGGGTTGATCCACCGGTACTGGCCGTGGTCGGCGGAGTAGGCGTTGCAGCCGGCCACCTTGTCGGGCCGGTTGAAGTTGAAGCTGTCGCCGCCGGTATTGAAGGCTGTGCCCGATGTGTTGTCGCTGTCGATGAGGGGTACCGGGAATCCTGAAAGGATCCTCTCGATCAGCGTCACCTGCCAGTCGCCAAGAAGCGAGTTGGTCGTCGAATTCCAGTTGCCGCCGAACGACCTTCCCTTGCCGAAAGGCAGGTCATAGATGAAGCTCGCGGTGAAGCTGTGATTGAGATTGATCTGCGATAACGACCAATCCAGATTTTGCCAGTTGGGCAGCGGGAAGTAAGGGGCGCTCAGCTCCGACCCCAGCCCGTCGGAAAGACCGTTGTCGTAAGTATGCGAGTAGGTATAGGCGACCAGCGCGTAGAGACCGTACTTGGGCGTCTTGGTCTCCGCCTTGATCTGCATCGAGTTGTAATGCGTGGTGCCCACGTCGCCCATCAGCAGAATCGCATTGAAGTTCGGAGGGGTGTACGGATAGATGTAGGGAGCGCCGCCGGGCAGGCAGCCGAGCGTGTAGCCGGGGATGTTTCCGCAACCGCTAGGGCTGCTGGTGTTGAGGTCGTTGCCGATCACCAGCAAATGGCCGCCGGTCGAACCGGCGTAGCCGGCGGTGAGCAACACATTGCCGGGCAACTCGCGTTCGACGTTCGCGTTAAATTGATGAACTCTTCCCGGTTGGAAGTTCCTCGGCTCGTAGCTGTACGTGCCTACGTAGCTGGCCACATTTTGCGGAGTGGGAAGGGCTGGAAAGCCACCCGAGGCAGTCGGGGGATTTTCGACTGTTGCGCTGGGCAGGGAGGCGCAAAATGAAGTTGTAAAGGCGCAGCCCGCTGAAAACGTCGCGGGGAACTGGTCCGACTCGCCGAGGTTGGGCGGATTTTGCCACAGCCCCTGCGCGCCCTGATTCCACGATGAATCGTGATAGATGCCAAAGCCGAGGCGAAGCACGGTCTTGTCGCTGCCAAGAATCTTCCAGGTAAGTCCGACGCGCGGTTCGTAGGCGCCCCAGTACATGTTGATGCCTGCCGAGTTGCTCACGCCGTTCTGGCCGGCAATCAGAAGCTGCCCTCCCGTTGCCGAGGGGATGTAGTCCGCCATCCGGTTATGGATCTCGGTGATCGGCGTGGTCATATCCCACGCCAGGCCCAGGTTGAGGGAGAGCGACGGGGTAACGCGCCAGTCGTCCTCGACGAAGGGCCGGTAGATCTTCCACCGGCGGCCGGTCACCGCGCCATCGTATGTCTGGTCGTGAATGGCCCCTCCGACGATTCCCATCAGCAGGTCAGCCTCGGGATTTCCCGGGGCGACGCCCGCGCCGCTGAAGTTTCCGAACGTGCCCACCAGCCAGAAGCCGTCTTGAAATTCCTCCGTTCCCACATTCATCTGGTTGCCGCGGAAATCGATGCCGGCGTGGATTTCATGTTTGCCGCGAATCAGGTCCAGATCGTCCTTGAACGAGAAAATGTCGGTTCCACCCTGAAATGGAGAGTAGCCGCGATCGCCGAGGGACCAATACCCGCCCTGGACTTGCGCGGATACCAGCCCTTGGCTATATGCGCCGCCCGCGACCGGGGTACTGGTGGACGAACAGCCCAGATCGGCGTTGGGAATTCCGAAGACGGCAGATTGGCAGGTGAAGTTGCCCAACGAGTCGATGTAGTCGAAGATGCGGTCGTAGCCCACGGTGGCCAAGTTCACGGTACGCGGCGAGAATACGTGGCTCCAGCCGACTCCGATGTTACGCCCATGATTGATCAGGTTCTCGTTGCTGCCGAACGCGTTCGACTCGGCAAGGCCCGATGCGCCAGCCCCCGGCGCGCCGCCCGGCACAAAAGAGAATGCCTGGTCGTAGCTGAAGCGTGCGAAAAGGTTATCCGAGGCGCCGATCGTCTGGTCCAGGCGGACGTCGAATTTCGTTTCGTTCAGGCTTCGGACAGGTTCGTTGACATAGTTATAGCTCGCATTGGCATTGCCCGCGTTGACGTTGGGCAGGGGATAGATGTTGACCATGTCCTGCCCGACTTTGTCGATCAGGTTGGAGGGGATCTTGGCGCAGTCGGTTCCCTTCGGCTGGCTTCCATCGGCAGCCGCGGCAATGGGATTTCCCAGCGAGTCGCACTGGAAGTAGGCATCCGCCGCGCCCACCATGTTCGGGTTGGCAATGGGAATCGGCACAACATTGCCATTGGAATCCAGCACCGGAGTGCCGAACGCATTTTCGGTAAAATCGCCCCCCCGCATACCTGTTCCCGGAGACGTGCCGGAGGGCGACGTGCCCGAAGGTACCAATCCCGTAAATGTAATTCCTTCACGCTGATACTTCTGCTCGGCATCGACAAAGAAAAACGTCTTGTTGTGGCGGATAGGTCCGCCCACGGAGCCGCCAAACTGGTTCAGATTGAACTTCGGCGTCGACGTGTCAAAGTCGCCCCTGGCGTCGAGATCGGTGTTGCGGACAAACTCGAACAGCGATCCATGGAAGTCGTTCGTCCCCGACTTCGTCGTAACCAGAACCGTAGGTCCGGCGCGGGTGCCGAACTCGGCGGAGTAGGTGTAGGTGAGAACTTTGAACTCCGCAATGTCGTCGATGGAGGAAAACACCCCGATGCCGCCCGCGGTGAGCTCGTTATTGTCTACACCGTCAAGCAGCCAATCCGTGGCGTTGGGGCGCGATCCGCCCACCGATAGGGAGTACGAGCCGCGCGCCGCCACCTCGCTGTCGCTGCCCGAGGTGAAAAAGCTGCCCGGGTTGGTCTCTGAAGTGGCGCCCGCGGTGAGCGTGGCCAGTTGAACGAAGTCGCGGCCGTTGAGTGGCAGTTGCGTCACCTGCTGCGAGGTGATCACCTGGCCCAGTGAAGGGTTGGCCGTTTCAATCGCCACCGCCTCGCCCGACACAGTCACCGTGGTCGTCACGGCCGCCGGTACCAGCGTAAAATCCAGCTCGCGCGCCTCGGCTACCTGCAAGCGGAGATCCTTTGATTCGGTCGTCTGAAATCCCGAAGACTCAACCCGAACCGTAAACGTACCCACTGGGAGCAAGGGCACAAGGTAGTGCCCGGCTTCGTCCGTCTTTGCTGTGCGCGTCAACCCGGTATCCTGCGAGATGACGCTCACCGTGGATCCCGCAACCCCCGAGCCGGATTTATCGACCACATTGCCCGAGAAACTTCCCGCGGCTTGCCCGTAGACAATCGGAGAAATGCCAAGAGCCAATGCGCAGACAACAATTTGAAGCAATATTTTGTGCGGCATAACAACGCAATTTGTAATTCTTTCCGAATACTTGCGACACTGCGTCCTCAAGGTATTGCAAATCATCGGCAAGCCCCTTTCAATTCAATTGGGTTATTCAATTCAATTGGGTTATTCCGTACGCGATGGCTCATTTTAGGAATAGAACGGTGGAATGTCAACGCGCGCCCAAGAGGAAAACAGGGTGTAATTGCAACAGCAAGAGTCTCAGAGCTCGTCTCCACGATCGTCGGTGTCCGAAGGTTACAGGCGCAGTTTTGATCACAGATCACGAGCCGCCTTGCATCGACGCTCGCGCTCGAAGCGAGGAAATACACCCGAAAAGTGCTTCCTCTCGAGTCAGGCCCTTGCCCGATTTTTCCAGAGGATTCTTCTGGAGAAGATCGGGGGTTGCAGGTGCCCATGTCTCGCCTTGAGATCCGGGAAAGGACAATGATCCGCAGCGACGTCAGATGCCTGATTGGTGGTCTTTGCGTACGATTATCTGCCAGAGGCGCACACTGGAGGGGTGAGACTGTCTTGTCTGAAAGCATCCGTCCGGTATCTTCCAGGTCCGTCCCGCTACCCGTACCCCCCTCCCCCCAATACTGGGCCAGTACGCCAGTACGATCCTGTGTAAGTCGCATGGAATCAAATGATTACGCTCGGCGTACGGTTACCGTACAGTAAACAAAACTCGTCTTTTTGATTCATTTTCGGCCCCTTCGTGTCGAAGGGGCCGAAATTGAGTGGAAATGACCCCAAAAATAGGGGTTCTGTTTACTGGCCTAAAATATTAACTATTTGATTCAATGCGACTTACACAGGATCGTACTGGCGTACTGTCCCAGTATTGGGGCAGGGGGGTAGGGGGGCCGAAAAAACGGCGCGGGCTAAGGCCAACCCGAGGGTTAGCCCAACTTCCGCAGTTTGCGGGGTAGTGTAACTTTCTTGGTTCAGAAATAGGGTGAACGGGCCGCGGGGATGTTTCGGCGGCCGTTTGTTTTCAGCGGCGGTCAGGAGGAACTGGCAGCGAA
>Ga0302320_10000068_pt1 | contig 197331 bp, 183 predicted proteins | sample Bog_T0_3_FD_202130 | JGI IMG/M metagenome (GOLD analysis project Ga0302320, IMG submission 202130) | Peat permafrost microbial communities from Stordalen Mire near Abisko, Sweden - Bog_T0_3 | ecosystem: Environmental > Terrestrial > Soil > Wetlands > Peat | place: Sweden: Abisko, Stordalen... | reverse complement strand
GAGGGTTCGAATCCCTTCGCTCGCTCCAATTTCAATGCTTCGGTTGGTTATCATCCCTTTGTTACCTCGTGGGCGCGGCTGCCAGCCGGTTTAATGAAAGAGGCTTTTGCAGTGCCTGATGACGGCCAGGGCCACATAAACCACATCCGAGAACATGGTGGTCACTTGATACATCAACAGGAAACAAGCCGCGTAGAACGGGCCGGGATATTTCTGCATCCACTGCAAAGGTCGTTCGGCAATAAAACTTTTAACCGTTTTTTGGTTGGCCACAAAACCGATGCCGGTGCCCATGGCGGCTCCGGCCAATACATCCGTCGGATAATGCAGTCCCAGATAAATCCTCGGCAGGCAGACCAGAAACACCGAGTCCAGCAAGGCAATCCAGCCCAATCGGCGGCAAATAAAAAAGAGGCAGGTCGTAAGCGTAAAATACATCATCGCGTGATCGCTGGGAAAGGAACTCCAGTTCTGCCAGTTGACGGACGCATCCTGGGGGAAATGCAATCCATTGGCCGGGTCGCAGAGCGGCCTGATTCTGAAGGGAAGGGCCAGGACGATCAGCCGGGTGATGATCAGGGAAGCCACGCAAGCCGCCATCGCGGATATGATGATTTCGCGCGCCGCCCGGTTTTTATTCACGTCTTCCCCATGCCTAAACCACGCCCACCAATATAAAGCGACAATCAAGCCCGCCTTTAAAAAGGCGCTGGCGGCACACAAGGAAAGCAATGCCTTGTCGAATGAAGGGTATTGACCTTCAAATCGATTCAGAAATGAAAGTATTGAAAAATCAAAGGCATTCATCGGTGATCGGTTCGGGAGTGGGATCCGTCACGGTTTAAGCCATTCCCCAGCCCGTTACAACCGCAACTATTCCGACTTAAAGCATTGCCGATGCCAAAATCAATCCTCAACCAGTGCATTAACAATGAACATCTGAGGGCAAGCGCCGGCAGTTTGCCGGTGGAGTGGTCTTGCGGTTGAAGCAGTTGTGATTTTTTCGCGGACGAGAAAGCCGCTTGCTTTCACCCGACCTTGCGCGATTATTTCATGAATGTCACTGCCCACCGAACCGGTCACGTTAAGCGTGGAGCAGATTGGCGAGTTGAACCGAAAACTCTCCGACCTGCGCCATGACGTCAACAATTACGTCTCGCTGACGCTGGCGAGCGCCGAATTGATGCGCCGCCGGCCGGAATCCGCCGAGCGGATGATGGCGAGCCTGCTGGAACAGCCGCCCAAGATCATCACCGCGGTCAAGCTGTTCTCCGGCGAACTGGAAGCGACGCTCCGCATCACCCGGCCTTGAATCGCACCCGCCGGCTTTTGGCTTTGGCCGCGGAAATCCCTCTGGCAGACTGCGCGCGATGGAACCAACCGAAGCGGAGCTGATCGCCGCCGTGCTGGCCGGAGACGCCGCGAGTTTTGAACCGCTGGTGCAAAAACATTCCCCGCGCGTTTTTGCCACCGCGCGCCGCTATGCCCGCCGCGAAAGCGAGGTCGATGACATCGCCCAGGAAGTCTGGCTCAAGGCGTTTGAAAAACTCAAAAGTTTCCGCGGCGAAGCGCCGTTCGAGCATTGGCTGATGCGATTGACGGTGCGGACGTGTTATGATTTTTTGCGCGGCCACCAGCGCAATCGCGAGGCGTCGTTCACCGATTTGTCCGAGCCCGAGAGCGACTGGCTGGAACGTTTTGTGACGCAGCCGGAGGCCGTTTCGGAAAACGCCGACGCGGCGCGCCTGCTGGTCGCCCGCATCCTGGAACGGCTTTCGCCGCCCGCGCGGCTGGTCATCACGTTGCTGGAAATCGAGGACCGGTCGGTCAAGGAAGTCGCCGCGCTGACCGGCTGGTCGGTGCCGCTGGTAAAGGTCCGGGCGTTCCGGGCGCGCGCCGAAATGCGAAAGGTCCTGGCCAAATTGCCCAAGGACAAGTATCTGTAACCCCGGGCCGCAGGATGGCGTCTGATAAATCAGGTGGGTGTATGAACACTGCTGAATTGCAAGGGAAATTGATCGCCGCCGCCCGCGCGAATCCGCCGGGCGACCAGGTGCCCTACGCGTTTGAAAAGCGCGTGATGGCGTTGCTGGCATCGCGCGCCACCACCGACCATCTGGTCCTGTGGGCAGCCGGACTCTGGCGGGCGGCGGTTTCGTGCGTGGCCGTCGCGTTACTGCTCGGCGTGTGGGCCTGCTTCAACCCGGCCACGGCCAGCGCCAGCGCGGAAGACCTCTCGCAGAATTTCGAAAGCACCCTGCTGGCCGCGGTGGATCAAAGCACCCAAACCCAATGAATTCTTGGAAAGTCATTCCGGCCGTTCTGGTGATTTTTGGCGCCGGGGTCGTGACCGGCGGCCTGCTGGTGAATTACACGGAACACGAACATCGGGGAGGCGGCCGCCTGTCATTTTGGGGATCCCATCCGCACTCACCATCGGAAGAACACGGATCGCCAACCGGCGATTTGCCCGGACCCCGCTCGCCGGAAATGTGGCGAAAGGATTTCATCGGACATCTCGATGAGGCGCTCCAACTGACGCCGGAACAACATGCGGCGATTTCCAAAATCATTGCCGAGGGCCAGGAACAGAATCGCGAAATCTGGACCAATGTCGTCCCCCAAATGCGCGAGGAAATGGAACAGGTCCACCAACGCATCCGGGCGGAACTGACGCCGGACCAGCAAAAACAGTTTGAAGCGATGACGAAGCGATTCGCGCCGCGCCGGCCACCGCATGATCGGGAGCCGCCGGCTTTCCCGCCCCCCACCAACAATGTTCCACCCCCGCCGCCCGACGGAGCGCCCGGTCCCTGACCCGGTTATCTGGCCACCAGCAGGGCGCGGATCTTTTTCCGCAGTTCCTTGGTGATGGAACTGACGGGACGATTGCCGTCCACGATAGTGAAGCCGTAATTTTTACGCAACTGGCGGAACGCCGCCTGCATGGCCGTCTGGTATTTCACAAAGCTGTCAAACATGTCGCGCGAAAAACCGAGGTCCATGCCGCTTTCCCAAAAATCCAGCGCGGCATTCTTGGCCAGGTTGCGCTGCACCAGTTCCTGGGGTTCGACGGAGAGATAAAACACCGCGTCGGGTTCGAGCGCGATGCCGTATAAGTTTTTCAGCCACGCCTCGTCCATGCCGCGCACCATGTCGCGCGCCATGAGGGTGTAAATGTAACGGTCCGCCAGCACGATAAAACCGGCCTTGAGCGCGGGTAAAATCATGTTTTCCAACTGGTCGGCGAAGTCGGTCGCGTAAAACAAGCTCAGCGTGGTCCGGCTCAAAATGTTCCCTTCCTGCGCCTTGGCCAGTTCGGAGCTGACCAGCGTGGAATGTTTCAACCCCACCTGCACCGTCGCGTGGCCGCTGGTTTCCAGCCAGTCCACCAGCCGCGCGATCTGGCTGGATCGGCCCGACCCATCCGCGCCCTCAACCACAATCAACCGGCCGGCCAGGTCTTCCAACTGGACGCGGGGGATGCCGTGCCCGTAATAACGGCGGCACTTTTTTTCACCTTCGGGATGGGTTGCGGTTTTTTTCACGCGGCCATGTCCTCCTCGGCTTCCCGGGCCTTGTTGTCCGGTTCCATCGGCGGCGGCAACGGCAGCGGCCGGCGGCGGCGGAACCGCGGCAGGTTGATGCGCTCGCCCACGAGCTTGCGCACGATCACCTGCTGCTTCTCCACGTGCTGGTTGGCGTCCATCACAATGAATTTAAACTCATCGGCCATGGCCATGTACTGCTCCAGGATGCGCCCCTGGAAAATGCGGAAACTCTCGTACGGATCATTCGACAGCCGCAAATCCATGCCGGCCTCAAAAAATTTCAGCTTCGGGCGGCCTTCCAAAATGCGGTTGAGCGATACTTCCAGATCCGCCTTGAAAAAGAACACCATGTCGGGCAGCGCGGCAAAATTATAATTGCCCCGCACCCATTCCGGCGGACACCCGCGCACGACGTCCCGCGCAAACGCGGTGAAAATGTAACGGTCGCACAGCACGACGTACCCGGCGCGCAGCAACGGCAGCAAATGGCGTTCATAGCGGTCGGCAAAATCCGTCGCATGAATGAGACTGAAGGTCGTGGGCGTGAGCAGTTCGCGTTTTTTGCCCTTGCTGGTGGCGGATTTGACCAGCTCGGAGGAATTCCATTCGCTAAAATAGACCTTGATGCCCTCGGCCTCCAGCCAGCGTTTCAGCAGGTAAATCTGCGTGGACTTGCCCGACCCGTCGAGGCCTTCCACCGCGATGAGCCGCCCGGGAAAATTCAATTCGGCAAAAGTTTTCATCATTTACTGGCCATTTGTATATTGCGTCTCTTAATTCTATGCAAGCCGCCACTGGTCACAAGCGCAAGTTGTAACACAATTGCCACCACTCACGTTGTTAAATTCCGGTGAATCTTTGTGAAAAAAATCACAAATTTGCTTGCCCGCGTTGCGGGCACCGATTAGGTTGATTTTGCGAGTTTTCTGGCAAATAAGGATTATGCGCACCAGCACCGAAATCGGCTACGATTCCAAAATCGAGGGCGACGTCATTGTCACCCGGGTGGACGCCGCGCTCAACTGGTTTCGCAAAAATTCCGTCTGGCCCATGCCGATGGGGCTGGCTTGCTGCGCCATCGAATTGATGGCCGTGGGCGCCAGCCGGTTCGATATTTCGCGGTTCGGCTCCGAGGTCATGCGCTTTTCGCCACGCCAGGCCGATTGCATGATTGTTGCCGGCACGGTCACCTACAAAATGGCCATGTGCGTCAAGCGCATTTACGATCAGATGCCGGAGCCACGCTGGGTCATTGCCATGGGCGCCTGCGCCTCGACCGGCGGCATGTACCGCAGCTACGCCGTGTTGCAAGGCGTGGACAACATCATTCCGGTGGATATTTACGTTTCCGGCTGTCCGCCCCGGCCCGAGGCGGTACTCGACGCGCTGATGAAATTGCAGGATAAAATCGGCAATCAACCCGTACTGAACGAACTCACGGCGGTCGCCGCGCTTAAATCATAATTTCAAATCGCCGTGCCTCCCCTAGAATTCGCCCAAAAGCTAAAAACCAAGTTCGGCCCGGTCATCTCCGAGCCGGCAGAATTCCGCGGCGAAATCACCCTGAAAGTCGGCGATGCCGGACGCATCGTCGAAATCTGTGAATTCGCCAAAAAGGAACTGGGGTTCGATTATCTCGTGGATGTCAGCAGCGTGGACAATTACGGCGACGACCCGCGCTGGACGATTGTTTATCATCTGCGCAGCCTGAAGCACGGCAACGAATTGCGGCTCAAAACCGATGTCAGCGAGGAAAAATCCGAATTGCCAACCGTCACGACCGTCTGGAAAACCGCCAACTGGCATGAACGCGAAATTTACGACATGATGGGCATCCGGTTCAGCGGACACCCGGATTTGCGCCGGATTTTGATGTGGGAAGGCTACCCGTATTTCCCTCTGCGCAAGGACTTTCCGCTGGCAGGCAAACCCAGCGAGCTGCCCGGAGTTGCGTTCACCAAACCGGCGCCGCTTGAAGGCGGCCCGTTTGTAACGGCACCCGGCGGCAAGGATGCCATCGAGCGCGAACCGCGCGTGCGGACTTCGGAGGGATAATTTAAATGGCCACGGTTCAAGACATTGAGATTCGTGATTCCGCCGCGCGGGCAGCGCAGGCGGCGGACGAGCTTGAGGATTCCGTCGGCGAGAAGATGGTCCTGAACATGGGACCGTCACACCCGGCCACGCACGGCGTGTTGCGCATCGTGCTCGAGCTGGACGGCGAAATTGTCACCCAGGCCGACCCGGACATAGGTTATCTGCATCGCGGCGACGAGAAAATCGCCGAGAACATGACCTACACCCAGTTTATCCCTTACACGGACCGGCTGGATTACCTCGCGCCGCTGGCCAACAACGTCGCCTACGCGCTGGCGGTGGAGAAACTACTCGGCATCGAGAAGGCTTTGCCGCCGCGCTGCCAGTATATCCGGGTGATGTGCGCAGAACTGGCGCGCATTTCCGCGCACTTGCTCGGGCTCGGCGCCTTCGCGATGGACATGGGCGCGGTCACGGTCTTCCTGCTCTCGTTCACCGAGCGTGAAAAAATCTACAATCTGGCCGAGGCCATCAGCGGCGCGCGGTTCACCACCAGCTACACGCGCATCGGCGGCGTGATGCGCGACCTGCCGCCAACGTGGCTGGATCAATGCCAGAAATTCTGCGACGAATTTATTCCCGCGCTCAATGAACTCGAGACGTTGCTCACCCGCAACCGCATCTGGGTTGACCGCGTCCGGAATCTGGCAGTCATCTCGAAGGAAGACGCCATTAATTACGGCCTGAGCGGCCCAAACCTGCGCGGCAGCGGCATTGAATGGGATTTGCGCAAAAATCAGCCGTATCTGTGCTACCCGGACCTGGAATTCGACATTCCCACAGGGTCGGTTGGTGATTGCTACGACCGTTACCTCGTCCGCATGGAGGAAATGCGCCAGAGCGTCCGGATATTGCTCCAGTGCATTAAAAAAATCCCCGGCGGCGCGGACAATAAAACCAAGGAACCGGTCAATTTCGCCGACGGAAAAATCTTCCTGCCGCCGAAGGAAAAGGTGATGTCGAAAATGGAGGAATTGATCCATCAATTCATCCTGGTGACGCAAGGCATGAACTGTCCGCCCGGCGAGGTTTATTTCGGCCACGAAAATCCGAAGGGCGAACTCGGCTTTTATATCAACAGCCGCGGCGGCGGCACGCCGTACCGGATGAAGATCCGTTCGCCCAGCTTTGTCAACCTGAGCATCATTCCCAAAATTTTCCCCGGCTGCCTGATCAGCGACACCGTGGCCATCCTGGGGTCGCTCGATTTCGTGATGGGAGAGTGTGACCGATGAACGCCACGCACACCGAACCCATTCCCAATCCGCTCCAGCACCAGGGCGGTTTTGCCGTGTCCGCCGCGTTGGAGGCGGAGGTCAACGAGCTGGTCACGCATTATCCCGAAAAGCGCAGCGCGTCGCTGATGGTGCTGCACGCGATTCAGGAGCAGTTCGGCTGGATTTCGCAGGAAGCCGTCGAGTGGACGGCGAAGAAACTCGAATTGCAGCCCATCAACGTCTATGAGCTCGTGACGTTTTATCCGATGTTCCGGCAGCGGCCGATGGGCAAATATCAGATCAAGGTCTGCCGGACGTTGAGTTGCGCCTTGGGCGGCGCGCATGAGCTGCACCGGCATTTTTGCGGAAAGCTGGGCCTGGATGCGCATGCGCACGGCCCGCAAACCACGAAGGACGGAAAGTTCACGGTCGAATTCGTCGAGTGCCTGGCCAGTTGCGGCACCGCGCCGGTGATGATGTGCAACGACGCCTTTTACGAAGGCGTCGGCCACGCGAAGGCGGATGAAATTGTAAAGAATTGCAAATGAAGATGCCCACTTTAGCCTTCAGCCCTCAGCCTTCAGCCTTGGTTGATTGGCTGCCCGACATGGATTTGAACCATGACAAACAGATTCAGAGTCTGCTGTGCTACCGTTACACCATCGGGCAGGCCGGAGCGTTTGACAGGCTAAAGGGTTTTGCCACCCAGTCAAGCCGCACCTTCGTTTCACGTTTCACGTTTCACGTTTCACGGAAGTAGCCATGCCGCAGGAATATAAATTGATTTTGAAATACGCCGACGAGCCCGGGTACACGCCCGACCTCGAATGCTATCTGCGCCACGGCGGCTACGAGCCGCTCAAAAAGGCGCTGGCGCTGCGGCCCAAAACCCTGCCGGACGGCAAAACCCAGTCGCCGCAGGAGCAAATCCGCGAGGACGTTAAAATTTCCGGCCTGCGCGGCCGGGGCGGCGCGGGCTTTTCGTGCGGACTGAAATGGAGTTTCGTGGACCGCAAGAGCGGCAAACCGATTTACCTGATTTGCAACGCCGACGAATCCGAGCCGGGCACGTTCAAGGACCGCCAGATCATGCACAAGGACCCCCACCAGCTGATCGAGGGCATGATCATCGCGTGTTTTGCGAACGACGTGCATCTGGCCTACATCTACATCCGCGGCGAAATGCCCGAAGGCGCGAAGCTCTTGAACCAGGCATTGGCCGAGGCGCGTGCCAAAAATCTCCTCGGCAAAAACATCTTGGGCAGCGGCTACGATCTGGAGATGTACGTTCATCGCGGCGCCGGCGCCTACATTTGCGGCGAGGAAACCGGGCTGATTGAATCACTCGAAGGCAAACGGCCGTATCCGCGCATCAAACCGCCTTATTTCCCGGCGATCCTGGGCCTTTACCTGTGCCCGACCATCGTCAACAACGTCGAGACGCTCTGCAACGTGAAGCATATTGTCGCCATGGGCGCGGCGGAATTCGCCAAGCTTGGCACGCCCAACAACACCGGCACGCGCATCGTCAGCCTCAGCGGCCACGTCAAAAAGCCGGGTTACTACGAAATTGAAGTCGGCAAGGTCACCATTGGCGAACTCATCAATCACCCGGCCTTTGGCGGCGGCCTGCGTGAGGGGCGCAAGCTGAAGGCCGTCATCCCTGGCGGATCGTCGGCCAAGGTTTTCAAGGCGGGCGAAAAGTTCAAACTCAAGCGCAAAGGCCCGGACGGCCAGATGGTGGACCAGGAAGTGGACATGCTGGACCTGCCTTACGATTTCGATTCCCTCATTGCCGCCGGCTCAATGAGCGGTTCCAGCGCAATCATCGTGATGGATGACAGCGTGGATATCGTCGAGGCGCTGGCGAACGTTTCCGAATTTTACGCGCACGAAAGCTGCGGCCAGTGCACGCCCTGCCGGGAAGGGTCGCTCTGGATGAACAAGGCGCTGCATCGCCTCACGCATGGTGAGGGCCGCGCGAGCGATGCCGATTATCTGGTTAAAATTGCCGACAACATTCCCGGCGGCCGCACGATTTGCGCGTTTGGCGAAGCCTGCTCCTGGCCGGTGCAAAGTTTCGTCGCGAAGTTCAAGGACGAGTTTGTCGCCAAAGGCCGGGCCGACGAGGAACGCCGCGCAAAAGTGAGCGCCGCGCCGGCGGAAGAAACCAGATCGGCCGTCGCGCACCATTGATTGCCATGTCAACCACCGTCACAACTGAAGCCAAGCCCGCCGCGCCCGCGATTGAAAAGATCAAGGTGAAGGTGGATGGTCGCGAAATTGAGGTGCCCAAGCTGACGCCGGACTGGTCCGGCAAGCTGACGCCCACCACGATGATTCAGGCGTGTGAGCTGGCGAAGACGGAGGTGCCTCATTATTGCTATCATCCGAAGCTGCCGGTCGCCGGCAACTGCCGCATGTGCCTGGTCGAGTTTGGCACGCCGGCGCTCGGACCGGACCGCAAGCCGGTGGTGAATCCCGATGGCACGCCGAAGATCGCGAAATCGCCGCGCCCGGCCATCGCCTGCGCCACGCCGATCTCGCCCGGCATGGAAATTTACACAAAGACGCCCGGCGTAAAACAACTGCGCGAGGGCGTGCTGGAATTCCTGCTCATCAATCACCCGCTCGATTGCCCGATTTGCGACCAGGCCGGCGAATGCAAATTGCAGGAATACTCGGTGGATTACGGCCAGGCAGCCAGCCGTTTCGTGGAACCGAAGGTCCACAAACCCAAGGCCGTGGACCTCGGCCCGCGCATCGTGCTCGACGACGAACGCTGCATTCTGTGCACGCGTTGCATCCGGTTCACGAAGGACATCGCGGGCGACGACGCGCTGGGCATTGTCAATCGCGGCAGTTACAACACGCTCACGGCGTATCCCGGCAAGGTGTTCGACAACAATTATACGCTGAACACGGTGGACATCTGCCCCGTGGGCGCACTCACGTCGAAGGATTTCCGTTTCCAGATGCGCGTGTGGTTCCTCAAGGAAACCAAGAGCCTCTGCACCAGCTGCGCGACCGGCTGCAACGTCATCGTTGGCTCGCGCGAAGAAAAGGTTTACCGCTACACCCCGCGCGAAAACGACGCCGTCAACGCGAGCTGGATGTGCGATCACGGCCGGTTGAATTACAAGTGGATTGGCCGGGAGGACCGCCTGAAGGACGTTCTGGTGCGCGGCCAGAAAACGACCTGGACGGCGGTGCTCAACGAAATTGCCGGCAAATTGAAGGCCGCGCCGCACGGTTCGGTCGCCATCATCGCGTCGGCCCGGCAGACGAATGAGGAACTCTGGCTGCTCAAAAAGCTGGCGGATAAATTCGGGGCGATGACCGATTCCGTCGGGCGTTTCGGCGAAGGCGACAAATTATTGTTAAACGTGGACCGGAACCCGAACCGGACCGGCGCACGGCTCATCGGCATCTGCCAGGCGAACGTGGGCATCAAACTGCGGCCGATCGCGGAATTCATCCGCGCCGGCAAAATCAAAACCTTGATCGTGTTTGGCGAGGACGCGGCGCAGAGCGGCATCGACGCCGAATTGCTCGGCAAACTCGACACGCTCATCGTCAGCGGCATTCTGCCGAACGAAACGACGAAGCTGGCGCATTATCTTCTGCCGGGTTGCGCCCATGTCGAGAAACGCGGCACGTTCACGAACATCAAGGGCCGCGTCCAAAAATTCATGAAGTCCGTCGAGGCGCCCGGGGACGCGCGGCCGGAATGGGAATTTTTGCACGATCTGGTTTACCACGTCACCGGCCAGGACGGTTTCCTGACCATTGAAGGGCTGTTCAACGAAATGGCCAAAGACGTGCCCGCGTTCAACGGTTTGACCTGGGCGGCCCTCGGCGACACGGGCGCGACGGTGCCGATCTAAAATGAACTGGAATTTCATCATCTTCAGCGCGGTCAAAATCGCCATCATCATCGGCGTGGTGCAGGGCATGGTGGCCTATGCGGTCCTGGCCGAACGCAAAATCTCGGCGTGGATCCAGGATCGCGTCGGGCCGAACCGCTGTGCCCCTCCCTTCGTCAAGGCGATTCCTGGCCTGGGTCCGGTTTTGATCCGGCTGGGCCTCTTCCAGCCATTGGCCGACGGCTTGAAATTCATGCTCAAGGAAGACTTCACGCCCGCGGGCGTGCGAAAGGTGTATTTCTGGCTGGCGCCGGCGATTGCGGTGATTCCCTCGATGCTGGTGATTGCGGTGATTCCGTTCGGCTCGCAACTCGGCCACCAACAAATGGTCATCGCCGACCTGAACGTGGGCATTCTTTACACGTTCGGCATCGTATCGCTGGGCGTGTACGGCATCGTGCTGGCGGGTTACGCGGCCAACTCGAAATACCCGTTCCTAGGCGGCATCCGGTCAAGCGCACAGATGATTTCGTACGAAATTTCGATGGGCATGTCGGTAATTCCGGTGCTGCTGATCGCGGGCAATTTGAATCTGAGCCAGATCATCGGCTGGCAGGCGCACCACGGCTGGCTGGCGCTTTACTCCCCGGTTTCGTTCATTATTTTCCTCGTCGCGTCGTTCGCCGAAACCAACCGGCTGCCGTTCGATTTGCCGGAGGCGGAAACCGAGCTGGTCGGCGGTTATCATACCGAATACAGCTCGATGAAATTCGCGCTGTTTTTCCTCGGTGAATATTCCAACATGATCGCGTCGGCGGGCATGATGGTGACGCTGTTTTTCGGCGGCTGGACGCTGCCGTTCTGGGGACTGGATCATCCGGCGGCGAACCTGGGAATGGGGCTGGTGCAGATCCTGGTTTTCCTGGTGAAAATGCTTTTGTTCATGGGGTTGTTCATCTGGGTGCGCTGGATGTTTCCGCGCTTCCGGTACGACCAGTTGATGGACCTGGGCTGGCGGCGGTTCCTGCCGCTGGCCCTGGCGAACATTTTTGTCACGGCCGTGGTGCTGTGGCTGATCAGTTGATTGCAGCGCGTTGATTTGTAGCCGCGTTTGTGAAAACGCGGAAAGAGTCCGCCGATTGATCTCGGCGGCTACGGTTGGAAATTTTGCATGATTGTTAATCGCAAACCGTTGACGTTCTGGGAAAAACTTTATCTGCCGGCGATTGTCGGCGGGTTCAAAGTCACCCTCCGGCACGCCTTTCGTTCCTTGTTTGGCGGCAAAACCGTCACGATGGAGTATCCCGAGCAGAAATGGGCCGTGCCGGCGGATTATCGCGGCGCACCGTATCTGGTGCGCGACCAGAACGACGACACCAAGTGCGTCTCCTGCCAGCTTTGCGAATTCGTCTGCCCGCCCAAGGCCATCAAAATCATTCCGCCCGGCCCGGCCGGACAGCTGGCCGACCGGCCGAACGCGGAAAAGATGCCGCAGGAATTTGAAATCAACATGCTCCGCTGCATCTTTTGCGGTCTCTGCCAGGAAGTCTGCCCGGAGGAGGCCATCTTTCTGCAAAAGGATTATTCGCTCACGGGCCGGTCCCGCGAGGAAATGATTTACGACAAGCGAAAACTGCTCGCGCTGGGCGGCGCTTACGGCGGCGTCCAGAAATGGAAGCACAAACTGGAAGAAGCGAAGGAGCAGGAGAATTTTCCGGTAAAAGTCTGACGGAAGGGAAACATGGCACTGACTGATATTTTGCCTGACATATTATTTTACGGGTTCGCGGCGCTGACGCTGTTGTGCGGCGTGCTGGTCGTCGCCAATCCGTTCAGCCGCAGCCCGGTCACCAGCGCGATGTTTCTGGTGCTGACCATCATCTCGATGGCCGGCCTGTTCGTGCTGCTGCACGCGTTCTTTCTCGCGGCGGTGCAAATCATCGTCTATGCCGGCGCGGTCATCGTCCTGTTCCTCTTCGTCATCATGCTGCTGGATTTGAAGGAGGAACAACGGCGCAAAATCAAACTGTTCGGCCTGGTGGGGGGGCTGGTTTCCGTCGGCGCCATCGCGGCCATTTCCCTGAAGGCGTTGAAAGCCACGCAACCGGGGGCGAATCTGCCTGCGCCGCAAATCGAAGGCGGCACCGCCGCCCTCGGCAGGCTCCTGTTCACGCAATACGTTCTGCCGTTTGAGGTCGTCTCCATCCTGCTGCTGGTGGCGATGGTGGGCGTGATTTTATTGAGCAAAAAGGATTTGAAATAACATGCACGTGGGATTGGAACAATATTTGACGGTCAGTTTCCTGCTGTTTGCGCTGGGACTGCTGGGAGTCATCATGCGGCGCAATCTGCTGGTGATTTACATGTCGCTCGAGCTGATGCTCAACGCCGCGAATCTCGCGCTCGTTTCGTTCTCGCGGTTCAACAACAACCTGAACGGCCAGATTCTGGTCTTCTTCATCATCACCGTGGCGGCGGCGGAGGTGGCGGTCGGCCTGGCGCTCATCGTGGCGCTCTACCGCAAACGCCAGTCAGCCCATGTCGAAGACCTGACCAGCATGAAGCTGTAACGAAATGAGAAAACATCCAACATCCAACATCCAACGCCGAACATCCAATGGACGGCGCGCAGCAGCAATTTTCGGTGTTGGATGTTGGATGTTGGATGTTGGATGTTCCCGGTTTATCGGATGAAATACGAAACTTTACCCTGGCTCATCCTGTTTCTGCCGCTGCTGGCGGCGGGCGGCATCACGCTGTTTACGTTGCGGCATCGCACCGTGAGCGCCCTGCTGTCCATTGGGGCCATTGTCACCGGCTTCATTCTCACCCTCGTTTTCATTCACGCCAACGGTTGGCAACCGGCGTCCGGCGAATCCGTCACCGACTGGCTGACCATCGGCGGCCTGCATGTGGATTTCGGACTGAAGCTCGACGCGTTGAGCCTGATGATGTTGCTGATTGTCACCGGCGTCGGCGGCGCAATTCACATTTATTCGTTCGGTTACATGCACGCGGACCGGAGCTTCTCGCGCTTTTTCGCGTTCATGAGCCTGTTCACGTTCTCGATGCTCGGCATCGTGCTGGCGAATAATTTCATCGAGCTGTTCATTTTCTGGGAACTGGTCGGCGTCTCCAGCTATCTGCTCATCGGGTTCTGGTTCGAAAAACCCAGCGCCGGTGACGCGGCAAAAAAGGCGTTCATCACCAACCGCCTTGGCGACTTCGGGTTTCTGCTCGGCATCCTGATGATTTGGGGACTGCTCGGCTCCCTCAATTTCACGGCGCTGCAAAACCAGCTCACCGCCCATCCCGCCGCCCTCGGCGCCATGGCTTCGATTGCCGCGCTGCTGATTTTCTGCGGCGCGGTCGGGAAATCCGCGCAATTTCCGCTGCACGTGTGGCTGCCGGACGCCATGGAAGGCCCGACGCCCGTCAGCGCGCTCATCCACGCCGCGACGATGGTGGCCGCCGGTGTTTACATGCTGTGCCGCATTTTGTTTTTGCTCAATGCCGACGCGCTGCACGTCATTGCCTGGGTTGGCGGTTTCACCGCGTTGCTCGCCGCATTGATTGCCGTCCAGCAAAACGACATCAAGCGCATCCTCGCCTACTCGACGCTGTCGCAGCTCGGTTACATGGTCATGTCCGTCGGTCTGGCCGGCCCGACCCCGGCGATGTTTCACCTGACCACGCACGCGTTCTTCAAGGCGCTGCTGTTCCTCGGCGCCGGCTCGGTCATCCACGCCATGCACGACGAGCAGGACATCTGGAAAATGGGCAGCCTGCAAAAGAAAATGCCGGTCACGTTCTGGACCTTTTTGATCGGCACCCTGGCACTGAGCGGCGTGCCGCCATTCAGTGGTTTCTACTCGAAGGACAGCATTCTCGGCCAGGCGTTGGACCAGAAAAATTATCTGCTCTTCCTCCTCGGTGCAGTTGTCGCCGGCCTGACAGCGTTCTACATGTTCCGGTTGTTTTATGTCGCGTTTCTCGGCCGGCCCAGGACGGAAGCGGCCGAACATGTCCACGAATCGCCCGCCGTCATGGCGTGGCCGCTGCGCGTGCTGGCGGTGTTCGCGGTCATTGGCGGCGTCATCGGCGTCAGCCGCACCTACGCCGCGCAATTTTCACCGGGAGAAGCGGGTGAATCCTTCGCGCAAAGCCTGATTGCACCGCTGGTGCATTCACCTTTCGGCGCGTTGGTGGGACTTGTTTTCGTGGCGGCGGGCTTCTTTGCCGCGCGCAAGCTGTATCGCGACGCGGCCACCGATCCGCTGCCCGCGAAACTCGGCAGCCTGGCCACCGCCATGAGCAACCGCTTCTATTTTGACGAGCTTTACGAAGCCACTTTCATCCGCGCACATGATTTCATCGCGGCGGTGATGGACTGGATTGATCGCTGGCTGTTGGAAGGTTTTTGCATCGGCCTGGTACGCGGCGGCACGGATTTGACCGGTCGCGCGTTGCGGCTGGTCCAGACCGGCAACCTCCAGACCTACGCCCTTCTGTTCGTGCTGGGCGTGGCGGTGCTGATGTATTTCGCGTTGGGAAAATAAAATGTCGATATTAACCTATATATTTGGCTGGCCGCTCGTGGCGGCGCTGCTGCTGGTGTTCGTGCCGCGCAATTACCGCGTCATCATCCGCGCCATCGCCCTGCTCGCCACGCTCACCTCGGCGGTGCTCGCGGTGAAAATGTTCATGCAATACGCCGGCGCGCCGCTCGATGTCGACGGCTACCGTTTCGTGCAGCAAATCCCATGGGTCGAATCGCTCGGCATCAGTTATCACGTCGGCGTGGACGGCTTGAACGTCGGGCTGATTTTGATGGGCGCCATCGTCGCCTTCGCGGCGGCGTGCTGCTCGTGGGAAATCAAGGAGCACGAGAAGGAATTTTACATCCTGCTGCTCGTGATGAGCGGTGGCATCCTCGGGGCGTTTGCCTCGCTCGACCTGTTCTTCTTTTATTTCCTGCATGAACTCGCGCTGGTGCCAACGTTCATCATGATCGGCGTCTGGGGCCGCGGGGAACGAAAGAATTACGCCACGTTCCAAATCACGCTTTACCTGAGCCTGGGCGCGCTCATCGCCTTGATCGGTTTGATTGCGCTTTACCTGCAGGCCGGCGCGAACACGTTCGATATTCCCAAACTGACGGAATACATCCGGCAGCATCCGCTGTCGGCGCACTCGCAAAATTTCATCTTCCCGCTGCTGCTGTTCGGCTTCGGCATCCTCGTCTCGCTCTGGCCGTTTCATTCCTGGGCGCCGCTGGGTTATAGTTCCGCGCCGTCGCCGACCGCCATGCTGCACGCGGGCGTGCTGAAAAAGTTCGGTCTCTACGGCCTGATCCGCATCGCGCTGCCGTTGCTGCCGCAGGCCGCGCAAGGCTGGATGCAGATCCTGGCCTGGCTTTGCCTCGGCAACATCCTTTATGTCGGCTGGGTGGCGATGCGGCAGAAGGACCTCAACTTGCTTATCGGCAATTCCAGCGTGGCGCACATGGGTTTCATTTTCCTCGGCATCGCGAGCCTGAACCTCATCGGCATAACCGGCGCGGAGTTCATCATGGTCGCGCACGGCTTTCTCGCGGCGCTGACCTTCGCGTTGAGCGGTTACATTTATCAAAAAACCGGCACGCTCCAGATCAGCGAACTCGGCGGGCTGTGCCGGCAATTGCGCTTCATCGGCACGGTGTTGCTCATGGCGGCGATGGCCGGCTGCGGATTGCCGGGATTCGCGAATTTTGTCGGCGAAGCCACGGTGTTCTTCGGCGCGTGGACGGTGTTCCCGCTGGTGACCGGCCTCGCGCTTTGGGGCGCGCTCATCATCGGCGCGGTCTATATGACGCGCGCCATCCGCAATGCCTTGCACGGGCCGTTGCCGGACAAATGGGCGGGTCTGGCCGACGCCGCGAGTCTCTGGCGCAAGCTGCCTTACGCGCTGCTGCTGGCGAGCCTGTTCGTGTTCGGCTGCTTCCCGCGGCTGCTCACGGAAAAAATCACGCCCGACGCGCAAAAGATCGTGAGCCTGGCTGCACCGGCTGAAGCTGCGGCCAAACCGTCGGCCACGATGGTCGCCCAGGCCGGCCTTTCGCCAAACCGCAATCCGCAATCTGCCATCCGCAATTGATGAACGCCTCCCTGACCACTCTCGAAGTCTGCGTAATCGCCCTGGGCATCGTGCTGATGCTGGCGGATTTCTTTGCGACCGCCGAACGGAAGCGTTTTCTGGGCTATGCCGCCATCGCCGCCCTCACCGGCTTGCTCCTGATCAGCTTCAGCGGCAACGGCGTTTGCAGCCTGACGGGAACCGCGTTCAACGGAACGTTCATCGAAGATGCGCTGGCCGTGTATTTCAAACGGTTCTTCCTGGTCGCCGCCATTCTGGTGCTGTTCATGTCCGGCGAATTTTCCGACCGCATTGCCGGTGGCATCTCGGAATACTATTCGCTCATCATCTTTGCCCTGGCGGGAATGTGCTTCGCGGCGTCAGCCAATGACTTCGCCATGCTGTTCGTTTCCATCGAACTGATTACCATCACGTTTTACGTGCTGACCAGCTTCCAGCGCGGCCGGCTGATTTCGCTCGAAGCCGGCGTGAAATATCTGATTCTTGGCGCGCTGTCGTCGGCATTTCTGGTGTTCGGCATCGCGCTGGTGTGGGGCACGACGGGAAAATTAAATTTTACCGAGCTCGCGTCAGTCGCCGCGCAATTTGAAACCAACAAACTTTTCCTCATCGGCGTGCTGTTCGTGCTGGTCGGGCTTGGATTTAAAATTGCGGCGGTGCCCTTCCAGATTTGGGCGCCGGACGTTTATCAGGGCGCACCGACGCCCACCACGGCCTTTCTGGCCGTCGGCTCCAAGGCCGCGGGCTTTGTTCTGTTGCTGCGCGTGCTCTTCACCGCCCTGCCGGCCGTGACGAGGCATTGGGCGGATTTGCTCATCGTGATTTCCGGCATCACCATTCTCTACGGCAACCTGTGCGCGCTGCCCCAACGCAATTTGAAACGGCTGCTGGGCTATTCGAGCATCGCCCACGCGGGCTATCTGTTGCTGGGCGTGGCGGCGTTGAGCGTGAGCGGGCAGGCGGCGCTGCTCTATTACCTGGCCGGTTATCTGTTCACCGTGGTGGCGGCGTTCCTGGTCATTTGCGTCGTGATGCGGCACCTCGACAACGAGGACATTTCGGCACTGGCGGGTTTGAATCAACGCTCGCCGCTGCTGGCCGCCACGATGACGTTTGCCATGGTATCGCTGGCGGGCATTCCGCCGATGGCCGGTTTTTTCGGGAAATTTCTGCTGTTGAAGGCCGTCATCCAGCAGGGGGCGGTGAACCACGGTTATTATTGCCTCGCGTTTACGGCGCTGGCCGGCGTGGTGATTTCGCTTTATTACTATTTCGGTGTGATCCGCGCGATTTACTGGAGCAAAAACGCGCCGGATTTGTCGCCCATCCCCTTGTCCGGACCGGTCAAATTTTCCGTTTGCGTCTGCATCGCCGGCATGTTCTGGCTCGGTTTGTTTCCCAGTGTGGTGCTGGACCTCGCCACGGAAGCGGCCAAATCGCTGGGCATCTGATCACACCACCCGCATCTGGACGGCGTCCACGATTTCCGTGCCGACGGAAATGGCGCCAACAATGACCACGGTCATGCCGCGATGCAACCGGCCCTGTTCAAGCAGCGTTTTTAGCGCCCGTTCAATGGTGTTCTGCGGATTGATGAAATCAAACTCCACCACGAACGGGATGACCCCCCAGCACAGCGTCAGTTCGTTGGCGCGCTTTTCACTGTCGCACAATCCGTAAATCGGCGAATAGCGCGGGCGCATCCAGGCGGCGTAGCGCGCCATATGACCGTGGCGCGTGAACGCGAGCACGGCTTCGGCTTTCAATTCGTTGGCCATGACCACGGCGCTTTTGACCAGCTTTTCACGCGGGCTGGTCAGCTCCGCCAAGTCATGAAATTGCGCGTTGCCGCTGCGTTCGATGCGCTTGGCGATGCGGTCAAAAACCTCGATGCACTTGACCGGATATTTGCCAACCGTGGTCTCGCCGCTGAGCATGATGGCGTCGGCCTCTTCAAAAACCGCGTTGGCCACGTCGGTCACCTCGGCGCGGGTGGGCATTGGCGATTCAATCATGCTCTCGAGCATGTGGGTCGCCACAATGACCGGCTTGCCGTGGCGCAAACAGGTTTTGACGATGCGCCGCTGCACAATGGGCAGTTCTTCGTAGGGGATCTCAATGCCCAGATCACCGCGCGCCACCATGATGGCGTCGGCCTCGCGGACAATGGATTCCAGATTGGCCACCGCCTGCTGGTCCTCGATTTTGGCGATGACCACCGGCGTCGGTTTGCCGTCCTCAAACAGCTCCCGCAGCTGCAACAAATCACGGGCTTCGCGGACAAATGACAGCGCGATAAAATCCACGCCGACCTCCAGGCCGAGCTTCACATCCTTGATGTCCTTGGCCGTGAGCGCGGGCAGGCTGACCTTGACGCCGGGCAGGTTGATGTGGCGCCGGCTGCCGAGCGTGCCGGCGGTAAGCACCTCGCACTCGACCTTGTTGCCGGACTTGGCGAGAACCTTCATTTCAATCGCGCCATTGTCCACGAGCACGACGTCGCCCACGTTGATGTCGTTGACGAAATTCTCGTAATTCACGTCCACCGAATGCTCCTCCAGATCGCGTTCGCCGCGGACGGTGAGGGTGAATTTCTGGCCGGGCTGCAAATCGAGCGGCACGCCGAGGTCGCCGGTGCGGATCGCCGGCCCCTGCGTATCCATCATGACCCCGATGAACTGCCGGCGCGCGGTGGCGGCGGCGCGGATGTCTTTGACCACGCGGCGCACCCAATCGTGCGGCGCGTGCGACATGTTCAGGCGGAAGATGTTGACGCCGGCGTCAATGAGCTTGCCGATCATTTCCGCCGAGTCCGTGGCCGGACCGAGGGTGGAGATGATTTTTGTTCTGCGAACGCTTCCTCGTTGCACGCGCCAAAGCATACGCTGGCGCGGCGCAATTAAAAGTTTTTAATCGGCTTCCGGGAATTCTAATGGCAAATGGGGCTTGCCAGCGCGCGCGCCGGCGGTCATATTAAATGCACGATTTTATGGCAGATGCTGCAAATAAATATCCCGAAAATGTCCCGGGCAAATATTACGTGGACAACCAGTGCATTGACTGCGACCTGTGCCGCGAAACGGCGCCGGACAATTTCAAGCGTAACGACGACGGCGGCTATTCGTTCGTCTACAAACAGCCGGCCTCACCCGACGAGGAAACCCGCTGCAAGGAAGCCAAGGAAGGCTGCCCGGTCGAAGCCATCGGCGACAACGGCGCGTAGCGGTCGTTTGCTGCTCGGAGGGCCAAGTTACACGAGGCCCTATCTTCAAAATGGGACTCGTGTCACTCGTCCCTCCCAAGGGTTTACGCCCGGGGATGAAATTTCCGGTGGATCTCCCGCAGCCGGTTTCCCGTCACGTGCGTGTAAACCTCCGTCGTGCTGATGTTCGCATGGCCGAGCAATTCCTGAATCACCCGCAAATCCGCGCCGTGCTCCAGCAGATGCGTGGCAAAACTGTGCCGCAACATGTGCGGCGTGAGGTTCCGTGAAACCCCGGCGCGCTGCACCCGGTGCTTGATCCGCAGCCACAACGTCACCGCCGCGAACGGCGTGCCGCGTCGCGTCAGAAAAACATTCGCCGGTGATTTGGGCGTGACGAGCTTCGGCCGTCCGATTTGGATGAAACGATTCAGCGCTTCAACGGCCTGCCTGCCCGCCGGCACCACGCGTTCCTTGTTGCCCTTGCCGATGACGTTGATGAACCCGGCGTCGAGATGCAACTGCTCCAGCCGCAGATTTTTCAATTCTGACAAACGCAAACCAGAGGCGTAGGCGAGTTCCAGAATCGCCTGGTCGCATAAACTTTCGGGCGTCTCGGGCAATGCGGGCGTGAGCAACTTGGTGATTTCATCGTTCGTCAGCGCCTTGGGCAAACGTTTCCACCGGCGCGGCAGCGAGAGATTTTCGGCCACGTTGGCCGGCAGCAATCTTTCGTTCTCGGCAAACCGGTAAAGCGCCCGCAACGCGGCGATTTCCAGATAAACGCTCTCGCTGCTCAAACGCTTGGTGGATTCCTTGGGTTCGTCCACCAGCGGACGCTCGCGTTCGTGTTGCAGGAACGCCATCAGATGCTTCAACTCGACCGATTTCCAGTCCGTGAGATTTTGCGTCGCCGACCACGTGGTGAACTTGCCCAGCAGCGCCGCATACGTTTTCGCCGTGTTATCCGATTGTCCGCGCTCGTGGCGCAAATATTGCAAAAAATCTTCGACGAGCGAATTCATCAAAGCTTATTCCCCGTCAACCACTCGTAAGCTTCGAGATATTTAGCCGAGGTCTTGGCGACGACATCGTCCGGAAGTTTCGGACCGGGCGGGGTCTTGTTCCAGTCGAGCGTTTCGAGGTAGTCGCGGACGAATTGTTTGTCGAAGCTCGGCTGGCCACGGCCGGGTTGATACTGGTCGGCGGGCCAGAAACGCGACGAATCCGGCGTCATCACCTCATCGATCAGAATCAATTTTCCGTCGCTCAGGCCGAACTCGAACTTGGTGTCGGCGATGATGATGCCGCGCTGGCGGGCGTAATCGCGTCCCGCCCGGTAAATCTTCAGGCTCAAATCACGCGCCTGCCCGGCCAGTTCGGGGCCCACAATTTTCTGCGCCTGCGCAAACGAAATATTTTCGTCGTGGCCGGCCTCGGCCTTGGTGGACGGCGTGAAAATCGGTTCGGGCAGTTCGGCGGATTCGGTCAGCCCGGCCGGCAGCTGGATGCCACAGACGGTCTGCGTCTGCTTGTATTCCTTCCAACCGCTGCCGGAGAGGTAGCCGCGCACAATGCATTCGATGGCCAGCGGCTTGGCCTTTTTCACAATCATCGAGCGGCGCGCCAGTTGGCCGGCGAACGGCTGGAGATTTTTCGGCAACGGATCGTTTGCCCCGGCCAGCAGATGGTTGGGCACGAGCGACGCAAATTTCTCGAACCAGAAATGTGAAATCTGCGTGAGCACCTCGCCTTTGCGCGGGATGCCGTTGGGCATGATCACGTCGAAGGCGGAAATGCGGTCGCTGGCGACGAGCAGCAGGGCATCGCCGAGATCGAAAATGTCGCGCACCTTGCCGCTGCGCAGTTTTTTTACGCCGGGTAAATCGAGTTGCAGGATGGGTTCGTTTGCCATCGGGGAATTATTAAGTCCAAAATCCAAAGTTCAAAGTCCAAAGTGGCATCGCCGGAGACGAAGTCAGGATTCTCCAGCTTTTCGACGTGAAATTGGGTCACGTTTGAGTCTCGTCACCCCGACTCCGGCATCGTGTGTTTCACGCCGCCGCGGGCTGTATCAGCTTGACCTGCAACGGGATGCTCGCCAGCGACTGGCCGTCCAGCAAAACGTCCACGGAGAACAGGCCGGCTTCGACGAATTTGAGCTGCTGAATGTTGATGATGAAGTTGCGCGTGACGAAGTACACGTCTTCAGGCGTCTCAATGACCACCGGGATTTCCATGGCCGGCATGACCGGGCGGCCGTCGGCGTTGATGAACGTGAGGGTCAGCTTGCGCTGGCCCTCGTCGCCGGCAGCGAAGGTGACCCGCAACGCCACCGCGCATTGCGGATGGACCGCCGGCAACTGCTGCGCGTAAATTGTGTCGAACGCGCCGAGCAGGTTCAGTTTGCCGTTGTCGTCGGTCGCCGCGTCACAGAGAATGGCCACTTGCACGTTCATCGGAACATCAAGCCAGAAATATCACGAATTGACACGAATTTCTTTTCGCGCCTCCAGAAACTGTTTCAACTCCGCCGCCGCCTTGCCGCCGAAACCGGGAATGGCGGCAATTTGTTCCAGTGTTGCTGTTCGCAATCGTTGGACGGACCCAAATTTTTTCAGCAGCGCCGCCTTGCGCGCCTCGCCGATGCCGGGAAATTCGTCCAGCACACTTTCGGAAATGCGCTTGATGCGCAGCTGCGCGTTGTAGCTGTTCGCCACGCGATGACATTCGTCGCGAATCCGCTGGAGCAACTTCACCGCCGGATGCGCCAGCCCCAGCCGCAGCGGCCGGCTTTCGCCCGGCTGATAAATCTCCTCAAACTCCTTGGCCAGCCCGATGATGGGAAGCTTTTCAAGGCCGAGCTTCTTCAACTCCGAACACGCGGCGTTGAGCTGGCCCTTGCCGCCGTCGATCAGGATGAGGTCGGGAAGATTCGTCACATGGGAGGGACGGCGTGCCGCTGTCCCTGAATTTTGGGACGCCGACACGGCGTCCCTCCCAGATTCACGCAACAGCCTCGTGTACCGTCGCTTCACCACTTCCGCCATGCCGGCGAAATCGTCCTGGCCCTCGACGGTCTTGATTTTGAACCGGCGGTAATTCGCGCGGTCGGGCCGGCCATTTTTGAAACTCACCAGCGACGCCACCGCAAACGTGCCGCTGATGTTGGAAATGTCGAAACCCTCAATCCGCTGCGGCGGCTCCCGCAAACCGAGCACCGTCGCCAGTTCCGCCAGATCGTTCTTCGGATTGATGGACAGCGGCAGCGTGTACGGGACGCGCTCAAATTTCCGTTCCTTCTTCGTTGTTTCCTTCAGGTCGCGGATGAGGTCGCGCAGGCCGGCGGCCTTTTCGTAATCCTGCGCGAGCGCCGCCTTCTTCATTTCGACCTGCAGCTGCTCCTTCATTTCGGCGCATTGGCCGGCGAGGAAATCGCACGCGGCGTTCACCTGTTCCAGATATTGTTCGCGGGTGACATTGCCGATGCACGGCGCGGTGCAGTGTTTCAAATGCGCGTAGAGGCAATGCTTGTAATCGCTCTCGCCCGGCGTGAACACGCGGCAGCCACGCAGATTGAACTGCCGCCGCACCAGCGCCAGCGTGTTGCGCAGCGCGCCCGAATTCGAGAACGGCCCGAAATACCGCGCCCCGTCGTCCTTCCGCAGCCGCGTGAAGGCGAAGTTCGGGATCGGGTCGTTCAAATTCACCTTGAGCATCAGGAACCGCTTGTCATCGCGGAAACTGATGTTGTAGCGCGGATGGAATTCCTTGATGAGTTTGCCTTCGAGCAGGAACGCCTCCGGCTCGGTGCGGACGACGTGGAAATCGAAATCACAAATCGCCTCGACCAGCGCGTTGAATTTCAGGTCCCAGCCCAGCCGGCGTGACGGATGGAAATACTGGCTCACGCGCTTGCGCAGGTCGCGCGCCTTGCCGACATAAATGACCGTGCCAAACCGGTCCTTCATCAGATAAATGCCCGGCTTGTGGGGTAAGGAACCCAGTTTTTTGCGGATGGCTTCGGTCGCAGGCACGGGGGAATTTCAACGCAAAGGCGCAAAGGCGCAAAGGGAAAATTATCTTCGGCCACCGATCGCCACGACCAAACCCGGATTTTCCAAACTGAAAACTGCCGCGATGCTATTCCGGCTTTGGACTTTTTGCCATGTGCCGGTGGACAAAGAAGTAATAAAGTCCGCCCAGCACCAGCGCCGCGCCGCCCAGCCAGAGCGCCACATGCCGCATTTCGCCGTGCATGAGCTGTTCATCCTGGCCGGCCTTGACGCCAACGTAACAAAGCACCGAACACCAGGTCGCCGCGCCCAGCACCGTAAAAATGGAAAATTTCAGGTAATCCATCCGGGCAACGCCGGCGGGGATGCCGACGAGCTGCCGCGCCCCCGGCAACAATCGCGCGACGAACACGCCCATCGGACCGTAGTGGGACATCCAGCGTTCGCTTTTTTCAATTTTGTCCGGCGGCATCAAAATATACCGGCCGTACCGCACGAGCAGCGGGCGGCCGGCCACACGCGACAGCCAATACATGATGGTGGCGCCCAGCCACGAACCGAGTGTGCCGGCGGCGACCAGACCGATTTCCGCCGGCCAGCCGACCAAATGAAGGTTGAAGAGGTTTAATCCTTCAAACCAGGCCAGGTAAGCCGCCGGCGGCATGATGGCTTCGGCGGGAATCGGCAGGACGGAGCTTTCCATGGTCATCAGCAGCACGATGACCGGGAAACCGGCGGTCTTGAGTGTGGCGAGATACCAGGTCAGCAGCGGCTGGAAAATGGATTTGAGCATCGGGTGTTAAAAATGAGTCCGCTAATTACGCGAATTGGCACGAATTGGAAAGGCGCAAATTGTTTTGGTGCCATGACTTGATAGTAGGGCACGACGTAAGGAGTGCTGGTGCCAACGACTCGTTACCTCGTCGCCTACCAAATCCGGACACTACCGTTATTTCGGCGGATGCGCGTAGTAATTCTGAATTTCCGCCGGCGACGCCGGCTGCGGCCAGACCCAGTCAAGCGCATGAGGAATTTGCCAATAATAGATTGAAGACTTGAAATTTTTTTCCAGTGCCGGATTACCGCCGTCGTCCTGGCCGTTTTCGCCGACGGAATAAAGCAAAAATGTCCCGTCGGCATTCCGCCGGTAACGCAATGGACAACCGTCCACCGGATCGAGCGGAACTTTGGGAAGAAATTCGGGAACCAGCGAATTCAAATCTGGTGGATAAGTTCCATGTTTGAGTTGATATCGTTTCAAAGCGGTGGCTGCAACGACAACTTGCTTGGTTGTTTCAGCCATCATTACTCTGTTAAGAACAAAACTTAAAGGTGTCACTGATGCAGAAAGCATTCTGTGCATATCCATATCTTGGCCGAACATTACCTCCCACCCGCTGCCAAATGCACCGATCCGTAAGATTTCTAATTCCTTTTTTTGATCCTCAATTGGCTTTAGAAATGAACCATTTGTCTCGGCAGAATGCGTTGCTGCCAGTGATAGTTGATAGCCTTTAAGCATTTGAAGTTCGTCGGGATAAGACCACCAGTATCGCCACAGAAGCACCTTGGTCGCAATGTTGACCCTCCGTAACGCGGTTGCTCCCTGATCAAAGAATCCCGGTGCGGATACGTCAGGCTCCAGGAAATGTTGGAGTTCTAAACCGCAATTCCGCCATTTATCAGCATTCATGCACCCCATCAAGCGTTCCATCTCCAGTGCATTTTCCTCGCCCCGAACAAAATCCAAACCCATCCAATCGTTTTGCAGCTCGGCTAGTTGCCCGTCGGTCACGTTTGTAGATTGGAGAACCTCCCAATTGACGGTCAGAGCGATATTGGCGATTGCAATGCGAACGAGTTCGGAAATGACAAGGCGCTCATCACGCAATGCTTTTGAAAGCGCAAGCATGGCATGAAGGTTTTCCACGGCGGAGGCTGTATCGCCGCGTCGCAGACCACAGATCGCGGCAGTTTCCAACCATTGAGCTGCTCGTTTTGATTCAGGGAGATAGAGATTGGTAAAATCAAGATCGGTAACTCCCTTTTCATATTTGATGTGAAAATCAAAATCCGGCCTGGCAATAATCTGTTGAAGCAAGGCAAAAGATTGAGTGTTCTGGTCGACCGCCGCCTCCACGCTTTCCCAAGAATTTGTGCCATCGCTGTCACGAATGTCCGGTTGCCACCAACGAACCATCGCCTTACCCGCTGCGATCATCCCCATGCCGTAAGCATAATTTGTGTAGCCCAAATGTGTGTCCGCATCAATGAGCGCAGCCGCCCTGCGAAAAGTGTCGGCGCCGTTTTGGTCCGGCGGCACCGGCGGTGGAATCACCTGCGGCAATTCCATTGGTTCGCCTTGGGCCTTGAGTTGGGCAATGTAAGCCTCCGTCGCAGCGCGCAGTTGATAATGGCGAATGACCGGAACGAGAATCGCCACGCCAAGCATGATTCCCAAGGCGATCAAAGTTTTCCGGCGGCGGCTCATTTGATTTGGGAGTTAAGACAGAATTTACAGAATTATCGAAATTTTGAAACCGCGAATTCAATTCTGAAAATTCGGTTCATTCTGTCTCAAGTTTTCAAAAAATAATTCCGCTGTTTTTCACTGATGGCCATACCCAGCTTTTCCATCACGGCCAGCATGTCTTCCCAGACCTTGCGTTTCTCGCTCATGGCCTGGTTCCGCAGCAGATAGGCCGGATGATACGTGGGCATGAGCGGGATGCCGCGGTAGGTCTTCCAGGTCCCACGCAGTTTGGTGATGCCGATGGTCTTGCCCAGCAACCCTTCCACCGCCGTCGCCCCGAGCGCGACAATGACCTTGGGCCCGATCAAATCAATCTGCTCGTGCAGATATGGAATGCACGTGGTCATCTCGTCGGCGGTCGGTTTGCGGTTGCCGGCGGACTGGCCGGGCGTGTCGGGCCGGCATTTCAAAATGTTGCCGATGTAAACGTCCGCGCGGCTCAGGCCCGTCGCCTGGATGATTTTGGTCAACAACTGGCCGGCCCGGCCGACGAAGGGCTCGGCCTGTTCGTCTTCGTCCGCCCCCGGCGCCTCGCCGACGAACATGAGTTGCGCGTCAATGCTGCCGATGCCGAACACGACGTTTTTGCGGGACGACGCGAGGTGCGGGCATTTCACGCAGGCCAGCGCGCGCGCGCGCAGGGCGGCGAATGCGGCGGCCTTCCCAGGTGACGGGGGAGTTTCAAGCCTCAAGTTTTCAGTTTTCAGTTCCGGCGTCGTTTGCGGCTGAACACTTGAAACTTGAGGCTGAAAACTATTGGTCGGCGGCTGCGCCAGGGCACGGAGCGTTTCAGGGGAAACGTCGACGTGACGCACACCTTGCGTCTTCAAACCCTCCAGATGCTGGATGGTTGCGTCTAGCAGTTGGTGATAAGCGGAGGACATCAATGGTTGGGAATTTGTTTTTTGGCCGTCCGGCCATACCAGATTCCGGAAACGATGAAAACGATACCGCAAGCGGCTGTGAAATAAATCAGAAACGGCAGCGGCAGGACAAAATACGCGGCCACGGCTGCGCCCAGCGACAGGCCGCCGCACAAATAACAGTAAAACGCGCTGGCCTGGGCGTTTTGGACGCTCTTTTGCAGCAACCATTGCAGAACCTGGTCGTTTCGGGACAGCGCCGCCGCGCATTCAGGGGAACAGACCAGACGCCGGGTTTCGGACGGCCTGGCGCAGCCGGCACACAAAGCCCGGCCGCAATAGGCGCAAATGCCGATTGCTTCGGCCTGATGTTCGGCACATTTCACGGAGGGAAATTGCGCCATTGGCCAGGGCAATGCAATCTGAAGCTTGCGACCGGCGGCAAAAGGCGGCAACGTTTTGCCGTGAACCTCGAGGACCATTTGGGCGACATCATCGGCAAGGCGCGGGCGATGAGCGGCGTATCGGCCGCGCGGGCCGCGAGCGCTGCCGGAATTTCCGGGGCGGAACTGGCGGCGCTGGAAGAGACCGGCCAGACCGGCACCCCCCCCGACCTGGTCGCACTCGCCCGGCTTATTGGGTTGGATCCGGACAAACTGGAAGGCATCGCCCGGGGCTGGCGGCCGGCGGAAAAGGATTTGAGCGTCTGGCGGGAACTGCGCGTGCTCACGACCGCCGGGGAGGGCATGACGGTGAACAGCTATCTGGTTTGGGACGAGGCCACGCGCGACGCGGCGTTGTTTGACACCGGTTTTGACGCAAAGCCGGTTTTGGATGGCATCGCCGGAAACCAGCTTCAGCTCCGGCACGTTTTCATCACGCACACGCATTACGACCACGTCGAGGCCCTGCCGGAAATCCGCGCGGCGTTTCCCGGGACGCGGTTGCATTCCGGCTCCAAGGCCGCGCCGGTGGACCAGCGCAACAAGCCGAACGAAATCGTTCACCTGGGCGGTTTGCGCATCACCCATCGCGAAACCCCCGGGCACGCCGGGGACGGCGTGACCTACATCGTGGGCAACTGGCAGGATGACGCACCGCACGTGGCGATGGTCGGAGACGCGATTTTCGCCGGTTCGATGGGCAACGGCAATGGCGCGTGGGACTTGGCGAAACAGAAAGTGAAGGAACAAATTTTGTCGTTGCCGCCGGAAACCTTGATTTGCCCCGGGCACGGTCCGTTGACAACGGTGGCGGAGGAAAAGCGGCACAATCCATTTTTCTGATTTATGGCCAACCCCATCTTTCGTCCGAGCGTTGAAGGCGCTCAGCCTGGCAGCCATTCAAAGCCATGCTGCCGGGGGTTGCGAACGAAAACCGCGCCGCTGATGGTTGAAGCCGAAAGCGCCCGGCGCAACCTCGCCGCCCGGGGCGGGAACGGCATGCAATGCGCGCGCAATCAACCTGGTTTCCCGATCGCCACCGGTTCGTTGAAGGCAGGAACAGCCGCACAAAACTCCCTGGGCACATATTCCCGGCCATGAACACACAAAACCGCAAATTGACCGACCGAACAATTGTGCAATTTTTCATTGTTATCGTCGGCATTATCCTTGGGCAAGTGGTGCTTTACGGGCCCTCCCTGGCTGGACAAAAAATTCTGCTGCCGTTGGATATTCTCACCCACCCGGGCACTTACATTCCTCAGACTCCGGAAACGGCGAAGATCGTGCCCCACGACATGATCCTGTCCGATTTGGTCTTTCAACTTGAACCCGCGCGACGATTTGCAATTTCGGAAATTCATCAAGGTCGTTTCCCTCTATGGGCGCCCTATGAATACGGAGCCGTTCCCTTCATCTGGCCGAAATATTCGCCGTTTATGCTCCTGGCCTGTTGCACCCAGTCGCCGGTGATCCTTGCCTGGGTGCAACTTGTCGCGGCGCTGGTCGGGGGCATTGGAATGTTCTGCTTTTGCCGGAAATCATTGCATGTCGGTTTTTGGCCGGCGACGGTCTGTGCCTGGTGTTATCCTTTGACGGCTTTTTTTATTCTCTGGCAGGGTTATTTCACAGCTTTGGCGGTTTATTGGCTGCCGTGGATTTTTTTGTCCGTTGATAAAACGGTCCGCAAGGAAGGTTCACTGGCCCCAATCGGTTTGGCCATCGTAACGTTTCTGGTCCTGACCAGCGGTCAAATTGACACTTCCGGTCAAGTTCTTTTGGGTTCCGGGTTTTATGGCATTTGGTGCTGGTGGGACGCATATCCCGGCAACTGGTTTCATCGGAAAGCACGATCCGCCATCGTGATGTTGATGCTCGGCTGGGGCCTGGGGTTTTTGCTCGCGGCTCCGGACCTGCTGCCCCTGCTGGAATACGCCAAAACCGGTTCCCGGATGATGCATCGCAGTGCCGGAAAGGAAGAACGCCCGCCGGTGGGATTGGCCGCGCTGCCGCAGGTGGTGCTGCCGGACATCTATGGCACCAGTGAAACGGACAGCGCATTTCTCTCCCCCATGCGCAAGGGCAATCTCCTGGAGGGCAATCTCCTGGAAAGCGCATCCGCCGCGTACGCCGGGGTTCTGGCCACGTTGCTGGCCGCGCCCCTGGCGTGGTGCAACCGGCGTTACCGCGCCATGAATCTGTTCTGGCTCTTTTCCGCCGGCCTGGGTTTAAGCTGGTGTTTGAAAATTCCGGGCGCCGTTGATTTGTTGCGTCTGCCCGGACTGAATTTGATGTCTCACAACCGGCTGACGTTCCTGACCGCTTTTGCCATCCTTTCCCTGACCGCCATCGGTCTCGAAAACCTTTTGAGCGGCGCTGTGCGGCGACGGTGGTGGTTCTGGTTGCCGGCGGGTTTGCTGGCCGGCCTGGGCGCGTGGTGCCTTTACCGCAGCGTTGTTTTGCCGGAACCCATCTCCAATGATGCAAATTTTGCCGGCTACTGGCTGAAGATATTCGGTTTTGTTCCCGCCATGCTGAATGTGCATCCGGTTCAAGCCTGGTTCATCCGTCACTTCACCGTCACGGCGGAATTCTGCCTGGTCGGTTTTGCCGGCTGGTTGCTGGTCTGGTTTCAGGGAGCCAAACGGTTCTTTTCGTTTCCATTACTCGCCATTTTTCTGGTCGGAGATTTGTTGTGGTTTGATCACAATCGCAGCGCCCAATGCGATCCGGCGCTATACTACCCAGGAATTCCGGTGTTGGAACAAGTAGCCCGGTCTGTTCCCGGGCGCGTTATCGGCGTCGATTGTTTGCCGGCACCGATCGTTACGATGGCCGGTCTGAACGATATCAGGGGGGATGACGGGGTGGAGCCGGCGCGCATGGTGGAACTTTTGAAAACAGCCGCTGCACCCGGACCAGAACCTTCCTATGCGGTGGTTCAATATCTGGCTCCGAAAGGAGTTATTCTACCGCCAAACACAATCCGTCTCACACCCGTCCTGGATATGCTGGATGTGCGCTATCTTATTTTCCGTGGTGACCCTCCTCCGAATATTCATCCCCTTTTCCTGGGAAATGACTATTGGGTTCTGGTGAATTCGAATGCCCTGCCGCGCGTTTTCGTCCCCCAATCCGTCAAAACCCTTTCCAACGACTCCGACCAACTGATAAAAATGGCCGGTTTGCAAATTCCGGCGGCCACATCCGACCCATCCGATGACCGTGCCGAACTGGCCGCATTGGCCGATCCGCAATTCAATCCCGGCGACGTCGCCTATGTTGAATCAGCGGTTGACTTGCCGGCTTCGTGTCGCGGCAGGGCACAAATCACAAACGAAATACCAACCCGCATCATGATCTCCGTGCATATGGAAACGCCGGGTTTGGTGGTGCTGGCCGACAATTGGAACCAGGGCTGGCGGGCCTATTGGAATGGCAGATCCGTGCCGGTGCTCCGAACCAACTACGCCATCCGCGGCGTGGTGGTGCCCGCCGGAAATGGAACTTTGGAATTTGTTTATAGACCTGCAAGCCTGATCCTGGGGCTGGGGCTGGCCGGCTTGGCCATAATTATTTTGTCAGCTTGGATGATCCGCAACCAAATGCGGATAACGGATTCCCAACCCCACGCAGCCGGAACCAAGGGATTGTGACAGAACTGATATGCGCCTGACGCGGAATAATTCAGTTTACCTGCCCGTGAGAACCGGATTCCGGCAACTCATGATCAGATGAGTATAAGGTATCCGCAACAGGTCGTGTCTGAGACAAGGTTCCACTTTTGCAAAGTGTGCCGAGGCCAACTTCAGGTAATCTTCCTGTCGACGGACAAATTTCCCACGATCTCGTGACAGCAACCAACGCGTTACGCGCGACTGTTCAGGGACATAACATCCGTCGTAGGTAATCAGGCGTCCGGTGGGGAGCATAGCCCGGCGTGCCAGATCAAACAACCGGCCGGCTTGCGTGTCGTCCAAATGGTGTATCACACCCGTGGCCAGAACCAGGTCGAAACTGCCCTGTTCCTCCTCAATCGAAGCCAGGCCGACGTCACCGCACAGAAATCTCCCCCGGGATCCGAACCGCCGCGTTGCCGAACGGATATAGGCAGGACTTATGTCCAGCCCCGTGTAATTGACCTTCGGCAGGTAATCCAAAACATCCGCCGGCCCGCAACCGATATCGAAAACCTTTTCCCCGGGAACCGGTTTTACATAATCAGCCAGATAAGTCTTCCACGCAGACTCACCCCCAACCATCCACCGGAAGCAGCGGTAACCGGCCGGAATTTTCAAAACCCACGAAAGTCGATTAACCATGTTCATGGCCGGAATTGCCGCAACGCCGCAATGCCGCTGTAAACCGGCGCCCCCACCGAGATAAAGCGGGCCGTTTTCAATCCAGTGTCCATTGAGTTCTCAATGCACCAGGCCGAAGGCTTTGTCACGTCAAAAACCATTCGCGGTGATGTGGTGTTGGCGGAAATGTGACGCTGGAAGTTTGTCTTCAAACCGACGGGCGGGGTTCTTGGTTTGTGGTTGCCGGCTTTGCCACAATCTCGCTGACCGGCTGGCGGGTGATGGTCAGAATGCGGATTCGGCAAACCACCCCCGTTATTGTCCCGGCCACGGCTCGCTGATGACGGTTGCAGCAGATTGGGTTCAATCCAATTAAAATTGCAAATTGACCCGTTCCCTTGCGGCTGGTAGTCTTTCTCTCCGTTCCAACGGGATTTTTATGAGACATACCATTTCAGTTTTGGTGGAGAACAAATTCGGCGTGCTCACGCGGGTGGCCGGACTGTTCAGCGGCCGCGGCTACAATATTGACACGCTCAACGTCGGTCCAACGCAGGACCCCAAGACGTCGCGCATGACCATCGTGACGCACGGCGACGAGGCCACGCTCGAGCAGATCGTCAAGCAGCTCAACAAGCTGCCGGACGTCATCCAGGTGCAGGATTTCCACGAGGGCGAATGCGTGGACCGCGAACTGGTGCTCATGAAGGTGGCGGTGGATTCCAAGTCGCGCGCCGAGGTCATGCAAATCACGGACATTTTCCGCGCCAAAATCGTGGACGTGCAGCCGAAAAGCCTCTCCATCGAAATCACCGGCAGCGAAAGCAAGGTGGAAAAATTCGTGGCCTTGATGGGCACGTTCGGCGTGTCGGAAATCACGCGCACCGGCAAGGTGGCGATGCCGCGGAAGTAACGGTCCAGAGCCGAAAACCACCCGAAGTTTTTCGCCCTTTCAACCCTCAACTCTCAATCAACGAAAATGCCTGCAAAAGTCTATACGGACAAGGACGCCGATCTCGGCGTGTTGCGAAACAAAACGCTCGCCGTGCTCGGCTTCGGCTCCCAGGGGCACGCCCACGCGCTCAATCTCAAGGACAGCGGCTGCCACGTCATCATCGGACTTTACGAGGGCAGCAAGTCCATTCCGGTTGCCCAGGAAAAAGGGTTCAAGGTTTATCCGACGGCGGAAGCGGTCCGGCGCGCCGATGTGATTTTTGTCGCTTTGCCGGACACGAAACAGGCAAAGGTTTACGAGCGGGACATCGCCCCGAATCTGACGAAGGGCAAGACGCTGTTGTTCTCGCACGGCTTCTCGATTCATTTCAAAACCGTTGTGCCCCCGAAGAACGTGGACGTGATTCTGGTCGCGCCGAAGGGGCCGGGACACATCGTCCGCCGCCAGTACACCGAGGGCAAGGGCGTCCCGGCGTTGATCGGCATTTATCAAAATCCCAGCGGCCGGGCGAAACAGGTCGCGCTCGCATGGACGAAAGGCATCGGGGCCACGCGCGCCGGCGTGCTGCAAACGTCGTTCAAGGAGGAAACCGAGACGGATTTGTTTGGCGAACAAACGGTGCTCTGCGGCGGCTTGAGCGCAATGGTGCAGGCGGGTTACGAAACGCTCGTCGAGGCGGGTTACCAGCCGGAGATGGCTTATTTCGAGTGCCTGCACGAATTGAAGCTCATCGCGGATTTGATGAACGAAGCGGGCATCAGCGGCATGCGTTTTTCCATTTCTGAAACCGCCAAGTGGGGCGACGTTTCTGTCGGCCCAAAAATCATTGACGCCGGTGTGAAAAAGCGGATGCAGGCGGCGCTCAAGGACATCCAATCCGGCAAATTCGCCCGGGGCTGGATTGCCGAATACAAGGGCGGCTACAAAAGGTACAACGCACTGCTCAAGCGGGGTGAAAAGCATTCCATCGAAAAGGTCGGCGCGCGGCTGCGCGGCCTGATGCCGTGGATGAAGAAGCGGCAAATCAAAGGCGCCCAGGCGGCTTACTAACTGGCGGGTCCGGCCTGGCGGCGCGCAAGTTGCTGCCCTTGACCTTTTAAGGGCAACTTTCCATTGAAATGGGTGTTAACTGGAGGAAAAGCGGCCTTGGGAACATGAATCTTTTCGGAAAAATCGCGGTTTGTTTCGTGGGCAGCCTGGCATTGAATACCGGCCTGGGCGCGGACACTCCTTACGTGCCGATTGTCGAACGCAATATTTTTGGCCTGAACCCGCCGCAAGTTGTCGCCCCAACGGCTCCTGAACCACCGTCAACCATCACCCTCAATGGCATCATGACCATCTTTGGCACCCCTCAGGCGCTCTTGAAAGTGGCCGTCCCACCACGGCCACCGGAACCGGCCAAAGAGGAGTCCTTGATTCTTGGCGAAGGCGAGCGGCAGGATGACATCGAAGTGACGCACATTGACCAAAAAGCCGGGGTGGTGACTTTCAACAACCACGGTGTCGTGCAGGAAATCCCACTGGTCAAGGCACCCCCCATCACCACTCCCACGCCCGTCGTCATGAATTCCAGCTTCGCCCCCCCCGGCAGTGGCCCAGGCCAGAGTCCCAACATGGGAAATTCCAGTAGTCCGCCGGCACAACCGCAACCTTCACCGGAAGAGCAAATGATCATGATTGCCGCGCAACATGCCAAGGCCCAGCAAGCGGGTGATCCCATGGCCAGAATCTTCCCGCCCACGCCATTGGATGAAGCGGCCGGCATCACGCCCCCATCGGACAGTTCGCCCACACCATAGCCATCCCTGGTTCAACCGCCCAGTGAACCCGGATCGCCGACGTCGCCCTTGTTGAAATCCACATAAGCCTCCGTCAAATCGGCCGCGTAAATCACCGCGCTGCCCCCGCCCAGATTCAAGTGGATGTGCAAATCAAATTCCCTGGGCGCCACGGCGGCGCAAAGTTGCTTGAACGTCGCCTTCGTTGGCTGACCACGCTTGAGGCTCCATAGAATTTTTCCGCGGCCGGCTCGTCGCGCCGAAGCGTCAGACGCGAAGGTGGAGCGATAGCCGATGTCCACTTTTTCTTCGACGATCCTGGCGGAGGAATAGCCCAGCGCATCAATGATGCGGCCCCAGTTTGGGTCACCGCCGTGCCAGCTCGTTTTCACCAGCGCACTGTTGGCCACCGCCCGGGCGGCCGCATCGGCTTCAACCACAGACCTTGCGCCGTTCACGCGCACGGTCACCACCCGATGAACCCCCTCGCCGTCACGCACAATCATTTTTGCCAGTTCCAGACAAACGTGATTCAGCGCCGCTTGAAACCTTCTGACTTCTGACTTCTGACTTCTGACTTCTGGATTTCCCGCCAGTCCATTCGCCAGCACCAACACCGTGTCGTTGGTACTCATGTCGCCGTCCACCGTGATGCGATTGAAACTTTGCGCAACGGCTTCATTCAACGCGGATTGCAACGCCCCGGCTTTAATCGCGGCGTCCGTGGTGAGAAAACAAAGCATGGTCGCATGAAGCCCGGCGGGCGCCAACGCCGCCGGGCGCGCACCGGTGGCGCTCATCCCGGGTTGAATCATGCCCGCCCCCTTGCAGATGCCGCCCACGCGAACCGTTTTTCCGCCGAGTTTGAACTCAACCGCAATCTGCTTGGACCGCGTGTCACTCGTCATAATCGCTTCAGCGGCTTGAGCCGCGTGACGCGACGAATCCCCCAAAAGCTTTGCGGCTTCAAATATTCCCCGTTTTATATTCGCCAGCGGCAGGGTGACCCCGATCCGCCCCGTCGAGCCGACCAGGACGTGTTCCGCTGAAATCTTGTCGCGCCGGTTTGTGGCCGCCGTTACAGCCTGGGCGGCAATTTCCGTCATTTCGTGCGCGTCGCGCAAACCTTGTTTGCCGGTGCAGGCATTGGCATTGCCGGAATTGGCGACAATCACCTGCGCCCGGTGATTTTTCACACACGCCATGCAGAGTTTGACCGGCGCGGCGCAGATCTGATTGGTCGTGAACAGGCCGGCAACGGTGGCCGGCACTTCGGAAACAATGAGCGCCAGATCCCGTTTTTTGCCCTTCTCCGAGCCTTTTCCCGTGCCCAGCCGCTTGATGTCACAAAACACGCCGCCGGCCAGAAAGCCCCGTGGCGCAACAATGGAACCCGGAATTTCCTTGAATGATTTTTTGCTCATTGCCGGAAGCGAATTTGCGGAAGGCGGCCGGGGTTTTCAAACTTTTACCGCGTCAATTTCCAGCCGCACCATCCGGACGTGAACCTTTCCATCCGCGCCCGGCGGATGTCTGGCGAGATAGCGGGCGGTGACGGCGGCGATGAATTCCCCGCGTAAATCCTCCGGCACCCGCTGCGCATAGGGCAGCCACGTGGTGCGCAGCCAGGCGGCAAAACCATCCCGCCCGGCATAAGTCGCATCCTTCGGCGCCAGTTGGACGCCCCGCGTTTTGAAACCAAAGCGCGGCAGCCATTTTTCGTAATCTTCGGGCGAATAAAAAAAATACGGCTTTTCCATTCCCCGGAAAAAACCGCGCCAGCGTTTGAGCCGCAGTTCCGGGCGCAACGCCACAAACACGTCCTGCGCGTTGCCCCGGCCGCCGCAGGAAACGATCAGCCGTCCACCGGAACGCAGGCCCGCCGCCGCGCCGCGCAAAAAGGCCTGGTGGTCATCCACCCAGTGCAACGCCGCGTTGGAAAAAATCAGGTCGAATTGCCGGTCAAACCGGATCCGGCGCGCATCCATGACGTGAAATTCCAGATTGGGACACTGGCTTCGCGGAAAGGCCGTTCGCGCGAACTCAATCATCTGCGGCGAAGCGTCAATCCCGGTGGCCGAGCCGCAGGGCAGCGCGCGGGCGATCTCCGCAGTGACCTTCCCGTCGCCGCAGCCGGCGTCGAGGATGTGTTCGCGGCCGCCCAACTCGAGTTTGGCGATCAGTTCGCGCGCCCAGGCGTGCTGCGCCGCGGAATTGGCCGCGTAATCGGCCGCGTTCCACGTCACCGGTTGGGCTGGTTTGGATTTCGAAGGTGCGACACGCATTTCAACGGTTACAAAAGGAACCGGGCCAGACTGAAGTAAAACAGCAGCGTAAAAATATCGGTCAACGCCAGCGTGACCGGCCCGGCGGCGATTTTGGGATCCAGTTTCAGGGCGTGGAGCAGGGCCGGGACGCTTAATCCAGCCAGGCACGCGGCGCATAAGGAAACCGCGACGCTCAAGCCGATGACCACCGCAGGCATTCCCTCCCCGCGCCAGGCCAATACCACCAGGCCGACGATCAAACCGCACACCGCGCCCAGGAACAGCGCGGTGATCGCCTCCCGGCGCAACGCGCGGAGATACCAGCGCCAGCCCGGCCGGGTCGCGTGCAGCGCCTGGATGGTGACGGTCATGGATTGGATGCTGACGCTTTCACCCAGACCCAGAATCATGGTCAAAAAAAACGCCAGCACCAGGCTTTTGGCCAGGGTCAGTTGAAAAAAACCCGCGAGCAGGGCGCAGGCCGTGCCGCTGACGATGGTGGTCAGCAACCAGGGGAACCGGAATCGAAATGCGCGCAGCGGCGACGCATCGCGCACCGATGACACCCGAAAACCGATGGTCTCGAAGACTTCATCCATTTGTTTGCGCTCGGCGATGTCGAAGACTTCATCGGTCAACAACCCCACATCCACGACCCCGACCAGGCGGTGTTCCGCGTCAATCAAGGGAAAGGCGAAAAATTTATGCAGCGCAAAGCATTCGCACGCGTCAAACACGGTGGCCGTATGCGGAATGGCGACGACATTGCGAATCATCAATTCACCCAATTTTTGTCCCAGCTGCGCGACGAGCAGCCGGCGGGTCGGCACCACGCCGGCAAGCCGGCCGGCCTCGTCCACGACGTAAAAATAAATGACCTTCTCGCCGATCCCACGGCTGCGAATGTCCGCCAGCGCCTGATCCACGGTCATTTCCTGCGCCAGCGTTGTGAAATCCCGGCGCGCAAACGGCAGCACCGGTTCGTTCAAGTGCTCGGAAATTGGCTTGGACGAAGTCACGTTGAAGTCAGGCCAGCCCGGCGGTCTCGGGCCAGCCGCACAAAAGGTTCAGGCTTTGCACGGCCTGGCCGCTCGCGCCCTTGACCAGATTGTCCTCCGCGCTCATAACGACCAGCCGTCCCGTGCGTGGATCGAGCCGCCAGGCGATTTCGATGACGTTCGTGCCCACAACATTTTTGGTGTCAGGCAAGGCCTTGCCTTCGAGCAACCGGACAAACGGTTCCCGGCCATAGGCCTTCACGTAACACGCGGAAATGTTCTCCTCCGTCAACTTTCCCGCCGGCTCAAGATAAAGCGTCGTCAAAATGCCCCGGTTCACCGGAATCAAATGCGGTGTGAACTGGACGACGACCTTCGTGTCCGCGGCCAGCGAAAGTTGTTCCTCGATTTCCGACAGATGTCGGTGCTTGGGCAGGCCGTAGGGCCGGACGCTTTCGTTGCATTCGCAGAACAGATAATCCGCCTCCGCCTTCCGGCCCGCGCCGCTCACGCCGCTCAACGAATCGGCGATGATGCCCGCCGGCTGGATCAGACCCGCCTTGAGCAGGGGAATGGCCGGCAGCAGGATGCTGGTGGGATAACACCCCGGCGACGCAACCAGCGACGCTGTTTTGATTTGCTCGCGGTAAATTTCCGGCAGGCCGTAAACGGCGCCGGCCAGCAAATCGGGCGCCGGGTGGTCGTGCGCGTAAAACTCCCGGTAAATTTCCGGGCTCTTGAGCCGGAAATCCGCGCTGAGGTCAATCACGAGGCAGCCGGCATCGAGCAACGGCACGGCGTATTCGGCGGCAACCCCGTGCGGCAACGCGAGCAAGACCACCTCCGCCTGTTTCGCCAGCAGCCCGGCGTTGGGCTCGGTGAACCGGAGCGTTTTCGATTTCGGGTGGCTGGCGAACTTCGGAAAAACCTGCGCCAGCGTCTGGCCGGCATTCTGGCGCGAGGTCACGGCCACCAGTTCCGCGTGGGGATGATGCAGCAGCAACCGGACGAGTTCCTCGCCGGAGTAACCGGACGCGCCGATGACGGCGACTTTCTTGGTTTTCATATTGCCTTTCTTTTTTTACCGCAGAGACGCAAAGACGCAGAGAAAATTCTTCAAATAAAAAACCCCGCCGGTTTTGCCAGCGGGGTTGGGAAATTTCCAGTGCGATCAACGTTTTGAATATTGGAAACGTTTGCGCGCCCCCGGCTGGCCGTATTTTTTGCGTTCACGCATGCGCGGGTCCCGTGTCAGCAACCCCTCGGCCTTGAGCGCGGGCCGCAGGGCGGCGTCGGCGGAAATCAGCGCCCGGGCAATTCCGTGCCGCACCGCATCCGCCTGGCCGTTGGGCCCGCCGCCGGCGACATTCACCCGCACGTCAAACTTTTCGGCCATGCCGGTGACCGTCAACGGCAGGGTCGCCTGGGAGCGCTGGGTTTCGAGCACGAAATAATTGTCAAACGCCCGGCCATTGACGGTGATTTTCCCGTTGCCGGACGCGAGGCGAACCCGGGCCACGGCGGTCTTGCGCCGGCCGGTGCCTAAAAATTCGGTTTTGGTTTCGGTTGCCATATGTCAATCAGGCCGCCGCCTTGAGCGGTTCGGGCTTTTGCGCGGCGTGCGGATGTTTCGGACCTTTGAACACCTTCAGCTTGGTCAACAACTGGCTGCCCAGCCGATTTTTCGGAATCATGCCCTTCACCGCGTGCAGCACGAGTTTTTCCGGATGCCGCGCGCGAATTTGCGCCACGCTCGTGTACTTCTCGCCGCCCTTCCAGCCGGAATAGGTCATGAACTCCTTGTCCGTCTCCTTCTTGCCGGTCAGCCGGACCTTTTCGGCGTTGATGACAACGACAAAGTCGCCGGCATCGAGGTGCGGGGTGTAAACGGGCTTGTTCTTGCCGCGTAAAATATCGGCAACCTGCGCGGCCAGTCGTCCGAGCACGGCGCCGTCGGCGTCAATGACGTGCCACTTACGCTGGTCCAAATTCACTTTGGGCAAATGTGTTTTCATCTCAAAACCAAGCAAAGGAACGCAAAATTTATCAAACCCGCCAGCAAAGTCAACAGGACATTTCTGCCGCCGGGATGGGCGCTTTTGACCGGTTAGAGTCTGCCGCAAGGTGCCTGAGGGTCGGGGCCATTTCAAATGCGTCAATGCGCTCAACTTCGGGCAAAAAAGATGCTGGCGGCAAATCGAAGGGCGGAGGCGTTTGCTTGACTTCCGACGGCCGGCGCTTCATTAAGCAGGCTCAAAACGAGTTGAAACCTCCCGCATGAACCTGTTTCGCCGCAGAAGCGTGGCCGCCCTGCAGGCGGAAGTGTTGACGGACAAAAGCCTCAAACGGGCTTTGGGGCCCGTGAACCTCACCGCGCTGGGCATCGGAGCGATCATCGGCGCCGGCATTTTTGTCCTCACCGGCCAGGCGGCCGCGCAATACGCCGGACCGGCCATTGTTTATTCCTTCATCCTTTCCGGACTCGCCTGCGCCTTCGCCGGGCTTTGTTACGCGGAATTTGCCTCGATGATTCCGCTTTCCGGCTCGGCTTACACCTACGGCTACGCGACGCTCGGGGAATTCATCGCCTGGATCATCGGCTGGAATTTGATTCTCGAATATCTGTTTGCCGCTTCAACCGTCGCGGTGGGCTGGTCGGGTTATGTGGTTTCCTTTTTGAAGGATTTGCACATCACGATTCCAGCGGCGTTCACGTCCGCACCCTATGATCACCTCACGCCCACCGGCGCGCATTGGTGGAACCTCTGGCAACTCTTCGCCAACGGCTGGACCAGCACCGGCGCCGTGCTCAACGTGCCGGCCATGTTGATTGTCGGCGCCATCACCATTCTCCTCGTCATTGGCATCAAGGAATCGGTCAATTTCAACAATGTCATCGTCGCGCTCAAACTGGCGGTCATTCTGACGTTTATTGCGGTTGGCGCCGCTTACATCAACCGGCACAACTGGCATCCCTTCGTGCCGCCGGCGATCAGTCCAGGACATTTCGGCTGGGGCGGCGTCGTGCGCGGGGCGGGTGTGATTTTTTTCGCCTACATCGGCTTCGACGCCGTGTCCACGGCCGCTCAGGAATCGAAAAATCCGCAGCGGGACATGCCCATTGCCCTGCTCGGTTCACTGGCCATTTGCACCGTCCTTTACATCACCGTCTCGCTGGTGCTCACGGGGATCGTCAATTACACGCAACTCAACGTTTCCGCGCCGATCGCCGTGGCCGTCAGTTCCCTCGGCCCATCGCTCGCCTGGCTGGAATACTTCATCAAGATCGGCGCCATCGCCGGTCTTTCATCCGTCATTCTGGTGATGCTGCTCGGCCAGCCGCGGATTTTTTACACGATGTCCAAGGACGGTTTGTTGCCACCCGTTTTCAGCGCCGTCCACCCCAAATTCCGGACGCCGTGGATCGCGCAAATCATCACCGGCGCCGCCGCCATGCTGGTTGCCGGATTGTTCCCCATCGGCCTGCTGGGCGAACTGGTGTCCATCGGCACCCTTCTGGCGTTCGCCATCGTCTGCGCCGGGGTCTTTGTCCTGCGCTTCACCGATCCGGAAATCAAGCGCCCGTTTCGCACGCCGGTCTTCTGGCTGACCGCGCCGCTGGGCGTTTTGTCCTGCGGCTACTTGATGTATAACCTGCCGCCGGACACCTGGGCGCGGCTCATCGTCTGGCTGGCCCTTGGTCTGGTCATTTATTTCGCCTATGGCTGCCGCCATTCAAAACTGGCGCAGCGCCCCGACCGGGCACGGTGAAGTTCAAATCCGGCCGCCGGCCGCCCGCCCGCGTCCTTGGCCCTCAAACGATTTGACAAACGGCCGTTTATTACCTACCGTTCGGTAAGTTATGGCCAAACACGGTCCGGAAACACGGCGGCAAATCTTGCGGGCGGCGCTCAAGCGTTTCGCCAACGCCGGCTACGCGGCCACCTCCGTCCAGCAGATCGTCGATGATGCGAAGGTTTCCAAGCCGGCGTTGTATTATCATTTTAACGACAAGGCCGGATTGTTTCAGGCGCTGGTGAGCGAAGCGCTCGACCAGCGGCTGCACGTGGTGCAACAGGCCGCGGCCCGGGCGCGGGATTTTCGCGGGCAACTGGTGGAGATCCTCGCAGCCTTGTTTGATTACTTTCACCAAAACCGCGACCTGACGCGCATCGCCTTTTCCGCGGCGTTCGCCGCACCCGGCGAGGTGCCGCACGACGTGTGCTATCTTGACCGCTGCCAGCGCAATCTGGAATTCATGCATTCGCTGATGAAACAGGCGCGGGCGGCGGGTGAATTGGACCAGCGTTTTGATTGCCGTGATCTGGCCTATGGCTTTTACGGGCAGGCACACCTTTACATTGTGGCGCACATCCTGATGCCCCAATACCGTCTGAACCGCCCGGCGGCGGAGCGCATCGTGGACCTGTTCCTGTCCGGCGCCAGCACCCAGAAAGGGAGAAAGTAAGTTTATGAACGAGGAAAAATCAACCGCCGCGCCCGGCGTAACCGCCGCGCGGCTGGCAAAATTAAATTCACCATGGTTCATCTGGCCCGCCACCGTCGTGCTGGCGGTACTGCTGTTTTTTGGCCTGGGCTATTTCTTCGATGTGTTGACGCACGAATCCACCGACGATGCCTTCATCGCCGCGCACGTCGTTTCCGTCGCCCCCCGGATCTCCGGGCAGGTTTCCGCCGTGCACGTGCTCGACAACGAAATGGTTCGTTCGAACGAATTGCTCGTGGAGATTGACACCTCGGACTACGCGACCACCGTTTCGCAGAAGCAATCCTCCGCCGATGCGGCGGAAGCCAACTATAAAACGATGATCGCCGCGCTGGATTTGATGGCCGTGAAAGTGGACACCGCCCAGGCCACCGCCGACCAGTCCAAGGCCGACGCCGACGCGGCCGCAGCCACCGATGAACGGGCGCGGGCGGATTTTCAGCGCAACGAGGAATTGCGGAAGCAAAACACCATTTCCGCGCAGGAATTTGACGCCGCCCAGGCCGCAGTCCGGGAAGCCGACGCGAACCTCGCCGCCGCGAAACAAAAGGCCGTGGCGGACGCCTCGAGAATCAACGAGGCCAGGGCGACCCGGACGGCAACCGAAGCCTCCGTTGCCATGGCGCTCGCCATGTTCCGGCAGGCGCAGACCACCGTGCAGTCGGCGCAACTGGATTTGTCCTACACCCGGATTTTCGCCCCGTGCGACGGTCGGGTGACGCGCAAGGCGGTCGAGACGGGCAATTACGTTCAAGTGGGCCAGCAATTGATGTCCGTCGTGCCGGCGGACATCTGGGTCGTCGCCAATTTCAAGGAATCGCAGCTGAAAAAAATGAAGCCCGGCCAGCTGGTACTGGTGGCGATTGACGCACTCGGCGGAAAAATATTCCGGGCGCATGTGGACAGCGTGCAGGCCGGCAGCGGCGCGGCCTTCAGCCTGTTGCCGCCGGAAAACGCCACGGGCAATTACGTCAAGGTCGTCCAGCGCGTGCCGGTGAAAATCCTTTTCGACGAACCGCTGCCTGCCGACCACACGATTGGCCCCGGCCTGTCCGTGACGCCGGATGTCCGGGTGGCTTCATTTGCGCTGCCGGAATGGGCAATCGGACTGCTGGCCCTGATTTTGACCGGCGCGGCACAATTTGTTTTCCGTTCCGTCTTGAACAGGAAACTTGCCACCTTCCTGCCGTAAGATTTTTATGGCCGCGGACCTGCAGCATCAGGAATGGCGCCCACGCCACAGCCCGTGGCTGGTGGCCGTGGGCGTGATGCTGGCCACCTTCATGCAGGTGCTCGACACCTCCATCGCCAACATCGCCCTGCCGCACATTGCCGGCAGCCTCTCGGCCACGACCGACCAGGCGACGTGGGTGCTCACGAGTTATCTCGTGGCCAACGCCATCATCCTGCCCATGACCGGCTGGCTGGGAAATCATTTCGGCCGTAAACGAGTGTTCATTTCCTGCATCGGGATGTTCGTGATTGCGTCGGCGTTGTGCGGTGCGGCGGTGAACCTGCCGATGCTGATTTTCGCGCGCATTTTGCAGGGCGCGGGCGGCGGCGCGATGGTGCCCATTGCCCAGGCGATCCTGCTGGAAAGCTTCCCGCCCCAGAAACGCGGCATCGCCATGGCCACGTTTGCCCAGGCCGTGGTGGTGGCGCCCATCATCGGCCCGACGCTCGGCGGCTGGATCACGGACAATTATTCGTGGCGCTGGATATTTTACATCAACCTGCCGGTCGGCCTGCTGGCGATATTCCTGGCGTCCTGGCTCGTGGAGGATCCGCCCTACATCAAGCGCAACCTGAAGGCAGCGATTGATTTCACCGGGTTTGGCCTGCTGGCGGTCTGGCTGGCAACGCTGCAAATCGTTTTGGACAAGGGGCAGGACGCGGACTGGCTGGGCGCGGTCTGGATCCGGTGTTTCATCGTCATTTCCGTGGTCGCCATGGTCGCATTCGTCGTGTGGGAATTCCGGGTGAAGGACCCGCTGGTAAATCTGCGGATTTTGAAAAGCCGGAATTTCCGCACCGGGCTGATGTTGATGACGGTCATCGGCATCATCCTTTACGGCACAACGGCGGAGCTGCCGTTGTTTCTGCAAACGTTGATGGGTTATCCGGCGCTGCAAAGCGGTTACACCATGAGCCCGCGCGGGATCGCCGCCTTCTTCACCACCTTTTTGGTGGGGCGGCTGGTCGGGCGCATCCCGCTGCGCTGGATGTTGGGTTTCGGGTTCGCGATGTTGAGCCTGTCGTCCTACATGCTGAGCGGCATCAATCTCCAGGTGAGCATGGCCAGCGTCATCCTGCCGACGGTGCTGAACGGCGTGGCCATCAGTTTCATTTTCGTCCCGTTGACCACCGCGACCATGAGCCAGTTGCGGCAGCAGGAAATCGGGAGCGGCACCGGCCTTTACAATCTCATGCTCAATCTCGGCGGCAGCATCGGCATCGCGCTCGTCACCACGCTGGTCGCGCGCGGCGCGCAGACGCACCAGGCGCTCATGGTCGGGCACCTGACGCCAACCGACCCGGTGTTCACACAGCGACTCGCCGCCGCGCAGCATGCGTTGGCGCAACAAACGGATCCCGTGACCGCCAGCCACCAGGCCTACGGGCTGATTTATGGCACACTGAACGCACAGGCGCATTTGTGGGCATTTGTGGACACGTTCCGCGTGTTCGGGTTGCTGGTGCTGTGCTGTCTGCCGTTGATTCTCCTGTTTAAACGGATCAAACGTCCGGTCATACGACCGGTGGAAATACCCTGATAAATGGGCGCCGGAACCATGTAACAAATACAACCGGGCCGTCGTCTGGGAGGGTGATTATGAAAAAATCCAGTTTAGTCAAAAGTCTTTTAATTGCCGCGAGCCTGCCTTTGGTGGCGGGTTGTGTGGTCTATGAACGTCAACCCCGGCCCGTGGCGGTTGCGGCCGCCGGAGGTGAAGTGGTGGTGGACGCCGCCCCACCAGCGCCGCAGGTTGAAGTGATTCCCGTTTGTCCCGGACCGGTGGATTTATGGCTTTGGACCCCCGGCTACTGGGCCTGGCGCGACCACTGGGTTTGGGTTGGGGGACGCTGGGCGGCCCGCCCGCATCCCAATGCCGTATGGATGGGGGGGCATTGGGGCAGACGCCACCATGGTTACGTATGGATTGAAGGTCGTTGGCGCTGATTCGGCAGATTTACTGGAGAGCCTCACGGCCATCGGCATTGGAAAAATGCCGGTGGCCGGTGGCCGTTGTCCGGACGGATGGCTGAAAAACTTGAATCACCGCCATAAGCGTGTTAGTACTTAGACTGGCATGTCTGGTTTGGGCGAGAAAGAGCGTAAACGATCCTATCTGCTGCCGGGCATGAGCCGGCAGGCCCGCCGCCGTAAACAGAATCTGATTTTGCAATGCTCCATCCTCATCGGGTTGGGCGTGGCGGTAATTCTGGCGGCGCTGATTTGTTGGCTGAACCGCCTTTGATTCTGAATGGGTGGTGGCGCTTGACCCACTGGCACCGCCTGTTAGCATGTGCCGAAAGTCTGGTGAAATCCATTCATCTCATTCCGGTTTTGGTGATGATCCTTTGTTCCGGCCTGCCGTTGCGGGCGGAACTGGCGGATGGCATTCTGGCCATTGTCAATGGTTCGGTCATCACCCACGAACAAGTCGCGGAATTTGTCGCTCCGGCCATTGACACCCTGCGGCAGGAATATGCCGGCCAGGACAACGCGTCGAACGACTTCGTACAAAAGGCCTCTGACATATTCAACGACGGCCTGGAACAGTTGATTGAGCGCCAGTTGATTCTTCATGATTTCGACGTCGAGGGCTACAAGCTGCCGGACAGTTATGTGGACGAGATCGTTCAGGACCGGATCCGGGAACGGTTCGGCGACCGGATCACTTTCATGAAAACCCTGCAGGCGCAGGGGATGACGTACGAGCAGTTTCGCGAGGACGCGCGGGACCAGTTCATTATTACCCAGTTGCGCGCCAAAAATATTTCCCAGGCCATCGTCATCTCACCCTATAAAATTGAAAACTATTACCTCGCCCATCAGGCTGATTTCAAAATCGGGGACCAAATCAAACTCCGGATGATTGTGCTCAACAAAAGTTCCAGCGACGACCCGTCCGCGCATCGCATGGCCGGGGAAATCCTGACCGAAATCAAGCAGGGTGCCACGTTCGCCCAGATGGCTTCCGTCTATTCCCAGGGCTCCCAACGCGAACAGGGCGGCGATTGGGGCTGGGTTGAGCGTTCCGTGCTCCGCCAGCAACTGGCCGATATCGCCTTCTCGCTCCCGTCCGGCCAGATCAGCGACATCATCGACACGCCCGAGGCCTGTTACCTCATGCTCGCGGAACAAAAACGCCCCGCGCATGTCAGACCGCTCAGCGAAGTCCGCGACGACATCGAAGCGACGCTCCGCACCCAGGAACAAGCGCGCCTTGAAAAACAGTGGATTGGCGGGTTGAAGAAAAAAACCTTCATCCGCTATTTCTAACCCCGCACCCAACCGCATGACTCGCTGGATCGGCATCACGCTGGGCGACGTCACCGGCATCGGCCCCGAAGTCACCCTCAAAGCCCTCGCCGCCGAGGCGGCCAGGGATGACACCCGCTATTTGTTGATTGGCGATGAAGCCCACGTTCAACGGCTGAATGAAAAGCTGGGGACCGGGCTGCCGTTCAAACCATTTTCCAGCTACGGTGACCCCGGGAGATTTTCCATCACCCGCCCGACGGCCAGCCCGTTGCCGGATAATCTGCCGGCCGGTTCGCCGGCGGCCGCGAATGCCGCCGTTGCCTCGCTGCGCGACGGCGCCGAACGCTGCCTCCGCCATGAACTCGCCGCGCTCGTCACCGCGCCCGTCAACAAGGAGGCCATCGTCCGCGCCGGTCACAAATTCGTCGGGCAGACGGAATTTTTTTCCGGGATTTCCCAAACGCAACGTTATGCGATGATGCTGCTGGGCCACGACGAACACGAACGCTGGCTGCGGGTGGCGCTGGTGACCATTCACACGTCACTCCAATCGGTCCCTTCAAAAATCATGCCGGAAAAAATCACGCTCGCCATCGAACTGGCCGCCGAGGCCTGCCGCGATCTGGGGTTGCCGCGCGCGAAAATCGCCGTTTGCGGCCTGAACCCCCATGCCGGCGAAGGCGGGGAATTCGGCGATGAGGAAATCAAAACCATCACGCCGACGGTGCAGGCGGCGCAAAAACGCGGGCTGGACGTGGTCGGTCCGTTGAGCGGTGACACCGTATTTCATTACGCCCTGGGCGGTGATTTCGACGCGGTGGTGGCGATGTATCATGATCAGGGGCTTGCGCCGCTGAAAGCCGTTGCGTTCGACACCGGCGTGAACTGGACGCTGGGCCTGCCGTTCATCCGCACCTCGCCCGACCACGGCACGGCTTACAACATCGCCGGCCAGGGCATCGCCAATCCTTCCAGCATGATCGCGGCCATCCGGCTGGCCAAACAACTCACGAAAAACAAAAGGTAGGGCCGCGCTGCTGCGCGGCCGGCGGTACGGAGCGCCGCCCTGCCTTCAACCAATCAAATCGCGGAGTTTCGTGCCGATGTCACCGCCGCGCATCAACGATTCGCCGACCAAAATTGCGCCCGCACCGCATTGCTTCAAGCGTTCCACGTCGGCACGGGTGTGAATGCCGCTTTCGGCAACCAGCAAAGCAGGAAAGGCGTTCCGCCGGTTCGACGCCAGCGGGACGCGCGCGCTGCTTTTTAAGCGCGCCGCCAGCCGTTCCGTTGTGGCCAGATCCACCTTGAAAGTCTTCAAATTGCGGTTGTTCACGCCGATGAGCGCGGGAGAAATTTTCAGCGCCCGATCCAGTTCCACCTCATCATGAACCTCGACCAGCGCGGCCACTCCCGCTTCGGTGGCCAGGGAATGGAATTTCGCCAATTGCTCGTCGCTCAAAATGGCAACGATAAGCAGGATGGCGTCCGCGCCCCATTCGACGGCCTCCAGAATCTGCCGTTCATCAATGATGAAATCCTTGCGGAGCAGCGGCAGTTTGACCGCCGCGCGAATCTGCCGGAGATAGTCGAGTGACCCCTGGAAAAACTTCTCATCCGTCAAGACCGACAGGCAGCTCGCGCCCGCCGCTTCAAATTCCTTGGCGATGCGAACCGGATCAAAATCTTCGCAAATCACGCCCGCCGACGGGGATGCCTTTTTGACCTCGGCAATCAGCGCGAAATCGCCCGGGCGCGGCCGGCGCAAGGCTGCGAGAAAATCGCGCCGCTCGCCATGCTCGAGCATCGCGTCGCGCAAATCGCCCGCCGCAATGAGCCGCGCCGGCAGCTTGGCGACCTCGCGTATCTTCTCTTCAACGATTTTGTCGAGAATGTTCATTGCCCAACAGTTAGTAGTCAATTGTCAGTAGTCAGTAGCACTGGGCGATTGCTACCAGCTACGAACTACTGACTACCGACTCATTTTATTCATCATCATCCTTCACGCCCTGTATCCGCTTGGCCGGGCAACCGGCACGGAGCCAGCCGTTCACAAAGGGATCCAATTCACCGTCCATCACTCCCTGCACGTTGCTCGTTTCCACCCCGGTGCGCAGGTCCTTCACCATCCGGTACGGCTGGAAGACATAGCTGCGAATCTGGTTGCCCCACGAAATGCTGCCTTTCTCGCCGTAAAAGCGTTCCAGTTCGGCCTTCTGCTCGTCCTGGCGTTGGGCGTAAATCCGCGACAGCAACAGCCGCATGGCCGTGGCGCGGTTTTGATGCTGTGACCGCTGGGTTTGTGAGGCGACGACCAGACCGGTCGGCAGGTGCGTGATCCGCACGGCGGTTTCAACCTTGTTCACGTTCTGGCCGCCCTTGCCGCCGGACCGGAACGTGTCCACCTGGAATTCATTCGGCGGGATGACGATGTCGGTCGAGGTTTCCTCGATTTCCGCAATGACGTCCACGCTGGCAAAACTCGTGTGCCGGCGTTTATTGGAATCGAACGGCGAGATGCGCACCAGCCGGTGCACGCCGCGCTCGGCCTTGGCAAAGCCGTAGGCGTTTTCGCCCTGAATCAACATGGTGACGCTCTTGAGGCCCGCGCCTTCGCCGGGCAGCGCGTCGGTCACCTCGACCTCCCAGCCGCGTGACTCGGCCCAGCGCTGATACATGCGCGACAGCATTTCCGCCCAATCCTGCGCCTCGGTGCCGCCCGCGCCGGCATTGATGTCGAGGATGCAATTCTTCCGGTCGTGTGGGCCGCTCAGAAAAACCCTCAGTTCCAGCGCGTCGAGGTCCTTGAAAAATTTCTGGAGATCGCGGGCAAGTTCCTGTTCCACCTGCGCCTGGGCCGCGGCGGGCTCGGCTTCGCCGAGCTCGAGCATGACACGGAAATCGTCCAGGTGTTTTTCGGCCTGCAACAGCGGCTCGATTTTGTTGCGAAGGGAATTGGCCTCGTCTATCAGCGTCTGCGCCTTCTCGCGGTTGCCCCAGAAATTGTCGGCGGCCATGAGCGCGTTGAGTTCGCCCAGGCGTTTTTGCGCAGCGGGCACGTCAAAGAAACCTCCGTAGGTGCACAAGTTTCCCGGCGGCCGTCGTGATTTCCGTTTTAACCGTTTCGAACATGCGCCGCAGAATATCGAAGCTCAAAAGCGAAAGCCAGAAGGGAAAAGCGTTGGATTATTAGCCACAGATTGACACTGATGAAACACAAATTTGGAAAGTAAGGGTTTGACGCCCTCATCACGCCGCGGCTCGCTGTCCCAGCAAGTCCTACCTCAAAAAAAATCATGGAATTGCTAACCGATTCGTGACAACACCGGTTTGTTGCAGTTCTTGCTGTAAATTTTCGGCGTTCATTTGCCAAACGCTTCCGTCTGCGAAACCGATGTTGCCTGCGTGTTTGTGCCTTGCGGCAGTCCAAGTAATTGGAGCTTTCGTTGAAAGTCGCAGCAAGCCGGATTTGACCTCCGCCCCGCCGATGTCGAAATTGTCATCGCCGGAGAGAAACACTCGCGGATTTTTTTGATCGGCGTCCAAACCCACGAAGTAGCTGATGTTGGAATTATTCAAACCATTTGTAAAACTGGTTGCTGGAATTCGGTTTCTGTCTGCTGGGCAAATCAAAAGCCGTGGCATTTCCAATTCGTTGGACATCACTTGGAAACAAGCTGCTACATTTCCTGCGGCTATCAATTCCATTGCGCCGCCGTTCGTTGAAGAAACTTGCATTGGGTATTTATCGTTGTTGTCGTTTGCCCAAATTCGGCAGGCAAGGCCAATCTGTTTCAGATTGCTGACGCACTGAATTCTGAAATATCGAGGATTCCGTGGATTATCCGAGATAAATGCGGGCAAGAAGACCAGCAAGAGCACAGCCAACACAACAATGACCACCAACACTTCCGTCAACGTCATTGCGGCGGTTTGATTGGCAGGACGCGGTTTCATGGCCGCGGCTTTGGGTTTATTTGTGGGAATTGGCCAATGAAAGGGCGTAGATGAGCAGGCCGATAATCACGAGGCCGACCACCACGGCGCCGACCCAAAAATAGGTGCCCACCCGGTTGCGCTTTTTCGTAAACACCGCGGCGGTGTCGAATCCCGGCGGCCGGCCGCCGCTCTCCAGGTCGCTCAAACTGACCCCGCGTGTCGTGCGCGCGACGGGTTCTGATTTCTTGACCGGGGTCGTCGCGGGCGCACCCGGGGCGGCGGCGCCGTTCTCGAGGCGCAGTTCAATCTGGCCGAGGCGCAGGGTCTGACCGGATTTCAGCACGCTTTCGGAAATCTTCTCGTCGTTGATGAACGTGCCGTTGGTGGAATTCAAATCCTTGATGACCACTTCGTTGCCGCGCAACAGCACTTCACAATGATGACTGGAAACGGACGATTCGGCGATTTGGAACGTGTTATCCTCGACGCGGCCGATGGTGGTTTTATCCGCCTTTAGTTCGTGGGCGCGGCCGTTCATGCCTTGAGTCAGGATAACGAGTTTGGCCATAGCTTAGCTGATTTGATTATGGTTGGAGTCTGCGCCAAGTCAAACGGAAATCTAACGCATCCCGGCCTCAAACCCAGCCGCGTTTCTCAATCAACGTGCGAAATTCAGCAAATAACGGCGTCGAATCATGCGGGCCAGGCGAGGCTTCGGGGTGATATTGCACGCAAAAGACCGGCCGGGTTTTGTGCCGCATGCCTTCCACCGTCTGATCGTTGAGGTTGATGCGGTCCACGGCGACCTCGGACGGCAGGGAGGCTGCATCCACCGCAAAACCATGGTTTTGTGACGTGATTTCCACCCTGCCCGAAGCCAGGTCCTTCACCGGCTGATTCGCGCCGCGATGGCCGAATTTTAATTTGAAGGTCTTTCCGCCAAATGCCTGCCCGAGAATCTGGTGTCCCAGGCAAATCCCAAAAACCGGCGTGCCGCTGTTCACCAGCGTTTTTACTTCGCGGACGATGTAGTTGAGCGCCGCGGGATCGCCGGGGCCGTTCGACAGAAAGATGCCCGCCGGCTTGTGTCTGAGCGCCTCCCCCGCCGTGGCGGTGGCCGGCAACACCTGCACGGCGAACCCGTGCTGCCGCAGCCGGCGCAGAATATTGTACTTCATGCCGTAATCGAACGCGACAATGGGAATATCCGCCGGCGGCAACGGTTCACGCTGGTTGCGGGCTTCGCCGGGCGCGTTGCCGGAGACAAGCTTGAAGTTCGCGCTTTGCTCGTCCTTTTCATCCCAGCGAAACGCCTTCGGGTGCGTGACTTCCTTGACGTAATCCACGCCAACAAAGACAAACTCCTTCGCGCGCCGGACGGCTTCCTGGTCCGAAATCTCTTCCGTGGAAATAAATCCGTTCATCGCACCGCGCACCCGCAGTTTTTTCGTAAGCGCCCGGGTGTCGATGCCTTGAATGCCCGGAATGCCGTTGCGTTCCAGATATTCACCCAGCGAAGCCTCCGCGCGCCAGTTGCTTACCACGGGCGAAAGTTCGCGGATGACGAATCCGGCAGCGTGCGGCCGCCACGATTCCACGTCCACCGTATTGACGCCGTAATTGCCGATGAGCGGATAGGTCATCGTGACAATCTGGCCTTTGTAGGACGGATCGGTGAGGATTTCCTGATAACCGGTCATGGACGTGTTGAAGCAGACTTCGCCGCACGCGGAGGCGCGCGCGCCAAAACCTTGTCCATGAAAAATTGAGCTGTCTTCGAGGGCCAGAATTGCTTTCATCATTAAAATCGCCGGGCGATGCTAGAACGCCGGGCCCAACGGTCAAGCGTGAACCGGATTTTCACGCGCCACCGCTTCGGCCGGTTCCGTCCAGACTTTTTTGCCGCCCACAATGGTGGCCACCGCCCGGCCCTTGAGTTTCCAGCCAAAGAACGGGCTGTTGGCCGATTTGCTCGCCGTGGCGGCGCGTTCAAAAATCCATTCCCGATCGGGATCAAAGACGGTCACATCGGCATCCGCTCCGACGGTCAGCGTGCCTTTGGGCAGATTCAGCAGCTGCGCCGGGTTGACGGTGTATTTGGCGATTAAATCGGGCAGGCTCGATCGTTTGCCGTGGTAAAGCTGCATGAGTGAAAGCGCGAGTTCGGTTTCGAGTCCGGTGATGCCGAACGGCGCGTAATCAAATTCCACTTCCTTCTCGTAATCGCAATGCGGCGCGTGGTCGCTGCACAAAATTTCGATGGTGCCATCGGCCAGGCCCTCCAGAATCGCCTCGCGGTCGCGGGCCGCGCGCAACGGCGGATTCATCTTGAAATTCGTGTCGTAGGCCGGCCATTCCGGCAGTTCGTCCTGAAAACCGGCCAAAACTTTCCCGTCATTGGCCCAAAATCTCGAACTGCCGGCCACCGCCGCGTCGGTGAGCGTGAAGTGATGCGGACAGGCTTCGCCGGAGATCGGCACGCCGCGCTTCTTCGCTTCGCGCAGCCGGGCGACGCTGCCTGCCGCGCTCAGGTGCTGGCAATGGACGCGCGCCCCGGTGAGTTCGGCCAGCAGGATGTTCCGCGCGACAATCATTTCCTCGCCCGCCGACGGCCAGGCGCGCAAACCCAGCGTGATATTCCAGTAACCCTCGTGCATCACGCCATCGGTCACGAGCGAATAATCCTGGCAATGGTCCATCACCGGCAGACCGAACATTTTCGCGTATTCGCACGCCCGCCGCATGAGTTCGTTGTTTTGCACGCAATGACCGTCGTCGGTGATGGCCACCACGCCCGCGCGCTTGAGCGAGCCGATGGATGCCAGTTCCTCGCCGGCGATGTTTTTGGTAATGGCCCCGGTCACAAAAACGTTCACGACGCCCTGTTTGGCGGCACGTTCGCGAATCAGCGCGACCGTGCCGGCGGTGTCTATGGCCGGCGACGTGTTGGGCATGCAAACGATGGAGGTGAAGCCGCCGCGCGCAGCGGCAGCAGTGCCCGTGGCGATGTTTTCCTTCGCGGTCTGCCCCGGTTCGCGCAGGTGAACGTGCAGGTCAATCAAGCCGGGGCAGACCACCAGGCCGCTCACGTCCATTTTTTCGGCGTCCCGCGGCGCCTGTTTTGCCGCATCCGCGCCGACCGCGGTAATTTTGCCTTCGGAAATCAAAACATCCGCCTTTGCGTCGAGACGGTTGGCCGGATCGACTACGCGTCCGCCGGTAAGAAGCAACGCTGCCATGCGCGGCGAGGGTACATGCGAGACATTGACAATGCAAGCGCGGGGATTTAGCTTTGCCAGGCTTTGGTGGAGGGGTCTGTCGCGTCAGCCTTCGCCTCAGGGCTACGGCTCGACAAAGGCCGGTTGAGATTTGCTGCGGTGTGGCGGGCCTGCCGCGCCGAAGCGCAGCGCAGGCGGGCGTAGTTCAATGGTAGAACGGAAGCCTTCCAAGCTTCACACGTGGGTTCGATTCCCATCGCCCGCTCCAGCTTCAATGGGGCGCAACCCGTTTTTTACTTCCGCGCCTCAATCTTCGTTCCCGCCAGATGGCAGGCGGCGAAATGAGCCTTGGCGACTTCGCGTAACACCGGAACTTCCGTCCGGCAACGCTCCTCGGCAATCGGACAACGCGGATGAAACGGACAGCCGGCCGGCGGATGAATCGGCGACGGCACGTCGCCCGGCAAAATGATGCGTTGCCGCCTGGTTTCCGGGTCCACCTCCGGCACGGCGGAAATTAGCGCCTGGGTGTAGGGATGCTGTGGCGCGCCGATGATATTCTTGGCGTCCGCCGTTTCCACAATCTTGCCCAGATACATCACCATCACCCGCCGGCTGATGTGTTCCACCACCGCCAGATCGTGCGCGATGAAGAGATACGCAATGCCGCGTTGTTGCTGCAAATCCTGGAGCAGATTGATGATTTGCGCCTGCACCGAAACGTCGAGCGCGCTCACCGGTTCGTCGCAAATAATCAGTTCCGGCTCGACCGCCAGCGCGCGCGCGATGCCGATGCGCTGGCGCTGGCCGCCGCTGAATTCGTGCGGATACCGCTGCGCATAAACCGCATCCAGGCCGACGGCCTTCAATAATTCCGCAATGCGCTTTTGTCGCGCCGATTTGCTGTCGGTCAGTTTATGGATGTCGAGCGATTCGCCGACGATTTGCTCGACCGTCATGCGCGGATTGAGCGAGCCGTAGGGATCCTGGAAAATCATCTGGAACTTGCGCCGGCGTGTGCGCAATTCCGAGCCGTTCATCTGCGTGATGTCCTCGCCGTTGAGCAAAACACTGCCCGCCGTCGGTTCCACCAGCCGCACGATGGCGCGGCCCAGCGTCGTCTTGCCACAGCCGCTTTCGCCGACGAGACCGAGGGTTTCGCCCGGTTCGATGGCAAAGCTCACGTCGTCCACCGCCTTCACAAATTCCCGGGCGCGGCTGAACATCCCGTGTTTCACGGAAAAGTGCACCTTCAGATTTTTGACTTCGAGCAGGCTCATGGTGTTAAAAGTCCACAGGACGAAAGACCATAGCCCACCGTTTCAACGGTGGGTTCACGATTACAGCAAAATCGAGTCCCGCAGGGACGACAGAATTTAATCAAGCATCGTTTCGTCATACGATTGGTTGTGTTTTTTCAAAAATTCTACGAGTTCCTCTTTGAAACTGCGCTGACGATGATGTTCCGCTTGTCGCCGGATGTAATCAACCGTTGTTTCAATCCCTGAAACGCCGATACTGAATGCTCCATAACCTTCCTGCCATTCAAATGCCCGGTGTTCGGGAAAAGTTTCGTGAATCCATTTTGATGAATTGCCCTTCAGAAGCTGAATCGCTTTAGAAATGGAAAGCGTTGAAGGCAGGGACAGAAGAACATGAATGTGATCTGCCACGCCGCCAATTTCGATGGCCGTCATTTTATTGGCGCGGGCAATGCCGCCAAGATAAGACCAAAGGCGTTTTTGAAGGCCCGGCGTGATGAGCGGAAGGCGCTCCTTGGTGCTCCACACACAATGCAAATGGCAGGAAATGAATGTGTGCATTGTTTCTGCCGTCCCTACGGGACTTGGTTGGTTTGTGATTCGGTCAACCCACCGTTGAAACGGTGGGCTATTGTCTTTCGCGCCAAAGGCGCTTTCGGATTTTTGACTTCGAGCGGGTTCATGTTTCTCGTGCAAGCAGGATTGAAATGTCGTCAGGTAAAGCTCCTGACTGGTACCGGACAAGCTCGACGAGCTTGTTAGCTGCACTATCAAAATCAGCGGCAAGAATTGTCGCCGCAATTTTTTCCAGACTTGTGTATTTCAGCAGGCCATCGGTCGCCACGAGCAATGTTCCGTTCAACAGCCCTCGTGTGAAGGAGATTGGAACAGCACGACCACTGCCAAGGAATGGTTTGCGAATTTGATTGGCAATCAGATTTTCCAGTCCAGTTTTTGAGAAAATAAACGCGCCGGAATCTCCGAAGCTTGCTCCGAAAAGACCACTGTCTGACAAGACAACAACTACGCCAGTTGTTTCTCCGAAAGCTCCGATGGTCGCCATCTCTCGGTCAAGAAGTGTGAGAAGCTCGTTCAATCCGTCCATATTCATGCTCGTTGAACCAATCTTTTTCTTTACGCCTTCGACAAGGAATTGTACTGCTTCTGCTTCACCACTCATTCCACCAGCACCATCAGCGACAACCAGAGCCAGGTTTGAGCCGCACCAAAAAAATTCCGCACGGTCTTGAAATTCTTTGCCGCCAGCGTGAATTTGTTTTGACGTTGCGAACATAATCTCATTTCCAAAACGGACATCTCACGAAACGTCCAGCCTCGACCTCGACCAGTTCGGGGATCTGGGCGGAACATTCCGGTTTGGCGATCGGGCAACGCGGCGCGAACCGGCAGCCGGGCGGGAAATTGCCGATGCGCGGCACGTTGCCGGGAATGGCCGAAAGCCGGTCGGCGTCGCCGTGCAACTTCGGCACGCTCGCCATCAACGCCCGGGTGTAGGGATGCAGCGGGCGGCGCAATAATTCCTTCGCCGGCGACAGCTCCACAATCTGACCGGCATACATCACGGCCACGCGGTCGGCCATGTCGCCGACAATGCCGAGGTTGTGCGTGATGAGCAGAATCGCCATGCCGAGCCGCTGCTTGAGCTCGCTCAACAATTCGAGAATCTGCGCCTGGATCGTGACATCGAGCGCGGTCGTCGGTTCGTCGGCCACGAGCAGTTTCGGCTCGCTCGCCAAGGCCATGGCAATCATCACACGCTGTTGCATGCCGCCGGACATCTCGAACGGATAATTTTTGATGCGCGATTCCGGCGCCGGAATGCCGACCAGTTTCAACAACCGGATAACCTCCTCGTTGGTCGCCTTTTCCGGCTTGTGCAGCTTGAGCGATTCCTTGATCTGGTTGCCAACGCGGAAAACGGGGTTTAGCGATGCGCCCGGTTCCTGAAAAACGTAGCTGACCACGCCGCCACGGATGGAGCGCAATTCAGCGTTCGACATTTTCAGCACGTCGCGGCCGTTCAACCGGATTTCCCCACCCACAGAATTGGCCGGGGGGGTGGGCACGAGTTTGCCGATGGAAAGCGCGGTGACCGTCTTGCCGCAGCCGCTTTCACCCACGAGACAGACGGTTTCGCCCGTGCCAATCGTCAGCGACACGCCGTCCACCGCCCGCAGCGCGTCAGCCCCGGAACCGAAGTCCATTTTCAGATTCTTGATTTCGAGCAAATTCATTTTTTAGACAGAATTTACAAAATAAACAAAATGGGAACGGCGCTTAGCCAAATCTGATTTAATCCTGAAAAATCCTGTTGATCCTGTCCTCATAGTGCCTTCGTGTCTGCCGCGTCTCTTAATCCATCGCCGAGAAAGTTGAAAGCGAGAACGGTGATAAAAATCGCCGCACCCGGCGCCAGCAACCACGGATAATTCCGGAGATACTCGGTATTTTGCGCGGCGGTCAGCATGTTGCCCCAGCTGGCATTCGGCTCTTGAATGCCCACGCCCAGGAAGCTCAGCACCACTTCACCGAGGATGTAATACGGCACACTCAAGGTAGCGGCGACGATGACATAGGAAAACGTGTTCGGCAGAATGTGGCGCACAATCACCTTGAGATGCGTCTGACCGAGGGCGCGGGCGGCGAGGACAAATTGCTGCTCGCGCAATGACAGGGTCATGCCCCGAATCACCCGGGCCATGCTGGCCCAGCCGATGAAGCTCAAAATGATGATGATCATCGCATAGAGTTGGGCCGAACTCATGCCCGGCGGGAATGTGGCCCGCAAGGAAATGATGAGATAAAGCGCGGGGATGGACATGATCAATTCACACAGCCGCATGATGAGGGTGTCCGTCCAACCGCTGAAATAGCCGGAAATGCCGCCGATGATCATGCCAAGCGTGAACGACAGCAAAATGCCAATGATGCCGATGGAAAGTGAGATTTGTGAACCGGAAAGCAGGCGCGACAGCACATCACGCCCGAACTGGTCCGTGCCGAGCAGATAAACCGGATAACGTTCATCGCCGGTGCCAAACAGGTGAATCGTCGCCGGAATCAGGCCGAATAATTTATATTCGTCGCCGCGCACAAACCAATGAACCGGCCGGGTGTCGGCCGGGACGGCGCGATAATTGAAATCGCCCGGCAATTGTTCATAACGGGGTATGACCAGACGAAAACCGGAAAGCCGCGGCCACGTTGGCGGATGAAAGAAGCGGTCGCGATCCTGCCGATCATAGCTGTAAGGCGCAACGAAACCGGCAAACAACGCCACCAGATAAAGCAAGATCAGGATCACGCCGCCCACCATCGCGATGCGCCGCTGTTTCAATCGCCGCCAGAACAACTGCCACGGCGACAGCGGTTGTTCCGCAATTGAATTTTGAATGGGCGTGGTTGCGTTCATTTATTTCAGCCGGATACGCGGGTCGCTCCAGGCGAGCAGCAGGTCGGCGACAAAATTTCCCATGACCAGCAGCGCCGTGGCCATGACAACACAATCCACGACCAGATAGGAGTCCTTGGCGAAAAACGCTTCCATGGTCAATCGGCCGAGGCCGGGCCAGGCCATGATGTTTTCCACGATGAACGCGCCGCTCAACAGCGCGGCCAGCGAATAGCCGAAGATGGTCAACAACGGGTTGATGGCGTTGCGGAGTGCATGTTTATAAACCACCCAGCCTTCACTCAGTCCGCGGGCGCGGGCGGCGGTGACGTATTCAGCGCGGAGCGTATCGAGCAGGCAGGAACGCATCCGGCGCATGATGCCGGCGAGGTCGGACGCGGCGAGCACGACCGCCGGCAAAATCAGATGATGGGCGCGGTCCCAAAACTGTTGGGCGGGCGACTGAAAATCGTAGAGCGGACTTTGCGCGCCGCCGACGGGAAACCAGCCGGTGGCCGCCGCGAACCACAAGGCCAGCAGAGACAACAGCACGTCGGGCACGGACAATCCCACAAAAGCGAAAAACGAGCAGCCGCGGTCAACCCACGTGTCCTTTTTGACCGCCGCCCAGATGCCCAGCGGAATGGCCACACCCCAGGCGATGATCAGTGCGAAAAACGAGAGCAGGAACGTGTTCCACAACCGTTGGAAGATGAGCGCCGTGGCGGGAATATGGTAGGCCATGGAATAACCGAAATTGCCGCTTAAAACATTTTTGAGCCAGTAGAAGTATTGCACGTACCAAGGTTGATCCAGATGAAATTGGGCTTTAAGGCGGTCGACGGTTTCGGGCGAGATTTGCGGGTTTTGCAGAAGCGCGGTGAAGTAATTGCCGGGGGCGAGCGACATGAGGAGAAAGGTCAGCAAAGACACGCCCAACAGGAGCGGGACCAAATGCAGCAACCGCTTGATAAGATAAGACCACATCGCAATAACGGCCGGCAACGTGGCAAAATTTGGCCGCCTTTGGCGAGTGAATTTATGAACCGCCGGGCAACATCAAAACGAAGGGTTGTGAAATCGCTTTTCTTGGCTAACTTGTTTCTTCGTGGTTCAAATGATTGGAGTCAAAATCAGCGCATGAAAAAGTTTGTCTGGAGCCATATGTTTTTGGCCGCGGCGATGGTCTGCCTCTCCGGCTGCGGCCATAAATCGGAGACCGCCATTTCAGAGCAGGCCGCCGCGGGCTATCCCATGCCCGACCCGCCGCTCGTGGCGAAGTGCCCACCGGGCAAACCGGGTGGACGGCTCGTGATCGCGGAGCCGGGCGACCCCAAGACCTTCAATCCTATCACCGCCAACGAATCTTCATCGCAGGATATTTACCGGTTTTTGTTCGCGTCGCTGCTCGGCTTCGACGAGTTCAGTCAGGAAGTCGAGCCGGGCCTTGCGGATTGGTGGACGAATTCACCCGATGGCAAGACGTGGACGTTTCACCTGCGGAAAAACCTGCGCTGGAGCGACGGCGCGCCGCTGACGGCGGACGACGTGGTGTTTACCGTCAACGACGTGATTTACAATCCGGACATTAATCCGGTCATGGCCGACGCACTGCGTGAGGATGGGACAAATTTCACGGTCACCAAAATTGACGACCAGACGGTCCAGGTGGTAACGCCGGACATCTTTGCGCCGTTTCTGGAGGCGTTTGGTTCGGGCGTGCCAATCATGCCCAAGCACATTCTGGCGAAGACAGTTGCCGACAAAACGTTCACTTCGGCCTACGGCATCAATTGGCAGCCCAAGGACATTATTTGCAGCGGGCCGTTTGTCATCAAGTCCTATAGCGCGGCGCAGTCCATCCTGCTGGCGCGCAATCCATATTACTGCGAGGTGGACAGCAATGGCCAGCGGCTGCCGTATCTCGACAACATCATTTTCACCATCGTGCCCGATCGCAATGCCATCTCGCTGCGCTTTTTGAGCGGCGAATGCGACGTCCATGACTTCATCTACGCCAACGAATACGACCATTTCAAGACCGAATCCGCGAACGGGAAATTCAACCTGTACGAACCCGGTGTTGGCTTGGAAACCGACTTTTTCTGGTTCAATGAAAACACGAACGTGGATGCCAAGACCGGTCAGCCGTTGGTAGCCCCGGCGAAATTGAAATGGTTTCGCAACGTGAAATTCCGGCAGGCCTGCGCTTACGCGATTGACCGCGACGCCCTGATCCGGTCCGTTTACTCCGGTCGCGCGGTTCCGAATTACGGCTTTGTGACGCCCGGAAATAAAAAATGGTATGACCCTAACATCGCGCAATATCCGCACGACCTCGCCAAGGCGCGCGAGTTGCTGAAGGAGATCGGCATCGAGGATCGCAAAGGCGACGGCTCACTGGAGGATGCCGACGGCAACCCGATTGAATTCGTGTTCAACACCAACATCGAGAACAATTCGCGCATGAAGGCGGCGGTGTTGATTCAGGCCGATTTACAAAAACTTGGGTTCAAGGTCATTTTGCAACCCATCGAGTTCAATACGCTCGTCCGCAAAATTGACGACACCCATAACTACGAGTGCGTCCTGATGGGATTAGCCGGCGGCGGCGCCGACCCAGCCTTCCAGGCTAACGTCATCCGCTCCGATGCCTACACGCACCAGTGGTTCCCGCGCGAAACGACGCCTTCGACCGATTGGGAGGCGCGGCTGGATTACCTGATGAACGATCAGCTTCGAACCTTGAATTTTGCCCAACGGAAAAAGGATTTTGACGAGGTCCAGGAAATTCTAGCCAAGGAACAGCCGATGATTTTCACCGTGACGCCCTACTACTACGGGGCGGCGCGGCCAGACCTCGCGAACGTACGACCGACCGCATTGAGCTATTATCGCGTGAGCTGGAACGCCGAGGAGCTCTATTTCAAGCGCTGACCGGGGCTGCGTTTAAGGGTTGAACCGGCGGGGCGTTTCTCCTACGCTCCGACGCCTTAATTAATCTATGTCATTGCTTGACGGAAAAGTCGGACTGGTTTTCGGCGTCGCCAACCAGCGTTCCATCGCCTGGGCCATCGCCCAGGCCTGGGCCCGGGAAGGCGCGAAACTCGCCTTCACCTACCAGGGCGATCGCGTCAAGGAAAACGTCGCCGAACTCGCCGGCGCCTTCGGCGCGGACACGCTCATCCTGCCGTGCGACGTGACCAAGGACGAGGAAATCGCCGCTGTCTTCAAGCTGGTCGGTGAGAAATTCGGCAAGCTGCATCTGCTTCTGCATTCGGTCGCGTTTGCGCCCAAGGCCGCGCTGGAAGGCGAATTTATCAATACGAGCCGCGACGCCTTCCGCGTCGCCCACGATGTCAGCGCTTATTCGCTCGTGGCGCTGGCCCGCGCCGCCGCGCCATTGATGTCCGACGGCGGCAGCATCATCGGCATGAGTTATTACGGCGCGGAAAAGGTCGTGCCGCACTACAATGTCATGGGGGTGGCCAAGGCCGCGCTCGAAGCCAGCACGCGTTATCTGGCCTACGATCTCGGCCCGAAAAAAATCCGCGTCAACTGCATCAGCGCCGGCCCGGTCAACACCCTGGCCGCACGCGGCATCAGCGGTTTCGGAGAAATGCTCAAGCATTACGAGACCCGGTCGCCGCTCAAACGCAATGTGCTCCCGGATGAACTCGGCGCCACCGGCACCTTCCTCGCCAGCGACGGCGCGGCCGCCATCACCGGCCAGGTGATTTACGTGGATTGCGGCTACCAGATCATGGGGATGTAGCCATCCCTCACGCCGGGCGGATCATCTCAAACCGGTCGCGGGTGCGGCAATACCAGTGCGGCGAGGCCATCCGGCCGACCGTAAACAATTTCTCGGTGTGGATGCGTCGTTTTTCGGCATCAAACAATTCATCGCGCAAATGGAGGCGTTTGATCAAACCAATCACCATGCGGTTGCCACCGATTTGCAGCGTACCCCACTCGACACATTCCAGGCTCGCCGGCGACTCGACGATGCGCGGCGGTTTTATGATGGACGACGGCGCCGCGGTCAGGCCGGCGCGGGTCAGTTCATTTTCCCCGTAAGGCAGCGACGCAGCGCATTGATTCATGGCTTCGGCGATGGCCTCGTCCACGAGGTTCACGACGAACTCGTGCGTGGCGCGGATGTTCCGCGCGGTGTCCTTGGGCGTGCCGTCGTCGCGGTCGCCGGGCGCAAACGCGCAGACGGGCGGATTCGCGCCCATGACATTGAAAAAGCTGAACGGGGCGGCGTTGACCCTGCCTTCCGGACTGATGGTGGTCACCAGCGCAATGGGCCGTGGCGTGACCAGGCTGGCAAGAATCGGATAGGCGCGGTCGGCAAATTGTTTTTCCAGGTCGAGTTCCATAAAGGGGTTGAATCTACGACAAGCGCTGCAGTCGCGCAACAAACGCGCCATCCATGTGGTCCGCAAAGGGCAGCAACTGGCGTTCGGTTTCCAGCTTGAAATTTTTGTGTCCGCGCAAAAATTCCCGCACGACCTCCTGATTTTCCTCCGGTTCCAGGCTGCAGGTGCTGTAAACCAGAATGCCGCCGGGCTTCAATTTCAACGCCGCCTGTTTGAGCAGATCGAGTTGCGCCGTGTGCAGGCGTTCGATTTCTTCCGGTTGAATCCGCCAGCGCAAATCCACGCGCCGCCGCATCACGCCGGTGTTCGAGCAGGGAACATCCGCCAGAATCCGGTCAAAGGCTGAAGGCTGAGCGCTGAAGGCTGAAGATAAAACAGGTTCAACGCAGGTCACGCCCAGCCGTTCGGAATTGTCCCGGAGCAATTTCAACCGCGCGCCGGAAACATCCTGGGCGACGATGCGGCCCTGGTTGTTCATCAATTGGGCCAGGAAGGTCGTCTTGCCACCCGGCGCGGCGCAAAAATCCAGAATCGTTTCGCCGGGTTGCGCCCCGAGCATGGCCGGCGCCACCAACGTGCCGGGATCCTGGAGGTAAAACCCGCCCTGTTGGAAACTGTCGAGCGACGCCAAGGGCGGATGCGATTTAAGTTCGAAGACCAGATTCTCCTCAAGTTGCTCGTGCCGGACGGAATCGTATTCAACGCCTTCCGCGCGCCAGCGGGCAAGAAGCGCGGCGGCGCATTCATCCAGGGAAGTACGGCGTGTTGCCGTCCCTGATGGTTCGGTTTGATTTGGGACGCCGGCACGGCTTCCCTCCCAAATTTTCAAAGTGTTGACGCGCGCAAAGGTTTTCGGCGGCGTGTTGTTCCATTCCAGCAACTGCGCGGTCCGTTCCGCACCCCAGCATTTCTGCCAGCGCGCGACCAGCCATTCGGGATGCGACCAGCCGAGCACCGGCTGGGTCGTCTTCAATCCGGCCAGCAATTCCCGGGTGGCGTCGTGTTCGCGCAGACAGCCGCGTAGAACGGCGTTCACGAACCCGGCCTGTGAATCAAACCCGTTATGTTTGGCGAGTTCAACGGTTTCATGCACGGCGGCGTGGTCGGGAATCCGGTCGAGCCAGAAAATCTGGTAGAGACCCAGCCGCAGCAGGTTTTGGAGGCCGGGCTTTTGTTCACGGCCATGGGTCTTCCGGCTGATGAGCCAGTCGAGCGTGACCTGCCAGCGGACGACGCCATAGACGAGTTCCTGACACAGCGCGCGATCAACGGTCGAAAGCCCGGCCGGAGCCAGCGCGCGCTCCAGTAAATTCTCCGTAAAGTCGCCGCCGGCACACCGTTGCTGTAAAATTTCCGCCGCGATTTGTCTTGGTTTTTGGCCGCTCACGATTTTTAATGGGGATATTGTGTCTTCATAACACGGGAAAAACGATGCTTTTATGAGAGAGGAATTTGAAAAATTAGCCGCCGCCGGCAAAATCGAAGGCCGCCACGTCGAGCCGCTCACGCTGCTGGCCACCGGCGGTTTCTGCATGCACCGCAGTTGGGGTTTCGGACGCATCAAGACGGTGGACACGGTGTTTGCGCGGTTCACCATTGATTTCCCGGGCAAACCGGGGCACACGATGGATCTGGCGTTCGCCGCCGAATCGCTGAAGCCGATTTCCAAAGATCATATCCTCGCGCGCAAGGCCATGGACCTCGAGGGCCTGCACCAGATGGCCGCCCGGCACCTGGACCTGATCAAACTCGTGCTGAACAGCTATGGCGGCAAGGCGACGGCGGACCAAATCCAGCAGGCGCTCGTGCCGGATGTCATTCGCGACGACTGGCGGAAATGGTGGGAAACCGCCCGGCGCGAAATGAAAAAGGACGGACATTTTGTCGTGCCGCTGAAAAAGACCGAGCCGGTCATCTTCCAGGAACAGGAAACGTCGCTGCAGGACCGGTTGCTGGTTGATTTTCGCGCGGCGAAAGGTTTGAAGGCACGCGTGGCCGTGGTCGGCGAAATCCTCAAAAACGTTGCGGATTTGAAGGATAAATCGGCGGCGGCCAATGAAATCATTCCGGCGCTGAACGCGGACATTGTCTCCCATCAACGCACGCAACCGGCCGTCGCCCTCGAGGCGATTTTTGCGCGGGATGAACTCCGCACCGCCACCGGCGCACCGCCCATGGCCGAGGAAATCACCGACACCCAAATCTGGGCGATGGAAAACGTCAAGTTCGGCCCGGTGCTGGAATTGATTCCCGCGGCCAAACATCATCGCGCGCTGGAATCGTACAAGACGGCGAATCCCGGGCGCTGGGAGGAAATTTTGCGCGGCTCGCTGAACATTGTTTCTGCGAAGCTGTGCCGCGAGTTCGCCCATCTGCTGATTCAGGAGGGCAAGATGGATTTGCTCAAGGAAACCCTCGCGCGCCTCATCAATCAGCACACGGCCAGCAGCGAACTGCTGCTCTGGCTGGCCCGTGACCGCAGCGATGCTTACGCCGACATCCTGGGGCCGGAGGTGTTTCGCGCCATGCTCACGGCGATGGAACGTGATCAATTCAACGAGAAACGCTCCAGCCGCCTGCGCGAATCCATCCTCGACGACCATGAATTGATCGCCGAACTGACCGCGTCCGCCGACATCGAGGTCGTCAAGGACCTGACCCGCGCCTTGCAATTCTCGCCCGTGTTTGACGACATGGATAAACGCTCGCTGCTGGCGCGGCTGGTCAAGGCCCATCCAGCCGTGCAATCGCTCGTCAGCGGTGAGCAGACCCGGCAGGACAGCTCGCTCCTGGTTTCGTGGGAAAGCCTCGAACGCCGCCGCGGCGAATATCAGGAACTCGTCCAAAAGAAGATCCCCGCCAACTCAAAGGAAATCGCCATCGCCCGCAGTTACGGCGACCTCAGCGAAAACCACGAATACAAGGCGGCCAAGGAAATGCAGAAGATTCTTATGCGCCGCAAAGAAGAACTGGAAGGCCAGCTCGCGCGCGCCCGGGGCACGGACTTTTCCAATGCCAAAACCGAGATCGTCGCCATCGGCACCATCGTCCAGGCCATCGACCTGGGCGCGAACCAGTCCGAGTCCTTCACCATTCTGGGCGCCTGGGATTCCGAGCCGGACAAGGGCATCATCAGCTATCTTTCGCCCGTGGCGCAATCACTGCTGAACCGCAAGGTCGGCGACGAGGTTGAATTCGAGTTTAACGGCGCGATCCACCGGCATCGCATCGAAAAAATCGAGCCGTGGAAGGCGGAAATCCCCACCCCGCCACCCGCTCCGGCGGTTGAAGCCCAGGCGCGGGCCTAGGTAGCGGCGACGCCCCGTCGCCACCTGGTGAACACGACGCCCACGTCGCGTTTACACCGCACCGAATTGGTTCACGGGCGGGAGTCCGGCGACGAAGGCGTCGCCGCCACGTCCAAGCGGCGCGGCGGCGCTTCTACTCCCAATCCAACTGCATCCTTCCGGCTCAGGATGCGGTTGATTTGCGATGGGCGCGTTGCCGGGTTCAGCCGGCAACGCCGCAAACCTGACATCCCCAATGGCTTCAGGCTTTGCCGCCAAAACTCACATAATCATCCACGTCGAGCAGGTCAAACCACGAGGCAATGTCCTCGCGTTGGGGCGCGGCCTGCTTGTGTAACCCGTTGAAAAACTCGCGCGATTCCAGGTCGGCGGGGACGCGCTGTTCGGCCGCCACCGACCAGGCGGCGATCTCCACCGGCGAACGTTTGTGTTTCGCGTTCTTTTCGATCCACGCCAGGATTTCGCCGTCGCCTTTGCCAAGTTCCTTTTTCAGGGCCTCGGGATCAATGCCCGCAAATTCCAGAAACCGCTGGTCGAGCGGGCAGGCATAATGATATTCGCCGTTCTTGCCGGCAACGGTCGCCCGGCCTTTGTCGAGCATCCGGGGCAGAATCACGTATCCGCCCAGCCGCACCCGCGGGCTGCGCGGCGGAAATTTCGTCAAATCAGGTGTGTTCAATGACATAATCGTTTGAATTTTGGTTTTCGGTCCCGTCGCGCCTCCGGCCCCTTGCCGGATTTTGCCACGTGCGTTCAAGTTGCAGCGAAAATGCCGAATTGCAAGTGACGCGTGAAATTTTTACCATGGTTGCGTGAAACACTCTGGCAAAGCCTCATTGGCCGCGTTGCGACTCATCGGTTTGGCGGGCGCAGCGGTGCTGGTGTTGCTGGCGGGCGCCTTTCTGGCCAGGTCCATCGGTGCCTTCATCCTGGAAATGATTTGGGGGCTGGTCGCGCTGTGGGGCCTGTTCGCCGTGTTCACATTCTATTTTTTTCGCGACCCCGACCCGCTCGTACCGACCGGCCCCAACCTGGTCGTCTCCCCCGGACACGGCAAGGTGGATGTGATTGACACCACGACCGAGCCGGACCATCTCGGCGGCGAATGCCGGCGCATCTCCATCTTTCTGTCCGTGATTGACGTCCACGTGCAATGCGCGCCGGTGACCGGCCGCGTCGCGCTTTGCAAATACACGGCCGGCCAGTTTATCAGCGCGCTCAAGACCGAATCGGCCCAGTTCAACGAAAATCTCCTCATCGGCCTCGAAGCCGCCGAACCGCGCGGCGAAAAAATCGGCGTCCGGCTTATCGCCGGCCTCATCGCGCGACGCATCGTGCCGTGGCTCAAGCAGAACGACGCCGTCCAGCGCGGCGAACGCATCAGCCTCATCCAGTTTGGCTCGCGCGTGGAAGTTTATCTGCCGGTCCGCGCGCAGATCAAGGTGAAGCTGGGCGACCGGGTGGTGGGCGGCGAGACGGTGATTGCCACCTTTGATTGAATTTTATGACCGCGCCCAATTCCCCCATCCCGCCGGCGGATCATCATGATGACGGCCAGCTCAAGATTTATTTCCTGCCGAATCTGCTGACGGCGGGCAATCTGTTCTGCGGCTTCGTGGCGCTGACGAAAATTGTCGAGGCCGACCCCGTGAGTCCCGAGTATTTTGGCCAGATCAAACTCGCGCTCGCGTACATTCTGCTGGCGTGCATTTTTGATCTGCTGGACGGCCGCGTGGCGCGGTTGGGGGGCGCGGACAGTCCGTTCGGGCGCGAATTCGATTCGCTAGCGGATTTGATTTCGTTCGGGGTGGCGCCGGCGTTTCTGGTGCAGCGGGTCGTGCTGGCCGATGTGTTCGGCCCGTACCGGCAGATCAGCTGGTTCATTGCGTCCATTTATCTGCTCTGCGGCGCATTCCGGCTGGCGCGCTTCAATTGCCTGAGCGCGGCGGCGGGCGGGGGAAGCAAGGATTTCCTGGGCTTTCCCATTCCCTCGGCGGCGGGCCTGGTGGCGTCGCTGACGCTGCTCATCATTCATTTCAATGAAAACGAAAAGACGCTCGGGAAATGGAATTATTTGCTGGCGGTGGTGCTGGTGTTTTTGTCGGCCATGATGGTGAGCACCGTGCGGTATCCCAGCTTTAAATCGCTGGGGTTGCGCTCAAAGAGCACTTTCACCAAGGCCATCGGCGCGGCGCTGTTCCTCGGCTGCCTGCTGGTGCTGCGGGAACGGGTGCTGTATTATGTCCTGCCGGCGTTCTTCACCCTCTACCTCGTTTATGGCTTCGTCCGGCCACGGCTTTCGCGCGCGTGGCGCCAGGAAATTGAGGAAGACGAGGACGAGTCCGACACGGCCCACTAAAACCATGCCGGACCTTCCGCCCATTTTGCTTTCCGCCCTGACCGGCTTCGCCTTCGGATTGCTGCTCTCCATACCCATTGGGCCGGTCAATCTCACCATCATCAATGAAAGCGCGCGGCGCGGTTTTACCCAGGGAATGGTGGTGGGGCTGGGCGCGTCGGTGATGGAATTGATTTACTGCACCATTGCGTTCACGGGCTTTTCGTCGTTCTTCGAGGACCGCATGGTCAAAGCCTCGATGGAGGTGTTCAGTTTCGCCTTCCTCCTCTTTCTCGGCATGAAATTTCTCACGGCCAAAACCGTCGCCGCGCCCACGCAACTCGGCGCCGCCGCCGTACGAATCGAAGCCCGCGTCGGCGAAAAACTGCACCCCCATTCGGCATTTATGACCGGTTTTACCCGCGTGCTGGGCAACCTCGGCGTGCTGCTGTTCTGGATCGTGCTCGCGGCCAATTTCATGTCGCACGACTGGGTCGCGGACACCTTCGTCGCCAAGGCCGTATGCGTCGGCGGCGTCGCGCTGGGCACCAACCTGTGGTTTTGCACCCTGAGCTACGGTGTCTCGCGCGGACAAGGCCGGTTCAGCGAAAATACCCTGGTGCGCATGCAACATATCTCCGGCATTTGCCTGATCGCGGTGGGACTATTCGACGGCGGCCACATCGTATGGCAACTGGCCCGGCATAGAATTTGAGAACAAAATCTTTCGGCCTCCGCCGTTTCATGGTACTTCTCCGCGCTTCCGCGTTTCAGCGGTAAATTTATGCTTAAAGCCGGAATCGTCGGACTGCCCAATGTCGGCAAGTCCACCCTGTTCAATGCCGTCACGCGGACCCGCAAGGCCGAGGCGGCGAATTATCCCTTTTGCACCATCGACCCGAACGTCGGCGTCGTCACCGTGCCCGATGCGCGGCTCGCACCGCTCGCCCAAATCGCCAAAACCTCCGTCATCATCCCGGCCGCGGTTGAGTTCGTGGACATCGCCGGCCTCGTCAAGGGCGCCAGCGCGGGCGAAGGCCTCGGCAACAAGTTCCTCAGCCACATCCGCGAAGTGGACGCCGTCGTCCAGGTCGTGCGCTGCTTCGAGGACGCCGACATCCATCACGTCACCGGCTCGATTGATCCCGTGCGCGACATCGAAATCATCAACACCGAACTCGCCATCGCCGATCTGGACAACGTGAAGAAACGCCGGGACAAATTATCCAAGGACGTGAAGCGCGGCGACAAAGCCGCCGCCGCCGAGGACGCCGTGCTGGCCAAATTTGAACCCGTGCTGAACGCCGGCAAACTCGCATTGTCCGTTCATCTCACGCCCGAGGAAAAGGTGGTCGCCCGGAACTTTTTCCTGCTCACCGACAAACCCACCATCTTCGCCTGCAACGTGAAGGAAGGCGATTTGGCGACCGCCGACCAAAATCCGTTTGTTCTAAAGGTGCGCGAGTATGTGAAAACGCACCTCGCCTGCGAAGCCGTCGTCATCAGCGCGCAAATTGAAAGCGACCTGACAGATTTGTCACCGGATGAGGCGAAGCAATTCCTCAAGGAACTCGGCGTGGAAGAATCCGGCGTCGGCGCGCTCATCCGCGCCACGTATCATCTCCTCGGCTTGCGCACCTATTTTACTGCCGGCGAAAAGGAGGTTCGCGCCTGGACCATTCATGTCGGCGATACCGCGCCGAAAGCGGCCGGTGTCATCCATTCCGACTTCGAGCGCGGCTTCATCAAGGCCGAGACGGTGGCCTACGACGATTTGATGAAATGCGGTTCCGTCGCCGCTGCGCGCGAAAAAGGACTTTACCGGATGGAAGGCAAGGAATACGTAGTCCAGGACGGCGACGTGATGCTGTTTAAATTCAATGTTTAGACAGAATTTACAGAATCAACAAAATTGGAATCGGCAAAAGTAATTCTGCAAAATTCTGTTCATTTTGTCTAAAAATCTTGGCGTCTTGGCGGTTAAATTTAACCCAATTTATACCGCCGCATCTTCGGATCCACTTCCTGCGCCCAGGCATCAATGCCGCCGCGCAGACAGCGGACATTCTGCAAACCGTGCCCCATGAAATACGCCGCCGCATCCAAACCATTCTTGCCCGCGTGATCAATCACGACCATCGGGTTGGTGTTCGAACCGGTGGCCATGAGTTCCCGCATCACATCCTGCGACAGCAAAACCGAACCTTCAATGTGCACCGCCTCGAATTCCTCACGCGACCGCACGTCCACCAGCTTCACCGATTTGTCCTGCTGCAAAAGCCCCGCGAGTTCCTGGGGTGAGATCAAAACTTTCACGTCCTGCTCGTGGCTGGACTGGATGTGTGCCAGCACTTCGGTCACGTCCAGATTGCCGTTGCGCGCGCAAACCTGCGCCAGCGTTTCATCCGGCGCAAACCCGCAATTACTGCACCCGCCGATGTGATACCGCCGGAACAACGCTCGCTGTGCACCGGGAAAAACCTCCAGCACCTCTTGCATCGCAGAACTGGAATCAACTTTGTCCATCGCTGTCATTGCCCAAAAAACTTCTGAATCTCCTTCACCACGTCCACAAACCGGTCCACTTCGGCTTTGGTGTTGTAGAAGTAAAAACTCGCGCGGGCGGTGGATTCCACGCCGAGCCGGTGCATGAGCGGTTGCGTGCAGTGATGGCCGCCGCGCAACGCCACGCCCGCCTGGTCCGCCAGCGTCACCACGTCGTGCGCGTGAACGTCTTTTAGCAGGAAACTCACCAGCCCGGCCCGGCCGGTTTTCGGACCGAACAACCGGATGTTTTTTAACGCGGCCAGCTTGTCATAGGCGTAAGCCGCCAGTTCCTGATCGTGCTTCCAGATGTGGTCACGGCCAATGGCGTCGAGATAATCCATCGCGGCGTGCAGGCCAATCGGTCCGGAAATGTCCGGCGTGCCGGCCTCAAACCGGTGCGGCGCCTTCTTGAATTCGGTCTTTTGATATTCCACCGACAAAATCATTTCGCCGCCGCCTTGATACGGCGGCATGGCGTCGAGCAATTCCTGCCGGCCCCACAGCACGCCGATGCCGGTCGGCCCGCAAATTTTGTGGCCGGAGAACACGAAGAAATCGCAACCGATGGCCTGCACGTCCACGGGCATGTGCCCGGCGCTTTGCGCGCCGTCCACCAGCGTGGTGATCCCGAGCTTGCGCGCGCGCGCGCAAAGGTCAGCCACCGGATTGACCGTGCCCAGCGAGTTCGAAATATGGACCATCGCAAACATTTTCACCTGCTTCGTCAGCAGCGAATCGAGCTTGGACAGGTCGAGCAGGCCTTCGTCGCCGGTGACGGGCACATAAGCGAGCTTTGCGCCGGTGCGTTGCGCCAGCATTTGCCACGGCACAAGGTTGCTGTGATGCTCCATCTCCGTGAGCAGAATCACGTCGCCGGACTTCAGATTTTTCCCGCCCCAGGAACTCGCGACGAGGTTGATGCCTTCGGTCGTGCCACGCGTGAAAACGATTTCCTCGGCACTCCGGGCGTTGATGAACTTCGCCGTACGCGTCCGGGCGGCTTCGAAACCGGCGGTGGCGCGGTTGCTCAGTTCGTGGATGCCGCGATGAACGTTGGCATTGTCGTGTTCGTAATAATGCACCAGCGCGTCAATCACCGCGCGCGGTTTCTGCGACGTAGCGGCGTTGTCGAAATAAATCAGCGGCTTGCCGTGGACCTGCTGGTCGAGGATGGGGAAATCCTTTCGCAGTGCCGTCCAGTCAATTGTCTTCGCGTTGGTCATCCAAAAAGTTTAACCACGGATAAACACAGATGGACACGGATTTTTGGAAGGCGGGCAGCCCTCTGCCCGCCATTCTTTCAGATGCCGCGGCGCGCACGGAGTGGCGCGCCCTACCACAATTTCTTATCCGTGTTAAATCCGTGTCCATCCGTGGTGGAAATCACATCAAGCCCAGTTGCAGCTTGGCCGCCTCGGTCATCATGCCCTGGTTCCACGGCGGGTCCCAGACGAGTTCGACGTTCGCCTCGTCAATCGGTTCGAGGTTCAACAACTTGTTTTGCACGTCCTGCGCGAGCGTCGGGCCCATGCCGCAGCCGGGCGCGGTCAGCGTCATTTTCACGTCGGCCTTGAAATTGTTTTCGCCGGCGGGCGTGAGGTGACAGTCGTAAATCAGCCCAAGGTCAACGATGTTGACGGGGATCTCCGGGTCGTAACACGTCTTGAGCGCTTCCCAGACCTGTTTTTCAAGCAGTTCCTGGGTGACCGGACCACCGGCGGGCGCGGCGACGGGCTGGGCCTGAACCTCAAGCCCGAGCGCGTCGGCATCCTTGTCCGCGATGCGGAACATGTTGCCGTTGACGATGACCGTGTAACTGCCACCGAGCGACTGGGTGATGTGGGCCTGCTCGCCCTTTTGCAACGTGACCTTGGTGCCGACGGGCACCACGGCGGCCTCGACGTCACGGGTCAAAGTTTTCGGTTCGGAATTCATAGCACACTTAAGTTTGGTTTACTTCAGACATCATCGTCGCAAACACGGGTGAAATCAATCAGGTCTGTTCGTTTTCCGTCGTCACCGGCTGGGCATCGCCTTGCAAGGCCGCCATGACGGCGTGCCACGACAGAATCGCGCACTTCACCCGGGCTGGATATTTATGGACGCCGGCGAACACCGTCAGTTTGCCCACGTCACCGTTCACCTTGCCGGTCATGACCATTTCATGGACCTGCCGGAACATTTTTTCCACTTCGGCCTTCGTCTTGCCTTTGGCGAATTCCGTGAGCAGTGAGGCCGAGGCCTTGGAAATGCAGCAGCCGGAGCCGACAAAACTGATGTCCTTGATGGTGTCGCCGTCCATCGCCAGGAAGAGTTTCAACTGGTCGCCACAAAGCGGATTGTGACCCTGCGCGGAGCGGGTTGCGGCGGGCAGCTCATGGAAATTCCGCGGCTGCCGGCAGTGGTCCAGAATGACCTGCTGATAAAGGTCGTTCAGTTCGTCGAACATAATATTTGGGAGGGGCGGCAGGTTGCCGTCCCAAAATGGGGACGCCGGCATGGCGTCCCTCCCGAATCATTTTCCCAGCAAATGCGGATTGGCCTCCAGCCGGTCCCAGATGACCTGGTCCAGCCGCCCGCGCACGGCTTCGTGTTTCACGCGCGCAATAATTTCGCCGGCAAAAGCGTGAATCAGCATCTGCCGCGCGGTGTCCTTGCCGAGACCGCGCGAGCGCAGGTAAAAAATGGATTCGTCGTTCAACTGGCCGATGGTCGCGCCGTGCGTGCATTTCACATCGTCGGCGTAAATTTCCAGTTGTGGCTTGGTATCGGCGGTCGCCTCATCGGAGAGCAGCAGGTTTTTGTTCGTCTGTTTCGCGTCGGTCTTTTGCGCAATGGGATGAACGTAAATCCGGCCATGGAAAACGCCCTTGGATTTGTCGTCCAGGATGCCGTTGAAATATTCGTGGCTGGCGCAATGCGGCTGCGCGTGCTCGACAATCATGTGGTGATCGGCGAGCTGTTCGCCGCGCGTGAGGTAAAGGCCGTTTAAAATGCACTCCAGACCTTCACCCGCCAGTTTGGTTCGGATGTTGGTGCGGGACAGTCTGGCGCCGAGCGCGAAGGAATGGATGCTCACGTTGCTCGCGCGGCCCAGCTGCGCGGCGATGGTCGCCAGATGAAACGCGTCCAGCGCTTCATCCTGAAATTTCACATGCTCCAAAGCCGCGTTGTCGCCGGCGACAATTTCCGTTACGGCGTTGGTGAAATACGCGGCTGAATCCGTGGCCAGGTAGCTTTCGATGACCGTCGCCTTGCTGTTGGCCCCGGCGATGACGAGGTTGCGCGGCTGAATCGTGTCGCCGCTGTGTTTGGCCGTGGAGATGAAAATGAGCTGGATCGGTTCCTCGACGGTCTGGCCCGCCGGAATGTGGACGAAGCCGCCATCGACGAAGAACGCCTGGTTCAACGCGGCGAAAGAATTGCCATCCGTCAACGCGAACAGGCCCAGCTGCTTTTCGATAAACGCGGAATCGGTCGTCAACGCCGCGGCGAGGCTGGCGACTTTTACCCCGGCCGGCAGTTTGCCCGGCGCGGAAAGCGCGGCCTGGAAACGCCCGTTCACAAAAACCAGCCGTGAACCGGGCAAATGCGCGAAGATGGATTTCTCCAGCGTGGCTTTGGCGGCGGCGGCATCGTCTGCCGATTCCGACATGGGCTTGAACGGAAGTTTGGCAAGCGGGGCGACGTTCGTGAAACGCCAGTCTTCGTCGTGAAGCGTGGGAAAGCCGAGTTCGGCGAAGCGCGCCATGCCGTTCTGGCGAAGCGGCAGCAGCCACGCGGGCGTTTGCGGTTCCGACTCAAACCGGCGGAACTTTTCCAGAAACGGTTCGGCGCCCTTTTGCGGCGGCTTGGGGGTCACTTGCGTCATAATTCAGTTGTCCAATGCCAGAAATTAGACCCGCAATCTTCCATGCCATCCGCCGCCGCGCAAGTCTGGAGCGCGCTTGTTTTCAGGCGCAAAGCTGGCAACCTGAGGGGACATGCTCACTCACGATGACATCCGGAACGCGCTGAAGGCGGTCAAATACCCCGGTTATTCACGCGACATCGTCTCATTCGGATTGGTGAAGGAAATCTCCGCCGCCGACGGCGCGGTCAGCGTTGCGATGCAGCTCACTTCGCCCAACGCCGATGCAGCGCACCAAATCAAGGAGGAATCCGAGCGCGTTTTGCAGGCATTACCCGGCGTGACCCGCGTCCAGGTGGAAGTGCGGCAACCCGCCACCGGGCCGGCCGCGCCCGCCAATCCTTTTGCGAACCAAAATCGTGTCACGGGCGTAAAACGCGTCATTGCGATTGCCAGCGGCAAGGGCGGCGTCGGCAAATCCACGGTGTCCGTGAACCTCGCCTGTGCGCTCCAGCACCTCGGTGCGCGGGTGGGCTTGCTGGATTGTGACATTTACGGGCCGAGCATCCCCCTGATGATGGGCGTCCACGAACGTCCAACCATCAGTCCGCAGGAACAGCTGGTCCCGCCGGTGGGGCATGGCGTGAAAGTGATGAGCATCGGTCTGCTGCTGACGGACGAGCAGCCGGTAATCTGGCGCGGGCCGATGATTACGAAAACCATCCAGCAATTTCTGATGGCGGTGGAATGGGGCGAGCTGGACTTCCTGCTGGTGGATCTGCCGCCGGGCACGGGCGACGCGCAATTGTCGCTTTGCCAGACGGTTCCCCTGGACGGCGGCGTCATCGTGACCACGCCGCAGGAGGCGTCGCTCGGCGTTGTGCGCAAAGGGATTGCGATGTTTAACAAGGTCAACGTGCCGATTTTTGGCATCGTGGAGAACATGAGTTATTTCACCACGCCAAACGGCGAACGGGTGGAAATCTTCGGCCACGGCGGTGGCCAGGCCGAAGCCGGCCGGCAAAATGTTCCGTTCCTGGGTGAAATACCCATTTTCATGGAAATCCGCGTTGGCGGCGACCAGGGCATCCCGGTGGTGGTGTCGGCTCCGAACAGTCCGGCCACCCAGGTATTTGTCCAAATTGCCGTGTCCATGCGCAAACGATTGGAGTAAATCAGGTTGCGCAACCTGTTCGTCCTCCGTTGGTTGCGATTTTCGGATGAAATTTCTATTGCATTTTTATTGAAAAACCCTAGTTTTACAGCACATTTTCTATGTCGAACGCTATGAAAGGCACATCTCCAGCGAACGATTTGTTGAAGAATTCCTCGCTCTATCGCGAGTTCCAGGCCGAACGCGAGGAAATCCTGAGGCACAAGTGGATTGAGTCGGAAAAAGCCGGGCACGACATCGGATTCGAACGGGCATTGACGGATTGGATCATCAAGCACCGGGCGAGCTGGCGTCGGGCGCGGCAAACCGCCGGCCACTGACAGAAAATTTAAAAAAGTTCCTTTAAGACGGCCCGGCGAGGTCGCCAAGGAAGATCATGAACGCAAATTGCGCGACGCGAATCAATTCCGCCCGGCGGAGCGGTTCGCGATTTTTTATGCCCGGCACCGGAACCGGGAACTCCGCTTCACACGCCGACACTGGGAGGCTGGTTTGTGGCTGAATCCACCGTCATCCTCGACGCCGCCGCAATCCAACGCGCGCTCACCCGCATCGCGCACGAAATCGCCGAACGGAATGAAAGCGCTTCGGCCGTCGTGCTTATCGGCATTCCCGTGGGCGGTGACCACCTGGCCCGGCGGTTGAGCAAAATTCTTTCCGATATCTGGCAGCAACCGGTTCCGGTCGGCATTCTCGACGTGAGCATGCATCGCGATGATCTCGATTCCCGCGCCGCGCCGAAAATTCATCCCACGGTCATTCCCTTTGACGTGACCGGCAAAACGGTCGTGCTGGTGGACGACGTGCTGTTCAGCGGCCGCACCACGCGCGCGGCCATGGATGCGCTCAACGATTTCGGCCGGCCCCAAAAAATTCAACTGGCCGTGCTCATTGACCGCGGCCATCGTGAACTGCCCATCAAGGCCGATTTCATCGGCAAAAACGTGCCGACCGCCGACCATGAAAAAATCCGTGTGCGGCTGGGGGAAAACGACGGCGTGGATGAAGTGGTGCTGGAAAGGTCAAAATGAGCTGGACCCGCAAACATCTGCTCGACATCGAGTCGCTCACGCCGGACGAGATTGTCACGGTGCTCGACACGGCGCGGGCGTTCAAGGCGGTCGGCGAGCGCGCCATCAAAAAAGTCCCTGCGTTGCGCGGCAAAACCGTGGTCAACCTGTTCGTCGAGCCGTCCACGCGGACGCGCATCAGTTTCGAGCTGGCCGAACAACGGCTGTCGGCGGATGTCATCAATTTTTCCGCCGAGGCGTCGTCGTTCAAAAAAGGCGAGACCCTCAAAGACACCGCGCGCAACCTGGAAGCGCTCAACGCCGATTTCATCGTCATCCGCCACAGCGCCTCCGGCGCGCCGCAGTTTCTGGCGCGCGTGCTCAAATCCAGCGTCATCAACGCCGGGGATGGCGCGCACGAACATCCCACCCAGGCGTTGCTGGACGTGTTCACCATCCGCGAGCACAAGGGGAAAATCGCGGGGCTGAACGTCACCATCCTGGGCGACATCCTGTACAGCCGCGTGGCGCGCTCGAACATCTGGGCGCTGCTGAAACTGGGGGCGACCGTGACGCTCTGCGGACCGGCCACGCTGGTGCCGAAAACATTCGAGCAAATGGGCTGTCGCGTGACCTATGACGTGGATGAGGCGATCCGGGACGCGGACATCATCAACCTGCTGCGCATCCAGCATGAGCGCCAGCGCAAGACGATGTTTCCCAGCATCAATGAATACATCCAGCTGTTCGGCCTCAACCAGGCGCGGCTCGCCAAGGCGAAGTCCGACGCGCTGATTATGCATCCGGGACCGATCAATCGCGGCGTGGAAATTGACAGCGACATCGCCGATTCCAGCCGTTCCCTGATTTTGGAACAGGTGACCAACGGCCTGGCCGTGCGAATGGCCGTGCTGTTTCTGGTCAACGGCGGCAAAGGGCCGCAGGAAGTGGCCGGAAATTAGATTTCATTTCCGCTGCCAAAAAATCAGGAATCCGCCCAACAATCCCATCGCCACGCCGGCCAGATAATAGTGGGTGGCCTTGCCCATCGGCGCGCCGGTAAATGCCTGGGTAAATTGTGAGCCAATCGAACCGGCCACGTCATGTCCCCGCCACAACAACCACAGGGCGGCGACCAGACAAACAGCGCCGATTCCTTTTTGCATGGTTCCATTTCTCATCATGGATGACTTGCTGAACCCGGTCAGACCTGGAGCAGTTTGATTTGCTCGTTCTCTTTTTCCACGGCTTCGCCGAGGGTTTGCGCCTGACGCCGGCGGCGCTCGATGATGTGTTTGTCCAGCACCGGATCATAGGGCACGGGATACTGGCCGTCGTAACAGGCCATGCAGAAGGATGACTTCGCCAGACCGGTCGCCTTGACCATGCCCTCCTGCGAAAGGTAATGCAGCGAATCGGCGTTCAGGTAGCGGCGGATTTCGTCAACGCTGTGGTTGGCGGCCATCAGCTTGCTCCGATCGGGAAAATCAATGCCGTAAACACATGGATGCATGTGCGGCGGACAGCTCACCAGCACGTGAACCTCCCGGGCGCCGGCCTCCTTCAGTGTCTTCACGCGCGCCTTGCAGGTCGTGCCGCGCACGATGGAATCGTCCACAATGACGACCCGCTTGTCCTTCACCAGCGACGCGATGAGGTTCAGCTTCACGCGCACGTCAAAATCGCGGATGAGCTGCGTCGGTTGCAGGAAACTGCGTCCGACATAGTGATTGCGTATGAACGCCATCTCGAACGGGATGCCGGATTCTTCGGAATAGCCGAGCCCGGCGCACACGCCGCTGTCCGGCACGGGAATCACCAGATCGGCCTGGACGGGATGTTCGCGCGCGAGCTGGCGGCCCATTTCCTTGCGCACGTTGTAGACACTGCGCCCGCCAATCGTGCTGTCCGGCCGCGCAAAATAGACGTATTCAAAAATGCAAAACGCCCGGCGCTTGTGCTCCGGAAACGCCTGCACGCTGACGACCCCTTTTTCGTTGATGATGACGATTTCGCCCGGTTCCACGTCACGGACAAATTCCGCCTGGATCTGGTCAAACGCCACCGATTCGCTCGACAACGCCCACGAACCGTTCACCCGGCCGAGCGCCAGCGGCCGAAACCCGAACGGATCGCGCGCGCCGATCAATTCCTTTTCCGTCATGATGACCAGCGAATAGGCGCCTTCGATGCGGCGGAGGGTCTGGACCAGCGTGTTTTCGACGCCGCCCAGCAACGGCTGCGCCAGCATCATGATGATGATTTCGCTGTCCACGCTCGTCTGAAAAACCAGCCCGTGACTTTCCAGTTCGTCGCGCAGCTTCGCCGCGTTGGTCAGATTGCCGTTGTGGGCGACGGCAATCTGGCCGCGCGCGCAGTCCACCGTGAGCGGCTGCGCGTTGCGGAGATTGGACGTGCCCGTGGTCGAATAACGCGTGTGGCCGACGGCCATGTTGCCGACCAAGTCGTGCAGCAGCCTGGGATTAAACACCTGCGACACCAGTCCCATGCCATGGTGCTTGAAAAATTTTCCTTCGTGGCAGGTGACGATGCCGGCGCTTTCCTGGCCGCGATGCTGGAGCGCGTAAAGACCGTAGTAGGTGAGTTCCGCGGCATTCGGGTGGCCGAAAATGCCGAACACGCCGCAGTAATGTTTGGGATAGTCAGTTTGCATCGTAGTCGCGCCCGCCGCTGAATTGTCCCAGACACAAACGCCGCGCGCAAGCCGGAATGGTCGAAACACATGGCGCCCGAAGCAGGCGCAAGACAGAAACGGTCTCCGAATTCATTCATTCGCGACCGGTCTCTTCGTCCTGATTTCAGCGTTGGCTGTACAAACGCGGTGTCACGACGCCAAAGCCGTTCTTCCGCCGCGCCGGCGTGCAATAAAGACCTGCTCGCAGACGAGCTGGAAGCGCTCCTTTCGGCCGGCCTGTAATTTTTATTCGGCGGACCGCTGACCCGCGAGACCGCCTGTATTTTGGCTCAAAAAAACCAATAAAATCAGCGTTGCGCGAACGTTCTTTGGGGTTATGTTGACGGGTAAATCGGCGCGGGCCGTTTTGCCTGTCGCTTGCTTATTGAACTTTTTGAGATACTGTTTCTATCATGGCTTTAACCAAAGTTAGTTCCACGGTTCACTTCATTTCACGCGGCGCAACGGTGGGTGGGCGCGGCGACACCGCCAACGGCCATTGGGTCCCGAACACGGATGTTTATGCCACGGGCAGCAGCCTGGTCATCAAGGTGGAATTGGCTGGCATGAAAAGTGATAGTCTTGAAATCACGGTGGAGGGCAATCGCCTCCGTATTGCGGGGACCCGGCCGGATGGTTGCCGGGCCGATAAATGCAATTTTTTGGTGATGGAGATCAGTTACGGGCCGTTCGAGAGTGTGCTCGAACTGCCGCCGGGTTACGATCTCAGCCAGGCCAAGGCCATTTATGTGAACGGTTTTCTGCGGATTGACGTGCCCATGGCGCAACCGCACTCCAAAATGACCAAGGTCCCGATTGCCGAGGGAAATTAGGCCGCGCGCAATTCTTTTCCGGCGCAGCGGCATTTAACAACGTATTTGAAGGAACGACGATGACATCGCCGGAGACAGAGTTTGTCAGCATTTTGGGCACCGAAAGTTCCGGACCGCCCCCGCGAATCTCTTCCCGTTCGCTGCCAGACACCCTGCCGATCCTCGGTTTGTCGGACATCGTCATCTTTCCCGGCACCCTCGTGCCGTTGCTCGTCGAGACCGGGCCGAGCCTGAATCTGATTGACGACGTGGTGGCGGGCGACCGGTTGCTGGGCGTGGTTTTGCAGCGCCGGCCCGAGGTCGTCGAACCCAAGCCGGAGGATTTGCACGAAGTCGGCTGCGTTTCACGGCTGGTAAAAATGGTGAAATTTCCCGACGGCACCGCGCGCGTGCTGGTCGAGGGATTATGGCGCATCCGGATCACCGAATATCCGCCGTCCTCACCGTATCTGTCCGCGCATTACGAACTGCTCCGCGATGAAACGGAGGATTCCGTCGAGCTGCAGGCCACCCTGCGCAACGCGCACAAGCATTTCGAGGAAATCGCCAAGATGTCGCCCGCGCTGTCGGACCAGGTCAAAATCGCGGCATTGAACACCGAACATCCCGGCCATTTCGCCGATCTCATTGCCGGGAATTTGAATCTCAGCCTCGAAGACCGGCAAAAGCTGCTGGAAACCATTTCCGTCCGCGAACGGTTGCAGAAATTGCTGCCCCTGCTCAACCGCGAGCACGAGGTGCTGACGCTCAGCTCCAAAATTCAAAATGACGTCGCCTCCTCCATCGCCAAGACGCAACGCGATTTTTTCCTGCGCGAACAGTTGCGCGCCATTCAGCGCGAACTGGGCGAAGGCGAGCCCGGCAGCGGCGAAACCCGGTCGTTGCGTGAAAAAATTGACCAAACGCCGATGCCCGACGAGGCCCGCAAGGCGGCGTTGCTGGAACTGGAGCGCCTGCAACTGACCCCGCCCGCCGCCGCCGAATACGCTGTCGCCCGCAATTACCTCGACTGGATCCTGAACCTGCCGTGGGAAAAGGAAACCGAGGACAAGATTGATTTGAAGGAAGCCGAGCGGATTCTGGACGAACAGCATTTCGGGTTGACGAAAATCAAGGAACGCCTGCTGGAATTTCTCGCCGTCATCAAACGCCGGAAACAAATCAAGGGCCCGATTCTTTGTCTGGTCGGCCCGCCGGGCGTGGGCAAAACCTCGCTCGGCAAAAGCGTGGCGGACGCGCTGGGCCGCAAGTTCGCGCGCATCGCCCTGGGCGGCATGCGCGACGAGGCGGAAATCCGCGGCCACCGGCGGACCTACGTCGGCGCGATGCCGGGAAGAATCATCCAGATGCTGCGCCGCATCGAGAGCCGCAACCCGGTGATTTTGCTGGATGAATTGGACAAGGTCGGCGCGGATTTCCGCGGCGACCCGGCGGCGGCATTGCTGGAGGTTCTGGACCCGGCGCAGAACCATACCTTCACCGATCACTACCTGGATTTGCAGTTCGATCTCTCGCGCGTGCTGTTCATGGCCACCGCCAACTGGCTGGAGCCGATCCATCCCGCGCTGCGCGACCGGCTGGAAGTCATCGAACTGCCCAGCTACACCGAAACGGAAAAACTGGAGATTGCCAAACGGTATCTGGTCCCGCGCCAGATTGAGGAGCACGGCCTCACCCGGCAGGACATAAAATTTACCGACGCCGCGCTGCGCAAACTCATCCGCGATTACACCCGCGAAGCCGGGGTGCGGCAGTTGGAACGTGAAATTGCCGCGCTCTCGCGCAAGGCCGCGCGGAAAATCATTTCCCGCAACGGCGCCGCCGTGGCGCTCAAGCTCGATGCCAAAGGATTGAAGGATTATCTGGGCCACGCGCGGTTTGTTTCCGAAACGGCGGAGAAGATCACCGAAATCGGCATCGCCACCGGACTGGCATGGACGCCGGTCGGCGGCGACGTATTATTCATCGAAGCCACGCGGATGCGCGGCCGGGGCAACCTGCTGTTGACCGGTTCGCTGGGCGAAGTCATGAAGGAAAGCGCGCAAACGGCAATGAGTTATCTGCGCAGCCAGTCCAAATTGATCAACCTGGATATGCGCGATTACAACAAGTTCGACATTCACATCCATGTGCCCGCCGGCGCGACGCCGAAAGACGGGCCCAGCGCCGGCGTGACCATTGTGGCGGCCCTGGCGTCGCTGCTGACCAAACGGCGCGTGCGTTCCCGCCTCACCATGACCGGCGAAATCAGCCTGCGCGGCCGCGTGTTGCGTATTGGCGGCGTCAAGGAAAAGGTGCTGGCCGCGGTGCGGTTTGGAATGAAGGAAATCATCCTGCCGGAACAAAACAAGGCGGACTGGCTGGACGTGCCAACGGAGGCGCGCGCGAAACTCAAAGTCCATTTCGTCCATTACATTTCGGATGTTCTCCGGCTGGCGCTGGAACCGAAATGAACCGGTGGCTTGCATCTGTCGCCCTGGGTTGGTTTGCCGCCGTGGGCGCGACCGCGGCCGCGACGGAAGAATCGCCCGACGCAACGATTCAAGGACAACAACTGGCGCAGCAACTTTGCCATCTGCGCCCGACCGAAAATTTTACCAACTCCGGCACTTTGATCATGCGCAGCCGGGACGGCAAACGTCTGGCATTCCCCGTGAAATGCCAGGCCACCGCCGCGGCCGACAACTGGGAAATTTCCTACACGGCAACGCAGTGGAGTAAAAACAGCAATATCTGGAACACGAGCCAGATCACCATCCAGGTGGAGCACTCCGACTCGCGGCCAAACCGGTACGAGCAACGGGTATCATCGGAGCAAGGCGTAATCTCGAAAGGTCCGGGCTCGAGGGCGTTCGCCCTGGACCAGCACGGAATGCCGGTGAAGCCGGGGGCGACCCATTCGTCCGTCACTCTGGCCGTGGCCGGTCAGGGGGTTTTCGCGCCGTTTGCCGGCTCGGATTTCTGGGTCGCGGATTTGGGCCTGGAATTTTTTCACTGGCCAGCGCAGACAATTTTGCGGCACGAAATGCGGCGGGGCCGTTCCTGCCAGGTATTGGAAAGCACGAATCCAAATCCGGCCCCCGGCAGCTATACGCGGGTGGTTTCGTGGATTGACCATGAGACGCTCGGCATCGTCCAGGCCGAGGCTTACGATGCGAAGGGAAGATTGCTGAAGGAATTTTTCCCAAAATCGTTCAAAAAGGTGAACGGCCAATGGGAACTTCAGGAGATGGAAATCCGCAATGACCAGACCGGGTCGCATACCTGGTTGGAATTTGATTTGAAGCCCCCGGAATGAGATTGGGAATAAGTCGGCACGCCGGGCGCTTGACTTTGGCGCCGTGGCGGCCCAGGCTCGCGGCCTTGGTATGAGCGTGATGTTTCGCTTGAAGCTTTTGATGGTTTGTGCCTGTTGCGTTTTCAGCGTTGGGCCGGGACAGCGCGTGCTTGGCGGTGACACGAACTCCGCAGTCATTTCCCCCCGTCAGGCCCAGGACAAAATCGCGCAGGATTCGTTGAACGCCTTTCTTCAGATTCAGGAACAGATTCACAGCACGCAATTGCTCATCGAGAGCAACCGGGTGGCGGCCTCCGCCGAGGCACAGCGTACGGCCGCGGACATGACCGCGCGCATCCAGCTGCTCGAGCAAACCATGGCGACGCAAAGGGCCGGTGAAATCGAGGCGACGCAAAGGGCTCAGCGGCTCATGTTGATTTTGGCCGGCCTGTTCGGCGTCGTGGGCCTGACCGCCATGCTCTTCATGGCCTTTTTCCAGTGGCGCGCCGTCACGCGGCTGGTTGAACTGTCCACCCTCCATCCCTCGGCGCTGGCGGGCCGGGGCACGGCACCCCTGCTGCCCGCCGGTGAAGCGACCGTGCAATTGTCGAGCGCGCGTTTGTTCAACGCCGTGGAACGCCTGGAAAAGCGGATTCTCGAACTGGAACACACCGCCCGCGCACCGTTGGCCGAAGCCACCGCGTCAACGGCTGACGGGCACAATAACGGCACGCCGACGGCATCGGCCGCCCCAATCAAGAATGTTGCCAGTTTGCTTGCGGAAGGCCTGTCGTGGTTCAATGGCAACGAACCGGAGAAGGCCCTGGAATGCTTCGACCAGGCTTTGGCCATTGACCCGAAACATGCCGAGACCTTGATTAAAAAGGCGGGCGCGCTCGAAAAGTTGAACCGGTTTGAGGAGGCCATCGCCTGTTACGACAATGCGATTGAAGCGGACGGTTCCATGACCATTGCCTACCTCCACAAGGGCGGCCTGTTCAATCGCATGTCGCGCTACGAGGAGGCGTTGCAATGCTACGAACACGCCCTGCATACCCATGACAAGAGAAACACCGACGTGAAAACTGCCGCCTAGTTTGAATTGAATTCCAGGCGGTTGTGAACGCGCTCGGTTTCAAGCTGGCGGCGGATCATTTCAATCTTGAGCTTCAATAATTCGCGGTTTTCCTCGGTTCGCGCGGTGAGTTCCTTCTGCAGTTCCTGAATGCGCGCTTCGTAAGAGTGTAATCGTTCCTGCATGGGCGCCTGCACGGAGTCGAGACGGCGGATCATCGCGCCAATCTCCAGGGCCGCTTCTTCCTGCGCCTTCAGCAGTTCACGGCGTTGCGTGGCCAGTTCCTGGACCACCGTCTCCTTGAGCACCTGCGCCAGATGCGGCGCCAGACTGGCGCGAGCGGCGGCCTGGGCCTGTTCCGCCCGTCGTTCCGCCTCAAAGGCGCGTTTACGCAAGGTTTCCAACTCCGCGTTGGTCGCATTGGCTTCGACCGGGGGGACATGCGTCAGCGAACGGGGGCGAAGGATCATGGGTGCCGGCTGCGCCTTGAGAGCCAGTGCAATGATTTCATTCGCGACCACCGTACCGTCCACGCCGCAAACCGGACACCGCACCGGTGCGGGCATGCGACCGTTCAGTGGATACACGTCGAAGGCGTATTTCTGGCCGCAATGGCAAACGATTTTGACGGGTACTTTCGAGTCCATCATTCAGGCGCGTACCGGTTTATCGCCGTTACCCCGGACGGAGTCAAGCCCTCAAAACACAGGCGGGCAGCGGCGTTTACCATAAAAAGGATTTTTGTTCGCCGAGCATTTGACTGCCCGACCAGAGCGTGGCCCGCCAGGCGACCAGTTCGCCGAGATCCCGGTAATCCTCACCCGTGAGCATCAAGGTATCCCAGTGACGGAAGAAATGGGGCGCGACCGTTTGTTCGAGCGTGGCCTGGTGCGGCATTCCGTTCCGGGCAATGCTGCGCAGTTCAATCCGCAATTTCAGTTCTGTGCTGCCGGGATTTGACACCTTCCACAAGACATCGAAACGCATGGCCGACTGTTGATCGATGTGCCGGCGGAGATAAGCCTGGTAGGCGTCGCGATCGTAAAGGCTCGGCGACAGCGCCTCATGCCCTTTGAGATCGAGGAAAAAAGGCAGGACTTTGACCACCCGGCCGGCGACGGCGTCGCCGGCCAGGGCCGCTGAAAGCGAACCCAGCAACAGCAAACTCATCAGGAGCCGACGCATGCCAAAACGATAACCAGCGACCGGTTGAACTCAACTGCTATTTCGATTATTTCCAGTAAAAGCTTAGCACCTGGATGTCCGTGGGCGAGTTGCGGTAAAGAATCGCCACATATTCGCGATGATAATCACCAATCCGGGCGGTCACGTGAACCTCAAAGGTAAAGCTGCGGGTGGTGCAAATCCGGGACAGGGAGGCGACCAGTGACGGACTCAGACCCGCGCTGACAAGTTGTTGCGGGGTTTGGAAAGGCGTGTCGTCCTCCGTGCCCTCCATACCATCGGGTCCATCGCGAAATTTGATGATATTTTGCGCGGCGTTTTCGTCCACCCCGGGAATCATCTGCAGCACGTTTTCGTCGGCGGTGTTGATGTTGATGCTGCCGCTGGAAATCGGGGTGAAAATGTCCTTCAATCCGAAGGGATAGTCCGCCGCCTGATTGGGGGCATTCACAAAGCCGAGTTTGTGCTGAAACGCGGCCGGCGTATGATTGGTGGCGCTGCCGCCCCAATAGATTTCCGGGTGGTCCGCAATGCCCCGGACCAGCAGCAATTCCGACAGGTCGTCAATCGGCGCGTTCTTGGCATAATAGGGCGGATTCAAACTCTGATAATAATCGCTCTCGGCGCCGGTAAGGCGCGGATTATCGTCCGTATCAATCCAATCCTGAATCGAATCCGAGATGATGGACATGCTGTCCGCGCCCGCGCCCATCAAGGTCAGCGCCTGCTGCAAGGCGGCGGCATTGGCGGTGTTGATGTTCACCTTGCGCTCGAGATCAATGATTTTGACCGAAACAAACCCGTCGCCGACCTGATAATTGTCCAGCGAAAGGCCGGCCAGGGGACTGTTCGATTCAGCGAGACCGCCCGGTCCGCCGGCCCAGACCTGGTTGAGCGCATCATAAGGTTCGCCCGTGATTTTCATTTGCTCCGCCAAAACGTAACGCGCCAATTCCACGCCTGAACGGCCCAGCCAGAGCAATTGCTGTTCGTGGTCGGCGTTCTGCGCCAGTTTGGTTTCAACCTTCATCGAAGCCACGAAGATTGCCGCCATGACCGACAGCACAAAAATCGTGATCATCACGATGATGAGCGCAATGCCCCGCGGCCTGGTGGAAAGGGAAATTTTCATCACCGTCTGGTTTGCGCCACCACGGGCACCGCAATCGACGGAATGGCCACGATGCGGGTGACGCCCAGCTGCGGTCCGGTGTCGCCGTAAATATCGTCCTTCTTTCCCCCCAGCACGAGCGTGAAGCGCACCAGCGTGGGAATTTGATTTGTGTCCGCCCATTTCTTCGACCAATCGGTCGTGTTCGGATCCCAGCATTCGCAGACAAAGCTCTTTACATTGCGGGCGAGCACCAGCGGGTGATTCTGCTCGTCCGGCGACATGTCCATGAGAATCGGGTTCTGCCGGAGCACCAGATCCTTTTCCGAATCCGGCCCGGGCTCGACCGAGAATATCACCCGGCGCACATTAAAATCACCAAACTCACCGTTGCGCGGAAAATCGTCCGGCAACCGCGCCGTGAAGCTGAGCAGCGGTTCGGTGCCGTTTTGGACAACGAAGGTGTAATAACGTCGGGAGGCCTCAAATGACTGAACGCAGGTCAGCGCGTCCTCAATCGTCCACACCGCCATGCGCCGGCGCTGGACCTGGGCCGTGGCTTCCTGGCCCACCTTCGTGGCCCGCAGGATGAACATCCATGACGAGTAAATTGCCACCATCACCATGCTGAAAATCGCGATGGCGAGCATGATTTCGAGCAACGTAAACGCTCCGGAACGAGATTTTTTAATCCAGTGCATGATGGGTCAGGGCTGCGTCGGCGAATTCGGGCTGTAAAGCAGGATGCTCATTTTGGAAACCACCTCCCGGTCGCCGGAAGCGCTTTGAATGATGAAATCCGCCTGGTAAAGCTTGTCCGTCTGCACCTCCTCAATGTCGCGCGTCCACGTGTAGCCCTGATATGAATCCCCGAGCAGATCGCTGAGATTGCCCGATTTGAGGCCTGTCGCCAATTGGTTGGTTTGCGACAACTCGGCCGCCAGCGCCCCCGCGTCCACCATCGGCCGTTGCAACCGCCGGGCGTTGGCCAGCGAATTGGAGACCAGCGACAGGATGACAAATGTCGCGGTGCAAAACGCAACCATGGCAAACATCACCTCCAAAAGGGTGAAGGCGCGCCGGTGGGTTTGCGGCCGGTCAGGTTGGGTCTTCATCGCATCACTTCCACGGACGCCAGCCCGGTGGTCACTTCCAGGGTGATTTTCCGGTACTGATCACCGTCGTGCAGCACCAGGGTCATTTCATCGCTGGTGCCGTTCGGAAAAAAACGCACCCGTGCCTCATCCGCATCCTTGTACTCGAGCAAATTGATGTCGAGCATGTCAATGCCAACGCTGGCGTCGAACTGGGCGGAGTTCAGTGGCGACGTGCTGGAACCGGAGGTTTTGGCCTCGCCGGCCGGCGCATCCGTTAAAATAAAACCCGCCGTCGAGTTGGTGGTGGCCATACCGCCCAAGGCAACCTCCCCCGCCCGCGGATGAAAAACGACACTCATGGGCGCGCTTTTCAGAATCGCCTGGGCGCGGGCGTGACTGCAAATGTTCATCACATCATTGACGGCTTTGCGCAAGGGTTCCTGGTGCATCGTCTGCAGGATCGCCGGCACAGTCATGGTCATCATCAAGCCGATGATGGCCACGACCATCATGATTTCAAGGAGGGTAAAGGCTTGGGCGCGCCGAGGGTTGAAGTTTGCGGTTTGGTTGCCAAAAGCGCCTCCCCGGCGCAGAACCTGCCCGCGGCACTCAACTCCCGGCTGGGGGCCGCGTGGCATCACATCCCCCCCGCCGAGTTGCCGATGTTGGAAATCATCGAGAACATTGCACCCAGCACGGCCACCAGCAAAAGCCCGACCACGACGGCCATGCCGACGATCAGCGCCGGTTCGATCAGATTGGTCGTCACCCGCAAGGCAATGTTCAATTCATTTTCGTAAGTTTCAGCGACATTGTTCAGCGCGCCGGCGACGTCGCCCGTCTCTTCGCCAATTTTCACCAGATCCACCATCAACTGCGGAAACACCTTGCTCTGCGCCAGGGGCTGGGCAAGCGTCTTGCCATCCGTCACCGCATCGCGGGCCTTGGCCGTCGCCTCCTTGATGACGAGGTTGGGGATGACCTGCTCGGTGATTTTCAACGCCGTGAGCACCGGCACACCGTTCTGGAGCAGGGTGCAGAGCGTGCGTGCGAACTGGCTGTAAAGGTTCAGGCAGATCACCGGGCCCAAAAGCGGGGCCTTCATTTTCCACTCATCAATCCGACGCCGCCCGTTCGCGGTGGATTGAAAGCGCTTGAACAAAATCACGGCCAAAATGAGAACCACGACCATCAACCACCAGTAGTTTTTGAAGGCGTCACTGACGCGAATCAAAAGCACCGTCATCAGCGGCAACTGGTTGAACCCCATGTCGCCGAAAATCGACATGAACCGGGGCAGGATGAAGGTCATGAAAAAAATGATTATGCCCACGCCCACACAACAAACCACGGCCGGATAAATCAGCGCCGAGGTAAACTTGGCCTGCACCTGGGCGAATTTTTCAAAATGATCGGCCATGCGCCGAAGCACGTCCACCAGCGCGCCGCTCTGCTCGCCGGCACGGACCATGTTGATGTACAAATCGGAAAAAACCCGCGGCTGCTGGGCCATCGCGTCGGACAGGCTGCGGCCTTCCGTCACCTCCTGCCGCAGTTGGCGGCTCACCTCCGAGGGAATGCCCTTTGACTGCAGATAGGTCATGCTTTGGAGCGCCGTCGCCAGCGGCATTCCGGCTTGCAGCAGATTCGCCAATTGCTGGGTGTACGTGGCCAGCTCCTGCAATTTCGGCTTGCGCTGCTGCTGCAGCTGCGCGCGCAGCGTCGGCGGCAAAAACGCCAGAAAATCCACCTTTTGGCCGGCGCTCTTGCCGTTGGCCACCGGACCGCCTTTGGAAACATCCACGGCGACCGGGAAAAGCCCGAGCCGTTCGACTTGCGCCAAGGCCGCCGCGCGGTCGGCGACGTCCAGAACACCCTCGACCAATTCACCGCTGCGGCGGCGCGCCCGATATGAAAATTGCGGCATGCTTCCTTTATCTAAAACCGTTGTGGGTCAAAAGTTTCAATCAGGCCGGCCGGGCGCCGCGCTCACGCGACCACGGCGGTAGCCTTCCAAATCCAGTGTCACGTGCGCATATCCTATGCCTTTCAACGCCGCGGTCACTTTGGTCAAAAGGCCGTCCGCTACAAATCGCGGAATTTCCGCCGGCCCCAGCTCAATCCGGGCGAGCGGCGTGGAAGTCCAAGGTCCCGCGTCCAAGATCCCGGGTTGTTTGTCGGCGGGTCCGGACTTCTGATTTTGGACCGGGGGCCTGGGGCCTGACTCGTGATGCCGCACCCGCACGTCGTGAAAACCCAGATCGCGCAACACGTTTTCCGCGGCTTCAATCATGCGCAGCTTTTCCGGCGTCACCGGCTCGCCATGCGGCACCCGCGAACTCAGGCACGCCATCTGCGGCTTGTCCGCCGTCGGCAATCCGAGTTGGGCCGACAACTCGCGGATTTCCGCCTTCGTCAAGCCGGCCTCCTTGAGCGGCGCGCGCACTTGAAATTCCGCCGCCGCCTGGACACCTGGGCGAAAATCACCCGCGTCGCTCGCATTTTCGCCATAGGCAATCACCGCCAGATGTTCCGCGCGCGCAACCGGCGTCAATTCCTCAAATAATTCATGCTTGCAGAAATAGCAGCGGTTGACCGGATTGGCCGTGTAATTTTCATTTTCAAATTCCTGCGTCCGGATGACGCGCACCGGAAACGCAAACCGTTCCGCGATTTCCAGCGCCTCGGCCAGCTCGCGGCGCGGCAAACTCGGCGAATCGGCGATGACCGCCAGGGATTTTGCGCCGAGGACTTCATGCGCCACGCGCGCCAAGAACGCGGAATCCACGCCGCCGGAATAGGCCACGAGGCATGAACCGTAGTGGCGCAGCCGGGCGCGCAGTCCTTCCAGCTTGTTGGCAACCATGGCTTAAACTGGCATTTCTTCCCGCACTTGTCGAGCCGGTCCAACCCGAATCAGGCTTGACGCGCGCGGCAATTTTGATTGTCTTGTCAGCAACATGAAAACAATATTTTTCCCAGTACTCGCAATGCTGGCGCTGATCGCCACCGGTTGCGTCTCCACGGTCAGCGACACCCAGACGATGGGCATGCCGTTCGGGCGGGACTCGGTCGCCGGCCGCTATCAGCGTCCGGTGGACGAAGTTTATCGCGCGGCCATTCAGGTCATCAACAACGACGGCACACTGCTCACCGAATACATCCCGCACGACACCACGAATGTGGTGCGCGCGTTCCTGGGCCGCGTGAACCAGAACAAGGTGTGGATGCGCGTCGAAGCCGTGGATCCGCAAATCACCCAGATCACCGTGGAAGCCCGGACCAAGGCCGGCCTGCAGGACCTGGACATGGCCCACGAACTGGAAAAGGAAGTCGCGCTACAGCTGGCGCGGTGACCTTTGTTTTAGCCCGATATTCTGTTCGTAAACGCCGAGCTTCACGCCCGGCGTTTCTTGTTTTCCCTTGAGTTCAAGTTTCAACCGCCCCAGCCGCGTCCGCGCCATCTCCCCCGCGGCCAGATCGGGAAAGCGCTCGATGATCCGCTCCAGGGTGCCGCGCACCGTTTCGTAGTCCGCGCCCCGTTGAACCTGCAAATCCACCAGCAAATTCAGCCAGTGCGCCACCCGTTTTGCCGGCTGATTGGGCGTCTCAATCAACTGGTTCAATTCGCCCGCCGCCAGATCCAGCCGCTGGTAATGCCCGGCGTAAAGGACCGCCAGCTTCTCGCGCGCCTCGGTGTCGAGCGGATGCTGCTCCAGATGTTTCACATAATCGGCCGCGAGTCTGGCCGGGTCCGTTTCATCGGGAATCAAATCTTTCATCGAGTCACGCAGCCCGGCACTTTTCACGCCTTCCGGCACGGCCAGCGGCTGGCGGTCGAGTGACGCCAGCCATTGTTCTTCCGTGCCCCCCAGATGGGCAACGCGCTGCGCGGCCTGCAACGCCAGTTCCGTGTCGGGGAACCGCGCCACGATCTTTTCCAGGGCGGCGCGCGCGGAATCGGCGTCTTGCGCCAGCTTGAGATGCCAGTCGGCCAGCTGGTTCATCGCGGCGGCAAACTGTCGCGGCGGCGGATTGGGCTGGTCGCAGAAATGGTTCAAGGTAATCTCCGCGCCGGGCAAATCCTGCAAATCCTCGGCCTGGATGCCGGCCAGCAACGCCACGCCTTCAAAATCGTTCGGGAACCTAGCCAGCTGCTCGCGAACCGCCACCACCGCTTCGAGAAATTCGCGGCGCTTTCGCCGCGCCTGCGCAATGGAATAATACGGTTTCGGCTCCGGTGGCTCATCGCCGCCGTCAAAAAGCGAAGTAAATGGTTTGGCGATGGCCGAAACAATTGTCAGTCCCCAGATGATTACCATCAGATTACCCCAAACCACGGCCAGTAAAATTCCGCCAATAGCTTCAAACCCACCCCGGCTGACTGCGGGCATAATGACCCAAATGTAGCTGGCGATCAGAGGCAACGTGATGAGCCATTTGAGGATCAAGAGCGGGGGATTTTCACTGCGCCGGATTGACCGGATAAAAAGCCAGCCTATGCACCCTGTCCCGATGACGGGGAAAATTATGTTTCCCAAGATTTCGAAAACCAGGTTCATGGCGATGAGGCAAAATTCGTCCCGTTTACCGGCAAGTTCAAGCGGATAGTGCAAATTCCGGGCGCTTCCGCACCGGATCCTCAACCGTACCGATACGGTTTCTCCATCGCAAAGGTGTTTGGCAGATGCCGCACCTCGCGCACATTGCCTTCCGTTAAAAGCACTTCCACGATGTCGAACCGGATTTTTACCTGCGGCTGTTTCAGCAGCCGCAGGTAATCCAGCGCCGCCCGCGAGAGCCGGCGGCGCCGGGCCGCGTTCACCGCCGCGGCCGGCCGCGTCCATTCTTCCGACGAACGGGTTTTAACCTCGATAAACGCCAGGCAGTCGCCATCGCGAAAAATCAAATCAATTTCGCCCCGTTCGGATCGATAATTGGCCGTGAGAAATTTCAAACCCTGCCGCTGCAAAAACTTTTTGGCCGCGCGCTCGCCGAGTTCGCCCCGCCGCAAATGCTCCGGCTGAACCTTGTTCGCGAATCGCGATTTTATTTTCTTAAAAAAATTCATCCGCAAATTTCGCCAATTTGCACGAATTGTTTTGATCCGAATTTATTCGCGGTAATTCGCGTAATTCGCGGATCAAAACAACTCCGTTTCCTTTGGCTTCAGCGGCGCGAAACTTTTCCGGTGGATCGGGCACGGTCCGTGCGCCGCAATGGCCGCCAGATGTCGCGCCGTGCCATAACCCTTGTGTTCGGCGAATCCGTACGCCGGCCATTGCCGGTCAAATTCGAGCATCAGCCGGTCGCGGGTGACCTTGGCCAGCACACTCGCGGCGGCAATCGAATAACTGCGCGCGTCGCCCTGGATGATGGCGGTTTGCGGCACACGCATCGTCTTGACCGCGCGTCCGTCCACCAGCGCGTGCTGCGGCTGCGGCTGCAATTCCGCCAGCGCCGCATTCATCGCCTCATGCGTTGCGCGCAGAATGTTGATTTCGTCAATCTGAACGGAATCCTTTTGCGCGACGGCAAATTCCACCTCGCTGCAGGCGGTGAGAAACGCGAAGTACCTCTCGCGCTGCATGGCCGTCAGTTGTTTGGAGTCGTTCAACCCTTCGAGTTCGCGCGGCAGACCGGACTCCGCCCATTTCGCCGGCAAAATCGCGGCCGCCGCGACCACCGGACCGGCCAGCGGCCCGCGCCCGGCTTCGTCCACGCCCGCGACCCGCCTCAGGCCGCGCCCACACAACGCGCGCTCGAATTCGAAGCGGTCAATAACAACTGCCCGGGCCATTGTGGTTCCGAGCCTAGCGCGTTCGGCTGCGTTGTCAGCTTGTTTTTTTTGGGTCGCGCGACGAATGCGAAGGATACGACGATAACATTTAACTTCGCCACCTTCGCGGCCTTCGCGCGAGAAAAAACTGTGTTTTATCCGTGCTTCATCTGTGGCTAAATTAAACCCATGAAAATCGAATCCCTTCACGTCGGCATGTCGGTTCGCCATCCGCAGTACGGCCTCGGAACGGTCCGGGCCATTTCTGAAGTGGCGGCGGACATCCAGTTCAATGACGGCAAACACTCCGTCGCGCCTGAATCCGCCGGGCTTGAACCCGCCGAACCCCAGGTGGCCGTGAGCGGCTTGAATCTTCCGCTCAAACAGTTCGTCGAACAGACACTGGATGAAGCGGTGCGAAAACTGGGCCTGGAAAAGCCTACGACGGTCATCGAACAACTCGGCGCGCGCTGGCACGGCGGCAAAGCGGTCCTGCATCCATCCGATCCCACGCTCCAAACCAAGGAAGTCCCGCTCGAAACCTTCTTCCACAAAATTGTCATGGTGCGGAATAACCTGCGCGTGCTGGAACAGAAGCTCAACGCCCATGAAAAGCTGACCGACGGCGAGAAAGTGGAGATGCAGCAATACCTCACGCGCAGCTATGGCTCCCTGACCACGTTCAACGTGCTGTTCAAGGAAAAGGAAGATCAGTTTTGAACGGGTCGTCCGCGACGGGATTGGGAAGACCCAAATGCGTCAGGCATTCCTGATGTCCAGCGGTCAGAAGTCAAACCGGAACGCAAACAGAACGGAGTGCGTCCGGGCGCCGCGAAAGCCCACGTCAAAATTTGGAGATGGTGGATAACTGAAGGTCGGATTGCCGGTGGCGAAGTATTTGTAACCGAGGTCGAGCGATATCCGGTGATACAACTGGAAACGTAATCCCGCAAACACCTGCCCGGCAAACACCATGTCGCTTTCGCTGCCGGTCACCGTCGTTACACCATCATTGAAATTGTCGGTTTCAAAGACCACGTCCGCACCGCCGACGCCCGCGCCAACATAGGGAGTCACGTTGGTGCGCGGAATCGGATATGACACCGTGACGTTGACGAGCAGCGGCACATTGTACAGATCCGAGTTTGCCGAAGAAAACCCCGGCACGTTGTTGATTTTCGCGCCGATCAACCCGGTTTCAAAATCCACGGCCACATACTTGTTGAAATCCCAGCCGAAGGCCGCGTTCAGGGCCAGACCGGTCTGGAAATCCACCTTGCTGGAGACCGGTCCACCAAATTGAGTAAGCTGCCCATCTTCAAAAAAGGCTGGGCCCACGCCGACGCGAAAATACGGACCGGCGTCCGGTGGCAAATAATAATTGGATTGCGCCGGCGCCGCCGCGGCGCCGAGGCAAAGTGTCAGCCCAGCAACCATCGAAACGTACCGGCATTTCATAATTGTCCTTTCGTTCGCTTGCGGTTGTTTGACGTTTTCAATTCGACGAACCCGTTGGCAAATCAGTTCAACATAAATAATACGGACCCGGGAGGAAAAATGTTACACACCTTGCCTCGAACTATTTCGGCATTTGCAATCCCACCTTGTCCGCCACCTGCGCCACGTCCTTGTCGCCGCGACCGGAGAGATTCACAATGATAAGCTTGTTCCGGCCCAGCTTCGGCGCGCGTTTCATGACTTCGGCGATGGCGTGGGCGCTTTCCAGCGCCGGGATGATGCCTTCCAGCCGCGCCAGTTTCATAAACGCTTTGAGCGCCTCGTCGTCGGTTGCGTAGGTGTATTCCACGCGCTTCTGGTCGCGCAGCCAGGCGTGTTCCGGGCCGACCGCCGCGTAGTCCAGACCGGCGCTGACGCTGTGCGTCAGCTGGACCTGGCCAAATTCATCCTGCAACAGATAGGAACGCGTTCCCTGCAGCACACCAAGCGAGCCGCCTTGAAACCGCGCGGCGTGTTTGCCGGTCTCGATGCCTTCGCCGCCCGCCTCCACGCCCACCATTTTCACGGATTTATCCTTCAGGAACGGATAGAACAGCCCCATCGAATTCGAGCCGCCGCCGACGCAGGCGATGAGCAGGTCGGGCAGGCGTTCCTCCTGTTCGAGGATTTGCCGGCGCGCTTCGTCGCCGATGACGCGCTGGAAATTCCGCACCATCACCGGATACGGATGCGCGCCGTAGACCGTGCCGAGAATGTAGTGCGTGGTGCGCACGTTGGTGACCCAGTCGCGCATGGCCTCGTTGATGGCTTCCTTGAGCGTCTGCTGCCCGGCCTTTACGGACACCACCTCGGCCCCGAGCATTTTCATGCGATAAACATTCAACGCCTGCCGTTCGCAATCCACCGCGCCCATGTAGACGACGCATTTGAATCCGAACATGGCCGCCACCGTGGCGGTGGCAACGCCGTGCTGGCCCGCGCCGGTCTCGGCGATGATGCGCGTCTTGCCCATGCGTCTGGCGAGCAGGACCTGACCGATGCAATTGTTGATCTTGTGCGCGCCGGTGTGGAGCAGGTCTTCGCGCTTGAGATAGATTTTGGCGCCGCCGAGTTCCTGGGTCAGCCGTTCGGCAAAATAAAGCGGCGTGGGCCGGCCGCAAAATTCCCTGAGGTAATACTCGAATTCACGCTTGAACGCCGGGTCCTTTTGCGCGCGGCGATATTCGTCTTCCAGTTCCTGCAACGGGTGAATCAACGTTTCGGGCACGAAACGGCCGCCGTAAGGCCCGAAATGGCCGCGGGCATCAGGTTGCTTGGCGCTGGAACTTTTGCTCATAAAGCGGGGATTAATCTCGCGCAAAGACGCCAAGACGCAAAGGAATTTATTTTAGCCACAGATGAACTCAGATAAACACAGACACAGATGAAAATGAATCCGTGAAAATCTGTGCTTTCCTTGACTAAATTTCAGCCCGCCTTCACCGCCGCGATGAGCGCGTTCAGCGAAGCCTTGGCGTCGCCGAACAGCATCCGGGTGTTGTCCTTGTAAAACAGATGGTTTTCGATGCCGGCGAAGCCCTTGGCCATCGAACGTTTCATCACGATGACAGTCTTGGCGTGGTCGGCTTCGATGATGGGCATGCCGTAAATCGGGCTGCTCTTTTCCTCGCGCGCGGCAGGATTGACGACGTCGTTGGCGCCGATGACCAGGCAGACGTCCACGCGGTCCATCGAGGGATTGATGGCTTCCATTTCGTAGAGCTGGTCATAAGGCACATTGGCCTCGGCCAGCAACACGTTCATGTGGCCCGGCATGCGACCGGCCACCGGATGAATCGCAAATTGCACCTCGACGCCGCGTTTGCCGAGTTCATCGGACAGCTCGCGGACCTGATGCTGCGCCTGGGCCACGGCCATGCCATAACCGGGAACCACCACCACGCGCTGCGCATAGGCAAGCAACAAAGCCGCTTCGTCGGCCTGAATCGGTTTGACGGATTTCCCGGCCAGATCATCCGCGCCGGACTTGCCGCCGCCGCCACCCGAGCCGAACGCCCCAAACAAGACATTCGTGACCGGCCGGTTCATCGCCTTGCACATCAGCAGCGTCAGGAGCGTGCCGGAGGAACCCACCAGTGTGCCGGCGACGACCATCGCGAGGTTGTTGATGGCAAAACCATCCGCGGCGACGGCCAGGCCGGTGAACGAGTTGAGCAGGGAAATGACGACCGGCATGTCCGCGCCGCCGATGGGCATGACCATGGCGATGCCGAACAGCAGCGTGAGCGAGAACATGACAATAAATGCCGTAATGGCGTTGCCGCCGGTGGCGTTGAACGTGAGCCAGCCGAACAGGCCGAGAATCACGAGCAAAATCAGACCGTTGAGAAAGTTCTGGCCGGGGAACGTGTGGGGCTTTTCAAATTTTCCCTCCAGCTTGAGATACGCGATGATGCTGCCGGAAAACGAAAGTGACCCGATGAGCGTGGCGAACAACATGGGAATGGTAACGGCCGCCGCGACGTCTTCCATGCCGTGTGCGCGCCGCAAAAATTCCAGGCTCCCCACCAGCGCCGCCGCCCCGCCGCCCAGGCCGTTGAACGCCGCCACCATCTGCGGCATGGCCGTCATCTTCACCGAATACGCGCCAATCGCGCCGATGATCAACCCGATCACGATGCCCACAGCCATGAGGGTGTAGTTCAGGCTCCACCCGTGCTGCCACAGCGAGGCGTCCCCGCTGCCGAGCAGGGGAATGGTGGCAATCAAAGCGATGAGCATGCCGAACCCGGCCAGCAGATTGCCCAGCCGCGCCGACCGGGGCGAACCCAGCAGCTTGATGCCGAGAATGAACAAAACCGCGACCGCGATAAAGGTAAGGGCAATGAACGGGCTCATTTTTTCTTCTTTTTGAACATTTGCAACATCCGGTCCGTGACCATGAAACCGCCGAACACGTTGGCCGAACCAAAAACCACGGCGACAAAGCCAAGCGCCACGGTCAAGGTGTTGCCGGCATCCGCCAGCACCAGCATGCCGCCGAGCAGGATGATGCCGTGGATGGCGTTGGTGCCGGACATCAGCGGCGTGTGCAGCATCGAAGGCACCTTGGAAATCAATTCAAACCCGAGAAAAATCGAGAGGACAAAAATGAAAAATACCAGAATTTCGGTGCTCATAAAAATCAGCTTGGTTTGGCCACGAGCTTCTCGTTGACGATCCTGCCGCCGTGGGTGATGAGACAGCCCTTGATGATTTCGTCCTCGAGGTTGAGGACGAACGTTTTGTTCTGCTTGTCCCAAAATTCCTCGATCAAATTCGTCAGGTTCGCCGAATAGACCTGGCTGGCGTGCAGCGGCACGCGGCCCGGCAAATTGGCAATGCCGACAATCTTCACCCCGTTACGATCGGTCACCTGGTCGTATACCACGCCCTCGACGTTGCCGCCGGTTTCCACCGCGAGATCCACCACCACACTGCCGGGCTTCATCGCGTTCAGCATGTCGGCCGTGACCAGAATCGGCGCGCGCCGGCCAAACACCTGCGCCGTGGTGATGACGACATCGGAATCGCCGCAGATTTTTCGCATGGCGTCACGTTGCTTCTGGATTTGTTCCTCGGTCAGCGCCTTGGCGTAGCCGTCCTTGGTCTGGCCGGTTTCCCCGACGTCAATCTTCAGAAATTGCGCGCCCAGCGACTTGACCTGCTCCTCCACGACCGGCCGGGTGTCATAGGCGGTGACCTTGGCACCGAGCCGTTTGGCGGTGGCGATGGCCTGCAAACCGGCGACGCCGACGCCAATGATGAAAACCTTCGACGGCAGGATCGTGCCCGCCGCCGTGGTCATCATGGGGAAAATCTTGTTGGAATAACGCGCGGCCAGGATGACCGCCTCGTAGCCGCCGAGGTTGGCCTGCGACGACAGCACGTCCATTTTCTGTGCGCGGGTCGTGCGCGGGATGAATTCCATGCTGATGGCGCTGACGCCGCGTTCGGCCAGTTTTTGGACGAGATCCTTTTCGTTGAACGGATCCAGCAGGCTGGCATGGATGACGCCGGTCTTGAGCAGCCCGATTTCCTCAATGGGCGGCTTGCGCAGGCGCAGCACCAGGTCGGCGGAGCCAAGCAACGCTTTGCGGTCGGTGGCGAGCGTGGCGCCGGCGGCGGTGTAGTCGGCATCGGCAAAACCACTGCCGAGCCCGAGGCCCGCTTCCACTTCCACCTGGGCTCCGAGTTTGACGAGCTTGGCGGCGCTGGCCGGCGTCAACGGTGCCCGGGTTTCGCCGGGGTGTAATTCTTTGGGAACGACAATCTTCATTTCTTGAAAAACGTGGCCGGCACCTTATCACATGCCGTTCCCACCGTTAACTCAAATGTTGCCATTCTTTACACGGGAATTGCCGCGTCTTATACGCGAAATGAATTAACCTTTAAAATGTGATTATCCTGAAAGCTTAGCCGATTTAATGAATGCGCGTACCATGGCAGGATCCTTTTTTCCCGGGGAGGATTCCACGCCGCTCGAAACGTCCACGCCAAACGGCCGCACCTGCCGGATGGCTTCGGCAACGTTTTCCGGCGTCAAACCGCCGGCCAGAAAGATGGGTTTGCCAAACTTTTGCGCTTCCACGGCCAGGTTCCAATTGAATTTTTCACCGGTGCCGCCGAGCGTGTCGGGTGAATAAGCGTCCAGCAGCCAGGCGTCGGTCGGGTATTTCGGCAATTCCGCCAGCGATTCCGCGTCGCGCATGCGAAAGGCTTTCATGCTCATCAACCCGAATTGCGTGCAAAATTCCGGCGGCTCGTCACCATGAAACTGCAACAGGCTCAGGCCGCCTTCGCCGATGGCGCGAAGGACGAGTTCCTCGGAGGGATTCACAAACACGCCGACGCGCAGGGTGAACGGCGGCAGGGCGCGGGAAATTTCCGCCGCCACCTTGGTCGGGATGAACCGCGGACTGCGGTCATAAAAGTTGAAGCCCAGCGCGTCGGCGCCTGCCTCGACGGCAACCAGCGCGTCCGCCGGATTGGTGATGCCGCAAATTTTAACCCGCACACTCATTTTCGATTGACGCGTCGCGTTCCTGCGACCAAGGAAATCATAAATTAAAAATCATGAATCGTAAAATTCAATGCACAAAATGGCTGACGGCCTGGTACACGATGAACGCGGCGACGTAGGCGAGGCCGGTCATATAAGCAATCTGGAACAGCGGCCATTTCCAACTGTTGGTCTCGCGGCGCACCACGGCCGTGGTGGAAAGGCATTGCGCGGCAAGGATATAATATACCAGCAGGCTGGCGCAGGTGGCCGTGGTGAACATCGGCGTGCCATCGGACCGCGTGGCGTGGCGCAGCGAATCGTACAGCGACGAGCTGTGATGTTCCGCGGCGTCCTGCCCGACGCCATAAACGATGGCAAGGGTCGAGACGATGACTTCGCGCGCGGCAAACGAGCTGATGATGCCGATGCCGATCTGCCAGTCGAACCCGAGCGGCCGGAGCGCCGGCTCCAGGAGGCGGCCCATCCTGCCCGCGGCGGAATTGCGCAGCGAGAATTGCGCGGTCAGCCGGTCGGAGTCCGCGCGGAAGGCCGTGGCTTTCCGGGCGTCGCCGGATTCCTCCCATTGCGCGGCCTGCGCCGTCAGCGCCACGGCGGCGGGGGGCGGCGCGGATTTCGGGTAATGCGAAAGCGCCCACAGCGCGAGCGAGACCACCAGGATGATGGTGCCGGCCTGCTTCACGAAAATTTTCGCGCGGTCGAACGTGTGCAACAGCGCCGTGCGGAGGCCGGGCAGGCGATATGGCGGCAGTTCAATCAACAAGGGCCGGCTGCCGCCCGGCAGAATCGTGCGGTTGAACACGACGGCCGCCAGCACCGCCGCCAGCGCGCCGGTGGCGTAGGCCGCCGTGAATACCAGCGCGGCTTTCAGCGGCGAATGGGGAAACAGCAGCGCCGTGACCATCGCATAAACTGGAATCCGCGCCGAGCACGTCAGCAGCGGAGTGACCAGGATGGTGACCAGCCGGTCGCGCGGATTTTCGATGACCCGCGCGGACATGATGGCGGGAATCGCGCAGGCGTGCGCCGAGAGCATCGGCACGAACGCCTTTCCCGGCAGTCCAAGCCGGCGCATGATCTTGTCCATCACCAGCGCCGCGCGCGACAGATAGCCGGTGTCCTCCAGCAGCGACAGCGCGAAGAACAAAATGCAGATCTGCGGCAGGAACACGAGCACGCCGCCGACCCCGCCGATGACGCCGTTGATCAACAGGCTTTGCAGGTCACCCGCCGGCGTGTGACCCGCCACCCAGGCGCCCACCGTGCTGAACAGCCGGCTGATGAGGCCCATCGGAATTTCCGCGGCCCAAAAAATCAGCACGAACAGCAGGATCATCACGATTTGAAAAACGATGACACCCACGACCGGGTGCGTGAAGAAATCGTCAATTTTTTCCGTCCAGGCCGAACGCCGCGCCGCGGACGCGTCCATCACCTTCGTTGAAATCTGTTCCGTCCATTCGTAACGCGCCTGGTAGGGACAACCACTGCAACCCTGTGCGCAGGCGGGTTTGCCGTGGGTGGCGGTCTGGGTGGCCCCGCCCGTGACGAGCCGCTCGATTTCGCTCTTGAGTTCGCCGATCCCCATGCCGGTGCGCGCGGAAATGGGAACCACGGGACAGCCGAGTTCGGCGCGGAGTTTTGCAACGTCAATCCGGATGCCGTCGCGCCGGGCTGTGTCCATCATGTTCAACGCCACGACGACCGGACAACCCAGCTCCAACACCTGGCTGACAAGAAATAGATTCCGTTCCAGGTTGGTCGCGTCCACGACCACCAGGGCGGCCTCGGGCGCAGGATGATTCTCCAGCCGCCCGTGCAGGGCGTCGCTCGCAAGCTTTTCATCCGGTGAAGAGCTTTCGAGGCTGTACAGTCCCGGCAAATCCACCAACACCGTCTGGCGGTCGCCGAAGTGCGTGCGGCCGACGCGGCGTTCGACGGTGGTGCCGGGGAAATTGGCGGTCTTGGCGCGCAGACCGGTGAGCGCGTTGAACAGGGTGGTTTTGCCGGCATTGGGATTGCCGACCAGCGCGAGCGTGAAGGCATGGTGCGGCGGTTGACCCGGCAGCTTCTCCCCGCCGGCGGCCGGCGCGGTCCCGAATTTCACGGCGTCACTCATGCCCGGGCGCTTCCCGCATCGCGCAATGGTCGGGCGTGCAGACTTCCAGCCAGACCCGCGAGGCCAGCGAGGCGGACAGCCCCAGCCGTGAACCAAAAACGCGGACCACGATCGGGTCGCCGGTCCGGACAACCTCCAGCCGGCGGCCGACACAGATGCCGAGCGTCTTGAGCCGCTCCACATCGTCGCCATCGGTCTCGATGCGGCGCACGACCGCGCATTGCCGCGGCGGCAATGCGTCCAGCCGCGTCTCCGGGGCTGGCGTTGGCGCGTTCGTTGTCATCGTTAAATAGATTAAATCCGGGGGCTTTTCCTCGCTGTCGGCAGCTTGCGATTTGTTGGCGGTGGCTTGCGCCCGGCTGCTTTGCCGCCGCCTGACAAGATAAGCAAACCGCCCCGGCTGTCAAACCAGGCCACGTTACTTGGCGGTGTCCTAATCAGGTAGGGACGGCGCGCTGCGCCGTCCGCGCCGCGTTCAGCGGCGCTAGGGGTGAGATGTGGAATTTGGGTGAAAATGTGATTCATTTCGCCCGCTGCTACGCGGGCGAGGACATCGCGCTGCGATGTCCCTACCACCAAATTGGGACACCACCCGTCATTCTTTTGTCGCAGCTATTTGGCAAAATTTTGGGGTTCCACCTTCCGGCAGCCGCGCAAATGTGGTGGCACTCCCAACCCAAACGACCCGGTACCTGTCATTTACGATTGATGATTGATGATATACGATTGGCGCGTGAAGCGTGATTCGTGAAACGGGAATGACCCTGTATGGGTGGGTCACGTTTCACGAATCACGTTTCATTCAACCATGCCGCGAACGGTTTATTTCGATTACAACGCCACGACCCCGCTGGATCCCGCGGTGCGCGAGGCGATGCTGCCGTTTCTCGGCGAAACCTGGGGGAACCCTTCCAGCGTGCATCATGTCGGGCGGCGGGCGCGGGCACAGCTGGACGAGGCGCGCGAGCGGGCGGCGAAAGCCTTGGGCGCCAAACCCAGTGAAATTGTTTTCACCAGCGGCGGCACGGAGAGCAATAACCTGGCCATTTTCGGCACGGCGCGCCGGCTCAAGCCCAAGGGCCGGCATTTGATCACTTCCGCCATCGAGCACCACGCGGTGCTCCACTGCTTCGATTACCTCGAAAAAAAGGAAGGGTTTGAAATCACCCGGCTGCCGGTGAATTCCGAAGGGCGCGTGGCCGTGGCCGATTTAAAGAAAGCCATTCGCCCGGACACCGTTTTGGTTTCCATCATGGCGGCCAACAATGAAATCGGCACGATTCAACCGGTGGCGGAACTCGGCGCGGTGTGTCGCGACCGCGAAATCGTTTTTCATTCGGACGCCGTTCAATCGTTTGGTAAGGAACCCTTTCGAACCATTGACCAATTCAACGCGGACCTGGTTTCTGTCTGTGCCCATAAGTTTCACGGGCCGAAAGGGATCGGATTGTTGTATGTCAGATCTCCGCTCCATCCCGACCCGATTGTTTTTGGCGGTGGTCACGAAAACGAGCGCCGGGCTGGCACGGAAAATCTGGCCGGGATCATCGGCTTGGTTGAAGCCATGGAAAGATTTATTTCAACGCCTGTATTTCCAGCTGCCCTTTTGAATCCGCTGTCTCAACAATTGATCGACTGCATCTCTAAAATCAAGGGAGCGGAGTTCGTCGGTTCCGCCAGACACCGGCTTTCCAATACGGTTGCCTTTGTTGTAAAAGGCACGGACAGCATCGTTTTGCTGGGAGGATTGGATATCGAGGGCATCTGCGCTTCCAGCGGCTCCGCGTGTTCGGCTGGTTCGCTTGAACCTTCCCATGTGATTGCGGCTCTGGGCAAACCGGAGTCCGCGCATGCGCTGGTGCGTCTTTCGCTGGGTCGGGAATCGACGGTTGAAGAGGTAAACTTTGTTTGTCGACTCCTGCCTGAAGTGGTCCGCCGTGCACAACCTGGCCAATAAGTCTCCAGTTGCCTGTGAAGTCTTTGGGTCATTTGTTAAGAACTCCACTTTTTGTTCTTTGCTCGTTTTTTATCTTTCTAAATCGCCTTCGTTCCCATTACTTTCCCCCCGATGAAACCTTGACACAAAAGGTTGTTTGCCTTATTCACAACCCTTAATACTGATACTATTTTATAAAGAAAGATACTATTAACCGCCCATGAACCTCACCATCACCAAGGAGCAAATTCTCAATGGACTGCAGGCGGTTCAAAACGTGGTCAGCTCGCGAACGACGCTGCCCATCCTCTCCAATGTGCTGATTCGCGCCGAAAGCGACCGGGTCGAATTTACCGCGACCGACCTCGATGTGACCGTCGCCTGCTCGGTGGAAGCCAAGGTGAAAAAAACCGGAGCCACCACCGTTCCGGTAAGAAAACTTTTTGGCATTGTCCGCGAATTGAATGGCGGGGATATCGACATCGAAGTGGACGATAAAAACATCAGCAGCGTTCGCTGCGGCAATTCCTTCTACAAAATTCATGGCATCGGGGCGGATGAATTTCCGCCCATGCCGAAATTCAAGGACGACAAAAAAGTGACCCTGACCCAGGAGACGGCCAAATCGATGTTGAGCAAAACATCCTTTGCCATTTCCACGGATGAATCCCGGTATGTGCTGAACGGCGTTTTTATCAGTCTGAAAGACCATAAAATGACGGTGGTGGCGACCGATGGCCGCCGGCTGGCTTTGGCCGACGAAGAGGTGGAAATTTCCGAAAAGAGCCAGGGCGAATTCATCATTCCGGCCAAGGCAGTCAACGAACTGAACCGGCTCCTGCAGGAAAAGGGCGACGTGGAAATCAAATTTGGAGAGAACCAGGCCGCCTTTAAGCTGAAGGATGACAAGGGGTTCTCCGTGCTCGTGCTGACGAAGTTGATTGAGGGGAATTATCCCAATTATCGCCAGGTCATTCCCGCCGAGACCAAGGAACGCGTGCCGCTGGTGCGCGAGGAATTTCTGCATGCCCTGCGCCGGGCCGAGATCATGACCAGCGAGAAAGCCAATTCCGTGAAGCTGACCTTTGGCAAAAACAACCTCGCCATCACCGCCAATTCGCCGGAAGTGGGCGAGGCCCGTGAGAGCCTGGCGGTCAATTACAAAGGCAAGGAAATTGCCATTGCCTTCAACCCGAAATTTCTCATCGAACCGCTGGGCGCGCTGACCGAGGACGAGGTGTTCTTCGAATTGACGGACGAACTCAGTCCCGGCGTGCTGAAGGTGAACGGCCCGTTCCTGTACGTGGTCATGCCGATGCGGCTCAGCTGAGCGGCGGATTACTTCACCGCGGCCCAGATGCGGTGAACGTCGTCGTGGTCATCCAGGCTTTGAAGAAATTCCCCCACTTCCGAGCGTTGCGCCTCGTTAAGTTCCGGACATTGCTTGGGCACGTAGCCCGGTTCGCTCGTCACCACCGTCCAGCCATTTTTTGAAAGCCAGGTGGAAACGGCGTGCACGGCCGTGCGATCACAGATGAACCGCGCCCCCGCCGCGCCTTCCGGGATGTCGTCGTTCTGCTCCGACGCGAGCGGCTCAACCTCGTTCGCGCCGGCTTCAATCGCGGCGGCCTCGCGGTCAATCTTGGCGTCGGTATGATGCGCCTCGACCAGGCCGACGTGGTCGAACAGAAACTTGTTGCTGCCCGTCGTGCCGAGCTGGCCTTTCTTGAACAGCACCCGGATTTCCGGCGCGGTCCGGTTCACGTTGTCGGTGAGCACTTCGACAATCACCGGCACCTTGTGCGGCGCGTAACCCTCGTAAACCACGTGCTCCATCACGAGCTTTTCGTCGCCGGTGCCCGCGCCCTTTTTGATGGCGCGTTCAATGACGTCGCGCGCGACGCTTTCCTTGCGCGCCTTTTCCACGGCGGCGAACAGCCGCGCATTCATTGCCGGATCCGCCCCGCCCAGCTTGGCGGCCACGGAGATTTCGCGGACTACTTTGCTCGTTTGCCGGCCTTTCTTCAGCCCGGCCACCAGCCGCTTGGCATGCAACCATTGGCGTCCCATGCAACAAAATTAACCCATCACTTTTCCCATGGCGAGCGAACAAAAAGTCCGGCAGTGTCCTAATCAGGTAGGGATGGCGCGCTGCGCCGTCCGCGCCGCGTTCAGCGGCGCAAGGGTGAGATGTGAATTTGTGCGGTGGATGTGACTCGTTTCGCCCGCGGCTACACGGGCGAGGACATCGCAGCGCGATGTCCCTACCACCAAATTGGGACAACACCAAAAGTCCCGGTCACGACCCCAATTCCGGCACAGCACCTGCTAAAAAATCAAAAGTAGCCGGATTAACCGGGCAAATATAAAGGAATCACTTAAAAAACTATGAAGCTGATACGGTCCTGCGTTCGGGTTGCCTTGATGCTGATCCTGTCGCTGCCGGGCCAGGCTGTGGCGGGCCTGGGCCTGATTGGGTTGTGGGTTCTGACGTGGTACCGCCAGTCTCGATTTTTTAAAACGGCGGAAGAAAATCCATTCAAGCAGCGCACCGCCAGTCCCCGCAGCGAGTTTCCACCAATTACGACCGACGTTCCCTGATCGCCGCCAGAATCTCCGCGATTACTTCCGCCTTTGGCTTGGCGCCCAGGTTGCCTTTGCCGTGCAGACGAACCGACACGTTCCCGGCTTCCATGTCGCGACCGCCAATCACCAGCATGGTGTGGACCTTCGCCTGTTCCGCTTCCTGAATCTTGCCGTTGATTTTGTTCGACGAGAAATCTGATTCGCAGCGGACGAAATTGGCGCGCAACTCGTTGACAATGGCCTTGGCGTAGTTCACCAACGGTTCTTCCTCGCCGATGGTCATCACGCGCACCTGTTCCGGCGCGAGCCAGAGCGGGAAATTGCCGGCGTAATGCTCGATGAGAAAGCCGATGAACCGCTCATGCGTGCCCAGCGGCGCGCGATGGATGCACAACGGCGTCTTGTTCGTGTTGTCCTTGTCGCGATAGACCAGGCCAAATTTGGCGGGCACGGCGAAGTCCACCTGATTGGTCGCCAGCGTGAACTCGCGGCCAATGACGCTCCAGACCTGCACGTCAATCTTCGGACCGTAAAACGCCGCCTCGTTCGGCACTTCCACGTACGGAATCTTCGAATCAATCAGCGTCTGGCGCACCATGTCTTCCGTCTGCTTCCACAGTGCCGGTTCGTTGACGAACTTGGCGTTGTCACCGGTCAGGCGCGCCGGGTCGTGCGTGCTGAAGCGCATCACATACTTTTCAATGCCGAAAATCTTGAAATACTTCAGGTACATTTCGTTCACCGCGTTGAACTCGGCGGCGAACTGCTCCGGTGTGCAATAGATGTGCGCATCGTTCATGTTGAGCGAGCGGACGCGCATCAGGCCGAACAATTCGCCTGACTGCTCGTAGCGGTAGCAGGTGCCGTATTCGGCCAGCCGCAACGGCAAATCGCGGTAACTGCGCGGTTCCGCCGCAAAAATGCGGTGATGATGCGGGCAGTTCATGGCTTTGAGGTAATAAGTGTCTGTTTCTAACGCCCTTTTCGCTTGTTCTACAGCCTTACTCACCGTTTCCCATTCTCGAAATAATTCCTTCGGTACATCCCATTCCATCTCTTCACTAATCTCAAGGATGTGATCTTCCGTAACTGAAATTTTGGGGTTTGCAGCAGCTTCAGCCTCTGCCTTTTTATATGATTCAAGCGAACGAATTCTTGTCTGAACTTCTTCTAGTTTTTTTTGAACCGATTTTAAATCTTGTTCTGCTCTTGCCTTAAACTCCGAATCTAAAGGAAGTTCCATCGGTGGAAACATTGAGTCCGCGTAAAGAATCGGCAAATGCCCGGACGTTAAATACATTTTCTCCCGCGCGATATGCGGCGTTTTCACGCGCACGTAGCCGGCGGCAAATTCGGTTTCCTTCGCCAGCTTCTCCAGTTCCTCGACAATCGCGGTGCCTTTCGGCAGCCAGAGCGGCAGGCCCGGCCCGACATACTCGGTGTCAATCGCGAACAGTCCCATCTCCTGGCCGATCTTGCGATGATCTCGGCGTTTGGCCTCTTCGAGCATCTTGAAATACTCGTCGAGCTGGGTCTTGTTCTTGAACGCCGTGCCGTAGATGCGCTGGAGCTGCGGGTTCTTCTCGTCGCCCTTGTAATAGGCGCTGGCCACGTGCGTAAGCTTGAACGCGCCCACGTTGCCGGTGCGCATCACGTGCGGCCCGGCGCACAGGTCAATGAAATCGCCGTTCTTGAAATACGTGATTTCTTCGCCCTCGGGAATGGCTTCGAGGTTGCCCAGCTTGAACTTGCTCGGGTTGCCCGGTCGTTCGGTCAATCCGCCGAGCCGGCCGCTCTCTGAATCTTTCAGCGCCTGCTCGCGCGTGACGACAATCTTTTCGAAGACATTGTTCGCCTTGATTTCCTTTTTCATCTCCGCCTCGATTTTTTCGAAGTCCTCGGGCGAGATGCGATGCGACAGCTCCACGTCGTAATAAAAGCCGTTCTCGACCGGCGGGCCGGCGGCGAATTGGGCGTCCGGCCAGAGGCGGAGGATGGCCGTCGCGAGCACATGCGCGGCCGAATGCCGGAGGCGCTCCAGCTCGGTCATCTTCGCTCGGTCATCGAGCGTCTTGCGTTCTTTCGGCTCCGGTTGTTCAGCGGACATGGAAAAAGCTTAACCACAAAGGCGCCAAAGGACGAGGGAGAAAAGTTGGCCGAAAGAACATCGAACATCCAATGAAATCGCATCGGCCGGCCCGTTCGATGTTGGGAGTTGAATGTTGGATGTTGGATGTTTTTTCCAGGCTTTACCGGGCGGTTTTCCAGATGGCCAGCAGCGCGCCGAAACCACACAGCAACAGGCCGCTCGCGGCCACCGCGCCGCCGTGGACAACCTGCGGCAGGAATTGCAGCGTCACCGCGCCGGCCGCCGGGCCGATGCAATTGCCGACGCCGATGGCGGCCTCGTGGATGCCGCCGTGGTCGCCCTTGGCTTCGCCCGCGTCCATCGAATAGAACAGCGATGAGTAGTAAATCAGCCCGATGGCGCCGCCGAAGAAAATCTGCGCCGCAATCAACACCGCCAGGCTCGGCACGGTGAGAATCGCGGCAAACGAAACGATGAGCAGGGCAAACGCCGCCACCAGCCAGCGGAACCGGTAATGCCAGCCGGTCCAATACCAGAGCGTCAGAAACGTCCCGAACCGCACGAAGCCCCACAGCGAACAGGCAAAGCCGGCGAACATCGGCGAGAGATGAAACCGCGTAGCCAGGCCCGGCAGCTCGGGGATTAACGTATTGATGGCGATGTAGGCGAATGGATTGGCGAGCCAGGCCATGCGCAGGAACGCCTGCGCCTTCGCCCGTGAAGGCCGGTTGGGGTCGGGCACGGACGCGGGCGCAGGTTCGACGTGGGTGACCGGCGCCGCGCCGGCCACACGTTTCTCCAGCCAGCACACCGCCGCCAGTTGCGTCAGGCACAGGGCCAGCGGCACGTAGAAAATGACCTTGAACCCGAACGCTTCCACCAGCGTGCCGCCGCCGAAAAGGGCCAGGGCGTTCGTGGAAGCCCAGACGACGTTGTAGGTGCCGACCGCGCGCGGCAGGGTGACGGCGTTACCGCCCTCGCTGACCAGCGCCTCGATGGTCGGCCACAGGAAGCACATGCCGACGTTGAGCAGGCCGGTGGCGACCATCACGCCGGCCGCCGAGTGAAGTTGCGAGCCGGCGGCCAGGGCCACACTCATCAAGCTGAACCCGATTTTGAGCGCGGTGAAATAGCCGTGGCGCTGGGCGAACCGTCCGGCCTGCCAGGCGGAGATGGTGTAAATGAGGCCGTTCAACGCGGCAAAGGCGAGGTTGCCCTTGTTGCCAAAGCCAAACTCGTCCCGCATCAAAAAATAAACGTAATAGGAATAAAGGGACGTCGAAAAGGAGCTCAGTCCTTCCAACGTGAAATAAACGGCTTTCACCCCGTATCCCCGGTCAGTAGTCATAACAGACAGGCAAATTCGTAAATCGGCATTGGATTCACGATTTACGATTTACGAATAACGCGCCACAAAAAAATTAAGAGCCGGGGAAATCCACCGGCTCTTAAATCGCAAATCGAATATCGCAAACGGATTTATTTCATCCGGTCGAAGCTTTTCTGGAGAATCTGCCAGTCTTTCAGGCCGGTGACCTTGCTTTGATACGACTTGATGATCTCGCCTTCCTTCGCGTTCTTGGTCGGCTTCAGGTTTTTATAAAAGATGCCGAAATAACCGGGGAAATCCGCCCCGGCCAGTTTGTAGGCGGACAGCTCATCGGTCACGTCGTGGTCCTTCGGGACTTCCCGAAACACGCCGCCCTTGCGCGGGTTTGCGGCGTCGAACGCGCCTTCGTAGAATTCCACGCATTCGCTCAGGCATTCGATGAAGCCGAAGCCGTCATGGTCCATCGCCGCCTCCATCATCGCCAGCACGTGGTTCGGATTCGTGGACGTGGTGCGCGCAACAAACGTGGCGCCGGCGGAAATCGCCTGCTTCATCGGATTGATGGGGTAATCCACCGCGCCCCACTGGTCGGTCTTGCTCTTGAAACCGAGCGGCGACGTGGGTGAGGTCTGCTTTTTGGTCAGGCCATAAACCCAGTTGTCCATGACCACGTAGGTCATCTTGACGTTTTTGCGCGCGGTATGATTGAAATGATTGCCGCCAATGGAAAACGCATCGCCGTCACCGCCGAAAACGAACACATGCAGGTCCGGCCGGGAAAGGGAAACGCCCGTGGCAAACGGCAGCGCGCGTCCATGAATGTAATGCACGCCGTGCGCCTGCACGAAATACGGGAACCGGCTGGAGCAGCCGATGCCCGCGACGGTTGTGATGTTTTCGTGCCACATCTTGCGCTTCTCAATGAGCTTGAAGTAAAGCGCGAGCACCGAGAAATCGCCGCAACCGGGGCACCACGTCGGGTGATCGGCGGCGATCTCTTTTTTCGTCAGACCCTTGCGCTCGGTGCCGGGCGCCGGTGGCGCCGCGGCAATCCCGCTTTGCGGGACGCGCTCGGGTATTTCAACAATGGCTTCACTCATAAAATTTAAATCATTCTCCCGGACAAATGGTTAGACCGCTTTCCTGGCTTCGCCGTTCGAGGATAACTTCGCTTTTACGGCCGCGAGAATTTCCTTCACCTTCCACGTCAGCCCGTCAGTCTTGCTGATGCTGCGGATGCGCGGATCGCCATAACGCCCGCGCAACAGCGTCGCCAGCTGGGCCTGGCCGTAAAGGCCTTCATCGTTCATCTCGATCACCAGGACGTGATGAAACCCGGAAAAGATGTCGTCGAGCCCGTTGGGCAGCGGATTGAGATGGCGCAGATGCAGCGACGAAATGCTGTCGCCCGCCGCCCGGGCGCGGTCCACGGCTTCACAAATCGGTCCCCGGGTCGAGCCCCAGCCGACCAGCAGCACGTTGCCTTCGGGCGGCCCGTAAATTTTCGGCACCGGCAGCGTGGCGGCCAGCGCTTGAAGTTTTTTGCGACGCTTGGCGGTCATTTGCATGTGCAATTTCGGCGACGCGGTCGGATGCCCCATTTCGTCGTGTTCCAGGCCGGTGGCAATCGGATATTTGCCGCTGTTGACGCGCGTGCCGGGCACGACGCGCGGCACGATGCCGTCCGGGGTGGACAAATCGTACGGCTTGAAATCGGCGACGGGCGAAAGGTCGGGGGAAATGTTCTGGCAGATTTTTTCCAGGTTCGGCTCCAGAAAAGCCTCGATGCGTGTGGCAATCGCCTGGTCGCTCACGATCAAAACCGGCACGTTGTATTTGCGCGCAATGTTGACGGCTTCAATGGCCGTGTAAAAGCAGTCCTCGACGTTTGCCGGCGCAATCACCACGCGCGGCGCGTCGCCATGTCCGCCGAAGCAGGCAATGTACAGATCGGATTGTTCCACGCTGGTCGGCATGCCGGTGGACGGGCCGCCGCGCTGCACATCCACAATAATCAGCGGTATCTCGGCCATCACCGCCCAACTGATGCCTTCGCTTTTCAGGGAAATGCCCGGACCGCTCGAACCGGTCACCGCGAGGCGACCCGCGTAGCTGGCGCCCAAAGCCATGGAGATGGAGGCGATTTCATCCTCGCATTGGACAAACATGCCGCCGTATTTCGGCAGTTCCCGCCGCAGCAGTTCCATGATGTCGGACCAGGGCGTAATGGGATAGCCGGCGCCGAACCGGATGCCCGCGGCAATCAGGCCGTAGCCCAGCGCCTCGTTGCCGTTCATGACGACCTGCTGGCCGTCGCGCTTCTGGCTTTCCGAAAACCGGAAGGTTTCCAGCAAATTGCTGACGTTATGCGAATAACCGCCGTGAAACGCCGCGAGCGCGTTTTTGACAATGCTCTCGTCCTTGCCGCCGAAGCGCTCGGCGATGAGCTTTTCGAGCCGCGGCACATTCAGGTCGAACATCCGCGCGATGAGACCCAGGGCGTAAATGTTTTTGCCCTTGTCCTTGGCCGTGCCGCCGATGGCTTCGATGGTGAGCGACGAAATGGGGATGCCCACATGATGATAATCCTTCTGCCACTCCGGCTTCGGCTCGACGTGATCGGTGTCGTAAAGCACAATCCCGTTCTTCTTGAGCGAACCGATGTGGTCCTCGTACGAATGTTGATAGAAGGCCAGCAGCACATCGGCGTCATCGCCCGCGGTCAGGACTTCGCCGGAACCGATCCGGACCTGGAAAATCGAAGGGCCGCCCGAAATCGTGGACGGGATGGTCATGAAGGTCATGACCTCCTGTTCGCTGCGGCCGGCCAGTCGCGCCAGAAATCCGCCGATGGCCTGGATGCCGTCCTGCGAATTGCCGGCGATGCGGATCACCGCTTCGTTAACTTTCAAAACCTTCGGCGCGCCGCCCGGGGACGACGCAGTTGCCATTGTGTCACTCATGAGACCTCAAATCTGTTTTTGACGCGCAAGGTGAACTGCATCGCAGAAAGCGAATCAACACGACACCGTTGCCATGTCACGTTAAGCCACGCGCAGCCAGCGTGTCAAATTCTAATCTTATGTATATGTTGTTGTTAAAAAATAAGTTATGTATATTTACCGGACTGCTTTGAGGGTGGCAAAAAATGTAAATTAGCATTAATTATATCCTTGGGCGGCCCAGGGAAAAATTCTATTGCCGCCAACGGCGGCTTGCGCGGGCACAGCCGGGTGCGTTAGCGTCCATCCGGCCACATGACGTTACAGGAACAATACGATGAAGCGATGTTCGCCTTCAGCCGCGGCGACTTCGACGGGGCCGTTGCCCGGCTCAAGGCGCTGCTGGCCGCCGACCCCGCGCACTTTGACGCGCAACTGGCGCTGGGCATGGCGCATTATCGCCAGGGCGATTATGCCGCGGCCATCGCCGAAGGCCACAAGGCCGAGCAGCTTCGCCCGCGCGAACAGCTCGTGCACACGAATCTTTCGCTGTTTTACATGAAGGCCGGCGACAAACCGACCGCCGAACATCACGGCTTGCAGGCGAAGATTGAATCGTGGCGCGCCGACGCCGCGAAAAGCAAGGACCCGGAAGCGTCGGCGGGAAGCGATGCCGGGTTGCCAATGGCAGGGACCCAGCCGCCGCCCATCAAATTTCCGAGCCAGCCATGGAAGAAGAAAACATAAACGGGAGGGACGGCGTGTCGCCGTCCCAAAATTAAGATCAGGGTCGCCGACACGGCAATCCTCCCCAATTAAAATATGAAGACCGCCTATGAACTCGCGATGGAGCGTTTGAACAAGGACGCCCCGGCAAAAAAATTGAGCCCGGCGCAGAAGCAGGAACTGGCCGAACTGGATTCCAAATATGCCGCCAAAGTCGCCGAGCGCGAGATTGCGTTGAAAGATGAGATGGCCCGGGCCGGTGCGGCGGGCGAGGTTGAAAAAGTTGAGACGGTGCGGCAGCAATGGGTGGCCGAGCGCCGGAAACTTCAAACGGAGCTGGAGGAAAAAAAAGATCAACTGCGCCGGGCGGCCCGGTGAGGTTTCTCCAGCGGCCGGGCCGCGGCATTTATCGCCCCCCCCAAAATATGGTGCGCGCGAGAGGACTTGAACCTCCAACCCTTGCGGGACCAGATCCTAAGTCTGGCGCGTCTGCCAATTCCGCCACGCGCGCAATCCACGACAAGTTGCGCCCGGCACCGGGGAATCTCAAGCCGCTTTTGCCGGTTTGACCTGCGGGTTTTTACCTGGCCCCAACGCGCGATTGCACCCGTCGCAGGGTTCGTTTAGGTTCGCATCATGTCATTTGGGTATCGCTTCATGTTCAGCGTGCTGGCCGTTTGGCTCGGGCTCGCGCTGAGCGGCTGCCTGCCATCGGGCCAGAGTCAGTCGGACGAGGAAAAAGAGCCGCATTTTGTGCTCGGCAAGAGCCGCATCAATGCCATGGATTATCAGGGGGCCATCCAGGCATTTGAGGAATCGCTGGAAGCAAATCCGCATTCATCCGCGGCTCATTTTGAACTCGGCTGGCTTTACGATGAAAAGGAATCCGATCCGGCCGCGGCGATTTATCATTATCAGCAATATCTGAAGCTATGCACCGACGCGGGCAACGCGGAGGTCATCAGGCAGCGCATTGAAAGTTGCAAACAACAGCTGGCTGCCGAAGTGATGCCATTGCCCAGCACGCCGGCCGCGCAAAATCAAATCAACCAGTTGATCGAGCAAAACCAGCAATTGCAGGACGAGGTCAACAAATGGCGTGCCTATTATGCGAGCCAGTCGGCGGCGAAAAATCAACCGTCCCTGGCGACCGTCCGGGCCGCGGTGACACCGTCATCCACAGCCCCCGTTTCACCGGAACCGGCGCCGGCGGTTGCCACGCCCGTGAAGGGTTCGGATGAAATCCGTCCGGCGCATGTCGCGACGGCAAAGACAGCAGCCCGCACGCACATGGTCGCGGCCGGCGAAACCGCCGTCCGCATTGCCCATCGGTACGGCATTTCACTGGACGCGTTGCTGGCCGCCAATCCAGGTTTGGAGCCCAAGCGGATGCGGGTCGGTCAGCTTTTGAACATTCCCGCTTCATAAGCGGCCGCATGATTCCCCGCATCACATTTCTGTCGATTGCCGCGTTTTGGGTCGCGATGAACGTGCTTCTGTGGCGCGCTGAATACGAATCCCATGGCGTCGGCGTTCGCGTGCCCCCGGCCCTGGTCTGGCAGAAAATTTTGACTGCGCCGGACATTTCCTCGTTGAATGTCTATCAAAACGGCCAGCGCACTGGTTTCTGCGAATTGTCCACGAGGGTGGAGGAGGAAATGGCCACGCTGGACGACGGCAAACCGGTGCCGGAAAGCGTCAATCTTCACGCCGGCTATCAGCTCCGGTTTTCCGGCAATGTGGGCCTGGGCGATTACACCAATCGCCTGACGTTTTATGGCCAGATCGAATTTTCGCGCCGGCGCGAGTGGCGTGAATTTAATCTGAAGGTGTCCTCGCATTTCATCGTGGCTGAAATTCACTCGCTGGCGGATGAACAAACCGTTCATCTGAAAATTACCGCCGAAGGGGTCGACACCGAGCGCGTGTTCAGCTTTGACGATTTGCAAAATCCGAACAAATGGTTGGGTGCCTTCGCTGGAAATCCTGGCGGCGCAGGGATCGCCGGACTGGATTTGCCGGTTTTGCCTCCCACCTCAACCCGGTTCGCGCAAGACCTTCATTGGGAGGCGCGGCGTGAGCGCCTGACCATCGGCCGGGAACCGGTGCCCGTCTATCGCCTGGCAACGCGGGTGCTCGATCATCCCGTGGTCATTTACGTCAGCACGCTCGGGGAAATTTTGCGCGTCTCACTGCCCGGCGACATTACCGCCGCCTTCGACCAACCCGGCAATCCCTGAACCAGCCGTGATCGAACTCCTCCAACTCACCAAAAAATTCGGCAACCTGGTCGCGGTCAACGAGCTGACCCTGGCCATCCCGCGCGGAGAATTTTTTGCGATGCTCGGGCCCAATGCCGCCGGCAAGACCACGACGCTGAAAATGATCGCCGGGTTGATGAAGCCGAGCGCCGGCGCTGCGCGAGTTTGCGGTTTCGATGCGCAGGGGGAGCCGATCGAAGTGCGCCGCCGTCTCGCCTATGTGCCGGATTTTCCCTTTCTTTACGATAAACTCACGGCCCTGGAATTTTTCCGCTTCACCGGGCAGTTGTTCGGCATGACCGACGCGCAAATCGAAATGAACGTGAAGGAATTAGTCCCGCGCTTTCATCTGGCCGACTTTGCCAATCTCCCGCTCGAAAGTCTGTCGCACGGCACGCGCCAGCGCGTGGCCATTGTGTCCGCGCTGTTGCACCGTCCGGAAGTCTTTGTCGTTGATGAGCCAATGGTCGGTCTGGACCCGCAACACGCGCGTGTGGTGAAAGACGTGTTGAAGGAGCGGTCGCGCGCGGGCATGACCGTGCTGATGTCCACGCACGAGCTCAGCGTGGCCGAGGAAATGGCGGACCGCATTGGCATCATGCACACGGGAAAACTGATTGCCGTGGGCACCCGGGATGAACTGCGCAAGTTAAGCGGCACCTCCGGCCCGCTGGAAGAAGTCTTTTTGGCACTGACATCCGAAACAAAATGATGTGCCATAAAAGCCCTTGCAATTTCAGTTTTGTCATCTATAATGCGCCATGTTGGCACGCTGCGGCTCTGTTTAATTTGTTAATATTTACGAATGGTTGCGCCTAAATCCAGTTTTTTAGACAAGGTGCTGGGCCGCATTGGGCGGCTGGACGCAGAAGGTTTGCAAACGGTCGTTGAACGACTGGCGCGCGAACGCAGTTTTCTTGAAACCCTGTTCAACACGATTGAAGACGGGGTGCTGGTGGTGGATGAACAAGGCCGGATTATTTACTTCAATCAGGCTGTCACCCGTTTGCTGGGCCTGCAGACGGGAATCGAGGGCCAGCCCGTTATGCGCTACCTGCCGGAACTGGATTGGGAAACCCTTTCACGCTTTGACAGCGAAGGCGGCTCGCATGTCGCCCGGCATGAATTTGAAGTGAACTATCCGCGGCCGCGATTTTTGCGTCTGTATGCCGCGCCGCTCGACGGCAAGGCCGCCGGCAGTTCCGGCGTCGCGCTGATTTTGCATGATGCCACCGAGACCCGGCAAAAAACTTTTGAAGCGATCGAAAGCGAACGGGTCCAGGCGCTCACCTTGCTGGCCGCGAGCGTCGCGCATGAAATCGGGAACCCGCTCAATGCGCTGCACATTCATTTGCAGCTGATGGAGCGGGAGTTGAAAAAATTCAAGGCGGACGCAGCCGGTTCCAAGTGGGTTTCGCGGGCGCATACGCCGGCGCCCGCCGGGGGAGCCAACGCGGTGGAGATTTCACGCAAACTGTCTCAATACCTCGACGTGGCCAAAGGGGAAATCAACCGGCTGGATTACATCGTAACCCAATTTTTGGGGGCGATTCGACCCGCCTTGCCACAGCTGAAACCGGTTTCGCTGAACGAAATTGTTGAAAAGACCCTGGATCTGCTCAAGCCGGAATTGAACAACCGCGAGTTGAGCGTGAAGACAAAACTGGCGCGTCAACTGCCGGCGGCGCCGGCGGACGCGACGCAGATGCAGCAGGTTTTGGTGAATCTCATCAAAAACGCGATGCAGGCGATGACCAAGGGCGGCACGCTGACGTTGCAAACCGGCGAGGACCCGGATGGGGTGTGGGTGAGCGTGGCGGACACCGGCGGCGGCATTCCCCAGGAGCAGATCAATCGCATTTTTGAGCCCTTTTTTACCACCAAGAAGACCGGCACGGGCCTGGGCTTGATGATTGTGCAGCGGATCGTGCGCTCGCACGGCGGCCGGCTCGAACTGGAAAGTCATGCCGACCGCGGCACGACGTTCCGCGTCTGGCTGCCGCGGCATGAACGCAGCCCGCGATTGCTCGAGGAAAAAACGGCCACCGCGGATGAGCGCCCCTGAACCTAAATCAATTCAATCATGCCCGCAGGGGTGCGCCGGCATCCGCGGTTGAAAAATTGTGACGGAAAAACCGACCTTACTGATTGTGGACGACGAGAAGCCGACGCGCGATGGTCTGCGGGCGGCGCTGGAGGATCGTTACGATGTTTACGTGGCCCAGGACGCGAAGGCGGCGATGGATTTGCTCGAACGTGAAAATTTCGATGCCCTGCTGACAGATTTTCGGCTGCCGAGCGAAGACGGGATGAAATTGATTGCGCGCGCCAAGTCGCTCGCCCGGCCTCCGGTTTGCATTCTGATGACCGCTTATGGCTCGGAAGAGCTGGCGGTGGACGCCATGAAACGCGGCGCGGATGATTATCTTCCCAAGGGCCGTCTGCAAATTGATGAGCTGGAGCTGCGCATCGCCCGCGCGTTGCGCCGGCAGGGCCTCGAAACGGAAAATCTTTCCTTGCGCCGGCAGCTCGACACCCGGTTCGGTCTGGAAAACATCGTTGGGGAATCGCCCGCCATGAAGGAAATATTCGACGTCGTCCAGCAGGTGGCGCCGTCGCGCGCCACGGTTCTGGTCACGGGCGAGAGTGGCACGGGCAAGGAGCTCATTGCGCAGGCGATTCACCGGCTCAGTCCGCGCGCGCAGCAGCCGCTGGTGATTGTGCATGGCGCGGCGCTGGCGCCGACGCTGTTGGAAAGCGAGTTGTTCGGCCACGAAAAGGGCGCGTTCACCGGCGCCCACGAACGGCGCATCGGACGTTTTGAGCAGGCCCAGGGTGGCACACTGTTTCTGGACGAAATCGGCGAAATTGACGCGACCATCCAGGTGAAGCTGTTGCGCTTTTTGGGCGAGCGGACGTTTGAACGGGTCGGCTCCAACAAAACCCTGACGGCGGATGTCCGGCTCATTACCGCGACCAATAAAAATCTGGAGGAAATGGTCAAGGCCGGGAGTTTTCGCGAGGATTTGTTTTTCCGGCTGCGCGTGGTGGAAATCCATCTGCCGCCCTTGCGCGAAAGGCCGGGCGACATTCCGCTGCTGGCGCAGAGGTTTTTGCGCGAATTCGCGCAGGAGAACAGCAAATCCGTGAACGATTTCACGGCCGACGCACTCGAATGGCTCATGAATTATTCCTGGCCGGGCAACGTGCGCGAGTTGCGCACGGCCATTGAGCACGCGGTGGTTTTGTGCCGGGGGGAAAAAGTTTCGGCCCGCGATTTGCCGCCATCGGTGCGCGGCGGTCCGGGCGCGGGTGCCGGCAAGGCGCCGTTGTTTGCGCGAAATGATTTGACAGTGAAGGAGGCGGAGAAACAATTGATTATTCACGCCTTGAAAGAGACCAATGGCAATCGTACGCTGGCCGCCAAAAAAGTCGGCATGAGCCGGCGGACGTTTCATCGCAAACTGCACACGTATCATCTGGAAGATTTTTGATTATGCCTGTTTTACAAGATTGGATTCACAAATTTGAACAGGGCGCGGGGGCGCGTTACCTGAAAGTTGCCGCCTTTGGCATCGCCGTTCTGTTCCTGGTGGTCATCTATAATTTGTATGGCTATCGCAACTTCGCCACGCAGGAGGCGATGGATTCGGCGCAACTGGCGCACAATATTGCGGAAGGCAATGGTTATACCACGCTGTTCATCCGTCCGTTCAGCCTTTACCTCGTGCAAAGCCACAGCCAGGCCAAGACGGCGGATACACTGGCAAGCTCCGGCGCGGACTCCGCGCAAATCAAGACCGCCCATCCGGATCTGGCCAATCCGCCGGTATATCCCTTCGTGCTGGCGGGCTTGATGAAAGTGCTCCCATTCCAGTATCCCCTGAACCTTAAAAGCACCTTTTGGAGCAACAACGGAAGTTTTTGGCGCTATGAACCGGATTTTCTGATTGCGGTGTTCAATGAACTGCTTTTGTTGGCGGTGGTGGTGCTGACGTTCTTCCTGGCGCGAAAACTGTTCGATGTGAATGTGGCGTGGCTTTCCGCCATCCTGGTGCTGGGGTGTGAATTGCTGTGGCGGTTCAGCGCGTCCGGGCTGTCTACCCTGTTGCTGATCATCATATTCATCGGGCTGACGTGGTGCATCCTGCTGATGGAAGAAGCGGCGCGCGAACCGAAGCCACTCATCGGACGGTTGCTCGGTCTGGCCATTGCAACGGGAGCGGTGGCCGGCGTGGGAGCGCTCACACGATATGCCTTTGGCTGGGTGATTGTTCCGGTCGTACTCTTTCTCATTTTATTCGGCGGGCAACGGCGGGTGTTGTGTGCGGTGACGGCGTTCGCCACGTTCGCGCTGGTGCTGACCCCCTGGATTATTCGTAATTTTACCCTCAGCGGCACGCCGTTTGGCACGGCGAGTTTCGCGGTCGTGGAAGGGACCAGTGCTTTCCAGGGGTTTCAACTGGAACGCTCCGTACATCCGGATCTCTCATCCGCCCTGGGCCTCGCGCTTTATATACACAAGTTTTTGGCCAACCTGCGTCCCATCCTGCAGGATGCCCTGCCCAAATTGGGCGGCAGTTGGGTGAGCATGTTGTTTTTGACAGGTCTGCTGTTGAGTTTTCGCAGCCTGGCCGTGCGACGGTTGCGCTATTTCATGTTGATGTGTCTGGCGGTCTTCGTGGTGGTCCAGGCATTGGGACGGACGCAGCTTTCGGAGGAATCGCCCGAGATCAATTCCGAAAATCTTTTGGTGCTGTTGACCCCGCTGGTGTTCATCTACGGCGTGAGTTTGTTTCTGATTTTGCTCGATCAAATGGTGCTGCCACTTCGGGAACTGCGTCTGGTGGTGAAAATCGTATTTGTCGGATTATGCTGTTTACCGATGGCTTTCACCGTGTTACCGCCCAAAACCGTCCCCGTGGTTTTTCCACCGTACTATCCGCCGGACATTCAGTTGATTGGCGGTTGGATGAAACCGGACGAACTGACCATGAGTGACGTCCCGTGGGCGGTGGCGTGGTACGGCCAGCGCCAATGCGTCTGGCTGACGTTGAACGCCCAGGATGACTTCTTTGCCATCAATGATTACATGAAGCCGGTACAGGCGCTTTACCTCACGCCCGTGACCATGGACGTCAAATTCGCTCCGGGTTGGATGCGGGCCGACGAACACAGTTGGGGCAATTTCATTCTTCAAGCCGTGGCGCAAGGTAAAATTCCGACCGGCTTTCCCTTGTACCACGCACCCAGGGGCTTTTTCCCCGAGCGCGTGTTCCTGACCGATGCGGATCGCTGGCAACTCCAGAAATGATTTTCTCCCGCGGTCTCCGGAATTCAAGCGGCGGCGCGTTTCAACCGGTCGGCAATGCCTTGCCATTCCGGGGTTTCCGGTGGCGCTTCGACCACAATCCATTCCGCGCCCGCCTCGTCGCACCGGTGCAACTCGGCGTAAATCGCCCGCGCGAATGCCTCGGCGTCGTGCGGGATTACACTTACGCCGGCAAATTTTTCACCGGATGGAATCCGGGTATGCGCAATGATGTGGCCGGCCGCAGGTTGCAGGTTGCAGGTTGAGAGTCGAGAGTCCAAATCCGCATCATTCCGCCAGTTCAAAACCACCAGCCTGGCTTTTGGCGCGTAATGTTTTTTTGAAAGACCGGGACTGCGCAACGTTCGGCGTTCGCTGTCCGCTGTCCGCTGTCCGACGTTTCCAATGACCGCCGCCAGTGATTCAGCCCGAATCATCCCCGGCCGCAAAATTTCCGGCGGCGAAACCGTCAAATCCAGCACGGTGGATTCAATGCCCACCTGTGATTGGCCGCCGTCAACCATCATGGGAATCTTGCCGCCAAGCTGTCGGCGCACGTGTTCCACGTTCGTCGGGGAGACCCGGGTGGATAAATTCGCGCTGGGCGCAGCCAGGGGGAAACCACAGGCACCGATCACGGCTTGAATGAAGGGATGTCCGGGCCAGCGCACGCCAACCGTTGCGCCGCCGGCGGTGACAATGTCGGGAATCTCCCTTGCGCGCGGCAACACGAGCGTGAGCGGGCCGGGCCAAAATGCCTTCGCCAATCGATCCGCGTTGTCCGGCCAATCGCTCACGCAACGCTTCGCCATTTCAAGGCTCGACACGTGAACGATGACGGGATTGTCCGCCGGCCGGCCCTTGATTCGGAAAATTTTTGCGACCGCCTCTCCATCCAGTGCATTGGCGGCCAGGCCATAAACCGTTTCCGTCGGCAGCGCAACCACTTCGCCGGAACGCAGCAGGTCCGCCGCGCGGGTTACGGCGGCCTTAAAAAGCGCAGGCGTATGCGTGGACAGGAATTCAGCCGTCACACCTTATTCATAGTGTAACGCTTCAATCGGGTCGAGCTTGGAAGCTTTCCAGGCGGGATAAAATCCGGAAATGATGCCGATGATGGCGCTGGAAATGAACGCGATGGCGATCCAGGCGACCGGTGTGACGGTGGGCATGTCCTTTAAGTAGGCGACAAGGGTTGAGAAGCCAACGCCGCCGATGATGCCAATGGAACCGCCAATCGCGCTCAAGGTCACGGCTTCAATCAAAAATTGCACGAGGATGTCCGCCGCCCGCGCGCCCACGGCCATGCGGATGCCAATTTCACGGGTTCGCTCCGTAACACTGACCAGCATGATGTTCATGATGCCGATGCCGCCGACCACGAGCGAGACGGCGGCAACCCCGGCAAGCAGAAAGCTCATAGCGCGCGACGTGGCCGTGACGGCCTGCATCAATTCCAGTTGGTTGCGCACGGTGAAATCCTGTTCCTTGCTCCGATGGCGGGTGAGCAGCAAATCCGTAATGTCATTCTGCACGCTGTCGATCACCTTGTCGTTGGCGGCCTCCACCAGCACGTCGTTTACAAATGTGCGGGTGGTGATGCGGTGCATGTGGCTCGTATAAGGGACGACGACCGTGTCGTCTTGATCCTGTCCGAACAGATTAAAGCCCTTGGGGGCGAGCACACCGACGACCAGAAATGGAAGATTCCGGATGCGGATGGTCTGGCCGACCGGGTTTTCATTGGGGAACAACTCGTCGGCCACGGTTTTGCCAATCACGGCGGACTTCGCGATGCTGCGCACATCCTGGTCGGAAAACATCGCGCCGCTGGCAATGCTCCAGTTGCGGATTTGCGGATAATCGGGTGATTCACCCATCACCTGCGTGTTCCAGTTCAGGCCGTTCGCCAGCACCTGTTCGCGGTCCCGCACTTCGGGACTGACGGCCACGACGTTTTTCAACCCGCCGATCGCCAAGGCATCGGCCACCGTCAGCGTTGGCGCACTGCCCCAGCCGCCGCGCATTGCGCCACTGGTGAAATTGCCGGAAAAAACCGTGATCACGCTTTCCCCCAGGCTGCTGACCTGGTCCTCGACCTGTTTGGTGGCTCCGGAAGTCAGGCTCACCGAGCCGATGACAGCGCCAACGCCGATGATAATGCCGAGCATCGTCAGCAGCGAACGCATCTTGTTGCGGAGCAACGCCCGCCCGGCGATTTTGAGTGAAGCAAAAATTCTCATGACGCGAGTTTGACCGCTTGCTGTGCCACGTGAAGCTGCTGCAATTCCTTTTCTGCAATCGAACGGTTCTGCACCGCTTCGTCCGTAACGATTTTCCCGTCGCGCAATACGACCATGCGCCTGGTGAAACGCGCCACGTCCAGTTCGTGCGTAACCATGACGATGGTGATGCCCTGATTGTTCAACTTCTGGAACACGCCCATGATTTCGATGCTCGTCTGGCTGTCCAGATTTCCCGTCGGCTCGTCCGCGAGCAGGAGCGAGGGTTTGTTCACCAGCGCGCGGGCGATGGCCACGCGTTGCTGCTGGCCGCCCGAAAGCTGGTTCGGATGATGATCGGCGCGCGGGCTCAGGCCCACGAGATCGAGTGCCTGCATGGCACGCTCCTGCTGCTCATGGGACTGGATGCGGTGGCGGTTGTAAAGCATCGGCATTTCAACGTTTTCCAGCGCCGAGGTGCGCGAAAGCAGGTTGAAACCCTGGAAGACGAAACCGATCTTCTCGTTGCGGATATCCGCGAGCGCATTGCGGTCGAGCGTGGAAACGTCAATGCCATCGAGCAGATAATGACCCCCAGTGGGACGGTCAAGTGCGCCGATCATGTTCATCAGCGTGCTCTTGCCGGAGCCGCTCGAACCCATGATGGCCACAAATTCGCCCGGAAAAATCTCCAGCGAAATCCCGCGCACCGCGGGGACATCCACCTCGCCGGTGTGATACACCTTGTGGATGTCGGTAAGCTTGATGACGGGATGGGTCTGCACGGCGAATCGGCTCAACGCATTCTGGGGAAACCGCCAAGCGGGCTGGCTGTTTTGACGGCCGGTATGCCGGTTGAAGCCATGCCGGTTACCACCTGCGCGCCTTCGTCCAGCCCCGAAATCACCTCGGTCGAAATGCCATCGCTGATGCCGGTCTTAATCTGCACCGCCTGCAGCTTTGCATCGCCACCCTTGCCCGAAAGCAAAAAAACGGTGTGAAAAACCGGGCGTTCGCCATGGGCGTGAGTGCTCCGATGGCCCTGCCCGCCGGACGTGCCGGCAGAATTGACGCTGTTGCTGGCCATTGGCGTCGCGCCAGAATTGGTTACCACCACGGCGGAATCCGGCGGATGAAACCGCAGGGCCGCGTTCGGGAGGTTCAACACATTTTCACGTTCGGCGACAATAAAGGAAATGTTCGCCGTCATTCCCGGTTTCAATTTGTAATCGGAATTGGTCACACTGATGACACAATCGTAAGTGACGACATTATTGGCGTTGGTGGGTGAATTGCGAACCTGCACGACCGTGCCGAAAAAAGTGCGATACGGATACGCGTCCACCGTGAAATCGGCGCTCTGGCCATTCACCACGCTGCCAATGTCGGCTTCGGCCACGCTCGAATCAATCTGCATTTTCGTCAGGTCGTTTGCGATTTGAAAAAGGGTTGGCGTGTTGAAACTGGACGCCACCGTCTGGCCAAGGTCGATCGAACGCGAAATCACGATGCCATCCACGGGCGAGCGGATTTTGCAATAACCCAGGTTCGCGTTGGCGTTGTCCAACGCAGCCTGTTTGATTTGCACCATGGCCTCGGCCTCGTGCAGCGTTGCGACCGCCGTGTCGTAGTCGGAACTGGAAACCAGCTTGTTCGTGAACAACTCGACACTGCGCTCCGCCTCGGCCTGCTGCAATTCCAAATTCGCCCTGGCATTGGCCAGATCGGCCTCGGCTTGTTCGACCGCGGCGTGATACGTCGAAGGATCAATTTCCGCGATGACCTCATTGGACTGCACCATCGAATTGTAATCGACGTAAAGCTTGTTGATGATGCCGGACACCTGACTGCCCACCGTTACGTTTACCACGGGATTCAACGTGCCGGTGGCCGTCACCCGCTGGGTCAAATCCCCGCGCGCCACCGTCACTGTTTGATAAGCCGACGTGTCATCCTGCCCGTGATGAAAATACCAAATGCCGCAACCAGCGATGACCAGGGCAACGGTTATGAGGATTCCCCACTTCGTCCAGGAATGACTGCGATTTTCTGCCATAAATTACAATGCGTTGGCTGTCCAATGATTAAGACAGCGACCGGAAACGACAAGTTACGGAATTTTCCGCATCTGTCCATATTTTCGTCAAGGCGGATTAAGCGGAATCCATGCACTTTCCTCTTTAAGCGGGCATTTCCCGTTCTTAGAATCGTTCCGTGCTCGAAAAGTTCATTCCCCAACTCGCCCGGGCGGAACTGCTCACGGAGGAGCAGGTCCGCCAGGCTGTGGACGAGCTGGCCGACGAAAAAATTCCGGCGTCGGTCAAGGCCGATTTCCTGACTGCACTCGCCCTAAAAGGCGAGACCCCGGACGAAATCGCCGCGTTCGCCCGGGCGTTGCGCGACAAGTCCATTCCCCCGCCGCTTGATCCCGCCTGGCGGAACCGCCGCGAAATTCTCGATGTGGTCGGCACCGGCGGCGACCGCCTGGGCACGTTCAACATCTCCACCGCCGCCGCGCTGGTTTGCGCCGCGGCCGGCGTAACCGTTGCCAAGCACGGTAACCGGGCGGTTACTTCGCAGGCCGGCAGCGCGGATGTCTTGGAGGCGCTGGGCGTGCGGATCGATTTGACGCCGCCGGATGCCGTGCGTTCATTGCAGGAGCGCCGGTTCGCCTTTTTCTTTGCCCCGGCCTGGCACCCCGCGTTCAAGCATATTGGACCCGCGCGGAAAATCTGCGCCGAGCGCGGTCAGCGGACGATTTTCAACTATCTCGGCCCGCTGCTGAATCCCGCGCGGCCCTCCGCCATGCTGGTGGGCGTCCCGCAGCCCGAACTTTGCGAACCACTAGCGCGGGTGCTCCAATCGCTGGGCGTCCGCCGGGCCATGGTCGTGTGCGGGCAGGTCCGGGATCCCGGGTCCCAGGTCCAGGGCGCCATTGACGAACTCTCGACGCTCGGCGAAAACACCATCGCCGAATTTTACCAGGAACGCGGATTTACGGTTTCCACCCTGTCGCCGGAACAATTTCCACTGCAGACCGCAACGCTGGCGGATTTGATGGGTGGCGACCGCGCGGCCAACGCGGAAATCATCCGCCGCATTTTCCGCGGCGAAGAGCGCGGTCCCAAACGCGACGCGGTGTTGCTCAACAGCGCCGCCGCGCTGTTTGTGGCCGGCCGGACAAAATCACTGGCCGAGGGCTGGGACCTGGCGGGCGGAACGATTGACCGTGGGCACGCCAGCGCGAAGCTCGAGGAATTGGCCCGTTAACCCGTGGGCGTTGCGCTTTCCGGCGATTCCTGCTCCGCGCCTTCGGCGGTTTCCGCCGCCTTGGCCGCCTCGGCGGTTTCGATTGAGGCGTAATGCAAACCGAGATTGTGTTGCGCGGTTTTATCGCCTTGCCGGGCGGCGCGGATGAACCATTTCATGGCTTCCTGCTGGTTCTGTTCCACCCCGCGTCCGGTCTGGTAACACAAGCCCAGATTGCATTGGGCGGGGGCGCATTCCTGCTCGGCGGCCGCACGATACCATTTGGCCGCTTCCGCAAAATTTTGCGGCACGACCTGCCCGGTTTCGTAAAAGACGCCCAGGTTGAATTGTGCCGCGGGGTAGCCGCGGTTTGCCGCTTCGCGATACCATTTGACGGCCTCCGCGAAATTTTGCGGCACGCCCTGGCCGGTCTCGTAAAGCACCCCCAGGTTGAACTGCGCCGCCGGGTCGCCCTGTTCCGCCGCCTCGCGCAGCCACTTGGCCGCCTCGCCGAATTCCTGGGGCACGCCCGTCCCATGCAGGTAGCTCACGCCCAGATAGCATTGCGCCACCGGATCGCCCTGTTCCGCCGCGCGCCGGAACCATTTCACCGCCTCCTGATGTTCCTGCGTCACGCCCTGGCCGTTCTGGAAACAGACGCCCAGATAGCATTGCGCCTGCGGATCGCCCTCATTGGCGGCCTGGCGCATCGCTTCAAACGAATCCCATGTTCGACGGCTGCTTGGCATCACGAAATCAAAGTTAATGTCGCGGTTGTGCTGCCTCTATCATAAAGCTTCACCCGGCAAATTCAAGCCGGGAATTGCCCCGGCGTTTTCACTTTCGTTCCATTCGGCCACCTGCTACACAATTTTCATGGCAACCAAACTTTCCATCGGCTTTCTCGGCGCGGGCAAAATGGGCGCCGCGCTGGCGCGCGGTTTCATTCAGGCCGAATTCGTCGGCCCCAAGGACATTGTGGCGGCCGATCCGGTGGCCGCCGCGCGAAAATATTTTGCCGATGAAATCGGGACCGCCACCACCGAATCCAACGCGGAGGCGGCCAAAGCCGCCAGCGTCCTGATTCTCGCCGTCAAGCCCGACCAATGTCCCGGGGTTTTGGCCGAACTACGCAACCAATTCACCGACCACCATCTGCTCATTTCCATCGCGGCCGGTGTGACGCTGGCCAAGCTTGAAGGCGCGCTGCCGCCGGGCGCGCGCGTCATTCGCGTCATGCCCAACACGCCGGCGCTCGTCGGCGCGGGCGCCTCGGCGTTTGCGCTCGGCAAATCCGCGACGGCAGCGGATGGTGAACTGGCAAAGGGACTGCTTTCCGCCGTGGGCATTGCGTTTCAGGTGAAGGAATCGCTGCTCGACGCCGTGACCGGCCTGAGCGGCAGCGGCCCGGCGTATGTTTATCAATTCATCGAAGCTTTGAGCGACGGCGGCGTGGCGGCGGGTTTGCCGCGTGACCTGGCCACCCAGCTCGCCGCGCAAACTTGTTTGGGCGCGGCCAAAATGGTCCTGGAAACGGGCCAGCATCCCGGCGCGCTCAAGGACCAGGTCACCAGCCCCGGCGGCACGACGATTGAAGGCTTGCACGAACTGGAAAAAGGCAAGTTACGCGGCGTGGTGATGAGCGCCGTCCGCGCCGCGACCGAGAAATCGAAGAAGCTGGGGCAAGGCTAGATTTTCGCAGGCTGCCAATGCGTTTCAAGCACATTGACGGAGTAAATGTTAAGGCAAAATTTTCCAAGGATTTGCGTTTCCGCTATCGATTAGAGATTACTCTAAAGAATTCTTCACCCTCTAAAAAAAGCGCTTATGTGATAATGCAGAATCCAAGCTATGCTGGCGAGAAGGTCGCAGACAAGTCGGTGCAGCTTATGGAGAAGGTTGTCTTTCAAAAGCAACTTCCAGAATTTACCGGGGTGCAAAGATTGATTGTGGTAAATCAATTCGCTCGAATTCAGACCAACAATTTTCAAGGTTTACCAGGTGAAATCGGTCTCGATAACAACTCAGCAATTCAGGATGCTCTGAAAGAATCCGACATAATTATTATTGGTTGGGGTTCGGGAAACCGCTTTATCGAACGCCAGGAATTCGTTCTGGATCTGCTTCAGAAAATGGATAGGAAACAACTATTCAAAACCAAAATGCATCCATCTCGGGGATGTTACCATGGCTTAATCCAGCCGTTCAGCATTTAGTCCAAGAATAGATTTCAACGCTTGGCGATCAATTCCCGCACGTCCACCGCTTCCATTCCGGCGGCGCGAATGGCGGTCAGGCCGAGATCGGTGTCCTCGTAGCCGCGGCAAAATTTAGGTTCCACGCCGATGCGCCGCGCGGCTTCAAGAAATATGTCCGGCGCGGGCTTCTGGTTTTTCACCATTTCACTCGTCACCACGGCGTCAAACAGGTGCCGGATTTTCAAGTGGTCGAGCACCAGGCCGATGATTTTTTGCGTGCCGCCGGACGCGACGGCCATCGGAATCTTGCCCTGGTTCGCCTTCGCAATTTCCACCACGGCATGAATCGGCTCGGCCTGCGCGATCAGCGGCAGATACGTCTCCTCCTTTTCATGCGCGATGGCGACGTGGTCCAGCGACCGGCCCTGTTCCTCGGCGAGCAATTTTAAAATGTCGCGCGAGGGCACGCCGCCAAACGCATAGAAACGGTCTTCGGGAAAATGAAGATTGTGGCGTTGCGTGACAATTTGCCAGGCGTGCCAGTGCAGTGGCATCGTATCGGCCAGCGTGCCGTCGCAGTCGAAGATGAGTCCTTGGGGTTGAAAATTCGGGTGTGATGCCATGGTCGTGATGCGTGATGCGTGATGCGTGAGTCACGTTTCACGCGTCACGCATCACTTCATAATTTCAATGCTGCCAGCCTCTCCTCCAAATCGTGCGTCATCAGCGGGTCAATCAGCGGGTCGAGATTGCCTTCGATGACGTTCGCCAGATTATACAGCGTCACTTCGATGCGGTGGTCGGTCACGCGGTTTTGGGGAAAATTGTAGGTGCGGATTTTTTCGTTGCGCTCGCCGGTGCCTACCTGCTGCTTGCGGTGCGCGGCATATTTCGCGTTTTCTTCGGCAATTTTCGCTTCGAGCAGGCGTGAACGCAGCACCGTCATTGCTTGAATCCGATTCTTTTGCTGCGAACGCTGGTCGGCACAACGGACAATCAGACCGGTCGGCTTGTGAATGATTTGCACGGCCGAATCCGTGGTGTTCACGCCCTGTCCTCCCTTGCCGGAGGCGCGGCAGACGTTGATTTCGATTTCGTCGGGCTTGATTTCGATGTCCACCTCCTCGGCCTCGGGCAGCACGGCGACGGTGCTGGTGCTGGTATGGATGCGTCCCTGGGCCTCGGTCGCCGGCACGCGCTGGACGCGGTGCACGCCGCTCTCGTATTTGAGCCGCTTGAAAACGTCCGTGCCGTTGATCTGAAAAACGATTTCCTTGAAGCCGCCGAGGTCGGACGGGTTGGAATCGAGCGGTTCAACCTTCCAGCCGCGCGCCTCGGCGTAACGGCAATACATCCGGTAAAGGTCGGCAGCGAACAGCGCGGATTCCGAGCCGCCAGCGCCGGCGCGGATTTCGATGATGGTGTTGCGCGAGTCGGTCGGGTCCGGCGGCACAAGACCGAACTGGATTTGCTGTGAGAGCCGTTTTTCGTCTGCTTCGAGCCGGGTGATTTCCTCTTTCGCCATCAACGCCAGCTCGGATTCCGCCGGTTCGGATTTCAACAACGCCCGGTTTTGCCCCAGATCGGCGAGCGTTTTCAAATAATGGGCGCCCTGCGCCACCAGTTCCTTGAGCCGGGCGTATTCGCGGGACAATTCCTGTGCGCGCTGGGGATTGTCGAAGGCCTTCGGATCGCTCAACGCGGTCTCGACCTCGGCGTAGCGGCGGCGGAACTTTTCGATGTGTGGACTCAGATCCATTTACGATTGGCGATTTACGATGGACCGCGGATTGGTGCGAGTCGCGTCAATCGTAAGTCGTAGATCGTAAATGTTGCGGACATGGTTGAAAAAGAAACCGCCTGCATTCTGCCAAAGCAGTTTGCAGGCGGATAAAATTCAGGCAGCTAAGCCTTCTTTTTCTTTTTCGTGGCAAACGCGGTCTGGGCGGCCTGCGTCTTGGCGGCGCGCTGCTGGAATTTGTCCACGCGTCCGGCGGTGTCCACGAACTTTTGCTGGCCGGTGTAAAACGGGTGGCAGACGTTGCAAATGCCGACGATGACCACGGCCTTGGTGGAGCGGGTTTTGATCACGTTGCCACAGGCGCAACGGATCTCGGCGTCCACATATTTCGGATGAATGTCCGTCTTCATAAAAAGGGGTGCAACCCTACCATGAATCCGCCGGATGACAAGGGCGAATTTACGGGAATTACACGCCGCCAATCCACTGGCGGACCTCCCAGACGGCCTTCAGGGACGTCAGGTTGCGGGCATCGAAGAGGTTTTTGACGGCAGAAAGCAGTCTGCCCGCCTTCAAATTATGAAAAGCGTCGCTCGCATTGATGCCGATAAATTGCAGCACGCTGGGGTCGCGATAGCAGTCAATCATGCAACGGGTGCAACCGTCGCGAATGAGCTTGGATTCATCCCAATCCTGGACCTTGCATATGGGTTTTGCCCAATAATGGCAGCGATAAAGATCGAGGTTCCAATCGAGATAAAAATATTTGTGCCCGCCCAAACAGCCAAATTTTTCACGGTCCCCACGCAAATGCCGCTGCATTTCGGTGAGCGATTCCATCGGGTTGACGACCGGGAAACGGCTGCTCCGTTTCAGTTGTTTGATTTTCTCAAATACTTGCAGCAGTTCATCTTTTGAATAATTCACCAGGCCGCTGTCACTGAAACTCAAATAACTGCTGGCCAATGAAGTCAACGGATAGCTGAACGTGCAGCTCTGGAAGCCGAGGGTTTTCAGAAAGGCCGGCAGTTTGTCGTAATCATCAATCAACCGGCTGGCCGTGATGCTCGCCGTGGTTTGAATGCCGGCCGAATGGAAAAATTCGTTGGCGCGTTTGATTTTCCGGCAAACGTCCGGCAGGCCGCGGTTGTTCTCGTGTTTCACCGCGTCGTGCGCATCGATGGACATGATGACGCTGCTCAAGCCGTCGCTGGCCAGTCCGCGCATGTTCTCGTCCGTCCAAAGCCCGCCGTTCGTGCAAATCATCGGGTGGATGCCGTGTTCCGTGGCATAGCGGGTCATGGCGCGCAAATCCCGATGCACCATGGGCTCGCCACCGACGAACAGCAGGAAGCCAATGTGGTTTTTAACCGCGATATCAATCACGTCACGCGCTTCCTGCAATGTTACGCTGCGTCGGGCCCGGGGATTAAACTTGGAGCGCGCAAATCCGCAAAAATCGCAGTCCGCATTGCAGATGTTGGTGATGGCAAATTGCAGATAACCCGGCCCGCCATATTGAAGAATTTCGCCTAAAAGTTTCAACGTACCATTCTTTGGCCGGACGGCTGGCCCGGAAAAGTCCGGCAGGGTTGTAGCCATCGGGACGACCTCTGCAACAGGCGGCCGGGGTGCTGTTGAAGCGTTGCTACTCATCGCAAACCGTCACACTGTGGTGCGAAACCGTGGTCCGGGCAAACCTTCTTTAACCGGCAATGAGTGCCTTCCGCCATTTTCGCTTTGCGCGGACCGCATGGAACGATTAGTTTCCGCGAGGTTTGTCCGATGGTGTAATGGTAACACAGCGCCCTTTGGAGGCGTTATTCATGGTTCGAATCCATGTCGGACAGCCAATTTTAACAGCTACCCTTCAAGCTCGTTTTCGTCGCACCCGCTCGCACCCGAGTCCGATGCTAGATCACATTTTCCGTTGGCCACAGAATTACGCTTCAGCCAAACCAGCAAGATTCCGATATCAGCGGGCGATACGCCGGAAATTCGGGCGGCTTGACCAATGGTGGCAGGTCGAAGCCGGGCGAGCTTTTGCGAAGCTTCAAGGCGAAGACTCGGCACCGTGGAAAAATCAAACGTACCGGGAATGCGCTTGTCTTCCATTTTCTTAAACTTTTCCACCTCGAGTTCCTGGCGCTCAATGTATCCGGCGTATTTTACCGCGATCTCGACTTGCTGAACTATTTCTTCGGGCAAACTTTCGCTTTTACCCGGCAAATCTTTGTAGGAAACTTCTGGTCGGCTTAAAATCTTAACCAAAGTATCATAACCACAACGTGTTGTGGCTATTCTGTTTAATTCGTCGGCAATCAACTGTTGCTTGGCCCGAAATTTTTTATAGTTCCGATCCGGCAACAGGCCGATTTCATGACCGAGCTCAGACAGACGCAAGTCGGCGTTGTCCTGCCGCAGTAAGAGACGATACTCAGCCCGGGAAGTGAACATCCGATAAGGCTCAGTGGTTCCCTTTGTAACCAAATCATCAATCAGAACACCAATGTAAGCTTGATCGCGCCGAATGATGATGGGAGCGACCGATTTAATTCGTCGTGCGGCGTTAATTCCAGCTATAAGACCCTGTGCTCCAGCCTCTTCGTATCCTGATGTGCCATTAATCTGGCCGGCCAGAAAGAGATTACGACAGACTTTTGTCTCCAACGTCGGTAACAGTTGCGTTGGGAAGACGAGGTCATATTCGACCGCATAGGCCGGGCGAATGATTTCAGCGTGCTCACACCCAATAATCGTTCGGACCAACTCAATCTGCACATCGAACGGGAGGCTGGTTGAAAATCCATTTACGTAGATTTCATCTGTTTCGATGCCTTCAGGCTCAAGGAAAATCTGGTGCCTCTCTTTGTCGCTAAATCTCACTATTTTATCTTCGATTGAAGGGCAATATCTTGGTCCAACACCTTCAATTACACCTGAATACAACGGAGATTTATGAATATTTTCACGAATCAAATTGGCCGTTTTTTGCGTTGTATAAGTGATGTAACAAGGCATCTGACCGTTGATTCTATCAAGGATAGACTGAGGCGGATATCTGCCTTGGGAGGGCATGAACGCCGGCTGGTTCTGTTGGTTTTGTTCCATGTGGAACAAATCATCCTTCCAATACGTGAAATAAGGTACCGGCTCATCACCGTGCTGAGGTTCAGTCTTTGCAAAATCAATCGAGCGACGAAGCAGGCGTGGCGGAGTGCCTGTCTTAAATCGGCCAAGTTCCAGCCCGAGTTCCTGGAGTGAAGAAGACAGGCTCATTGCCGCTACATCACCGGCGCGTCCACCGGCCTGCTGATTTGATCCGATGTGCATCAGACCTCTCAAGAATGTTCCTGTTGTCACAACAACAGCTCTTCCATGAAATTGAACTTCCATGGTTGTTTCCACCCCGAATACTTGACCGTCTTTATGAAGGATTTTTGCAGACTGACATTGTCTTACATCAAGATTCGGCTCCTTTTCACAAATCCATTTTAGCCTGAATTGATAGGCCTTTTTGTCGCACTGCGCACGAGGAGCCCAAACAGCCGGTCCCTTCTTCGTATTTAGCATTCTAAACTGAAGTCCAGTCATGTCGGTGGCTTTTCCCATTTCTCCACCGAGCGCGTCAATTTCGCGGGCTAAATGTCCCTTGGCTAATCCCCCGATTGCCGGGTTGCAGGACATCTGACCGATCGAATCGACATTCATCGTCAGCAAGAGAGTCTGGCAGCCCATACGTGCAGATGCCAGGGCAGCTTCGACGCCGGCGTGACCGGCGCCAACTACGATCACATCGTAAGGCTTTGGAAAAATGAACATGAGGCTGTCAGTTTAAGCCATACTTGACATCCTGCAAAGACCGTCCTGCAGCTTTTGAAATACGGTGAATCGGATTTGCGGTTAAATGTTGTATAACCTTCAACGTTGTTTCTATATCTTCTTCAATGTTAACAGCATGCGCTATTTCATTCAATGTGAATAATTTGCCTGGATTGGCAGAAAGATAGTTTAAAATCTTACCCTGTATATCGATAACCTTTCCGGCGGCCTTTTTGCCGGCTTCAACCCCGGGTTGATGATAGGCATTGATATTAACCAATGAAGCGTAAAATCCAACGGCACGCTCAAATAGAGCTATCAGCTTGCCTACAGATTGTGGTGAGACTTCTTTAACAGTGATCGTTATAGATTCACGCCCATTCTCAGCCAGGGCCTGTCTTGTGCCCAGGAAGAAGCCGTGAAGAAAATCTCCAGCTGTTGCCTGGCCCTCAACCATTAGATCTGAACTTTTTCCATCGTTTAACACTTCGATAAAAGTAACGAAGAAATCGTTTAATCCGTCCCTCAATTGCTGAATGTAGGAGTGTTGATCGGTGGCCCCCTTGTTTCCGAGAACCGTAATCCCTTGATTAACGACGTTCCGATTCAAATCAAGCTCCTTACCCAGGGATTCCATAACCAGCTGCTGAAGATACTTAGAAAACAGTTCCAAACGGTCTTTATACGGCAAAACTACCATGTTTTTTAGACCTTTACCGTTACCGGATGAAAACCAAGCCAAGGCAAGTTGCAATGCTGGGTTAGCTTTAACGGTTTGATTCCTGGTTGTCTTGTCAATATCGTAAGCGCCTAATAGCAGATTTGTTATATCTAATCCTTGCAGTGCTGCTGGCAAAAGTCCAACTGCAGATAATTCACTGGTTCGTCCTCCAACCCAATCCCACATCGGAAATTTTGCCAGCCATTTGTTTTGATTTGCGTATTTATCAAGGTCACTTCCGGCCATGGTGGTGGCGATGGCGTGTGAGCCAAAGTCCAATCCCGCCTTTTCGTAGGCTGCCTTTGCTATGAGCATCCCGTTTCGTGTTTCCTTTGTCCCGCCGGATTTTGAAATGACGATGCACAGCGTCCGGTTCAAATCATTGCCAATGGTTGCCAGGACCCGGGCCATGCCATCCGGATCGGTATTATCGAAAAAATGCGGTTTGAGTTTGTCCGTGTGCGGGTCGCCCAAGGCATGAGCAACAAATTGAGGCCCGAGCGCGGAACCGCCGATGCCAATCAACAGGTAATTTTTGAAGGTGCCGCCTTGGCCGCGAATTTTCCCCGTGTGAATTTCAGCCGCGAATTCTTTGATCCGTTTGATGGTTTGTTCAATTTCCACTCGAATTTCCGGGGTGGGCGCAAGCGCGGGATTTCGCAGCCAATAGTGGCCCACCATGCGCTTTTCATCAGGATTGGCAATGGCACCCTTTTCCAGCGCTGACATGTCGCCCAAAGCCTTCTGCACGCGGGCTTCCATGCTTGCGAAGAATTCGTCGGAGACATTCATCCGGCTCAAGTCCACGGCGAGATCCACCCCGGGGAATTCGGTGTAGTATTTCTGGAATCGCTCCCACCATTGTAATTTAGTGTAATTCATAAAATTTATTTCAACGCCGTTGAATAAATTTGCCGGCCGTTTCTGGCAAGACAATTGCGCAGTTGTTTCGTTAGGGGGGAGCGATGCGGGTGCCAGACGATCCCCCTTGGTCGGGGCGAATGGCTTCGGTGCAGACTTACTTTACCGGCAGCGTGATGATGATGCTGGTGCCGTGTTTGAGGCGGGATTTGATGCGGATGTTGCCGCGATGGGTTTCGATGATGCGGCCGACGATGGCCAGGCCAAGCCCGGCGCCCTTGGCTTTGGTTGAGCTTAACATCGCGGTGAATGCGCGCTTTTGTAATTCCAGGCTCATGCCCTTGCCGGTGTCCTTGAATTCCACCGCGACATGGGTCGGCCTTTCACTCGCGCGCGGCAATCGGATGGCACGGGATTTGACCGCGAGCGTGCCGCCCTCCGGCATGGCTTCGACGGCATTGAGAATCAGGTTCAAAAACACCTGTTCCAGTTGCGGTGCGTCCGCCATGACCGCCGGCAAATCCGGGGCCAGGTCGCGGACCAGTTTGACATTTTGATTTGCCAGTTTGTGACGCACGAGCAGGCCCAGTTCATCCAGCAATTCGTTCAAATTCACCGGTGCGAGCTGCGGTTCGGTCGTGCGCGCGAAGGCGAGGATCCGTTCCACGATTTTGTTCAGGTGGTCAATTTTCGCGTCAATCAACCGTGCGTCCTTCGCGCGCGGGTCGCCGTCGGAAAACTTTAGATTCAGCGAGTGATAAAGCAGCTTCATCACTGTGAGCGGATTGCGGATTTCGTGTGCGACTTCAGCGGCCAGCAGGCCGAGGGCGGAAAGTTTCTCATTTTGCCGCAATTGTTCCTCGGCGTCCACGATGCGCTCGTAAAGCCGGGCTTTTTCGATGGCGATGCCGGATAATTCCGCCATGGCGCCCAGGATGCGGATTTCCTCATTGGAAAAATTGTAAGGCTGGCCGGTATAAACGCTCAATGTGCCGATGGCGTGGCCGGCGAAGACCAGCGGCACGCTTAACAGCGAGACCAAGCCTTCGCGCCGCGCGACCTCAATGTTTTGATAGCGGCTGGAAGTCTGGACATTGGCCAGTTGCAGCGGTTTTTTGCGGCGCGCGACGACGCCCAGCACGCTTTCCTCGACGCTGAGCCGCGGCTTTTTGAGATACGCCTTGCCCGCGCCGTAGCTGGCCCGCAAATCAAGCCACTCCCGGCTTTCATCGAGCATCATCAGCGAACACATGCGCGCATGCATGAGGACGCACGCTTCCCGCGTGATGGCCCGCAACGCCTCGTCGAGATTCAACGTGGAATTGATGGTGCGGCTTACGCTCACGAGTGATTCGAACAGGCGCGCTTTCAGGCGTAATTGTTCGTAAAGCCAGGTGTTTTGAATCACCTTGGCCGCCTGCACTGACAGTTCCTGCAGCAGTTCCTGGTCGTCGGGGCTGAAGGCGTCCACGCGATCCGAATCCACGTTCAGCACGCCGCGCGTTTCCCCGTTCACCTCCAGCGGCACGGCCAGTTCCGAGCGTACGCCGGACCGGGCGGCGACATAGCGCGCGTCCTGCGTCACGTCGCCCACGCGCGCGGGCTTGCCGTGGCGCGCGACCCAGCCGGTAATGCCCTCGCCCAGCCGCAACTGGAGTCGCGCGGCGCTGGCCGGCAGCCCTTGCGCGGCGTGAATCTCCAGAAAGCCCGAGGTGGGATTGATCAGGACAACCGAGCCGCTGGAGGCGCGCATGAGGCGTACGGCCTCGCTCACGATCAACTGCAACGCCTCCTGTGAATCCAGCGTCGAGTGGATGACGTTGCTTACCTGGTAGAGCAGGCTCAGCCGCTCGAAACGCAACGTCAGTTTGGTCAGGTCGTCATTCACGGGTTTCGAAATTCCATTTCATCGCACGCGGGCAGCCAGCACCAATCCGGTCACGCCGAAAGCCAGGTTTGGCAGCCAGGCCGCCAGCCACGCGGGCAAATATCCGCCCGTACCCAACGCCAGCCCGACCTGCTGAAGGACGAAAAAAGTGAAGCAGATGAAAACGCTGCCGGCCACACCAACAAAAAGGTTTCGCCGGCCGGACGCCACTCCAAAGGGAATGGCGATGAGCACCACCACAAGACACGTCCATGGAGCTGCCAGCCGCCCGTATAATTTGGTGAGCAAGCGTCCCGCCTCGGTCGGCGGCAAATGCGGGTGCCGCTGCAGATAATTCCAAAGGACCGAGAACGGAATGTTCAGTTTGCGCGAGTGCAGGCTTTCGTATTCGCCCATTTTGATTTCGTTCTCAATTTCCCCCGGCGTTTCGTCAAATTCCGGCATGGCCAGCAGGTTGGTTTGAAGATAAGGCAGTACCGGGGCGGTTTCACTGACCTGCTCGAATTCCTTTACGTTGAAAAACGTCCAGCCGGGTTTCGAGTAAACCGCCCGGTCGGCGTACAGCTTCCGGCTGGCGCCGTCCGGCAGGGTCCAGTTCACCACGATCGAACCGGACATCTCGGCCGTTTGGGGATGATATTCATTGAAAACCCAAATCCGGCTGGAGCGCGCGTTGGTGAAACCGTGGAATTGATTCTGGGTGTCGTCCGGCTTGTGGACATGGCGATTCAAAATGCGTTCCGCCCATTCCGTGCTCCGGGGTACGCCCATTTCATTCAGCGCAAACAACGCGCCGCTGGCGACCAGCCCCACGAGATAATACGGCACGCACAACCGCCACAGGCTGACACCCGCCGCGCGCAGGGCGGTGATTTCATTGTGCCGCGCATGGTTGGTGAGCGTGTAGAGCAGCGCCAGCAAAAGGGATATCGGCAACACCGTCACCAGAAATGACGGCGTCATGGCAATGGCATATTCAACGACATCGAACAAATGCAGCTTGGCCTCCTGCAATTTGTCCAGATCCGTGAACAAATCATAGGAAACCCAGAAAAGCAAAAAGCCGCCCAGGCAATAGGCGAGTGGCGTGAGCAATTCACGAAGTAGATATCGGTCCAGCAACCGCACGCAGGCAGGGTAAGCAGCTTGGGGAAATGAGCAAGTCTGGCCTGCCGGGTCGTGGCTCGCCATCTCACCGGGCTGTGGACGGGCCCGCCTTCGCTTCGCCATGGCGCGGCAGTCTCGTTTTCCGTTCCGCTGCGAACGAAATTCGATATGGTGGAGGCGGCGGGAGTTGAACCCGCGTCCCTGGCAAACAAACCAGCCGCGACTACATGCTTAGTCCGGAGAAGGTTTTCTGCTATGCGATGGCGTCCGGACTCGAATCGCACTGCCTAGTCCGCATGGAATTTTCTCGGCCAACAACGCGCGGTCTCCGCCGTCAACCATGCCTGCCATGGCGTTCGTCCGGCGTAGCAGGTGTCCACCGGCGAACGTCGCAGCCTTAGGCCGCGAGAGCTAATTCTTGGTTAGCTGTTTTGTTTGATGCGATGATTTACGAGGCCAACGCATCGTCCTCGGCATGCCGCCTCTGGCGCATCTCCCAGGTCGAAACCGGTGCGCCCCCATCGGTACATCAAATTATCCACTGGCAACCCGTGTCCGTCAAGGTAACGAACGGCAATTAAACCAAAATCCATCCTTTCCGTCCCGCCGGTTCTTATTGCTGCACGCCCACCCGGTAGAAACGGGTGCTGCCGGGGAGAATGGCCGTGTCGGTGAAGGTGTTGGTGGGTGCGGTGGCGGCGATGTTCGTGCTGATGGTGCTGAAGCCGGTCGGCAGGTTGGTGGAACGTTCGAGCCAGTAATTCTTCCCGGCCACACTCGACCAGCTGACCACGGTGCCGCTGGCGTTGGTGGCCGACACCAGTGTCAGCCTCAGGCTGGAGGCGGCATTGGTCGGGTTCGTTCCCGCAATCCATTCGGCCAGATTGCTCATGCCATCGTGATCGGGGTCGGCATTCGGGTCGGTGCCGGTCAGGTGGCCGAAATATTCCAGTTCCCACCAGTCCGGCAGGCCGTTGCCGTCGGTGTCCACGATGCGTTGCAGGTTGAGCCGCCGTCCGTTGTGCACCCAGCCCTGCAAATCCGGGATGATATCCGCATTCGTCAGGACGCGTTGAATCCGCTGGGTCACGGTTTCCGTTGGAAAATTCATGGCCGCGAAGGCGACTGCGCCGGACACGTGGGGCGTCGCCATCGAAGTGCCGTCCAGATATTGATAAATCTGGGTCGGGTCGGGTCCGTTGATGACGGTGGCGGGCGAATTGGTTTGCATTGCCAGTCCATCCGCCTGGGCCAGTGAGACGGCGGGAATCCAGTTGTTGGAGCCTCCCAAAGTGCCGGAAAAATTGCCGGCGGTGTTGTTATAAATGATGGCGGCGCGCGCGCCGGCCGCCATGGCGTTGATGACCTTGTTGGAAAAGGTGAGGGTTCCGCGCGCAATCAACGCGATGTTGTTGCTGACTGCGGCCGGAAAATCCGTGGGATTTCCCAGCCCACAGCCATAGACCGTGGCGGTGATGCCGGTGGTGGTGCCGGAATAGGTCAACTCGTTCGCACTGTAGACGCTGGAACCCTGCTGCACCGAGGCAATCGTGCCGGCCAGTGCCACGGGCAACGTGGACAGGATGTTTACGCCCGGCGCTCCCACGTCCACGCTGTTGGTGCCGTAGTCCGAAAAAAATGCCAGGGCATCATTTTGGTCCGTGGCCGCCACGACGATCATGTTGGTCAACCGGTAACTGGCGGGATAAAAGAGAGTGGTATCATTGTCGTTGGTGCTGTTTCCCGCCGCGCAGCAAACGATGATGCCGGCGCTGCCGGCGGCCTGCAAGGCGGCGACCTCGGTGCTGTTGGACCCGCCACCGCCAAAGGATTCATTGATGGCGACGATATTTACGCCCCGGCCTTTCATCATGGTCGCGTACTGGATCGCTTCAATGACAGCTGAATCGGGCAGGGTTTGACCGTCGCTCGACGCCCGAAGCGCCATGATCCGGGCCTGATAATCCACTCCAATCACACCCAGGTTGTTGTTGCCGACGGCGCCAATCGTGCCGGCCACGTGCGTTCCGTGAAAACCGGAATCCATCGGGTCGGGAAGGGTATCCGCAAAATCATAGCCGTAATAATCGTTGATGAATCCGTCCCCGTCGTTGTCCAATCCGTTCGTGGGATTCTCGGCGGTGTTGATCCATATGTTGCTGGCCAGATCCGGGTGCATGTAATCCACGCCAGTATCAATGACCGCCACCACTGGCCGGTTGGTGGTGGGCGGAGCCGGCTGGGCCAGTGCCCAGGCCGCGATAAAATGAATATCATCGCCCGCCGTGCCCGCCAGCCCGTTGACCGACTGGCCGGTGTTTTGCAATCCCCACAGGTTGGTAAAATACGTGTCGTTGGGCGGCATGCTGGTCACCCAGCGCAGATAATTCGGCTCGGCCGTTTCCACTGCCGGATCGCGGCTCAACTCGGCAATCAGTGCCGCCGTCGACCGGTTTTGGGCATGCACCAAACCCGTCTCTTTTCCCCGGTGCCGGGAAAGCCCGGCGAAATGCCGCTTCCACACCAGCGCATGTCCAGCCAGCACCTGTTGGGTGTTCGTAAAATTGGCCGAAGACTTGAAGGTGAGGATGGCATCGCCTTCAACATATTCCGTGGCCGGATGGCTTGAACCCGCCCATACGCCACTAAACATCAGGCTCAATGTCATAAGGACAGCGGCCACGCCTTGGGGGAAGGATTTCATGAAAATTATTACGACTCATTTATAACAGCAGCTTGGATGCCGGATGGCCAAGGACGCAACCCGCGGGGCTGGAATGGGTTGCCGCCCAATTCTGGTTCAATCCGATTCAATTTCCGTCAAATTCAAAAATCTCCTCAATGGATGATTTGAACAAACGCGCCACCTTGAAGGCCAGCGGCAGGCTGGGATCATACTTTTCCGTTTCAATGGCATTCACGGTCTGGCGCGAGACGCCGAGTTTGTCTGCCAGATCGGATTGCGACCATTCCTTCGCCGCGCGCAGTTCGCGCAGTCGGTTTTTCATTTATACCTCCACCATGAAAAGAATGTTCCGATTCCATAGTAAACCCACATCATATAAAACGCCCATTCCGCACGAAATTCCGGCGCACCCATGTCCCGAAGGAACAAGTAGGTAAAACAGGTGAAACCTGTGGCAAGTCCTGAAAAAGCCATGGCTTCGGTAATAATCTTCTTCCACATTTCATCCAATCCGGAGACGTAGCGAATAATGGTGGTGGCCAGATAAAGCAGCGGCATCAGCGGCAGGAGAACCAACCAATATCTATGTGGCAGATGCTCTGCGTCAAAGTAGTTCAACGCGACAAGCCCCAGGGCATATCCGATGAATCCGACCATCATTCGCAAAAAGTATTTTGATTCAAATTTCATATTCCACAATGTAAAGCATGCTTGTCATATGTCAAGTATTCTTTACATTAACATTTAGGGGGCGGGAAGGGCATTTTAAACGAACGGAGCGCGGGTGTCCCACCCGCAGCGCCAGGATTGCCAAATGAACGCACAAAATTCCTCGGGTTTGGAGTTGTCGTATGTGCTGCGGCTGGGACAGCCGCGCTCCAAAAAACAGGGCCGGGATTGCTCCCGGCCCCGCTCGTGATTTTTGCGACGGTCACAGACCGCCGCTACAATTTTAGTACCCGCCCATGCCGCCCATGTCGCCCATGCCGCCGCCGTGGCCGCCACCGCCCGGTGCCGGCTTGTCCTTCTCCGGCAGGTCGGTGATGAGGCATTCGGTCGTGAGCAGCAATCCGGCAATGGACGCCGCGTTTTGCAGCGCGGAGCGTGTGACCTTCTTCGGGTCCACGATGCCGGCTTTCACGAGGTCCTCGTATTCGCCCGTGGCGACGTTGTAACCTTCGTTGCCCTTGCTCTTTTTGACCGCATCAACAATGACCGAGCCTTCGACGCCCGCGTTGAGCGCCAGCGCCCGGAGCGGTGATTCGACGGAGCGTTTGATGATGCCGACGCCGATCTGCTCATCCTCGTTCGCGGTCTTGACCGCTTCGATGGCGGGCAGGCACCGCAGCAAGGCCACGCCGCCGCCGGCGACAATGCCTTCCTCGACCGCTGCGCGGGTTGCGTGCAGCGCGTCTTCCACGCGGGCTTTCTTTTCCTTCATTTCGGTTTCGGTCGCGGCTCCGACGTTGATGACGGCCACGCCGCCGGCGAGTTTCGCCAGGCGTTCCTGCAATTTCTCGCGGTCGTAATCGCTGGTGGTCTCCTCGATCTGGCGGCGGATTTGATTCACGCGGCCCTGGATGTCGGACGACTTGCCGGCGCCTTCGACGATGGTGGTGTTTTCCTTGTCCACGACGATGGATTTCGCCCGGCCGAGGTCGGTCAGTTCGATGCTCTCGAGCTTGATGCCGAGGTCTTCACTGATGAACTTGCCACCGGTGAGGACGGCAATGTCTTCCATCATGGCCTTGCGACGGTCGCCGAAGCCCGGCGCCTTTACAGCGCAGACGTTCAACGTGCCGCGCAGCTTGTTCACGACCAGGGTCGCGAGCGCTTCGCCTTCGACTTCTTCAGCGATGATGAGCAGCGGCTTGCCTGAGCGCGCGGCCTTTTCGAGCAACGGCAACAGGTCCTTCAGGCTGCTGATTTTCTTTTCGTAATTAAGGATGTAGGCGTCTTCGAGCTTCACTTCCATGGTCTCGGCGCTGGTGACGAAGTACGGCGAGAGATAGCCCTTGTCGAACTGCATGCCCTCGACCACGTCGAGCGTCGTCTCAATGGACTTGGCTTCCTCGACCGTGATGGTGCCGTCCTTGCCGACCTTGTCCATCGCCTCGGCGATTTTGTCGGCAATTTCGAAATCCCAGTTCGCGGAAACCGCGGCCACCTGGCGAATCTCGTCCTTGTCCTTGACCTTCTTGGTGATCTTGTCGAGATGCGCCACGGCGGCTTCGACGGCCTTGTTGATGCCGCGTTGGATGCCAATCGGGTTGGCGCCGGAGGTGACGAATTTCAAGCCTTCACGATAAATGGACTCCGCCAATACCGTCGCCGTGGTCGTGCCGTCACCGGCGGTGTCGCTGGTTTTGCTGGCGACTTCGCGGACCATCTGGGCGCCCATGTTTTCGTACGGGTCTTCCAGCTCGATTTCCTTGGCCACCGTCACGCCGTCCTTGGTGATGGTGGGGGAGCCGAATTTCTTGTCGATGACCACGTTACGGCCCTTGGGGCCGAGGGTGGCGACGACCGCCCGCGAGAGCTTTTGGACGCCGCGCAGAATCGCCTGCCGCGCCGCTTCTTCAAAGAGTAATTGTTTTGCTGCCATATGTTTGTTCAGTTTTAAATTTTAAGTTTTAAGTTTTGAATCAGTCGAGCACGGCCAGGATGTCGTCCGAGGACAAAATCTTGTATTCCGTGCCGTCAATCTTGATTTCCGTGCCGCCGTATTTGCTGACGAGCACGCGGTCGCCCTTTTTGACTTCAAACGGGATTTTCTTCCCGTCGTCGTTGGTTTTGCCGGTGCCCAGGGCGATGATGATGCCTTCCTGCGGCTTTTCCTTGGCGGTATCGGGAATGATGATGCCGCCCTTCTTGACTTCTTTTTCTTCGACCGGCTCGACCAGGATGCGGTCGCCGATCGGCTTGACGTTTAGTGCCATAGTATGTTTTTTCTGTTTTGGTTTTGGTTGTTGAATCAACTCCCGCCGCCCGCGCGGCGGGAAAATTATTTCTTCTCGTCCACGACTTCCGCGTCAATCACGCCTTCGTCCTTCTTTTCTTCAGACTTCGGCGGTTCGCCTTGGGGTTGGCCACCGGCTGGGCCGGCGCCCTGCGCCTTTTCGGCCTGCGCCTTTGCGGCGGCGGCCTTGTAAAGCTCGGCGCTCACGGTCTGCCAGGCTTCGTTCAGCTTCTCGGCGGCGGCCTTGATCGCCGCCGCGTCGCTGCCTTTCAACGCTTCCTTCACGTCCGCGACGGCTTTTTCAATCCTGGCCTTGTCATCGCCGGAAATCTTGTCGCCGGTGTCCTTGACCATTTTCTCGGAGCGATACACCGCGTTGTCGGCTTCGTTGCGCGTTTCGATTTCTTCCTTCCGGGTCTTGTCCTCGTCGGCGTGCAGCTCGGCGTCCTTGCGCATCTTCTCGATTTCGTCCTTCGAAAGCCCGCTGCTGGCGGTGATGGTGATTTTCTGTTCCTTGCCGGTGCCGAGGTCCTTGGCGCCCACATGCAAAATGCCGTTGGCGTCGATGTCGAACGACACCTCGATTTGCGGCACGCCGCGCGGGGCCGGCGGAATGTCGGTGAGCTGAAACTTCCCGATGGTCTTGTTGTCCTTGGAGAACTGGCGTTCGCCCTGGAGCACGTGCACCTCCACGCCCGGCTGGTTGTCGCTGGCGGTGGAGAAAATTTCCGATTTCCGGGTCGGGATGGTGGTGTTGCGCTCGATGAGCCGCGTGAACACGCCGCCGAGCGTCTCGATGCCGAGCGACAACGGCGTCACGTCGAGCAGGAGCACGTCCTTGACGTCGCCCTTGAGCACGCCGCCCTGGATGCCGGCGCCGATGGCGACGACTTCATCCGGGTTCACGCCTTGATGCGGCTGTTTGTTGACGAGCTTGCGCGCGGTTTCAACGACGCGCGGCATGCGGGTCATGCCACCGACGAGCACGAGTTCATCAATCTTGCTCGCTTCGATGCCCGAGTCCTTCAGACAGGCTTTCACCGGCGCAATGGTGCGCTCAAACAGTGAATCGGTGAGCTGTTCCATTTTTGCGCGGGTCAGCGTCTTCTGGATGTGCTTCGGTCCGCTGGCGTCCGCGGTGATGAACGGCAGGTTGATGTCGTATTGCTGCGCGCTGGACAGGGCGATCTTGGCCTTTTCAGCCTCTTCCTTGATGCGTTGGAGCGCGTCGGGCTGCTTGCGCAAATCCATGCCGCTTTCCCTTTTGAATTCGTCGAGGATCCAATCCATCAATTGATTGTCCCAATCGTCACCGCCCAGGTGCGTGTCGCCATTGGTGGCCTTGACTTCAAACACGCCGTCGCCGATTTCCAGAACCGAAATGTCGAACGTGCCACCGCCGAGGTCATAGACGGCGATTTTCTCGTCCTTCTTCTTGTCGAGGCCGTAGGCGAGCGACGCGGCGGTCGGTTCATTGATGATGCGGAGCACTTCGAGGCCGGCAATGCGACCGGCGTCCTTGGTGGCCTGACGCTGGGAATCGTTGAAATAAGCGGGAACCGTGATGACGGCCTGCGTGACCTTTTCGCCGAGGCGCGTTTCGGCGTCGGTTTTCAGCTTGGCGAGGATCATCGCGGAAATTTCGGGCGGCGTGAAGGCTTTGGGTTTTCCGTCCACTTCCACTTCCACGGCGGCGTCGCCGTTTGACGCCTTCACCACCTTGTAGGGCACGCGTTTGATTTCTTCCTGCACTTCGTCAAATTTGCGGCCCATGAACCGTTTGATGGAGTAAACCGTGTTGCGCGAGTTGGTGACGGCCTGGCGCTTGGCCGCCTCGCCGACGAGGCGTTCGCCGTTCTTGGTGAATGCGACCACGGATGGCGTGGTGCGTTTGCCCTCGGAATTTTCCAGAACCAACGGCTCGCCGCCTTCCATGACCGCCATGCAGGAGTTCGTGGTGCCTAAATCAATGCCTAATACTTTTGCCATAAAATCTTGTGGTTAAATACAGTTTGTCTCCTCCTTCCAAGCAATGATGGTGCCGTGACGCTTTAAAACAGACAAAGCCATTGCAAACAAAGGAAGGAATTGAGATTTAAAGTTTCAAACAGGCTCCTAGAAACTGTGCCAAAAGCGCCATTATAGCACAGTCAAAACGGGCGTGGCACACTTATTGGCACAGTTCGGATGGAGCGACGAGCAACGTCTCGGCCTGAATGAATAACATGCCAAACTCGCCGAGACGGAGCTCGGCGCTCCGCTATTTACTGCCCGGTTTGACGGCTGGAGTTTTCGCCAAATCCGGCGGCAATTGGTCCGCTTCGAAGGCTTCGACTTTGAGGGCGATCAAGCTGTGGAACGGCACGCCAAAATTCACCGTGCCGTTCGAGCGATCCACAATGGCTGTCGCGCCGACCACGTTTCCGCCGTGCGCGCGAACGATGTCGATCGTCTCCTGGAGCCGGCCACCCTTGGTCACCACGTCCTCCACGACCAGGATTTTTTCGCCGGGCGCAATTTTGAATCCACGCCGCAGGACGAGTTTGCCCTCCTCTTTTTCCGGAAAGATGAATCGCAGTCCCAATTGCCGGGCGACTTCCTGGCCGATGACCAGTCCGCCCAGCGCGGGGGCGATGACGGTGACCGCGCCGAGGTTGCGGACCTTCCCGGCGATGGCCGCGCCGAGTTTTTCGACGACGGGCATTTGCTGGAGCGCGAGGGCGCATTGAAAGAACTGGCGGCTGTGCAGGCCGCTGCGGAGGATGAAATGGCCTTCGAGCAGCGCGCCGCTGTCGCGGAAAATTTGCAGGACTTCGTCTTGCGTCATCGGGCGAATGTTAAGTTTAAAGTCCAAAGTTCAAAGTCCAAAGTTGCAGCGACGGTCTATGGACAACGCGTACTGATTCACGCCCCTCGCCCCGGCCCTCTCCCCGCTGGGCGGGGAGAGGGTGGCGCGGAGCGACGGGTGAGGGGTTCGAGTGTTTCTTCTGGCTTCCGACTTCTGTTTTCTGTTTTCTGGCACGTGCGTGCCGAAGTGGATCAAACTCATCATCGCCGTCCTGCTGCTGCCGGTCTGCGCCGGCGCGGCGCTGGCGTTGTGGCGGGTGCTGCACTCCAGCTACGGGGCGGACACGGTCTGGGTGCCGTTTCTGGCCGGCGCGGCGTGCTGGCTGGTGATTTATCTGCTGCTGCCCAAGCCGATGTGGATTTATGTGTTTGGCCACGAACTGACCCACGCGCTGTGGACGTGGCTGTTTGGCGGGCGCGTGAAAAAATTCAAGGCGGCCTCCGACGGCGGCCACGTCGTCATTTCCAAGACCAATTTTGTCATCGCGCTCGCGCCGTATTTCTTTCCGCTGTACGCGATGCTGGTGGTGGCCGTGTTTGCCATCGGCCATCTGATCTGGGACTGGCGGGATTATCTGGTGTGGTTCCATCTGGTGGTGGGCGCGGCGTACGCGTTTCACGTGACGCTAACCTGGCACGTGCTGAAGACGCGGCAGACGGACATCACGTCGCAGGGCTACCTGTTTTCGGCGGTAATTATCTTTCTGGGCAACGTGAGTGTGCTATTGTTGGGTGTCCCGTTGCTGACGGCGAAAGTCAGCCTGTTAAACGCGCTGGGCTGGTGGCTGGAAGGCACGGGCGAGGTTTTGAACCGGCTGGCGCGCTGGTTTTGAAAAATGTTTGCCAAATTATGTAAATATTTCGCGCTTGTGGAACGCCGCGCGGTCTGGTTCAAATTGCCAACGACATTTGTATGGATTTAGGTGACATACTCAGCAAAGCACAAATCATCCCTGATTTGCACGCGACGAACCGGTGGGAAGCCATTGATGAATTGATCGGCAATCTGGTTGCCACCGGCAAGATTCAGGCCGGCGACCGCGACGCCGTGACCGCCGCCGTCAAGAAGCGCGAGACGTCCATGAGCACCGGCATCGGGTTTGGCATCGGCATTCCCCATGCCTCGACCGATTTGATTCATGAAGTCGTCGGCGCGCTGGGCCGCTCCCCCAAGGGGGTCGACTTCGATGCCCTCGACAATCAGCCGGTCAAGCTCGTCATGCTGTTTCTCGTGCCGCAGGGCCAGTTTCAAAAACATCTTCATACGCTCGCCAACATTGCCAAGCTTCTGCACAAGGCCGATTTCCGCCAGGCGCTCGAACAGGCGCCGGATGCCGAGGTGATGCTCAACATCATCAAGGAATACGGGAAGAAGTGATTCTGCGAAGGGGCGAGCTGTACGAGTCCCAAATTTCTCCAACCGCGAAATACGCAAGACCCGCGGAAATGTTTAACGAAGCGTTTTGTTTCTTTCGTGTATTTCGCGTTTTTCGCGGTTAAATTTTCACCGTGCTCCCGCACAAACAAATCGAACTCCGCTTGCAGCAGGCCGTCCGCGCCGTGCTGCCGGACTTGTCGCGCCGAAGCGGAGCGGAGGCGGAGGCGATTATTTCAACAGTGCTGGTCCGTCCGTGCCCCGACCCGAAGTTCGGCGATTACCAGAGCAACGCGCTGATGTCGCTGGCCAAGGCGCGGAAATTGAATCCGCGCCAGCTCGCCACGGAGGTGCTGGCGAAGCTCGAGGTCGCGGAATTCTGCGATAAGGTGGAAATCGCCGGCGCGGGCTTCCTGAATTTCCGGCTGAAAAATTCCTGTCTGGCCCGGACGCTGGAATCCGCGGTCCGCGGCGAACACCTGTTTTTTGCCAAAGCGGCGGAGCCGCGAACGGTGGTCATTGATTTCAGTTCGCCGAACGTGGCCAAGCCGATGCACGTCGGGCACATCCGCTCGACCATCCTCGGCGATTCCCTCGCGCGCACGCTGCGGCTGCTCGGCCACCGCGTCATCACCGACAATCACATCGGCGACTGGGGCACGCAGTTCGGGATGCTGTTGCTGGGTTGGAAACATCATCTGAAACCCGAAGCGCTCAAGGCCGACCCCATCGGCGAAATGGAACGGCTTTACAAAATGGTCAACGCCACCGGCGATGCCATGGAAACCGTCCGGGAAGCCGCCCGCCAGGAACTCGTCAAACTCCAGGGTGGCGACGAGGAGAACCTTAAAATCTGGCGCGAGATGATTGCGCTGTCGGAAAAGCAGTTTGATAAAATCTATTCGCGGCTGGGCGTCAAATTCGATTTCACGCTGGGCGAAAGCTTTTACAATCCGCGGCTCAAACCGCTCGTGGCTGAACTCGTGGCCGGGGGCATGGCCCGGGAAAGTGAAGGCGCGCTGGCCATTTTCTTCGACGACCTCCCGTCGTTGAAGGCGCATCCCGCGCTCATCCGCAAGAGCGACGGCGGATTCAATTACACCACCACCGACCTGGCGACCCTCGAACACCGGCTGAAAACCTGGCACCCCGACGAAATCATCTACGTCACCGACGGCCGCCAGCAGTTGCATTTCCAGCAGATCTTCACCGCGTTCCGCCAATGGCAAAATGCCAGCTCCGAACTCCGGACTCCGAACTCCGAACTCAAACTGGCCCACGTCTGGTTCGGCTCGATTCTGGGCGAGGACGGCAAGCCGTTCAAAACGCGGAGCGGCGAGACGGTGAAGCTCGCGGATCTGCTCGACGAGGCGGAGGAACGCGCGCTCAAAATTGTTTCCGGAAAAAACCCGGATTTGCCGGAGGCGCAGCGCCGGGAAATCGCGCGCGTGGTCGGTCTGGGCGCGGTGAAATACGCCGACCTGCTGCCCAACCGGCAGAGCGATTATGTTTTCAGCTGGGACAAGATGCTGGCGCTGCAAGGCAACACCGCGCCGTATTTGCAATATGCCTACACGCGGATTCGCAGCATATTCAGGAAATCGGAAACATCGAACATCGAACATCGAACATCGAACATTGAATTGGTGGCTGCGGAAGAAATTGCGCTGGCGAAGCAGCTTTTGAATTTCGGGCTGACGCTGGAGGCGGTGGCGGAGGAATATCGCCCGAATTTTCTCTGCAATTATCTTTTCGAGCTGGCCGGCCGGTTCACCGCCTTCTACGAAAATTGTCCGGTGCTCAAGGCCGATCCCGCTGTGCGGGACAGCCGCCTGGCGCTGTGCGATTTGACGGCGCAAGTCCTCAAAAAGGGTCTGGAAACGCTGGGCATTGAAACCGTGGAACAGATGTAACCCTTCGCGCGATGTTTGAACTGCTCAAAACGGATGCGCACACCCGGGCGCGCCTCGGAAAACTGACCACCGCGCACGGCGTCGTGGATACGCCGGTGTTCATGCCGGTCGGCACCCAGGCCAGCGTCAAGGCGCTCGACCCGCGCGAATTGCTGGAGATGGGCACGCAAATCATCCTCGGCAACACTTATCATCTCAACATCCGGCCCGGTCTCGACATCATCCGCGCCGCCGGCGGGCTGCACAAGTTCATGAACTGGGAATTGCCCATCCTGACCGACAGCGGCGGTTTCCAGGTCTTCAGCCTCGCCAAAATCCGGAAAATCAAGCCGCACGGCGTTGAATTCCGCTCGCACCTCGACGGCTCGCCGCTGTTTCTCGGCCCGAAAGAGGCGATGGAAATCCAGCGCGTGCTGGGCTCGGACATCGCCATGGTTTTTGACGAATGCCCGCCGCACGACGCGCCGGCCAAAGAGCAGAGACTCGCGGTCGAACGCACCATCCGCTGGGCGCAGGAATGCCGCGAGCAACCGCGGGCGCCGGGTCAATTGGTTTTCGGCATCGTGCAGGGTGGCAGCAATGCCGCGTTGCGCGAGGAATGTGCTAAGGCCCTGGTCGCGATGGATTTTGACGGTTACGCCATCGGCGGGGTAAGCGTGGGCGAGCCGGAACCGGAAATGTTGAAGGCGATTGAATTCACCGAACCGTTTTTGCCCGCGCCCAAGGCGCGCTACGCCATGGGCCTGGGCACGCCGGCGCAGATGCTCGAGCTGATTGCGCGCGGCGTGGACATGTTTGACTGCGTGCTGCCGACGCGCGTGGCGCGGAACGGCACCGCGTTCACGCGCCGCGGGCAGTTCGGTCTCAAGGGTGGCGCTTACAAGGCGGATTTCCGGCCGATTGAAGAAGGCTGCGATTGTTTTGCCTGCAAGCATTTTACGCGGGCATATGTGCGGCATCTGCTCAACGTGAATGAAATCCTCGGCCTGCGCATGGTGAGCGTCCACAATTCGCATTTGTTTTTGAAAGTCATGGCCGACGTCCGCGCTGCCATTGCCGCCGGCAGCTTCGCGGACTTTTACTGCGAATTCATTGCAAACTATGTGCCGTCGCGAAAGGTGCTGTCCGCGCGGCAAGCGGAAATTGAACGGTAAAAACACATTGCGAACCACGAGGGATGTGGCACTATATTGTCATCGGAGAACCAATTTTGAATTATATATGGAAAAGCCAAAAATCATCGCTTATTTGAAACCGACCTGCGGCTGGAGCCAGGGTGTGCGCGCCGTGTTGCGCAAATACGACCTGCCGTATGAAGACCGCGACGTCATCAACGACCCGCTGCAACGCCAGGAAATGATTGAGAAGACCGGCCAGATGCTGAGTCCGTGCGTCGAGATCAACGGCCACATGCTGCCCGACATCAGCGGCGAAGAGGTGGAGGCATGGATGCTTGCCAACAAAATCGTGTCGCCGAATGACCGCGAGCCGGACGCGCCGACAAACCAGCCCTGCGCCCACGAAATGCCGGCGAGCGCGCCGTTGCAGTTCAGGCATTAAATATTTGTAGCGGCGCTCTGCGAGCGCTGCTGAAGTTTCCGGCGGTCGCAGACCGCCGCTACAAAATCAAGCCGCGCGGAGCAATCTGCGCGGCTTGTTTGTTGGTTGGATCGCCATTAACCTGCTGCCATGCAAATGGTCACTTCCGCCGCCGCCATGCAACGGCTCGCCCGAAAATGGCAACGGGCGGGCAGGCGCATCGGCTTGGTGCCGACCATGGGCTATTTGCACGCCGGCCATTTGAGCCTCGTCCAGCGCGCGCGCCAGGCCGCCGGGAAAAACGGGGTCGTGGTGGTGAGCATTTATGTGAACCCGACGCAGTTTGGGCCGACCGAGGACCTCGCCAAATATCCGCGCAATTTAAAACGCGATCTGAAATTGTGCCGCGCGGCCGGCGTGGATGTCGTGTTTGCACCCGGTGACCGGGAGATGTATCCGGCAGGGTCATCGCGCCGCGATGACCGGACGGCGCAGCGCGCCGTCCCTACCACCAACTTCAACACCTACGTCGTCGAGGAAAAATTGTCGCAAACCATGGAAGAGGCATCGCGGCCCACCCATTTTCGCGGCGTGGCGACGGTCGTGGCCAAGTTGTTCAACCTCGTGTTGCCGGACGTGGCGGTGTTCGGCGCGAAAGACTGGCAGCAGGCGGTCATCGTCCAGCGCATGGTGACGGATTTGAATTTTCCGGTGCGCATCATCGTCGCCCCGACGCGGCGCGAGCGCGACGGGCTGGCGATGAGTTCGCGCAATAAATATCTTACCGGCGATTTGCGGCGGCAGGCCACGGTGCTTTGGTGCGGCATCCAAATTGCCCGGGCCGCCGTGAAAAAATTGAAGGCGTATCCCGCGGCGAAACTAAAAACCGCCGTGCGGCGACTGGTTGAATGCGAGCCGGACGCGCGGCTGGATTACGTGGAATTTTTTGAACCGGACACGCTCTCACCCGTTTCGACGGTAAAGCGCGGCACGCACATGGCGCTGGCGGTATTCGTTGGCAAGACCCGGTTGATTGATAATGCCCGGCTTTAGAATTATTTTGAACCGCTGAGGCGCAGAGACGCAGAGAAAAATTTAAATAAAGCTCTGCGCCCTGGCGTCCTGACGGTTGGACAAAATGAAACAATTCGACTTTCTCGTTCTTGGCAGCGGCATCGCGGGCCTGACCTTTGCGCTGAAGGTCGCGCCGCGTGGGCGCGTGGCCATCGTCACGAAAAAGGACCGCGCGGAGTCGAACACCAATTACGCGCAGGGCGGCATCGCGTCGGTGACGAGCAAGGAGGATTCGTTCGAGCTGCACGTGCGCGACACGCTGGCGGCGGGCGCGGGCTTGTGCAAGGAAAGCGTCGTCCGCACCATCATCCAGGAAGGCCCGGCGCGCATCGCGGAATTGATTGAGCTGGGGATGAAATTTTCCGAACGGGACGCCCCGGCCGAAGACGGCGGCCGGGAACTGGACCTGGGCAAGGAAGGCGGACACTCGAAGCGGCGCATTCTGCACGCCAAGGACGTGACCGGCCGGGAAATCGAGCGGGCATTGTTGGACGCGGCGGCGCGCCAGCCGAACATCCAGATTTTTGAAAATCACCTCGCGATTGATTTGATCACGAGCCAGAAACTCGGTCAGGCCGGGGCGAACCGCTGTCTCGGCGCTTATGTGTTCGACAAAAAAGGCGCCCGCGTCTGGACCTTCACCGCGCCGGTGACCCTGCTGGCCACAGGCGGCTGCGGCAAGGTGTATCTCTACACGACGAACCCCGACATTGCGACCGGCGACGGCGTGGCGATGGCGTACCGCGCGGGCGCGGCGATTGCGAACATGGAATTCGTCCAGTTTCATCCGACGTGCCTCTATCATCCGAAGGCGAAATCATTTCTCATCAGCGAAGCCGTGCGCGGCGAAGGCGGCGTGCTCAAATCGCTCGACGGCAAGGAATTCATGGATGCGTGGCATCCGTTGAAATCGCTGGCGCCACGCGACGTGGTGGCGCGGGCGATTGACAGCGAGATGAAAAAGAGCGGCGCGGAGCACGTGTGGCTCGACATCACGCACCGGCCGGCGCGGTTCATCATCGAGCGGTTTCCGAACATTTACCAGACGTGCCTGCGTTACGGACTGGACATCACCAAGGAACCGATTCCCGTGGTGCCGGCGGCGCATTACCAGTGCGGCGGCGTGGTAACCAACGTGGACGGCGAGACGGACATCGCCGGGCTTTACGCCGTGGGCGAGGCCGCCTGCACGGGGTTGCACGGCGCGAACCGGCTGGCGAGCAATTCGCTTCTGGAAGCGCTTGTCTGCGCGCATCGCGCGGCGGAAAAGGTCATGGCCCATTCACTGCCGCCGGTGGATTCAAAAATTCCGCTGTGGCAATCCGGCAACGCGCATAACCCGGACGAAATGGTCGTGGTCTCGCACAACTGGGACGAAATCCGCCGGCTCATGTGGGATTACGTCGGCATCGTGCGCACCGGCAAACGGCTGCAGCGCGCGCAGAGCCGGCTGGCGCATCTGCAGCAGGAGATCCGCGAGTATTACTGGAATTTCATCGTGACCAGCGATCTGCTGGAATTGCGCAACATCGCCACGGTGGCGGAATTGATCGTGCGTTGCGCGGAGCTGCGACCGGAAAGCCGCGGCCTGCATTACAACCTGGATTTTCCACAGGCCAACCCCGACTGGGCGCAGCGCGACACGGTTGTCAGAAAATGAGCTGACGGCCGGCCGTCACGTCCCGGGAGGAGCCTGCAGCGAATCCAGGTTCTTTTTGGCCTGCTCGACCAAACTCTGGAACTGGGCGAGTTGGGCCGGGGTGATTAAAATCTTGGCGCTGTTGGTGCTGTAATCCTGCAGAAAGAACTGGATGTCGCCGCGCCGTTGGCTGGTGTAGGCGCCGATGCGCAGCCCGGACCGGGTGGCGTAACTGGCGACAAACGTGGGCAGGGCGGTCACCTTCGAGTCAATTTTGGAAAGATAATCCATTCCGTTGAGCAGCGAATCCATTTCGTCGTAGTCAACCACCCTTTTCCACACGAACTGGTTGTTGGCAGCCACCTCGATGGCCATGCCGTGTTCCTTGCGGCCGGTGCCCGCATCCATGGACTCCTTGCTGATCACCGTTATGTCCAGCGCACCGACGGCCAGGGAACCGATCTGGCCGGTGGCTTTGACGATGACCTTTCCGGTTTGGGCCTCAAACGTTTCGAGTTCTGTTGACGGCACGTTGGTGACCTGCGCCGTCGCGGCGCACGCTAAAAGGCCGATGGCCGCCAATAGAACGACGCAATAGTTGCGCATGATAATTCTTCCGTTGAAACCGGTGGTTGGCATTTGGTTTTAAAACCCCGGCGGGCGGGGAAAGTTTCACCGGTAATGGATCGATGGGGACAGGCTGCCCCGCTTTTAAGATTGAGTTTTTCTCAATTTCGTGGCTTTTTATGGTTGGTCGCGCGCTTAGCTCAGTGGTAGAGCACTTCCTTCACACGGAAGGGGTCGCAGGTTCAAACCCTGCAGCGCGTACCATCCCATCTTCTCCGCCCGGTAAGCTGGATTAATTTCGATTGTCGAGGGGGCCGTCAATTTCTAAGGTTCGCCAATTCCAACATGGAACCAAACACGGAAGACCGGGCGGCCATCGCCGGCAGGATGTGCGAAAAGGGATTGTGGCGGGAGGTGCTGGCGTTCGCCCAAAAATGGCGCGCGGAGAACCCGGCCGATCACCGGGCGCATTATTACCTCGGCCTGGGCCTGGCCGGGCTGGGCAAATTTTCCCAGGCGGAGAAGGCCTACCGGCACGCGCTGGCGATGAATCCAACCGATTTCGAGGTGTGGAACGGGCTGGCGGAATTGCTTTACCGGAAATTGCGGCGCCAGGCGGACGGAGTGCAATGCCTGGAACAGGCGTTGAAAATCAATCCCCAGCACAAGCTCGGCTGGTTGAATCTGGCCACGTTGAACGGCCGGATGGGATGTCACGACAAGGCGTTGCAATGCGCCGACCAGGCCATTGCGCTGGACCCCAAACTCGTGGAAGCCCATTTGTCCAAGGCCGCCGCCGCCCGGGCGCTCGGGAAAATGGACATTGTCCAGGAGGTCTGCCGTGAGCTGGCCACCCTCGAACCGGAAAATTTCCGCCGGGTCTCCTGAAATCGGTGGGTAACAGGTCAATTGCGATTGACGGAGCGCGGAGCATCGCTCCGCGTGTTTCAAAACCCCGCGTTCTTGCGGAGCAATGCTCCGCGCTCCGATAAGACGGACTTTGCCACCCGATGGCTTGTTTCGACGTCGCCCATTTGTTAAACTTAAACCGTGATTTACGACGCGTCATTGGCCTGCGTAGCTGAAGCTGCTCCGTCGCAGCGAAGGCTCGACGAGTTGCTCCAGAAAGTCTGGGACGGCCAGCGCATTAATGCGGCCGAAGCCTTGCGGCTGTATCATCTGCCGCTGGAGGAACTCGGCGCGCTCGCCGACCGCCGCCGGCAACTGGCCAAGGCGAAGGATTTCGACGGGCGCGGCAACGACATCGTCACCTACATCGTTGACCGCAACGTCAATTACACCAACGTCTGCAACGTTTATTGCAAGTTCTGCGCGTTCTACCGCGTGGAAAAGGACGACGATGCCTACGTCATCTCGTTTGACGAGATGGACAAGAAAATCGAGGAAACCATCGCGCTCGGCGGCACGCAGATTTTGATGCAGGGCGGGCATCACCCCAAACTGACGAAGCAGTGGTACCTCGATTTGCTGTCGCATATCAAAGGCAAGTTTCCCGGCTTCAACATCCACGGCTTCAGCCCCAGCGAGTTCATCCATTTTCGTGAAGTGTTCAATGAACCGCTGGAGAAGATCATCGGCGATTTCAAGGCAGCGGGACTCGGCTCGATTCCTGGTGGTGGCGGCGAAATTCTGGTGGACCGTGTGCGCGAGCGCATCTCGCCGCTGAAGGCGATGAGCAGCGACTGGCTCGAAGTCATGGACGTGGCGCATCGCCTGGGCCTTTATTCCTCGGCGACCATGATGTTCGGCCACGTGGAGACGATTGAAGATCGCATCGAACATCTGGAGCGGTTGCGTGTGCAGCAGGACAAATCATTACAATACGCGGTAGGGTCGGCGCGCTGCGCCGACCGGACGCCGCAGCGCGGCGTCCCTACCCCGGGCCATTTCACCGCGTTCATCTGCTGGACGTTTCAGGCCGAGCACACGAAGCTCAAGGCGCCGACGGTGGGCGCACACGACTATTTGCGGACGCAGGCGCTGGGCCGGATCTACCTCGATAATTTCACCAACATCCAAAGCTCGTGGGTGACGCAGGGCCAGGAAATCGGCCAAGTGGCGCTCAAGTATGGCGCGAACGACCTTGGCAGCATCATGATTGAGGAAAACGTCGTGAGCCAGGCGGGCACGACCTTCCGCATGGGCGTGGCCGACATGAAACGATTGATCCGCGACCTCGGCTACGAACCGCATCAGCGCGACAACTGGTATCGGCTGGTGAATTGAGTTGGCGATTTTTCAAAAACGTAGCAGCCGACATAAGGAGGCTCATTTCAAAGGATGAAGGAGGAATGGCGAACGATCAGCCAGGTCAGAGCCTCGTTACCTCGGCTGCTACACGATTCGTGATGCCGCCTCGCCGTTCAATTCTTTGATTTCATTAGCCAGAGTTTCGGCTTGCTGCTGCAATTCCGCACTTTCCTTTTCCAGCAACTTGGTTCGCTCCGCCGCGAGTTCGTCCAACACGCCCGGCCTTTGCTCGACAATCCCGCAAAGCTCGTATTCGGCGCTTTCCTTCAACTGCTCCAACGATTCGATGACGACGATGATTTCCAGTTGCAACGTCTCATGCAGCCGCCGCAATTCCGCCAGTTCCACCTCATCGCTGAAATCCAAGCCCGTCCAGCCTTGCCGCAGGATGAATCCTGCCGGGTCCTCGGCGATTTCGCGCAGTGTTTTGATGTCGCCCGCCTCCTTCGCGCGGTTGATGGCAGCGGTCAGCTTTTCATAAGTCGCCTGCTTGTCGGGTTCGTTTGCGAAACGATCGGGATGATACAACTTCACCAGCTTGCGCCACAGCCGGTTCAATTCGGCCTCATCTTCCGCCGTCAATTCCTTCTTCTCGGCCACCGTTGCGGCTGTTTCTTCGTAATCCTTGTCCGCCTGCGCCCTGGCCTTCTCGTAATTCGCCTCGGCCTGTTTCGCCTCCTCCTCGCCGCCGCGCACCAGCGAATCCAGATATTTCTTCCGGTAATCCAAAATCAGCCGCAGCCGGTCGCGTTTCTGGTAATGCTCACGTAAGCGCCGGAATAGTTGCGCCTGCATCGCGTCCACGCGTGATTTTTCTTTGGCATAATCCACTTCCAATTCCGCCAGCCGCGCCCGTGCCCCAGCAACAAGATTCCGCAGTTCCTCCAGTTCGGGATTGAGGTAAATGACCAGCGCCGCTTGTCCCGCTTTGAAAGAAACTTCGGATCGCTTGCCGTCAAATCCTGCGGTTGCGAACACCGTGGCATCCGCCGGCAAATCCCTTTCCAACTGCCGCAAATACCAGCGCCCTATTTTCGCGTTGCGGGAATTGGCTGAACCCGCCAGCCAATCCAGCCAGCGGCGCAACTCGGCGTCCTTGCGCGCCTCCTGAATCAGCCGTCCCTTGTGTTTGCCGAACGCGATGCGCGACGGGTACCATTCCTCCGCTGCGAACGCCGCCAGTTTTTCCCACGAATCCAGCCCGCGATGCCCGGCGATGGGACGCAGCACATTGGCAAACAAATCCGCCACCGTCTGCACGTCACCCAGCGCCGTGTGCGCGCCGCGTTCCGGCAGGCGATAATACTGCCGCAACGTTTGCAATTTGCAGTTGCCCGCCGGCACCGGGTCCAGCAGCCGTTGCGCGAGCCGCAAGGCGCAAAAACCGCGCTGGCCCACCGGCGCGACGCGCAGCCGCCGCCATTCTGGTTGCAACACCTCGTCCAAATCATATTCCAGATTGTAGGACACCAGCGGCAGGTCGCCCGCGTAGGCGGCGAATTCCCGATAAACCTGCTGCGCTGGTTCGCCGTCGCGCTCCAGAATTTCGCGCGTGTAACCGTGGACACGCGAAGCCTCGGCGGGAATCTCCTGATTTTGATTCAACAACTTGCGGAACGGCTCACCGTCGGATTCCCAGCCGCGCATTCGTTGCGCCGCCAATTCAACCACGAAAATCGGCGCGGCCAAGCCGGTCGTTTCTGTGTCGAGCAAAACCCATTTCGAGTCTTTCATTGCTGGAAAATCTCAGCGGTGCGCTTTGAACTCACGGTAGCGACGTTCGCCTTCTTGTAACTGCTCTGAAGTCATTTTGGCTGAAAGCGACGCAGACATATGAGCAGCATGTTTTTCCGCCCAAAACATATCTTTATTCTGGTGATCCGTAGCGAGTTTAAGCCATTTGTAGGCTTCTGATAGGTTTTGTGGTAAAAATGAATCGCCAGACATATAGTAAGTCCCAATCCAAAACTGCGCGTCTGCATGTCCTCGTTCCGCTGCCTTTTTTAGCCAATAAAAGGCGTTTTCGCGATCCATAGGAAACCCATCTCCGCTCTGAAAATCCATACCACAGTCATACATAGCTTCTGTATGACCCATCTCAGCAGCCTTGCGTAACAAACTGCGTGCATAATCATATTTATGCAGGGCATGGTTGGTTCGGAATTTTTTATATATTGCTTCCGAGTCTTCATTGCGTGCGCGTGTTTCAGGCAGTCCTGTCTGAAACACGTTTTCCAACTTCGTGTCGGCAACAACTGGCGGCGTCTCGGCGTCTGATCTAGCTATTGTGCGTGGAATTTTCAAAGCAGTCTGGAATGCGGATATAAATAACTCCAGTGACGGCGGCAACATTTGGAAATAGCTCACGCCTACCTGGGCGAACTTTGCCGACAATCGTGTTTCCTCCAAAGTACTGAAAATGATTATGGGCTTGTCATGTTTTGACTTCAATTCCGCCAAAAAACTCGCCACATCATCAAAGGCATTGACGTTGTTTTTTTGTAGTCGTGACCCAATGTTCTCCCCTTTTCCTATGTCCCATCTTACGCGGGTAAAGTTAATAACAATGAGGTCAAAGGGCTGCCTCTCGGTAGCCGTTAATAAGTCGGACGCACTCTTGAAATTGATTGGTCGAAAGTCGAACGGTTCAAACTCCTTTAGCGTGGGTAAAATCTCCAACCACAATGACGCAAAAAATCCGTCCTCATCCCCGACAAGCACCGTGCGGACTACTTTATCTGGCTGTCCAGCCCGTGCGGGCGCGAGCGTATTGGCAGTATCGCGCGGAATCTTGATTTTCAAAGCAGTTTCCAATGCCTTCAAAAAGCTTTCGAGATCAAATGGTGGTCCATCCAGCAACGAAACATTCAGCCCCCGATTGGCAAACTCCCGCACCCATTGTTCCGATAGGCCCAGAGAGGAAACCACAATTATCGGATAAGTAACCTTCCTGTCGAGCAATCGTCGGCATAATTCACCACCACTCATGACAGGCATTCTGTCATCCGTGATCAGCAGATCAGGGTCAGTTTGCGCCAATTCCCCTAAAGCTGTGGCACCGCGGCTAAACAACAGCATCGTGACATCCTTGAACCAAGCCCGAATCGCAATGTCGAAAATTTGAAGGACGCCAGGTTCGTCGTTAACCATAACGATTCTGAGCGGGCGGACTTGTGATTTAGCTCCTTTTTTTGCCAGCGCGAGTGTGTCCGAAACCATGCCGGGCAAAACGCGGTTCGCGCCCGGTTCCGCTTTTTCAAGCGCACACGACGGTCTTGGCACCAGCGCAAACTCATTCTTCTCGTTCATGGGCGTCCGTGCAGATGGCGGGTATTCCGCTGTTGTTTGTCATCGCCGAACTCTCGCACATGGTTTCTCACTGAAAGTCGAGTAATCCACCGTGAGTTCTTCGCCCGCCGCAATATCACACAGCGCATAAAACGTGTAATCCTTGCGACAGCCGACATTTGGTTTTTGCCCCGGCTTTGGCTCGTTCAGAAACCAAGCTGTGGTCATCAGGCTGAAATTGGCGGGGCATCCGTAAGTTTCACCATTGTCTTTTATGATGCAGAAATCTTCATACAGACGTCGGACCTCTCCGCGCAATCTTTTGACCATGCGCTTTTTCACCCAGACAATTGGCGCGTCGTCTTTAGGGAAAATGGAAGCCCTCTTTGGAATTGCACGAATCGCGAATACCCCAACGCCGTGAATTTTTGAAGGTTTGAGCCTCGTGCAAACCTTGTCATGAGGCAACGTTTTGCCGGCATTCTTTGATCTAGGTTTTTTCATGCGTTTGGCGATTTGATACCTTATTCAAAAATTCCCTGATCTCCTTCCGCAGCGATTTCGCATCACGCAAGAACAGACAGATCGCTAGGCAAACAGGCACGGAATAAACAATCCAATGATCCCACGGAAAAATGCCGAGGAATAAAGTTGAAAGAAGGCCGACAACTAAACCAATGCAGAGGTTTGCGCTAAAGGCGTAATATGTGAAATAGGTATCCTCAAAGAGATTTAATTCTGTTTCATTCAGTCTGAACTGCGCCAGCCAGTCGATCTTCGATTCTGGTCTTTTGTCAAGGCGGTCCTCGTTCCAGTTACGCAGCGCATCAAGAACCTGCCCAAGAACGAATGGAACGATTGTGACCAACAGCACGCTGAAACCGGAGCCGATCAGAGTGTTGATCTTAGACCATTTAGCTATGTAGTCTGAATGAATGTTCGCATAATGCACATCCGCAAGCACCCACATCGTCAAGACGACAAATCCGGGCACCCAATGCGCCACAAGTGGATGGGATTTCAGTGAAAAGTTCATATGGTTTGTTTCCTGGCCCATGTTTGCAAATTCTGCCGTTGCTGCAAGGATTCCTTCCTGGCCAAACCCAAAGGCGCGTACAAATGGTTGAGGGTTGACCCGCCTGCATTTCATTCCGGCGCGGCGAGAAGTTGAGGGTTGATGGAATACGGCCCGCTCGCTACGGGCAAATCATTCCAAGCCGAGGCGAATCAGGCCGCCACTGCCACGTGCCGGGCGTGGGCAATTTCGTCCTTGGCAATCCACGTCCATCCGCAGTTGGATTTTCTGCCGCCCCTCCGGGGCTTGGCAAATTGTTGAACGATCAAACCCACGGTTGAAACCGTGGGCTATTATCGGTCGCCTCTGCCGAGGCTTTCATTCGTGTGAATTCGTGAAATTCGTGTCAAAAGACTTTGCCCTCTGCCAATCCCGCCGCCGTCGCCAGGATTCCTTCCGGCCCGAATTTCTCCAGTTTCCGCAGGCTGGGATACGGTTTGAGTGAGAGGTTTTCACGTCAAAGAATTATTTATGGATTTACGGCGGATTTTTGCGAAACTGATGCTGCGATGAATCCGTTAATCAAACTTTTGCTCGAAGGCGGCGGCTTGAGCACGGCCCAGATGGCCCAGGTGCTGAACCTGACCGAGGCCGAGGTCAACCGCCAGTTGGATCAATTCAAAAAGGACCGCCTCCTGCTTGGCTGGCGGCCGGTGTTGAACCTGGCCGATGAAGACGCCGGCATCGTGCGGGCCGTCATCGAAGTGCGCATCACGCCCGAACGCGGCGGCGGCTTCAACCGGCTGGCCGAGCGCATCAGCCGGTTCGACGAAGTTGAGTCGTGTTATCTCATGTCCGGCGGTTATGACCTGCTGGTGTTTGTCAACGGCTCCAGCCTGCAAAAGGTGGCGGCGTTCGTTTCGGAGAAACTTTCGACCATCGAAGGCGTGCTGTCCACGGCCACCCATTTCCTGCTGCGTTCCTACAAGGAACAGGGCTTTCTCATGGACGTGAAAGCCGAGGAAACCAGCCGGCTCAAGGTGACGCCGTGAAACGCGGCGGGAACATCCAACAACCAACATCCAACGTCGAACGTCCAATGATTTCTATTTCTTGGTGCGCCGGCTTCCAGTCGGCAGGTTCCACAATCGAAGAACGCCCCGTGTCGGCAAGCTGCCGGTACCCCCGACATGAGATTGGATGTTGGGTGTTCGATGTTGAATGTTCGATGTTTTCCCTTTCCAATTAATTCTGACATGGACACCACCCGTTACATCGCCAAGCACGTTGTGAACCTGCCCCGGTCAGGCATCCGCGACTTTTTCGAGGTGGTTTCGAAGATGAAGGACGTGATTTCGCTGGGCATCGGCGAACCGGATTTCGACACGCCGTGGCATATCCGCGAGGCGGCCATTTACGCGCTGGAAAGGGGCAAAACCCATTACACCTCGAATCTCGGCCTCATCGAACTGCGCCGCGCCATCAACCGGTACGTTGAAAAAAACTTCGGCATCAGTTACCGGCCCGAGGACGAAATCCTGGTCACCGTTGGCGTTTCCGAGGCGCTCGACATCGCCTTTCGCGCGCTGGTGAATCCGGGCGACAAGGTGATGTTTCATCAGCCTTGTTACGTGAGTTATCATCCGAGCATCACCTTGACGCATGGCGTGGCCGTGCCGGTGCCGACCTATGCGAAGGACAATTTTGCGCTGACGGCCGAGGCGCTGGCCGCGGCCTGGCAGCCGGGCAGCAAGCTGCTCATGTTGAACCTGCCGTGCAATCCCACCGGCGGCACCTGCGACCGCGCGCAGATCGAGGCCATCGCCAGATTCTGCGTCGAAAAGGACCTGCTCGTCCTGAGCGACGAGATTTATTCCGAACTGACGTTTGAAGGTGGCCATGTCAGCATTGCCAGCCTGCCGGGCATGCAGGAGCGGACGATTTTTCTGCACGGCTTTTCGAAGGCGTTTGCGATGACGGGTTGGCGCATCGGGTATGCGTGCGGGCCGGCGACGTTGATTGAGGCGATGATGAAGGTGCATCAATATTCGATGATGTGCGCTTCCATCATCAGCCAGGAGGGCGCCATCGAGGCGTTGTTGCGCGGCGAGGACGGCATGAAATCCATGCGCGAACAGTATCAGCGCCGGCGGGATTTCATCGTGCGCCGCTTGAACGAAATCGGCCTGAAATGTCATCTGCCGCGCGGATCGTTTTATGCGTTCCCGAGCGTGGAGAAAACGGGACTTAACGAAACGGATTTTGCCGTGGGGTTATTGGAGGCCGAGCACGTCGCCATGGTGCCGGGTTCGGCCTTTGGCACGAACGGCGCCGGCTTTTGCCGGGCCTGCTTTGCCACCGGTTACGATCAGCTCATCGAAGCAGCCAACCGGATTGAACACTACGTGCAGAAGCTCGCGGCCAAGCGATGAGGTTTTGACCGGGAGCGCCGGCTTCCAGCCGGCGAGCTGGTATTCCCAATAATTTGCAATGTGCCGGCAGGATGCCGGCGCTCCCGGTAAAGGTTTTTCTTGCTGGCGGCGCGGTTTGTCGGAGACTTCGTATTTCCAAAGTTTGTGGACAAAGCCTTTTTCACTGAAACGCGCCAACGCTGGCTGTTGCTGCTGCTGACGGCGTTCACTTTTTTCATCCTGCTTGGCAGCCGCGCGTTGAACGAGCCCGATGAGGGCCGCTATTCGGAAATCGCGCGCGAAATGATCGAGACCGGCGACTGGGTGGTGCCGCACCTGTGGTATCTGCCGCATCTCGACAAACCGCCGATGACCTACTGGCTGGTGGCAGCTTCGATGAAGCTGTTCGGCCAGAACGAATGGGCGGCGCGCCTGCCGCTCGCGCTGGCGGGCATGGGTGGGGTGTGGGCGACGTGGCGGCTCGGCGGTTCCCTTGGCGGCCGCCGGGTTGGTTTTTGGAGCGCGCTGATCCTGCAAACGAGCCTGCTTTACTTCGTCATGGCCCGAATGCTGACGACGGACATGTTCCTGACCCTGTTTGATGCCTGGGCGATTTATTTTTTCTGGCGAAGCTGGCTAAATCTGACCTCGGACCTCGGACCTCGGACCCCGGACTTCTGGCTGTGGCACTTGGCCGGTTGGGCGGCCATCGCGCTTGGTTTTTTGACCAAGGGACCGATTGCCCTCGCCATCCCGCTCGTAGCACTGGCGGCGCTGGTGGTTTATCGCCGGAAAAGCTTCGCGGCAAAAAGGTTTCTGTTGGGTGGACTGGCTGCCGGTCTGGTGTTGTTTTTAATCCTGGTGTTGCCATGGTTTCTGGCGGTCTTCCGACGTGTGCCCGACGCATTTGATTACATGACGTTCGGCCAGGCGGCCGGACATTTGCTCGGCACCACCATTAAAAATCGCAAGGGCAGCCCGTTCTATTTCTTCGGAATCCTCGCCGTCGGACTGTTGCCGTGGACATTTTTGCTGGGCTGGCTCTGGCGCCGGGCGCACTGGCGCGGCCTGGACCTGAAATCAAAGGACGGCTGGGTTTTGCTCAACGCGACCGCCATTTTCACCTTCGCGCTGTTTTCGTTTTCGCAGGCCAAGCTGCCGGCTTACATTCTGCCGATTTTTCCGGTACTGGCCGTAATGCTCGCCTGGCGGTTTTTCAGTGATGAACGTGTGACGGCGCCGGCCCCGGCGCCGGCGTCGCGGTTTTGTCTGGCGAGCGCGCTTTTGTTGCCGGCGATTTTCCCCTGGCTGATGGTTTTCATTTTTCACGATGTGCTGCCGGAATGGATGAAGTGGCAAACGCCGATTGTGGCCGGAGCGCTGTTTGGGGCCTTGTGGCTGGCGCGAAAGTGGAAGCCGTCCGCGTGCGCGACGCTCACCATCGGACTGACACTGTTGAGTCTGGCGGTGACGGTGGCTGAAGTTCCCTTGTTCCAGACCAGCCTCAAGCGCAATCAGACGCTCAAGCCGTTGGGCCTGGTCTTGCGGGAAAGATGCCAGCCCGGCGACGTCATCGTCTGCTGGGGCCGGCTGCCCGAGGGTCTGGCATTTTACGCTTCTCCCCCGATTGGCGCGACGAACCGCCCGTATTTCGGCGGCATGAGCCTGACCCAGGTGCCGTTTGAATTTTCCGGCAATGCGGCGCGGCTGGGCACGTTGCTTTTGCCGGATGAAAACGCGCTGGCACAATTGCTGGCGGAAAACCATCGCGTCTGGGTTGTAGGTTTTGATAACACGTTGGATTCGTTTCTGCACAACCCCGGCGCCACGCCGTTGAATGGGGTGACGAATGTCGGCCAGTGGAAATTATTTTTGAATCGGTAAGGGCTCGCGCGGGAAACGCGGCGCATTTTCCTTGCTGGCTCAGTGGTTTTGCTCAAAAATTTCGGGAATGACAAAAGTTCTGCTTTTGGGTTTGGGCCGTTGGGGCGCCAATCATTTGCGCAATCTGCATTCGCTCCCGATTGAATTGTACGTGGCCGAAGTCGGCGGGAAACAGCTCGAACCGGCGCGCAAGCTCGGCCTGCCCGCCGAACGGCTCACCACCCACTACAAGGACTTCATCGACCGGGTGGACGGGGTCGTCATCGTTACGCCGGCGCAAAGCCATTTCGCGCTATGCCGGGAGTTTCTGGAAGCCGGCAAGGACGTGTTTGTCGAAAAGCCGCTGACGCTGGCCAACGACGAGTCCAGGCAGCTCGCCGAACTGGCCGACCAAAAAAAACGCATTTTGCAGGTCGGCCACATTCTGCGTTTTGACCCGGCGACCTTGTGGCTGCGCGACGCGGTGCAGGGCGGCCGGTTTGGGCGGGTGAATATGGTGCGGGGCCATTTCGGCGGCTTCAAACGCCCGCGCAACGACAGCGGCGTGATGTTCGCCGACGGCATCCATTTCGCGGACCTGTTTAATTTCATCCTCGGTGCGCTGCCAAAGAGCGTGCTGGCGATTCATCACGATTTCATGGGGCGCGGCCTGGATGACGTCTCGTTTGTCTCGCTCGAATACGACACGCCGCGCGGCAAAACCTGGGCCACCATTGACAATGACTATTTCATCCCCGGCAAATTCCGCGAGGTCATCATCTGCGGCGACCGGTTGAGTGCGGTGTGTGGTTACAACCTGGCGCAGCACAAAATCAAGACCTACGAAAACCAGCACGTGCGTGAAGGCACGGATTTCAAGGGCATTGAAGGCGCGGTGCGCCAGATCGAGTGTCCGCCGGAAGAGCCGTTGCTGGCCGAGCTGCGCGCGTTTGTGGATTCGGTGCAAACCCGCCAGGCGCCGCGCGCCGATGGCTGGGCCGGATACGATGCCGTCCGCGTGATGAACGCCGCGCTGGAATCCGTGAAAACCGGCCGGGCCGTCCAGATTTAATCCAGCCACAGATGGGCACAGATGAAACACAGATAAAGGCACCGAAGGATTATTTACTCAGCCGGTTACCGAACAAACCATCGGGGCGGCTTTTGAAGCCCACAATGTGCCTGGCTATCTGATCAACCTTGGCTGCCAGCGCGTTGAGTATAAACGGATGGTCTTTTGAGAAAATTTGTGTTTCATCTGTGTTTATCTGTGGCTTGAAAACTTTATGAGCAAAATCACCCTGTCCAAATGTTTTGTGAACGCCGAAGTCGAGGAGGCCGCGCTGCGCGCCATCCGCTCCGGCCAATACATCCTGGCGTCCGAGTGCAAGGCCTTTGAAGCCGAGCTCGCCGCCCACACCGGCACCACGCAATGCGTCCTGGGCTCGTCCTGGACGATGATTGTCTATTTGTTGCACCAGCTCCAGGGCGTCGGGCCGGGCGATGAAATCATCGTGCCCAGCCACACTGCGTTTCCGACCATGGAACCGCTCATTCATCTCGGCGCGCGTCCGGTGTTTGTGGACATAGACGACACCTACTGCATGGACCTGGACCAGGTGGAAGCCGCCATCACGCCGCGCACCGTCGGCATCATCCCGGTTTATCTTTACGGACATCCGTTGGACGTGGACCGCCTGCTGGCCATCGCCGCCAAACATCATCTGTGGGTCATTGAAGATTGTGCGCAGGCCCAGGGCGCAAAATACAAGGGCAAGACCGTCGGCTCGATGGGCCACTTCGGCGCGTTCAGCTTTTTCCCGTCAAAAAACCTCACCGTGCTCGGTGACGGCGGCTGCATCACGACGAATCACGCGCAGATGGCCGACCGTCTGCGGATGCTTCGAAATCACGGACGCCAGGGCAAGTATGACCACGAATTTGCCGGTTACAACGTGCGGTTCGACGAAATCAAGGCCGCCATCGGCCGGGTGATGTTGAAGCACCTGGATGCATTCAACGAAAACCGCCGCCGGATTGCCGCGCGCTACAACGAACGCTTGAAAGGCATCGTCCAAACACCGCCCGTGCGCGAATGGGCCACGCCGGTGTACCACATGTATGTCATCCGGTGCGAAAAACGCGACGAGCTCCAGAAATTCCTGAAGGAAAAGGGCATCGATACCGGCATCCATTATCCGAAGCCGAACCATTTGCAACCGGCGGTCACGGGCTTGTTCCCGTTCATTCCCAAACTCCCGCGGACGGAACAGGCGGTGAAGGAAATCCTGTCGCTGCCGGTTCACGGGGAAATGAGCCTGGACGCGGCGGACCAGGTTTGCGACGCAATCGCGGAATTTTACGGGAAGAAATAATGGCCGACGCACCCGAATTGAGCTTCGTGATTCCCTGCTACAACGAGCAGGACAATCTGCGCGCGCTCATCACGGCGATTCGCGAGGCGGTGGACCCGCTCAAGCTGTCTTACGAGGTCGTCATCACCGACGATTGCAGCCAGGACCGGTCATGGGAAATCCTCAAGGAACTGGCGGCGGCCGATCCGCGCCTCCGCGCGCAGCGGTTTGCGTTCAACTGCGGCGAAAGCGCCGCGAGCTGGGCCGGTCTGAAGGCGGCCCGGGGCAAATACCTGGTCACGCTGGACGCCGATTTGCAGAACGACCCGAAGGATTTGCCGAAATTCCTGGAGGCGTTGAAGAAATTTGATTGTGTTTGCGGCACGCGCGTCAAGGCGCGCGGCGAAGGCGACCATTTCATTCGCGTGGCGTCGTCGCGCATCGCCAACTCGGTGCGGAACCAGCTGTCCGGCGAGCAGATCGCCGACGCCGGCTGCACGTATCGCGCCTTCAAGCGCGAGTGCATCGAGAACCTGAAATTTTTCAGGGGGATGCACCGGTTTCTGCCGACGCTTTTCAAAATCGAGGGCCACTCGGTCACGGAAATTGAAGTGACGAACCATCCGCGGTTCGCGGGCAAAAGCAATTACGGGGTGTGGAACCGGCTGTTTGCATCGTTCTACGATCTGCTCGCCGTGCGTTGGATGAAGAAACGGATGTTCAAATATCAAATCGCAGAGAAAATCAATTGACCGGTGGCCGGCCACGGCGGGTGGCCGGGTCCCGTCACCCATTGTTCATGCAACGATTTCTGATCCACTGTTTCAACGGTGCGCTGCTGGCCATCATCTTCCTTGGCATTCCGGCGGTGACAGGCGAGGAAATCGGGAAATGGCGGATTTCCTCGGTTCCCCTGGCGCACGAGTTGATGCTGGGGGGTCTGGCATTGGCGGCGGCAGGGAACGTGGTGGCGGCCCTGGGCCTGATCAAAAGCCGCAAGGAACGGAAACTGGGCTGGGAATGGGCGGGGGTTTTTATCGGATTACTGTTGGTTCAGTACGCCTATATTCGTGGTGATTTCAATTTCAACTGGCTGAAAAACGCGCTGCTTTGGTTGCAAAAACATTTGCAAACTGCTTCCCGGTCTCAAACTTTCAGCTGAATGGGTAGCGCGGGTGCGGACATCAGCAGTGGCTGCATAATCCCTACATCTTCAATGACTTGGCCGCAATCTGAGATGGCATCTCTCATGCTGATTTGACGATAATGGGAACTCCGGGAAGGGGCACCTGGGAATGGTGCAATGGCAAATAACTGAACGACTGATTACACCGGCAGTTTTCGTGTTGCAAAACAGAAGCCAAAATTATAAAAACGATTTATTATGCTTGAGCAAGAACTGGAGGCTAAAACCGCGAGGATGAACACAGGTTCGCGTTTTTCAAAACCGGTCTTTGTGGTTGGCGTTTTTCGTTCCGGCACTTCGTTGTTGTACGCCTTGCTGAACCAGCATCCGCAGATGGCTTTGATGTATGAATGCGATGCCTGGGACTTCCCGGAAGCCCTGTCGAAAATGCGGTTCAAGCGCGACTGGCTGGAGCGGCAGGAATTCTTTAACAAGGCACTTTCCCGTCATCGCCTGACTTTCGGCGGGAGCCTGCGCGGGCTCGAAAATATTCATGCCCCCGAAGATTTGTATCGTACTTTCAGCGATGGAAAGGGCCCGGCGCTTTTCGGAGAAAAATCGCCGTATTATTGTACGCGCCTGCGGCAGCTGGTGCGGCGCCATCCCGGGTGTTGCTTTGTCCTGATCTGGCGTGACCCGGTTGAGATTTATCGCAGCATGCTCCGGGCGGCAAGCCAGGAGCCTTTCTTTCAGCGTCGAGGCATCCTGAGCCGGCTGATTTACTATCAGGAACAAATGATTCAACAGGCTGGCGAACTGGAACGTGCCGGGATCCGGCTTTGCCATGTTACTTATGACGGTCTGACGAAGGATACGGAGAACATCTGCCGGAGCATTTGCCAGTTTCTAGGGATTGAATTCGACGCCAAGATGCTTGACCTCGCCAACGCCGATTTGTCCGCCGTCTATCCCGGGCCACAGCACGATCATTTGCGTCACGGCAGAATCGAGCGGCAGCGGTTTGCCGAAACCGGGGAGATCATTGAGCCGCCGGTTCTCAATAGACTCCAAAGGTTTGGCGCCCGCTGGCGCCGCCTGCAGAGCCAGTGGCTTGGCTCTCAAGCCAGCGCTGCCACCGGACCGGAGCCCTCCGCCGGGGAGCTTTTTTGTTGCAGAATGAAGGGATCGTTCTTTTGCGCGGGGGATGGCCTTAAACGTGCGCTTTTTGAATTCCTCCCATTGCCCTGGCTGCGAACCTATCGCCAGACAAAAAAATGGTTCTTATCCCGGGATGCCGAATTGTCCGCCGGCCGGCCTTCCTTGCTCGCGCAGTTTCTCGCCAACAAGATTACCGTTCTGTTGAGCTATGCCATTTTGGCCGGCGTCGCCGTGCTCGATTTCGTCAGCGGCCCGGATTTGACGCTGGCGCCGTTTTACATGATTCCGCCCGCCGTGCTCGCGTTGATTGTGGGTCGCCGTTGGGGATCCATAACCGCGGCGGCAGCGGTGATCACCTGGTCCGTGCTGCAAGGCGTGGGCAACGCGCAGTTTATGGGATACGGCGTGATCTTGTGGAATTCCACCATGCGGTTCGTGGTTTTTCAGGTTATTGTTTTGCTGCTCGATCGCGTCCGGGTGGAGTCCGCCTTTGCCAGCAAAGCCGACGCTTGAAACATTTCGACTCCCGGACTTCTTCGATTTCACCGCGTCGGCATCCTCAGTCGCGGGCTTTTTTTGCGTGGACATAAATTAGAATTGCTGTTGCCAGCAATCTCAGCCATAAGAATTCAATGCTCGCAAAGGTTTGCTCCGCCGCGCTCACCGGCATTGAAGCTTATCCCGTTGAGGTGGAAGTGAACGCCGGTTGGGGCGACACCTTGATTGTCATCGTCGGCCTGCCGGATGCCGCCGTGAAGGAATCGCGTGACCGCGTCACCACCGCGCTGACCAACTCGGGCTTCAAATTTCCGATGGGCCGGACAACGATCAATCTGGCGCCCGCCGACGTAAAAAAGGAGGGACCGAGCTTCGATTTGCCCATTGCGCTCGGGATGCTGGCCGCCAGCGAACAGATCCAGTCGGACCAGCTTGACAACTTTGTCATCGTGGGCGAACTGGCGTTGACCGGCGCGGTGCGTCCGTGCAAGGGGGTTTTGCCGGTGGCCATCCGGGCGCGGACCGACGGGAAGGTCGGGGTGCTGGTTCCGGCGGAGAATGCCGGCGAGGCGGCTGTGGTTTCGGGCCTGCAGGTCATTCCGGTGCAAAACTTGCGCGAAGCCGCCGGTTTCCTTGAGGGCGAGGTCAAAATTGCACCGGTCAAGGTGGATATTACCAGGATGTTTGATCAGCCGCAGGACGACGACCTGGATTTTGCCGAAGTCAAAGGCCAGGAAAACGTGAAACGCGCGCTGGAAATTTCCGCGGCGGGCGGTCACAACGCATTGTTGATCGGCCCGCCCGGCACCGGCAAATCCATGCTGGCCAAGCGGCTGCCAACCATTTTGCCGCCGCTCACTTTGGATGAAGCGCTCGAAACCACGAAGATTCACAGCATTGTTGGTTTGCTGGCGCCGGGCCAGGCGCTGGTGACGCGGCGTCCCTTTCGCACGCCGCATCACACGGCTAGCGACGCGGGGCTGCTCGGTGGCAATATCAATCCCACGCCCGGCGAAATCTCGCTCGCGCACAACGGGGTTTTGTTCCTGGACGAACTGCCCGAATTCAAGCGCAGCGTGCTGGAAACGATGCGCCAGCCGCTGGAGGAAGGCCACGTCACCATTTCGCGCGCCGCCGGCACGATGACGTTTCCGTCGCAATTCATGCTGGTGGCGGCGATGAACCCGACGCCGGACGGAAAAATGCCCGGCGAATCAAGAAGTTCGCCGCGGGAAATCCAGAATTATCTCGGCCGGATTTCCGGGCCGTTGCTGGACCGCATTGATCTGCACGTGGAGGTGCCCACGGTGAAATTCCGCGAAATTTCCGGAGATCGCACGGGCGAAACCTCCGCGCAAATCCGCGGGCGCGTCGTCGCGGCGCGGCGCCGGCAGCATGACCGCTTCAAGTCCAGGCCGAAAATCACCTGCAATGCGCGGATGGGTTCGCGTGAGTTGAAGCAATTCTGCGAACTGGACGAGCCGACCAAGGAACTGCTCCAGCAGGCGATGGCCGGTTTGAATTTGAGCGCCCGCGCCTACGACCGGATTTTGAAGGTGGCGCGGACGATTGCGGACCTGGCCGGTTCGGAAAAAATCCTCAGCGACCACATTTCCGAAGCCATTCAATATCGTTCGCTTGACCGGCAATTGTGGGCGTAAAACAACCGCGTGGTTATCATCTGTTTACGGGGGTCTTTAATCGGGGCGGTCATTATCGCCGGTCAATGGGAGGAATAAGAATCGGACGTCGCTGACAAATCCGCTTTATCGCCGTGGGAAAACCGGCAGACTGGCGAGGGGCGTCCGTAGCTCAATTGGATAGAGCTTCTGACTTCGGATCAGAAGGTTGCAGGTTCAAGTCCTGCCGGACGCGCCAGTAAAAACAGTCCTTTCCCGGTGGATCGCTTGCCGGCCGGTGATTTGAATTTCAAATCAAGAAATCACCGCCAGAAACCCCTTTCGACCGGTTCAGAACCGGAAGGTCAGGTCCACCTGATAGATGTCAAAGTCGTTGATGGGATTAATCTGGGGGATGTCCTGATTGCTGCCGCCGGTGCCCAACTTGTCATTAATCCGGCTGGCGTGACCGTAGCGGAAGGCGCCGATGAGGTTGTCAGTGAGGCCGTAGGCCAGGGCCACGTAAAAGCCTTGCAGATTTTCGCGACCCTCAAAAAAATCCGAGTCAATCAGGTTGGGATCCAGCGCATATTGTTCGACGTGCTGCCAGTAAGTCTTGAGCTCCCAAGCGTGACTCCGTGAAGTTGAGCCGCCGACCATCCCCAGACTGTCCGGGCTGCCGATATCAATGCCGATTTGATAAGCCTTGTCGTCATGCGTCTGCGGGGATGAAATCGGAGTGGTAAAGTAAGGCGGGATGTTGCCGTTCGGATATGTGAAGGTCGGTTGGGACTCGGCCAAGGCCACATTATAAGCAGCCTGCGCCCGGTTTGCCCCGTCCAGGTTGTAAACAAAGTCGCCGAAAAGCCGGGCATTAAGCCGGTCGTTTTTAAAATCAAGCTGAAATGGAATTTCGAGCACCTTAAGGTCGTTGATGCCTGTCTGGTTGGCGCTGAAGCCATCGTAATAATTGTTGCCGGTGATTCCATATCCATCATATCCGGCCAACGAAGGATTGCTGGCGCCTTGTCCGACGTATGTGTCCGAGAATCCCGGTGTGCCGGAACTGGTGTCCACGCCTTTCGCGGTGTAAACATAAAGCACCGGAGCCACCTTGAACGAGATTTGCCTGGTCAATTGATATTCGACACCGCCCTGCCACGCCAGCAGGAAGGTGGAAGAGGAACCGCCGGTATAGACATCCGGACTGCCGCTGGGGAAGTAGCCGAGCGATGCCTTGTTTGGATTGGTGTCCTGATAGATGAACTGGCCAAGGTTGGCAAAAAATTCGGCGGGACCCACGGGATATTTCAAGTGTTCGGCGGCGCCTTCCGGGTTGACACTCGAGCTCCATACCATCGGTGTGGTATAGAGCGGGTTGGGCATCTTGCCCAGTGTAATCTCCAACCAGTCCCAATGATGCCAGCCAAGGTAAGCCTGCCCGACGTTAACACCCGCGGTGGATTTGCCAAACGGTCCCTGATACGGTGTGCCGCTCGCGGCGGTGCCCATGGTGAGCCAGGAGGAACGTGGACTGGACGACGGCTCAATTCTGAAGCCGTAGTAATAATCATCAAACAATTCCCCCCGCAAACCCAGCCGGATGCTGTACCGCAACCGCCTCAGGTCGATGTTGCCATTCTTTGGGTCTCCGGCCGAACGGTCCTCGTACCGCAGCCGTACATCACCGACGAATCCGATGTTTTTGATGCCCTTGCTGAATTTCCATGGGGACCCGGCAGGCTGCGGCATTTGCAGCTCATTGGTCTGATTGGTCTGCATGGCTGCGGCTTCCGCTTTGACCTTTTCCGCCTCTTCCTGGGTGACAAACCCTTTCTGGATGAACAAATCCAGGAGCGGATCGTCGGCGCCGGAAGAATTCGCACACATTCCCCGGGTTGCCACCGCCATGGCCGCCAACACGACCATACCCGCCAGACCGACTGCCCGGCGACTTGCTCTTATCATTCGCATGTGGCAGGCATGCTGCCGGTTCAATGCGACGAATTCGTGGCGCGACAGTTACAAGAAGGTTACAAACCGCTGTCGCCATTAAACCGTCGATCTTCAACGAGCAAATCGCTGCGTGGTCAGCTCACCAGCGTAGAACACGATAGAACCGTTGGGAAGCGGCGGCGGGGTCCGTCAGTGGCAACCGCCCGCCGGTGCCGGCCTGCAGCGGGAGGGATTGCCAGATGCTGTCGGTGAGTGAATTTTTGTATTCCAGTTGATAGACTCTTCCATTTTGCGTCGGGACCGAGACGCTGAATCCGTTTGTTCCCGGACCGGATTGGGTGGGTGCCACCTGTGTCAGCGGTGGTCCGGAACCTACGACCGCCAGACTTTGATAGGCTCCAGCGGCAATCTGCATCACGTTGCTCAAGCCGGGCGGCACATTGGTCTGGCCGGATTGGTTGTAACCCCAGGCGACCACGGTCCCGTCTTGCTTCAACGCCAGGCTGTGCCAGCCCCCGGCAGCAATCGCGACGACATGGCTCAAGCCGGGCGGCACATTGGTCTGGCCGTAAAGATTGGAGCCCCAGGCGATCACCGTCCCGTTCGCCTTGAGCGCCAGGCCGTGTGCGGCCCCCATTGCCACGGCCACCACGTTGCTTAGTCCGGTGGGGATGTTTGTTTCGCCGTCAATGTTGTAGCCCCAGGCAAATATGGTGCCGTCCGACTTTAGCACCAGGCTGTCATAGGCGCCTCCGGCAATCGCCACCACATTGGACAGGCCATTGGGAACCTGGGCCTGGCCGTATTGCACGAGCGCAAAATTGGTGGCTCCCCAGGCTGCCAGCGTACCGTCGGCTCTGAGTGCGAGGCTGTGGTAAAATCCGCAGGCAATGGCCGCCACGTTGGTCAGGCCAGCCGGCACGACCGACTGGCCGTAGGTGTCGTCTCCCTCTGCAATCACGGTGCCGTTGGTCAGCAGTGCCAGGCTGTGATAATACCCACAGGCGACTGCCAGATACGTGTTGGTGTTGGGGAAATCCGTTTGTCCTTCGGAATCATAGCCCCAGCCTTGCAACGTGCCGTCGCTGGTCAATGCCATGCTGTGCTCACCACCGCCGGCGGCCTCGGTTGCATTGGTCACATTGGGCGGCACGATGGATTGACCGTAGTCGAAGTCATCCCCGGGATTATAGATTGTTCCCGCACCCCAGGCGGCCACATTGGGTCCGGCGAAAACTGGCAGCACCGAGCACACGCCGCCGAGCAAGGCCGCCAGCAGCACCGTCAGAGGCTTGCAGTGAAACATTCTCATCTTACAGCTGCCTTTTATCGCCTCAACCCGCCCCAGGCGCAACAGAAAACCAAACTGTTCAGGTTACTATTCGGCGACGGATCGTTTGCGGTCAGTGAACCGCTTGCCGGATTCAAGTTTAACCTGTTTATTGGCAAAGATATGGGTCAAAAATGAAGCACGTCGCAAAACTGCCATTCGATGTCCTAGGGCATGAAGTCTTTTCCGGATGGATTTGATAGTTTCACCGGGTCAACGAAAAGGATTGAAATCCAATTAGCTTAATCAATTACGGAAACAGCTGAAAAATGCGGACAGCAAAAAAGCGCAACACCAAAACGACCCAAAGAAGAACATCATGAAAAAGATATTAAATCAAACGCTTAAAGGAATGGCGTTCGCCGGCATTATGGCGGCGGCAGTCAGTTCAGCTCAGGCCCAATACGCGTCTCTCGGTGGCATTTACACCTACGGCGACGCGGTGGCGGGGTTCACGACCGGCAGCGGCAATGAACTCATCGTCAACCTCGGCCTGATCAGCAACCTCTCCAACGGCGAGCAATGGAATCTGAACACCTTGCTCGGACCCGGAGCCGGGAATACGGGCTTGACGAGCTTGAACAACCTCAACTGGGGCGTTGTTGGCATCAGCGGCAGCAAGTATTTCTCCACCGTCACTGATAATCCGTCCGCCGTAGGCAATGGAACCGCTGCCGCCGGCCTGACCACAATCTTCGGCCCCGCCAGCGACAACCCCATTGGCAGCGGCGGCTATGTCGTTTCCACGGCGAGCGATTCATATAGCTGGTATAACAACGTGGACCAAGGCAATGGCGCCATTAATTCCCCCTACAATGAATTGAACGGCTCCTCGGACACCGTGACGCCGGCTTCGGGCGGCTTCACCTTCGGGCAGGATACGGCGATCTGGAATCAGAATGGTTCCACTGCCGGAAACGGTCCGCAGCCCTACAACTTCAGCCTCAACAGCAGCGGCATTCTCATCTATGGAGTTCCGGAACCCACCACCTTCAGTTTGCTGGCAGGCGCCGGTTTGCTGGCGCTGCCGCTCCGCCGCCGGTTTGGACGCGCTTAATCCCTCACGTACCTGGATCACTTGACAAATTGACAGTAAAACAGACCAAACAAAGAAAACCGAACAAAGAAAAACAAACACCAAATACAACCCTGCCTCTATGAAAATCAAAAACTTATTTGCAACCGCCCTGTTGGGCCTCAGTCTCACGGGCGTGGCCAATGCCCAAGGCCTGCCTGGCGTTAACTACGTTTACATCACCGGCTCGACGGCGTTCCGCAACTCGGTCTATGCCACCCTCAACGCATCCGGCCAAGTCTTCGACGGCGCGCCGACCTTTTCCGGGTTCGGCAGTGGTACGGCTGCCAAGTGCAGTTACATGGTCTTCTCGAACACCATTTCGAGCGTGCCATATATCATCAAGTGCGAATGGTCCGGTTCGGAAGCCGGCGTCATTGACGCCGTGAGCAATGTGTTGGAAACCTTTCCGGCGGATAGCGAATTGACCTCCGCGCCCGGTGCCAACAGCAGCCCCAGCACGCCTCCCTCAATTGATTCACACCAGAGCGATCTGGCCATGGTGGACAACGATCAGGGCCATTCCCGCACCACCAAACCAAATTTGACTGGTGGCGAAGTGGGTGTGATTCCGTTCACCTATGTCAAGAACGCCCAAATCGCGGCAGACAAAACTGCGGATTGGCTCGCTTGGAACAACGTGACAGTCGCCCAAGTCAATACTGCTCTGTTAAACAACGGCACACCGTTGTCCATGTTCACCGGCAACGCCGCCGACACGAACTTCGTCTATGTGGCCGGTCGTAACAACAACTCGGGCACGCGCGCCAACTTCCTGTTGAATGCTGCGTTGGGCGTAAAAACCGCCGTTGGCCAGATCTACGTCACCGGTGGCAGCGCGACCGATTTGACGGGCAATACGCCGATCACGTTCGAAAACCAGGCCCTCTTGGGCATTGCCAACGGTGCCTCAACCTATTGCGGCAACGACGGTCAGGACAGTGGTGGAACACTGGCCACCACGATGACCTATCTGGGCAGCGGACATCAGGCTGATCCCAACCAACCTTACGTTGGTGGTGCCAATACTGGCTGGTATGCGATCGCGTACCTGGGTCGTTCGGACGCCAACACTGCCATCAGCGGCGGTGCTGTGGAATTGCTCTTCCAAGGCGTTGCCGAGAGTCCGGCCAACATTGAGTCGGGTGTGTTTCCGTTTTGGGGCAATGAATGGGTCTACAAGGCTCTGAATGACTCGGCCAACAGCGGTCCCCAAGGCACCGTCTACAGCAAGTTGGTCAGCAAGATTCCGACCAATTTGGACGGAACCACGGGCATTCCTTACAGCTCGATGTCGGTTTACAAGACCACTTCGGCCAGCTACCCGATTGAAAACGGGTTCTGATTCTGGAAGAAAAATATAATTGAATCTGGTCATACCGGCGTGGGCGAAAGTCCACGCCGGTTTAAATCCAAGATACCCAAAAAATAATATGAAATTAGCACTGAAAACCACCATGAAGCGGGCCCTGCTCGCCGGCATTGCGGCGGCGGCAGTCAGTTCGGCATCGGCCCAATACGCACCACTCGCCGGCACATACGTGTTTGGCGATGCGGTGGCGGGATTCACGACCGGCAGCGGCAGTGAACTCATCGTCAACCTGGGCCTGATTTCTTCCCTGACCAACGGTGAACAATGGAATCTGAGCACCTTGCTCGGGACTGGCGTCGGCAATGCCGGCTTTGCCAACCTCAACAACCTCAACTGGGGTGTTATTGGCATCAGTGGCAGCACGTATTATTCAACTGTCGCCTATAACGCATCCGCCATAGGCAATGGAACGGCAGCCTCCGGGTTGAGCACAATCTTCGGCAGCGCCAGCGACAATCCCATTGGCAGCGGCGGTTATGTCATTTCCACCGCGAGCGATTCATATAGCTGGTATAACAACGTGGACCAGGGCAATGGTGCGTTTAATTCCCCCTTCGGTGAATTAGGCGCCTCCGCCGATGCCACGACGCCGGCGTCGGGCAGTTTCACCTTTGCGCAGGATACCGCGACGTGGTTCAAGAACGGTGCGACGGGCGGCGCAACCACCAATTACTTCGCCTTGAGCAGCGGCGGCATCCTGGTGTTCAGCAATGCGGTTGTAACCCCGCCGGTGCCGCAGATTGTGCGAGTTACGCGCACGGCAAGTACCAGTACATCCACGATATACTTCGCCACCACCAACGGATTCACCTACTCGCTGTACTACACCAACGCGGCTGGCTTGAAGTCGCCGGTGGCCACATGGCCGGCGTCATTAACAACCGTCACCGGGAATGGTCTCACGAACAGCTTGTCGGATATTACGACAGACACCAACCGGTTTTACCGGATCGGCGTTCAGTAAGTTGCAGGCCTTCGGGCTGCTTTTGTCAGGCTGACCGCGGTTCGAAGCGGTCAGCCTTTCAGTTCCAAGAGGGCTTCATGACCAAAAGCTCACAGGTTGCAATCTTAAGCCGGAAGGAGCCGAAGACTGACGGTTGATGAGACAGGATGAAAACATGAAGCAGGCGTGGAAGATTTCAATCATTCTGAACCTCGGCTTGGCCGGTGGTTTGATTTATCTTTTGGCGAACCAGCGGTGGTCGGGAACAAATTCAGTGCCTTCTGCGGTGGCGAAAGTGGTGTCGACTGCGGCGCCGTCGCTTGCGACTGCGGCTCCGTTGGCGCCACGGGAGAATCCCGCTCCCTTCCGATGGAACCAGTTGGTTTCGTCAAATGATTACCGTGCTTTTGTGGCGAATTTGCGTGCCGCGGGCTGCCCGGAACGGACGGTGGAAGACATCGTTCGCGGGGACGCCGAACGGGCTTTTTACATGAAGCGCAGGGAGTTGAACGTGGATGGGATCCAACCGGGTCCCTGGTCGGGCCGGGCACAAATTCAACTGGTGGCCTACCTGTTGGGCGAGACCCCGGCTCCGGCGGGAAGGGCGTCAGCTCCAATCCGGCCACCGGCATATCCGCTGATTTTGCAAAACGTGGATTTGAATGCTTTGGGACTGAGCGCGGAACAACAGGAACGGGTTGCCGAGATACGCCGGGAATTCATCGCGAATGTGGGTGGAACAGACCAGAACCCGTCCACTCCGGGCGAACGGAAGCGCTGGCTGAAGGCGCGAATCGTGGCGGATGACGAGCTTCGAGGCTCGCTGGGCAGCCAGGGAGTAATCAATTATGACCTGGCGGTACAGTCGGCCGCGGGGCAATAATGACAGACAATTTCGCTGTGGTCCGCTTTGGTTGCGGCCTTTGTGTCCGCTTGGATCGCCCACCGCTCACTCTGGCTTTGTTGCCTCTCCGGATTTGTTTTCATCGAGCGTTTTCGCCGGTTGTAACGTTAAGTAGGCAGCGACTCTTTGATTGGCATCCTGCCGTTGAGCTTCGGACAAAATACCATCACCGTCCATTGCCTCCTCATAACGAAGGGACATCCTGTCCCCGGCTCGCACACCCAACTGATACCACTTGTAAGCCTCGACCGGATCGGGTTTAAGACCGGTTCCGAGTTCATACATCCGGCCCAGGTTCGCGTAGGCGCGGGCGAACCCCTTCTCTGCCGCTTCGCGGTAGTACTTGACGGCCAGGTCAGGATTTTGGGTGGCGCCACCAACCCCCTGTTCATACAAAAATCCCAGGCCATTCAGAGAGTCGGCGTTCTCCAGGGTCGCTCCTTTCTGGCACCATTTGAAGGCTTCCTCGTAGTCAATTTTTATGCCCTCAGTTCCCGTCAGGTAAATGTCACCCAAAGCCCCGATCGCATCCGGCTGGTTTTGCGCAGCGGCTTGGTGATACCATTCCAAGGCTTGCGAAATGTCCTTGGCAACGCCGCGCCCTTGAAAATAGCACTGGCCCAGGCTGTATTCGGCCAGGCGGTCTCCCTGTGCGGCCGCCTTGCGAAACCAGCTGACCCCTTCCACGGCATCGGCTTTGACTCCGAGTCCCTGCATGTAATAGGCCCCCAAATTATTTTGGGCCGAGGCATAGCCTTGTGCGGCGGCCAGACGAAGATATTCCACCGCCTTGGAGTAGTCCCAAGGAACATTTTTCCCGTGGGCGTAGCATTGGGCGAGAAAAAATTCCGCTTTGGGATCACCTTTGGCGGCGGCGGCGCGGGCGTCTTTGAAGGTGGAATCATCCGCGGCCGGCAACCCGGTCACCGGGACCAGCCACAATGCCAGGAGCAGACCGGCACTGGTTCGAGACAAAAATGGCATCGTCGTTTTCATGGTCATGGAACAAGTAAATAAAGGACAAAACGTGAACTTGTCATGTGAAATGTTGTTGACCAGTGTGACAAATGGGTTACGGAATTTCACTCCCTGCCACCAGCCGGGTATAAACGCCATCTTTCCTGACATCAGCGCTGCCGTTTAGACCGCTACCCTTTTAAATAATGCCAGTTGCCAAGGTTTGAGTTGATGTCCTTAAAGCGCAATCATATGTCCGATTACGGCAGGACAGACACCAGGCCCGCCGGATAAATTGGAAGTTCGTGGGTGCGGCAACTGGCCATGGCCAAGGATGCCATCCTTTGGTTTGGTGAAAGGGCAGGAAGTTAAAGATTTTTCGGGCGCCAGATGACGGCATGGGGGACGCCTTGTGTTCCGCCGCCGATCTGTCATCCAGGGTCCGGCTGGACAATGAACAACCGATGAAGCAAATGCGAATTCTTAATCTGCGTGCGGAACTCCCTTTTTGCCTCACGCACTTCCGGGCCGGGCGCTGACATGGCTGCCAAAAGCAAACGCCAGCCGGTTCGCAAGGCCGACGACCGGCCCATTGGAAAAGCAGCGCCACGATCATCCCCGCAAGGCCCGTTGGGGCTGGCAGCCTGGGCGAGGCATCCCGCCGTACTCGCCGGCGTGCTCATGCTGCTGGTGGTGCTGGCCTATCTGCCGGCCCTGCGTTGCGGATTTATCTGGGACGATGACGCGTATGTCACCCAGAACCCGATGTTGACGGCCCCCAACGGGTGGCGGGAAATCTGGTTTTCAGCCCACACCCAGTCGCAATATTTCCCGCTGGTTTATACCACGTTCAGGTTGGAGCGTGATTTGTGGGGATTGAACCCGTTCGGATTTCACCTGGTGAATGTCGTGTTGCATGGGGCCAACGCGGTGCTGGTGTGGATGGTGTTGTGGCGGCTCCGGGCTCCGGGGGCCTGGCTGGCGGCGGCCGTTTTTGCACTGCATCCGGTACAGGTGGAAACGGTGGCCTGGGTCACTGAACTTAAAAACATCGAATCCTTGTTTTTTTATCTGTTGTCGTTGCTGGCTTGGATGAAATTCACTGAACGGTCGGATCCGCAGCGGTGGCGGTATTACGCGCTGGGGCTGACCATCTATCTGCTGGCATTGTTCGCGAAAACCACGGCCTGCACCCTGCCGGTCGCGATGGTGTTGGTGCTCTGGCTGCAGGGAAGGCGATTTGCCTGGTCCCGGGCCGTTCAAATCCTGCCTTTTTTGTTCATTGGCTTTGCCATGGGTCTGGTCACGGTTTGGTGGGAGAAACATTTGGGCAATTACAGCGAAAATTTCGGTTTGTCCTTCACCATCCCCCAGCGGGTGTTGATTGCGGGGCGGGCGCTGTGGTTTTATGCGGCCAAACTCATCTGGCCGGCCGGCCTGACCTTCAGCTATCCGCGGTGGGAAATTCATGTGACCGACCCGTGGCAGTATCTTCCGGTGGCCGGTTGCATGGCCGTGGCGCTCCTACTATGGATGGGGCGGGAAAAAATCGGGCGGGGCGTGATTGCCGGCATCGTGTTTTTTGCGGCCGCGCTTTCGCCGCTGCTCGGTTTTGTCATCGAATATACATTTCATTACAGCTTTGTGGCGGATCATTACCAATACAACGCTTCCATCGGGCTGATTGCGATCGTTGCCGCCCTGGCCTGGCATGGGCTGGGCAAAACGGATTTTTGGCGGCCCTTCCAGGCCGCGTTGCTGCTGGTTCTGGGGGTTTTGACCTGGCACCAATGTGGTCCCTATCGCAATCTGGAAACGCTCTGGCGCGATACGGTGGCAAAAAATCCGGGTTCCTGGATGGCTCATCACAACCTTGGGATCGAGCTGTTTGAACAGGGCCGGATTGATGAAGCCCTGGAACAATACCAGGCGGCCGTGGCGCTGTATCCGGACGGCGACCTGGAGCAAAGCGACCTGGGGGCGGCCTTGCTGGAGAAGGGCCATTATCCTGAGGCCATCCAGCATCTGGAAAAGGCCCTGGCCCTCAATCCCAAGTTGCAGCCGGCGGAAAACAACCTCGCGCTGGCCTATTCCGACCTGGGCGACGCTGACCAGGCCATCGTCCATTTCCGCAAGGCGCTGGCGCTGGATCCCAATGCTCTCGGCACGTACTTGAATTTGGGAAGCCAGCTCAGACTATCGGGCAAACTGGATGAGGCCGTCCAATGTTATCGCGAGGCGGCCAGGCGGTTTCCGGCCGAGGTGGAACCGTTGCGCCGGCTGGCACGGGTGCTTTTGGAGCAAGGTCAATCCGTGCCGGCCGCCGAAGCCTGCCGGCAGGCGCTTCAGCTCGCCCCCAACAATTCGGAACTGTGGTTGGACCTGGGCAACGCTTGTTTTGCACAGAAGGATTACGAGGGCGCGGCGGCGGGTTTTCGGAAGGCGCTGCAAATTAATCCGGCCAGCGCCGGACTGCATTACAATCTGGGGGTGGTGCTGGGCTTGCAGGGCAAGCCCGAGGCTGAACGCCAGGAACTGATGGAAGCGGTGCGATTGCAGCCGGATTACCCGGACGCAATCCGGCAATTGATAATGCTGAACAACCGCAAAACGAATTAAAATGCAGCCGGCAACCCCGCCACCCGCTTCCCTTCGGGCTTCAACTTGCCTTCGGCAAAACAACCGTGACCCGTCCGACGCTGCGAGCCAGACCTGATTTCGGTTTCTTTTTCTTGTCATCGTCGTCGCTGCCATTGCTGGCGACCTGTTGCGAAGCCTGGCTGCTGGACGAGGCGGCGGCCTGGGTGGTGGCGCTGGCCGTGGCGGTGGCAAAGGTGGATCCAACCTGCTGGCCGCCCGCCGAAACGTTTTGCGAGAGCAGCGCCAGGGAACCGGAAGCCCCCACGCTGGAGTTGATGCCGCCGATGCCGATGACGACGCCGTTGGCGGAACCGGCGTTGAGATTGGCCTGTCCGCCGGAGAGCACCACGCCGCTGAAACTTTGGGCGGCATTGACGGTGGAATTCTGTCGCGAAATGATCAGGCCGCTGATGTTGGGCGCTGTGGCGTTGACGGTGCCTCCGATAAGACCCCCGGTGCCGAGGTCAATTTTGTCGCCGGCATTCAAAGTGACCGTTGGCCCGCCGGCCACGCTGCCGTCCAGGGCAATCTGCAGGATGCCGGCGGTGTCGGCCGTGATGTTCTGGTGCGCGGTCACCGTGATGTTTCCCGGTTGCGGCGTTTCACCGTTATAGGACGCCGGCTGGCCCAGGCCCAGTTCATCGCCGGGCAGGCTTTCAGCCACGATGCCACTGCCATAAACCGAATAGTGGCTGGTATCGGCGGTCAAAGGGTTGGCCGGATCCGCATAAACCATCAGGACCAGCGAAAAGGTGTTGCCGCCGCTGCCCACGTTCACGCTGCCGTTATCCGACGTCACCGTGACATCGCCGCCATTGAAGGCGGCGATGCGGGAACCTGCCACATTGATATCGTTGAAGGCTTCCACCGTGACATTGCCGTGCCCGGTCAGGCCGGGGTTCAGGTCAATCGAGAAAATCCCGTAGGCAAAGTCGCTCACGCCTTGAAGCACTTCCTGTGTTCCCAGGTTCATCCCGCCGGTTTTGCTGGTCACCGACACATCCCCGCCGTACCAGGAGGCAATCCGGGAGCTAACCATGTCCATGCTCGCCAGTTGGTCTCCCGTGTTCAAGTCGGTTCCATAGGGGTTTAAAGTTGTTACATTGATGGCCGCGCCTTCACCTGGCGGTGTCACGGCGCTCAACGGATAGTAATAAGAGTAATTAGGGTCGGTCGATTCACTCTGCGCGTAGATGCCCCAGGATTCAATGCCGTCACTGTCGCCCAGACTGATGGCGCCGGCGGTGATGTTGAACTGGCCCGGACCGCCAATTTGCAAGCCATATTGGGCGGTGGTGGACGTGTTTTGACTTTGGGTGTAGAGGGTCTGGATGACGGCGGGATTGACCAGGGAAACCGGATCCAAAACCAGATGGGATTTGCCGTTGCTGTCCTGGCTTAAAACCGGGAACCCCTGTGCGTTGAGTTTGACCACGTAAAAATTTTGGACCGAATTGCCGGATGAATTTAATTGTTCCAAATACTGCTCCTTGGTGGGGGACATGGGGCCTTTGTAGCTCAAGGTTCCGGCCCCGGGTGTGATTCCGGGTGTGTAGCCCAAATTGCCGAGGGAGTTATTGTTAAACTGGCCATCCGGGTTGCGGTTCGGAAAGAGATTGGGATAAAGCGCCGAATTATTGAGCGCGGTATAAGTTGTGCCCGAGGGCACGGTGAAGGTTGACGTGCCATCCGGGTTTACCTGCGCCGGATTTACCAGCAGATAAAAAAATTCATCCAGCGGCTGCGACAAATACGCGTTGCCGGCCGGCTCGTCCACCGATGGAACGTTGGGCTGCAAAGGGCCGCCCAGCGGCGCGAAGGCATAAAGTGGTGAGTAGAAAATCTGGCCGCCCACGGTCACCGAAGTGACATCGGTGGGATGCACGTTTTGCGCGGCAAAACCGGCATTGAACAGGTTGCCGCCGACCGTGAGTTGCGTCTCCTTGACGGTATAAATGTTGACATTCTTAAGATTGTCCGAGATGTTGATGATGGCCGGACCGTAGTTGGGGTTGTTGAGTTCATAGGGAGTGGCAGACACGACCGTATTGCCAGGCAACATGGTGTTTGGATTCCCCGAATTGCTCCACTGCTTGCTGGAGGAATCAGACATATACAGCACCGGATAGGTGCCATCAGACCGCTGAATGCCCGTAAAACTCCCGTTATCGGTGGTGATGATGTTCAGGTTGGCGTCGGGTGACTGAAACAGGGTGATGTTATTAAACATCGTAAAGCCCCCGGCTCCAGCCGAGATGTTAAGGATTGGCGGAAATACAACCGGGACGGGAATAATGGGATTTCTGGGCACGCTGTCGTTATTGCCCGGACTGTCGTCTCCCCAGATTTCAACGGCGTTACCCGCGTTCAGCGTCACCGAGGCATCGGAAGCATAATTGAATGTCGTGTTCTTGGCGTTGAAGTCGCCATTGGGATTGCGCACTTCCTGCAGGGAGATGTCGCCATTGGGCGCGTTCACGGTCCAACTGCCGCTGATGAGGTTTAGCGCGAAGATGTTTTGCTGGGAAATGTTGCTGTTGGGGTCGCCAACATTGCCGTTCAGCGACGTGATGCTGCCGCTGCCGTTGCCTTCCACGTAATTGCCATAGACATTGCCGCCCGCGACGATGGTCACATTGCCGGGCAGACTGCCGAACGCGCCCGAACCGCCATCCTTCACAGCATCGGTGAGATCATTGACCGACGGGGAATAACTGATGACATCACCGCCGGCCGTGATGGACACGTTGCCGCCGGCGGCCGTGCTGATGCCCCCCAGGTTTATGTTCACCGCGTCGCGCGCCGGATTTACGTCGTAAGACTGGTAGCCAATCGGGTTGCTGCCGGCATTGACATCTCCGGAAGTGGCGGTGACGGCGATATTGCCGCCGTTCATGGTGCGAATAGCGGCAACATTGCCGCTGCCCACCATCACTTCGTTGGCTGCCAGCACGTTGATGTTGCCGTTCTGGGTTTGAAGGTAAGTGCCGCCATTCAGATAAATTCCATCGTTGCCGGAAGTCGGAGATGTGCCCGAAGGCAGGGAGGTGCCGGCGGTCAGGTTGACATTCCAGTTGTTTCCGGCATTCAGCGAACTGTTCAAATTGACGTTGTTACCCGCGGACAGGCCAAGGGTTTGCAAAGGGTTGGGGCTGATGGGAACGGTCAGGCTGCCCAGGTTCCAGAGCGAATTCAGGTTGATATTGTCCATCGCCAGCAAATCAATTTGCGAGTAGGTGGACAACGCGCCCACGTTCTCGCCAAGGTTGACCCCGCTTGTGTTGGGCGTGCCGAGGTTGAGGTTGGCGTAAGGATTTGGGTGCGAGGTGTCACCAGCGACCGGGATAATGGTGTTAGGAGTGGTGGGGCTGGTGGAGGCCGAGCTTAAAAAAATGTCGCGGGGGTTGATTAAATACGCGTAATAACTGCTGATGATTGATTGAACCGTGGCGGCGGTCACGCCGCTGCCAAAAATTTCTATGATGCCGTTCTGTCCTCCGCCCGTGCCCGTGCCACCGGCCACATTAATCTGTGAGGCCTGCGGGCCCGCTGTGTCACTGAACGAATTGGCCGAATTCAAAACCACAAACCCTCCCGGACTGGGCGTAGTCAAGCTCGACTGGCCGCTGGCCGAAATGACGGAACCGGCGCCCAAAGTCAGGCTGTTGCCGGCGTCAATTTCAACCACGCCGTTGGCGGTCCCGATGGAATTCGCCGAGAGGGTTCCGTTTTGATTCACCGTTGGTGCGTCCAGGACAATCTTTCCGGCATCCGTTTCAATCTTTGCGCCGGAATCCACCATAATGGTGTTTCCGGCCAGCAACGACACCGTGGCAGGATTGCCGAGGGTCCATGGCGAACTCAATTCGATGTTGTTGACCGCCTGAAGGTTGATTTGCGAAAAACCTGAGGACAAGGCGTTGACGTTGAGCGCGAGCGCGCCGGCCACCGGATTGCCGGTGCCATTCAGCGCAATTCCCGATGTGTCAATGGCCAGACTGCCGCCGGTGAATCCAGCATTTGCCTGGGCGCTTATGGTCGAGGTGACGGCGGTCATTTGCGGCGCCGAAATCGTCACCTGCCCGCCATTGCCGCCGCCTTGAGTGCCCCCGGCGACATTAATGGCTGAACCATTTTGATCGGAAAAGCTGTTGCCGGACTGGATGATGACCGAGCCGCCGGCATTGGGAGTGGTCGCGGTGGAACCGCCGCTGGCTGAGATGACGGAACCGGCCCCCAAAGAGACTGCGGCACCCGCGTTGACCGGATCGCTGGCGTTGACCGGATCGCCGGCTACCAATTCGATCGTCCCGTTGACGTTCTGGGCGGTATTGGCCTGGATCATTCCGTTCTGATTGACCAACTGGGCCTGGGCGGCGATCGTGCCGCCGTCGGCGGTCAAATTACCATTATTGTCCACCGAACCTTGAGGCAATGTGACTTTCGCACTCAATCCGAGGCCGTTGGGCGCCGAGGAAACCAGGACCGTTTGACCGGCGTAAAGGCCAATTTTGCCTCCCGGCGCTGAAATGGTGCCGGAGTTTTCAATGTCGTTGGCAATCAAATAGGCCGAGCCGCCGCCAATGATGTTGATCTGGCCAAGGTTGACGATGGTCGCGGTGTTCGCGGAGGGTGGGGGCAGGTTAAAGGACCAGGGGCCGCCGCTGGACAAATCGAGGGCCGGAGTGGAGGCCGTGGTCATCACCAGATTATGCGCTTTGATGACGGCGGAGCCGCCCACGACGAAGCCGTTTTGGTTCTGAAGAATCACGTAGCCGTAGGCTGTGAGGGTTCCGTTGATGGCCGAGACGCCGGTGGAGGGGTTGACGAGGGACCCGTTGATTTGGTTCCAAGTGACGGAAGCGGCCGAGGGCTGATTGAAGGTCACCGTTTCCCCGGAATTAATGTCGAAGGTCGTCCATTTGATGAAGGCGGTGGGGGAAGTCTGGTTGATGGTCACCTGCGCCGAACCCGTACCAGTGATGAGCGCCGTGCCTTGGCTGACGGTGTTGACATAGGGATTGGCCTGGACGCGAACGACACCCGCTCCCCACACCAGCAGGAGAATGCCCATGCCGATGAAACTGCGATGGCAAAAGAAATTCTTCATGGCAACGCGTTCTTCCTCGGGAAATATATGGCGGGCGCGGTCGGAATAAATTGGTTTTTTTGTAACATTCAGGTGACAAGTCAAAATTGCGCCGTCAACGCGAAATTAAAGAACGGCTGATAGGCCGGCACAGTGCCGGCGTTCAGGAGCGGCCAGGAGAAAAGGAATTGCGCCTGCCAGTGCGACCCGACCAGGGCGGCCATGCCAAAGCCCGTGCCCCAAAGCGGGGTGCTGCCTTGACGTCCATGGGGGTCCACCAGATAGACCCGGGCGTAATCCATATAAACCGACCCGTGGACGATCAGCGGCGTGCCGTCGCGGACCAGGCCCACCGTGTAAGCGGGTGTCTTTTGCTCCAGGGAAAGATGCCAGCCGGTGTCGCCGAAAACCTCGCCCTCGTGGTAACCCCGGACGCTGTTCACCCCGCCCGCGCCAAATTGCTCGTTGCTGATGACCGGTTCGTTGACCCATTGGCCGTTGGCCCGGGCGGAAAACATCCAGTCGTGGGGCAGGACAAAATCCGCCGAAAGACTGGGGGCGAGCTTGACCCAGTAACCGGAGGATTGCGAGGAATCGGCGATGGCCTGGAGATTGGCCTTGGAACCGGAATACCAGGGGTTGCCGCTCATATCGAGCCCGAATCCAAAGGTCACCGTGGGATTGCGCCAGGTGGCGTCGTAGCTGAGGGACAATGGCAGATATTCGAGATCCTCCGGCGGCGCGTTGTTGGGCGAGGCGTCAATGCTGGTTGAGGTGATGAATAAACCGGGCCTTTGCGGGTTCGCAATGGTGTAGGTGAAAAAGAAATAATTGGTTGCGTAATTGTTCAAGCTGTAGGTCTTGAAATCGGGACCAGCTGAAAAACTCGATTGGAAATCGGACGTGCTCCGGGCCGGAACGGTCAAACGCAGGCCAAGGTCATTGTTGACGGTCAGGCTTTCCTGGGCGCTGGAGCTGGAAACGGTTATGGCGCCGCCGGGAGGGATGATATATTTCGACGGCTGGTTCATGACGCCCGTGTCAATGGTGGAACGGCTGGCGAACAGGTTGAGTTCCATCCGACCGGAAGGAGGCGGCAGGCGGAATTGGCGTGTGGCTTCACTGTAGCCAAAGCTGCCGGGGTTGTTGGCCACCAGGTCCTCGATGGGCTCGGGGCCGCCCAGCGGCAGGCGGTAAAATGCGCCGTAGTTGGCGACCAAAGGTTCATCATAAAGATTCCATTGGTTTCCTTGTTTGTAATGTTCGGGTGAGAAACCGTACTGCACCCCCAGTGAGTTTTCCCGTTGCCAGAGATTGTCGGCAATCGCCGAGGCGTTCACCCGCAGTTCCGGCGTGCCGGGGGAAGCCTGATTGTTGAGTTCCACCTTGGTGTGGAGCGGCAGGCGGTCCTTCACATTGAGCGTGAGTTCGCTGGTGCCCGGCTCCGGGCCGGGGCCAATGACCGGGTAGATTTGCCGGTCCTGACTCGCGTTGGCCCGGTTCAACTCGGCGTTAAAAATCGGGCCGTTGAGCACTGTGTTTGGGTGCAGACTGGGCAGCGCGCGCATCACATTGTTGGAACTGAAGTAGTGGTTGCCGGTGACTTTGATGTCCGCCAGCCGGCCTTCCAGCACCTGCAATTTTACCGTCGCATTGGTGAGTTTCTGTTGGGGCACGTTTACGACCACCGTCACATAACCGCGTTCGTGGTAGGCCTTCCCCAGTTCGGTTACCACCGTTTCAATGCCATCAAAACCGACATTGGTGCCGAACGCGCCGTCAATGTTGGTGATTGCCTGGCCGAGGGTCGCCAGCGGAAGAATGGTGTTGCCGTCGACCAGGTATTTCTCCACCTCAAACCGGGGACCGGCGTTTGTGGAAACCACGTGAACCCGGGTGTCTTGTGCCGCGCTGTCCAGTTCGGCCATCTTCAGGTGCATCGCGGCCGTCGCATCGACCATCTCTTCATAAGTGACGCGTCGGGGCGCAAGGTTGGTGGCGGGCGGAGAGCTGTGGGTGGTTCCAGCGGCGATGGCATTGGTGGCGGTGCCGACCGGCGGTTTCGCCGGAAGAACCGGGCCGGCCGCGGGTGGTTGGGAAACAATTTCCACGCCGTTGCTGAGACTGAGATAACGCTCGCCGGCCACCACGATCTGGGGAATGGCCGTCTGCGCAATGTTAAACGTGACGATGCTGCCGATGATGCGTTCCGGCACGAACGCGACGCTCACCGCCGGGCAGCCCTGATTGTGGTACTCCAATTGCAAGGCTGATGCGGCCTTCACTATCCCGTCCAGGCTGATGTCGGTGCCGGTATAGGGAGCGAACACCGAGGTCAGCGTATTCGTTGGCAGCAAAGGACCGCCTTCCACGACGTAAGCCCGGACATTAAAATGCGGAGTGACATTGGTGGTTTGAGGGGAGGCCAAAATTTTTTGAGCCGGTGCCGGTTCAGCCGCCCTCAGGCACAACGTCACGCAGCAAAAAATCCATGGCAGAAACACAGCCCGGCGGCGCATCAACATCGTCAAAGGAGAGGAGCGCCGATGGGTCATACGCACTCGTTCGGATCTGCCAACCGCAACGTCAGACCGGAAACGGGTTTCATGGCAGGTTGAAAATTGTGAACGGCCCGGGCCGCGGTGCGCCGGCGATCACAACCGGTTCCTCCTCCGTGAATTCTGGGCGGAAGGGAAGGTGGATAAAATGGTCAAATTCATAGCTTGCATGACAACCTGTTACCTGGCTTTTCCGTTATTTGCGCCGTTGGCGACACCGTTGCAATCAAATCCAAAGCTGAAAAATCCATGGCACCGACAAACCACGGCCGGTCCGGAGGCGAGTGCCTGAAAATTCACGTCGGGGAAAGCTGGGCCATCCATATTACGGGCTTTTGTCGGAATTGTGACAATCCGGAAACAAACGGGTGCGATGAAAACCACGTGCGGGTTCTGAAAAGCCCGAACCCGGACCTGCGCGCACGCCTTGCCGCGGCCGGGAGCTCCACGCAACCCATGACGGATCCAATGTCCGGCATATCAAGTTTCAAGTATTTTTCGGAACCGACACAGGTTCGTAACACGCGTTCTCTAACATGCGCCACGCCATGATGGCGTAATCCGGAGCAAAAAATGGTTGTCTGGCAAAACGGTGAATCGGTAACGAAGCTTTTTTGGGCATGGTGACAAAATGAATAAACCGGAGCGTATCTACGAACCGCATCTGGCCGCTCGGGAAATTTCGGTGCCACCAGGAGGAGAATGGTCGCCGCGATCGCCCGGGTGGTCGCTGATTCAAATCGCACGCGGAACAGGCTATTTCCTGCAACCCCCATCAAGTCAGGAGCTGGAACCGGGCGTGGTGCTTTTGGTTACGGGTCAGGCACCGGGAAGCATCCGGGCCAGCCAGTTGGGCGGGTTGGCGTTGTATTCCTTCAGCGTGATACCGGCACGTCTCACCGGGTTGATCACGTTGGGCGAACAGGATTTTCTGGCGACGGCGTCCTCACGCAAGGAATTTGCTCATCGCCTGCTTCCGCCACACAGTCCGGTGTCCGTGAGAATGAAGGAATTATGCGCCGGCCGGAATTCGGGTGACCTGCTGTTCCGATTGAACCTGCTTCGCCTGTTCGTTGAGGTTTTTGGCAATGAACTGGAGCAGGCCGCATCCAATTGGGAGACGGCCGATGCCAAGGAGCGGTTGCGGGTGTTATTGGAGCGGACGCCGCCGGCTGAGTTGCTGGAAATGAGTTTCGACGAACTGGCCCGGATGACCCATTGCACTTCGCGGCACTTGAGCCGGCTTTTTCGCGAGTTGGTGGGCATGTCCTTTCGCGAGAAGCGCGCCGAGCTTCGGCTGACGCGCGCCCGGGATCTGCTCGCCACCAGCAAATCCAAAGTGGTGGAGGTGGCGCTGGAGAGCGGTTACAAGTCGCTCAGTTTGTTCAACCTGATGTTCACGCGCCATTTTGGAACCAGTCCCGGCCGATGGCGACAGCGGCATCGTGATCATGAAAGTGTTGAAAACCATCGAAACAAGCGGGCGCAAGCGATGGCGACGTGCAGGGAATAGGGGGCGTTCTGGCCAGGTGAATCCGCCTGAATCCCTGCTTCAGTAACTGCCAACCGTTGGGAATCTCCGGCATTCCTGAAGGGTCTTCTTTGGGATTGGATTCAGCGGATTGTTTCAAAATTGTCGCCATTTCGACGCCGGAAGGTGACATCCCGCCTTTAGCCTTCCAGGAGATGTTTATCGAGCGACACCTCATTTTGCAGGAGTTGACGCTGCCGCCGTCCACCGAATGGCTGCCGCTTTGCCAGGATTGGTTGATGGTGCGCGTGGCGGAGGGCATGGGCTATTGGTTGCAATCCGGCGCCGAATCCCGGCAACTGACGGCGGGTGATGGTTTGATCGCCGCGCGTAATGTCAATGGAGTCATCCGGGCCAGCCAGCTTGGTCCCCTCAAACTGCAATTTTTTACCATCCACCTGCAATACCTCAACGGCGTGCTCACCGTGGCCGAATGGCAGCAATTGGAGGTCGCCCCGAAGAATCCGGCATCGTTCGTTTCCGTTTTTTCGGCGGGCGAGCCGGTCGGTCAAAAATTTATGCGGCTGGCCGACCACCAGCACAGCCACCGGCTGCCCCAGCGGTGTGCGTTGCTGCAACTCTGGGCCAATGCCGTGGCCGGCCGGCTGCCGGCGCCGGCCTCCTCCTCCGCCAACGGCAATAAACTCCGCGATCATGTCCGTGAACTGGTCGGGCAAATGACCGAAGCCGAACTGGCCGAACATTCGCTGACGGAACTGGCCCGGCAGTTGCATTGCAGCGAACGGCATTTCAGCCGCCTGTTCCGCGAGGAATTCGGCGTGCCGTTTCACGCGCGGCAGATCGAATTGCGCCTGCAGCGCGCACGCCAGTTGCTGGCGGATCCCCATGCCAAAATCATCAACGTCGCCCACGACAGCGGCTACCGCCACCTCGGCCTGTTCCATGCCATGTTCAAAAAACGGTTTGGCCTGACGCCGGCCGAATGGCACCGGCAGTCCCTTCGCAAAAGCCCTTTGCCGTCCCACCTGGCTGAACGGGCGGTCGCGTGGCTCGCCCTGCTCAGTCCGGGTTTCATTTCGTATGTATGCCATCAGACCGCGGGCCAGTGAATGAAACGGTGTCTGACCGGCACGTTGCCCAGGGGCGTGTGCGCGTTCCCGCCGTCAGGAATTTGAATGTCACCTATTTGTAACCTGCAGGCCGAAGTCATTGGTATAAAATGCGAGGGCAGTGTTATGTATGCAGCTCAATCCAAAAAATTATTTTCTGAACCGCTGCCGGAATTCGGCGGCGAGGCTTCGCCATCCACCGGCGGGTATCGCCGCAAACCCGGCCTTGATTTAAGCCGCCGGGAATTGTCCGCAATCCAAACCTCAACCCCATTGCCATAACCACCATGTTTGTTCAACCCCTGTTTGCCGCCAATGCCGCGGTCTACGCCATTCAAAACGCCACCGCTGAAGGCAAGATCACCGTCATTGTGCTGTTGATCCTGTCACTGTTCAGCTGGACGATCATCATCACCAAATTCCGCCAGTTGCTGATCGCGCGCCAGGCCACCAAAAAGTTCTTTGCCGCCTACAGCTCCACGCGCGACCCGCTGGACATCCAGCGCAAAGGCGAGGAATATGATGGCGCGCCCGCCTACCAGCTCTATATCCGCGGGGCGGACGAACTGGCGTATCAATTGAAAAACAATCCGGTGCAGGTCCAGACGGTTGCGTCGCTGCAACCGGAGGAAGGCGTGGAACACACCAACACCGATTTTCTTTCCCGGTCCACCACCGTGAAGGTCAGTACGTCGTCGTTTGAGGCGGTGAAGGTGATTTTGGAGGAATCGGCCGGTGCCGAGGCAATGGCGTTGGAGAAGGGCATGATTGTGCTGTCCACGGCGGTCGCGGGCGGGCCGTTCATCGGGCTGCTCGGCACGGTTTGGGGCGTCATGTCCACGTTCGCGGGCATCGCCGAAAGCAAGGCCGCCACGCTCACGGCCATGGCCCCCGGCGTGGCCGCCGCCCTGGTGGCCACGGTCACCGGCCTGCTGGTCGCCATCCCGGCCATGTTCGCCTATAATTTCATGGTCACCACCATCCGCGCCATCACCCAGGAACTGGACGGCTTCGCCAGCCGTTACGCCAACCAGATCGAACACGTCTATGTGGATCATCGTCCGCTGGCCGATGAAATCCGCAACGCCAACGAGGTGCTGGCCGGACGCATCGTCGGCGCATTGAAGAGCAATGAAGCCGCCGCGCTCGTTGAATCATGAAGAAGTGTTCCAAGTCGGCGCACGAGTCGTTGACGCAGTTGAACATCACGCCGCTGCTGGATCTGGCGTTTGTGTTGCTGGTGATTTTCATCATCACGACGATCCCGCCGGTGACGGATCTGGATTTGAAGCTGCCGACGGCGGCGAAGCATCTGAAGGACCCGCCGCGCAAGGCCAATTACATCACCGTGCAGGCCGA